>OIXR01000007.1_pt1 | contig 239347 bp, 219 predicted proteins | sample 1587831 | NCBI WGS metagenome assembly OIXR01 (sample SAMN03283263) | human gut metagenome | biome: human-associated habitat; material: feces | host: Homo sapiens | place: USA | collected 2013
CTTGAGCGGCTTTGCGCTTTCCGCCTTTGCCAATTCTACCGTACCATCGTACGCCTACGAATTGCCAAATGCGAAATTCAGCTCGATTTATCGAACCCTGTTCAGCGTGTAGGGATACATACTTTTCTTATTTTATAACTTTTTCTACACGCTGAAGCGGACTTTTTCAGGTCCGCTTTTTTTTGTTGAAATTTTTGTTAATTTTAAAAATTGGTATTGTTATATATTCTTAATTACTATATAATACTTATTAATTGAAATTTATACGGACTTATAAACCGTTCGTTTTGAAAGTGAGAGAATCATAAATGATACTGACGAAGGATATCGGAATAGATTTAGGCACGGAAAACACGCTGATCTGCGACAGAAAAGGAAGAATACTCATCAGAGAGCCTTCCGTTGTTGCCGTAGATGTAAAATCACGCCGCGTGCTCGCAACAGGAAATGAAGCAAAGGCAATGATCGGCAGAACTCCGGGTTCGATCATTGCCGTAAAACCGCTTAAGGACGGAGTAATCGCAGACTTTGACATGACGGCTGATATGCTCCACAATTTTATATATCGTTCATCAAAGACCTCCATGTTTACAAAAACAAGGGTTGTTATAACCGTTCCCAGCGGAGTCACCGAGGTTGAGAGAAGAGCCGTTGAGGACGCGGCAAGAGCTGCCGGCGCGCAGGAAGTAGAACTGATAGAAGAGCCCATGGCGGCAGCGCTCGGCGCTGGTCTGCCCGTTTTTGAAGCATCCGGCTCCATGGTTGTCGACATCGGCGGCGGCACCTGTGACGTTGCCGTTATGTCCCTCGGCGGAATCGCGGCAAGAAAAAGTGTTAAAATTGCAGGAAACGCTCTTAACGAAACGATTATAAATCACATGAAAAGAGCCCATAATCTGCTTATAGGAGATGTTACGGCAGAAGAGATTAAAATAAAGATCGGCTCTGTTTCTGAATATGACGGTGAGGGCGCAATGGAGGTCAGGGGCCGTAATCTGACTGACGGACTTCCCAATTCCATAGAGATAACAAGCGAAGAGATACGGAATGTACTGCTTGAACCTGTAAGCGAGATTGTTGAGGCAATAAGAGAGACACTTGAAGTAACTCTGCCCGAGCTTGCTTCAGACATAATAGACCGCGGCATTTATGTGACCGGCGGCACAGCGCTGCTGAGAGGTCTGCCCGATCTTATTGCCAAGGAAACTAAAATTGCCGTTCATCTGCCGGAAAATCCGATGGACGTAGTAGCGATAGGCACATCAGTTAAACTCAGAAGGGCACGATAAATATGAAGCAGCTTTTTAAAAGCAGACGCCTGAAAGTGATTGCAGGGGTAATTGCCCTGCTGCTTGTGGGCGCACTGATATGCGCGGCAAACGGACGCGGCGAAACGGCGCAGTCCGGCATTATCGGCACCGTTTTCACGCCTGCGAACTGGCTTGCGACAAAAATATCCGACGGTATTACATATGTTTTCGGCGAAGCAACCGGAAACGCCGAATACCTTGACAGGATAAATGAGCTTGAAAATCAGGTGGGTTCGCTGCAGGATCAGCTTGCCGATTACGAAAACCTGCAAAAGCAGAATCAGCTTTACAAGGACGCGCTTGAACTTAAAGAGGAAAACCCCGATTACACATTCGTGGAGGCAAAAGCCGTAAGCCGTGACGCTGCGGACATTTTCGGCTCATACACCATAAACAAGGGAACAACAAGCGGAATCAGCGACGGTGACGCTGTGCTTTACGGAAATTACATCGTTGGAATCATAGACCGCGCTTATCCCACTTACAGCGTTGTAAAGACCATACTTGACCCTGACTTTTCGGTATCCGCGTACGAAATCGTGTCAGGCGAAATATCCTATGTTACCGGCAGAGCGGAGCTTGCGCCGGACGGCAAATGCACCATGGCAAATCTCGATTCATCCACCTCGGTTACTTACGGCTCTATTATAGCGACCGCGGGAATAAGCGGAAATATACCCGAGGGGCTGATCATCGGAACGGTTGAGGAAATTGAAGAGGACAACGCGTCAATTGCTTCCTATGCGGTCATAAAACCCGGAGTTGACGTGAACAACATTTCAAACTGCCTTGTGCTGACCGGCTACGAAAGCGAGGCGCAGTAATGGATCTTTCCTATAAACAGCGCACTCTGAAAACAGTAATATATTTTTTGCTTGTTGCAGCCGCAGCGCTCATTCAGAATACACCGGGCCTGACGATAGAAATAGGCGGAGCAAGATGTTTTCTTTTGCTTCCCGTATGCATGATACTCGGTACCGGCGAGGATGAGAGGTTCGCCGCCGTACTTGCCCTTGCCGGCGGAATGCTCTGGGATCTGAGCTCAGGAGTGCATCTCGGTTTCAATGCCATCTATATGTGTATCATGTGCTTTTTCGGTTCGGCGCTCATCACTTATATCATCAGAAATACTTTTTTGGCTAATTTTATTTTCAGCGTGTTTTTCATATTCCTATACTGCCTGCTTTACTGGCTTTTGTTTATAATCATACGGGATGTAAGAGGAGCGGAGCTTACATTATTCACCTTTTATCTTCCCAGCGCAGTTTATACAACTTTTGTTACGCCTTTGATCTACCTGAGTCTCAGACCGCTGAAAAACAAACTGAATAAACCCATAAGGGTTTTGAATTGATAAAAAGGACGGATTTAACTTGAGAAGCAGACATTTCAGCTTCAGAGCTTTTATTGCGATCATACTTGTTTTCGCAATTATATTCACTTTCGGATATACGCTTTATGACATACAAATCGTAAACGGTGAATATTACAGCGCGCAAAACAGCACTGTGAGGACTTACACCGTTAAAATAGAAGCGGCAAGAGGAGAAATCGTGGACAGAAACGGAAATCCCCTTGTAACAAACAGGCAGGGAAATTCCATCATTCTTGACGCAGCCTATTTTCCGTCAAATAAAGACAATGCCGCGAGAAACGCGATCATCGTAAATCTGATCCGCCTGTTTGAAAAAAACGGAGAGGAATATGTAAACAATCTTCCCCTCAGACAAAACGGCGATACCATTGAATTTACCGAGGACGAGGACGCCGTTGCCACAATGAAAAGCAAAGATATGTTCAATCTTCAGAAATACGCTACTGCGCAGAACTGTTTTGACGCTATGGTCGAAATGTACGGTCTGGAGGATATGGACACCGAGACCGCCCTGAAAGTGGGCGCAATAAGATATGAGCTGACCCGCCTTATGTTCTCTATTGAGAATCCCGTTACAATCGCGGACGACGTCAGCGACGAAACAGTGGCTGAGATAAAAGAAGATACGCAGAATTACCTCGGAGCAAATATAAAAGCGGTTGCATACAGGGAATATACCGATTCTTCGCTTGCCCCCCATATTTTGGGCACAATAAGAAAGATCAATGCCGAGGAGTATTCGGAGCTGCGCGATGAGGGCTACGGAATCAACGACACGATCGGCGAAAGCGGCATAGAATCCGCTATGGAGAGCGAACTGCGCGGCACCCCCGGTGAGCTTACAATAACGATAGACGCCGACGGCAACGTGACCGAAGAGATAACGAAAGAACCCATTCAGGGCAACACCGTTGTGCTCACGATAGACCGTGATCTTCAGCGCATAGCGCAGCAGCAGCTTGAGGCGGTCTGCAATGAGATCAGCTCAACAGACGGAGCCGGAGCCGTTGTGGTTGAAGATGTAACAACCGGAGGTGTTCTTGCGGCAGCGTCTTATCCCACCTACGATCTTCAGGATTATTATGACAATTATTCCTCGCTCGTGTCGAATTCCCGCCAGCCGCTTTTCAACAGGTTTGCACTCGGCACATATGCTCCCGGTTCAACCTTTAAGCCCGCCATGGCATGCGCTGCGCTTGAGGAAGGCATTATAGATGAAAACACCACCTTCCGCTGCAGCGGCGTATGGCAATACTACGATGTTACATTCCAATGCCTGAACCGCCGGGCACATGGCTCGGAAAACATTCGTGAAGCCCTCAGGGATTCCTGCAACGTATTTTTCTATAACTGCGCAGACAGACTGGGAATCACAAAAATGAACGAATACGCTTCCATGTTCGGCTTGGGCGAGCAAACAGGAGTAGAGATAAACGAGGCGTCCGGTGTGCTTGCAGGGCCGGCAAGCGCCGAAAGATACAACAGAGTATGGCAGATGGGCGACACCATTCAAAGCGGTATCGGTCAGTCCGACAACTTATTTACTCCCCTGCAGCTTGCAAATTACTGCGCCACAGTCGCAAACGGCGGAACAAGATACGATATGCATTTTGTCAAATCGATCATCAACACCTCAAGCGGCTCCATTGAAGAAACGGGAGCAACCGTTGCGGAAGAGCTTCCCATTGCCGACAGTACATTTAAGATCGTGCACGAAGGTATGCGAATGGTTGCGCAGCAATACACGCTCAACTCCATCTTCAAAAATTCCGGCGTGGACGTTGCCTGCAAAACAGGTACATCGCAGGTCATAAGAAACGGTAAAGAGGACAATAACGGTTTCCTGATCACCTTCGCGCCTTATGAGAATCCCGAAATTTCAATTGCTTCGGCAATTGAGCTAGCCGGGTCAGGTACATCAACAGCCGAGCTGACTTCTTCGATCATCGAATATTATTATTCAAACAATACGGACGAACTGCCTGCTCAAAGCACGGGTACGCTTCTTGAATAATTGGGCGCTTTAGTAAATTATTGTTGAATATAATTATAATTTATGGTATTATTTTACTGTCAGTTTTGTATAAACAACTTTATCAACAGGCAGAATCCATCCGTTTGCAACCGTTTATGCCTGTTTATGAATAATTGAGAGAGGTAATTTATGAATATTGCTCTTATTGCACATGATGCAAAAAAAGAACTTCTTGTTCAGTTTTGCATTGCCTATTGCGGAATCATGAGCCGCCATGACCTGTGCGCCACGGGCACGACCGGCAAGCTTGTTCATGATGCAACGGGCCTTAATATAAATTGTTTTCTTGCAGGCAGCCAGGGCGGCGGCCAGCAGGTAGCAAGCAGGATCGCCTGCAATGAGATCGATCTGCTGATTTTCTTCAGAGATCCGCTCAATCCAAAGCCGCATGAACCGAGCGACAATGATCTGCTCAGGCTCTGCGATGTGCACAACATTCCGTTTGCAACAAACATAGCAACGGCGGAAGCGCTGATTAGAGGCGTTGAGCGGGGAGATTTTGAATGGCGGGAGATCGTGAACCCGCGGTATAATTCCTAAATGAACGGGCAGGTGCAAACCCGCCCTGTTTTTTTCCGGCAGAGGTATCGGCAGAAAGCACTGTCTTCGCCGATCGGTTGCCCTTAATTTGATATGACTGTAAACATGGGCAACACCTTATCAGGATACGGATAAGGCGCGGCATTTTTTGATTGCCTGTTTGCAGTCTGAAAGGCTATGGTATTTTTATGGCACTTATGACGAAAGCAATTAAAGGCACAAAAGATGTGCTCCCGAATGAAGTTTATAAAAATCAGTATATTGAAAGCACGGCGCTTGATGTGGCTGAAAGATTCGGTTTTAAAGAAATACGCACGCCCGTGTTTGAGCACACGGAATTGTTTCAGCGCGGAGTCGGAGATACAACGGATGTTGTTCAAAAGGAAATGTATACTTTTGACGACAAAGGCGGAAGAAGCATAACACTGCGCCCCGAAGGCACAGCAGGCGCTGCACGCAGCTTTCTCGAAAACGGGCTTTGCAATGAAACCCTGCCGCAGAAAGTGTGTTATATAACCTCCTGCTACCGATATGAAAAGCCGCAGGCAGGCAGGCTGCGCGAATTTCACCAGTTCGGCGTGGAGTGTTTCGGCGCCTCCTCCCCTCTTGCGGACGCGGAAATCATATCGCTCGCGGACACATTGTTTAAAGAACTCGGTATCAACGGGCTGTCACTTGAGATAAATTCTATAGGATGCCCGACCTGCCGCGCCGAATATCACAAGGCACTCAAAGAATACTTCTCGGCAAGGAAAGACGAGCTTTGCGACACCTGCCGTGACCGTTTGGACAGGAATCCCATGAGAATACTGGACTGCAAATCGCCCGTATGCTCGGAGATTGCAAAGGACGCACCTATCGTTCTTGACTATCTCTGCGACGAATGCAGGGAGCATTTTGAAAAGGTAAAAGACTGCTTAAAAGCGCTGAACATCCAATTCACCGTAAATCCGCGCATAGTAAGAGGTCTTGATTATTACACGAAAACCGTGTTTGAATTTGTATCCGATTCCATAGGCGCGCAGGGCACGGTCTGCGGCGGCGGCAGATACGACGGTCTTATAGAAGAATTAGGCGGTCAGAAAACGCCGTCGCTCGGTTTCGCGCTCGGACTCGAAAGACTTATGCTGCTCATGGAGGCGCAGAGATGCGAATTTCCGAAACAGAGCATGCCCGATCTGTTCATTGCCGCAATGGGCGAGAAAGCACAGATGAAAGCCGTCGAGATCGCTTCTGACATGCGCGCGGAGGGCTTCACCTGCCTTTATGATGTGAACGGCAGAGGGCTGAGAGCGCAGATGAAATACGCCAATAAGCTGGGGGCAAAATATATCGTTGTGCTTGGCGACGAAGAAACACAAAGCGGAATTGCAAAGCTTAAAAATATGGAGAGCGGCGAAGAGACCGAGATTGCCCTGCAAACATTTGTCAGCGGCTTTTACAGCGTTTCGCTTGAAAAAGAACTGGACGATCTTAAAATAAACGGAGAGGAATTCGACTTCAATTCGCTTTTCGGCGTAGAAAATAAAAACTGATAAATTGCGGAGATAAAAGATGGAAAGTATAAAAGGATTAAAAAGAACAGATTACTGCGGCGAACTGAGGATCGGTGACTGCGGCAGAGAAGTCACGCTTTTCGGCTGGGCTCAGCGCCAAAGGGATCTCGGCAACCTTATATTTATTGACCTGAGAGACAGAACAGGCGTAGTGCAGCTTTCTTTCAGCGACAAAACCGACAGGGAAACGTTTGAGAAAGCCGGAACCGTGCGCAGCGAATACGTGCTTGCGCTCAGAGGCACGGTTCTTGAAAGAGAAAGTAAAAATCCCGAACTGCCCACCGGCGATATAGAGATAGACGTAACAGAACTGAGAATCATAAGCAAGGCGCAGACGCCTCCGTTTGAGATTTCAAAAGAGGACGAGGTCGGCGATGAAACCACGCTGAAATACAGATATCTTGCTTTAAGAAATGAAAAACTGACCAAAAACATCCTTATGCGCCACAAAATCGCAAAAATTGCGCGTGAATATTTTTATGAAAACGACTTTATTGAGATCGAAACACCGATGATGATAAAATCCACCCCGGAGGGCGCAAGAGACTATGTTGTGCCGAGCAGAATCCACAACGGCAAGTTCTACGCGCTGCCGCAGAGTCCGCAGATCTATAAGCAGCTTCTTATGATTGCCGGATTTGACAGATACATTCAGCTTGCAAGATGTTTCAGAGATGAAGACCTGCGCGCGGACCGCCAGCCGGAATTCACACAGATAGACCTTGAGATGAGCTTTGTGGATACGGATGATATTATGGAAACGGCAGAGGGCTTCATCAAAAAGCTGATGAAAGAAACGCTGGGCATAGATATTCCGCTTCCGCTTCCCAAAATGACCTTTGCGGACGCTATGAACAAATACGGCTCCGATAAGCCGGATACGCGTTTTGACATGCTCATAAAGGACATCAGCGACTGGGCTGTTAAAACAGATTTCGGCGTTTTTAAAAACGCTGTTGAGGACGGCGGCACCGTAAGATGCATCGTTGCAAAAAACGCGGCGGGTATTTACAGCAGAAAAAAGATAGACAAGCTCACCGAATATGTTAAAGGAATCGGAGCAAAAGGTCTTGCTTATATCAGATGGGCGGACGAAACGCCGAACTGTTCGTTCGCGAAATTCCTGAAAGACGCGGAACTTGAGACCCTGCTTGAAACACTCGGAGCAGAAAAGGGAGACTGCGTATTCATCATCAGCGGCAAAACCGCACTGACGCTTTCTGTTCTCGGCGCGCTCAGGCTTGCCGTCGCGAAAGAACTTGGAATCATTCCCGAAAACAAGTGGAACTATCTCTGGATTACGGAGATGCCGTTCTTTGAATATGACGAAGAAAGCGGCGAATGGGTGGCCATGCACCATCCTTTCACTATGCCTATGGAGGAGTGTATCCCCTATCTGGACACAGATAAATCAAAAGTCCGCGCAAAGGCATTCGATCTGGTGCTGAACGGCACGGAGCTTTCGTCAGGTTCCATGAGAATTACCGACTGCGAGCTGCAAAACAAGATGTTTGAACTGCTCGGAATGTCTCAGGAAGAAATAGACGCAAAATTCGGATTCCTTGTTGACGCTTATAAATACGCTGCTCCGCCTCACGGGGGAATGGGTATCGGGCTGGACAGGCTCGCCATGCTCATATGCGGATCCGACAGCCTGAGAGATGTTACTGCTTTTCCGAAAGTTCAAAACGCAAGCGAGCTGATGAGCGGCGCCCCGTCCTATATAGACAATATCCAGCTTGACGAGCTGGGCATAGAAATCGCCAGAGCGGAGCGCGAAGACCATGAGTAATTTCTTCGCCATGGTCAGCCGCATGAGGCTGATCAACCGCTGGGCGCTTATGCAAAACACAGCAGAAGAAAATATCGCCGAACACAGCCACAATGTGGCAGTGATCGCACATTCGCTCTGCATAATCGGCAATAAAAAATTCGGAAAAAAATACAATGCCGAAAGATGCGCTCTGCTTGCGCTCTATCACGACGCCACAGAAGTGATAACAGGAGATATGCCAACGCCCGTAAAATACGGAAGCGAGGATATGAAAAGCGTTTATAAGGATGTTGAAAAAATAGCCGGAAACAGACTGCTGGATATGCTTCCGGAAGAATTCAAAGAGGAGTATTCCCCGCTTTTCAACAGAAAAAGCGAGGATGAGGAGCTTTGGAAGATCGTTAAAGCGGCGGACAAAATCGACGCACTGATCAAATGTATCAATGAAACACGTATGGGCAACCGGGAGTTTGAAAAGGCGCTTGAAGCCCAGAAAAAGCTTATAGACGAGATAGATATGCCTGAGGTTGAATATTTCAGAAATGAATTTCTGCCGGCATACTATCTTACGCTTGACGAACACACAAAGCGGTGACTTGCATCACCGCTTTTGAACATTAACTTATTTTCAGAGGTATATTTAATGAGTGAAATGCTTGAACAGATCAAATCCAGACGGAGTATCAGAAAATACAAAAGCGACCCTGTTCCGAAGGAACTGCTTGAGAAGATCATCGACGCCGGGCTTTATGCTCCCAGCGGAATGGGTCAGCAGGCTGTCGTAATCATTTCCGTTACAAATAAGGAAGTCAGGGATAAACTTTCAAAGCTCAATGCCAAAATAATGGGCACGGATACAGACCCGTTTTACGGGGCGCCCGCAGTGCTTATCGTGCTTGCTAATAAAGAAAGACCTACTTATATTTATGACGGAAGTCTTGTTATGCAGAATCTGATGCTCGCGGCGCATGCACTCGGTCTCGGCAGCTGCTGGATACACCGCGCGAAAGAGGAATTTGAACTGCCCGAAGGCAGGGAGCTTCAGAAATCCCTCGGGATCGAGGGCGAGTATGAGGGCATAGGGCACTGTATAATCGGCTACACCGACGGCGAAAAACCTGCCCCCGCCCCAAGAAAAAACAACAGAGTTTTTCATATAGACTGATGGAGGCAGCAAAAAGCGCAGAGCAGTAATATTGCTCTGCGCTTTAAAATATAGACCACGTTTAAATCATTTTACAAATACTGTTCTGAAATTACTCCCATTTAAAATCCACTCGATACTCACTAATAGTATCTCCGAAAATATTTATCAGCGTTGCCTCTGCATTTGTTTGCGCCGCTTCAATAATTCCTTCTTCTTTTGCATCGTTTATCAGTTTTTCTTCCAATTCTTTTTGCGACTCCACAAAATCCTTTATCGTTAACTGATTAAATATATTTTTACTGGATTTTGCATCCGTAATAGATGAAGGATCAATATACACATTTGTAATCTCTATTTTGATGTGTTCAATGGAAATTGATTTGTTTTTAGGATCAATATTCACTTTAGCGTCCTCAAGGTTTTTTATACCCGCCTCAACATACCCCGTGTATGTAAATTGCATGGATTTACTGTTGATCTTGAGCTTTTCCGCAAGTTCATTATTATACAAATCCCCCGAATCATAACTTGAAGTTTGTTGATACAAGCCCGTGTTGAGTTCGGCTTGTTTTTGAAGCTTTTCTTCTATTTCCGAAACAGTCGTATCGGAATATCTATCCGGCCTTATTTTTAACAGTATGCTATCCCAGTTCTGTCCGCAGATAATACCGCCTGTAAGGCCGATAATCAATGATATCAACACGGCAAGTAGGATATGCACAATCTGCTTGAAGGATTTTCTTTTGATTCCTTTTAATTCGTGTTCCATGCCCTGAAGAGTATTCAGAAGTTCATCTTTGTTTTCTTTTTCTTTTAACACAATCGTCTCCTCTTTCAGATTTTTAAGTTATAAATTTAAGATTTCTTTCTTTTTTGTATCAAATTCTTCCTGTGAAAGAACACCTGAATCCAATAAATCCTTTAATTTCTTAATAGTTTCTATTTGATCATCATTTATTGAGTTCGTGTTTTCATTTTTTGTTTGTTCAATTGCCTTTGTTTCATTTACATTGACATTATCGATAACATCCAAAACTTTATTAATTATCTTTTTAGATGAAGGCTTTGCTTTCTCTGCTTTTTTAGATATTCCACCAAATAAGACACCCTTAACTCCATTCTGTAAAACGCCAGTGACTGTACCCAAAGTATCTATCCCTAATGTGTTATCAACAAGATCAACTGCTGACTTAAATTTTTCTGAGTTACGGACTGACATTGATTTTCCTGTTACAAGTTCCATAATTTTGTTATGAAACTTAACAGCCTCCAATTTACTTGGCAGAGAAAATGAATATTCCTTATTAGAAAAATACAATTCAAAATGTGTGCCTTTTTGTTTAATTTGCGGTTTACCATCATCGATTTTAATAGTATCTATAGGAACTATAATATTGGATGATTCTTCTTTTGACAATATTTTTTTACTTTTTTAACAAAAACAACATTAAGGTTTGTAAGTATTAATTCGTACGAGATAGTTGAACCAATAGGGTTATGTTTTTCTTTCTCGCTAAAATCAAGCATAGTTCCTTTATACAGGACTGTTTCATTACTCTCTAACTGATAGATACTCATAATTAGGCTCCTTAATTATTTTATAACATAACTGAATATTTTGTTATCTAATGTCATTGTATCATATCCTAAATTACTAATCAATTATAAATCGGTTTTTAAATATTGATTTTTCAACAAATCCCGCCCAATAAAAGCGGAGCGCTGCGGGGCGCTCCGCTTGGTGGGGCAATTTTCATCCGTCAGGCAATCTCAAGCAGCTTCTGGCTGACTCGCGATTGAACTTCCATATAGTACGCCGCCTCGGCTGTGGTGAGACTTCCGTCGTCCAGCTCTTTAAAATCCTCGGCATATTGTGAATATTTGCTCATCATATCCGCATAATCACTAATGAGGCTAAGATCGCTGCCGTCTGATTCCTTATACTTTTTCATAAAATCAACATAATCGTTCATAAATTCCTCGTAGCTGTCGACCGCCGCCTTGAAATCCGGGTCTATATTCGAGGAGCTGTCTGAATCATTGCTCTGCTTCGGAGCGGCTTTCTCCTCCGGCTCGCTTTCATCCGGTGCGGGTGCATTTTCTGTTTCATCCGGCGCGCTTATGTATATGCTCATCGTGTTGAAGCCCCGATACTCAAGAGTGAGACTCCAGCCGTCTGCATTTTCCGCGCTGTAATAGCCGTCATTCTTAGTGTAATCCACATCAAAGCCCTTTTCGGAGCAGGCAGAGGCATAGGCGTTGAAATCCGCAATTGTGGTGTTTGCAATGTACGCCGTGAAGCCGCTTGCGCTTTCATTCTCTATTTTACCCACAAGCGATTTCGGAACGGGCAGCAGACCGCCCGCCTCGCCTCCCGGCCAGGCAATATCCGAAAATTCCATCGGGGCGGTCAGATCGATAGTAAGCTCCTCGGAGCTTTCGGAATACTGCAGCTCCAGCTTGTTTCCGGCTTCATTGAACGCCTCAAACAACGAAGACTCGGCTTTCTCGTCTATCGTGAAGCCCTTTTCCCTGCATTCGTCAAGATAGGTGTTATACTCGCTTTCAGATACCTTAATTATATTGAGCCAAAGCCTTTCAGTTGAATTTTCGTGGATATCGCCCTTACTGTTCGGCGGCTCGGGCAAAAGCTCGCCCATCACCATCTCGGACCATACTATCTTTTCGCCAATGCCGACTGCGTTTGCGACAGAAATGATAATCGCCAGCGCCGCGATTATCACCAATATTACGAACCAAGCCCTTTTGTATACGGGCTTTTTCTTCTTTTTATACTCCGTTACCGTAGAACCGTACTGCACCGGTTGCCGATACTGTTGCTGAGGTTGCTGTGGCTGAGCCGCCTGGGCTCCGCAGTTAGGGCATACCGCACCCTCAAATTCCGTTTGACATTTACTGCATTTCATAAAAATTCCCTTCATATCAAAAATTTTCACCTGCGCTTTTTTGCCTTGTTGGTGTGAAAATTCTTTTTAATATCCAATTGAACGAAAAGTTCAGTCGATTTTTATCAACACGAATCATGAATTCGACAAAACATCCGTTTTACTTAGCGTTTTACGTTAGTCTCCTTCCGCTTCGGGTGCAGTAACACTCGCACTCAAAATCTGGCTATCTTCGTCATAAGATAAATAAATCTTATAACCCTCTGCGTTGAAGGCATAATAAACATCTTCAAAGCCAGCCGATTCATCAGTATACCCTAAGTCCTTGCAAGCCTGCGTGTAAGCGTTGAACTGTTCTCTGTTCCAACCGCAGACGTCAAAATGAAAAGCACTTTCATCATCTGCATTCTTTTTAACTACTTTTGCATCCGGCTTAGGTATTTTAGAGCTCAACGCAGTTTGTGACCATTGATAAGCGCTTTCGGTCTCTGTATCCTCAGTGAATTTTTTTGAATTAAAATCATAATAGGCTGTATGAATCGTATTCTCATCTACATACTTAACCGTGGCTATATCGGGTTCAACCAGATTATAATGATTTATGTTTTTAACATAAAAATAGCCCTGATAGTAATAACAATTTGCATTGGAAACGGTTGTTCCAGGTTCGGCTATTCTATCTGTACTTGCGTACATTTCCACCGGTCGGCTTCTGAGATCTGCCATCTCTTCTTCATCTGCTTCAAACAATTTTTGAATATCAGAAAGAAAAGTATTTTTTTCTTCCTCTGAAACAGTTGCTTTTTCGGTAAATGTAATTTCAAGCTCTGTTATTGTGTATGGAGTATTATTTGTATAACTGAGAAATACATATCGTTCACCGTCAGAAATCCCCTCGTCTACGCTCCAAACAATATCGTCTATTTTAAGCTTTGATTTTTCAACGTTATTTTCTTGGTCGATACCGTTGCTGCCGCTGTTGCCGCAGCCCGCAAAACACGCGACAATACAAAGAACAATAGCGATAATTGCAAAAATCCTTGTCTTTTTATTCATTAGTTTTACCTCCGAAATTATTTTGCTGAAAATATTTTGATTACAGATGCGTTTTTTCACCTGCGCCCCTGCGTTTTTGCACAGGGGCGCGTGCCCGTGCGTTTAAATCGGCTGTATCACCTCTTTTTTCTCTTTTCGCCGTTAATGATGTTTCTTATCCATTTTTCACTGTAACCGTATTTTGTGGCAAGTTGTTTAATATTGTGTCCGTTATATTCTTCTATTACCTGCTTGCCGATAAATTCGGATGTGAAAAAGTTGACCGGAAAATTGAGCTGTTGACCGCGAAATGTTGAATGCAAGGCTATTGCCACCTCCACTCCCAGCAAATTCGCGATTTCTTCATACACTCCGTTTAGGTATTTACTTTCAATATTTTTTGGATCCATTTCAGTAAAAACCTCTTTCATCATTAATCTCCTTTCTATTATGACTTGCCGTTACGGACTTGTATAGAGCGTTTCTTCGGGGAATAATTCACGGAAATATTTCCCTGTCAGTTTTTCGCTCTCATAACAGAATTTGTTTTTTTCGCGAAGTGTATAAAAAATCACCGCCTGCTTAGCAGGCGGCGTACACTGATTTTGAGGTAGCGGCATAATTATCAGTTTTTCTGCAAAATTGTGTGTAAAACAAAGCAAAAGAACTCCGTCAAAAAACGAACAGCAAAGCGTTTGACGCATTCATCCCTTACTTATTTGCCATAAATAAAAAAGGTTCCGTAATAAATGCTGAGGTTTCCCTCTTAACATGAATTACAGAACCTTTATCTTTTATGATACTTTATTTGACAGCCATTTCGGCTCTTGCCTCTTTGATCCTTTCAACGAAAAGCTTCCCTGTTTCGGTTATCTTATCGTAGTCGCCTGTTTTCGCGCCTGCGATGAGCGAAGAGCCTGCTCCGCAAGCGAACGCACCGGCTTTAATCCAGTCCTTCACGTTATCTACGCTTACACCGCCGGACGGCATCATAACGGCGTTCGGAATGGGGCCATGCATATCCTTTATAAATGCCGGACCTGCTATATCTCCGGGAAATACCTTCAGAACATCCGCGCCGCATTCCATTGCGGCAACAGCCTCTGTGGGCGTATATATACCGGGCATGGACGGTATTCCGTATCTGTTGCAGCACTTCACCGTTTCGGGATCAAAATACGGAGCCACAATATACTCCGCGCCTGCAAGGATGGCAATTCTTGCGGTTGCCGCATCCATAACCGTGCCGGCGCCTATGATGATCTCGCCGTTATTGTATTTTGCTTTCATCTCACGGATCAGTTCATCCGCATGCGGAACCGTAAAGGTTAACTCTATCGCCGCAACGCCGCCTTTGATGCAGGCGTCAGTTATCTTTTCCGCCTGTTCTACCGAGGTTGCCCTGACTACGGCAACGATACCGACCTCATGAATTTTTGCCAAAGTTTCGATCTTATTCGCCATGCTATTTTATCCTCCTGATCATTACTTTATCTCTGCACTCTTGCCGTGCCGCCGTTTATCTTTGCCTCTACTTCTTTAAGAGAAGCCATAGAGGTATCACCGGGCGTCGTCATTGCCAAAGCGCCATGAACCGCGCCGTAATTTACTGCCTTCTGCGCATCCTCATACGTCATAAGTCCATAGATAAGCCCTGAAGCAAAGCTGTCGCCGCCGCCTACACGGTCCAGGATCTCAAGCGCCGGAAATTCGATGGAATGATAGATCTGACCGTCTGCATAGCATATGGCTTTCCAAGAATTTTCGGTAGCGGTGATTACTGTTCTGAGTGTTGTTGCTATAACCTTGAAATTGGGATAAGCCTTGCACACCTCGCCGAGCATTTTAACATATCCGTCTATATTAAGCTCTTTGAGATCGGCATCGTTGCCCTCAACCTCAAAACCGAGGCAGGCAGTGAAATCCTCCTCGTTGCCGATCATAACATCAACGTACTTGGCAAGCTCCCTGTTCACCTCGCGGGCTTTTTCAACACCGCCGATATCGTTCCAGAGAGACGGGCGGTAATTCAGATCATAAGAAACAACGGTGCCGTATTTTTTTGCAGCCTTAACAGCTTCTATAACGACCTGTGCCGAATTTTCCGAAAGTGCCGCATAAATGCCGCCGGTGTGCAGCCAGCGCACACCAAGATCGCCGAAGATATGATCCCAGTCTATTTCGCCCGGTTTAAGCTGACTGATAGCGGTATGGCCTCTATCTGAAGTGCCCACCGCACCTCTTATACCGAAACCGCGTTCCGTGAAGTTGATACCGTTCCTTGTGGTTCTGCCGATACCGTCGTATTTGACCCACTTGATCAGTGATGTATCAACACCGCCCTGAAGAATAAGATCCTCAAGCAGATAACCCACTTCATTTTCGGCAAAAACGGTAACGACACCTGTTTTCATACCAAAGCAGCGCCGGAGTCCGCGGGCAACGTTATATTCGCCGCCGCCCTCCCATGCCCTGAATGAGCGTGCAGTTTTTATTCTGCCCTCGCCGGGGTCAAGCCGCAGCATGATCTCGCCGAGAGAGATCTCATCAAACATACATTCCTCTTTAGGTCTTAAATTTAAATTCATAAGGTTACCTCCAAAAATTAAAAGCCGAAATACTGAACAGCGTTATTATATGATATGCCGCAGACGATTTCTTTAAGCATCTCTTCATCATTTGCATACCATCCGTCATCGACCCATCTGCCGATCACGCGGCACATGATCCTTCTGAAATATTCGTGCCTTGGATAGGATGTAAACGAACGCGAATCCGTCTCCATACCGATAAATTTACCGAGTATCCCGAGATTGGCAAGCGTTTTCAACTGGGCGGTCATTCCGTCCATCGTATCAAGAAACCACCAAGCAGGACCGAATTGAAGTTTGGACTCGGTCTCTCCGCTCTGGAAATTGCCGAGCATCGTTGCAAGCACGATATTATCCTTGCTGTTCAGATTAAAGAGCACCGTTTTCGGCAGTTTGCCGTTCACTTCAAGCGAGTCAAGGAAACGGCTCAGTGTGTACGCTGTATTCTCGTCACCGACGGAATCGAAACCCGTGTCGGGACCGAGACGCTTAAACATAGCGGTATTGTTGTTTCGCATAGCGCCGATATGGATTTCCATAGCCCAGCCGAGCTCATGATATTTTTCGCCGAGAGCGGTCATAACTGCGGTCTTATAAGCGTCGCGCTCTTTGCGGCTGACGGCTCCGCCGTTCATAGCTTTCTGAAACGCATTCTCTGTTTCAGTTTCTCCGGCGGGCTCATAAGGCACATAATCAAACGCATGATCCGACACGCGGCAGCCTCTCTCATGAAAATAATCTATTCTTTTTAACAGAGCGGAGATCACATCCTTATATGATCTGATCTCGATTCCGGCTGCATCCGCAAGCGTTTTGATATAATCAGAAAATCCGTTGTTTTCTATGGACAGCGCCTTATCGGGTCTGAATCCCGGCAGAACACGGCAGCCAAAGCCGCTTTTCGCAAGCAGAGAATGATATTCAAGGCTGTCCGCCGGATCATCGGTCGTGCAGACGATATTGACATTGGAATTCTGAATGATACTCTGCGGTCTGAAATCTCCGTTATGAATAACAGCATTTGCGCGGTCATAAATCTCATCGGCTGTTCTTGCCGAAATCGGAGTGCGGATTCCGAAATATCTTTGCAGCTCAAGATGCGCCCAGTGATAAAGCGGATTCCCTATTGCATATTGGAGGGTATAAGCAAATTTTTTAAACTTTTCCCTGCCGCTCCGATCGCCTGTGCAATAGCTCTCGTCCACTCCGCAGGAACGCATTGCGCGCCATTTATAGTGATCCCCCGCAAGCCAAAGCTCAGAAATGTCCGCAGGGCTTTCATTTTCATATATTTCTTTCGGACTCAGATGGCAATGATAATCGCATATGGGCATATTTTCACAGAATTCGTGAAACAGTTTTTTTGCCGTTTCTGTATCCAGCAGGAAATTCTCATCCATGAATTTTTCCAAATGAACATCGCCTTTCCACAAATATGTTAACCTATTTTCATAGGTATATTATATACTCATAAAAGTGCCATTTCAAGCGATAACTTCATATAATATAATTAATTTATTGAATATTATCCGCTTTGCTGATATAATAAAAAAATATGATACAAACGAAGAAAGGCTTAAAAATTATGAATATATGTATTTTCGGCGCGTCAAGCAATATTATAGATAAAAAATATTCTAAAGCGGCATATGACCTTGCTGCCGAGATGGCAAAACGGGGGCATTCACTTGTATTCGGAGGCGGCGGCTGCGGCGTTATGGGCGCAAGCGCACAGGGCGTTTACGACAACGGAGGGTATATTCTGGGTGTTGCGCCCGAATTTATGAGAGAATACAACGTATTTTACAAAAACTGCACGGATTTCAAGCTCACGAAAACAATGGCTGAAAGAAAGACCTATATGGAAGATCATTCCGACGCTTTTATCATTGCTCCGGGCGGCATCGGAACTTACGAAGAATTTTTTGAAGTTTACACCCTCAAGCAGCTCGGCAGGCACAGCAAGGCCATTGCTGTTTTTAATCCATATGGATATTATGATAAGATGCTTGAGATGCTCGGCTACACCGTGCGTGAAAATTTTATGGTCAGCTCCTCGCTTGAACTGATAAAGGCTTTTGAAACAGCAGACGAACTGCTCGATTATATTGAAAGCTATAAAGCCGAAACGGCGGATGTTGAAAAACTCAGATACAATTTTGACGAAAAATAAGATGGATATAAAAATCGGAGACGGTTCAAAATGACCGCCTCCGTATTTTATTTCCCATCGATACAGTGTTTACCAGCTTCCGCCGCCACCGCCGCCGGAGCCGCCGCCTGCAAATCCGCCGCCACCGCCGGATGAGGTCTGCGGCGCGGAAGTCATCGCCTGCGTGGCATGACTCATGGTGCTGCTCATAAAATGCCAAAGCATAAAGGTATTGAATGTGTTGGAGCCTGAATACCATTCCGGCGGCTCAACGGCAATTCCCTCAAACTTTTTGACCCATTTGTCCGATACGCCGAGAACATAGGCATACGGCAGGATATTATAGAAATATTTGGGATCGTCGAACACAAGCGTTTCCAAGCGTTCCTTTTCGGCGGTCTCCAGAAACATTTTAAAGCCTTCTATCTTCTCCAAGATCTCATGTCCCTTATCTGTTCTGCGCCTTACAAAGAAAGAAAGGATAAACGAAACGGCAAGGATCGCGATTCCAGCGCCGAAAGCTGCATATCTCTCGCCTGCGCCGAAGGTGTTGTTATATATAAAAATATCCGCAACAAGGCAAAGGATCGTAACAGCCCAGCACAACAGCCTGAGTTTCAGTGATTTATTTGAAAACACCTTTTTTCTGTTGCTCATGGTGTTGTAATTTGCCGATATGGAATTGAGATGCTCATAGAATTTGTTTTCCAGATCATCGTTTGTGATCCTGTTTTTGCCGCTCTCAAACAGACCGTCAAAAAATATCTTTTTATTCATATCCGGCCCGTTATAAGTGTTGCGCCGTTCTATGATATAATCGGCGCCGTCATAATATTCGCTGCTCTTTGATTCGATTATGGCAATATATCCCTCATTGGCAAGCTCGATCATCATAGGAACAATATCCTCGTTTGAAAGCGTGCCTTTATACCAATAGGCAACATCTGTGCTGTTCATACCCTCCGGGGGATAGAATTCAACGACCTTTACGATCTGCCTGTCTTTGCCGTATTTTCTCCAAATAATGAGTACAAAAACAAGGCAGACGAGCGGTATCGCTACCATAGCGGCAAGCTTGATCAAATGTGCCGTCTGATTAAAGTAAAAATATCCCTCCGGCAGTTCAAGCCTTACCGTAAATGCCTCATACGGACCAAGCTCTCGCGTGAGTGAACCTGTGATTTCTCTGTCGTTCACGTAGTACGCAATGCTGTCTGTGCCTGTAAATCCATAGCTTCCGGCGGAGAATCCGAGAAGATCTGCGTTAAAATCCTTAGGCATGGTTATGCGGAAAGTGATATTGCTGATATATGTATCCCAGCCGCTGCCTATTATATTGTAATAAAGCTCATCCATGCCGTCCATTACATCCTGACCGAGCGCATACGTATATGAAACAGTATAATGCTGTGCGCCGGTAACCGTTTCATCCTCATCACCGATCTGAAGAACGAGCTGCGCACTCTCCGTTGAACGTGAGTACGGCGCACTGCAGCTTATGCCGCTGACCTTTGCGCGTGTGACGGCGGTTGAACCGTCCGCCCTTTCCACATTGTTTCTGAGCGGAATATATCTGAAAATGCCATGGCGCGCCTCATTGAAATAGACGTCTATATCTTCGGTCACCCTTAAAGTGTTGTCCTCTGCAACGTCTATATCAACATTATATGCGGTTATATAATACGGTTCATGCGTATGCTCAGCGCCGGATACGGGCAGCGTAGCCAAAAGCACGGCAAAAGCCGCCAGTACCGGCAATAACTTTTTAATCAGCTTCATCAAAACTCTACCTTTACAGCCTCTTTTTCCTCTTCGTTCTCGATATTGAACATCTGCTTTTCACCGAATCGGAAAAGTCTTGCGATAATGCTTGAGGGAAACATCTCTATTTTATTGTTGTAATTTTTAACAACGGCATTATAGTATTTTCTTGCGTTTGCAATATCCTCTTCCGTTTTCTGAAGCTGATTGTTCAGATCAAGAAAATTCTGATTCGCCTTGAGATCCGGATACTGTTCGGCAAGGATATTAAAGCCTGCAAGCCCTCTTGAAAGCTCGCTGTTTGCCTGCATCTTCTGCTCGGCAGTCATATCCTGATATCTTCCGTTTCTTGAGGCGATCACGTTTTCCAGCGTTTCTGCCTCGTGCTTCGCGTAGCCCTTCACGGACGCAACGATATTGGGAATCAGATCCCATCTTTTTTTCATATAAACATCCATTGTGGCAAACGCCTCTTCAACAGTGTTTTTAAGATTGACAAGCGAATTATAGGTTGCACCCGTATAAATTCCGAGAATCAGAACGAGCAGAACGATCACAGCTATTATGACAATCAGAGCTATTGTTCCTGCGCTCATAATTATACCTCCCGCGCATGATTTCAATTTTACTTTACCATACAGAATCATTATATGCAAGAAAAATTATTTTCCGAATTAAAAAGCGGCGGAAAGCTGCTGTTTCCGCCGCGCAGAAATAATTTATATCAAAAGCAGCTTAAACACCCGAATAAGCGTTAAAGCCGCCGTCAACGGGGATACTTACGCCCGTGATAAAACCGCTGTATTCCTCATCGCAAAGGAAGAGCAGCGTTCCGTCCAGCTCCTCAGGCTCCCCGAAACGCTTCATGGGAGTAGCGGCAAGGATCTTGCCCGTGCGCTCCGTGGGGGTGCCGTCCTCATTCCAGAGCAGCGCCTTGTTCTGCTTTGTGGAGAAAAAGCCGGGCGCAATTGCGTTGACCCTTATTCCCATAGGCGCAAAGTGCACCGCCATCCACTCGGTGAAATTCTTTACAGCCGCTTTTGCCGCCGAATACGCGGGAATCCTTGTGAGCGGTCTGTACGCGTTCATGGAAGTGACCATAACGATGCAGGAATGTTCCTTTTCAACCATATCGCGCGCAAACACCTGTGTGGGAATAAGCGTGCCCAGGAAATTGAGGTTGAAAACAAAGCTGATGCCCTGCGGATCAAGATCAAAAAAGGTTTTGATCTTTTCATCTTTTTGTACAAGATCTATCTTCTCAAGAGTATCCTTGGTGGTTGTGCCCTTGGGGTTGTTTCCGCCGGCACCGTTAAGAAGGATATCGCAGGTGCCGAGACGTTCGGCAACCGTGTCCCTTGCGCGCTGCATCGATTCAAGCTCCAGCACATTACAGCCAACGGCTATCGCTTCGCCGCCCTGCGCATTGATCTCATCGGCGCATCTCTGCGCCGCTTCTTCGTTCAGATCAAGAACAGCAACCTTGCAGCCCTGTGCTGCAAGCGTTTTCGCAAACGCGCCGCAGAGCACGCCGCCGCCGCCTGTTACAACGGCTACCCTGCCCTTTAAATTCTCATGTAACATTCTCACTGTTTCTCCTTCCTGCTTTTTTCAACTGCTTCCCAAAGGCCGTTGATGTAGCATACGCCGAGAGCCCGGTCATAAAGCCCGTAGCCCGGTCTTGCAACTTCGCCCCAGATCATTCTGCCGTGGTCCGGGCGGACATATCCGTCAAATCCCGTCTCCTGAAGCGCCTTAACGATCTCATACATATCCAGCGAACCGGCATTGCTTTCGTGCGCCGTTTCGTTGAACCATTTGTCGTTTATTGAAACATTGCGAAGATGCGCAAAGTATATTCTTTCCCCTATTTCCGGGGTGCGGATGATCTCCGGCAGATTATTCTGAGGACTTGCGCCGAGCGAACCGGTGCAAAGCGTGATGCCGTTGTATTTGCTCGGCACCATTCTGACTAATTTCAAAAGCGCGTCCTTGCCGGTGATAATTCTGGGCAGACCGAAAATGCCCCAGGGCGGATCATCGGGGTGGATCGCCATTTTAACATCGCATTCCTCACACACGGGCATAATCGCCTCAAGAAAATATTTCAGGTTGCGCCACAGATCCTCCTCTGTAATGCCCTTGTATTTTTCAAACAGCTCCTTTATTTCTCCCATACGCTCAGGTTCCCAACCGGGCATGGCGTAGCCGTTTGAATGATCGTCTATCTCCCGGAACATATCCTCCGGCGACTTGCCTTCCACCTGCTTGCCGTCGTATGAAAGGCAGGTCGAGCCGTCTGCCAGCGGCATATACAGGTCTGTTCGGGTCCAGTCAAAAACCGGCATAAAGTTGTAGCATATACATTTTACGCCCACTTTGGCAAGATTTCTTATTGAGGTCTTGTAATTCTCAATAAGCGCATCGCGCACGGGCAGCCCCAGCTTGATATCCTCGTGCACATTAACACTCTCAATACATTCCATTGAAAGCCCTGCCGCAGTTATCTCATCGTGCATTTTCCGCACACGTTCCTCGCTCCACGGCTCGCCCGCCGGAAGATCGTGCAGCGCAGGAACGACTCCCACAACATTCGGTATCTGCTTGATCTGCTCCAGTGAAACCGTGTCAAGCTTATCGCCGAACCAGCGAAAGGTCATCTGCATAATTAAACCTCCTGTGTTTTTCTCCATGTTATTTTATCATACATTAAAAAGTGTTTCAAGAATTATCATCGTCCGTCTGAGAAAAAGCAATATCCACCTCTTCCCCGATATCCTCGAGCAGAGAATAGCTCGCAGTCAGCATGCAGCCGCTTTGCGTTATCTCGGTATCTATGCTCTCGCCCAAGATTTCACGGTCCGCGATCTCCTCGGTTTTTCTTTTTTCAAGCTCGGTCTGCGCAAGCGTTTCAAGCTCGGAATCCGTGACGGAACGCTTTTGCTGCGAATAGTAACTGCACGTTTCGGTGTATATCCCTATGGGCAGGCGGAAATCATTGAGCACAAGATATTTCTTTTCATAGTCTATCTGCGCATTTTTCTCATTCTTTTTAAAATATAACGGTATTTCCAGTCCGAAAAAGTAAACGGACTTATATTCTTTTTCGGAAGTAAACACTTTTTCGCTCTGCTCGCGCGGAATATGGACCTTTATCTCATACTCCGTCTGCGCCATGACCGTGCCGTGCGCATGAGCGTAATGATTCTGCCGCGGATTCTCTGTTACATCCGCCTCGTAAATGCCGGAGATCAGCAGATCCCCTTTTGTTACAGCCTCTCCCGGCTCAACGGCGCTCCAGCCGCCCAGCGCCGTTACTTTAACGATTACGCCGTCCTTTGTTGCTCTTACATTTGTTATTCTGTTGTTGTTTACGATATCCGGCTTCTGCACGGTTTCCCGTATCTCGATCTGCGCAAGGCACCCGAGCTGATTTATTGAAATCCATGAAACCTCGTCAAACTCCGCCATAACGGCAAATTCAAGATTTTCCTTATCCGTATCGGACCAGCGCACGCCCGTTTTAAAACCGTTCTGCGCAAGGTAATCCACGATCTTTGAAGCCTGCAGCGTATCATTGCCGATAACCGTTATATTCCAGATAAATCCGCCCATAAAGGATGTGAAGAGCACAAAAAACAACAGTCCGGCGAAAACGCCCCATCTGCCTTTAAGAGGGCGCAGAATAAAAGGCAGTCCTTTTTTCTTTACGATTTTCACTTTGCCGCCGGACCGAAGCGCCAGAGTGTGCAGGCGTTTATAAGCCTTTATGGAACAGCGCGCGGTGACGCCGTTTTTATGATTCACAATATTTTTTATATTTATTTTTTCCTGAAAGCAGCGATTTATAAAGCCATCCGTAAATCCGCCTGAAAAAGTGAAGATTACATATCCTGAAAGCCAGTTTATTAGTTTAATCAGCATTTGAGAAATCCAGACTCACTATCATACCCTCAACAACCGCGCCCTGCGGCGTGAAGGAATCGATATGCAGATCACTGCCGTGAAAGGTCACGGCTTTTTTGCCGATATTGAGCTTAATTTTTTCATCCGTGTATTCCAAAACGGATTTCAGACCGTCCACAACACACTGTGAACAGCCGTAAAGTTCAAGGTGCGGCTCGCCTTTGAAAAACTCGGTCGGAAAATCGGGTCGGCTTTTTGCAGTTTTTTTCTTCATAAAATCACCAATTATTTATATGAATTATATAGGTGGTATTATGAAGATAAAAAAAGACGCGCTGCTCCTTGCAGGCGCATTGCTTTGCGCCGGAGCGCTCATCGTGTTTTCATACAAAGCAAAGGAAGGCGCGCTCTACGGCGCGGCGCTTGCCGAAAAGGTCGTCATACCGAGCCTGCTGCCCCTTCTTATCATTTTTAATTTTATTCTGAACTGCGGCGCAGGCAGAGTGCTTGAAACGATTTTAAGCCCGTTTACATACGGTGTGCTCCGCCTGCCGAAATGCACCGGGGCGGCAGTGTTTTTCGGGCTGATAGGCGGCTATCCCACAGGCGCGCTGCTAACCGCCAATCTATACAGAAACAGCGATATAGATTCCTCCACGGCAAAAAGACTGCTGCGCTTTAATTTCAGCGGCGGAGCGGGATTCATCATAACGGCTGTGGGAACAGGCATACTCCGTAACAGGCAGCAGGGGCTTATTCTTTTTTTCAGCGTTATTGTCTCCGCGCTGATCTGCGCCTGCGCCGGCGCGCTGATATGGAAAGGGGCAAAAGCCGGAGACAGCGATTTTATGGCAATGCCTGCGGCGGACGCTCTGAACAAAAGCGTTGAGCAATCGGCGCGCAGCGTTATAAATATGGCTGCGTGCATAATACTGTTCTGCGCGCTTCAGGGCATCGTAAGCATTCCTCACATCCTCTCTCCGCTGATAGAGATCACAAGCGGCACGGCTGAGGTCGGCACGGAATACCCCCTGCCTGTGCTTGCCTTTTTTCTGGCGTTCGGCGGCTTTTGCATTCATCTTCAGATATTCTCAATCATCAGGGAGGTAGGCATGCAATACGCCGATTTTCTGCTCTGGAGAGTGATAAACGGCATACTCTCCTGCCTTGTGTGCATGCTTTTGCTGAAGATCTTTCCGAATGCAAACGCAGTGTTTTCAAATGTTTCGGATTCCATAATAAGGCCTACAAGCGTAAACGCCGCTCTTTCCGTGCTGATGCTGCTCGGCAGTGCCGTGCTGATATTCGATCTTGAAAACAGAAAAAGAAAATGCTGAGGCCCTCATTCGCCTCTTTTGCGTGTAAACGTAATCGTATAATCTCCATGCTTGGGATTATAAATATAAAAAAGAAGCTGCCCTATCGCATAACAAAATTTCTTATAACTGTCCTTTGTAGTATTCCCCTCTGCATCACTGCGTGTGACTGTATACACTTCATGACCCCCTTTTTCATCGTGCTTGCTTTCATAATCTTCAACAGCGTTTTGTATAAGAAAGAGCATCTCGCTGTTTACACTGCGTCCCTCATGCGCGGCAACAACACGCAGTTTTTTAAGTATTTCATCATCAATTCGTACCGAAAAATTCTTAATACCCATTTTTTCTCCTTTAGTCATTTTCTCGCACAACTACAAGTTGTATATGCTCATTATATTCTCGTAAGTTGTATTTGCCAATACAATTTTTAGTTGTATGATAAAATGCTTATGGGTGATAAAAATGTACCAAAGACTAAGAGATATGCGAGAGGATTGCAAATACAAACAATCTGATATTGCAAAACTACTTAATATGACACAACAGCAGTATTCAAAAATAGAAAACGGTGTAACAGAAATCACCGCGGACAGACTGATCAAGCTTTCAGCGCTATACAATGTTTCCGTTGATTATCTGCTGGGATTAACAAATAATCCGCAGATCAACAAATAAGTATGATACACGTTTATATAAAAATTGGGGCAGTTCATAGAACTGCCCCGTTTTTTTGATTTATTTACCCGTTTTCACGGCGTTTTGAAAGAAGCACGATTGCCGCGGCGGAAACAAGCATTGCGCCTGCCGCAGGAAGAAGAAAACGTGCGCCGGTATCCGGTGATTTGGTAGAAGTATCGCTGTTCTGGCGCTTTTCAAGCGCGGCGACAGCATCGTTGATCGCCTTTGCCATTGCGTCCACTTCTGCCTGCTCGGTTATATTCTTTGTTCTGTCTACCGCTTGGATCGCGTCTTCTACCGCGCTGAAATCCTGATACTCTTTCGGGTCAAGCTTTTCGGCGTTTGCGATCGCCTCATCAACCGCTGTATAATCCGCCGGCTTGTATTCAAGCGCGTCAATAGCTGATTTGAGCTCTGTCGCAAGCGCGTCTATCTCATCCTGTCTTAATCTGTTCCACTGTTCGTCAACAGCAGTCTGCGCCGCCTGAGCTGTCTGCATAAGCTTATTCCAACTCTCTTCCGTATAAAGGGAACCGTCTGTTGGAATAAGCGCCTGATTATCCTCTATCCCCGTAAAAATACCTTCTTTGGGAACAAGATTATCTATTGCCGCTTTTAAAGTGGGCACAAATTCATCAACCAAAGCCTGATCTTTTGCAAGCAGTTTATACATTTGCTCTACAAGAGCAAGGCGTTCTTCAACAGCTACTCTGGTATCATCCGTATACAGTGTAAGATCTACTCCGTCTAGTCTTGCGAGCTGCTCTTCCATAGCCGTAAAATCGGCAGGCTTATAGGTTGCGTCAATATTCGCAATGTGCAGGTTTCCGTTCACGGTAACGGTGATCTCAGAACCGTCTTTAGACGAAGCAACTACTGTGCCGTCATCAAGACAGATATCAAAGCTGTTGATCGACTCGACGCCTGAAGATTCTCTTTTTGCAAGGCTGATCGTCACGCTGCTGCCCTCTTTATAAAGAATCCTATTCTTAAATACGATCGTATCCTCTTCATTCGCCGGGGTCACGGTCGTTGATGCAACCAAGGAGTCCGCTGCTTCTATCTCATAGTAATTCGCGTCGTACAGAGTGATATCCTTTATGGTAAGAGTGCCGTTCGCTCCGTTTTTATTGTAGCCGTTCAGCATAAAATATCCTACCGCGTACCGTGTGCCGTCTGCGCCGGTTTCATAATCCGTAACATAGGAAACAAAGGTGACGGATGTATACATGGTGCTGTTTGAAAAGAACAGCTTACTCTCGGCATTGACTTTCATAATAGGCTGAAAGCTTTCTCCGTCAAGCTTAACTTTGAAATCAACTCTCTCTCCGGCGTATACGGTATCCGGCATTTCAATCTCATATCCGCTGGCGTTTTCGGTAGTAAACGGCTGATCCATGCGGCCTACATAGACTTTGAGATAGTTTGAGCCACTGTCCGCCTGATGAGAATCCGATTCGCCGTAACGAACTCGGTAAACGCCTGCTGCAAGACCTGTTATTTCCGTAACGCCGGAAACAGCTTTCCAGTCATTCGCATTATCAAGCGTATATTCATAAACTTCGTCTGCGTCAAAGTTAATGATCTTTCCGTCTGCCGTATTGGCATCGGTTGCCGGCTCTGTATACAGATCACCCGTTTTCAGATGCTCCGTTCTGCTCTGTTTTGTTCTGCTCCAGCGCACATGGTAATATGAAGTTTTTGTACCGTCTGCCGAGGTGACATAAAATTCAATATCGTTCCAGCCGTAATGAAGAGAAACGGTATATGTGTTGGAAGCACCGTTAATCGTGGCAAGCGGATTTACTGTTTCGATTGTCGTTTCATCAATTTTGCTGCTTCTGTAATTCAGTTCTCCGTAATACGGATCGTCCTGCGTTCCGCTTCCGGTAAACTCAAGGGTGTATTGCAGAACGACTTTTGTATTATCGTCTGCATCCGGATTATCCGCCGCAAAAGCGTAAATGGGTATACTTGCAACGACAAGTATAACCGCAAGGAGGGCAGATAATAGTTTTCTTCTGTGTTTCATAACCTATCTCTCCTAACCGGTAGAATTCTTTGCTCTTAGGCAAATGCCAAAGAACGTCGGAGAAAGAAATACTATCTCCTAATATATATTATAACACATCTTTTTTCCAATTGGAATACCGTTCACGCAAAAATCGTGCCGTTTACGCATTCCGCGCAGTTTATACTTGTAAAAACGAGCCGCGCAGGATACAATAAATATAATATAGTTTAAATTAATATAAGGAGCTAAGATGCTTATGAAAAAGGCAGTAAAAATGATTTGCCCGGTTATTTTTTAATCATCTGCATACTTGTGATTCAATTTTTGCATCTGTTTACCGAAGCAAAAAGTGAAATTACATATCTGAACTTCAGCGAATCGGTACAGATTCTTGAAAACGGAACAGAAATTCCTTTCAGCACTGACACATATTCAAACGAAGGGGGCATTATCGGCACATACCGATTTACAGGAGAAATACCAAACGGACTGGACAGCGGAAGCCTTGTTTTTGAAATATCCGCAATGGACTGCATTCTTTACTTAAACGGAACGGAAATATACAGCTCTTCTTCGTCTGCGCCGGAAGCGATCCAAATGGGGCAAGTAAATATACCTCTTGCCGAAAATACCGGCGGAGAGATAACGCTGATATGCACTCTGAACGGCGATGAGGGCGCAATGTTTCCGCCCATGCTCCGTTTCATACCCGAAGGATTTGACGAAGCGCAGGCAACTGCTTTTGCGGATCTTTACGCAATTCCCGCCGGAGCTGCGGCAACCGCTCTTATAATCGTCTGCGCTCTGTTTTTGCTCGGCATAACACGCGGCAAACCAGACCTCAGTTTGATACCGCTCGCTACAGCCGTGTTTATGCTTATGACACACAGATTGATACAGGGAGTCGGCTTTTACTTTATGCCCGAAGAGATAGTAAGCTTTTTTTCGAATAAACTTACTGGATGGATCACCGTTGCCGCGCTCGCGCTGTATCTTGTGATGAACAGAAAACGCGATTTTTGGAAATATATGGGAATAGGAACTGCAATCAGCGCCGCGGTACTGCTTATTGCCTATCTGCTTTCGCTAACCGTTGACGGCCGTATTTCTGTTTACCTAAATTCCGCTGTCGGCGGACTTGTCAGCGCCGGAGCATATGACGGGCTGCTTTACTGGTTTACCTTTTGGCTTGCCGGAATGTGTGCGCTTATTTCCGCATACCGTGTGATGCACGAATTTGCCGCGCAGCGCGCAAACCAAAAAGCGCTGGAACTGAAAAATGAGATTGTTATGAACAGTTACCGCGCGATCGAAAACAAAATGCGCGCTCAAAATGAATTCCGCCACGAGTGGCGCCATCAGCTTACGGCAATGGACGCTCTCTATCAAAAGGGGGATCTTGCTGCAATAGGCGAGCAGCTTGAAAAGCTTAAATTCCAAACTGAAAAAAGCACACAGATAAAATATTCTGAGCATTTTGCCGTTAACGCAATTCTTCAGGACTGCGCTGCTCGCGCAGAAAAAAGCGGCACCGGGTTTGAAGCTGCTGCAGCTTTACCGAAAGAGATAAACATTTCCGAGATTGATCTTTGCACACTGCTTATGAACATGCTTGACAATGCTCTGGATGCAAACAAAGGTTCTGAAAACGGGGAGAATAAATATATAAAATTCAAGGCGGAGATCAAAAACGGCTTTCTCGCCATTCGCTGTGAAAACACCTATTCGGGCGAGATCATAACAGAAAAAAACAACCTGCCGCGGACAACAAAGGGAAACAAATCAGAGCATGGTTTCGGAATGTTGCAGATGGAATCGGTAGCAAAAAAATACAACAGCGTGCTGGATATTTCCCATGATGATGCAAAGCACATATTCACCGTGCAGACAGTGCTTAAACTGCCGGAATAACCAAAATATATACAACCAAAAACGCCGCCGCAGTCCGAGACCGCAGCGGCGTTTTGTGATATACATTATCTGTTTAAATATTTTACAAACGCGATCTGAAACGCGTTATAAAAGGATCTTCCAATGGCAATCCGGTCGCCGTTTTCAAGCAAAATTCCGTTTCGGCTTATCTCATGCACAAAATCCATATTCACGATATAGCTTTTATGACATCGATAAAATCTCTGCTCCGCGCAGAGCTCGCCCTGAATGGCAGCCAGGGAGATAGGATATGTAACCTTTCTGTCCGAAAGATGAAAAGTTACACTGTGATTATAACTTTCCATATACATTATATTATCAGCGGGTATGGAAACCGTTTTTCCTCCGGCCTTAAATGTAATAACATTAGCCTTGCGGCTGATCTGCATATCTGTTACAAGCGCTTTTTTCAGCGTTTCCTTTGAAACAGGCTTAAGCAGATAATTCACCGGCTGAACACTGTAACCCTCCAGCAGATAATCCTCACTGCCCGTGATAAAAATAATGCTCACCCTGTTTCCGTTTTCACGCAGCGACTTTGCAAGCTGCATACCGTTTTCGCCCTGCATCTGAATATCCAGCAGGAGAACATCAAATCTGTCTGCATCCTTTTTTAATACTTCGCCTAGCTCGGCAGCTGACGGAAACTGTGCTATTTCATATCTGATTTTTATCTCATCCAGAATGGAACCGCACATTTTGCCGATCTCACCCAGCAAAACGGGATCGTCGTCACACACAGCAACACGGTATTTATTCACTGCTGCATTCACATCCGCACCTTAATCAAGATTTATAATATCTATATTATACAACCTTTTTTTAATGCTTTCAAGCAAACAAGCACATAAAAAAGCCGCTCCTTTTAGGAGCGGCTTTGCGCTTTCCTGTTTGTTTTAAACAGGAGCTTCTTTAAAGCCTTTTTAAGATATCTGAATGTCGTTCGCAAAAGACTTTTAACCGTATCCTCTTCTTTTTTCTTTTGCGCAATCATTGCGTTCAGTTTTTGGCTTTTTCTCTAGTTTCGTATTCAGCTTTCCGTCCATACGATTATTCAGAATGGAAATTGTTACTTATCTTCTTTTTTCTTATCTTTCTTTTTACGGTTTGAAAGCTTGTTCAGGCCGTATGTTATAAGAATGATAACACCGATAACAAGGAAGATACCCACCATGCCTATTGCCATGATCGGAAGTGTTTCTTTCCATGAATCGGCGTTTATCGCCATTGTGATTACGCTTAATTTCGCAAGTAAATTCAACATATATTAACCTCCGTTAGATTATGCCTTCAACAAGTGTAAGGATAAGACCGCCGGCGATTACAGACGCGATCTGGCCGGATACGTTTACGCTGATGGACTGCATAAGAAGGAAGTTCTGATTATCTTCCTTAAGACCCATCTGGTTAACAACACGTCCGCTCATCGGGAACGCCGAAATACCGGCAGCGCCTATCATCGGGTTGATCTTCTTGCCCTTCGGAAGGAAGATGTTGAGTATCTTTGCAAAGAACACACCGCCTGCCGTATCGAAAATGAAGGCTACAAGACCGAGCGCGAGTATAAGAAGGGTCTGCCACTGAAGGAATTCTTCATAGTGCATTCTTGATGCAACCGTGAGACCGAGCAGGATGGTGATGATATTTGCAAGCGAATTCTGCGCCGTTTCGGAAAGAGCGTTAAGAACACCGCATTCGCGGATCAGATTACCGAACATCAGGAAGCCTACAAGCGCAACAGACTTAGGCGCAACCAGACCGGCAACAACAGTGATGATGATCGGGAAAAGGATCTTTGTAAGCTTTGAAACCTCGCCCGGCTGATATTTCATTCTGATAAGACGTTCTTTTTTTGTTGTGCAAAGCTTGATAACAGGCGGCTGAATAATGGGAACAAGCGCCATATAGGAATATGCCGCAACCATGATCGGGCCGAGATAAGCGGAATTGAGCTCCTGTGCAACGAAAATCGAGGTAGGACCGTCCGCAGCGCCGATGATGGCGATCGAAGCCGCGTCTCTGAAATCAAAGAAGAAAGACGCGATAAAGAATGTAAAGAAAATACCGAACTGTGCCGCCGCGCCGAAAAGCATAAGCCACGGATTCTTAAGCAGCGGACCGAAATCGATCATAGCGCCGATACCGATGAAGAGCAGGAGCGGGAAAAGCTCATTGGCGATACCCGCGTCAAACAAAACGGTGATGGGGCCGGCTTCGCTTGAGCCCGCCTGCGTGATCGCGCCGGACATAGGCAGGTTTACCAGAATGGTACCGAAGCCCATCGGCAAAAGAAGCGTAGGCTCCATTTCTTTTTTGATTGCAAGGAAAACAAGGAGTCCGCCGATTGCAATCATAACAATCTGCTGCCATCTTATTTCACCGAAATTGGAAAAAAGACCGGCAAAGGTGTCTAAAACGCTTAACTGTATCATTTTAACCTCCGTTTTTTAAACGTTTATTTCCACATCGATGCCAAGCAGATCCCTGTTGGCGTCAATGATTGGTTTAACAACTTCATTCAGAAAATCCGTTGTTTGCTGCGGGGCTCTGCCCACGAAATTTTCCGGCTTCATGGAAGCAAGGATCTCATCCTTTGTCATCATGAAAGCGGGATCTGCCGCAATGCGGTCTATCAGGTCGTTTTTACCGCCGTCCTGTTTCACAACAGCGGCAGCCGCCATGGAGTGAACACGTATCCTTTCGTGCAGCGCCTGACGGTCGCCGCCCTTTTTAACCGCGTCCATAAGTATGTTTTCCGTTGCCATGAACGGCAGCTCGCTCATAAGCCTTGAATGGATGACTTTGGGATAAACGACAAGACCGCTCGTCACATTGATATACAGATCCAGAATACCGTCCGTTGCAAGAAACGCCTCGGCAACCGAAACTCGTTTGTTGGCGCTGTCGTCCAGAGTTCTTTCAAACCACTGTGCGGAAGCCGTCCACGCAGGATTGAGCGCATCGATCATAACATAGCGTGAAAGCGACGCGATCCTTTCGCTTCGCATGGGATTTCTCTTATATGCCATAGCGGACGAACCGATCTGATTCTTTTCAAACGGCTCTTCGATCTCTTTGAGATTCTGAAGCAGCCTGAGGTCGTTTGAGAACTTACAGCAGGACTGCGCAATAAGCGCAAGGCAGTTGCAAACGATCGTATCCAGCTTTCTCGCATAGGTCTGACCGCTGACCGGGAAGCAGGCTTTAAAGCCCATCTTCTCGGCGATCTTTCTGTCCAGCGCCTTGCACTTTTCGTGGTCACCGTTGAATAGTTCAAGGAAAGACGCCTGCGTGCCCGTTGTTCCCTTTGAGCCGAGCAGCATCAGGGTATCGAGCACATGCTCCACCTCATTATAATCCATAACAAGATCCATAAGCCAAAGCGTCGCTCTTTTACCCACCGTTGTGGGCTGCGCCGGCTGAAAATGCGTGAATCCGAGACAGGGCATGTCCTTATATTTATCGGCAAATTTCGCAACGGAGGCGATGGCGTTCACAAGCTTTTTCTTTATAAGCAAAAGCGCCTCGCGCATGGTGATAACATCCGTATTGTCGCCCACATAACAGCTTGTTGCGCCGAGATGGATGATAGGCTCCGCTTTCGGGCACTGATCGCCGTAAGCGTGAACATGCGCCATAACATCGTGGCGGAATTTCTTTTCATATTCCGCGGCGGCTTCATAATTTATATCGTCAGCATGCGCTTTAAGCTCGTCTATCTGCTCTTGTGTGATATTCAGCCCGAGCTCTTTTTCGGATTCCGCAAGCGCGATCCACAGCTTTCGCCAAGTCTTAAACTTGAAATCGGGAGAATAGATATACTGCATCTCCTTGCTTGCATAGCGCGCGTTGAATGGTGAATTATATGTGTTATTCGGCATTATTCCAACCCCGTTCTCTTCATCATCTCCGCGTAAGCGTCCTCTACTCCGCCGAGATCACGGCGAAAACGGTCCTTATCAAGTTTTTCGTGCGTCTTGATATCCCAGAAGCGGCAGGTGTCCGGGCTGATCTCGTCAGCAAGAACGATTTTGCCGTCTGAGGTCTTGCCGAACTCAAGCTTGAAATCTATAAGCTCAACGCCGATAGAGGCAAAGTACTCTTTAAGAACATCGTTTACTTTGAAAGCCATCTCCTTGATGGTATCGATCTCTTCTCTTGTGGAAAAACCGCAGGAGATTGCGTGGTATTCGGAGATAAGCGGATCGTCAAGCTCATCGCATTTGTAGGAAAACTCAATGGAAGGAGCAACGAAATCCATTCCCTCTTCAAGACCGAGCCTTTTGCAGATAGAGCCTGCCGCGCGGTTTCTGATTATGACTTCAAGCGGAACGATAGTTACCTTTTTAACAGCGGTCTCCCTGTCTGAAAGCTCCTCAACAAAATGAGTGGGAACGCCGTGTTTTTCAAGGATCTGCATAAGATAGTTGGACATTTTGTTGTTCACAACGCCCTTGCCGACGATCGTGCCCTTTTTCTTGCCGTTGAAAGCAGTGGCGTCATCTTTATAATCCACAATAACGATATCGGGATCTTCCGTTGCCCATACTTTCTTTGCTTTACCCTCATAAAGCTGCTCTGTCTTTTTCATTTTTTATATCCTCCAAAAATTTTATACAAAATTGAATAAACTTTATTTACCGTAAACGCGTTTGATCCTGTCGATCGCCTCAAGCGTCTTTTCATAGTTGCCGAAGCCCGTCAGACGCAGATAGCCCTCACCGCACTTGCCGAAGCCGGAACCGGGAGTGCCGACTACCTGACATTTATCAAGAAGATCATCAAAGAATTCCCACGAAGTCATACCCTCGGGCACGGTAAGCCACACGTACGGTGAATTCACAGCGCCGTAACAGGTGAAGCCGGCTTCGGTAAGTCCGTCAAAGATTGCTTTTGCGTTTCTCTGATAATACGCGAGCGTCTCTTTCGTCTGCTTCTGACCTTCTTCACTGTAAACAGCCTCGGCCGCGCGCTGTGTAACATAGCTTACGCCGTTGAATTTCGTTGCCTGGCGGCGCGCCCACAGAGGATTAAGGCTTGTGCCGTTAAAGGAAAGCGCCTTCGGCACAACGGTGTAGCCGCAGCGCACGCCGGTGAATCCGGCTGTTTTTGAAAAAGAACGGAATTCGATGGCACAGGTCTTTGCACCCTCTACTTCATATATTGATCTGACCGAACCGTCTGTTACAAAGGACTCATAAGCGGAATCATAAAGGATGAGCGAGCCATGCTCGTTTGCGTAATCCACCCATACTTTCAGCTGTTCCCTGCTTGCGGCAACGCCTATCGGGTTATTTGGGAAGCAGAGATAAATCACATCCGGCACTTCGTCCGGAAGCTGCGGCATAAAACCGTTTTCCGCGGTGCAGGGCAGATAAATGATATCCGTTCTGCCGCTCATAACATTTGAATCAAGATAAACGGGATAAACAGGATCGCATATCGCAACTTTGTTATCCGTGCTGAAAATATCGCCGATATTGCCGCAGTCGGATTTCGCGCCGTCAGAAACAAAGATCTCGTCCTTTTCAATATCTATGCCTCTGTCCGCGTAATCATGCTTCTGAATCGCTTCTATAAGAAAATCATAGCCATGCTCCGGCGGATAGCCGCGGAAAGTTTCCTCATTCGCCATCTCGTCCACAGCCTTGTGCATAGCCTCGATAACGGCAGGGGCAAGCGGCTTCGTTACATCACCGATGGAAAGGCGGATAACCTCCTTGTCCGGGTGTGCCTGCTGATACTCTCTCTGCTTTCTTGCAACGGTTGAGAACAGATAGGAACCCTCAAGCTTCAAAAAGTTTTCATTGATCTTCATATATTAAACCTCCTGATTTTCTGTAGATCTATATCGCCGGTAAACACATATTCGGCAGGACCTGTCATATAAACGGGTGAATCCTCGTTTCCGTTCCACTCAATCTTCAAATCGCCGCCGATAAGACGGACTGTTACCTCATTTTCTGCAAGTCCGCATAAAACAGCGGAAACAGCGGTTGCGCATGCGCCTGTGCCGCAGGCAAGCGTCTCGCCGGAACCGCGCTCCCACACACGCATTTCGATTTCCTTTTCATTTACTATATGCGCAAACTCAGCATTCACTCGATCGGGAAACATTTTATCGTTTTCAAACATCGGCCCGAATTTTTCAAGCTCAAAAAGGCTCGGACTTTCATCTATAAACATAACGGCATGCGGATTGCCCATAGAAACACAGGTCATCTTAAATTCCCTGCCGCCGATATTTACGCATCTGTTTATAACAGATTCCGAATCGGAAACAACCGGAACAGCAGCCGCTTTTATAACGGGCGCGCCCATATCAACACGTACGGACTCGACTGTATCTCCGTTTCGGAACAGCTCTATCTGTTTCACGCTGCCCATGGATTCGATAGTAAATTTGTCCTTTTTCACATAGCCCTTGTCGTAAACGTATCTCGCAACGCAGCGTATACCGTTGCCGCACATCGCACCGCGTGAACCGTCCGCATTATACATGACCATCTCAAAATCCGCAGCAGTGCCTTTTTTAATGAGAATAAGACCGTCCGCTCCGATTCCGAAATGGCGGTCCGAAAGCAATATTGCCGCTTCTTCTTCGTTTTCAACAGTCTCGCTGAGGCAGTCGATATAAACGTAATCGTTGCCGCAGCCCTGCATTTTTGTAAATTTCATAAAACCACAAGCCTTTTACTAAAAAATATTCCGGCAAAGCCGATCTATGTAAGCCTGTCAAGAATATCCATCGCCACGGCGGCAATTTTTTTGCCGCTCTTCATACTTTCCTTTTGCAGATACTTATGAGCCTGCGTTTCACTCATCCCGTAAACGCTCATAAGCGCCTGTTTCGCTTTTGATATATATTCGCCGTCATTCCCGCTGCGCCGGGTGAAACCCGATTTGCTGTTTGCAAGCATCTGAACCGTGCTCAAAAAATCAGCTCTGTTCATCGGCACGGGCAAAGTGATCATATTGCCCATATACTGCTCAGTGCCGTTTTTTGAAAGCGCTATTATATCAAAGCCCTGCGGAAGCTGTTCCGCAAGCTGGGCAGAGGTCATATCTTTCATCAAAAAAGGGCAGACGATTATACCGCCGAGTTTTTCCTGCGCTATTCTTAACGCCGATGAGCCGAGCGCACAGATATGCGAAACATGAAAACCGCTTTCTTCAAGCAAAGCTCTTATAGAGAGAGCGGTTTCTTTCAGGGGATAAACAACGATTATATCCTTCAAGCACTCACTCCCTGCGGCAATATTTGCCGCACGAAAAGGCGGCGGCAAAATTCTGTTAGTAATTATACCATATTTATCTATATTCAATCAATAGAAAAATAACTATAAATAAACTAATTTAAAAAGAAAAATTATTAATAATGTTAAAAAGCGGAATTATGATTTTTAGGGCGTTTTGATTTACTTTTACCAAAAAAATCAAAAATTTTGTAACAAATTGCACAATAAATTAAATTTTCGAAAAATTTCTTGTAACAAAGTAAACAAAAAACTCTTGAATGTTATTCACCAAGATGATACAATGTATTCAAGTATAGAATAATATCATTAAAAAATGGTTGGATCTCCGGCTGAACGTTAGAAAAATAAGCCCGGCATCTGACACGCAACACATATTATCAGCTCTGAAAAAGGAGACTGCTGTTATGAAAAAGATGGAAAAAGAATACGAATTTCCCATATACCTGTTCAATAAAGGCGAAAACTACAGGTCATATGCGTTTTTCGGCTGTCATAGAATTAAAGGAAATGAATTTGCATTCCGCGTATGGGCGCCGGACGCTGTATCCGTAAGCGTTGCCGGTGAATTCAACGGCTGGAATGAAACTGAAAACGCAATGCGGCAGATTGCTCCCGGCATATGGGAGGCTGTTATTGACGGAATAAATATTTACGACTGCTATAAATATGTTATAACCGCTCAGGACGGCAGACTTCTCTATAAAGCCGATCCTTACGGCTTTCACTGCGAGACAAGACCCGGAACGGCCTCCAAGGTTTACGAGCTCGGAAACTACAAATGGAAGGATTCCAAATGGCAAAAAGAAAGTCTTAAAGGAAACATCCTTGAAAAGCCCGTAAATATATATGAGATCCATTTCGGATCTTGGAAGAAAAAGGAAAACGGCGATTATTATTCATATCGTGAAATGGCAGACGAACTTATTCCTTATGTTACAGATATGGGATATACCCATATAGAGATGATGCCGCTGATGGAATATCCGTTTGACGGCTCCTGGGGCTATCAGGTTACAGGATATTTCGCCCCCACCTCCCGCTACGGCACCCCGGATGATCTTATGTATTTTGTGGACAGATGCCATCAGGCGGGAATAGGCGTTATTCTCGACTGGGTGCCGGCTCATTTCCCGAAAGACGCCCATGGTCTTTATGAATTTGACGGCAAACCACTTTATGAATATTCGGATATGCGCAAAGGCGAGCACAAGGAATGGGGCACAAGAGTTTTTGACTACGGCAGAAACGAAGTCAAAAGCTTTCTGATTTCATCCGCAATGTACTGGGCGGACATGTATCATTTCGACGGACTGCGTGTGGACGCCGTTGCATCCATGCTTTATCTGGACTACGGCAGGCAGGCCGGAGAATGGGTAGCCAACAAATACGGTTCAAACGAAAATTTAGAGGCTGTGGAGTTTTTCAAGGAACTGAACAGCGCTATGTTCAAGGAGCACCCGGCGGTCATGATGATAGCCGAGGAATCCACTGCCTGGCCGATGATCACCATGCCGCCTGATGTCGGTGGACTCGGTTTCAACTTTAAATGGAACATGGGCTGGATGAACGATATGCTCAGATACACATCGCTTGATCCGCTTTTCAGGAAAGGAAATCACAACTGCATAACATTCAGCTTTTTCTACGCATTTTCGGAAAACTTCATTCTGCCGATAAGCCATGACGAAGTTGTGCACGGTAAATGCAGTCTGATAAACAAAATGCCCGGAGAATATGATATGAAATTCGAGGGCATGCGTCTGTTTTTATCCTATATGACGGCGCATCCGGGCAAAAAGCTGCTGTTTATGGGGCAGGAATTCGGTCAGTTCAAAGAATGGGCATATGAGGACGGGCTGGACTGGATGCTGCTCGATTACGAAAAGCACAGAAAACTGCTTGATTTTTCCAAAGAACTAAATCATTTCTATAAAGATCACCCCGAACTCTGGGAGATTGACTACAGCTGGGAGGGCTTCAGCTGGATCTCAAGCGATGATAACGCCAATTCCACAATCGCTTTCCGGCGAATCAGCAAATCGGGAAAAGAGATCATAGGCATATTTAATTTCACGCCGAATGCACATAAGGAATACCGCATAGGGGTTCCCGAAGCAGGAACTTACAAGGTTATATTCGATTCAAATCTCAGAAAATACGGCGGAAATAAAGCAAGGCTTGCAGGAACATATAAAACCGCGAAAAAACCGATGCACGGCTTCAACCAGAGCATAGGTGTGAAGTTGGGCGGTCTGAACGCGTTATTTATTGAAAGGTCTAAATAAGGAGGAATGTGTTCATGGCACACAAATCAAACATTGTGGCAATGCTGCTTGCCGGCGGCCAGGGCAGCAGATTAGGTGTTTTAACAAAAAACATTGCCAAGCCCGCTGTTCCGTACGGCGGAAATTACAGGATCATTGACTTCCCGCTTTCCAACTGTGTAAACAGCGGCATCTACACCGTAGGCGTTTTAACACAGTATCAGCCGCTGGAGCTCAACGACTATATCGGAAACGGTCAACCATGGGATCTGGACCGGCAAAACGGCGGCGTGCATGTGCTTTCTCCTTACGAGGCAATAGGCGGAAAAGAATGGTACAAGGGCACGGCTAACGCCATATATCAAAATATAAATTTTATTGAAAAATATGACCCCGAATATGTTGTTGTGCTTTCCGGCGACCATATCTATAAAATGAATTACGCCAAAATGGTGGACTTTCACGAGAAAAACAACGCGGACTGCACGATAGCCGTTCTTGAAGTTCCGTGGGAGGAGGCTTCCAGATTCGGAATACTCGCTACCGATGAAAACAACAAGATATACGAATTCGCAGAAAAACCCGCCGAGCCGAAATCCAACAAGGCTTCCATGGGCGTTTACGTATTCAGCTGGGACAAGTTAAAAAAATATCTTATTCAGGATGAAAATACCGAGGGTTCCGCTAACGACTTCGGCAAAAATATCATTCCCACAATGCTTGACGCGGGCGAAAGGCTTTTCGCATTCCCGTTTGAGGGATACTGGAAAGACGTGGGCACCATAGATTCGCTGTGGGAAGCAAATCTTGATATCATCAACCCGAATGTTGATCTTGACCTCAGCGATCCGAGCTGGAGAATATACAGCCGCAACCCGGTAAGTCCGCCGCACTATATAGGAAAAAATGCGAAAATCGAGCTGTCCTCCGTATCAGAGGGATGCGAGATCGAGGGCAGTGTGGATTACAGCGTCATATCGAGCAATGTTGTTATTGAAGAGGACGCTGACGTAAGATACAGTGTAATCATGCCCGGCGCCGTTATCAAAAAAGGCGCTAAGGTCTACTATTCAATCATTGCGGAAAACGCGGTAATAGAGGAAAACGCCAAGGTGGGCGAGATTCCGGAACTTCTTGAAAAACCGGAGGACTGGGGAATAGCCGTTATCGGCGCAGGCGCAACGGTTAAAAGCGAAACGCAGATTGAACCGGGCGCCATGATAAAATCAGGCGAGGAGGTATAAGTATGAACGGCAAAAAGGTAATGGGAATCATCTTCGCGAATATTCATGAAGGTTCTTTAGACAGCCTGACCGCTATGAGAACCATGGGCTCTGTTCCCTTTTGTTCAAGATACAGGCTCATAGACTTTCCGCTTTCCAACATGGTTGAGAGCGGCGTAACAAAAATCGGCGTTATCACAAACGCCAATTTCCAGTCCCTCATGGATCATGTAGGCACGGGAAAGCCATGGGATCTGAGCAGAAAAAATGACGGACTTTACATTCTGCCCCCGTTTAATGTCGGCAGCGCCACAATGTGGGGAAACAGAATAGACGCCATCTACGGCAATATGGGCTTTCTTGAGCAGAGCAACCAGACCTATGTTGTGATGTGTGACTGCAACAACGTGCTTTCGCTGGACTATGAAGCGCTGTTTGACAGGCACGAGGAAACAGGCGCGGACATAACGGTCGTTGGTGTTAAAGCGCCGATGCCGGATAAGATCGGCTCCATACTCTGCTTTGATAAGGTTGAGGATGACGGACGCATTACGGAAATGAGCCTGGACAGAAATGACGGCGGTGAAATCTTCCACAGTGTAAATATTGTGATCATGAAGAAATACCTGCTTGAATCGCTCATAACCACAGCTCATTCCAAAAATGAGATATCCTTTCAGAGAAATGTGCTGATGGCAAATGCCAAAAGCCTGAAAATATATGCCTATGACGCAACAGACTGTTTTGCCGGCACGATTTCTAGCGTTCAGGCCTACTATGACGTTTCCATGAAGCTGCTTGACAAAGAAAACAGAAAAAAACTTTTCAACAGCGAATTTCCTATCTACACAAAAGAAAGAGACGACATGCCGGCGATTTACGGAATGGAATCTCATCTCACAAACTCGCTTGTTGCGGACGGATGCATCATTGACGGCACTGTTGAAAATTCAATTATTTTCAAAGGCGCGAAGATCGGCAAGGGCGCCGTTGTCAAAAACTCTATTCTTATGCAGGACACCGTTGTGGGCGAAAACGCAACATTGAGCTATGTAATCGCAGATAAAAATGTCAGCATCAAAAACGGCGTGGAGCTTTCAGGCGCTCCCACCTTCCCTGTTACCCTCAGCAAGGGTACCAGAATCTGAATTTTGGGAGGTTAGATTATGAAAGTATTATTTGCCGCGTCTGAAGCCAATCCGTTTATGGCATCAGGCGGTCTCGGCGACGTTGCCGGCTCGCTCCCTATCGCGCTGCGCAAAAGGCTGATAGGCTGCCGCGTGGTCATGCCGCTTTACGATTCAATCAAACAGGAATATAAAGACAAAATGAAGTTCATAACCTCGATTTCCGTACCCGTAAGCTGGAGACGTCAGTACTGCGGAATATTCGAGGCAAAAATGAACGGCGTGGTCTTCTATTTCCTTGACAACCAATACTATTTTAAACGCGACGGTATATACGGTCATTATGATGACGCTGAAAGATTCGCGTTTTTCGCAAGGGCAATACTTGAGATCATTCCGGCGATCGACTGGAAACCCGATATCATCCACTGCAATGACTGGCAGACGGCGCTCACGCCGCTTTATTACAGCTGTTATTACGCTACCCGCATGGGTTATGAAAATATCAAAACCGTTTTCACAATCCACAACATACAATATCAGGGCAAATACGGAAATGAGCTGCTTGAGGATGTGCTCGGCATAGGGCCCGAACATTATGATCTGATCCAGTATGACGGTCTTGTCAACTTCCTAAAAGCCGGTATTGAGTGTGCGAATAAGGTTACGACGGTTTCACCGACTTACGCAAAGGAAATACTTGACCCCTGGTATTCCTACGGTCTTGACCCCATTTTAAATCAGCGCTCCTGGAAGCTGTGCGGCATACTCAACGGAATCGACACAGACAGTTATAATCCCGAAACGGATCCGTCTATCTGGGCGCATTATAACGCAGATGATTTTTCTGAAAAGCCGAAGAACAAAGAAGAGCTTCAAAAAATGATGGGTCTTGCCGTAAGGCCGGAAGTTCCGCTTGTCGGAATTGTTTCAAGACTTGTTGGGCACAAGGGTGTGGATCTCATGCGCGAAGTGCTTGAAAAGAGCCTTTGGGAAAGAGATATTCAGTATGTTGTGCTCGGCTCGGGCGAATGGCAATATGAAAGCTTCTTCCGTGAGCTTCACGATAAATATCCTGATAAAGTCGGCTTAAGACTCGGTTTTGTTCCCGATCTTGCAAGAAAGATCTACGCCGGCGCGGATATGTTCCTGATGCCGAGTAAAAGCGAGCCGTGCGGTCTGTCTCAAATGGTGGCGCTGCGTTACGGCACACTGCCCATCGTTCGTGAAACAGGCGGTCTGCGCGATTCCGTAACAGACAGCGGCGACGGCGAAGGGAACGGCTTTACGTTCAAAACATATGACGCATACGATATGCTTGGCGCCATCTACAGAGCGGTCGATGCGTATAACAACAAGGAATACTGGCCCGTACTGGTTGAGCGCGCACTGCGCTGCGATATGAGCTGGGGCAAATCCGCAAATGAATATATCAAAATGTATAAATCACTTTTAAAATAAGTATCAAAAAAGCTCTCCGTTATGGGAAACACTTAAAAAAGAAGAACAAAGTAGGGGCAAGCAATGATCAACATTTTGCTTGAAGAATTTGATATAGATGCACCTTATCTCTATGATGAACTGAAGAACTATATAAAGCCGAACTATTCGGTTGCAGTAGTCGCATTCTCTTTTAGAGATAATTGCGTAAAGTCTCTGTCAGACTGGGACACATTGTATGGCAAAGGAAACGGTAAGTACTATGATGGCATTGTCGGCGGATTGACTGCCTACGGTATTCCGGAAGATAACATCACTTTTATCAATTACTTTACCGATACAAAAGAATCCGCTGTGCAGAAAATCAAGACAGCAGACATTATTTATTTTCTCGGTGGGTCACCTGACAAAATGATGTATCGAATCAAAGAGTTTGATTTGTATGATGTTCTAATGCAACACAAAGGAATACTTATGGGATATAGTGCCGGCGCTGTTATTCAACTGTCAGAGTACCATTTGTCGCCCGATGACGATTATCCCGAATTCAAGTATTATGAAGGTCTCCCCTACTTGAGTGATTTCTATATGGAGGTCCACTATGAAGGCACTACCGTGCAGGATAAGTGCATACAGCGTGTACTCGCCGAGCGCCGAAAAACAGTGTATGCGACTGCATCTAGAGCCGGCGCTATACTTGTAGATAATGGAAACATCAAATTACTTGGTAATGTTAAAGTGTTTAAAGCAAAATAATAGGCTTGAATACAACAAACTGTAAACAACGATTTTTAATTATCTTAAATCAATGAAAGCAAAGCATTTGTGCTTTGCTTTTTCTTTATACTCTCAGAAAATAAACTTGATGGATTTGGTGTAAAATCCGATACTCGATTTACCCACGGACAACCAAAGCTAACAGGAAATTCTATGAGCTTTGGTGTGATTATATTCGTTCTTGAAACTGCCGCAAGCAATATCACTTGGTGTAGGCGAAAATAACTGTGGCACACTTAATAAGCAAGTGTGCCATAACGGAGAGTTTTTTATTAAAAAGTTTAAAAACACTATTGACATATGTACGAAATCGGATATAATATACATGTCCGATATCGTACAAGGAGATGAATTATGCACTACTTAAAAACACAGCAATATACCTATCTTGCAGGAGAGATCAATGCCCTGTATCACGAGGCGGCAGTGAAAGCAGGCATTTCAGACAGCATACAGAACATTTTATATGTTATCTGTGAAAACGGCACAAGCTGCCTTCAAAGCGAAATCAGCAAACTGACCGGCATCAGCCGCCAAACCATAAATTCGGCAATACGCAAACTGGAAAAGGAAGACATCGTTTACCTTAAACAGGGCAAAGGCAGGAACACGATCGTCTGCCTTACCCGAAAAGGAGAAAAGTACGCATCGGAAAAAATCAAACCGCTGTTAGAAATAGAAAACATGATCTGGCAGGAATGGACGCCGGAAGAACAGCGGGAATATTTAAGACTGACAGAAAAATACCGTGACGCGCTGAAAAAACATCTTGAAACAATGTTGTGATGAGGCGCAAAATAAAAGGAGAAAGGATCCATGAACAGAGAAAATAAGCGAAAACTTTATGAAAAGGGGTATTATAAGACCCACGCAAATAAAGACAGCTTTACCTGCAAAGTATGCGGCAGACCTGTTGTGTCATCGGGAGCAGGGAGCGGTCACCGCAATCACTGCCCGAATTGCCTGAGCAGCCTGCATTTGGATATTGAACCGGGAGACAGGCAATCCGAATGCGGAGGTATTATGGAGCCGGTCGGAGTATGGGTAAGAAAAAACGGCGAATGGGCGATCATACACCGATGCCGCAGATGCGGTCATTTGAGTTCAAACCGGGTAGCGGCGGACGACAATCCTATGAAGCTTATGTCAATAGCTATGAAGCCGCTTTCTCAGCCCCCGTTTCCGCTGGAACGTATAGAAGAAATGACCGCCCTTATGGGCGGCGACGGCTGCCTTTACAGCATAAACAAATAATTTTTCATATTGAAAAAACGCGGCATGAATGATGCCGCGTTCAGTCTGTCGATAAAGTCGGCTGAAGCGCGCAAAATAATCATTTTATCTTATAAATAGAAAAATTTTAGGGTGCAATGTCCACATCACTCCATTTTATATTCTTCAAAATCATACCCCGCCCAAGTCCAGTACTTGGGCGGGGTTGCGCTTTCCGCCTTTGTCAATTCTAACGTACCATCGTACGCCTAGAGGTGGCGAAAGCTGAATAAGATGTGCCGAAAACTTGCCCTTGCGGCGTCTTTTCCCCTTTTCGCCATATGCGTGCGACAGCACGCACACTATCTCAAAGAGAAAAATACATCCGCAAATTCTGCGTTTTCGGTGCGAAGCAGTTTAAAGCGAAAAGATTTTCGTCAGGTCAAGGCATAAAATCGCAGGTATACTTCCGTATACCGAGATTTTTAACGCAGAACCGGCGGAAAGATTTCGCTTTAAACCATATCTTGTTCAGCTTCCGTCACCTTTTGCCAAATGCGAAATTCAGCTCGATTTCTCGAATCCTGTTCAGCGTGTAGGGACACATACTTTTCTGAATTTATAACTTTTTCTACACGCTGAACGCGGCATGAATGATGCCGCGTTTTTCTTGTTATTCAGGCTTTTTCATGGTGAGGGAAATGCGCTTTTTTGCCGGGTCAACAGACAGCACCCACACAGTTACGATATCCCCCACTTTAAGCACATCAGACGGATGCCTGATAAATCTGTCCGCTATCTGAGAAATGTGAACAAGCCCGTCCTGATGAACGCCTATATCCACAAACGCGCCGAAATCAATTACGTTTCTTACGGTGCCCTTCAGCTCCATCCCGGGTTTCAGATCCTCCATGCCCATAACATCTGTTCGGAGCATAGGCGCTGGCAGTGTATCGCGCGGATCTCTGCCGGGCTTACTAATCTCGGAAATAATATCGTTCAGCGTTGGCTCCCCTGTTTGCAATTCATCGGCAAGTGCCTTCACGCCGCGTTCTTTTACCGTTTTGGTTATACCGGATATATTTCCGTTTCTTATGTCATCGGCAGATATGCCGCAAAGCTGAAGCAGACCTGCCGCGATCTTGTATGATTCCGGGTGAACAGCAGTGTTGTCAAGCACATTCTCTCCGCCGGGTATGCGCAGAAAGCCTGCGCACTGCTCAAACGCTTTCGGCCCTAATTTGGGGACTTTTTTAAGCTGTTCCCTTGATGAAAAAGCACCGTTCTCCTCCCTATAAGCGGCAATGTTTGCGGCAACAGCCGAGGATATGCCGGAAACACGACCGAGCAGGGACGGCGACGCCGTATTCAGATCTACGCCGACGGAATTGACGCAATCCTCCACGACGCCGTCAAGCGCGTGATTGAGCTCTTTCTGCGGCATATCGTGCTGATACTGCCCCACTCCGATGGATTTGGGGTCTATTTTAACAAGCTCCGCCAGCGGATCCTGCAATCTTCTTGCTATTGAGACCGCGGAACGCAGGGAAACGTCAAACTGCGGAAACTCCTGAGCGGCAAGCTTTGATGCCGAATAAACGGACGCGCCTGCCTCGCTTACCACCATATAAGTAATACCGCAGTCAAGCTCTTTGATCACTTCGGCGGCAAAGACCTCTGTTTCATGTGAAGCGGTGCCGTTGCCTATCGCAAACATCCGTACCCCGTATTGATTCACAAGCTCTTTGATGATCTTCTTTGCCTCTTCAACCTTGCTGTGAGGCGGAGCGCAATAAATAACCGCCGTGTCCAGCACCTTGCCTGTTTCATCCACAACGGCAACCTTGCAGCCTGTTCTGTAGCCGGGATCCAGCCCGATCGTCACTTTTCCCCTTACGGGCGGCTGCATCAAAAGCTGCTTGGTGTTTTTGGCAAAAACCTTGATCGCCTCAGCACCGGCGCGTTCGGTCAGATCATTTCTGATCTCTCGTTCTATACTCGGGAAAACCAGGCGTGAATACGCGTCCTCCGCGGCATCACGGACAAGCTGCGAAGCTTTTGAATCTCCGCGCACATAGAGTCCCAGCGGAACACTCAGTCCGAGCGTTTTTTCAAGATCAATGTTTACCTTGAGAGCATTTTCCTTTTCCCCGCGGTTTATCGCAAGAATTCGGTGATTCGCTATTTTTGAGACCGGCTCGGAATATTCCCTATAATTCTCATAGACTCCGAGTTCCTCGGCAGCGGCGCAGACAGACACTTTGCCATGCGCACGGCACATATAGCGGAGCTGCCGCCTTACATTTGCGTCATCCGAGATCATTTCTGCAATAATATCACATGCGCCGGCAACGGCCTCGTCAGCGGATGCAACCTCGTCATTGATATATGCAAGCGCGACGTTTTCCGGCTCAAAATCATTTTGCTGTTTAAGTATCTCAAGAGCAAGAGGCTCCAAGCCCTTCGCTTTTGCAACAGACGCTCTTGTTTTTCTTTTGGGTCTGTAGGGTCGGTAAATATCGTCTAATTCCGTAAGCGTTTTCGCGTTTTCGATTGCAGCCGCGATCTCATCTGTCATCGCGCCCTGCTCTGTGATAGAGGCAGTGATTTTCTCCTTTTGCTCTGCAAGCGACCGCAGATAATCAAGCCTGTCGGATATACTGCGAAGTATCTGATCGTCAAGCGAGCCTGTTGCCTCTTTTCTGTATCTCGCTATGAATGGAATCGTATTAGATTCATCTATAAGTTTAACCGTGTTTTCTATTTGCCAGAGTTTTACGCCGAACTCCGACGCAAGCGTTTCAATTATGTTCATTATTTTTTACCTATCCATTTTTTCTTTTTACCGATGATCGCAAGCACTGCCACCACCACTACGGACAGCACTATCACGAACACATACCCGTATTTCCACCCCAATTCGGGCATATATTTAAAGTTCATTCCGTACCAGCCGACTATAAGGGTCAGCGGAAAAAAGATTGTGGAAACCACAGTGAATATCTGCATTGTGTGATTTGTTTTAAGGTCGATAGACGACTGATACGCGTCCTGAAGATGAACGACCGATCCCCTCAGCAGCTCAACATCATCCTTTAAGCGCTCGGTCTTTTTCGTAAAATTGGAAATATATCTGAGGTAATTTTCGTCAAAGACCTCGTTTTCGTTATCCTCAAGCGCTTCGCCTATATCTATTAGCTGCTCATAGTAATTACGCATTACGAGCAGCTCTTTCTTCATTTGAAGCAGATCCAGATTAAAATGATCGCCCGCATTGCCGTGCAGCACAATCTCCTCAAGCTTTGTGATCTCAAAACCCTTATCCTCTATCACTTTGTTGTCTTTGTTGGTGAGATTATCAAGAAAAGCGTAAATGAGTTTTTCAAGAGTGATGTTGATAGGCGAATATTTGCTGAGACTCGCAAGAAACTTATCTCTTGTGGAGCAGTCCTTATCCCTAACATCAACAACGATCATCAAATTCTTTTTAATATATAACGCCACCACATCACGCTCACCGTTTACATCAAGAGCATTGATAACTGTCATTTTCGTAAAGCAGTAATCGTCATACACCTCCACCCCGAAGCGGGAATGAAAATACATATTGTCCGACTTAACAGCTTCAAAGGTTGACGCTGCAAATCCGAATTGTTCGTACAGTTTTTCAAATTCGGAAACGGTAATATATCCCGCTGTAACATAGTGGCTGTCTATACTTTCCACATCAACAGTGGTAACATCATCTGCAAACTGATAAAACACAAATTACATCCTCACTTTAAAAAGCGCCCGGCAGGTCACCCCGCCGGGCAGGTTGATGGAATAGATCAATAATTCTCTGCCTTGATTTCAAAATACGCTCTGGGATGGGAGCAAACAGGGCAAACCTCAGGCGCTTCCTTGCCTATAACGATATGACCGCAGTTGCTGCATTTCCAGATCTTATCCTCATCACGGCTGAACACAAGACCGCCCTCAACATTTTCAAGCAGCTTCAGATATCTTTGCTCGTGTTCTTTTTCGATTTTTCCTACAGAATCGAATAAAAAGGCAATTTCATCAAAGCCTTCTTCCCTTGCCTCTTTGGCAAAGGTAGCATACATATCAGTCCACTCATAATTTTCCCCTGCGGCAGCATCTTTAAGATTGGTTGCCGTATCGGGAATTGAGCCCTCGTGAAGGAGCTTAAACCAGATCTTTGCATGCTCCTTTTCATTGTTCGACGTTTCGGTAAACAGATTCGCGATCTGAACGAAGCCGTCCTTTTTCGCTTTGGAGGCGTAATACTGATACTTTGTGTGCGCCTGGCTCTCGCCGGCAAACGCCGCCATAAGATTTGCCTGTGTTTTTGTTCCGTCAAGCTTTTTCATGATAAAACTCCTTTTATTTATGTCCCGCACGGTATTTCCCGTTTGCCTGCGGGCCTTGGCAAACAGGGAAGGCAGACTGCACATCTGCCCTCAGGACCTGCAGAACAGATCCCATTATCGGCCCAAAAATGCGGCCGCATTTATTGTTATTATATACCGTTTTTTCTAAATTTTGTAATAATAAGCACAAAAAGTGACCAAACCGCCTGAAAGATGATCAGATTGACCGCCGTAAGCTGGCTCATACCGTCCACAAACGCAAGCAGCGCCGTTACTCCGAAACCGATCGCCGAGCCGAATGACGCAAGCGCGGAAATTATTTTTTCCGTTACAACAAGCTTGTCCGAACCGAGCACGGTTGAGACAAACGCATTGGCACTGCCGTTATGCACTGCATACGCAGGGCTTTTTTCCGCCACAGCCTCGCTGTACTTTTCAAAGCTGCGGCCGTTGGACGCTGTCATAACTCTTATGAAGCCCTCCGGCAGGTCGAATATATTCATAACGCTTTCTTCGTTTATATAAGGATCGCAGCTTCTTAAAATAACAGTGATACCGCTTCTCTCCAGCCGTTTAAGATTCTTTTTCAGCGAAGGATCAGCCGTGTAGCTGACGATAAACATTGCGCAGATCTTTCCTGCCACGGCAAGATAGAGCGCTTTTCTGCCCTTTCTTGTATATTTTCTTTCATACTCCGTTTTCGGAACGGCAACACCGTGGTTGATGAGCAAATCCCTGTTTCCCACAAGCACTTTTTTCTGATATATCCAAGCCGACGTGCCCATTTTATCCTCATAGATCACACCGTCACACTCAGGCAGAATAGACTGCTTACCGACGATTACATAATCGAATACGCTTGCAAGAGGGCTGTTTGTTTTGGTGATTACAGCGGCGGTCTGAAGGATCGCGTCATCGATCTTGGCGCCGTTAAAGGTTTTGATTCCGTGAAGATAACAGGAACGCGGACCGAAAAGCTCGGACGCCTCCATAACAAGGGCATTAGAATTATGAATATAATGCGCGCCCTCAAACCCGCTTATCATTGCGCCGCGCTTCTCCAGCTCGCGCGAGGCGTCACACAGAGCATTATTCGTAGCAGTCAGCGTGACAACGGGGCAGGAAATAATGAGTCCTGCCGTTATGATATTAAATGCCGCATACCAATCCTTATAGAAAAACCCTGTGACGGCAAAAAGGACCGCGTTGAAACCGAGAAGCACGGGAAACAGTATTTTTGCGATCTTATCCGCCGGTTCGTTTGCAAGAGAGATCTCAAGAAAACTTGTGGGGAAATCCGTTTTAACGCTGTATTTTAAATATGGCTCACCGTCAAGCATATTTTTGGAAATGATTCTCGCATCGACTTCATTAACAATATCCTCAACCGTGTATTTATCATCATTATTTGTTAGATACTCAAAATTTCTTATGATACGAACAAGCATCCTGAGCCTACCGACTCCGCACATAAACAGCCCGAAAACAGCTGCGCTGGGGAACAGGGAGCCTCCGTGATGCTCCAGATCAACGCCGGCCAGCATGCACACCGTGTGGGCAAGAGCCACAACGGACATAACGGTAACAGGAAAATCGTAATTGATTCCGTTTTTAAAATTAAGCCCATGGAGGAGCGAACTGATATTCGTGAGCATTGCGGCAGCATATAAAACAGTTACCGTAATATAAAAATTAAGATCGGGATTCAGAAAATAGGGCATATACTGTGTGCCGCGAAACAGCGTCATAAGCAAAATCAGTATTCCGAAAGCAACCGTTAAACAGATCCTAGTCTGCACGTTGGTCTTTTGCTTGAAAAGGCGTTCAAGGGTCTGGGTTCTTTCGCTTCTGTCCTTATAATCGCCGTATTTCATTTTTTTGGTATCGCCTTTTTTATCGCCTTCAAACTCCTCAGGAGCAAAAAGCCGGAATTTATTTACCTTTTCCTCCCTGCGCTGCCTCAACTGCTCTTCGGCAAGCTCTTCGTCTATATCGGGAACCTTATCCATTTCATCGTCAAAGCCGCTGAGCCTGATCTGGTCTGAATTGTCATATTCATCTTCCGCGCTTTGAACAGCAGGCGCCGTGTTTTCGCCGGAAAGCATAACACGCGTTTTATCAAGCTCTTCCACAGCCAATATAGTGGGTATTTCCTGAAGATCCGAAGTTTTGTCAAACCGGGATTTGCTTTTTATTGTGGCGGCTTTTTCAATGATCTGCGGCGGAGTATCGCCGTATTCATCATCGGAAGAATTTTTTTTGAAAAATCTGCCTTTTCCCGGATGAACACTTTTGTTTTTTGCTACATCGGACGGAATGCGCATGGTTTTATCCTCAGCCGGCTGAAATTCTGTATTCACAAAAGGAACTGCCTTTGTTTTGTCCGTAACTTCGCCCGGAGTGCTTTTTTTGAGCGCAGACGCATTTGCCGAACCCTTTTTGTATGTCTTAACTTCCTCTTCATCCGTATTGTTCTGCTTTGCCGGCGATTTTGCGGGGATATATGTTTTGACTCCGTCTTCATCCGCAGTACGTGCGCTGTTGCCGCCGCTTTTATCCGACCTGCTTTCTATACTGTCCAGCACATCCTGCGCTTCACGCAGTATCTCATCAATTGATAAATTATTATTCTGGCTCATTTCCATCACTCATCTATATTCAAAATCCAAGTCTTTGCCTTACGATCTCGTACATGATCACCGATGCCGCCACCGATGCGTTCAAACTATTCACCTTTCCGAGCATAGGCAGAGACACGGTAACATCACATTTTTCTTTGATCAGCCTGCCGACGCCTTTGCCTTCGTTTCCTATCACAAGCGCCACGCCGCCGGAAAAATCAGTCTTACACCAAGGCTGACCGTCCATATCCGCTGCATATATCCAGATATTTTTCTTTTTCAGATCATCTATCACGGCTGCAAGATTTGATACACGGGCAACCTTAACATATTCTACCGCTCCGCAGGAGGTTTTTGCCGCAGCAAAATTAAGCCCTGCGCTTCTGCGTTTCGGTATTATGATCCCGTGCACCCCGCACGCCTCTGCGCTCCTTATTATGGCGCCCAGATTACGGCTGTCTTCAATCCCGTCACACAGCAATATAAAAGGCTGTTCTCCCTTTTCCGCGGCAAAGGCAATAATATCGTCAACCGAGCAGTATTCATGCGCAGCGGCATAAGCAGCAACGCCCTGATGATTTGCTCCCGAACACATATAATCCAGTTTTTTTCTGTTAACTTCTTTGATCACTATGCCCTTTTCACGAGCGAGCGCAATGATTCTGGTTATGCTGCCTTCTTTTTCTCCCGCGGCAACAAAAACATGCTCAACCGCACGGCCGCTTTTGAGCAGTTCCAAAACGGCATTTCTGCCGACTGTGATATTCTCATTTTCTGAATTGGTATTATTATTTCCGTTAGCCTTCACTTTAGCCTCCGACATATATAATTTAACATATAATATTATAACATTATATCCTGCAATATTCAATCAAATAACAAAAACTTAAGAGTTTGAAATTCAATTCTTTTTGTTTCAAAAACACATTTAAAAAGGCAATTTGAATAATCCGCAAAAGGCTGTCCAGTATAATAATGCATTTGGAAAATTATTTCAGCTTTCATTGCAATCCTCCTGAAAACGGAATATAATAAGCAAAGTTAGTTTATCCTAACTTTGCTTGCTGCTTTTATTTATTGAAAAATGAGAAAGGACAGGTATACTATGAACAGACTGGTGATTGAAAGCGTTTACGGAAGAGAAATAATCGATTCAAGAGGCAATCCGACTGTTGAGGCACAAGTGATGCTTGCGGACGGCACAATCGGGATGGGAGCGGCACCGAGCGGCGCGTCAACGGGAGAGTTCGAGGCTCTTGAGCTGAGAGACGGGGACGACCGGCGTTTCGGCGGAAAAGGTGTATTAAGGGCGGTTGAAAATATAAATACCGTTATTCATGATACGCTCAAAGGTTTAAACGCAGATAACATTTACGCCGTTGACAAAGCCATGATAAAAGCCGACGGGACCGAGGATAAATCCCGGCTGGGCGCAAATGCGATACTGGCGGTTTCGATCGCCTGCTCCCGCGCGGCAGCCAACTCGCTCGGGATTCCGCTTTACCGCTTTTTAGGAGGAATAAACGGGAACCGGCTTCCCGTGCCTATGATGAATATACTGAACGGCGGCGCGCACGCTGCGAACACCGTGGACGTGCAGGAATTTATGATCATGCCGACCGGCGCTCCCTGTTTTAAAGAGGGCTTAAGATACTGCACAGAGGTATTTCATTCGCTCCAGTCTTTGTTAAAATCAAAAGGGCTTGCCACATCCGTAGGCGATGAGGGCGGTTTCGCGCCCAACCTTGCAAGTGATGAAGAGGCGATACAGTATATACTTGAAGCAATAAAATCTGCGGGATATGAGCCGGGAAAAGACTTTATGCTTGCGATAGACGCCGCGTCAAGCGAATGGAAAAGCGGCAAAACAGGCGAATATCTGCTGCCTAAGAGCGGAGAAAGATTTACATCCGCCGAGCTTGTGGAGCACTGGAAAAATCTTTGCGACAAATACCCGATCATCTCTATTGAGGACGGACTTGATGAGGAGGACTGGGAAGGCTGGCAGCTTATGACGAGCGAGCTCGGAGGGAAAGTACAGCTTGTCGGCGACGATCTTTTTGTTACCAACACAGAAAGGCTGAAAAAAGGCATTGATCTCGGCTGCGGCAATTCAATTCTTATCAAGCTTAATCAGATCGGTTCCGTTTCGGAAACGCTTGAGGCTGTAAAGACGGCGCACAAAGCGGGATATACCGCGATCGTTTCACACCGTTCAGGCGAAACGGAGGACACAACGATAGCCGATCTTGCCGTTGCACTCAATGCCTGCCAGATAAAAACAGGCGCTCCGAGCAGAAGTGAACGTGTTGCGAAATACAACCGACTGCTGCGAATAGAGGAGGAGCTGGGAAGCAGTTCCTGCTATCCGGGGACATGTGCTTTCCATGTAAAAAGATAATAAAACCATATACAGATGCATATAACAGCCGCCGTGAAAGTATAAACCTTTCACGGCGGCTGTTTATTACTAAAATGTTTTTGCTATCTTATGATGGTTCGCTTGCTGAATAAGCGGTATGGATACCGTCCTCAACAGCATTGAACAGGGATATCGGATTATCCGCCGGAGCATCGCAGGCATAATGCCACACCATAACGCCGCCGAGTCCGCATTTCACGGCAAGCTCGGTTTTCTGTTTTATAACGTCATAAGTGTTAAATGAAAAAGTCAGACCTGTTTCATCCGAATCAGCAAACAGACCGTTTTCATCTATTTCGTTACAATATGTTTTATAATCATACCAATATTCCTCTTCCGTGGTCGGGCGCGCGTAAAACGGCAGACCGAGGCCGAGCTTGGAACGGTCGTATCCCTTTTCGATAAGCGCTTCCACACTCTTTTCAGCGTTTTCATAAGTTGAATGGTTGCCGTCCTTATCCCAGTTGTCATAGCTCATGATCTCGATGAAATCCGTTGCAGCCATAGCCTCTTCGGACTGACCCAGATCCCAGTCAGACATTGCCAATCCTATCTTATAGTCATCACCGAGATAGGAATCCAGAGAAACAATAAAGCGGTTGAAGTTGTTCCAGTTTGCTTCATCAATGGGATATTCATAATCAAAATAAACGCCGTCAAAATCATATGTATCCAGCACAGCTTTTATATTTGACTCCAGCTTTCCGCTTTCAAACGCCTGTGTATGGAGCGCGCCCTGATCCGCCATCTGTTTGTTCCAATCGTCGGTCTCAAGCGTGCTCTTCGGACCGAGCAGATTCAGATAAAAATTCGCGTCCTCGGGAATATAAGGCTCTATATTATTGTATGCCGTTTCAAAATCATCGGAAAGAACTACATTTCCGCTGACATCAAAATCCGCAACGCTTATTAAAATAAAATCCGTTACCTGATCGAAATGGGAATAATCGATTTCATTCGTGTTAAGGAAACGGTCGCCCACCATATAAGCCGTTACACGGAAATCCTCTTTAGCAACCGGGGAGACCTCCTCATCAAGCACAGACGAACATGCGGTTGCGCCGAGCGCAAGAGAAAGCGTGCAAACGCAGGCGAGCAAAGTTTTCATGATTTTTTTCATAACTGATCCTTTCCCGGTTTTAAAACCGCAAAATAATTATTCGTTTTCGTCGCTGAAATAAGATTTGTATTTAATTCTATAAGCACTGTTCGGGAACAGTTTTCTGTGCAGAGCAATAAAATAATCATCCGTCATGCTCGCAATGTAATCCGCCACGATCTGATTAGGCTCCTCCTGCATATAATCGGAGGAATCATAAAATTTCCTGGTTTCATTAATAAACCTGATATGATGGCGGTAGATAAGCGAAGTCTTATCTTGTTTTACAACATCGTCAAGCAGCCTGTAATAAAGCTCCTCAAACATCGGCATTATGATCTCGTTATACTGCTCATTTATATGTTTGTTTCTGTAAATGACCGCGTTGTTTTCCTCTTTCGTTTTTTTCAGATCCTCATACGCTTCCCTGCTGAGCAGAATGTAATCCCTGCCGTAGCTGTTTTCAATGATATCAACGGTAAGATTGTTTATGATGGCAGCGTTTTCGGTGCCGATCTTATCGTTGCTGAACGCATAATTTTCCGGTATTATCTTTGCTATGCGCGCATCCTGTCTGTCTTTTCCTAGATAGGCTATCATATCGCATATTCTTACAACGCAGCCCTCCAATGTGTTCGGCACAAGCTTTTCAATAGCGTCTTTTCCGCCCGTATAACAGGCTTCCACTTCCTTATCAAACCGCTCAAAGCTTTTGCCGCGGCAAGGATAATATTCCTGCTGCTCAAATTCTCCGTTATGGCAGAGAATTCCGTCCAATGTCTGAAGGCTTATGTTCCTTGAAAAAAGATGATCCAACACCCTTACACTGTGAACATTATGATTGAAATATCTGCCGGTCTCTCTGTATAGAAGACTGCTTAAAAACCGTTCTCCCGCATGCCCGAAAGGTGTGTGCCCGATATCATGACCGAGTGAGATAGCTTCTATAAGGTCAAGATTCAGACCCAGCACCGCCCCTATATTTCTCGCTATTCTTGAAACAAGCTGAACATGCAGACCGCGCCTGGTTATATCATCATTGTTATAAAATGAGAAGACCTGCGTTTTATCTGAATAACGGTTATAATACGGCAAATGGATTATCTTTTCCGTGTCGCGCACAAACGCAGGTCTCCACAGGCTTGCTTTATCCCTGCTTTGATCGCGCCTTATAACGTCTTCGTCATTACAGCGGTAAGGATTAACAAACCCGTTTTTCCTGTCCTGCAAGATACGACTTTCAACGGATGGACTTAACTTATTATATTTGATTCCTGAATGATACGGCAAACGCTCACCTCCCCAAAAATCATCTGAGCTTTGTGAAATATTTTGAATAACGATAGGATTCCCTCATTGAAAGAGCACTGTTCTCACCGATAATGATATGATCGGAAAGCTCAACATTTACCGAAGTCAGAATATTCCTTACATTAAGCGTCAGGTCAATATCGGCAGCGGACGGTTCTGCCATACCGCCCGGATGATTGTGCGCGATGATGACCCTGCTTGCGTTATCGAGCAAAACCGTTTCAATGATATCTCTGGGGTTAATATCAATATGGTTCATATCTCCGCTTGCCAGCGTGCGGCAGGAGATGATTCTGTTTGAATTATCAATGCTTGCGGCAAGAAACTTCTCCCGCGTTTCAGATTTCAGCAGATTTTTAAAATATTCCACCGCACTTTTGCTGCTCTCAACATACTTTACATTCTCGTTTTTACTTTTCTCGCATCTTGACTGAATATCCTTCACCAGAGTTATCAGAACAGCTGTATTCGGCCCGATTCCTTTTATTGCCGAAAGCTGACGGGCGCTTGCGGAAAACACCTTTTCGATCGAGCCGAAACGCTCCAGCAGCTCTTTTGCGATCGGTTTAACATCTTTCCTCGGTATGGCGTATGTGAGAAGCAGTTCAAGCACTTCGTAGTCATAAACAAGATTGGCGCTGTTTTCAAGATATTTTCTCCTCAGGCGGTCTCTGTGGCCGGCCATGTAATCACTCAATCAACAGCACCTCCTTCATACGAAATATTTTATCAAAACAAAATGTTCGTGTCAATGCGCGCCGCCTTGCACGTTTATAAGATTGATACCTTTTTCAACAGCATATGCACAGCCGTCAAAAGTAATCTCGGCAGCTTTTTCGGCATAGACAACAACCGTTCTGACCTGATCTCCGCGTGAAAAATACGCTCCGTCTTTCTCTACACAGCCGTAAAGCAGGTCTTTGCCGTTTTCCTGATGTATAAACGCCTTGGACAGCACCGTTTCCGCAAGGCACTTAAAATGCTCGTTTACATCGTTATCACAAGAACCGCCGTAATCGTGCGCGAACTTGCCCGGAAGCATCTTAAAATTCAGAATGTACTGGTGGATAAATCTCCGCGGATTCTGTCTGTACCAGTCTGAGATCATAGGCATATACTGTTCGCCTACAACAGTTTCCTTAAAATCATAGCCGCGCCTGTTATCCGATTTTACCATCTGATTGCCTACGATGCAGGGATCGGGTATAAACGCCCATCTCAGCACACCGTCATCATCAATGCACTGCACGCAGGCGCCCATCGTATCCATAAGCTCTCTCAGATAAAGACTTTCCCCCGTAAGCAGATAGAGATAATAAGAGGCGTAATTCTTCCATGAAGTCCATCCATGAGGGGAATTGAGCATATTGGAATTAAAATTGATATCGTACCGCGCCTCCCAGAATCGCAGCGTACATCCTCGTATCCGCGCATCGGGCGCATAGGTCTGCTCCAGACATCTGTGTTTGTTAAGGATATGCACGGCAGCGGCGGTCAAACGCTTTTTCAGTTCCTGATCATCCGTATGCAGAGCAAAAAACGCAAGCTGAAGCGCTTCACAGGAGATCATGCCATCCTCAAAGGTCATCTGACCCTCCGTCTCGATATTATCCAGCTTTTCCGCAAGGTCCTCAACAGCCCTTTTTGAACTGCTGTAGTGAATTCCGAATCTGTCGTTCAGCCCCGCCTGCCTTTCCGCCAACGCAAGCTCCAGCATGGATTTTGCGGGATAAATAACACAGGTATAATGTGTGCCGTGTGAATAAAACGCGCCGTCCGCACCTTGAAGCTCCATAAGCTGAGACGCCAAAATATCGGCGCTGTTTAAATATTTAATATTTTCAGTGAGTCTGTAAAAACATGTGAGCAGAGAGATCAGCCCGGACACATTCTGCAGCCTGTGCGGCAGCGCTCTTTTCTTCAATCTGCCGTTTCTTTTTGTGTTGAATTTCAAAAATTCATCGAACTCGTTGATTAGGCGGTCGGCAAAGCCTTTATCGCCGCTGTACCGCGCATACTCAGCCTGCGTGAAATAACCGTACCAGCTTTCGGTGTGTGTGCCGCTTTTTTGCTGGCATTTTGAAGCGCTCAGCGCCGCACACTTAAGATAATAGCTCCAGGGCTTTCTGATATACAGCCGTGTTTGCGCCGCGTTTTCGCAGTCAATGCGGGCAATACATCTTCCGTTTCTGTTTTCGAGAGTATATGCCTCATCAAAAAGAGGAGACGGCTTTTCAAATTCTTCCAAAGTGTATTTTTCAAAGCGGCAGACTTTTATTCCTGCATACTGCCGCGCAAAATCATAGACCTCTTCATCACTTTCAACAAATTTAAAATATACTTTAAACTCGTATCTTCCCGGCTCAAGTTCGCCTTTAGGAGACGGATGTCTGTCCGGCTGTCTGAAACGATTCAGAATATCAAGATCGACGGTAAAAATTCGGTGCCCGACGTCAAACCCGTGCTCATATTCATTTTTCCAAGACACAAAAGGATACGGCGACGCCACTGCCAGCCGTATTCCCAACGGTGAAACAAAGCAGCCCCAGACTCCGTTTTTTTCGCATCTGACAAATGTGGGGAAGTATTTTTCATCCCAGTCGGGATAAGATACCATATAGCAGTCAACGCCAAGCCGTATAAATAACCGCTCCGCTTTAAAGCCGCGGTCTGTATCGAGCTTGCAGACCAATTGAGCCGTTTCACCGCTCTGATCAAAAAACAGCTCGGCTTTTAACCCGTTTTCCGAGTACGGATGGTTTGGAGCACACAAGATACGCTCTCGTGCATTTTGGGCAACTACCAGAGCCGTGCCGTATTTATCGGTTCTTAAAGGTATTTGCTTTTTGATAATGATCCCTCCGAGCACTGATATTTTTCAATTCAATTTTATCAAAAGCAGACCGCAAGCGCAATAAAAACATGGCGATAATATATAAAATGCAATAAAAAACAAGATTATCGTTGCTAAAGAGCGTTTTTGCTGATATAATGTTAAACAAACTGTGAATATATGATTAAACAATTCTACCGAAAGGCGGTAAAACAAACATGAAAGAAGCGAAACGAAGCACTTTTTCCGGCAGAATAGGATTTGTGCTTGCAGCCGCAGGTTCGGCAGTGGGGCTCGGTAATCTTTGGAGATTTCCGTACCTTGCCGCAAAATACGGCGGAGGAATATTCCTGCTCATATACATTATCTTTGCGGTTACTTTCGGCTTTACGCTGATGGTGACGGAAATTGCTATAGGCAGAAAAACGCAGAAAAGCCCGATGGAAGCTTTCGGGATTCTGAATAAAAAATGGAAGTGGCTGGGAACGCTGTCCACGCTCGTGCCCGTTATCATCTTGCCGTATTACTGCGTGATAGGCGGATGGGTCATCAAATACGCGGCCGTTATGCTTGCCGGCAAGGTGCAGGAAGCGGCGGGAATCAGCTATTTTTCCGATTTTATTTCCCAGCCGTTTGAACCTTTAATATGGTTCTTTATTTACGCGACTGCAACAGCGGTAATCGTTTTTCTGGGTGTGGACAAGGGCATTGAAAAAATGAGCAGATTCCTTATGCCCGCGCTTCTTATACTCACCGTTGCGCTCACAATATTCGTTGTCTGCCAGCCGGGCGCGCTTGAGGGCGTTATCTATTATATCAAGCCGGATTTCAGCAAATTAAGTGCAATGACTGTTGTTGCGGCGCTGGGTCAGCTTTTCTTTTCCATGTCGCTTGCAATGGGAATCATGGTAACTTACGGCTCATATCTGAAAAAAGACAGCAACATAACAGCTTCCACAAGGCAGATAGAGGTTTTTGATACAATCGTTGCTTTCTTGGCGGGACTTATGATCGTGCCTGCGGTATTTGTCTATTCGGGCGGTGATGAATCGGCTCTCGGCCAGGGACCGAGCCTTATGTTTGATACACTTCCGAAAGTATTCGCCGGCATGAACTTTGGCTCGGCAGTCGGGGCGGCATTTTTCATTCTTGTTCTGTTCGCCGCACTTACAAGCTCCGTTTCGGTTATGGAGGCGATCGTTGCCGGAATCACGGATAAATTTAAAATGGGGCGCAAAAAGGCGGCGCTGATCGTTTATATCTATGCTCTGCTTATAGGCGTCTTCTGCGCGTTCGGCTTCAGCATATGGAAGAACTTTACAATTATGGATCTGAGCATACTTGATTTCCTTGACTTCCTTTCAAACAGCGTGCTTATGCCGATCGTCGGTATGTTTACCTGCATCTTTGTCGGCTTCATTATCAAGCCCAAAACCATCACGGATGAGGTTGAGCTGAACGGACGTTTTCGTGAAAAGAAATTTTACAATGTTATGGTAAAATGGATCGCACCCGTTTGTATTCTGGCGATACTCATCAGCTCAGTGCTCAACACCCTCGGAATCGTAACAATATAAATTTTAAACTATATCGTTTTTATTATCGGCAACACTAAAAAACCGGCGCAAAAAATGCGCCGGTTTTTTGTTGCTTTTATCATTTTTTTAATACGGAAAAAAGCCCTTTTTTCTCATATGGTTCCGCCTGTATGGAGACGCAGGTGTAGCCGGTCCTGTCTATCGCCGCTCTGACTGCATCTTTGTCAAGCTCGTTTTCGGAAAGGATGACTGTTTCGTTTTTTGTGTGTGAAGACGATACCTTTTTCACATGAAACGAATTTCTTATGCAGTCGTTTATATGCGCCTCGCACATACCGCACATCATACCGTCGACTTTAACAGTTGTTTTTACCATAAATCATCACCTCTGCGCTGTCCGCAATGCGTATTTCATCTTATTTCGGCTGCGATATACAGCTTTGTTTTCATACTAAGCCGCAACCGTGAGCTGCAGGACCGATCTGCCGCCCTGCCAAAGCTTTTTATAAACATAGCGGCACTTATCATACTTTTTAAAGATACGCTGTGCTGCCTCTTCATTGCAATAAGCCTTCCAGCAGCCGCAGCATTTGCAGTTTCTGCCGCCATGCTTTATAAAACCCTTAACATCACCGAGAGGATATCCGAGAAACAGCCCGATCTCATGCGGGAACTCGTCCGACTTTGAAAGTCTTGAGACAAGCCTTTCAAGCGCGTCCACGGGCTGCAGGCTTGTGTAGCCGTACGCTCGCAAAAACTCCGCCACGCCCGGCTTTTCAAGATCCCTTTGCAGCATGGACCTGCGAAAAACATAAACGAGAGCAGAGGCGCCTTCTTTTCTGATAATAAACAGCTCTATACCTTTAGGCGCAAGCAGTCGGTTCCAAAGTGCAAGCTGAAAATCGGCGTCCAGCTCCGCACCGAGCGAAACCGAAAAAAGATTGGCGGTTTTCAGCGAAGCAAGAGTCGGCGCGCAATGCTCTATCAGATATTTTTCGATCATAAATCTCACCTGTAACGGCTGAATAAATCTAAAGGGCGCCGGAAACGAATTTACAAAAGGCAAAACTTGAGGGAGAGTGTAATTTTGCATTTCGGGTACAAAAGTTCTGAAGGAGCAATTTCCGGCGCCCAAACCTATTTCCCGATAAAACCAATCGGGGCATGGTGCGGTTAGTAAAAGCTAACCGACTTGTTAAAAAACAAGTTAGCCTTAACTAACCATATAGACAATACCATATATTTACTGCTTTGTCAACACATTTCCTAAAAAAATCGTTTTTTTATTTGCATGAAAAAACATATTAATCCAGACTCCAGTTCATACCCTGCGCCTGAAGGTGCACCATACGGCTGTAAACCCCGTTTTCGGAAAGCAGTTTATCCGGCGAGCCCTGCTCCGCAACGACGCCATCCTTTAGCACAACGATTTTATCAGCGCCGGCAACCGTGCGCATACGATGGGCGATAACCAGCACGGTCTTATCCCTGATCAGCCTTGAAAGCGCCGTTTGGATAAGCGTTTCGTTTTCCACATCAAGCGAAGCTGTAGCTTCATCCATAAGAATGATCGGCGCGTCTTTCAGAAATGCCCTTGCAATTGATATCCGCTGGCGTTCACCGCCTGAAAGCTCGCAGCCGTTTTCCCCGATCATACTGTTCCACTTATCGGGCAAACGGAGCGCAAATTCATCGCAGTTGGCAAGCTTTGCCGCGGCAAGCACCTCTTCATCCGTAGCGTCTTTTCTGCCGATGCGTATATTTTCCATAATCGTATTATCGAATAGCGTTACATCCTGAAAAACAATTGAGTACAGCGAAAGCAGGGTTTCTGGATCCGTTTCGGAAACATCCATGCCCCCAACGGTTATTTTCCCCTGCTGCGCATCCCAAAATCTTGCCGCAAGCCTTGAAACGGTAGTCTTGCCGCCCCCGGACGGACCGACGAGCGCGGTCACCTGCCCCTGCTTTGCAGTGAACGAAACGTCTTTTAAAACCGTTTCGCCTGAATTGTAAGCAAAGCCTACGTTTTTGAATTCAATATCGCAGCCCTTGTTTGTGAGCTTTATTTTACCTGTTTGCAAAGGATGATCGAGGATCTCATTCATTCTGGAAACATTCGTTCCCGTAGCGATGATGGCTGCAAGATTCTGCAATGCGCTCTGAAGAGGGTCATAAAGGCGTGAAACGAGCAAAAGAAACATAAAGAAAGTGAGGATGTCAAGCTTTCCGCTGATCAGGCGCACCGAGCCGGCAAGCGCCACTGTGGCTATGCCGAGCTTCAATACCAAAGAAGCCGAAACCACAAATACCGCCGTGCCGAGTTCCGTGGCTATGAGCCGTTTTTCAACGGCGTGTATCTTCTTTTCAAGTCCGCCGAGGTATCTGTATTGCGCATTGTTCGCTTTCAGATCCTGAACCGTTTCAATGCACTCCTGAATACCGTCCGCGCAAGCCATTTTGGCATCCATTGATTTATCGTTCAGCTTTTTCTGCACCTTTGACGAAAGCGCAACAATGGCAAAAGACACGGGCAGTACCCACAGAGCCGCCGCAGCCATTACGGGATCATAGATCAGAATACCGATTCCCACAAGAACGGTTGAAGCGATGGCGCCGAACAATTCGGGCACAAAGTGCGAAAAGCTCTGCTCCAGGAAAGTACAGTCCGCCATAATCGTGCTTGTCAGATCCGCCAAATCTTTTTTGCCGAAAAAGGAAAGGGGTATCTTCCTGAGCCTTTCGGCAAGCGTGATGCGGCGCACGCCGCTTTCCTCATAGGTGGCAAAATACGTTGCGTTATACTGAAAATAAGTGGTGATCATAATAAGCAGTACACACACTATGCAGCCGATCACATAAACGACGCTCCTGCCGTCTGAAATGCCGCCCGCCATAAGATCGGAAACAAGCATATACAGTATCCATACGGGGAACATAAAAGAGATATTCTGAAAAGCGCAGGCAATACATCCCTTTACAAGGTCCTTAGCTCCCTTTTCTGACAGGGCAAATTTTCTTTGCAGCTTTTTAATCATTTTCACCCCTCCTTGCTACTTTCCATTTGACCGAAGTCTGGTAATCGTTCCACATTTGTGCAAATACACCCGGCTCTTCCCTGAGCTTATCAAAAGTTCCGCTCTGAACGATCTCACCGTTCTTTATAACATATATACAGTCCGCATGAACAACTGTTGAAAGACGGTGGGCTATCATGATCACCGTTTTGCCCTTAGACAGATTCTTAAACGCTGCCTGCACCTTTGTTTCATTGTCGGGATCGGCAAACGCCGTAGCCTCATCCAAAATGATGATAGGTGAATCTTTCAGTATCGCTCTTGCGATGGCAATGCGCTGCTGCTCGCCGCCGGAAAGGTAAACGCCCTTTTCTCCTATAACGGTATGTATACCGCGCGGCAGCTTTTCAAGGATATCGGAACACTGCGCTGCTTGCAGTGCTCTCATAACGTCCTCTTCATCCGCGCCGGGTCTTCCGAGACGAACATTATCAAGAACGGAAGCTTTGATAAGCCTGCTGTTCTGGAACACGAACGACACCGTGTTCATAAGCTCGCTTTTCGGAATATTCTTTGCGTTTTCGCCGCCGATCAGCACACTGCCGCTTTTCGGGTCGAAAAATCTGGCTATAAGATTTGCAAGCGTTGTTTTTCCGCCTCCCGAAGGACCGACAAGTGCCACCGTGCTGCCAGCAGCCGCCCTGAGAGACAGATTTTTTATAACGTCCGTTTCACCGTCATAGCTGAATGTAACATTTTTCAGTTCAACGGAGCCGTCACGGGCAAGCGCGGGCTTTTTTGTTTCCTCAAGCGGTTTCATATCCAGCACACTGTCTATCCTTTGGAGCGCGTCGTTTACAATCATCTCATTCTCGCTCTGAAACATGATCTTCGTCAGTGTGACGGAGATGATGGGCGTAATCATGATATAAAATATTAAATCAATCAGAAATTCATTCGTCACGCCGTTTCTTGTAAAGAAAAGAGCCGCTGCGGTCAGGAATACGAACACGCCGTTTACAGCTGCGGTATAAAAGATCATCGGGGCTCTGAGCTGCTTTGTGTATGCGATAACCCATACGCCGTACCGGTCTATCGAATCCTTGAATTTCTTAAACGAATAGACGGTCTGACCGAAGGTCTTTACAACGGGAATCCCCCTGACATATTCAACCGCCTCGTTTGACATATCATCCAGCGCGTTCTGATATTCTTTCATTTTACGTGCCATTTCCCTGCCGGTCATAGACATCATGATAATAAATGCAAGCACGACCGGCACAAGGCTCAGCAAACCGAGTCTCCAGTCAAAAGCCAAAAGGAGCACGAGCAGACCTATCGGAGTGGCTACGGCGCCTGCCTTATCCGGAAGCTGATGCGCAAGATATGTCTCCGTGGCTGCGCTTGATTCGTTTACGATCTTTCTGAGTCTGCCACTGCCGAAGCTTTCCGCAAATCCGAGCGGAAGCTCAACGATATGCCGCATAGCCTGTATGCGTATATTCGTTGCAACCCGGAACGCCGAAATGTGCGAGCACATCAGCGCCCCAATATATACAAGCACGGATATCACGGCAAACAGCACCGCCGTCCATCCGTTTCGCGTCAGATTCTGCGCCGCCGAAAAATCCGGCGCAACTTCCAGCACCTCTTCGATTATACGCCATATATAGATAAAAGGCACGAGCGCGATAAAAGCGCTGAGCGCGGAAAGCACCCACGAGGCATATGTAAGATACCTGTGACCGCCCGCATAATCCATAAGGCGTTTCAGATTTGACTGTTTTTTCAAATAGGTTCCTCCTTAAAAACAAAATAAGTTAGTTTTGCCTAACTTGCAGCCTGAAAAACAGGGGCTATTGAAGCCCCATGATCCTGAACCAGCCGGCAGTGTAAAAGGTGCGCATCTCCCTAAGATAGACCTCTGCCTGCTCCCTCGGCATCTGATGAATAATCATCTCAAAAAAAGCATTGAACATTCCCGTTATAAGAATATGCTCAAGCACGGGATCAATATCCGGCACAGCCTTGCCGGACCTCCGCAATACTTTCACATAATCGTGTGTTGCCTGCATTTCAATATCGACCATCTCATCGATAAGACCTGCATATTTGGTGCCTTCCGAGCAGCAGAGTATCAGCCTGAACACATCCAGATGATCATATGCGTATGCAAGAAGCTCCTCCATGCATTGCCCCGATATCTCACCCACGGATACGAGCTGTTTTTCATCGGGCTGTCCGGCAAATTCCGTTTGCGCACGGCAGTATACAGAAAGAAAAGTATCGTACTGTTCCTTTACAAGCGCATCAAAAAGCTCTGCCTTGCTTTTATAATAGCCGTAAAACGCGCCGGTTGTAACACCCGCTTCTCTTGCAATATTGCGAAGGGAAGCACCCAAATAGCCTTTTTCAAGAAATTCATTCTTGCCGGTTATCAGAATGACCTGAAGCGTTGAAAGCTCCTTTTCAGACATTTTACATCTCTCCCACTTGATATAACAGCGTTATATCACACTGTTATATTACTCCCGTTAAAAAAATTTGTCAATAAAAAAAGCAAAAAAATATCCGGCATTTTCCGCATATTTTAAGCAAAAAACGCCGGATTGAATTTTGAGATCAGTCAGCGTCAATACAGATGCAGACCGGGGAGTGGTTATCTCTTTTTGAACCCAGATCGACTTCAAAATATTTTTCATTTTGCACGAACGGAAGTTCTCTGTTTTCCCCGAGTATCCTGACCGCCTTTATATCATACCTTATGCCGCCCTCGTTGGCACGGCGCAGACTTTTGATCTTTAGCTTTTGCCGAAGCTTTTGAGCCATCGGGAAAACATAGATCTTTCCCGGCTTGGTGGTAAAGCAGTAATCGCCGCGCCTGAATTTTTTATTTTCTTTAAACGCGCCGTTTTTACTCTTTTTGCCTTCAAAAGAGCAGACCTCAAACGGATATGAGCCGTATATCGCCTCGCCGTTTATTTTGAGCCACTTTCCTAGGTCAAGCAGTATCCGTTTTTCCTCATCGCATATCGTGCCGTCCGCCTTAGGCCCGACATTCAGCATAAAACAGCCGTTTTTGGAAACGACCTCTATGAAATTCCTGATTATATCGTTGGGGTCTTTAAATTTATTGCCCTCTGTAAATCCCCAGGAATTTTTAGCCGCAGCGGTATCATTCTGCCATATATCGCAAAGCGCGGAATCCGCCTGACCTCTTTCAACGTCAAAAACGGCGCAGCCGTTAAACACCGCTCCCCATTTATAGAAAACACAGACCTCTTCGCCCCATTCATCGGCGCGGTTGTAATAATAGGCAAGAAACTTTTTCACATAAGGTCTGAACTCGCTTTTATGTATCCACCAGTCAAAATACACGGCGAGCGGTCTGTTCCTGTCTATCATTTCACAGGCGGAGGCGAGCCAATCCTCAAGCCATTCTTTAGTTGGCGAGATCTCTTTATCCGTCTTGTCTATATTTCCGCTCGGCGGAGCATATGCCGGACCGTACAGATCGGAATTTATGCCTCTGGCGACCTCGGAATTCGGATAGAACTTTCTTGCGCCGTTCATAAACCAGTAGTGCTCTGCTCTGTGATTGCTTATCATAAATCCGAGACCTGCTTTATCGCATGCGCTGTGCAGTTCCGCCATATAGTCCCTGCCGTTCAGCTCCATCATATTCCATTTATTCAGGCTGCTCGCATACATCTTAACGCCGTCGTGGTGCTCGCCCACCGGCATAATATAGCCTGCGCCGCTCTTTTTGAATATATCGGCCCATTCATCGGCATTAAATTTTTCAGGCTTGAACATAGCCACCATTTTGCTGTAATCAAAATCGGCGCCATAGGTCTTTTTGTGGTGAAAATTACAGGGATGACCTTTCATATACATAAGCCTAGGATACCATTCGCTGCCGTAAGCGGGCACCGAATATACGCCCCAGTGAATAAAGATACCCAAACGCCTTTCACGCAGGAAAGACGGCGTTTGAAACTGCGAAAGACTTTCCCAGTTATCCTTAAATCTTCCTTTGCTTATAACATCATCTATCTGTTTAAGATATGCATTTATTGCGTTCATACACGTTTCCCCCGGCATATTATGAATTCAAGGTAATGATAGCTCCGTCCTTGGGCATCATGAAAATACCCTTTTTAAGATTGACGCGACCGCCGAGCTGCACGGTTTTAATGTGCGGTTTCATAGCCGAAACGGGGCTGAATCCAAGCAGACCGGCGTCTATTTCAGGCACGATACGAACAGGTTTTTTTCCGAAATTGAACATACAAAGAAGCGCCTTGCCCTTGTTGATATATACGGTTGCCTTAACATCGTCATTTCCCGTGCTCACGGGATTTTTCGAATGCCACCATCCGCGCATTTCGCTGTTTTGGATCTGAAAATTATCCCATAGCTTATATATGTGCTGTGCATTTTTAACGCCCCAGCCATATCGGTTGTTCATCGCGAAGAGCATGCCTATGAACGGATCGCCGCCGCCCTCAAGGAGCTGGCTGGTCTGACCGTACGGTATACCCGAAACCTCCGTGAGCAAATATTCGGGCGAGAGCTTTTTATAAGGATATCCCTCGCCTATCCACAGGCTGTCAAGAAACGGGAAGATTTCCGTATACAGATTCATACAGCTTATATCGCCGGCTCTTTGCGCCTCATGATTCCACATATGCATATCTATCAGTCCGCCGTTTTGCGAAAGCACCTTTTTGGCGCGTTCGAGCGTTGTTCGGTCAAGCGCCGTATCATCAATATAAATGCCTTTGATACCGATATTTTTAACCAGCCAGTCAAGGCCTTCTATGTAATAATTGTCTATGCGCGAATCGGGATGGACTATAAACGAAATATCCGCGTCTCCCTTATATTTTCCGTGCTTGTACTCAACCCGCCATGCAGGCAGAATCGTATCGCCGAAATATTCGGTGAGCCACTGCGGCGTCCCTTTCCACCAGGAGTGTCCGTCGCCGTTTTTGCGCATGATGATTTCATCGCCCAGCGCCTTATAGGCAAATACTTCCGCCATATGGTTGCTGTGCTCGCGCACCGTGTAGTAAACCTTTACTCCTATATTTTTATAAGCCGCATACTGCACCAGATGCTTCAGGCGCTGCGTTTCGATAAAAGGATAGTTAATGAACGGATGGACTTCGTTTCCGTGGTGGATATTCACATAATTCAGTCCTAATCTCTCCGCCTCGTCTACCTGTTTGTATTCATTTTTCAGCTCGTTATAATGACTGTATCTGACCGAATAATGCTTTTTATACTCAATGGGCTTGAGGGGCGTGAAATGAAGCTCAAAATCAAAATGCCTTTCCTCGCCCTTTTTGAGACTGTATTTTCCCGTATAGGCTCTTACTTTCGCCGAATCCGCGTCTTTTTCAAATACGATGCCGCCTCTGCCGCAGTTATCCCATGTCGTGCGCGGCAGCTTCATCGGAAGATTCTTATAGTATACGTTTATCAGCGGTCTCACATAATCCTCCGCTTTCCATTTAAAGCGCACACCGGCATTTACCGCGCCTGTATACAGCGTATCCCAGTGCTTTTCATCATTCCATTTAAAACGGATGTCATGCGCGTATCCGCCCTTCGAGCCGAGACCGTTTACAAATTCCGAGCATTCGGGGCATATTTCCGCGCAAAGAGATATGTCCTCACACACAACATCGTTTTTCGCCTTTAAAATTACGGAGTATTCGGCAGAACCTTCATAATGCACAATACCCTTGACGCAAACGGAAAGATTTTCCGATTCCCCTGCCGAAAATATATGGACAGAACCGCCGTCCTGCTCGATCTTCAGGTCCGAATAAACGATATTTTCACTGCCGGCATCAAAAGAAAGAGCGTGTTTAAGCAGCTTTTTCTGGGGCTTCTGCGTAAGATTTATGCCTTCGTCAAAATAGTAAGTCACATTTTCCGGCAGACCGCTTTGAGCAATCGATATATCTCGGCCGAGAACACAGATCTTATCGGATTCGACACGCGGCTCAAAATACGGTTCTACCGGGCTGTTATCAAGAAACCTGTCTGAATTCAGCCAGATGAGCCTTGATAAGCGCCAGATATCGTTAAAGCCGCCGTTTTGCACATATTCGCCGGTAAATTCAACGCAAAGACGAAGTGAAGCATTCTCCTTATCGGTTTCAAAGCTGATGACCGACTGCGCCTTTTCCCCTTCCTTTTTGGAATTTGCCCTTATGATGAAAAAGACCGGCTGAAGCCTGTTTTCCCTGAGCTTGATTTTCTGTTCGCGATGCGCGCCGAACTTGTCCGTCACCTGCGTATTGATGCATACCATATCCAGATCGCCTTTTTGAACAACATGCTCCACCATACCCTCGCCCTCCGGCAAAAGCACAAGCTGAAGCGCGAAATTCTCGGACGCCGGAACCCGCAGCGAAAGCTCTGAGAGCGGCTGCAGATCCTGAACTGCGGACAGATCTGAAAAATGCTTGATCTGCGTTTTTCGGTCAACATAAAATATTTTCATAACAAAAAATACCCCTTCAGTTACATAGTTTGAAATCAAATAAAATTATAAACTTTTAATTACAATGTTGTATTTGTAAGCAGGCATATGCTATAATAAATGAAGGAAATTCCGGCTTATCAAATTCAGACCGCTTCAACCGAAAGCTCTGAAGAGCCCAAATTGATTATATGCCGTTTTTTTTGCCTGTGCGCTGCTTTCAACGATTTAATAATAAACGAAACAGAACTTAATATCAATACATAAAAGCGCATAAATAATATATAAATCGGAAACGCCTGAATTTTGAAAGACCATTAAAATTCAGAAAATCTGCTGAAGGTGATATCTATGTATCAATGCACTTGGTTTTATGTGGCAAACCTCATATTGCCTAAGGACAAAAGCACCGTTGCTGCGGCGTGGTCCGTTGAAGCCGATGAATTCTATAAATATGAAATGAAAGAGGACGCTCTGTCCGTAAAAGGCATGTTTTGCTTTATCCGCACCATTGAGGGTGAGGGAATCATAGAGACTGTGGACGGCGATAAAATCATGCTGCCCGCCGGCACGTATATGATTATACGCCGCGACAGGATCAAGCAGTATGAAAGCAACCGTAAAATCTGGAATTACTATTGGGTGGATTTCACCTTTTACGGTCAGATGAAAGCAAAGACCGAAAAAAGATACATTGCCGAGTATACAGAGCATGAAAAATACCTTTTTGACGAACTGCTTGATATAGGAAGAAGCTATCCCAATGAGACTGAATACATAAATGCTGTTTTCAAGCATTATTTTTACAGTCTAACACTTGCGAGAACACAGGTCTCCCACGCGGCGTCAGGCTCCGTAAAGCTTTCAGAAGTCTGCGCTTATATAGAGCAGAAGCTTTATTCAAGACTTACCGTTACGGAGATAGCAAGCTTTTTCAATGTTTCTTCACGCCGTATCCACCAAATATTCAATGAAGCGCTTCACATATCGCCTAAACAATACATTTCCGACCTGAAAATTCAGAAAGCAAAGCAGATACTTGAAAAGACTTCCATGCCTATTATTGATATAGCCGATGCATTGGGCTATTACAGCGCTTATCATTTTTCTTCCACTTTTCAAAGGAAAACAGGATTTTCACCGAGCGCTTACAGAAAAAACTATATATCGCATCTTTCGGACAAATAATCTGTTACCGGCGCCGCCGAACATGAACGGCAATGATCCTTATACAGCACGGTTCGGATGTTTTCCTGAATAAAATAACACGCAGGGCACAACATAACTGTTGTGCCTGTTTTTTTATGTTCGGATTCAAAAAAATAAAAAAATCAATGTCAGCGGATATTGAATGAGTCAGATAAAAAATAATGGCAATATTATATATGAAGAGCGCTTTAAGGCGATTTGAAGTATAAGGCGCTCATTTTAAAACAACACAAAGCAATGAAAGGCCGTGAATAAAATGAAAAAAATAATGGCGATCCTATCTGTAATCGTTTTAACCGTTTTTTCTTTGAGCGCTTGCAGCTCAGGGGACGGTCAAAACACAACTTCCTCGGCAAAAGGCGAGATCTCCGTACTGTACTACACATTCAGCGACACTTACATTTCAGGAGTGAGAGCAACGCTTGATAAAATTCTGAAAGACGCCGGACTGAATTACAACGATTATGATGCGAACAGCAATCAGACCACGCAGACCGAACAGGTGCAGACAGCTATTGCAAAGGGCGCTTCGGTGCTTGTTGTAAATGTTGTGGACACAGGCTCCAACGACGCGGCGCAAAATATAGTCAATCTTGCGAAAGCACAGAATATACCCGTAATATTCTTTAACCGCTCCGTTGATGAAAGCGTTGTTTCAAGCTATGACAAATGCGTTTTTGTGGGCACGGACTATGAGATGGCGGGTCATATGCAGGGTCAGATGATAGGAAACTATCTGCTTAAAAATTATGACGCTTACGACCTGAACGGCGACGGCAAGATAAGCTATGTCATGTTTAAAGGTCAGGAGGGCAATCTTGAAGCGATAGCGAGAACCCAGTATGCGGTTGAGGACTGCAACACCGTGCTTCAGGAAGCGGGAAAGCCGGCGCTTGAATTTTATGACCCGGCAAATACAAATAAATATCTTGTGGATCAGGACGGAAACTGGTCTTCAGCAGCGGCAACAAACTATATGAGCACGATCCTCGCGCGCCACAGCACGGCAAACAAGAATATGGTTGAGCTTATAATCGCAAACAACGATGAGATGGCGCTCGGCGCCGTTTCCGCTCTGCAAAGCGCGGGATACAACAAAGGGGAAGGCTCAACGGTGATCCCCGTATTCGGTGTTGACGCAACAGACGCGGCTAAAGCCAAGATTGCGGACGGCTCCATGTCCGGCACAATCAAACAAGACGCGGAAGGAATGGCAAACGCCATTAAAACCATCATTGATAATTTCAACTCCTCCCAGCCTCCCCTCACAAACATAGATTCTCAAAACGTTGTGGGCTCATGGCGTGTGAATATACCTTATTCAGCATATACGGGAGAATAATACGCGGAAGTGCTTTTTATGGAGAACATTGAAAAAAACCGTTACGCAGACAAAAACTCAGACGCACTGCTGAGAATGAAAAATATAACAAAGACCTTTCCGGGCGTTAAAGCGCTGGACGGCGTATCACTCACGGTTCGGGCAGGTACCGTGCACGCCCTAATGGGAGAAAACGGAGCCGGAAAATCCACGCTGATGAAATGCCTTTTCGGGGTCTACTCAAAAGACAGCGGCGAAATATACCTTGACGGCGAAGAGGTGAATTTCAAAAACTCTAAAGAAGCGCTGGAAAACGGCGTTGCAATGGTTCACCAAGAGCTGAATCAGGCGCTCAAGCGCAGTGTTATGGACAACATGTGGCTCGGCAGGCTGCCCACTGTATCCAAATTCATTCCGCTGACCAGTGAAAAGAAAATGTTTGAGGAGACCCAAAAGGTCTTCAGAGAATTGGATATAAACATTGATCCGAAAACCATAATGGGAAAAATGCCGGTATCTCAAAGGCAGATGGCTGAAATCGCCAAGGCGGTCTCCTATCATTCAAGAATCATCGTTTTTGACGAGCCTACCTCTTCCCTTACCGAAACCGAGGCGGAGCGCCTGTTTGAAATCATTGAAAGTCTAAAAGCAAAAGGCTGCGGAATCATCTATATTTCGCACAAAATGGAGGAGATCCTGCGCATTTCAGACGAAGTCACCGTTATGCGTGACGGAAAATGGATAGCCACCAAACCGGCAAAAGAACTGACGATGAACGAGATCATCCGCCTTATGGTGGGCAGAGAGCTCACAAACAGGTATCCGCATAAAAAAAATTCCCCCGGAGAGGATATGCTGACCGTGAGAAATCTCAGTGCGCAGTACGCAAGGCTATATGACGTTACTTTCTCCGCAAGGCGCGGAGAAATACTCGGCGTCACAGGGCTTGACGGTTCCGGAAGGACCGAGCTGCTTGAAACGATATTCGGAATAAACACAAGAAAAAGCGGTAACATATATCTGTGCGGCAGCGAGGTCAAAAACAGAAACGCGCGCGAATCACTGAAAAACGGATTTGCTCTGCTTACCGAGGAGCGGCGCGCGACAGGTATATTCGGTATACTGAATATACGCGAGAACGCGACCATCTCCAGCCTCGATAATTACAGAACGGGACCTTTTATAAGCAAGAGAAAGACGCAGGAGAGCACGCAGTCCGTTATAGACGCCATGCGGATCAAAACACCTGATCAGGAAACGAAGATAGGAACGCTCTCCGGCGGCAATCAGCAAAAGGTCATACTCGGCAGATGGCTGCTGACCGACCCCACTGTCTTACTGCTTGACGAACCGACAAGAGGAATTGACGTGGGTGCGAAATATGAGATATATAAGCTGATCATCGAGCTTGCGGAAAAGGGCAAAACAGTTATTATGGTTTCCTCCGAAATGCCCGAGCTTCTCGGCGTTTGTGACAGGATACTGGTCATGTCCGGCGGAAAGCTTGCCGGAGAAGTCGATGCCGGAACCGCCACGCAGGAAGAAATAATGACTTTGGCGGCAAAATATGTTTAAGGAGAGATGTTATGCCGGATTCAAATCATAACGACCCGAAGGGAGTCATGGGAAACTTCGCCTCATTCGGGGCAATGAGCGCAAGGGATAAGCGCAAAACCGTTACGGATCTGTTGCTGAATAACGCAATGTATATCATCATTGCCGCCGCGATCCTCTTTATTGCGATAAAGGTACCGTCGTTTCTTTCCTTTTCCTCTGTGGTCAATATCATTTCCCTAACGGCGTCCAAGCTGCCGATAGCGCTTGGAATAGCCGGCTGCATCGTCCTCACCGGCACGGATATTTCGGCAGGGCGTGTCGTAGGTCTGACCGCGTGTGTCGGCGCTTCTCTGTTGCAGATGGCAAATTATCCGAACAAAATGTTCCCCAATCTGGGTGTAATGCCCTTGTGGCTCGTTTTTCTTATCGTGATCGCCATCGGCGGACTTGTGGGACTTGTAAACGGATTTTTCGTTGCAAAATTCAAGCTTCATCCGTTTATCGTTACACTGTCCACGCAGCTCATTGTTTTCGGACTCGTGCTGATGTATCTTATGATAGGCACAAACAACGGGCAGACGCTCTCGGGACTTGACGAATCCTATACGGAATTCATAAGAGGCACCCTGTTCACCATCGGCGGTGTTACCGTGCCCAAATACGTGCTGTATTCGGCAATTCTGACCGCTTTGATGTGGGTGGTTTGGAATAAAACAAAATTCGGAAAAAACATGTTTGCCGTAGGCTCAAACGAAGAGGCGGCAAATGTTTCCGGAGTAAACGTTTTCGCAACCATCATAGGCGTATTCGTGCTTGCGGGCGCGCTTTACGGCGTAACGGGATTCATTGAGGGCGCAAGAATCGCCTCCTGCTCCGCCAACACGGGATTAACCTATGAAAGCGACGCCATCGCGGCATGCGTGATCGGAGGCGTATCCTTTGTAGGCGGTACGGGAAAAATAAGCGGAATCGTTATAGGCGTTCTGCTTTTGCAGCTTATATTCGTAGGGCTGAACTTCCTCTCCGTTTCGGCAAATATGCTCTATGTGATCAAAGGCGCGATCATCCTTGCGGCTTGCGCAATCGATATGCGCAAATATTTAACCAGAAAATAAGGGATATGATGAAAATGAAAGATAACGAATCGCGGCACGATGAAAAAAGAGTTAAAAAAAGCGGAGGCCTTTACGCAGGCGTCAAGATTTCTCCGAAAGCTGCCGATGCGCTTGTCATTCTCAGCACGGGAGCGCTTGCGTTATGCCTCGGCGCGGCGATCTTTGCCGGCTGAGGAAGTCAGACCTCCGCGGCAAATCGGCGTACAGATTTCCGCTTTCCGAAATAAGACCCGGCTGCTAAAATGCAGCCGGGTCTTAATTTCAGCGTATTTTTATCAGCACTTTTCCCTGTTCTATAAAAATCGTTTTTTGCTCTTTACTCATTGCGCGAAAAACCCTAAGTAATTCATCTTCAAGTGAATCGTTTATTTTTGTTTCCTTCATATTTAACAGATAATCTGTTGAAACATTAAAATAAACGGCAATATGTTTTAAAGTTTCAAAATCCGGCTGACTGTAACCCTGAACATATCCGCCCATAGTTGATGGTGCTATTCCCAAATCATTTGCAACCTGTTTTTGGGTCAGCTTGTTTTCCTCAATCAGCAGTCGTAGCTTTTCATTGAAATTCAAAACGATCACCTCAGAAACATTTTAAACTAAAAGCGCTTTAAATTCTTGTTAAACCGTAAAAATAGTTGACTAAACTATTTTTTAGTATTATAATAAATATAACGGAGGTCGATTTATGGGAATGAAAAGCTTTTCAATACGAATAGATGATGAAATGCTGAAGAAGCTGCGTGTTGTTGCCGCAGACAACGGCAGAAGTGTAAACAGTGAGATCCTGATGCTGATAAAAGATACCGTTGATCAGCCGGAAAACAGGCAGTTCAAAATCGTTTCGGGCGGAAACAATGTTTACACCGTTTCACGAACAGACAGCAGCGGAGAAACAGCAGAAAACGAATACAAAACCTTTTGCCACGCAATAGGTCAGCTGCTCTATTATATCTAATAATCCCCACCCCGGCGATTACGATATCACCTTTGTGCGCAGGCGAAAAAACGAACAGAAAAAATGACAGCCGCCGCCCGTTTGACCGGGCGGCGGTTAAAATAACTTTATGGTCAGTTTGAACAAAGCCGGTCTATATGAGGGCAGCTCCGTTTTCACACAAAAATATGTAATCGACCGGGTCATATGAATCGAGAACATAATCATCAAAAGTTTCATTGTGAATTCTGCCGTAGCCGTAAATGCAAAACCGCAGGTTCTCCTGACGGCCGCTTTTGGATTCATAAGGCTCAACAGTAATACTGTAACAGTATCTGCCGACAACAGCCACGTCATCTTTCTTTATGAAATCGCCTTCTGCCTCCTGTGTTTCGAGCTTACGAAGCAGAAAATCGGCATAATCCATCGTATGCTCCGCCGAAACCGCGGATTTATCGATGAGCCATTTGTTTATTTCTTTCAGAAACTCATATCTTTTCATAAACACCACTTCCGTAATCATCATATTTAGCCGCCGGTCAACAGAAGAAAAATCAAAGTCAAAGCCAGCAAAAAAGAAACGGTCCGAATCTCAGACCGTTTGGAAACATTTTAAAGATCATCCGCGTCCTGTACCGGCTCTTCATACTCGCCGGTGTCATAGGCGCTTTTTGTTGTGCCCGTATAACTGCCCTGCGTATCGCTGTTTGCCATATCGGGACTGATATACGATGTAAGATCAATAACCCTTTTGCTGTTTTTTACGGCGGAATCTTTTTTCTGAGCTTTGTTTTTTTTATCTTTTTTCATAAAAATCACCCCGGTAATATTTTTAGCAGAGGTGATTTTTTTATTAATAATTTCAACCGTAAAATTTATATTTTTTCCACATCTATAACGGCGATCTTATCCATAAATTCCTTTGGCGTTATGACCTCGCCCATATCAAAGAACTCGTCCATATTCAGATTAAAGTTATTTACAAAAACAGGAGTGTTCTCATATTCAATATCTATGTGAAGGCGTTTTGCGTCCTCCTTTATGTTTTCAACACTGTAATTATCGCAGTCATAATATCTTGAAGCACGCACTTCATTGTTTCTGATATACTGAAGCACAACGTTTCTGCTTGATTTTGAAACAGATATATACTGATTTATGTCTTTTTGCAGCGCCTGCCCCATCATCATCTGCGCAACCGCCTTGCATGCGCCCGAATTCAGAAAAAACTCATTTATAAAAATGCTTTCAAGAGGACTTGTGTCGTCCGGCACGATAATAGCAAGAATATTTTTTGACGGCTTACGCTGATAGTATTTTTTAACAAATTCCTTGAAATAATGCTGGCCTTCGGCAATTTTTTTCGCATAAAAATGATAAAAAGGAATATTCGGCCTGCTGGCTACGCCGGGCAGTGAAAAAGGCTTGAACTCACTGCTTTCCTCGTCATAGAGCAATATATTCGTGTTTGTTATGATCACGGGTATGGCTTTAGACATATTTCATACTTCCTTTATAAATCATAAATCTGTTTATAATTTTACTATATATTGTATTCAAAATCAATAAAATGATAAAAAGATAGTGCATTTTGCCGTAAGATATGCTATTATAAAAAAGACTTACAAACCAATTTGAAAAAGGGAGAACTTCAGATGGCAAATAATGAAGATGAAATCGAAAAGATACTAAAGGAGATAAAAGGATCTAAGAATTCAAAGGACGAAAGCAGCGGCGAAACAGCCGATAAAACAAATACAGAAAACCACCATGATGAAAAGCCGCTCGAGCCGGCTTTAAACGATCTGCCTGAAAAAAAGGCAACTATAAATGATTATAAAGATGAATACGAAGAAGAAGAGGTTGATTACGTGAAAAATCCGGCAAAAAAAAGAATTCTTATCATTGTGCTTGCCGCAATCGTTGTTGTTGCGGCAGCCTGCGCAGTCTATTTCGGTGTTATAAGACCGGGTGAAGAAACCACAACGACCACCACAACAACGACTACAACCACTACACAGGCGCCTGTTATCATTACCAATCCGCTTACCGGCGAGGCGGACTACAATGAATCGGCAGTCGGAGCAAGGCCTGTTGCCGTTGTTGTAGAGAATTCGCCCCAGGCGCGTCCCCAATATAATATGGACACGGCGGATATTGTTGTTGAAGGAGAGGTTGAAGGCGGTATCACTCGTATGCTGTGGATGTATGCGGATATGACAGATCTGCCGGAGCAGATAGGTCCTACCCGTTCGGCAAGACCCAGCTTTGTTGAATTTTCACAATTCTTTGATTCTATCTTTGTGCATTACGGTGAAAGCCACAGCGGCGGCGGATACACGGGAGCGGACGACTACATTGAATCAAATAATGTTGACAATATAAACGGTATGAACACCTCCTCCTGCTTTAGACGCACGAAGGACAAGGCAAGCCCTCACAACGCCGTGCTTGTGGGAAACAAGCTTCTTTCGGTTATAGAGGACAAGGAGTACAGAACGAGCCTTGACAAAAACAAATTCTCATCGCTCAGCTTCCATGAAACGGAAACTGCCGTTTCAAAGACTCCCTGCAACAGCATAACCGTAAAATTCTCATCACGCACAGACAGCCACACCTTTACATATCACAGCGAGGACAAAACTTACAGAAACCAGTCCGATTTCAAACAGGAAGTAAGCTTTACAAACATTATTGCGCTGTATGCCGATTCCAAATATATAGACAAAGCGAATTACAAGGGAACAGGCAAAACGGAAACCTACTGCAATTATGATTTCACAAGCGGAACGGGCAAGCTTGCAAGCGCCGGAACCGTTACCGATTTCACATGGACAGCCGAAAACGGCGTTCTTAAGCTTACGGGAACAGACGGCAAAGAGCTTAAGCTCAATCCCGGCAAAAGCTGGATAGGGCTTGTATCCGCAAACAACAGCGGAAGCACTGAGGTAAAGTAATATAATAATCATATAAGGAGAACCGTATGAACAGATCAAAAGGAGCAACAGCGTGCATTGCAATCGGAACGATATTCGTCATTCTGGGATTGCTTATTTCATTTTTTTCATTGGCGCTGACCCCCGCCGCCGCTCCGGTGCCTTATACTTCCGACACGCGTATTTCAGACGAAACGTACGGAACGGTTTACGACTTTGGTCAGGTTCTTGTTATCGACCAATACGGATATATTGAGTATGACGGATTTTCTGATGAGCATTATTATATTATAGGGATCTCGCTTGACAGCAGTGATACAGTATATCTTGCTTCGCTCAGAGTAGATGAAGACACCGCCGTTTTTGACAAGCTGAAAGACTATGCATATGATGAAAACGCATATGTGGGTGACATGTATTTAAAGCTATGCGCTACTGCGGAACCAATCAATGATATCGATCCCGATATGAAACGTTATTATTATGAATCACTCGATACATATAAATCATATTTTACCGATACAACCGATCTGGAAATAGGGCTTACATTCTATTGCGAAGGCACGGCAGCATACAGCAGTACGGCGATTGCAGGCTCTGCCGCATATATAGTTGTAGCGTTTGCGGGCATAGCTATGTCCGCTGCGGGAATCATATGCTTAATCATCGGAATAGTCAAAAAAGTCCGTGCAAAAACGCCTCAATACGTAATGCCGGGAAACGGTTATTATTATAATCCTCAGCAAAATCAGTGGAATAACGGTATGCCCGTTAATAATCCGCAGAACCAGTGGAATAACGGTGCGCCTATTAATAATCCGCAAAACCAGTGGAATAACAGTGCACCTAACAACTACACCCATTCAGAAATGCCATCACAAAGATCTGAATATCAACAGAACACACAAATCCCCAATAATAACAAAGGCACATATTTTACACCTCCGGGAGAAAAGTATTCAAACGATTATAATAACGGCAGCCAAAATCCGCCTGACGGCGGCAATGAAAATCAAAACGGTTAATACGACCTGATTGCCGAATCCCCGCCGGTGAGCAAAATGCACGGCAGAGGATTGCCGTGCATTTTTTATCAGTCCGTATTCCTTTTGAAATATGATGATAACGGAGAGCCTATGGAATTTAAGAAAGATAAAAAATTCAAAATTATGCAGATAACCGACATGCAGGAAATCCCCGCGGTATCGCCGGATACAACTGCTTTGATCGAGGCGGCGGTGGAAGCGGAAAAGCCTGATCTTGTTGTTTATACCGGCGACCAGATCAAAGGCTACGGCGTTACATATAAAGGCAAAGGAAAAGAACTTGAAAACGCCGTGGCTGCCACAATAAAAAAGCTTCTGGAGCCTGTAACGAAACGCAATATCCCGTTTGCCGTTACCTTCGGCAATCACGACAGACAGGTAGGCATTTCAAACAAAGACCAATTCGAACACATTTACAAATCCCTGCCGAACTGCATCGGCGAACAGGCAGAAGGAATAGACGGCGGAGGGACCTACTGCATTCCGATAAAATCTTCGGACGGTTCCGGCAAAGACGCTTTTTGCCTTTATCTGTTTGACAGCGGCACAGACGCGAAGGGCGGCGGTTATGAGCCGTTTGACACAAAAATAATAGAATGGTACAAAAAAGCAAGAGATAAACTCAAAGAAAAAAACGGCAGCTATATACCCTCGATCGTTTTTCAGCATATTCCTCTTTGTGAATACTACAATGTATTAAAGCGCGTTAAAAAGTCCCACAAAGGCGCGATACGCGCGTTCCGCACACATAAAAACGAATACTATGTGCTGGGTGACACCTGCCGCAAAGGCGATATGCTTTGCGAACCGCCCTCTATTCCAAACGAAAATACCGGCGAGTTTGACGCGATCTCCGAAAAGGGAGACGTTATGGCTGTGTTTGTGGGTCACGACCATAAAAACAGCTTTGTGGGCAGATATAAAAATATTGATCTTGGCTTTACACAGTCGAGCGGATTCAATGTTTACGGCAACAGAACAAAAAGAGGGGTTAGGATCATAACGCTTGACGAAAACAAGCCGGGCGAATATGAAACTTATACCCGCACTTTTGAAGAGCTTGTGGGCACAAAAGTGCAAAAGCCCGTATACGACTATCTTTCCAGCAAGATGCCGGAAACGGTAGACGCAGCAATACCTATGATTGCAAAAGCCGTTGGAATCCTTGCAGCGATCCTTGTTATCATAATTCTTTTGGCAAAATTCTTATAAGAAAGGGTAAAGAAGATGGCAGACGAGAACAAAAAGAACGCTTTTAAGCGCTGGACGGAAAAACACGCTGAGATATGGAAATTCGTAAAATTCAGCATAGCAGGCGGCGGCTCATCGGTTATAGAGCTTATCGTTCATATGGTGCTTTTAAACACGGTTTTTGAGTCTATGACCCGGGAAGCGATTACAAATCCCACGCTTAATATGATCGGCATAAACTCAAAAGGATACCTTTTTACATACCTGATTTCAACAACGGTGGGTTACGCTATCGCTTTTATCCTGAACAGAAAAGTAACCTTTAAAGCGGACGCGAACCCGGCTCTGAGTATGGTGCTTTACTTTATCATGGTTGTGTTCACCATTTTCGCGAACGGATGGATCGGATCCGCAATGACAACATTTGCGGAGAGTCACGGTCTTATAGGAAATCTGTGGGATCTGATCTTCAAGGTTATAGGAATGGCAATACCTACGCTTTGGACTTATCCCTGCAACCGCTTTATCATTCACAGAAAGAAAAAGCAGGCATAAAACCTATATTTTCAAAAATGATAATCACAGAGAGGATTTGAATGGATAAAACCGAAAAATGGCTTGCATGGGCAGTTGAGCTGCAAAGTCTTGCGCAGGCGGGGCTGACATACGGAAAAGATGTTTTCGACTTGGAAAGGTATACCCGAATAAGAGAGATCTCTGCCGAAATGCTCGCCTTTAAAACCGACCTGCCTCTTGAAAAGGTGAAAGAGCTTTTCTGCAATGAAACGGGATACCAGACTCCCAAAATAGATACAAGAGCAGCCGTTTTTAAAGACGGAAAAATTCTGCTTGTGCAGGAAAACTGCGGTAAATGGTCTCTTCCCGGAGGATGGGTAGACGTTAATTTATCCGTTAAGGAAAACACCGTTAAAGAAGTCAAAGAGGAATCAGGCCTTGATGTAACGGCAGACAGGATTATAGCCGTGCAGGACAGGGCAAAGCATAATCTGCCCGTATATGCCTACGGCGTATGCAAAATATTCGTTCTCTGCTCTCTTATCGGAGGTAAATTTGAAAAGAATTCCGAAACCACACAGGCACGCTATTTTGACGAAGATGCATTGCCTGAGCTTGCGGAAGAGAAAAATAACACCGAACAGGTAAAAATGTGTTTTGACGCATACAGAGCAGATGATTGGCAAGTTCTGTTCGATTAAAAATGAATATCATGCACAGCGACGAACCGCCACGGTGTTTCATAGAACACTGCGGCGGTTCGTCTTTGAATGTTTATCTGCTGCGAAATCACTTTTTAATCATGCTGCACTCGCAGCACAAGTTTTTATTTCAGATTTCTGATATATTTAAAGGTTTCCTTTTCGCCCTTTTCTTTCAGCATAACAAGCAGTTTTTCAAGCAGTTCGGCGGTTTTCGGATGCATGATGATCCTTGTTTTGGCTCTGGAATAATATTCAAGCGGATGCGAATCGGTATAATTTTTGCCCTGATACGTTTTGCTTGCGGCAACACGGTCGCAAAACATTTCTTTAACATATTTCAGCGGCATTTCAATAGGCTCGAGCCGTTTGGTCTTGGCGCTGTAATCCATCCAATATTCATAATGATGGCGGTTTCTGCCCTTATGATGAAGCCATGCCGCGGAATACCCTTTTTCCGCTCTTTCGCCTTCATTGGGCGAGCGGTCGCCAAGATAATATTTAGCACCAGGTATAAATTCGGCAGGAGAATATTTTGAAAGATCATGCAAAAGACCCTGAAACGGGATTCCTGCCCTGATACAGTTTGCCAGCACCTTGTGGCGGTGCTTCGTTATAGTTATAAAATGTTTTACGGGATGCGCCATAGCCAAAACTTCCTGAAATAAAAATAAGTCTGCAAAACAACAGACCTATATTAACACTATTCTATTTCATTGTAAAGCCCGATATTATCCGAATTTTCCGGAAATATATGCCTTCGTTTTCTCGCTGCCGGGATCATTGAATATTTTTTGCGTATCTGCATATTCAATAACTTCGCCAAGCAGGAAGAACGCTGTTTCATCCGAAACTCTTGCCGCCTGCTGCATATTATGGGTAACGATAACAATCGTATACTTTTTCTTAAGCTCGGCGATCAGTTCTTCTATTTTAGAAGTGGAAATAGGATCGAGCGCAGAGGTGGGTTCATCCATAAGTATGACCTGCGGATCGACGGCAAGCGCGCGCGCTATGCAAAGCCGCTGCTGCTGGCCGCCGGAAAGGCCCAGAGCGGATTTTTTGAGCCTGTCCTTGGTCTCCTCCCATATTGCCGCAGAGCGCAGCGAACGCTCAACGATCTCGTCAAGCTCGCTTTTTTTGCGTATACCATGCGTGCGAGGTCCAAAGGCAATATTGTCATAAACGCTCATGGGAAACGGATTGGGCTTCTGAAAGACCATGCCCACGTTTTTTCTGAGCTCGTTTACATCCGTATCTTTTGAATATATACTTTTTCCGTCAAGCAGCACATCGCCCGTAATTTTACAGCCGTCCACCAGATCGTTCATTCGGTTAAGTGTTTTAAGCAGTGTTGATTTTCCGCAGCCGGACGGTCCTATAAACGCCGCAACATGCTTTTCTTTTATATCCAGATTTATATTTTTAAGCGCCTGAAAATCACCGTAAAAGAGGTCTAAATTTTTCACCTCAAATTTCGTCATTCAGCTCCGCCTCCTTTTTCGCTGATCTTTGAAGCTATAAAGCCCGAAACAGCATTTATTATAATAACTGCCAGCAGAAGTATAACTGCGGTTGCGTACGCTTCTTCCATATAAAGTCCCTCAGACAGAAGCGCATACATATGCACTGAAAGCGTTCTGCCGGAATCCGTAAGCTTGGTTACAACGCCCGCAACTGTGCCGGCCGTATAGATGAGGGCTGCCGTTTCCCCGACGATTCTGCCCGTTCCGAGAATGATGCCGGAGAGTATGCCCGGCATAGCGCTTGGTAAAATGACCCTGAACACCGTGCGCAGTTTGCCTGCGCCGAGTCCGTAGCTTGCTTCCCTGTAAGAATCCGGCACAGCCCGAAGCGCTTCCTCCGTTGTGCGCATAATAAGCGGCAGGATCATGATTGCGAGGGTAAGCGTACCTGCTATCATGGAATAACCGAGCTTAAAATAAACGCAGAACATCAGATAGCCGAACAAACCGTAAACGATGGACGGTATACCTGAGAGGGTCTCGGCAGTTATACGTATCAGCCGGACAAATCTGTTGCCGCGGCGCGCGTATTCCGCCAGATAGATGGCGGCAAAAACACCTGCGGGGACCGCTATAAGCAGTGACGCGGCTGTGTAAATGAGTGTGTTTATAATTGCCGGCATCATAGAAACGTTTTCCGAATTATATGTCCATTCAAAAAGACGCGGCGATAGATTCGGAATACCCTTAACCAGTATATATCCTATGATAAATAAAACGACTGCAGCGCATACAACGGCGCTGATCATCACAACAATGGCAAGCAGCAACGACTTGGGACGTTTTTTATACATCATCAGTTTCTGGCGGAAACTCATTTTATTGATACCGTCCTTCATCGATTCCCCTCCTTGCTCTTCAGCACGGAAAACATAAGATTTATGAGCAGCACGAATACAAACAAAACCGCTGCTGTGGCGATGAGCGCCTCTCTGTGCAGATCCTGCGCATAGCCCATTTCAAGAATAATATTTGTGGTAAGCGTACGCACGCCGGAAAGGATGCTGTCGGGAATCACAGGCTGATTTCCGGCTATCATAACGATAGCTGTTGTCTCGCCGATCGCTCTTCCTATACCGAGTATGATACCCGCCGATACGCCGGACTTGGCAGCGGGAAGCGACACACCGAATATTGCCCTTTCCTTCGTTGCGCCCAATGCGAGCGCGCCCTCGTAATAACTTTTGGGGACTGCTCGTATAGCCGCTTCAGATACGCTGATTATAGTCGGCAGGATCATAATGGCAAGAAGAATAGACGCCGTGAGCACACTTTTTCCTCCGCCGAAGATCTGCCTTACCGCCGGCACGATAACGACCAGTCCGAAAAACCCGTAAACAACAGACGGAATACCTGCGAGCAGATCGACTGCGGGTTTCATAAAGCGATAGAGCCCGGCGGGGCAGTATTCAGCCATAAATACGGCGCACAGCACACCGCAGGGCACGCCCAGCGCAATCGCTCCCGCCGTAACATAAAGGCTACCTATGATCATCGGAAAAATTCCGAACGTATCATTCAATGGTTTCCAGGTTGTGCCAAAAAGAAATTCCTTAACACCGATTTCACCTATTGCCGGAAAAGCATTTGAGAAAACGAACCAGCAAATAAGCAGCACCGCAATCACTGAAATGCACGCGGCAATAAAAAACACCGCGCGCATCATATATTCTTTAATCTTGTTTTTTACCATTCTGTCTGTTCACCTGTATAGATAGCTTTTACCTGATCGCTTGTAAGCGAGTTAACGGTGTTGTCCTTATTGACAATAACGGCAATTCCGTCTATCGCGATGGTAGTTGGGGTCAGACCTGATGAAAGCTCGCTGTCTTTCAGTTCCCTTGACGCCATGGCAATGTCACACACACCGTCAATTGCCGAAGTGATTCCCGTTGTGGAATCGTTTTGCTGAACAACGATCTGTGCGTTTGGATTAACAAGCGCATACGCTTCCTTCAGTTTTTCCATTACCGGCGAAACGGAAGATGAGCCTGCTACGTTTACCGTTCCCGAAGGCGAGCTGCCTGCATAACTGCCGTTATTGCCCTGTGAGATATAACCGTTCTCTTCAACAACGGCCTGACCCTCGGCGCTCATAATAAAGTTTATAAAATCCTGAGCCGTCTCGGAAATATCCGCCTTGACTGCGATATTAAAGGGTCGTGAGGCTTTATATGTGCCGTTTTTAATATTGTCAACGGTAGCGTCTACACCGTCTATCTGCAAAGCCTTAACCGTATCGTTAAGCGAACCGAGTGAGATATATCCGATGGATGACGGATCATTCGCAACAGAGGTCATCATGACCGAAGTGCTGTTTGTGGTTTCAGCTGTAATTATCGTGTTATCTACTTTTTCGCCGCTTTCATTTTCTGTTTCAATGCCGAAAAGCTCAATAAAAGCACTTCTTGTGCCTGAGCCTTCCTCTCGTGTCATAACGGTTATTGAAGAATTTCCCGAACCCTTACAGCCTGCAAAAATTGCGGAAATCGCCAGTATTACGGCAAAAACAGGTATTATTTTTTTCATTTTGATCTCCTTCTGTTTTCTTTTTTTAGTAAAGCACAGAAATTTATACTATTATTATGTTTAAATTTCTTCTAAATAAAATCCGGATTTCAATTCTTCTCTCCCTGTGCCTTTTTGAATATAACAGACAAATTTGAAAGACAAACCCGAAAAAAGTAAAAAAGAGGTCAAATAAAATCCTTTTTGTGTTAAATTTAAACATAAAAAATCCCTTTTTGTTTGCACAAAAAGGGATCTTAAAATGATGCAACCGGGGATTATCTCCACAAAACATTTTCGGAAAGCAGGATTTCTCCGTTTTCATCAGTGCTTTCCAGTTCAATTCCGTTTGGCGAGATACGCATGATCGACGCAACATAGGAACCGCTTCCGGCGCTGTCTACACCACCGTCTATCAAGACGGGGAAAGCGCCGCTGTTGTCAAATTCAAGGGTGTGTGAATGACCGCTTGCAAGCAGGCTTACGCCGAGAAGATCAAGCTTTGCAAGCGCGCGCTGTGAAAGCTCAGGCTCTCTGCATATCTCTCTTGCATGGCAAAGCGCAATGGTGTTGCTGTTTGTGCTTTCCAGTGTTTCAAGCCAATCCACCATATTTTTTCTGTAATGCTCATAATCGACCATGCCGCCGTATTCGGGATGGGAATCCTCTTTATCTTCACAGCTGTCCAGAACGATAAAATTATAATTTCCGAGCGATGTGGTATAATAAAAGTCCTCATAACCCAGATGATCCGCCAGATTCGCCGCTTCTGTGCCGCGTGTTTCATGATTTCCGCGCACATATATTACGGGCATTTCTCCGTCAGTTAGGTCATATGCGAATTCCAATATATAATCGGCAATATCTTTTTCGCTCATAAGTCCCGGAGCACAGTCACCGAGAAGCACGAGCGCCTGATAATCGCCGAGCGCGGCGGCGGCTTTTTCCGCCCTCTCATTTTTGGTGTGCCAGTCAGAAACAGTTAAAATATCAATATCGCTGCCGAACGCATCATGAAAAGAATAGCTTTCGCTTTCTATTGTTTTTCCGTTCCTGCCGCCGTAACTGAGCTCATCTACTACACGCGTTGAACCGACCTTATATGTATTGCCTGAAAGCTGCTCTTTCGGCACAGCGACGGTGTGTATGATAGAATCGCCGTTTTTTCTGCCGCCGCTTTCATCATAAATGCGCACCGTTTCATCATTATACGCATACTCGATATATCCCGTGCCCTTATCATTTGTTGAAAACACAACAGAATATTCCGCGCCGTTATCAAAAACAACAGGACCCGAAGTGAATTTATACGGCGTAACGGGGAAAACGCCGGCATACAAAACAAATAAAAGAACCGCGGCTGTAGTGCACGAAATGATCTTTCTTGCTGTTTTCTTTTTAATCAGAGGAAATGCGAACGCGAAAAATGAAACGCCTACCACAAGCGACCAAACCGGCCAAGCGGATTGGCAGAGCGCATATGCTGAAGAAAGGCTCATACCTTTATCTGTTATAAGCGCCACGGCTGAATAGACAAATGCGATTACAGCAAGCGCCTCACTGATAAAAGCGATGACATTCATAAACTTTTCGGGAATGATATATTTCTTTCTCACCTTTGCATTCAGAATCAGAAGCAAACTGATCCCGCCGAGCACAACAAAAACGAAAAGCCCCAGCGAAAAACCTGTGTACAAAACATTGTCAACAAACACAAAGCCGTATCTTACAGAATAAAAGAACAGCGCAGACACTGCTGAAAAGGCAGTAAAAAACGCGACAGCACCTTTGCTGAACAACAGCTTATTAAGAAATTTTTTCATAAACATACCTCCCGCCTAACCAATTATATTACGTGGAAAAGCAACTGTCAATGCCCAAGGGCATGGGGAATAGAGCAAGCAAATATCGGCGCAGGAGCATACCCGCGCCGATACCGAATCACTTTAAACCGCTGTTTCAAGCAAAGCCGTATTTCCCGACTGAATGGCTGAAATATTTCTGTCTATCTTATCAGACTCCCAATTCCACCACCTGATCTTCTCAAGTTTTGATATTGTGGCATCATCAAATCTTTTTCTGATCTGTTTTGCGGGAACACCGCCTACTATTGTATAGGGCGGCACATCCTTTGTTACAACAGCACGTGAGGCAATAATCGCCCCGTCGCCTATCGTAACGCCGGACATGATCACTGCTTCAAAACCTATCCAGACATCATTTCCGATAACGATATCGCCTTTGTTATCCCACGCGTCCGTAACATTTTTCCCGTCCAGATTCCATTCATCATAAAATATCGGGAACGGATATGTTGAAAGGGATGAAAGACTGTGATTTGCACTTGTAAACAGGAACTTGGCTCCGCAGGCAACAGAACAGAATCTGCCTATGATCAGCCGGTCGCCGTTAACGGGATAATGATAAAGCACATTGTTTTTTTCAAAATCCCTCGGGTCATTCACAAAATCGTTATACATTGTATATTCCCCAACGGAAATATACGGATTGCTTACAACATTTTTAAGATAAACGGTATCCTTATCCCCTTTTCTGGGGAAGATCTTTTCCGGAACAGTCAATTCAATCTCTCCTTAAAGTAAAATTTATTTCAATACTGTTCCGGCAACAACAATGCAGCGCCTCACCGGCACCACTCCTTCCTGCCGTTTTTTGTTCTTATTGATCAATTATTTATAAAGAGGACCATATGCCTCGCAGGCACGGTAATCCGCGGACTGCTTATCCTGTGTGCCGAAGCCGCTCCATGAATGGGGGCGGAAAATACGCGAATCATCAACATTGTGCATATTAACGGGTATTCTGAGCATGGAAGCAAGCGTGATAAGATCTGCGCCCACATGACCGTAAACCGTTACGCCGTGATTCGCTCCCCAGTTTGCCATAACGCTGTAAACATCCTTGAATGCACCCTCACCCGTAAGATTCGGCACGAACCATGTGGTGGGCCATGAAGGATCTGTTCTTTTATCGATAACATTATGTATCTCATCCGGGAGATCGACCGTATAGCCCTCTGCAAGCTGAAGTACGGGACCTACGCCGTCCACGATATTCACGCGCAGCATTGTGACAGGCATCTGCGCCCTGCAGCGGAAGTGGCTTGAAAATCCGCCGCCGCGGAAATACTCGTAATTTGCCCTGCACCAGTCTGTAGCTCCAAGGCAGGCTTTTATATCTTCATCGGTCATTTCCCAGAACGGTTTCATGCAGTTCTCGCCGTTCTCATTTTTGCTTGCGCCGGTTCCGTCAAGCGCCGTTGCGCCTGAATTGATAAGATGGATAAAGCCGTTAGCCGCAATTCCATCCGGCTTAACGCCTGTTACTCTTTCGCAAGCCTCCGGGCTCCAATAGGTTCTTACGTCATGGAAACACGGCGCGCTGTTTGCAATAAAGGAGCCGAGCATCATTGCAACGCCGTTAAGAGTGTCGTTCTCGGTTGCAAAGGGAGTCGGCATCTTAGGACCGTTCCAGTCAAAAGAGGACGCCATGATGGATTCGGTAAAGTCCGCGTTCGGAAGCCAGTCCGTCCAGTTCCTCTGACCCTGAAAACCTGCCGCAACGGCGTTTTTGCCGAGCGCCTCTTCGTGCCAGCCCATTTCATCCAGCTTTTTATTGCCGAAAAGAATATCGCGGACCACAAGGGTCATTTTTGTAATAAACTCCCAGTCTTTATCGGGTGCAACCACCTTGGAGCGTCTGATCATCTCGGGAAGGTTCTTGCCTTCATTCAAATCAAAGCCCTCTTTGCAGTTTGCCTTAACCCAAGCAAGTGCTTTTTCATATTCATCGTGATCATAAATTTCAAGAGTGATTCTGCGCAGGATTTCCGTCATATCCACCCATTCGGCGCGGATACCGAGATATTTCTGGAACATATCTGCGTTGCAGTAGCTGCCGGCAATACCCATTGCAACTCCGCCGAGATTTACATATGCCTTGTTCTTCATCCAGCCGACTGTTACGGCGCCCTTTGCAAAACGGAGGATCTTTTCGGCAACATCGTCGGGAATGTTCGTATCTGTAATATCCTGAACGTCATGACCGTAGATGGAAAACGCAGGCATGCCTCTTTGCGCATAGGCTGCCATGACCGCGGCAAGATAAACAGCGCCGGGACGCTCCGTGCCGTTAAATCCCCATACAGCCTTGATCGTATTGGGATTCATATCAAACGTTTCCGAGCCGTAGCACCAGCAAGGAGTTACGGAAAGTGTTGCCACAACATTTTCGGTTTCAAACTGCCTTGCGCAGGCTGCCGCCTCGGCACCGCCGCCTATTGTGGTGTTGCTGATCACGCACTGAACAGGCGTTCCGTCAGGATAACGCAGCTTGCTCTCTATCAGCTTTGCGGCAGAACGAGCCATTCCCATCGTCTGATTTTCCAGGCTCTCGCGTACGCCGCCCCATCTGCCGTCGATTACCGGGCGTATTCCTATTTTAGGATAGTTCATAAATCTTTACCTCGCTTTTATTTATTTAATAATTTTAAAAACCTATTATATGCACAGTCCCATTTATTCGCTTCACCGGGCAGGTATTCGCGAACCTTTTCCGTCTGCCGTATGATCGCTCTGCCCTGTTCTATGCTGTCTATCTCTCCGAGGGCAACAAGCTGAAGCAGAATATTTCCCAGAGCCGTTGCCTCCGCAGGACCTGCAACAACGGGTATGCCTGTGCTGTTTGCAGTCATCTGACAGAGAAACGGATCCTTTGTGCCGCCGCCGAGCAGATGCAAAACGGTGAATTCCTTGCCGGTGTTATCCGAGATCTGCCGAAGCGCAAATCTGTATTTCATTGCAAGGCTTTCATAAACCGTTCTTACGATCTCGCCGTCGCTCTTAGGAACTTCCTGATCGGTTTCGGCGCAGCGTTTTCGAATCTTCTGCGGCATATCGCCGTGAGATGAAAACGCGGGATCATCCGGGTCGATAAAACACAGAAACGGCTTGCTTTCGCGCGCAAGCTTCTCCATATCGGCATATGTATAGTCCCTGCCCTGTTCTTTAAAGTTTCTTCTCAGTTCCTGAATCAGCCACAAGCCGCTTATATTTTTCAGATAATTTATTTTTCCGTTTGCCCCAAGCTCGTTTGAAAGCTCGTCACGCATACTTTTTTCAGTCATCACCGGCTCGTCACATTCACAGCCTATCAGCGACCATGTGCCGCAGGAAAGAAACGCAGGCACCTCACTTGCATCGCATGGCATTGCACAAACGGCGCACTGTGTATCATGACCTGCCGCTTTTATGACCTTAATACCTTTATATTCTCCTGCAACACTTGCGCTCGGCACAATTTCAGGCAATGCGCTCTCAGGCATTTCCGTCAGGGCGAAAATATCCTTTTGCCACTGCTTTTTATGCAGATTGAGCATCTGAGATGTGGATGCAATGGTCTGCTCGGCGCTCACGGCTGTGCAAAGCATATATGCGATAAGATCCGGCATAAACAGAATTTTGCCGATATTCTTATTCTCCTCTGACGCAAGCTGAAAAAGCGTGTTGATATTCATGATCTGAATACCCGTTTTTTTATACAGCTCCGGCGGAGAAATCTTTTCAAAAATTTTTTTCGGAACACCCTGTGTACGTGTGTCACGGTAATGGACAGGCAAAGAGATAAGCCTTCCGTTTTCATCAATAAGCCCGTAATCCACTCCCCAGGTATCAAACGCCATAGAATCTATTTTTTCGGCCTTTAAGGCGGCAATTTCGATTCCTTTGGCTATCTCTCTCATAAGATAGGGAAAATCCCAGCAGAGCTTCCCGTTTTCCGTCGTGGGGATGTTTTCAAATCTGTGGATCTCTCTGTAACGTATTTCATCGGAATCAAAATCCGCAAGTATCGCGCGCCCGCTTGAAGCGCCCAGATCAAATGCAAGAACAGTGCTCATAAGATCATCTCCGCCTGCTTAATCTTCATCCGAATGCAGCATCTTGTCATCGGGGTTGAACACCTTATAGCCCGGATGACGGCCGGTCACTCTGTAATATCCCCTAAGATCGATCAGCTTTTGGATATTTTCTCTGCTTATATCATGGCTTCCGCCCAATATAACGGCGTTAATCGTGATTTTAGCCCAAAGTTCAAGGCTCTCCATTCTGTAAAACGCAGTTATAACATCGCTGCCCACGGCAAGTGCGCCGTGATTTTCAAGCAGCATAACATCATGTTCCTCAAGATAAGGCTCAATGGAATCCGGCACCTCAGTAGTGGACGGTGTACCGTAAGGTGTAAGCGGTACACTGCCGATAACAGAAACGTCCTCTATCATATTGTACATATCCATAGCCTTGTGCGCCACGGCAAAGCCTGTTGCCCCCGGCGGATGAGCGTGGATAACGCTGAAAACATCCTCTCTCTTGTCATAACAGCGAAGATGCATCTTTATCTCGCTTGAAGGACGCAGACCTTCAGCCGCCTCAAGCACATTGCCCTTTGCATCTATATGGATAAGCTTATCAGGCGTTATAAAGGATTTGCTCATACCTGTGGGTGTGGCAAGGATCGTACCGTCCGGCAGTTTGGCACTTACATTTCCGTCATTCGCGGCAACCCATCCAAGCTGCCACATCTTATGGCAGACATCGCATATCTGTTCTTTGATATTCTGAGTGTCCATGAAAAAAACCTCCTTAAAAATCACTTTCTAATTTGTATTATACTGTTGATTCTGCCGGCGTTCTTGGTGTATAATGTGATAAATTAGTACGATATTCACTTTTTTACAGGCGGTAGTGATTTATGAGATATTCCGACTATCAGGAAAAATCAACAAGAGGCACTTTCGGGTTTCCGATTCAGCTTTATTATGTGGATTCCACCCATCCGCAGTATGAGATGCCGCTTCACTGGCATATGGAATGCGAACTGATACTTATACTCAGGGGCTGTTTCGATCTTTATGTAAACGGCAGGTCCAAAACGCTTTCAGAAGGTCAATGCGCATTTGTTCCAAGCGAATTCATCCATGGCGGAGTACCGCATGACTGCATTTACGAATGTGTTGTTTTTCAGATGGAAAGCTTTCTGCAAAGCTCCTCAGAATGCCTTGAAGAATATAACAGAGCGATTGAAAGCGGCGTAATAGGCCAAATGTTTTTTGAAAAGAACAGTCCGTGCGGTGTGCTGATAGACGCTATATTTGAATCTATGGAAAAGGAAAACAGCGGATATACTTTTAAAACGACAGGGCTGCTGTGGCAGCTTACGGGAAACATAATCGAAGCAGGCGAAAAAAGCGGCAGCAAAACCGCTTCTGACAAAGTATATAAGCGTAACGCAAGAATAAAACGGGTACTTTCAAAAATACGCAGAGACTATTCAAAAACACTTCGTTTGGAAGACTTGGCAGACGCTGCAGGTCTGAATCCCCAATATCTCTGCAAGGCATTTAAAGAAGTAACCGGAAAGACCCCTATTGATTACCTGAATTTTTACAGAGTTGAATGCGCGGCGGAGATGCTTTCAATAGAAAGTATGAGTGTAACAGAGATCGCAATGGCATGCGGATTCGGTGACCTGAGCTATTTCAACAGACTGTTTAAAAGGCATAAAAGCATGTCGCCGACAGCATATAGAAAACGATTTACACAAAAATTAATAAAATAATATGAGAATAATTTTTTATAATTCTAATTATTTAGTTACTAATTAATAATTATTACATTTTTTTATTATTTTTTTAAAGAAATAAATATTTTTAAGGAATTTATTTAATGTGCCGTAAATTCGGAAAGTGAGGTACAAATGATTAAAAACGAACTGATACGGCACTTAAAAGAGAAGTACGATTGCAAAGAAAACGTTTTGGAAAGTATAATTAACTTTCTTGAGTGCCTTGAATCGGAAAACCAAGCGGTTTTTGAAGATGAAACGACTGTCAGATACCGTGATTATCACAGCTTTACACTGAGAAAAAGCGACGGTAAAAAGGAAACGGTGCGCTTTTATATCGACTCAGTGGCACACAAGGACACCCATAACGGTGAATATAAAAGCTTTGAACGTATGGATTATATAATTCTGTAAGCAAATTTTAGAATAAAAATTTAGAACTTAACAGAATTTCGGCACACACCGGGCGCTTTGCAGCGCCCGGTTTTTATTTGGCGTTTTACGGCATAAAAAAAGCTCCCCCTGCTTCAGGGGAGCTTTTCGTGGTCGAGGTGACAGGATTTGAACCTGCGGCCCCCACGTCCCGAACGTGGTGCTCTACCAAACTGAGCCACACCTCGAATTATTTTACTTTTGATATTATTACATATTTTCTTTCATTTTGCAATAGTTATTTTTTTGAAATTGTAATATTTCTGTTTTTTGACATAATTGCTTTGATATGGTAACATAAATTTATAGACTTTCACGAAAAACGGAGTGAACAGAATGAAAAGCTTTAAAAAATTTACTGCTGCTTTGTTGGCTGTTATGATCATCGCCGCAGGCACTGCCGTTCCCGCGTCTGCGGCAGACAAGGCAGCGCTGAATATTTCCGCTGACAACATTTCGCATGCCGTATCCGACACCCTTTACGGCGTTTTCATTGAAGATATTTCAAAGGCAGGAGACGGCGGACTTGTTTCAAATCTTGTTTACAACAACAGCTTTGAATACAATGACACTGCTGAAGAAAACGCCGAACTAAACGAGGCTTACTGGAATTTCACAAATATATCTCATAAAATATCAACGAATGCACCTATGAATAAAAACAATACCCACTATGAGGAACTGACAGTTTCGGGCCGCGGACTCGTAACCAACCTGGGCTGTGTTGAGCACTGGGATTATAAGACATATGATCCGAATAAGAAGCTCCAGTCAGAAGCCGACATGGGATTCAAGGAAGGCGCTAAATACGATTTCTCCTGTTACATAAAAAACATTGATTTTGACGGCACGGTTCAGGTATACCTGGAAGGAAACACAAATCCCGTTTCCGCAATACAGCTGGATATTTCAAACACCTCCGCGGACTGGCGCAAGGTTGAGGCGGAGCTTGAATCCGCAGCCACAGAGGACGGCGCGCTCACGATTGAATTCAACGGCACAGGTTCACTGTATCTGGACTTTGTGCAGCTTATTCCGCAGGATTCCTACGGATACGGTGAAAAGCAATGGCAATACACCACTTTAAGAGCCGATCTTGTTGACGCGCTGCGCAAGCTTGATCCGTCATTCATAAGATTCCCCGGCGGCTGTTTCTGCGAAGGAGATTCTCTTGAAAGACTTTTTGACTGGAAAGCGACTATCGGACCGCTTGAGGAACGCGAACAGGGCTATAACGTATGGCGAAATGACGAAGCCGGCGACTATTATATAAACTCTAACGCTATGGGCTACGGCGAATACTTTAATCTATGTGATGATCTGGACGCCGAGCCGCTTCCCTGTCTCAACGTAGGTCTCACCTGTCAGGGCAGAAACGGATACGATATTCATGTTGACGCTCTCAAGAAGCTGTCCATGAGTGATGAAGAGTTTCGCCAATACCTGATAGATGTACGCGGCTACAATGAAGATGACACGGAGGGCATTGAAAACCGAACAAGCGAAGTGAAGGCGCTTGGCTACACAAGCGAGGCAGACTTTGACGCATATCTTGAAACGATAGCGCTCACACCCGGCACACCTGAATGGGAAAACTATGTGCAGGATATTTTGGACCTGATAGAATACGCAAACGGCGATTCCACAACGACCTATTGGGGCGCGATCAGAGCTGCTAACGGTCACGAAGAACCGTATAACCTGAAATATATCGGGCTTGGAAATGAAAACTGGGGAGATGTTTACTGGCGCAATTTTGACGCGCTTTATAAAGAAGTAAAAGCTGCATATCCCGATATAACGGTGGTAACCACCTCCGGCACATGGCTTGACGGAGCAGATTTTGACAGAGCGTGGGAAACGGTAAATGCACAATACGCCGACTGCTATGTTGACGAGCATTATTACACGACCGGCAGCTATATGTATGAAATAAACAACAGATACGACAGCTACGACAGAAACGGCGCCAAGGTCTTTGTCGGCGAATACGCCGCCACGGCAGACGGTGTAGGCACCATCCAAACAAAAAGCAACATGCTTGAAGCCGTTGAAGAGGCAGCGTATATGACCGGCTTTGAAAGAAACAGCGATATCGTTGCCATGACGGCATACGCGCCTACATTTGCCAAGATCAATTCGCAGAACTGGACGGTGAACATGATATGGTTTGATTCACAAAGCACCGTTCTGACTCCTGCATATTTCACACAGATGCTTTATTCAAACAACATCGGCACCGAATATATCGACGCTGAATTCACAGCAGATATTCCCGTTACGGAGCTTGCCCAGTCCGTAACAGTAAACCAAGAAGAGCAGGCTGTCTACATCAAACTTGTAAACTCAAGCGGAGAAAAACGAACGGTTGATCTGAATCTCAGCGGATTCGGAAATCTCAATTACGCCTCAAATCAGCATATTTCATCAGATTATAAATCCGCTTGTAACGAAATAGACAAACCATATTATGTTGCTCCTAAGGATGAACAGCTTGCAATAAACGGCGAAACGGTTACTGTTGAGACAGACAAATACAGCGTGAATGTTATAAGGATCGCATACGGAAAGAACGACGGTGCCGCACTGTATCAGCTGCCCGGCGACCTGCCGCAGGCACAGTCCGGCTATCTTCCGCCGGCACTCAGAGTTGCCATTCCCTGCGTTATAGGCGGCATCGTTGCGGCTGTTGTGATCGCAGTCATCGCAGTAAAAATATCTAATAGGAAAAAGAGAAGTTAAATGAAAAAATTAACAGCAATATTTATTTCGGCAGCTATTATTATGCTGTCTTTCACGGGCTGCGCACAGAACACGGAATATGCAGCAATGGAAAGAACAAGACAAAACAGCGTTGCAGCAGTATCTTTCAACTGCGCTTCTCCCTGGGGAAGCGTATTGGACGGAACTTCATCCTCCTCCAGAGTAAAAAAATTCGCGGCGTATATGAACGCCGTAAAGCCTGATTTCATTGGAACGCAGGAGATGAATTCCGACTGGCTGGAAAAGCTTGGCACGCTTATGACGGAATATGATTCCTACGCAGTGAAACGCGGCGGGGATGACGGAGAAAAGAAATCTGAAATGAATGCCGTTTTTTGGCTTAAAGACAAATATTCAGCATTGGACCGCGGCACCTTCTGGCTTTCCGAAACGCCCGAAAAAGAGAGCCGCTACGATGGCGCAGGCTGCAACAGAATATGCACATGGGTGCTTCTTTCGGATACTGCAACGGGCACGCAGTATCTTCATATGAACACACATCTTGACAATGTGAGCGAAGAAGCGCAGGCATTCGGCGCACAGGTTATATTGTCACATATGAAAGACATTTCGGCAAAATATCCGAACGCAGCAATCATTCTGACAGGTGATTTTAATGAAACGCGCGGGATGACCGCTTACAATGACATTGCCGCCCAACTTACGGATTCACTGGCCGTTGTGGACGAAAACGAGATAACGGGAACCTATCAGGAATGGGGAGAACAGGAAAACGAAGAGCCTATTGATTTCATCTTCTGCTCATCCGAGCTCAACCCTGTGCAATATGAGGTTCTCAATGATATTTCAAACGGTTATGTAAGCGATCATTACGGTGTTTACACTGAATTTTCCGAGGATCGCGCATAAGTTTTTACGCTTTCCGCCGGTAATAAATGCCGGCGGAATTTTTTTCGGGCGTTTTGCGAGATCCACCAAGAATGGTTGTTTGTGTCGCTAAACAAATATTTGCATATAATAATCAGGAGATAAAATCAAGCGGATTTATCTTTTAAGGAATTGACAAAACATAACCTATTTTTTATAATATACGTATAGTTAGTCATAACTAACTAAAATTAAAAATCAGGTGATATTATTTGTATGTTCAGGTGATAAAAGGCCTGCTTCTCCCTTTTCTCGGAACAATGCTGGGATCAGCATGCGTTTTCTTTATGAAAAAGGAAATGAATCAGAATATCCAGCGCATCTTTACCGGCTTTGCCGGGGGAGTAATGGTTGCGGCAAGCATATGGAGCTTGCTTATCCCGGCGATGGAGCAGGCGGAAAATATGGGAAAATTTTCTTTTATACCGGCAGTGGTGGGCTTCTGGGCAGGCGTGCTGTTTCTTCTGCTGCTCGACCATATTATTCCACACCTGCATCTTGACAGCGATATGGCTGAGGGGCCGAAAAGCTCGCTTTCCAAATCTGCAAAGCTTGTGCTTGCGGTCACTCTTCATAACATCCCGGAGGGTATGGCAGTAGGCGTTGTTTATGCGGCTATACTTGCAGGAAACACCGATATTTCCCTAACAGGCGCGATCGCGCTTTCATTGGGGATTGCCATTCAGAATTTTCCTGAGGGCGCTATCATTTCTATGCCTTTGCACAGCCGCGGAGAGGGAAAGATCAAAGCGTTTGTAAACGGAGCCTTATCCGGCATAGTAGAACCGATAGGCGCGGTTATAACGATACTTGCCGCAGGCTTTGTAACGCCGATTCTTCCGTATCTTCTGAGCTTTGCGGCAGGCGCTATGATCTACGTTGTGGTGGAAGAGCTTGTTCCCGAGATGTCTGCGGGAAAGCATTCCAATATAGGCACCCTGTGCTTCGCTCTTGGCTTTACGCTTATGCTGGCACTTGACGTTGCGCTCGGCTAATGATGAAAATTTATATAAAAATGCGTATACCTGACGATTAGGTATACGCATTTTTTATTATGATCAATGACCGAAAGTATTACTGGATCTTGCCGCGGCCTTTGCGGAAACCGTATTTGTTGAAGCATATAAACTGTCTGTCGGCGCAACAGGGCACATGAGCACTTTTCCCGTTCCCCTGTAAACATTCACGAGGCCCTCGCCGCTGACTGCCGAACCGGCAAGCGATCTTGTTGAACGCTCAACAGTGAATTTAAGCGATGAGCTCCAGCAAACAGCAAGATTTCCGTCGATTTTGAGCTCATCGTTCTCAAGCTGTACTTCGATCAATTCATCTGCCGGAACATTGCTCTCAAGAACGGCTATACCGCTGCCTGAAAGTGTTAAATTGAACAATCCCTCTCCGCCTGCTATCGCGGAAGAGATGTTGGAACGCGCCGTAACATTTCGGGAAACAGAACCATCGCATGCCAGAAACATTCCGTCCTCAACCGTCATTCCGGTTCCCCAGGAAGCAACATCCTGCAATAATATAAACTTATATGTAGGCTCCAGAACAAGAAGACCCGTTCCGGAATACTCCGGTTTTACGGCGGATTCCTTGGTTACGGCGCCCTTTACGAGCTTGCCGAGCAGATCACCCACACCTTTTATTCCGCTGGTGGCACCGACCGCGCCTGCCGTCCACTGCATAGCGCCTGCCTGAACAACAACTGAATTTCCTCCCGAAAGCTCAGCAGTGACCTGTCTGCGCCTGACATCCATCTTGCTCATAAAATACTGAGTCTGCGCATTGAAAGCGGACACACTTAGATCCTTTTCATATTCAAGCACGCTGAAACAGCCGAGTCTGTTTATGACCTTTCTGTTTTGGTTGCTCAGATTGTTTACTTTAACTGCCATAAAAAATCCTGCCTTTCATTGCTTTTAAGTGCGGCGCACTTCATATTTGCCCTCATAAAATGAGGATGTTGATGATTTGGTTAATCCGATCAGCCGGAATATACATAAACCGCCGGATTTTGAAAACGATAACTATACATTTATTATACAATAATTGGATTGTTAAAAAAAGAGCAAAATTATAATCTTATGATTGATTTTAAAAAAATATCGTGTTATTATAATGGCGAAAACTGAAAAGGAGCAATTTTATATATGAGAGGCATTAAAACGACCAAATCCAGAATACGCAAAATGATATTCACCGAGGTTGCCAAAATGGCATACGAGGGTTGGGATGAAAAGAAATTTGAAAACCTTCCGTACAAGATAATAAGCGGCGAGGTGGCGCAGTACAGAGACAGCGTTTTCGTTGAGCGCGAAGTTGTTGCCGAAAGGCTGCGTGCCGCGATGGGTGTTTCGCTTAGGGATTTCAACGACTTTTCCTCCATTTGCGAGGGTGTTGACGAAAGCCTTGTGGACGAAAAATATTACGAGCCCCCGCTTATAGATATTATTAAATTTGCATGCAACAGATGCCCTGAAAATCAGGTTGTGGTTACTGACGCCTGCCAAAACTGTTTGGAGCATCCCTGCGTGGAGGTCTGCCCCAAAAACGCTGTTTCCATAAAGAACGGCAAATCGCATATAGATCAGGAAAAATGCGTAAAATGCGGCATGTGCGTAAACGCGTGCAGCTACAACGCGATAATCAGGCAGGAACGCCCCTGTTCAAAGGTTTGCGGAATGAACGCAATAAAATCCGATTCTTTGGGCAGAGCAGAGATCGACCCGGATAAATGCGTATCATGCGGCATGTGCCTTGTTCACTGCCCGTTCGGCGCTATCATAGATAAGAGCCAGATTTACCAGACGATAACGGCGCTGAAAAGCAAAACTCCGGTTTACGCCGCAATAGCTCCCGCCTTTGCAGGTCAGTTCGGCAATGTGAGCACGGGCAAAATAAGAACTGCATTTAAACAGCTCGGATTTGAAGATGTTGTTGAAGTCGCAGTCGGCGCTGATCTGTGCACCATAGAGGAAGCGCAGGACTTTATGAAAGAGGTCCCCGAAAAGCAGCCGTTTATGGCTACCTCCTGCTGCCCGGCATGGTCTGTTATGGCTAAAAAGCTATTCCCGGAATTTGCGCCGTACATTTCCATGGCGCTCACACCTATGGTGCTCACCGCACGTTTGATAAAAGAGCAGCATCCCGAGTGCAAGGTCGTATTCGTAGGGCCATGCGCAGCCAAAAAGCTTGAGGCAAGCAGACGTACAATCAGAAGCTATGTGGACTTTGTGCTTACCTTTGAGGAATTCAGCTCCATCCTTGACGCTAAGGAAATAGACATCGACCGGTGCGAGGAAGACGAACCGCTCGGCAGCGAATCCAGCGGAGACGGCAAAGGCTTCGCGGTCAGCGGCGGCGTTGCGAAAGCAGTTGAAAACGCCATCAAAAAAATGGATCCCGAACGCGAGGTTCTGACCGCCAGAGCAGAAGGGCTGCCCGAATGCCGCAAAATGCTGCAGCTTGCAAAAGCAGGCAAATATAACGGATATCTGCTTGAAGGCATGGCATGCCCCGGCGGCTGTGTTGCCGGCGCAGGAACGATTGCGCCCGTGAAAAAATCAACGGTTGCAGTCAATCAAATGGCACAGAAATCAGATGAGCAAAGCGTGCTCAGTTCAAAATACAAGGAATATCTTCATATTCTTGAAGAAAAATAACCGTATACATGTTATCTGGAATTTGTATCTTTTAGCATTGCAGAAAATTATAGACAGCGTTTTTCCGCAGCAGCGCGAAAAGCGCTGTTTTTATCACAATTTCAATTGAATTGTGAAATTTTTGTTACATTTATTTTAATGATGTAATTACATTGTTGCCAGTCCTGTAACAATATGGTATTATTAAACAAAAGGAAGGTGAAGCTGATATGGCTAAGGAAACCAAGCTGCATATTCTTAGAGGCTTTTCACAGCTTTTGTCGGATAACGACTTTGACAAGGTTACCGTTACGATGCTGGTTGAAAAATGCAATATAAGCCGACAGACATTTTATTATCATTTTGCCGATATTCAGGCGCTGATAGACTGGGGTGTCAAGCAATACACACTGGGCTGTGTTGAAGCGGCGAAAAACGCTTCCGACATGAAAGAGGCAACGATCCTATATCTGAATAAAATTGAGAAGAACAAGGTGTTTCTGAAGAAATGCTTATCCTCGTCCCTTTCCCGCTATATGACTTCACTTATACGCAAAAGCGTTATCGAATATTCATCCGATTTTTACACGAGATCGGTAAAATATGCAAATATCAGCTCCGATATCGCGCAGTTTATTATTGAATTCACTGCAAACGGAGTAACCGGCTTTATCATTTCCATGCTTGATAACAATGAACCGACAGATGTTGAAGCCGTTGCAGATAAAATGTATAACTGCATATTTAAGCGTCTTGCTGATTACAAACAATAAAACACGAAATCAAAACTCCCCTGCTTACGGATAAGCAGGGGAGTTTTATTTATATGAACTGATTGGATTTTTCATCGTATTCATAACCGATAGCTCTGAGCTTTCGCACAATATCGTCTTTTTCCACCCCTTCGCTCGGGCAGAGATCATCAAGGTTATCATAATAATCACGAAGTTTCATATTCACTGCGCTCAGCAGCATAACCGGATCCTGCGGAAGTTTCATTTGATCACACCCTTTCATAATTCAGACTCATGAATCATTTTTACGTCTTTTTCATTAAAATATCACAAAATATAGGATTTTTCAATAAAATATAAATAATAAAATATTGAATATTCTTAAGAATTATGCGATAATATATTAATTCACCAAACCAATATATAAAACGGAGAAAAATAATGGAAAACGGTAAAAAGCTTGCGGAGCTTTTGTTTGCAAACATTTCAAAAACTCCCGAATACTATGAGAACTTGTATCCCGAAAGAGATCTGAAAGAGGGCGCGCGCGTAACGCGTTTCGCACCGAGCCCAACAGGATTTCTGCATTTCGGCAACCTTTTCACCTGCTTTATTTCATATATAACGGCAAAAAGCACCGGCGGCGTGTTTTATGTGCGTGTAGAAGACACAGACCAAAAGCGCAAAATAGACGGCGCCGTGGACGTGATGCTGAGAGGGCTTGCAGACTTCGGCATTGAGCCGGACGAAGGCGTTGTCGGCGAAAAGGAAGAAAGAGGAAATTACGGTCCTTATTATCAAAGCCAAAGAAAAGAGATATACCAGACTTTTGCAAAAAAGCTTGTTGAGGAAGGATTCGCCTATCCCTGCTTTTGCACTGCCGAAGAACTGGACGAGCTGCGTGCGTCGCAGGAAAATGAGGACACTAAGGGCTATTACGGAAAATACGCGAAATGCCGCGACCTTACTTTTGAAGAGGTAAAAGAAAAACTCGATGCCGGTATGCCCTGGACGCTGCGCTTACGGTCTCCCGGAGCGGTTGATAAAAAATGCGTGTTTGAAGATATGATAAAGGGTAAAATAGAGATGCCCGAAAACATACAGGATATTGTGCTCTTGAAATCGGACGGAATACCCACATACCATTTCGCAAGCATTGTGGACGACCACCTGATGCGGACAACGCATATCGTGCGCGGCGATGAATGGATTTCAAGCTGCCCTATCCACATTCAGCTGAACAGAATACTCGGATTCAGGATCCCGAAATACGTGCACGTGGCTACGATCATGAAGAATGAGGGCGAGGGTAAACGGAAGCTCTCAAAAAGGAAAGACCCGGAAGCAGCCGTTTCATATTATTCCGAACAGGGTTACCCCGCAGCAAGCGTAAATGAATATATAATGACCCTTGCGAACTCAAATTTCGAGGACTGGCGCAGGGCGAACAAAAATGAGGATATTTTCAAATTCCCGTTCAACATAAAAAAGATGAGCGTATCAGGTGCGCTTTTTGACATCGTGAAGCTCAACGACATTTCCAAAAATGTTATTTCACAGATGAACTGCGATGAGGTGTATACGCTTTCCTATGAGTGGGCAAAAAAATACAACAAAAAGCTTGCCGCTCTTTATGAGCAGAATGAGGATCGCGCAAAAGCGATTCTGAATATAGACCGTGAAAACAAAAAGCCGCGTAAGGATATTGCAAAATGGAGCGATATTCCCGACTATATCAGTTACATGTTTGACGAGACCTTCGTGCCGTGCTACGACCTTTGCGGCAACGCCACACCGCAGCTTGCTGCCGATGTGCTTGAGATCTACAAAAACATTGTGGATCTGAGTGATGACAAGGACGAATGGTTCGGCAGAATGAAGAACATGTGCGAAAAGGTAGGCTGCACGCCGAATGTTAAGGAATTCAAGCAGGATCCGGACGCCTTCAGAGGTCACGTTGGGGATGTTTCAACGATCATTCGCGTGGCTCTTACCGGGCGCACAAACACACCTGATCTATATGAAATAACAAGACTTTTGGGCAAGGACAGAGTTGTGGACAGACTCAGCAGCGCGCTCAGGTATTACATGGAGGAAATCTGATGGCAAGAGAAGACGCAAAAGAAATAAGAGAAAGTTCAAATTTTATTAATGATATAATTGAAAAAGATCTGGAGACCGGCGCGTATTCCAGAGTGCAGACACGTTTTCCGCCCGAACCTAACGGATATCTGCATATCGGTCACGCAAAAGCCATATGCATTAATTTCGGCGCAAAAGAAAGATTTTCCGGCATATGTAATCTGCGTTTTGACGATACGAACCCTATCAAAGAAGATACTGAATATGTTGACGCAATTGCCGAGGATATCAAATGGCTCGGCTTTGAATGGGATCATTCTTACTTTGCATCCGATTATTTTGACTATATTTTTAACTGCGCCGTAAAGCTGATAAAAAAGGGCAAAGCGTTCGTTTGCGATCTGACGCCGGAGGAGCAGCGCGAATACAGAGGCACACTGACTGAGCCGGGCAGGGAGAGCCCTTACAGAAACAGAAGCATTGAAGAAAACCTTGACCTGTTTGAACGCATGGCAAAGGGTGAATTTCCCGAGGGTTCGCGCGTGCTTAGGGCAAAGATAGATATGGCAAGCCCGAATCTCAATATGAGAGACCCTATTATCTACCGCATTATGTACGCTCATCATCACCGCACAGGCGACAAATGGTGCGTTTATCCGATGTATGATTTTGCGCACCCGCTTTCGGACGCGTGTGAAAAGGTTACCCATTCGCTCTGTTCGCTTGAATTTGAAAATCACCGTCCGCTTTATGACTGGGTAGTAAACGAGTGTGTTGAGGGAGAAAAGCCGAGGCAGATCGAATTCGCAAGAATGAATCTGAACTATACGCTGACTTCAAAACGCAAGTGCCTGAAGCTTGTTCAGGACGGGATAGTAGACGGCTGGGACGATCCGCGAATGGCTACGATAAGCGGTATGCGCCGCCGCGGTTACACGCCTGTCTCAATCCGTGATTTCTGCGACAGGATCGGTGTTTCGAAGGCGTACAGCGTGATTGATTTCGCGCTGCTTGAAAGCTGCGTAAGAAATGATCTCAATATGACTTCGCCGCGCGCAATGGCTATACTGGACCCGCTAAAGCTTGTGATAGACAATTACCCGGAGGATAAAACAGAGGAGATCACAGTGGATTATCACCCGGATCACCCCGAATACGGCTCAAGGACAATGCCTTTCGGCAAAGAGCTTTATATTGAGCGAAACGACTTTATGATAGAGCCTGTAAAGAAATATTTTCGCCTGTTCCCAGGCAATGAAGTAAGGCTTATAAAAGCATACTTTGTTACCTGCACGGGATATGATACCGACGAAAACGGCAAGGTTACCTGTGTTCACTGCACATATGACCCGGCAACCTTCGGCGGGGACAGCCCGGACGGACGAAAGGTCAAGGGTACGATTCACTGGGTATCCGCAAAAGACAATGTGGAAGCGGAAGTAAGACTTTACGAAAGACTTTTCAATGTGCCCAACCCAAGCGATGAAGAAGGCGTTTCGTCTTTCGAGGATAATCTTAACCCGGATTCGCTCAAGACCGTTACGGCGTACTGCGAAAAGAGCCTTGCAAATGCTGATCCCGGCGACAGATTCCAGTTTATGAGAAACGGATATTTCTGCGCCGACAAAAACAGCACGAAAGAACACATCATCTTTAACCGCACTGTTCAGCTGAGAGACAGCTTTAACCCAAAAAAATAGCAGCACAAAAAGATCCCCTTTTGCGAATTTGCAAAAGGGGATTTTTGCCGCAACCGTTTTTGATAACTGATCCGTTAAAACCGTTTCAGTCTGCATTAAGATTCATATTATTTTGTTACTGCGTCTATGCAGGAGATGGCATTAAGTGTTCTCGGGAATCCGATAAGCGGCAGGCACTGCGTAATTGCGTCAATCAGGATCTCTCTTGTGTTCCCAACGTTAAGATTCGCCGCAACATGCGCTTTCGCCTGCGGTTCGCATCCGCCCAGAGTGCATATGGCGCAAAAAGTGATAAGCTCACGAGTCTTGAGATCAAGCACCTTTCTCGTATAAAAATCGCCGAAGCAGTATGCGGAAAGGTAATCCTGTATATGCTGTAATTCTTCCGGGGCGGAGGAACGCATATTGTTTATAACGTCCTTTCCGCAGATATGCTGCTGCACTGCAAGACCATCATCAAACCTTGTGTCCTCATCCACCGTTGCCTGCGCGCAAACGGAATCCGCAGCGCCTGCTTTTTCAAATGCCCTGTAAGCTTCTTTCAAGGCAAGATCTACCTTTTCCATTCCGACATACGGCGTGCAATGTATCAGGGTTTCCCTGATCTCATCAGGCGAAACACCGACCCGCAGAGCGGCGGACGCGTATTTTTCAATAACCTCATAAGTGCCCGAAGCGGTGAGTGTTGTAAGGAGCACAATCGCCCTTTGCTTATCGGTCAAAACACCATGTTCCATTACGTCGCCGCAAAGGAAACGGCTTGCGATAGCTTCAAATTCCGCGTCTTCATACCCGTCTGTAAAAGACTGCCCGGCAAACCACTTTTCATAATTTTTCTCTGCTGACTGCGTTCTGTTCATAAATAACACCTCTGTATATAAATATTAAAATTCCCGATTACCGTTTTTCGCTGAAATGCATCATATCTTTTGATTTCCCGTCGACCATACGTGCTTCTCCTTTGCCGCTGACGCGGTATTCTGCGCCATAACACCCACAAGCTTATGCGGCACATAAGGCTCATCCAGATATCTGATTTCATCCTGTGTGAGTTCAAGCTCCGCGGCTTTGGCGGCGCCGTCAACATGGTGTAGCTTGGTTGCTCCCGCAATCGGGGCTGTTACACGTGTGAGGAGCCATGCGAGTGACACCTGAGTCATAGTCACACCGCGTTTATCAGCGATCTCGGCAACCCTGTTTATGATTACGGAATCCTGCTGAGCCGTTGCATCATACTTGAGATGCGCATAGCTGTCCGTCTCAAGCCGTTTAGAGGTTTCGCCCGGACGTTTTGAAAGTCTGCCGCCTGCAAGCGCGCTGTAAGGAGTCATGGCAATATTGTCCTCCCGGCAGAGTTTTGCCATCTCCCTTTCTTCCTCACGAAAGATCAGATTGTAATGACCCTGAACCGAAATAAATTTTGCAAATCCCTCTTGATCGGCAAGCGCGTTTGCTTTAGCAAGCTGATACGCAAAGCAGTTTGAGATGCCTATATAGCGCGCCTTTCCTGCTTCAACAACATGATTCAGACCCTCCATTATATCATAAAGCGGCGTCTGATAATCCCACATATGGTAAATATAAAGATCCACATAATCCATACCGAGATTTTTCAAGCTTTTATCAATCATTCTTTCTATATGCTTCTGGCCCGTGATGCCGGCGCTGATCTCCTCCTGCGTTCGCGGAAGAAACTTCGTTGCGACCACCACACTGTCGCGCGGCGCGAAATCTCTGAGCGCTCTGCCCAAATACTGTTCGCTTGTGCCGCTCTGATACGCTATTGCCGTATCAAAAAAGTTGATTCCCATCTCAAGCGCATGTTGAATGATTTCCCGTGTGTGTTCCTCGTCAACAGTCCAAGAATGCTGCCCGTTTGACGAGTCGCCGAAGCCCATGCAGCCAAGGCATATGCGCGAAACATGGAGTTGTGAATTTCCGAGTTTAGAGTATTTCATTTGAATTGCCCGCCTTTAACTTTTCATACAGCTAAGGTGCTGCTCAGCACCTGCTGCTTTTCTTTTTAATGCAATGCCTTAGGTAATCAATACGCTCGATCTGCTTTTCGTGAAAATGGATCTCGTCAAGCACTGCGTTCCTTTTTTCATTCAAAATATGGAGCAGTTTTGCATTGGAAGCACGGTGTTTCAGCTTCAGACACATATATTTTTCCGTCTCTTCAGGCGTAAAACCGATATCGTGTAAAGTCATAATAAGGCTCAGATTTTCCAGATCGGTATCATCGTACTGCCAAGAGCCGATGACTTTCTTCACGGCTGAGCAAAGTCCCCAGCTTTCATACTCTTTCAGTATCTCAATCGGGATCTGATATCTTTCGCTTGCCTCATAGATCGTCATTATACCGTTCCCGCCTTTCGCCGAAGCTTTCCATATGCGGCCATATAAAAAATACAGGCGCACCTTCCGTACGCCTATATTTTAACCCCTTGATTGCGATATGTAAAATACTTATATTGAATTATCAGATATTCCTGAAATACATTTCTTGATCTCCTCCACAAATTGCACTAAGGCAGCGGACGAGGGCTGTTCTTTTTTCCAAGCAAGCACCGCTCCTGTATCCAGCTTGGGATAAAGCGGTATCAGCTTAACACCCGGGAAAACATTATCGGCAACAAAACAGATCGCCGTTCCCACTCCGTTTTGCACCATGCTCACGGCATTGAGCACCAGATTATAGGTAGCGGCTATTTCAAGCTTGTCATAATATCTGCCGAACCAATTGGCGATTTCATTTTTAACGGAACGGCGATGGACAAAAATAAGCGGAACCCCCACAAGATCCTGCGGTGTTACAAATTCTTTTTGGGCAAGCGGCGAATCCTCTTTTACCATGACCGCCCACTGCTCACGCGCCGGCATTCGCACAAACTCGTACCTGCTTATATCCACAGGCTCCATCATAAGCCCCAGATCAGTGAGACCTTTTTCTATACGTTCTTTAATATCGTCCGCATTCGCAGTATATATCGCGAAACGAACAAGCGGATTTCTTTCTCTGAACGCCGCGATACGGGCAGATAAAAAATTCATATTGCGCGTTTCGGCGCAGCCGACCGAGATCTCACCGGCAAGCTCGCCGTTATTGCCGGAAAGCTCTTCCTGCGTTTTTTCAGCCAGAGAAATGATCTCCTGAGCGCGGCGGCGCAAAAGCATCCCGTCCTCCGTCAGCTTAATATTGTGATTGCTGCGGCTGAAAAGCTTAACTCCCAATTCATCCTCAAGCTGCATGAGCTGACGCGACAGCGTAGGCTGGGTTATATGCAGCAGCCCTGCCGCTTTTGTGATATTCTCCTCACGGGCCGTCATTAAAAAGTATTTTAAAACTCTGAGTTCCATAATTGCGCCCCCTTTGCTTGATTTTATCACAGAACCAAAGCTATTGCAACATTTCTGAAGCCGAGAAATAGGCATAAAGCATAATAAATCCCCTCCGCAATATGCGAAGGGGATCCGCATTTATGATGCTGATTTCAGTGTCAGCCTAAGTTTATCGGCAATCATCGCGATAAATTCCGAATTTGTGGGCTTGCCGCGCTGACTCTGTATCGTATAACCGAAATATGAGGAGAGTACATCCACATCTCCTCTGTTCCAAGCCACCTCTATCGCATGGCGTATGGCTCTTTCCACTCTGGAGGGAGTCGTATTATACATTTTAGCAACGGTAGGATAAAGCAGTTTTGTTACTGAAGATAACATTTCGGTGTTGCTGACAGACAGCTTTATTGCCGTGCGCAAATACTGGTATCCCTTAATATGCGCAGGCACACCGATCTGACGCATAATATCCGATATGACGACTTCAATGTCAAGCTGCGGCATCATTTCCCTGTTTTTTCTTTGGCTTTTCCACATCGAAAGCTTTTCTATCTTTCGTGCAACAGACTGTGCCGTTACCGGCTTGAGTAGGTAATAATCCGCGCCCGCGCTTATAAACTGCTCTTCAAACTGCGGATTATCCACACCTGATAATATAAGTACAAGCGGCTTTTCGCCGTCTCCTTCACTGAGGTGCTCCAGCACATCTATGCCGTCTGCATTCGGCATAAACGCTTCCACAAGCACAGCGTCAAAGCGCTGCGAATCCAACAGAGATATGATCTTGTTTCCGTCTTTGGCGCACATCACTGCTTCAAACCCGGCTTTTTCAAGTTCTTTTGCGCAATCTCTGCCGAATTCTTCATTTTCCCCTATCAAAATTTTAAATTTTCTTTCCATAATTTACCTCCTTTGTGTATTTCTTTCACATTTTATCATTATGCGTGAGATTTTTCAACTGTTTTTCACAATAATTAATATGTTTTATAAAATATTTCACATTCGACATTTTGCGGTCTGTTTCAACTTTCAAATTCTGCAATTTGCACAAAAAATTATTTTTTAATATTTAAACAAAAGCAAAAATATGCTATTATAAATTCAGATAACTGTATTACAAGCTTTTCCGAGGTGGTCAAATGCCTTTATTCAGCATAATCGTTCCTGTTTACAATGTTGAAAAATATATAAACAAATGCATAGACAGCGTGCTTGCCCAGACCTTTACCGATTTTGAACTGATACTTGTAGATGACGGCTCACCTGACGGCTGCTCTGCCGTTTGCGATGATTATGCCGAAAAAGACAGCCGAATCAAGGTCATTCACAAGCAAAACGAAGGGCTGATAAACGCGCGCAAATCAGGGCTTGCGATTGCAGACGGAAAATACATAGGCTTTGTTGACGGCGACGACTGGATAGAGTCCGACACATATGAAAACTTTGCCGAAATGATAAAAAAATATGAGCCCGATATGGTGCTCAGTGATTTTTACTATGACTACGGCAATAAGCTGATCAACAGCGAGCAGCTTTTTGAGCAGGAATTTTATGATAAATCCGCGCTGGAAAGCACGCTTTATCCCGTGATGCTTTACAGCGGTATATATTACAAATTCGGAGTAAACCCCTGCTGCTGGAGCAAGGTATACAAAAAAGAGCTTATAGAAAAAAATCTGCCGCTTGTTGACGGCAGAATAAAAATGGGCGAGGACGCGGCTTTTACCTATCCCTGCCTGCTTGACGCAAAATCGGCAGCAACAATAAAAAAGCCGGGCTATCATTATATATCAAATGATGAGAGCATGACAAATTCATACGACAGGAACCTGAAAAACATCATTTTCCTGCCTTATGAACACATTATGGAAAAGTGCCGCCGGTGCGGCGCGGATCTTGGCAGGCAAACAGATTATTATTTGCTTTATATGGCAAATATTCTGATAAGAAACGAGACCAAATCCGCTGATCCGAAAGAGGGCATCACTGCTATTTTGAATCATAATGACGTAATCCGAGCGGCAAAAAAGATCAGCTTATCCTCCCTGCCGCTGCACACGAAAGTGTTTGCAACGGCTGTCAGGCTTAAAAACAGACCAATGTTAACTCTATATAGATTTTTGCTTAGATTGTTTATATGAAAGCGCCAAATCCTGTTTTTCAACGACAAAGCCTGCTTTACTTCTTGCTTTCACTGAAAAAGCCTGCCGTCAAGATATAAAAGAGCTTTTTTGAAAAACACAGCCAAAACAACGGTTGTGACAAAGCTTATTGCCACAAACAAATAGGTGTTGGCTATATCAAAATGCAAAAGAATTATCATTGGAATACGCATCAAAATGTAAATCTCAAACAGGTGATTACCGAAAAATCCGAGTATTTTATTATTTATATCCACCTTCATTGTAACGGCAATGATGACCGCACAAAGCGCAACCTGTGAGATCTCATAGCTTATAGCGTTGCTTCTAAGCAAATGAGAAATTGCAAAAACCACGGCGCAAACGGTAAAAAGCATCCAATAATGAACAGGCTTTTTTCTTACGAAACTTTCGATTTTCTCTCTGCCGAGTGAATACCACATGCCAATCGGATAAAGGAGTACCGTATCAAACCACCAGACATCTTTGAAACATGCCGAAACGGCGATATAAACAACGGTTAAAGCGGTAACAAGAGCCGCGGCTTTTAAATACTTATTCTTAAATAGTTTAAACGACACAAAAGTTATAAGATACAGTATCAGCACAGCAAAGATATACCAGTTGCTGTTACCCACCGATTCCCAGCCGGTAAAGGACAGGAGCACTTGCGGCACGCTGTAATTTTTCAGCCTACCCAAGCATAGATCGGTGATTATAAAAAGTATTACGGCAATGTCGAAATTAAAAAGTGTTTTTGCAATACGCCTTTTCGGAAAAGCATTTATATAATCCATGCTCTTTTTCTTTATGGATTCCATAACGCCGTAGCCCGAATAAAACAGAAACATAACAACGATGCTCTGCCCGAGGTGATTCTGAATAATATTATACACGCTGTTCAGCGGATCATATGAATACTGCGGCAGCATAGAAATACAATTCCTTGCATGGCTTAAAAACACAAGCAAAATAAAAATGCCTTTTATTGAATTTGTTCTCTCAACGGTCAAATAATTTTCATTTATGCCACTCATCAAAGGCTTTGAAAATTTCATTTTCCATAAACTCAATAAAAATACAACGATTAAAAATACAGTCATTTATAACCTCAATTTTCAAATCATTTATAACAGGAAACAATATGATACACACTCTAAAAATACACATTTAAGTATTATTTGTTTACAAAGAAATTGAAAAAACGTCAATACGCATTTGCAAAAAATCTTAAGACTGCTGCGCTATATTATAATAATTGCGAAACAGTCTTTTTATTTAAATTGTATTATAAATTATTTTGCTCTGTTTTTGACTGAGGGGAAAATCGAAAGCAATATATTTTTGATTCTGAAAAGTATATGACGAAAATTTTCATTTTTAAAATAAATAGCCAGAAAAATAAGGTTTGATATTAAAAAACAGCAGCAGCCTTTCACAATAAATCCCCATATCCCGGTTAACGGAATATATGATTTTACAAAAATAAGGACGGCACTGACCGCTGCAGTTACAGCCGTAATAAATAATGATGAACCGAAAAAACGTAGCGGAGAACGATCAAAAAAATCTCTGAACAAAATAATCGGCTCATACCAGATATAGGTAAGCAGCTTTGATATAGCACCTGCAAACAAAATTCCGCAAAGGCCCAAATAGTGCCCTAACAATATAGCTAATCCCACATTTAAAACAGCACAAATAAGCATGATGTATTTCGTCTTTCTGTAAATACCGGCAGCTTCTCTGAATATCCAAATAGGATTTAAAATACAGGTTAAAAAGAAATTAATTCCTATTGCCAAAACCGTATAATTATCTAAGATAAAATCCTTTCCGATCCATATTTCAATAAAATCATTTATAAGCACGTATACACAAGATGAAATAACAATACAGAACCATGCGCTTATTGTTTGAACCTCTTTAAAAACATGATATTGTTTGTCCTTAGAATCTTTAACTATCATGTTGCCGATGCTTGCCGTAAAAGAATTAAAGGCCATACTTACATAACTGGCTATCATATTCACAACAGTAAGATAATTTGAATAAAATCCAACAGTTACAGTGCCTACCAATTTTGAGATTATAATATTTGCGGTGCTGTTCATAAGGGTTGAGGAAATTTTATATATAAACACCGAACCGAGATTTGAAAAAATATCCTTTTTATCCTCTTTTGAAATCTGTTCTTTTTTCTTTATAAACGGAAAGCGCTTATCTGTTACGTGGGAAATATAAAAATTATTGATTAAAGTGAATACTATAGTGATACTTAAATATAAAATATAATTTTTAAATATAAGCATACATATGATCTGCATCACAGAAGACAATGCAGTCATAATCATGCTGTATTTAGCAACAACATATCCCTGTTGATACGCGTAAAGAACAGTCGTTTTATACACAAAAAGGTAGGAAACGACCGTTCCTGCCAATGTTAAAAGATAGTAAATATATATATGATCTACTTCATTAGGCAAATTGATAATTTCATCCAGAAAAGGAATCAGCAAAAGACCGACTACCGTAATTCCGGCGGCGATAAGCAAATATACTCTTTTATAAAACCTATTTAAAGCGGCTATTTTTGTATAATCATTTTCTGCAACCGGTTTGTAATAGCTGTATGTCATCGCTGTTGAAAACCCGAGGTCCGCTAAAGATAACAAAGACAGAACATTGGAAAATAATCCGTTTATTCCAAGCAATTCAACTCCGAAGACCTGAATAAACACGGTTCTTGACACAAAACTTAAGATCAGTGTTAATGTCTTTTGCGCATAATTGGAAATTAAAGTTTTGCTTGATTTTACACTTCTTGTTTCATTCAATGCTTTCTACTCCATCAATTATTTCTATAAGTTTGTCATAATAAGGCTTTAAAGACGAATTATCGTATTTGAACGATTTGCCTTGCACTTTTTCGGCGAATACTCTGATTTCATCCAAATCTTCAGTGAAAATTATGTATTCACATTTTTTAAATAACCAGTCATATACGCCTTTAACCTTATGACTTTTATTGGGAAGCACAACACAAGGAGTTCCTGTTATTGCCGCAAAAATCATTCCATGAAGTCTGTCCGTAAAAACAAGTTCACTTTTTCTGAAACGTTCAAACTGCACTTCCAATTCGCGCGCTCTGGTTTTTGATTTAATTCTATGATCGGCAAGCATATCAATTTTGCGTACATCTTTATAGTTTTCTTTTGAAAACTTTTCTATTTTATCTTGCAGCGAATAGGATATGCCCTTTTCTATATCATCTCTGAAAGTCAGCATCACACCGTTTCTGCTTTCTTTTCTGCATTTATCCAGATAAAGTACAATATCCGGAATCAGATAAATGGATGCTTCAGGATAAAAATTTTTCATTAGTTCAAACGAAATTTTATCCCTTGCTGTAAGAGTCAAATCAGCGCATTCAGAATAAATTTTTTTTGATTCGTTAAGCCGCATTTCTCCTTCTTCATTGTTTTCGTAATAAATGGACTGCGGCATAACGATTATTTTATTTTTCGGAACAAGCTTCATAACCCCTCGCAAAAGCTTTTCCCCGTAGTTAAACCAAAACGTACCAAGATATCCCCCGCCTTGGAAAACAAGTGTGCTTTTACCCAACATAGTTTTAATTAATAACGGATAATTCAAAAATCTTATAAGCATATCACCTGTTATTTCAAAAATATATTTATCTTTAAGTAATTCTTTCTCCGCGAGCGCAATTGCCTGATCGCCGTAGTTCTCATGGCAAGGTGTAAGAAGAAGAAACAAGAAATTCTTTTTGTTTTTCAGCTTTAAAATCATTGCCTTAACTGTATATGCAGCCGTCTGTATACCGAAAACGAAATAAGCCGCTATATTTTTTAAGGCATTGATAATCTTTGTTCCTATAGGTAAAGCAAAAGAAATGAGTTTGAAAATATTTTTATTTAACGAAATAATCTTTTCCGCAGTTTTATGTTTTGTTGATACATAAGGGTTTTTCAATATTTCTTCTTTATGAGCAATAAGAATATCAGCAATAATGTTGAAATACTTCTTTCTATATTCTTTAACAGCGATTACTCTGCTCAAAACGGCAAAGGTGTAAACCGTAAATCTATAAACAGCGGCTTTTTTTAGATTATCATTTTCTTGACATCTTTTTATAATATCATCAAACATCTTCCAACTTGTTGCCCGGGCATCGGTCATATAAGATGCTGTTATGGAATTTTCGCTGTTAAGACGATAGTGATAACAAGGAACTCCTGTGCTGACCAATTTTTTTGCATTTAACATCAAATAAAAATTAAAAGGTAAATCCTCGGCATATTTAATGTTCTCGTTAAATCTGTAACTTTTTATAAGATCAGATCTGTAAAGCTTACTGCAAACTTCAGGTCTGATATTATCAAGCAGCAAATTTAAGACAATTTCTTCATTTTCATAGATTTTTCTGTCACTCTTCAGAATTTCATTTGTGCCGGCTGCTTTTTCAAAATAGAATGTACCGGCAACGATATCCGCATCATTATCAATAGAAAAAGTCAGCATAGAGTCTACGGCATCAAATTCAAGCCAATCATCACTGTCTACAAAAAAAACGAAATCTCCGCTGAAGATATCAAGGCCGGCATTTCTGGCCGATGATAAGCCCCCGTTTTTTTTATGTATAACTTTAATGCGTGAATCTTTTTTTGCCCATTCATCGCACTTAGCCGGGCTTTGATCGGGGGAGCCGTCATCAACAAGAATGATTTCCAGATTTTTATATGTTTGATTCACAATGCTTTCTATGCATTGATCAAGATATTTTTCAACATTATATATTGGCACAATAATTGTTACTTTACAACTTGATTCCATTATTTTTCCCTTCAATAAAACAATTGAGTCTGTAAACTATATCTTTATCGACATGAAGACTGAATTTTCGTGCGAACATGGCAGGAGAAGAAATCAGATCATTAAAATCAGATGACCTGAAAACATATGGAGCACCTCTTGTCCAGTCTATATATCTGGCCGCGGCAAACTGATCATCATTGCAGTTTGGCATAAAAAGATGATTACAAAACGAGCTGTTTATAACGGCAGTCTGAATAAAGACCTCATCAGCACAATATGAAAACCTAAACATTTTTTGTAATTCAGTCATATTTTCAACTAAATAATGCGCAAATTCTCCCGTTATACTAAACCACTCACTGCCTTTGGATATCTTGATATTACGGCCCTTTAACCTATTAATCTTCAAGGCTTTCTGAATTTTCAGCACTGCTTGCGCAAGTATTTTGCAAACAAGATTACGTTTACTTCTGAACAGGTGGTAATATCTGATTCTGGATATTGCCGCCAGTGCTTCCCCGCTTTCGGAAAAATGAATAAATTCTTTACCGTTGTTTTTATTAAAAAAATCATGTATCTCGTCATTCGTTTTTAAAGGGAGGTCGCTTCCAGACAAAAGATGAAAATATGAGTACCTAACCTGAGCATTCTCGTTTTCCACAGCTTTTTTCAGCAGGAGCATTTCGGCTTTTACAACCGAAAAATCACCCCAGGTGACGCTTATTCTTTCAGTAAATATGATTTTTGAATATTTCACGGATTGTTTTAATTCTTCCGCTTTAAAATCTTTTGCTTTTTTATCAATATGTAAAAAGATATCATTCCTGGGATCATCAAGCATTTTTATAAGAATACTCAAAAGTTCAAACTGATCATGTGCCATTATCATATAAGCATGTTTTATCATAAAGCCCACACCTTCTGCACATTATTTTCTTTTAGAAAAAATGATAGTATATATTTTGGGAGCCAACCATAATATAGAGGTTTTGATCTTATCTTTGATGCTGTATTTTTTTGTAAATAAAATTAATTTTTTATACTTTAATATTCCTTTGCGCAGTTCAGAAAACCTGTCTATGTATTCTTTGTTGACTGATACTGCATTCAACAGAACATAACTTGAACATATATATCCGTAAACAGCGCTTTCAAGTATATTTTCATTACAATCCTTAAGAATGATCTCTTTTGATTTGAGCGCATCAAACGCTCCGGGATTAAAAGGGGAATTCGTAGCACTGTCCATATTCTGATAATAATGATACAGATTTAAGGAAAGCATTGCAATAACGGATGCTTTCTTAAACACAAAATAGTTAAACACCAAATCCTCACAACACACAAGCGAGGGAATTTGTGTTTCTGCGATAACACTTTTTTTATAAAGCTTGTTGCCTAAAAGTCCAAATTTGTAATCGCCCTGTGCAATTCGTTTAAGCGCATCTTCTGTGGCTATGGTGCTGACCTCATCCGATCCCCTGTTCTCATCATTTACCTGATAACCGCAAACGGAAATATCCGCTCCGTTTTTAACCATCGCCAGCAGCAATCTCTCATAAATATCCGGCTCAAGATAATCATCACTGTCTACAAACGCAATGTACTCTCCCGAAGCCTGTTCAAGTCCGGCATTTCTGGCGCTTGCAACTCCGCCGTTCTTCTTATGTATCACTTTGATACGACTGTCTTTACCAACCCACCGATCGCACAGTTCGGGACAATGATCCGGTGAACCGTCATTTACAAGAATGATCTCCAGTTTCGTATAGGTTTGATCGACTATGCTCTGCACACATTTATCAAGATACTTTTCCGTTTTATAAACAGGAACGATTACACTTATAACAGGCTCTGTCATAATATCCCCCAAGTTTCAATCAAATGATTTCTTAAACTTTCCATATAAGTTTTTTTATTTTATCATACAAATTACCCGAAATTGATCGTATCGTTTTTTCTATCAGTTTAAACGCTGTTCCTTTGATATAAAACGCAACAGTTTTCAAAAATGCAAAAAAATTTCCCTGCCGGATATATTCACGCCACCAGTATTTGGACAGATTATCAAGGAATTTATAATCCCAGGGCTTGCGAATACCCGTATAATGAAGGATTACCACATCATTGTTGTAATCAATATTCATCTCTTTCGGTTTGCCGGAGCGCTGGCAATTATATTTTTTCCAATCATTTAATTTAACCTTGTCATGGTATATATGATTCAACAAATCCTGATCATGAAAGGTCATATTTTTTCTTATTTTATTGCACTTATCCAGTATATCTGCCATGTCGGTTTCTTTTCTGAGTTGATCAAGATTCATTAACATAACGCCGGAATTGAAATAGTGGTTTTCTTTTTTTATATTCAGCTTTTCCTTTACTTCGTCAATAAAACCGGTTCCGTCCCATATATCAGGGCAAACAACATAGTAATGATTTTCAAAATCCTGATGATAGAATTCCGAAACATCTTTTAATACTATAATATCTCCGTCTAGCCATAAAACGCGGTCCATGTCTTGCGGAAGTATAAATTGCGCAATCAGCCTTGAATACGCTTCATACGGGATTCTGTCAACAGGAAGATTTATGAAATATTTCCCGTCGATAGTATAGACTCTCAATTCGGCCCCGCATTTTTTATTTAAAAATTCTTTCAGTTCATTTAAAGCGCGCTCGCTTGTTTTTATATTAAAATAATGCACGGTAACATCTTCATTCGTTTTTCTGCAGAGGGAAAAAATCATCACTTTGGATTGCTTTAAAAACTTTTCATCACATGAAAAAAATAAATGAATCATCACAAGCTTCCTTTCATATCAGTTATCTGTTTACAGTAAAAAGAATCAATGACATTTAAAAATGCAGCCACTGAAGTGAACTTCCTGCCAAAGAATACCAAAAATGAACAGCAGTATAAGCAATATATGCAATAATGACAATTCCCCTTGTTCTTAAACGGATTGTTTCACGAAAAGGCGCTTCATTTAAATATCCGACAGGAAGCTTTTGAATTACTTCTCTTTGCGATTGCATTCCTATCATAAAATACAAGGCGCCTATCATCGGTATTATCCATCTGGTAAAGCGAACAAATATAAGGCCGCTGAACAAGCATCCCACAAGGAAACACAATGTTAGTGTGGTATATTTGTAAAATTTCCTGAATTGTTCGGAAAATTTTCCGTTATTAATATAAAACGAGGTGTAAAGAACGATAAATGCAACCACCGCAAAAGTTGCAACATTTACCAGAAACATGGTGCCGGTTTCCAAAGAGCCTCCGGCGGAATGTTGCTCCGTCCTGCCTGCAATCGACATGATCATATCATTATTTGTGATTTCAGCTAGAAAATCTATAAGATATCCGCCCAATGCAAGTCCGAAAATAAGGATAATGTTTATGATCTTGCTGTTAATTTTCCAAGTCAGCATCGTTATCAAAACCAGTAAAACAGGCATAAAGCCGGTGGAGTGCATCAAACAGACGCACACATAGCCAACAAAACACCAAAAAATGTGTTTCTTTTCAACAAAATGATAATATGCACAAGCAAAAGCCACCGTAAAGGCGATTCCGTTTCGGACTCCCGAGGCAACATCATAATACCAATAAGTTGATATTAAAAACATACTTGCAAAAAACAGGTAAATCTTTTTTATTTTAAATCTGTTTGCAGCTTTATACAAAACGGTAAACATTAAACCGTACACAATAAATATTGTGATTGCAGGTAAAAACTGATTATTTGGCAGTCTGCTGATAAAATAAAAATACAAAAGGCTCACACGGTATGTTTTCCATTCAAACCAGTTTTGTTCAAGAGCATAACGCACTCCGTCTATACCGTCATTTCGAAAAATATCAATATGATGATAATAAATCACAAGATCATCAGTGGGAGCCGGCGTAAGATTATAAGCAAGCAATGAAAAGAGCACAGTTATAACAACAAACGGAAACCAAATATTTTTTCTGGAGGTAAATAAATAGACAACACAAAAAATCGCTACGATTGCAACATAACACTGAAGCGCCGTAAAGCCGAATATCATTTTGCCGTTTACCTCCTTTGCGTTGAATTTAAAATGAATAAATATCTTCTAATTTTTTTTCGATTGTTTTTATATCAAATTCGTTTATAACTTTTGAATGATCAATACTTTCTCTGCTTTCATCCAGTCTCTTTTTTATTTCATTGCACCATATATCCGTGCCGGAATCGAGAGAAACATAGGATACATTTGAATTGAGCTTTGCTGTTTTCGTAACTGTATCCGATACAACACAGGGAAGTTTCGTCATCTGAGCTTCTATCAAGGTGAGAGGGAAGCCTTCATGAAAAGACGGAAAAACGAAGCAGTCCATTGCCATAAGCAGATCCGGCACATCATCCCTGAAGCCTAAAAACTTCACTTTTTCACAAATGCCAAGTTCTTTGACTTTTTGTTCCAGCATTTCCCTGTCGGGTCCGTCGCCAATTAACAGTAAAACACTGTCTTTATTCAATTTTTGGAACGCATAAAAAACATCAATCAGAAAGGATTGGTTTTTAACATAGTACATCTGACCGATATGTCCTAAAACGATTTTATCATCTATGTGCAGTTCCTTTCTTTTGCTGAGCCTTCTGTCTTTTGTTAATTCATATTCTTTTACGTTTATACCGTTATTTAACACAACGCCTTTTTTTGAAAAAGTCTTTTTTCCGCAAAGATATTGGCCTGCCTCAAGGCTGCATCCGATTATATCTGTTGAATATATGCCGATGATTTTGCGCATGATTCTTCTGTAAACCTCTGCTGAAAACCGTTTAAACTTTGAATGCTCCCAAATGAGCGGCTGTGAATAATGAGAATGTGAAACTCGTTTTTTTATACCGCTCTTTTTTGCTGCCGCCATGACGATACCGCTGTAAAACGGCAAATGGCAATGAACGATATCAAAATGCTCTTTTTTGAAGAGTTTGCGATAATAGAAATAACTTTTTATGTAGCCCGACTCATTTTTCGGCTGATGAATTACTTTTATGCCTGCCGAGGTCAAAGATTCTTCAATCCGGTTATCTTGTTTTTCATTCCTCACACAGTAAGTACACTCAAATTTCTCTTTATCCAACGCTTGCTGAAGCCTTATGGCAACAAAATCAAGACCTCCGTATTCAAACCGCTGCGTAACGATAAGGACCTTTTTTTTTCTGCTCATTTGATTCTCCTGCTGCGCATTTCAACATATGATTTTCCAAGAATATATAAAGCGTTACTCCATTTATGCTTAATACACAACCTCATTACAAAGTGGATTATGTTTTGATACCCGTAACCGCCTTTATATCGTGAATAAAACTTTATACACATATTTTTAATTTCTTTTTTTATCTCCTTCGGAGGTTTACCATCATCTTTAAATTCTTCCATTACGCACGTACCGAAGCTTTCAACATGGAGCATATCACAGATACGGCAAAGCTGCGTTTTCTCATCTTCGTTAAAATCACTTTCAAAAATCGTTTTAAATGCGGCATCAAACACCAAAGGGTAAACATCAATCAAATTTTCTTTTTTTCTTCTGACTAAGGAACCTGAACTTGTTGCGTTATAAATATAAACCGAAACGTCTGCCACTGTGATGTTTTTACACAAAAACAAATATCTCAGTCCAAAATCAAAATCCTCCGCAACAATCATATCCGTATTAAATCTAAGTCTGTTATTTTCTATTATTTTTCTGTCGAATCTTTTGGCGCAGGGACTGTTGATCATTCTTGATGCGATAAGATATTTATATTTTTCAATCCGTTCGGCATCGTTAATACCGGCATTGATCGTTTTTCTGATTATACGATCTCCAACCTCCCAAGAGTCTTTAAAAATAACCCATCCGTCATTGTAACCATATTTTTCAAATTCAAAAAAATAATGATCCTCAACATAATCATCGCTGTCAACAAACAGGATGAAATCACCCCGCGCATGATCAAGGCCCGCATTTCTGGCTGATGAAGCGCCGCCGTTTTCCTTATTTATCGTGAAAATATTCTCATATTTGTCTGAAAAATCATTACAGATCTCAAGGCTTTTGTCTTTTGACCCGTCATTAACAAGAATGATCTCATAATCGTTAAAATCCTGATTCAATATACTGTTTACACATCTGCTTAAAGTTCTTTCAGCATTATAAACAGGTATTATGACTGAATATTTCAAAACTACCACCTTGTAAACTATAAGAATCAAAAATTAAACTTTGATAATATAAATTTGCAGATTCTTATTATTCTTCTGATAACCTGCGTATTTACGGAACAAAAAATATTTTGTATCGGTGTCGGGGAATTCAGCTTTTTTATCATTTTCAGATCCGTTTTATCATTCTTTTCAATGAATCCAAACCTCGTAATATAAAAACATTCGCTGCCATTCGTTTTATCGGGCATTACCCGGTGTGATAAATGGATATAATTAAACTCGTCGGTTTTTATTTCTTTATCGGAATAATAATCCCTGAAGATCGCACCGTTGCTATAATAGAAGATCTGATATTTATAATTTTTTCTGCATATTTCATTATTTAAAGTGAAATTTTTTCTTCTTCGGGCTATATCGGCAAAATCTTTTGAAGCGTATTGAGGAATGTTGAGCAGTTTAAACTTTTTTGTCATGCCCGGCAATTCATCGAACACGGTTATAAAGGAAGTGGAAAAAACCTTTCTGTAATCCTGACCGCGATTTTCCATGAATCTTCGGTTGTTTTTATATGTATTTTTATATATCGTCAAATGCCCGAACTGATAGAGTTTTTCATAATCTTTATGCGGCAAAAATTTTTCCAAATCACCTAAAATCGTGTCTATATCTATATGACCCCAATATTCATAATTCTTTATATCATCCTCGAAAAGATAACCGTATGCCGGCTTATAATCACACAGCTTATAAGGCTTCGGCAAAATTACGGGGAAATCAAATCTACTTTGAATCTTATTTTTTAAATCCTGAAAGGAGATCTTGAAAAAGTACACATTTTGAGGCAACGGCTCATATTTAGAGATATCACAGTCTCCATACAGAAAAAAATCGATTCCGCTATTTTGTGCAGCGCTTTTCAGCCACAGAGTGAAATAATCAGGATACTCACCAAAATACGCTGAAATTAAAACAAGCTTTTTCATATCATTACCCTTATATCATTTTTCGCGACCCGATGCCTTGATCCTTTTAATCACGGCTCCGAGCAGATTCAGCAAATGGAATTGATTTTGCATTTTTAAATCTATGACTTCAATATGATCAAGTTTATTGTAAGTGTGTACACCTGAAAACACTGTGCTCTTATTTGTTTTTATGTCTGACGCGGAGATCGTTTTAACGCATTTTTCCTTATATTCGAGCTTGGAAACAGACAATACTTCATTAAAATTCAGTTTTTCGCCGTAATTTTTGCCGCAATTTTGGGACGGCCGTATCCGTTTGCCTTTATGATAAAACAGCTTTCCGGCCCCTCTTGCATAATTCGCATCCGTTTTTACGGGATTATTCTCACACTCAACTAAAGAATCATTTTCAAAATAAAACAGATCAAGTCTGTCAAAAACGAACTTTTCGATTATTTTTTCAGTTAAACAATACGTATTGTTTTTATCCTCAAAGAAAACCGTATCGACCATTTCGCCTTTTGTCAAAACACATGTTTTCTTCCATTTATCCGGGAAATCTACACTTTCAAGCAGAAACAGTTCATTTTCTTCACTCGATTCCGGAACAATATAGAAATGATTATTCTTTTCAAAAATAAAAGGATAAGAAAGATGACCGGCACTCTCATAACATATTTTTATCCTGCCTGCACCCTTTTCGGATATTTTTCTATAACCGATTACACCTTTTCGTTTCAACCGGTCAAAAGCCTCGAAAAACAGATAGTATTCGCCTTTATACTTAAAAATAAAAGGATCTGCCGTCCAATACCTGATGGAATTTTTCAAAACAGTAAAACTGCCGTCCGAATCTTCGAGCAGACAATTCTTCTCGTTCTTATTGAATCTTACAGCACAGCACCATTCGGAAACCAGTAACGATCTGTGCTTGGCTTTAAGGATATTGTTTTTATTGAGCATAATAACATCACCTTAAATAATACTTTTTTAACTTATCGGCACATTCATAAATATCCCAGCCGGCGGATTTCATTCTTTCATAATTATCTTTTCTTTCAGTTTGCGCAGAACTTATAGCTCTCTCAGCCCACAAAGACGGTGTATCGCTCAGCGAAAGCAATTCAACCTCATCCGAAACAACCACCTCGCGCGTAACCGAATCAGACATAACAACAGGCAGACCGGACGCCTGCGCTTCAACAAGCGATACGGGAAGCCCCTCATTCGTTGACGGAAATAAAAACACATCGCACGCCTGAAGAAGCTCCGAAATATCCGTTCTGCTGCCCAGAAATCTGACGCTTCCCTCAATATCAAGCTCACGGCAAAGCGTGTCCAGCTCTTTCGTTTTTTCTGCTCCCATAAGAAGCAAAACAGAATGATCCTTTTTCTTTTTGATTTCTGCGAATATTTTGAAAAGAAACGGATGGTTTTTCTGAGGGATATCCGTTCTTCCTATATGCCCCACAACAAACGAACCGTTAAGTTCCAGCTGATTTCTGACCGTTTTTCCGATTTCTTCGTTATAAGAATACTTTTTGCAGTCAACAGCATTTTTCAAGACCGTAAAACGCTTATTGCCATACCAAAATTCACCGGTGGATTTGCTGCAGGCTATCCTCGTATGAATAAAGTATTTTGAATAAAGGCTGAGAAGCCTGTTTCTGGCTTGATTCCCCTTTAGTGAATAACAGCTTGAATGACAGTGGCAGCAGATCTTTTTAATACCGGCCGCTCTTGCCTGAGGCGCCATAAACACCGCAAAATGCGGCGCATGAATATGCAGCGCCTGCCATTCGCCTTTATGCTGAGAAAAGAAGCGGCTCATATCCCGCCTGACAAGACCTTTCGGGGAAGGAGCGTTTATTTTAAAGACTCTTCCGCCGAGAGCCTCTATATCCTGCTGCCGGTTCTGTTCCTTTTCGGCAAAATAGCAAACATCAAACTTAATCTCCGGCGGCATTGCCCTGAAATAGTTTAAAATAACGCTCATAACTCCATTCGCAATACCGATATCGGGTATCATGTGTAACACTCTCATAGCAGACCCTGTTCTTTGTATATACTAAGCAATTCGCGGTTTACATTTTCCTCGGAATAGTTTTTGACTGCACACCGTCCGTTTTTGCCGAACTGTTCGATCAGCTCCCTGTTTTCAATCAGTTTTGAGACACTCTCTGCCATCCGGGCAGCGTTTCCCGATTCAACAAGAAAACCGTTTTTGCCGTCCTGCACAAGATCATTATTGCCGCGGACATCTGTTGCAATCACGGCGTTTCCCATCGCCATTGCCTCTATGATATTTACAGGCAGACCCTCCTGACGGCTTGTTGAAACCGAAACGTCGCTCATTCCTACAAGTCTGTTCACATCACGCCTGTATCCGAGATAAGACACGCCGCCACTAACGCCAAGCGATTTTGCCAGCTCTTGCATTTCGGGCGAATCCGTATTCAGACCGCAGAGCAAAAGCTTTACATTGGGGTATCTTTTTTGCAGCATTGCAAACGCTTTAAACAGCATTTCCTGATTTTTTCTGTGGCAGAAATCTGCCGGGTAGATCAGCAGAAAATCATCTTCGCAAAAACCGAACGTTCTTCTGAGAGCCGACTTTTCGGCAGCACTCATCGGAGAAAATCTTTCCAAATCAACGCCTGCGCCGTGTATTTTATATAGCTTGCCTGCTTTGAACCCGCAATCCTGCGCGCAGCGGTAATCCTCTTCGTTGATCGTAATGAGAGCATCCGTAAAATCCGAAAGATATTTTTCCACGGGATAAAAGAGAAGCCAGCTTTTTTTTGAAGCTCCTTTATAAAAATGGAAGCCGTGCGCAGTGTAAATAACCTTCAGCCCTTTTTTGCGCCTGCCTTTTGCAGCAAGCCTGGTGACCACTGCCCCCATCGGAGTATGGCAATGCACGGCGTCATAATTTCCGTTTTCGATTACTGTTTTAAGCGCAAAATACGCTTTAACATTAGAGAACGAATAGGGACTGCGTGAAAACGGGACTTCAAAAACATGGTCAAGTTCGGAAAGATCAAGTCCGGGCTTATCCACAGAATTATCCCGGAACGCGCCGTCAACTACTGCGCCCCGCTTTTTGAGTTCCCTGATAAACGGCATATGAAACTGCCCTATGTGGCTTCTGACTGTTGCAACAAAAAGAACTTTCATGATACCGCTCCTAATTTCTTACTTCTTCATCTGCCGTTTCATAGTCAACGGTTGCTTTGCTGCTCATATTGTCTTTGTTTTTGAGCACGTTTATAAATGTCATGAAAACGATTCTGATATCCAGAAGTAAAGACATATTTTCCACATAATACACATTCAGCCGTATACGCTCGTGCCACTCCACTTCTTTTCTGCCGTTCACCTGCGCCCAGCCGGTTATTCCCGGCTTCACAAGAAACATTCTTTTCTGATATTTCGTATACTCCTCTATCGGCCACGGATGGTATGTAAGCGGAGGTCTGAAGCCGACGATGGACATTTCGCCCTTAAGCACATTAAGAAGCTGCGGCAGTTCGTCGATACTGGTTGCCCTTAAGAATCTGCCCACTTTCGTAACACGGGGATCTCCTTCAAAGGAATACTGCCCGGTGCCCGTCTGTTCCGCCCCAACGCACATGGAGCGGAATTTATAGATTAGAAATACATTGCCGCCGAAGCCGAGCCTTTCCTGTTTAAATATAACGGGACCTTTGGAATCCAGCTTTATCGCGATCGCAACAACTGCAAAAAGCGGAGAAAGAACGATCAAAGCAACAAGAGAAACCGTAAAATCACAAAAGCGTTTAAACTGTTTATACAAAATGACCACCCGCTACTATTTCCTGAACACGTTTTTGTGTTTTTGTGTGCTGCATTTCAAAAAAAGAAGTGTTTTGCCGTGCAAGAAACTCCTCGTACTTCCTTAATTTTGAAATGCCGTAATCAAAGCGTTCTTTGATTTTTTCCCGGTTATCCCCATATTCACGCAGATCACAGAAAGACCTTGAAAGAATAGCCATAGAGGAACCAAGCCTGTAATGCTCGGCAATGATCAGATCGGCAGGCAAAATTCCCTCGCCCGGCATTCCAAAACCGCCGAATCCATACGGAATTCCCGATTTTTTGATCCTATCTACAATATGTTCGACCGTTCCGTCGGCAAGCGGCTCAAAAATGAAATGACGGCCGAGACTGAGCCGCAGATCGTTCAGCCCGATATGTATCTCGTCCACGCCGTCCAACTTAACGATATCCTCAACGCATTCCATTGCCTGTGAGGTCTCCAGCAGAAGCATCGTTTTTGCGCGCCCGCCCACAAGATCAATAAAAGTTTTAACCTCTTCGGCGCTTTTCCACATCGGCAGCATAACGATATCCGCCCCTGCGGCAATCACTTCATCGATCTCGCTTTTTGAATGATGATGCAGGGGGTTGACTCTTACCAGCAGCAGCGCGTCTGTCAGAACTTTTCTAAGATTCTTCACATCGCGAACCGTATGGTGGTTTTTAACTGTGTCAAGCCCTTTCTGCCGTGCTTCCTTTCCCATATATTCCATATCAACAAAGATCCGGTTTACCCCGGCGCTTTCTGCGATAAGCGCCGCTTCCGGATCGTTTGTTATATACATCAAATCCAACATATTCTCTTCCGTAATCAACCGTTTTCAACAATTTTTAACCTATTATTTTAATTATTATAATATAAAATTAATATATAGTCAACAAATCCGAAGATTAATATTTTGGCAATGTGCAGGCTAATAAATTATATTGATTTTATTGCAGATATGCTCTAAAATGAAATCAGGAAAGGGCGGCGCATGCATCAAAAGTATCAAAATACGCGCCGAAACAGATTATGGAACTGAAATTCAGAAAAAACGGCAAACTAAAATTGCTCATTATAGCAGACGCACAGGATACCGATACGCCGCAAAGAGAAACGACCGATATAATCAGGAACTCGATCAGAACAAGCAGCCCTGATCTTATAATCCTGCTCGGAGATAATATCGCGGGCAATTTTGACGGTGTAACGCCTGAGAAAACGAAAGAGGCTGTCAAGAAAGTGCTTGAGCCGATCTGTGAAAAGAAACTTCCTTTCGCTCTTGTTTTCGGAAACCACGACCACGAAGGTTTGAAAAACAGGTGCGGATTCGGAGAAAAAGAAGCTAAGGAATTCATATTAGAGGAATTTATGAGATATCCCGGATGCCTTGCGGTGAAAGGCGAACCAGAATCGGGAGTTGGCACATACAATCTGCCCGTAAAAAGCAGCGACGGCAGCAAGACTGTGTTCAATCTTTGGCTTATGGATTCCGGCACATATGATGATAACGGAGGTTACGGCTTTGTGCAGCCGGATCAGACAGAATGGTATATAAATACCTCAGAACAGCTTAAAGCAGAAAACGGCGGAGTGCCCGTGCCGTCCTTTTTATTCCAGCATATTCCCGTGCCGGAAACATATCGGCTTACAAAACCATATCCCGTTTACGTGCCCGGCAGTGTAAAGGGAAGCACAAAGCTGTTCCAAAAATTTTACAAAGGATACAAAAATCGGCAGGGCAGCTTCCGCGAGGCGCCCTGTTGCTCAAACACCGTTCACCATCAGTTTGACACTTGGAAAAAGCAGGGCGATATCCTCTGCGCTTTTTTCGGTCACGACCACACAAACGATTATCTGGGAGAGGTTGACGGTATCGATCTCTGCGCCGTGCCTGCCGCCGGATATTACAGCTACGGATGGCACCATGGCGCGCGCACGGTTACCGTGTACGAAAACGATATTAAAAATTACAGCACGCAGATTCTGAGTGAAAAGGAACTGCTGCCGTATAAAGTACTGCCGAGATTCAAGCAGAGACACGGCTACTGCGAATATAAAAATCGGAAACCGTGGCAGTTTTTCTAAAGGAGTATTAAAATGGCAACGTGGGGTCTGCATTTTAGGATTGCAGATGAAATTCTGAAATGCCTTAACAAAATCGACCGTGAATATTTCATAATCGGCAACATAGCGCCCGACTGCGGAACCCGGGTTGAGGGCGGATATGACCCGCCGACGGAAGTTACACATCTGACGAAAATGTGGAATAAAAGCGACTGCGATTATAATTCTATTTTTGAAAACTGTATAAAAAACGAAACCGATCTCAGAAAAAAGTCTTTTTGGGCAGGCTATTTCACACACCTTTTAACAGACGCGCTTTACAGCAGGCTGATAAGTCTGCCTGTTGAAAGCAGATTCGGAGCATACAGGGAAAATCCGGGACTGTCAAAATCGGTAAAACGTGAGTGGTACGACGCGGATTTCGCATTTTTTGAAAAAAATAAAAGCCCTGCTTTTGAGGATTTCAAAAAATACAGGGCATTTAAGGAAGATTATCCTTCCATTTATAAACATGGCGAGATCGGTAAACAGATGAAATATATCGTTAAATTCTATCGCAGGAAAAGATCCGAAAACGTAGAATTTATTTATACCGACCGGCAGGCATTTGACGGATTTGTGCAGAATGCCTGTGCAATCATTTTAGACGAAATGCATAAAAACGCTATGATAAATATGTTTAATTAACACAAAAGAAGGGCGCACAAGCGCTCTCTTTTTTCTATGCTTTGGCTTTCCAAAGCTCGTGAATATTGCAATAGGCAACAGCCGATACCGGCGTTTCCCCGTCAGCAACATAAAACACAGCGTGCGGTTTATCATTATGCGAAAGATATTTGATCTGAAAACCCTTATCGGTGCTGAGAACGATCCATGAGATAAGGTGTTCTTCCGTCATGGGATGCTCTGCCTCTCCGACTTTTACAGTGACTTTATTGCCGTTTTGTTCAATTACGGGAACATGTTTTTCCGATGCGCCGTCTGAAGTGCAGGGCTCCATCAGCTTCATGTTGTGACCGCAGCACATAACGGGCATGTTTTTGTCTTCAATCTTTGTAATGATGTTTTTACAGGTTTCACAATAATAAAATTTCGGTTCCATACTATCACTCCTTAAAATTCTTTTTATATCATTCCCTGAATTTGAGACTTTAAGCATTAATTGCCGCTTTTTCGGGTAAAATAAATAAAAACAAAAGGGTGATCTTATGGACAGCAATGCATTATTTAAATTTTCTTACGGATTATATATAATTACAGCATACGAAAACTCCACCGATAACGGCTGCATAGTCAATACCGCCGGGCAAATAACCGACTCGCCTAACCGAATAGCCGTAACGATAAATAAAGGCAGCAAAACACATGATATGATCAAAAACACAGGCGTTTTTAATGTGTCCGTGCTTTCTGAAAACGCTGAATTTGAACTTTTCAGGCATTTTGGTTTTCAAAGCGGTTTCAGCACCGATAAATTCCGTGATTTTGCCGACTTCAAGCGTTTGGAAAACGGCGTATCCTATATAATCAAAGGAACAAACGCGTATATATCCGCGCGTGTGGAAAACGAAATCGATGAGGAAACACACACAATGTTTATCGCGCTCGTTGAGGACGCAAGAATACTGTCCGATACGCCGTCCGCAACATACGCATATTATCACAGCAATATTAAGCCCGAGCCGCAGGAAAAGCAACGAAGGGAGACCGTTTGGAGATGCAAGGTGTGCGGATATGAATATATCGGCGAGGAACTTCCCGAAGGTTATATCTGCCCGATATGCAAGCACCCCGCCTCGGATTTTGAGAAAATATAAAAAGCGGCGCGATGCGGGCATCGCTCCCTTCAATTATCTATTTATAAGATAAATTAATTTTTGCGCGGTTCAACCGACTTTATCGACAGCCTGAAAAGAGGGCAAATGCCCTCTTTTTATTTGTCTTTACAAACCGCTCTGTAAAAGAACGGTTCATCAGAGATCTTGATTTGCCTGAAACCGGCTTCTTCATATATCCTGATTGCGGTGGGATTTTCAGAATAGAGAAATGTAGTTCTGTCGCAAAGCTTTACAAGATAAGCGATAAGCTCCCTCGCAAAGCCTCTGCCTTTGAATTTTGCGGCTGTTTCCACAAGATCAAGGCAATACATTCCGAACTGCGTATGAACGATCATCGCCATACAGGCAGGCTCATTATTATAGAAACCGCAGAAAAGGCGGCAGTTTTCGCTTTGCACAACTCTGCGAAGTAAACGTCTGCTGCGGTTTACGGTATCCTCGTCTTCATCAAGATAAATACTGTAAAAATGATCAAGCAGCTTTTCCGTAATATCGTTTTTACTTTTAAGCTCGCGTATATTCAGCAAGGACGACGGTCTTATGCGGCAGCTCTCACTCAGCAGGAAATGCTTGAAACTGCCGAATCTGTATACCTCAAAGCCTTTTTCGGAAAGCGTTTTCCCGAACGATCGGTGCTGCCGGTTTACAAGATATATCCTCGGAACAAGATCCTTTAAAGTATAAAAAGATCTGATTTCATCAAGCGCGGTTTCGAAATACTCCTCTTGGATGATACAGGCATGGTTTACATCGTGCATCGTGGGATTTTCGGTATCATAAAACATGATTCCCCACGCGGTTTCCTGAAAATCCGCATATGCTTTCGCAGCGTAGATATCCGAAAGCATGATAAGTTCTTTGATATTCATTTTTTCTCCTCAAGTTCTGTAAAACCGTCAGATATTTCTTAGCGGCAGGGGCTTTGTCTGCTCAACTTTAAATTCTTCTGCTTTTTCACGGTAATGCACGGCGTTGAAACGGATCTGCTCCGCGGCCTTTTCATCAAGGGCTGCAACAGCCTTGGCAGGAACGCCCATCAGCAGCGTATTATCGCCGAATTCCTTGTTTTCCGTTACGAGCGCACCCGCTCCGACAAGCGAGTTTTCTCCGAGCTTTGCGCCGTTCATAACCGTTGCATGCATACCGATAAGGCAGTTGTTGCCAATCGTGCAGCCGTGAATAAGAGCATTATGACCCACCGTTACATCATCTCCGATAACCGCAGGAAAGCCCTTTGAGCAGTGAACCGTGCAGTTATCCTGAATATTTGAATTTTTGCCCACCACTATTTTTTCATCATCCGCTCTGAGGACTGCTCCGTACCACACCGAACTGCCTTCTCCGAGCGTTACATCGCCGATTATCACGGCGTTTTCCGCAATGAAAGCGGCTTTTTTTATATCGGGCGTTTTGCCCTTATAGGATCTTACTGTCATTTTATCACCTTATCAAGTCTGTTTATGATCAAATTGCCTACTACGCCGATAACCGCGCCCGTAACTGCGCCCGAAAGCAACAGAACGGGCAGATAATAAGCAATCGACGGCGTTTCCATAACGATTGCGGCGGCAATAAGCTGACCGATATTGTGAATGGAACCGCCTATTACGGACACACCTGTTACGGACAGAGCCCTGCACCTTTTTGCAATCAGCATTGCAAGGAAAGACAGAATACCGCCTGCAAGACTGTAAACGAGCGAGAACACACCGCCGAAAGTAAGCCCCGAAAGGATGATTCTGATTACGGAAACGGCAAATGCCTGCTTTTCGCCAACGGTATACAGCGCCGTAACAACCACAAGATTTGCAAGCCCCAGCTTTATGCCCGGTATGCCGAAATGGAACGGTATCAGGCTTTCCAGATAAGAAAACACAAAAGCGAGTGCAACAAGGAGCGCAAAAAACGCAACTTTTTTTGACTTGCCGTTCATCGCGCCACCCCGTCTATCTCTTTTTCCATGCCGTCGGAATCAAGAACCGAAACCACCACTTTATTGGGCAGGCAAATGATGCTTTCCCCGGTTTTGCTTATACTGCTGTGATTTGCACATATCTGATCCGGGCAGCTTGCATAAATTACACTGACCGCTCCGTCCTTTATCTCAACCGTGTTCGTTATCTTTCCGCCGGTTTCCACATCATATACGCAATCCCTGTCAAGGGGCAGTGTGGCAGTAACGGTACCGTTTTGGGTGATCTGAACATAGTTTCCGTTATTCGGATTAAATATATACAATCCCAAAAACAGAGCCAGACATACGGCAAGGATCACCGCCGCAGTTATGATATCCCCTTTTTTTATCAGACCCTTTTTCACTGCGCAAATTCTCCGTAACCCGAGGAACGGCTTATATTTCCATCCGCATCCAGCCAGACCGCCTCGGCATTCTGTGTATTTTCTATAAGCGCCATACCATCCTCCACACTCATCTGGAAAAGAGTGGTAGAGAGCACATCCGCAAGCGCCGAATCATCGGAAATAACGGTAACGCTGCGTATGCCTTCAGCCGGCATAAGCGTTTGGGAAGAGATGATGTGGCAGTACTGTTTTCCGCCGACCGTATAATACCGCTGATAATCTCCGCTTGTAACCACGGTTGTGCCGCCTGAAGCATTTACAATATCTATATATCCTCCGTCCGGGTTTTCTATGCCGATAGAAAACGGCGTTTTTCCGTGTGCATCCCTGTAGCCCAGTGATTTAACATTGCCGCCGAGATCTATCAAGGCGGAGTTCCATACCGAGTTCTGCGTTATAAAATCGCAGATCTTTTCGCACACATAGCCCTTTGCTATTGCGCCTACATCAAGACGCATCTGATCATCGGCAAAATACACGGTCAAATTTTCCTCATCTATTATAAGGTCATTTATATCTGTATGCCGTGCCCTTTCCTCAAGGACTGCCATATCGGGCAGATATGCGGAATCGGGATTTTCTATACCGTATTCTCTTGCGTCATGCCAAACCGAAAGCACTGCGCCCATAGCAATATTCACTCTGCCGCCGCTGATTTCATACGCCTCTTTTCCCCAAAGGAGAAGATCTATTATCTTTTTATCCGCCCGAACGGGACCGGCTGCGGCATTCTCATTTATATATTTAAGATTAACCAGATCGCCGTATGAATGATATATATCATAAAGCTGAGAATAAGTCTTCAGCTCCTCATAAACAAGGCTGAAATGATTTTCAAAGGACTGTTCTGAACGATCCGTTGCGGTTATCGAGGACGCCGTGTCAAACAGATCGAGAAAATCGCGGCTGAATCTCTGCTCTTTGCTCTGCGCACAAGCGGAAAAAGAAAGCAAAATTAAAAGGGAAAGAACGATTGAAACAAACTTTTTCATACTTCTCTCCCTTCGTTAATCCTATACAATGCAGATCAATTATATTTTCTGATTACCTTGGACGGACATTTTTCCGCGCATACGCCGCAGGCAACACACTTGCTGTAATCTATTTTGGCAAGATTATCCGTTACTTTGATCGCGCCCGTGGGGCAGTTCCTTTCACAGATACCGCAGCCTATACAGCCCGCCTGGCAATTTGTGCGCACAATCTTGCCTTTCTGCTTGTTAGAGCACTGCACTCTGTACACAGAAGACTGCGGCACGATCTCGATAAGATTCTGCGGACAGGCTTTAACGCATTTTCCGCAGGCAACGCAAAGATCGGGCTCGACCACCGCTTTGCCGTTGATGATACGTATTGCTTTACTGTCGCACACGGCAACGCAGCTCCCGTAGCCCATACAGCCGTATGAGCACGACATATCGCCGCGGCCGAGTGCAAATTTGACCGCAACGCATGTTTTGGTGCCGTAATAATCAAATTTTTTGGTTCTGAGATCCGTTGTGCCGGAGCATCGAACAAAAGCCACCTGCTTTTCCATTGTGCCTGCTTCAACGCCCATGATGGCGGCAATTTTATCTGCCGCCGCCTGACCGGAAACGGGGCAGGCCGTTACAGGCGCTTCGCCGCTTGCTATCGCCTTTGCAAGCGAATCACAGCCCGCGTAACCGCAGGCGCCGCAGTTATTTCCGGCAAGGCACTCTCGTATCGCTGTTTCCTTTTCATCGACCTCAACATGAAAAAGCTTTTCCGCTATGCTCAGCAAGATCGCTATAACTACGCCGACAACCGCAACCACAGCAGTTGCAATAAGAATGTTCTGAATATCCATATTGACCTCCTTAAGCAAGAGAGCTGAAGCCGTAAAACGCGATTGCCATGAGGCAGGATGTCAGCAAGACCGCAGGAGTGCCCTTAAACGCTTTCGGCACATCGTTGTGCTCTGTTTTTTCACGTATTCCGGCAAGGACGATTATAGCGATTGCATAACCGCAGGCTGTACCGAAACCTGTTACAACAGATGTTATAAAATCATTTCCATCCTGAACATTAGTCAGAGCAACACCGAGCACAGCACAGTTTGTTGTTATCAGCGGAAGATATATGCCGAGCGCCGAATAAAGCTTCGGAACATACTTTTTGAGAAACAGCTCTATAAACTGAACGAGCGCCGCTATCACGAGAATGAATATGATGGTGTTTAAATATTCAAGACCCAGTTTTTCTATAATGCCGGTATAAAGCAGATTTGTAACGGCGCTTGCAATCGTTATAACAAATATTACAGCACCGCCCATGCCGGCAGCGGTCTTGATGTTTTTAGAAACGCCCACAAACGAACATATCCCGAGAAACTGACTTAAAACAACATTGTTTACAAGGGCAGTTGTTATAAGTACCAATATCAGAGTTGTTGCCATTATTTGTCGCCCTCCGTTTTTCCGTTACAGGCAAGACCGCAGTGCAGGCAGTCGCCCTGACAGGCGTCCTCCTTAACATGGCGGTTTGCTCCCTTTACGCCGAGTTTGTTCTGAAGAGCGCACAAAAACGCAAGCACAAGGAACGCGCCGGGCGCGAGTATAAAGATGGAAACGCCCTCATAGCTTTCAGGCAGGATTTGAAATCCAAAGCACTGACCTGTGCCGATCAGCTCGCGCACCGCGCCGATGGCAACAAGACCTATCGTAAATCCAAGCCCCATTCCGAGTCCGTCGAAAATCGACGGAATAACCTTGTTTTTAGCGGCATAGCTTTCCGCTCTGCCGAGAATGATGCAGTTTACTACTATAAGAGGAATATAGAGTCCGAGCGCATCGTAAATGGGCTTGACATATGCATGCAAAAGCAGCTCAACAATAGTAACAAACGATGCGACTATAACTATGTACGCCGGCATTCTGACACCGTTCGGAATCACTTTTCTGAGCGCGGATATCATAAGGTTGCTCATAACGAGGACCGCCGTGGTGGCAAGCCCCATTCCGATTCCGTTGATTGCCGAGGTCGTTACGGCAAGCGTGGGGCACATACCCAACATAAGCACAAAGGTAGGGTTTTCCGTTATGATTCCGTTTTTCAGTCTTTCAGCAATTGGATTCATAGATCAGCCCTCCTTTAAAATGCTGTTGTAAACGGCAAGAGCGCTGTTTACAGCCTCTGTGACCGCATTTGTTGTTACGGTCGCGCCGCTGATCGCGTCTATCTGTGTATCACCCGAGGCTCCGCCGCCCTTTACATATTCTATAGAAGAAGCGGACTTGCCTTTAAACTGCGAGGTAAATGCATCCTCCGTGCACTTAGCGCCCAGTCCGGCTGTTTCACTGTTTGAAAGTACGGAAAAGCCGGTCAGCTTATCCGTTTTTTCATCTATACCCACGGCAACGGAAACATCGCCGCCGTAGCCGCTCGGAGAAACTGCGGCAACTACAAATCCGAGTCTTTCGCCGCTGTCATCATTTGCGTATAAAATATCGTTTACAGTACAGCCCGAAAGCCCTGCCGCGTCCACAGCGGACTGAGCCTCCTGAAGCAGTGTTTGCGCATTTTCAGGCGTTTCGAACTGTGCGCCGGGATATACGCTCTCGTAAGCCTCCATTCTGGCTGTCTCCTCTGCCGCGGCAATTGGCGCTTTTGTGACTTCATATACAGCCGAAAGCGCAAGACCCGCAACGAGCGTTATAATCAGAAGCGCAGCACAGTTTTTTATCAATGCGGTTTTCTTTTTTGCCACTGCTCACGCCTCCTTCTTGTTCTTTTTCTTAACACCGAAAGGCTTTGGAACCGTAATCTTTTCGATTATCGGCACTGCGAGATTACTTATTATGATAGCATAGGAAACGCCTTCAGCACTTGAGCCGAGAATACGAAAGACCGCAGTTAAAAAGCCGATCAGAACAGCATATATCACCTGACCCCATTTGGTGATGGGGCTTGTTGTGTAATCGGTTGCCATAAAGAACGCACCCGCCATAAGTCCGCCTGTCAGAAGCTCGCCGAGCATAAACTGCCAGGTGGGCATTCCTGTTTTAAACAGGCTGAACAGGAATATGAACAGAGCCGTTGAAAGTATGTAAACTGCGGGGATTCTGATCGATATGACCTTTTTAATAAGCAGATAAGCCGCTCCTATAAGAATCGCAAGAACGGAAACTTCGCCTATACATCCCGTCTTAAAACCGAGAAATGCATCAAGCAGATCGACACTGCCGCCTGATTTCAGAACCGCAAGCGGTGTTGCGGAAGAAACGCCGTCCACTGAAAAATCTGTCATCCTTGACGCAAAGGATATAAGCAAAAAGCAGCGTGCCGCGAGCGCGGGATTCATGATGTTCTGCCCTATTCCGCCGAAAAGCATCTTCACGATAACTATGGCGAAAACGCCGCCTACGGCAGGCACCCACCAAGCCACATTCGGCGGCATATTAAGGGCAAGAATGAGCCCTGTTACAACTGCGCTGAAATCAAAAACCGTTACCGGCTTTTTTACGATAAGCTCAAAAACCGCTTCGGAAACAACGCAGCTTACAACCGATGATAGGATTACGAACAATGCATTGAGACCGAAATGCCACACACCGAAAGCCAGTGTGGGCACAAGGGCTATGCACACATCTATCATAATTTTTCTTGTTGAGCTTTTATCCCTTATATGAGGGGAAACCGAAACATTATACATATCAACCATTCCCTCCCTGCTGTCTTGCGGCTGCCTTAGCGGCTCTAACCTCCGCCTTGGCAAGCTTAAAGGACTGTGTAAGCGGCCTTTTGGCAGGGCAGACATATGTGCAGCAGCCGCACTCTATGCACTCCATACCTCCGAGCTGCTCATAACGCTCAAAATCCTCCGCCTTGACAGCATGCGCCATAAGCTGCGGCACAAGCTTTTCCGGGCACACACCCACACATCTTCCGCAGCGTATGCAAGCCGTTGTCTTCATCGCCTCAACATCGTCTTTTGTGAGTGCCAGAACAGATGAAAACGTCTTCGTGACCGGATAATCCAAATCCGGCATTGCCGTGCCCATCATAGGACCGCCTGAAATAATTTTTTCAGTGCCGTCTTTGAGTCCGCCGCATTGTTCAACAAGAAAAGATACGGGTGTTCCCAGCAGAACATCAGCATTGCAGGGGGAATTTATACCGTCTCCCGTAAGGGTCACAACACGGTGGATCAGAGGCTTGCTCTCGCAGACAGCCTCATAGATAGCGTATGCCGTTGCAACATTGAGCACCACAACGCCTGCGTCCGCAGGAAGCATGTGAGAGTTAATCATACGCCCCGTAACGCTTGCAATGAGTCTGCGCTCACCGCCCTGCGGATATTTCGTTTTCAGCGGCATAACGGTTATTCTTTTCAGCTGAGCGCACTGCTCTTGGAAAGCGCTGATCGCCTGCGGCTTATTATCCTCTATCGCAACAACTGCTTTTGCGTTTTTAAACAGCCTGAGCGCAATTGAAACGCCGGTGATGATATTGCCGGTGCGCTCTGTCATAAGGCGATCATCCGATGTCAAATAAGGCTCGCATTCCGCGCCGTTTATGATAAGGAAATCTATATTTTCCGCATTTTTGGGAGAAAGTTTAACGCCTGTCGGAAATCCTGCTCCGCCCATCCCCACGATTCCGGCGTCGGATATTGCCTGTGCCAGCTGCGTATCGCTTATTTCATTCGGGTCTTTCACGCTGCCGAAGCCGTCCGCGCATTCGCCAAGGAAATCGTTTTCAACCACAACACAGCTGCAAACAGTGCCGTTGAGCATCTGCCTTGGTTCCACGGCCTTGACCTTTCCCGAAACGGAACTGAAAACAGGACTTGAAACAGCAGAAGCCGCTTTTCCAAGCAATGTTCCTTTAAGCACCCTGTCGCCCGGTTTGACCGTTGGAATCGCCGGCGCGCCGATATGCTGACTCATAGGAAACACCATTGTCTGAGCGGCGTCTATTTTTATGATCTCTTTATTTCGGGAGAACTTTTTTCCGTCAAACGGATGAACTCCCGATCTGAAAGGAACTCTTTTCATATCGCACCCTCCTTCTTTCACATTCTAACACAACCGACTATCCTTTTCAACACATCTTTTTCTGAAAATTCTGCATAAAAGCTTACTTTTTCAGCTAATTTGCCCAATATTTCTCCGCTGTATCAATTACACATAAATTAAAACAGAATACTTGCCGATCATAAGCTTCCGAGAGTCGAACACAATATGGTTTTAAGCAGCTGATTTCCGCTCAGTCTGCGTTAAAAAGCCTCGGTATACGGTAGATACCTGCGTTTTTTGCCTTGCCCGTACAAAAATCCACTCGCTTAAAACTGCATTGCACTGAAAAGCTGGAAGCTTAATTGAATTTTTGCTTTTGAGACCGCCGATGTGCTTACGCACTTCTAGGGAGAAAAAGTGAAAATGCGCTAAGATAACCCTTTTCAGCATATCGGGTTCGATTCTCGGAAGCTTAAGCAAAAGAGATAGAGCCGAAATCATTTTTTTACGGGCGTATTTATTTCTCTCTCTAAAGTTTAAAACACGGCTGAACACATATGATGTTCAGCCGTATTTTAAGCCTTTGTATAGTTTTATTTCGTTGTATTTTCAGTCATATCGGTATTCTGAGGTGAATCGGCTTGCGTCTGCGCATTATCACTCTGAAGTTCCGGCAACGCCGTATATGTACTGCTTTCGGAATCATATTTAAGCACGGTCTTGCCATCGTAACTTATAAGATAAAAAAGCGCATCTTCAACCCTCATTGTGCCGTTTTCGTTTTCAACCTTTTTGCCCACCTGCACTTCAACATAATAACCATCGTGAATTCCGTCACTGACCTCCACTCCGCTGTTGTTTGATGCAACAAAATCATAATCATCCCAAGTGCCGTTCAAGCCAAGCTCCTCGGCAGAATAGCTTTTGATAAGCTCCACACTGTCCTCATTTTTAATAACGGCGGGGTCCGTGGTTATTGTAGTGACTTCCGGCTCGGAAGAACAGGCCGCAAAAGACCCGGCAATCAGGATCACCGCAAGTGCCGCTGTCAATATTGAAATGATCTTTGTGTTTTTCATTGCCATCCCTCAAAATCCATAGTCTAAAACAATTATATATTTATATTCCGGCTTCGTCAAGCAATTTATCCGTTTCGCTTTCACCGAAGATCCGATAACCGTTTTTCAGCAGAAGGTCTGCCGTTATTCCGTTTCCGGGAACAAGTCTGCCGCTGAAAGTACCGTCATAAATAACGCCTTTTCCGCAGGATGGGCTGCGTTCCTTAAGCAGAGCGTACACCGCGCCGCTCTCCTGCGCGATATAAAGCGTTTTTTCCGCTCCGTCAACATATTCTTTCGTAAAATCCTCGCCGTTTTTCGAAACGGCTCTGCCGTTTATAATTTCATTCGGAACACGCGGAATCTTCAGCCCGCCGAAACACTCGGGGCACACTTCAACGATATCAAAATGCTCTTTCAGCGCGATCACATCTGCATTTTTATTATTGCCGCCGTTATATTTACAGTTTTTACCCAGCAGGCAAGCTGAAACCAGCAGCTTTGGCTTTTTCCCGAGCGCGTATTTTTCGACCGCTGCCGCAACGCCGTCCTGCGCGTTGGAAAGAGTGATATACTTCGCCTTTTCCCTGCATTCCTCACAGGCGTTTCCCATAGCCGTGCCGTAGCCTGCGAACGCAAGCATTTTCAGATCGTTGTCCGCGTCGCCGAATGCCATAACTTCCTCTTTGCTTATCCCAAGGCGGCTGCATACGCCTTCGAGCGCATATGCTTTGTCTACCCCGCGGAAAGTCATTTCTATGTCGCCTGCAACAGGAGAAGTACAGTCGATATTCGGATTGCTGAAAAGATGATCTCTGATCTCTTCATAATATTCTCCGCCGAAATAAAACAGATTGATTTTTTCAACACCCATATCGGCAAACGGCATAATATCATCATGCATAACGGTCGATCTGGCATACTGCTCCAAAAATTCCCGCGGAAGATCCATACCTTTAAAATAATTTTCGCATCCTTTTAAGATATGCTGTTTTCCGCCCTGATAAAATTCAAAGTAAACGGGATAAGAGCTCAGATATTTAAAGAGCTGAGCCGCAATATCGGCAGGCATATAATTCTCATAAACCGTTTCGGCAGTTTTTAAATCACATACAGCCGCGCCGTTTGAATAGATAACATAATCAATAAACGGAAGCTGGTCGATTACACTGTATATTACCGAAAGCGTGCGGCCGGTGGCAACAGCGATCTTTATACCTTTTTCATGCGCTTCGTAAAGCGCCTTTTTTGTTCTCTGCGAAACTGTGATATGATCCTCGCAAAGCAGCGTGCCGTCCAGATCGCAGGCAATAAATTTAACGGGCATAAATCCTCCTGAAATACATTTGGGGAAATCCGAATACAGATTTCCCCTTTTAACTTATATCTGATGTCTGTTTTTAACCTTTATTCTCTCCATGGCCCTGGAAAGATTTGCCTTTGTGATATAGTAATCATACTGGCTCATTTTCTGGCGCAGTTCTTCCTCCGCCCTTTCCATTGCCTCCTCGGCGCGCCTTTTATCGATCTCGTCCGGCAGCTCAACCGAAACACAGATCATAGTAGCCTCATTTGAAAGAAACTCCAGAAAGCCGTCGCTCACAAACGCGTCAACCTCTTCGCCGCTTTCGGTAACAAGCCTCATCTCTCCCGCGTCTATCGGCACAACCGCATTGCAGTGACGCGCAAGGAAAGTAACCGAACCGCCGTCTATATAAGGAACGGTAAGACTCTTTGCCATACCGTCATAAAACACTTTATTGGACGCAACAATTTTAATTCTGAAGGTATCCATCACTTCATTTCCTCTGCCTTTTTCAGAACGTCATCAATCGTGCCGGCATTGAAAAACGCCTGTTCGGGAACATCGTCCACCTCGCCGCTGATAATAGCCTTAAAACCCTTTACCGTTTCCGCGACAGGTACGTAAACGCCTTTCAAACCTGTAAACATCTCGGCAACATGGAACGGCTGTGAAAGGAATTTTTCAATTTTCCTTGCTCTGTAAACCGTGGTCTTATCCTCTTCGGAAAGCTCCTCCATACCGAGAATCGCTATGATATCCTGAAGCTCCTTATACTTTTGCAGATATTCCTGAACACGCCTTGCGACCTCGTAATGTTCCTCGCCGACAACATCCGCTTCCAGAATACGGCTGTTTGACTCGAGCGGATCTACCGCAGGATAGATACCCTTTTCAGCTATCTTTCTGGAAAGAACCGTGGTGGCGTCAAGATGAGCAAAGGTGGTTGCCGGAGCAGGGTCTGTCAGATCGTCCGCAGGCACATAAACCGCCTGAACGGAAGTGATAGAACCGCTCTTTGTTGAGGCAATCCTCTCCTGCAGCTCGCCCACATCGGTTGCAAGCGTGGGCTGATATCCTACCGCCGAAGGCATTCTGCCGAGCAGTGACGACACCTCTGAGCCTGCCTGAATAAATCTAAATATATTATCAATGAACAAAAGCACATCCTGATGCTCTTTATCACGGAAATATTCTGCCATTGTAAGCCCTGTTTCCGCAACACGCATACGCGCTCCGGGCGGTTCGTTCATCTGACCGAACACGAGTGCAGTCTTATTAATTACGCCGGATTCTTTCATTTCGTTCCAAAGGTCGTTACCTTCTCTGGAACGTTCGCCGACGCCGGTAAAAATAGAATATCCGCCATGCTCGTTTGCTATATTGGTTATAAGCTCCTGAATCAAAACCGTTTTACCAACGCCCGCTCCGCCGAACAGACCGATTTTTCCGCCTTTTGAATAAGGCGTCAGAAGATCTATTACCTTTATACCTGTTTCCAGTATCTGAACGTCAGCACTCTGCTCCTCAAAACTCGGCGGACGGCGGTGTATCTCCCAGTGTTCCGAATCGGAAAGATCTTCTAGACCGTCTATTGTTTCGCCTACAACATTGAAAAGCCTGCCGAGGCACTTTTTTCCTACAGGAACGGAGATTGCCTTGCCCGTTGCCGTAACTTCCATGTCCTTATACAGTCCTTCAGAGGCGGCAAGCATAATGCATCTGACCATGCCGGAACCGATATGCTGAGAGACCTCCATAACGAGCCTTTTCCCGTCAACCTCCACCTCAAGGGCATCCTTCAGCTTAGGAAGCTCGCCCTCGAACTGAACGTCTACTACGGGACCCATGATCTGAACTATTTTACCTTTATTCATTTAGGATTCCTCCTAATCATTCTTTTTCTGAGCCTTAGCGCCGGCAATGATCTCTGTGATCTCCTGCGTTATCGCAGTCTGCCTTGCCCTGTTATACTGCACGCCAAGCTGCTTTATCATATCCGAAGCGGCGTCTGTTGCCGTTTCCATAGCCATCATTCTGGCATTGTGTTCGCTGCAATACGATTCTATGAGCGCGCCGTAAACAAATCCGGCAACATAATCGGGAACGATATTATAAAAAACGCTCTGCGCATCCGGCATAAATTCCGCGTTTTCGTAATAATTATTCTCGTCCCTTATCTCAATATGCTCCTTTTTAAGGGGCAGAAGCTTTTTGGTTACAGGCTCAACAGTCATGGAATTCACCATTTTGGTGTAAACAACATAGACCTCATCCAGCTTGCGCTCCTCAAACAGCTCAACAAGTATTTTTGAGATATGCCTTGCCCTGTTCATAGTTGGGTTCTGAGCTGTGTAATTAAAATTGATATCTATGGGTATATTTCGTTTTTCAAAATAATGCCTGCCGACCTGCCCCACAATAAACAACATATTCTGCGCTTCCATTGCGGCGCTTTCCTCCGTTGCCTTAATAACATTGTGGTTATATGCGCCGGCAAGTCCCTTATCGGCAGTAATAACGAGATAGCCCTTACGTCTGTCTTTGCCTTTACGCTCCGGGCGTTCGTCAAAATATTCGTTGCCCGCCTCCGGCGAAACATTCAATATTTTTGCAAGACCGTCCTGGATCATCTCAAAGTAAGGTTCTGTGTTTTTTAAATCACGGCGGGCTTTCTGCAGCTTAGAGGAGGACACCATATACATCGCTTTTGTGATTTTCATAGTGTCCTTAATCGATTTCATTCTGCCCAAAATTTCTCTTGCGTTAGCCATGATTCGCCTTTCCGAATGTATCCGCCGCCTCAAGGATCTTATCCCTGAGCGCATCGGTAAGCACCTTACCTGTCTGTATCTCGTTGACTATATCAAAACAGTTTTCGTGAAAATAATCGAGCAATCTGCCCTGATATGACTTGATTGTTTCGACCGGGATATCAACAAATTTTCTGCCGATCGCACAAACGAGCGTGATGACCTGATCCGAAAGCGACATAGGATGACCAAGGGGCTGTTTCAGCAGCTCCATAAGACCTCTGCCGTAATTCAGACCGCGCTTTGTTTCTTCATCAAGATCCGATGAAAACTGCGTGAATACCTCCATTTCACGGAACTGCGCAAGATCAACACGCAGCGATCCGGCAGCTGTTTTCATTGCCTTTGTCTGCGCCGCGCCGCCGACACGCGATACCGAAAGACCTACGTTAACGGCAGGGCGCTGACCGCTGAAGAACAAGTCGCTCTCCAGAAAGATCTGACCATCCGTAATAGATATAACATTTGTGGGTATATAAGCGGAAACATCGCCAGCCTGTGTTTCGATAATCGGCAAAGCCGTGATTGAACCGCCGCCCAGTGCATCGGAAAGCCGGCTCGAACGCTCAAGAAGCCTTGAATGGAGATAGAAAACATCTCCGGGATACGCCTCTCGGCCCGGTGATCTTTCCAGCAAAAGCGAAAGCGCACGATACGCCACAGCGTGCTTGCTGAGGTCATCATATACGATCAGCACGTCTCTGCCGCCGTACATAAAATACTCGGCAAGCGCTGTTGCCGCATAAGGCGCAATATACTGCAAAGATGCAGAATCCGACGCAGTTGAGCAAACAACAACGGTATAATCCATCGCGCCGCTCTTTTTAAGCGTGTTCACAAGCTTTGCAACAGTAGATGTTTTCTGACCGATCGCATTATATATACAGATACAATCCTTGCCCTTTTGATTGAGTATCGTATCAAGAGCAATGGAAGTTTTACCTGTCTGGCGGTCTCCTATGATAAGTTCACGCTGACCTCTGCCTATCGGGAACATTGAATCGATCGAAAGTATGCCTGTTTCAAGCGGCTGTGAGACGGATTTTCTGTCCACGATGGAAGGCGCGGCATTTTCAACGAGTCTGTAATCGTCCGCCTGAATTTCACCCTCACCGTCTATCGGTTCACAAAGCGCGTTTACGACTCTGCCGATAAACGCGTCGCCTACCGGCACACCTGCCTTTTTATGTGTGCGCTTTACTCTTGAACCTGCATGGATCTCGCTGTCCAGACCGAAAAGAATACATCCGACGGAACCTCGTTTGATATCCTGCACCATTCCTTTTATACCACTGTCAAATTGCACAATCTCGCCATACATGACATGATCCAGTCCATGAATGGAAGCAATGCCGTCTCCGACTGAAACAACGGTGCCGATCTCCTCATCTGAAACCTCAAAATCATAGTCTTTCACTTCGGATCTCAGTATGGAAATAATTTCAGCGGTATTTTCTTCTCTTGTCTTTTTGGCTTCTTCAACGATTTTTTCTTTAATGCTCTTTATTTTGGATCTCAGGCTGCGGTCAAACTGCTTGTTGCCGACTTCGATTATAAAGCCGCCCAGCAGACTTTCATCCTTGATTATCTCTATCTCGGCACTGCCGGCGTTTTCCTCTTTTGCAACAAAATCACGTATTCCCTCAAGCTGTTTTTCATCAGGCTCGGTCACACAGAAGAGCTTGGCGCGGGCAACTCTGTTTTTTCTGTCCGCCTCGGCAATATACGCTTCTTTAAGCTCCTCCATAATATCAAGCTCGCAGTCTACGGCGAGTTCGGATATAACTGCACAAACCGATGCGGGAAAAATCTCCTCAACGACCTTTTTCTTCTCCGAAACCGTTACCGTGGGGCTGCTCAGAATCTGATAAAGCTCTTTCGTTTTCAGCAGATCCTGCGCTTTTTCAATATCTGCAACGCTAACCTCTGACAAAAGCAGCTTTTTCACCAATTCATCTGTTTTGCGGATCATTCCTCTTCACTGCTTTCATTTAAAAATTCATCAAAGATGGCGCTGTTTTTCTCTGCGTCAACATTTGCGCCCACAACCTTTTCGGCAGCCTCAATGGCAAGCGACGCTATATTTTCCTTGGCGTTTCGCATTGCTTTTTCGTTTTCTGCGTCTATCTGCTTTTGAGCGTCCTCTTTCATTTTGACAACATCCTGCTGGGCGCGGTCAATGATCCTGCTGTATTCGGTCTTGGCGTTTTCACGCGCTTCGCCTAAAATACGCTCGGTTTCATCATCTGCGCCTTTGAGCCTGTCCTCATATTGCTTTTTCAGTTCAAGAGCCTGACTCTTCGCGTCATCAGCATCCTGAAACTGCTTGTTTATCATCTCTTTGCGCTTATTCATAACCTTTAAAATAGGCTTGAAAAGGAATCTCTTCATAAGCAGATAAAAAATTACCAGGTTTATAAGCGTAAAAAGAATATTCCAGTCAAATTTAAGCATGAACTGAGTTCCTTTCGCACTTATTACTTAACCATAAAGATTACAAGAATGCTGGCAACAAGGCCGTAAACAGCGGTTGCCTCTGCAAGGGCGCAACCCAGAATAAGGGTTGTTCTGATATCGCCGGCAGCCTCCGGCTGACGCGCAATGCCCTCAACAGCTTTACCTGTTGCTATACCGATTCCTATACCTGCTCCAAGACCTGCCAGTACCGCGATACCTGCTCCTATTGCTACTCCCATAATTCATTCTCCTTTTATTAGATAAGATTTTTTATTGCTTTATTCAACAGCCTCTTTAACATACATGGCTGTTAAGAACACAAAAATATAGGCTTGCAAAAAGCCGTCAAACAAATCAAAGTAAAAACTGAAAGCAAGCGAAATGCCCACCTTAAAGAACACGATGCTCTTGATAAGCTCCATTATAATAAAAGCGCCGATGACGTTTCCGAAAAGTCGCATACAAAGTGAAAGCGGCTTAATAACGATCTCAAGCACATTGATAGGCGCTACGATTCCGACCGGCTGCGCAAAGGATTTCAGATGCCCCTTTACGCCCTTTGCCCTTATGCCCGCGATTTCAACAAGCAATATGCTGGTGAGCGCCATAGCCGCTGTATCCTGCATGCTTTTCGTGGGCGGCTTAAAGCCAAGAATGCCTATCATGTTGCAGGCGCCTATAAATATCGCCGTGCTCATAAGCCACGGCATATACTTTACGCCTTCTTCCCCGAGTATGCCTTTGAAAAAGTTTGTCATCTTTTCCATGCACACCTCAAGAAGCTGCTGCCTTTTGCTGATTTCGCCCTCAACCTTCAGATTTCTGGTAAGGATAATTGCAAGAATGGTTAATGCCGCCATTATGATCCATGAAACAACAGTGGTCTCATCAACCGTTATATTCGTTCCGGGAATGGTGAAAACCGACTGGATCTCAAGCTGATCAAGCAATTCTTCCTTTAAATCCATTGTAACGGGCATTAAATCCATATACTCGCCTCCTGCTCATAATTTCACTCTGCATTATAGCACTTCTTTTCTATTTTGCAACAGTTTATTTGCAAATAAATTCTTTTGTATAAAATTTATTCTTATTTTTCGGCTATTTTTATCAAAATATTATATTTACATATGTAAGCGATTGGTTTATAATATCTTTGCTTAATTTTAATTAAATAATATATATTGAGGAGTTATTATGGCAAAAGAGCAAAAAAAGATGGTGGACGACATCACCTCTATGGACGAGGATTTTGCGAAATGGTACACCGATATTTGCAAAAAGGCGGAGCTGATTGAGTACACAAGCGTAAAAGGCTGTATGGTTATCCGCCCCTACGGTTACGCCATATGGGAAAATATTCAGAGAATACTTGACGGAATGTTCAAGGAAACCGGGCACGAGAACGTGTGCATGCCTATGTTTATACCCGAAAGCCTTTTGCAAAAGGAAAAAGACCATGTTGAAGGTTTTGCGCCGGAATGCGCCTGGGTAACAATGGGCGGCAGCGAGCAGCTTGAAGAGCGCCTTTGCATTCGCCCTACTTCCGAAACGCTATTTTGCGAGCATTTTAAAAATATAGTTCATTCCTACAGAGATCTTCCCAAGCTTTACAATCAGTGGGTTTCGGTTGTGCGCTGGGAAAAAACGACCAGACCGTTCCTGCGTTCCAGAGAATTTTTGTGGCAGGAAGGCCACACGCTGCACGCTACTGCCGAAGAGGCTATTGAGGAAACCGAAAGAATGCTCGGCATTTACACAGAATTCTGCCAAAAGTATCTTGCCATGCCCGTTGTTCAGGGTATGAAAACAGACAGCGATAAGTTTGCCGGCGCGGAGCGCACATACTGTATTGAAGCGCTTATGCACGACGGTAAGGCGCTTCAGGCAGGCACCTCCCATTATTTCGGAGACGGTTTCGCGAAGGCGTTTGACATTCAGTTTGCGGATAAGGAAAACAAGCTTTGCTATCCGTTCCAGACCTCTTGGGGCATGACGACACGCCTTATCGGCGCTATCATTATGACCCACGGCGACAACAACGGTCTTGTTCTGCCGCCTGCCGTTGCCCCCATACAGGTTATGGTGATTCCGATTGCGCAGCACAAGGAAAGCGTGCTTGAAAAAGCCAATGCGGTCTGCGCCAGACTGAAAAAGATCTGCCGCGCGGGCATTGACGCTTCCGAAAATTCACCCGGCTGGAAATTTGCCGAATATGAAATGAAAGGCGTTCCGCTCAGGGTAGAGATCGGACCCAAGGATATAGAAAAAAATCAGTGCGTTATCGTTACGCGCCACAACAGGGAAAAAACTTTCGTTTCGCTTGACGAGCTTGAGCAGATCATTCCGCAAAAGCTTGAAGAGGTGCGCAGCGGCCTTTATGAGGCTGCCCTTGAAAACAGGGAAAGACGCACATACGTCTGCAAAACAATGGATGAGATTACCAAAGTGCTTGAGGAAAACGGAGACGGTTTTGTTAAGGCAATGTGGTGCGGAGACGAAGCATGTGAGGATAAGGTCAAAGAAATCACCGGCGTCGGCTCCAGATGCATACCGAAAGAGCAGGAGCATATTGCAGACACCTGTGTCTGCTGCGGAAAGCCTGCTAAGAAAATGCTCTATTGGGGCAAAGCGTATTAATATTATTAAGGTATAAAATATTTGATATAGATTTACGGAGGTAATCATATGGCAGTATTGGTAACGGGTGGAGCCGGATACATCGGCAGCCACACCTGCGTTGAACTTCTCAATGCGGGGCAGGACGTAGTTATCATCGATAACTTCTATAATTGCAAAAAATCCAGTCTGGACAGAATAAGAGCACTGGTAAACAAAGATTTCAAATTTTATGAGTGCGATATCAGAGACAGGGAAACGCTTGATTCCGTTTTTAAAAAAGAAAAGATTGATTCCGTTATCCATTTTGCCGGTCTCAAAGCAGTAGGTGAAAGCGTTCATAAGCCTCTTGAGTATTTTGACAACAACGTAAACGGTACGCTTGTGCTGCTTGACGTTATGCGTAACAACGGCTGCAAGAAGATCGTTTTCTCCTCCTCGGCAACGGTTTACGGAATGAACAATGTTTCTCCGCTCACCGAGGATATGGAAGTCGGCGGCGTTACAAACCCCTACGGACGTACGAAATATATGATAGAGTGCATACTCAAGGACCTCTATGTTTCAGACAACAGCTGGTCCATCTGCCTGCTTCGCTACTTCAACCCCATCGGCGCGCACAAGAGCGGCACTATGGGCGAGGATCCCAACGGTATCCCCAACAACCTTATGCCGTATATCACTCAGGTTGCGATCGGAAAGCGCGAATACCTGAACGTGTGGGGCAATGATTATGACACGCCGGACGGAACGGGAGTACGTGATTACATTCATGTTGTGGACCTTGCGCTCGGTCACTTGAAGGCGGTTGAAAAGGTGGAGAGCGGCAGCGGACTGTTCATATACAACCTCGGAACCGGCAAAGGATACAGCGTGCTGGACGTTGTTAAGGCATTTGAAAAGGCTTCCGGCGTTGAAATTCCTTACAAAATAGGCCCTCGCCGTGAGGGTGACATAGCAACCTGCTATTCAGACCCCGGCAAAGCATACAGCGAACTCGGCTGGAAAGCGGAAAGAGATATTGAGGAAATGTGCGAGGACAGCTGGCGCTGGCAAAAGCAGAATCCGAACGGCTATCCTGACTGAAGTTCCGATGACCGGCACAGTTGGTTTATGAAAACATTTGAAAAATTAAAACATAAAACGATAAAATTTTGCAAATGGATATGGAGCGAGTGCAAGGACTGGCGCACGCTTGTGTTGCTGCTGATTGTTGTGGTTATCATGTATACGCCTGTGTGGGGCGGATACCTGCTGCATATACTATTCGGGATCAAGTGGGGTTCCGTTGTTGCAACGGCATATCTTGCTTTCTGGGCGGGTCCGTTTACGCCTTACTTTCCGCTTTGCATTGCAATCACATTCGGAATAAAGCGGCTGATAGAAAAGATCAAAGGCAAAAAGAATATGCAAACAGATGAACAAAAATCGCAAACCTTTGAATAAAAAGCGATACTTGCATAAAAGAAATAAAAACAATTGGGCATCGCTCCCTGCGGAAAGGCTGTGAAATCACAGCCTTTCTTTTTTATGGAATGAAAGCATTGAACCGAAAAGAGGATTGTTTACCCTGTTGGAATCTTTCGGACAAATAAAAAATCGGAGCCGCTCCATGAGGAGCAGCTCCTTTAAATTTTTAAAGAACAATTAGTCTTTAACGATTCTCTTTTTAAGGATGAACCAAACAGCAGCGCCGACTGCGATTGCAATTACAACAGTGAGAACGCCCATTCCCGCTACTTCAGCCGCACCTGTGTTCGGCAGGTTCGGATTGTTTACGGAAGGAAGCTTTCCGCCGTTATTGTTGTTATCGCCTGTGTTTGAGCCGCCGCCCGGATTTGAAGGATCGGTCGGATCTGTCGGATCACTCGGGTCCGGATCGGGACCGGGTGCGGGTTCGCCGCTTTCATCAGCAAATACTACGCTGATGGCTACATCTGTTACATTCTGGTTTGCTACGTCAGCTGAAGTAACTTCCGCACCGTTTACAGTGTATTCGTAAGCAGTCTTGCCTGCTGCTGCGGCAACAGCCTGACCGTTTACAGTGAGAGAATCGATCGTGTAGCCTGCGTCAGCAGTGATCGTGAAGGTCTTGGAATCAGCCTGCTTAACCTCTACCGTGCCTGCCGGGTCAATGGCACCGCCCTGGCCTGCGGCAGCTTCTACTCTCCAGATCTCATTGCCTGTCGGAACAGCGCCGATAAAAATGTTATCCAAAAGAAGTCCGTATCCGTCTATCTTGCCTGCGGCAACGATCGGATCAAGAACCTGCGCGATTACCGTGTTGATAAGGCTTGTAAGATTATCGGGAACAAGACCTACGATGAGATCTTTAAGAGCGGCATATGTGTCCGCGTCTGCAAGAGCTACATCATACAGCCAGTAGAATACGGTTGAGAAGCAGCTGTCTGCATCGCCTGTTCTGAGAAGTACATTCTCGTTATAGATCGTCTTGCTGGGAACAACACTGAGTGTTGCGCAGTTTGCAAGAGTGGTCCACGGCAGATCGCCGATGTTGAGAACAAGCTCTGTACCGTCACCGATCAAAGCGCCGATGTCGATTGAATCGGGGATCATATTGTTGATAGCAGCGGTTGAAAGGTCAAGACCGAGCGTGGTAAGATCAAGCAGCGGACCTTCACCGGCAAATGATGCTGCAAGTCCTTCAAGGGACACGATTTTACCCTGATCCGAAAGGACTTTCTGGATATAGGTATTGAGTCTGTCTCCGTCTACCACATAAGCAAGTCTCGGAAGAACATCTACAAGTGTGTTGACCGGGTCTGCGGCAAGCGGATCCACAATATTTGCGAACAGAGAATCTAAAATCGGTCTCAGGAATTCATCTGCGGCAACAGCGGCGCCGGATGTTTCCTTAACCTCATAATAATTCGCTTTGTACTCTTCTGTTGTGGGCAGATCGTTCAGACCGAGCTGCTCAAGCAGAGGAAGAAGGTTCTCATAGATACCGGCAGTGTAATCACCCTGATCGGTTATCTGATAATCAAACATTCTGAGACCGATATTGGCTGTAACCGTAAGGATGCCCATCGCCTTGAATGAGATCTGCGCATCTGGATCCAGTAACTGTGTTATCGGACGGATAACTGCAAGAAGAGCGTCTATAAATCCGTCTTTATCGCCGTCTGTGAAGCCCCAGTCCTCGGCTGTAAAGTCGATAGCGGCAATCTTATCCAGAATATTTGTGCCCTCCGGATCCTCATCCGTTACTTCCGCAGCATTGATCTTATCTACAACGCCCTTGAACTGCTCCTCGGGCAGAGAACCTGTGATGTATTCCGGAGTGATAACCCCGCTGATGATCTCGCCAATCGTTACAAGATCCTCAATGCTGGTCTCATTGTGAGAAAGCGTTGCATAAAGATCAAATATCATATTTACGATATCTGCTTTATAAAGGTTCTGAGAAAGGATATCTCCGATATTTACAAAACCGCCGAGAAGATTCTCAAGGCTGTCTATGAAATTCTGGATGCCGCCTTCCGTCCAAGCTACCTTGCTGTTTGTGGGACGAACGAAAGCAGTCGGCTGGAACGCCGCAAGCTCGTCTGAAAAATCAGTGGTATCCTTTATAGGAGCAACCATCTGAACGAACTTACTCAAAGTTTCCTCCGGGATAGCAGCCTTGTTATCGGAGCTAAGCTGAGCATACAGGCTCTTTGCTTCGGTAATGTTCTCATCGGTAAGCGCGTCCATATCAATGCCGTTTACATACTCGATAAAATCATTGAGAAGAGCTTCATTGATATAAGCATTCATCTCATCAAGCATAGCGGAACCTGTATAAGTAGAAACAGACGGGGAATTGTTGTATGCTTCTGTAGCGTCTGTTGATTCGTTCAATTCAATCGGAACATTGAAGGTTGCGGCAAGCACCAGTGTTGAATTGCTGAGAAGGTTGGAAGCCATGCCCTTAACAGATTCGTCAAGATTATTGTAAGCGTCCACCGTCGCTTTGATCTCGTCCAGATCTGCGCTTTCTCTGTCATTGATCAGAGCTGCGCCCGCGTCAACAACATCATTAACAACCTCTGTAATACCTTTATAATAAGGCTCATACAGTCCAAGAAGGAAATCGAGAGTTTTATCGGCTACCGCGACTCTGTCGCTGAGCGTAAGGTCATAATACTCCTGCCAAGCGGCAAGGTATGTGGCGCCGTTCTGATCCGCCTTCCAGGTACCTGTCTTATCACTGTAGCTCCACTGAATATAAGTGGACTTAGAAACGCTGGACGGGTTCTTGCCCGCTTCGGTCTCATTATCCTGAACAATATTGAACTCATAATTCACTATATTGCTGAACACAGTGCTTCTGGCACTGGTTCCTGTATTATAGAAATAGAAACCGTTCTGACCGCCTGAGGAAGCGGGATTCAGATAGTTTGCGAAATCTTGCTGCTCCGCGCTCATACCGACAAGCGTCTCAGCCCAAGTCTCGTAAGCCTCTATAGCCTCTGTGTTGTCTTTCCAGTTTGTGGAACCGGAGATCGCGGAACCGTTATATGTTTTCGCGTAAAACGCTTTGAAAACATCGTATACTTCCACATAGGTTTCCGGCAGTTCACCTACAACCGCCTCAATGTCGGCAAGGTGATTGATTGTGGTGTCAATGTACTGAGCAGTGCTGGCGCTGCCCTCATTGAGATCTCTTGCAACGGATTGAACCACATAATAAAGAAGGAAGCCGTAATAAGCTCTGTCAAGCTCAAGCTTCTGTTCTTCCGACAACGCCTTTACTTTTGAAGTGGCAGCGTTGTAATCCGCTACAGCCTGCTCATGTCTTTCCTGATTGCTGGTATTAAACAGATATGTTCTGTTATCATAAAACGCTGAAATACTTGTTTCAGCATCTGTAACAGCCGTATCTTCCGTTGTGCCTTCATCAGCGGCTATAGCATAGAAGCCGACCGTGAATGTGGAAAGCACCATAACTACCGCGAGAAAAACGCTGAGCAGCTTTTTGCTTTTTGTCATCAAAATCTCTCCTTTTTTGATAGTTTCGCTTTCGGCCAAAAAACAGACCGTTTGCAAACTTAATTATATAATTACTAATTTATAATGTCAAGTATTTAACGATTATCCGTGTTTTATATTCATGAATTTGTTATAAATAGACATTATCCGTCTTCCTTATTTGTGTATTTTTTACAAATTTTCACTGTATCGGAAAATATAAGAATTTTTTATAAACACAGACTGTTATATAAATATTTGTCTGAAATCCATATAAAAAAAAGAAAAAATAATGCAAATAAAAGAAATTTTTTAATCAATACTCCGCCTTGTACTTTTTTCCTATACAAAAAGTATTGACATTATAACAGAATTAAACCTCCGCTGTGCACAACGGAGGTTCTTGATATCTAAGAGTGTATTCACAATATAATTGCGATTCGTTCATATTTTATCCTTGAATAGCAGTATCAAAATGATATCAACAACAAAAAGACAGAGCGCTATGATACCGCCGATAAGCGCTTTATTCGCTTTGCGCTCCTGCTGCGGTGTAAGCTGCGCCTTTTTTTGCTTCATAACAATGGGCACGGCAATACCCATAGCGCCGAACGCAGGACAAATTCCGATCGTGCATATACCTATTATAGACATAGTGAACGCAAAGGACAAAAGCTTTTCAACAGGATCGGTATTTTTTTTATCTTTCATATGTATCACTCCCGATGATCCCGTATTTTTCAACAACACGGTTTATCTTTTTTATAAAAGTCTCTCCGAACAGGAACAAAAATATTGCCGTCGCCGCGCCGAATATTGCCGAAAACGGCGCGCCCGCGGCATAAACAGCAGCTATGCCTTTCAGAGTATAATCACTCAGCATTGCCAAAACGGAGCTGAGATCGGCGATGATGCCGTAAAGCCCAAAGGAAAGCACAAACCCGACAGAAGCAAGCTGCCACCGGCCCGGCTTCAGCTTTGAAAAGACAAGTCCGGCTGCAAAGCCGACAGCCCCGAGCGCGACCATCTGGAACGGAGTCCACATACCCTGCCCGAACAGAAAGTTGGAAACGAAAGCAGACATTGCGCCGATGATATATCCGCGCTGCGGACCGAGGCACACGGCGGAAACAATCACCACCGCCGCAATGGGCTTAAACTGGGGCACAAGATAAAACACAGCCCTTGAGACCACGGCAAGCGCGATCAGCACGGCAACGAGCGCAACCTCCCGTGCCGGCGGAGCCGATCTTTCATAGCTTATAAAAAACGGCAGAAGCGAAAGCACAAGGAGAATTGCCGCGGCAAGATAATAAGACGCCGACTGCGCAAAAAACAACTGCCACACGGCAACAAACACGAGAGACACTGCCATAAATATTAAAAAAACAAGATTCGCGCCGCGTTTCACTTCACCGCCTCCGCATCATCCACAGAAACGATTCTGCCGCCGCTCATGGCGGACAGCGACGTGGTGTAAACATCCAGCGAGGCAAAAAAGCGCCTGCGTGTATCCGCCGCGGCTATGCCGCCGTTAAACAGGAACGCCGCATGATCCGCATACCTGCCGGCGAACTCCAGATCATGTGTTGCAGCCACAACCGTTTTGCCCTGAGCGCACCACTGCCGCAGCATCTGCGCGAACTGCGCGCGGAACACTGCGTCCGTGCCCTTTGTAGGCTCGTCCAAAAGCAAAATATCCGCGCCCGAAGCAACAGCCTTGGCAAGCGCAAGGCGCTGCGCCTCTCCGCCGCTGAGATCAAACGGATTTCTGTTTTTAAGCGTTTCAAGCCCGAAGCTTTGCAGAAGCTCTTCGCTCTGAACCTCCTGCCCAACAGTATCACACAGAAAAAGAGAATACACATTCTGCGGCATGTAGACCGTTTTATCATTTGCTTTTACCCTGCCGCCGTACGGCTTCAACAAACCTGCAAGGCATTTGAGCAAGGTGGTTTTGCCGCTGCCGTTGGCGCCGACGATCATATTGATTTTACCGCTTTCGGCTTTATAGTCAAGTCCGAAAAGCACATCGGGCGCGCCTTTTTGATAAGCAAAGGCAAGTCCTTTTGCCTTGATTGCAAATTTTTTTGGCTCGCCTTCCGTAAAGCTTTTTTCCTTTACAGATAGAATTTCCCTGCGCGCAGCGGCAAAATCAAGCGTTCGGCTTTTTAAAAGCAGCGTATATGGCGGCAGCATCAGCGCCATATCTTTTTTTGAATCTGCAAGATAACCGGCGAAATCCGCCGGCATGCCGCAGAATGAAGCCGAGCCGTTTTCAAGAAAAACGACTCTGTCCGCATTGCCGAGCAGGTCGCAGGTATGCTCACATATAAGAACGGTTACGCCGCGCTCCTTATTGAGCCGCAGCACGGCATTTCTGAAATTCTGAGCCGAAACGGGGTCAAGCTGCGAACAAGGCTCGTCCAGCAGCAGTATATCCGGCTTTGCCGAAGCGGCGCAGGCAAGCGCGAGAAGCTGTTTCACACCGCCGGACAGATTTTCGGTCTTTTCGTTTATGTATTTATTCAGGTTAAAATAGCTTGCGGTCTCTGCGATTCGCAGGGAGATCTCGCTTCGGTTCATATCACTGTTCTGAAGCGCAAAAGCAAGCTCGCCGAAAACCGTGTCCGTAATCAGATTGCTCTCCACGTTCTGACCGACAAAACCTGTTTTCCGTGTATCCATACGGATCTCACCGCCGAGTTTGCCGAACGGCGCAATCTCCTTTTTGAGCAGGCGCAGCAGCGTGCTTTTACCGCTGCCCGACCTGCCGCAGAGCAGGATAAACTCTCCGCTTTCAACGAATAGGTTTATATCCGCAAGCGCAGGTCCGTCCTCTCCGGGATAGGTAAAGCTTAAATTTTTGACTTCAAGAATCGCCATTTAACGTCCTCCGCCAAATCAATCACGAGCGGCAGCACACACAATACTGCCCAAAGGATCAGCGCCGGAGCGCTGAAAGCCGCAACATCAAGTGTTTGCGTATAGCTGAACTGAAAGCGGCCTGAAACATACGCCGCCGCCTGCGCTATAAAAAGAATTATGAAAACGCCGGTCAGCACGGCGTCCGCGGCTCTGAAAACATACGGCGAATAATGGCGCCTTTTATTTTTGCCGAATCCGCGCGCACGCATCGTATCCGCCGTTTCTATGCTGCGCTCAAGACTTATGGAAACGAGCGCCGAAAAGCGCCGCAAAGTATTTTTCAGCCCCTTTGTTTCATTCCCAAGCCCCTGCTGACCTTCTTTGAGCTCACGCGCCGTTTGATTCATCAGCGGCACAAACCGCAGCACCATGGAAAAAAGGAGCACAAGATTCGGCGCGAAGCCGCCGAAAAGCGCTGTAAACTTATCGCTTGTTATGACTTCACTGTACGCCGAAAACCACACGATAACCGCCGCAAGCATAACGCCCGTGCACGCGCCGTAAGCGAGCGCCTCCAGTGAAAAATGAGTTGAGCCGACCGAGAAAAGCACGGTCGCGCCGTATCTGCAAAACAGCATGTTCAAAACCGCCACAAGCAGGATCAGCGGCAGGGTGAATCGCAGGAGCGACAGAAGCCGCCTGCCGCCGCAAAGCCGCAGATAATAAAGAAGCGCCGCAGCAAAGGAGACGGCAAGATGATACGGATTTAGAAAAACAAGCGTTATGATGATTTCAAAAACAAAAAAAAGGAAGCAGACAGCAGGATGAACTTTAGAAAATCTATCCATATCCGCCCCTCCAAGTTTCTCCTTAATTCTATTAGACGCCTAAAACAGAGGCATCTGTGCAAATCGTTTTAATACTCAATTCCGCGGCGTGCCGCCGTGCCCGAATCAAACGGGTGGCGTTCCTTTACCATACGGGTGATATAATCCGCCCTCTCAAAAAGGTAATCTCGCCTGACATGCCCGGTTATAACATACTCCCTGTCCGCGCTGAAAGTGAGCGACCTTTCAAGATCTTCCCCGAGCAAAGTCAGCACATCCAGAAATTCATCCAGCACGATCACATCGGCGCTGTTGTCAAAAGCGTCCTTCACCGCGCTTTCCGCCCATAAAGCATAGCTTTTCTTTTCCGCATCGCTCATGTTAAACAGGAACGGCAGCTTTGCCGGATTTTCGTAAAACGCAATCTCACATTCGGCAAGCCTTTCGGATGAGGAATTATCCTTTAAAAAGGAATAAAACGCAACCTTTTTGCCTGCTCCGCAGGCACGCAGCGCAAGACCGAGCGCCGCTGTGGTCTTGCCCTTGCCGTCTCCGTAATAAATATGGATCATCTGATTCTGACATCCTGTTTGGTCTGAAATCTGTAACCGTACTGGTCAAGAATATGCATTTTATTGAGCGCGATCATCGTGCCCTTTGACACACAAAGCTCCGCGCGGGGAGCAATCGTCACATCAAGCTCCAGCGCCTCGGAAAACATTTTGTCGATTCCGTAAAGCTCCGAACAGCCGCCGGTCAGGATAACGCCGTCGTTCGCGATATCCGCCACGAGCTGCGGAGTGGTGCGCTCAAACAAGACCTGCGCGGCGTTTGTAAGCTGCTCAAGCAGCGGTTTTAAGCATTCGTATATCTCATTTCCGCTGATCTCAACGGCGCAGGGCATGCCGGAAAACATATCCCTGCCCTTTGCGCGCATATTGACATCCTCTTCCCTCGGCACAGCGCCGCCGACACGGTTTTTGATCTCCTCCGCCATACGCTTGCCGATGAGCACACCGTATTTTTCTCGCATATAGCGTGTTATCTCTTCATCAAAGCTGTTTCCGGCAACACGCAGGGTATCCGTCTGGCTCATGCTGCCCTGACTGATAACCGCCATATCGGTGGTGCCGCCGCCGATGTCAATCACAAAAGCGCCTGTGGGCTGGAGCGGGTCGATACCTGCTCCGAACGCGGCGCAGAGCGGCTCTTCTATCAAGCAGACAGACCTTGCACCCGCCGTGATAATAACCGAAATGAGTGTGCGCCTTTCCACATCCGTCGCAAGGGCGGAGACCGCCGCCACAACACGCGGCTTGAATATGCTTTTTTTGATGATTTTATTTATGAAGAACTGCACCATGCGGCAGGCGATATTATAATTCGTGATCGCGCCGCCCACTATGGGCTGGATAACGGATACGCCGCTCGGCTCCCTGCCCTCAAGATAATATGCGCGTCTGCCGGCGTAGAGTATCTTTTCCGTCTGCGTATCGTAAGCCACGTAGGACGGCTCATTCACCACAACGCCTTTGCCAGGCACGGAGATCACAATCGAGCTTGTTCCGAGGTCTATTCCCAAATCATATCCAAACATAAAAATGTCATTCCTTATATCAATATCGGATGTTGCACTGCCGCGCCCGATATAAATTTCTATATAAATGTTACTGTAAAAGGCTGTTGTTGTCAACCGTTAAAAAGTGAAGAAGCGCGCTGTATCGGCGGCTTTTTTTGTCGTTTTCCACCATTCGGCGCACTGCGCTCTCCTCGCCCACGAGCACGATGAGCTTTTTTGCCCTTGTAACGGCGGTGTAAAACAGATTTCTGTAAGCAAGCTTGGGCGGCGTGGCAAGCACGGGGATCACAACGCCGTCAAATTCCGAGCCCTGACTCTTATGCACAGTCATAGCATACGCAAGCTCAAGCTCTCCGATATTCTGAACGGAATACATCGCCTCGCGGTCGTCAAAACGCACGTTTATAATATCGTTTGCCCTGTCGATACGGGTCAGAATACCGATATCGCCGTTGAAAACGCCCATTCCGTTTTCATTCGATTTGAACCACGGAATATCGTAGTTGTTTTTCACCTGCATAACCTTGTCGCCCTCTCGCAGGGTGTAGCCTTTTGAAACGATTTCCCGTTTGCCTTTTTCGGGCGGATTCAGCTTTTTCTGAAGCATAATGTTGATTGTCTGCGCACCGAGCTCGCCTTTTTTGCCGGGACAGAGCACCTGAAGATCGGAAATCGGATCCATTCCATAGGCAGACGGCAGACGGCGCGTGATAAGATCCACGATTTTTCTGCCGGCATTGTACGGCGCAGTTTCACGCATCAGGAAAAAATCGGAATCTGCCGAATTTTCATCCAGAACAGGCATTTCGCCCTTAACAACACGGTGGGCGTTTGTAACGATCAGGCTCTGTATTGCCTGGCGGAAGATCTTGTCAAGCTGAACAACGGGAATCAGACCGCTCTTGATCAGATCGCCGAGCACATTGCCCGCACCGACGGGAGGAAGCTGATCTTTATCCCCCACCATAATCAGGCGCGCATGCAGCGGCAGCGCCTCAAGCAGGGAATCAAAAAGGAAAATATCCACCATGGAAAGCTCGTCAACGATAACGGCGTCCACATCAAGCGGATTTTTACGGTTGTGCACAAAAACAGGAAGATCGGAACCGTCCCGGTACTCCACCTCAAGCAGGCGGTGTATCGTTTTCGCCTCACATCCCGTAAGCTCTGTCATACGCTTTGCCGCTCTGCCGGTCGGTGCCGCAAGCGCCACATCGAGCCCCCTGTTTTTCATAAGGGTGATAATGCCTTTAACGGTAGTCGTTTTACCTGTTCCCGGTCCGCCGGTGAGTATGAGCAAACCTTTATTTACGGCAATCTCAATGGCTTCGCGCTGTTTTAAATCAAACTCAATGCCGTTCGCCTTTTCAAATGCATAGATCTCGCCCGGCGATATCTCGGTCTGCTGCGGCGGATAACCGACTGACGCCTTTATCCGCTGCGCAATCTCCGCTTCGGCATTATATGCCGAAGGTGTGAACAGAAAATCTCTGCCGTCTATCTCCTCACGGAAAAGCTGATTGCAGCTCAGCGCGTCATCAACAGCAATCTCAGCAACATCCTCCGGGCAGGAAAGATAGCTGCATGCTGTTTTTATGACCGAATTTCGCGGCAGGCAGGTGTGCCCGTTTGCAATATTATGCTCCACAATGTGAACGGCAAGAGACTGTGCGCGCAGATCCTGCGAAACAGGTGTCTCAAGCCCGTCCGTAATCTCCTCGGCACGCTCAAAGCTGTATATCCCTGCCGAAACAAAAGCGTAAGGATTCTCGTCAAACACCTCGGCAGCGTTTTCATGAAAAAACTTATAGGCATTGAATGCCTCTTTCTGAGTAAGTCCTTTTTTGGTAAGTTCGTTAATGGTCAACCGAGAAGCGAATTTCTCTTTAAAGCTTTTTTGTATCTCGCGCGCCTTCGGCTTGCTTATGCCTTTTATTGATGCAAGGCGGTTGACATCGTTTTCAATCACATCAAACGACTCCGCCCCGAACTGCTCAACGATCTTAACGGCTGTAGCCTCGCGCACGCCTTTGATGATGCCGCTTGAAAGATAGCGCAGGATTCCTGCGGCGTCCTGCGGCAGTGTTTCAGTCAGGGTCTCCGCTTTAAACTGTCTGCCGTAAGACGGATGAATACACCATCCACCGTATGCCTCGATCTGTGAACCGACGGCAAGCTGCGGAAAATGACCTACAACGGTAACGCCTTCATCACCGCTGAGTATTTCCATAACGGTATAGCCGTTTTCCTCGTTATAATATGTAATTTCCTCAACGGCTCCCTTAATATGCTCAAGCCCTTTTTCAATCATAGTATTCATCTCTCTTGCTTAAAGATTGTACCATACTTACGCACAAAAATAAAGGCAAAGCGCAAGCAATTTCACATGAAATTAAAAAAATTCCGCCCTATAACGAGTCTGAAAATATCAAAGAAATTACGATGTATGTAATGTTTGCAGCAATTAAAAAAATCAATTTTTCTTTAATTTTCAATTTAAACAACTGAATACTTAAAAGCAGCGATATTTTTTGCAAAAGCACAAAAAAAGAGCAGTCTTTCGACTGCTCTTAATGATTTGAGTTGATTACTCGTCTACTTCTGTTACAACGCCTGAACCAACGGTTCTGCCGCCTTCACGGATAGCGAAACGAAGACCCTTTTCGATAGCGATAGGAGTGATAAGCTCTACATCCATAAGAACGTTATCTCCGGGCATGCACATCTCTGTGCCCTCGGGAAGAGTGATAACGCCTGTAACGTCAGTTGTTCTGAAATAGAACTGGGGACGATAGTTGTTGAAGAACGGAGTATGACGGCCGCCTTCATCCTTTGTCAATACGTAAACCTGACCCTTGAACTTGGTGTGCGGATGAATGGAACCCGGCTTTGCAAGAACCTGACCTCTCTGGATCTCTGTTCTCTGAACACCACGAAGGAGTGCGCCTACGTTATCACCGGCCTGAGTGAAGTCAAGAGACTTACGGAACATCTCAAGACCTGTGCAGACAGTCTTTCTGATCTCTTCTTTGATACCAACGATTTCAACTTCCTCGTTGAGCTTAAGAACGCCACGCTCTACACGGCCTGTAGCAACAGTACCACGGCCTGTGATCGTCATAACGTCCTCAACAGGCATAAGGAACGGAAGATTCTCGTCACGCTCAGGAGTCGGGATATAGCTGTCAACAGCCTCAAGAAGCTCTCTGATGCAATCGCAAGCAGGATCGTCATTTGAAGCAGCGTTAAGAGCGTTAAGAGCGGAACCTCTGATGATCGGGATGTCATCGCCCGGGAATTCATACTCGCTGAGCGTATCACGAATCTCCATTTCAACAAGCTCAAGAAGCTCTTCATCGTCAACCTGATCAACCTTGTTCATGAATACAACGATGTAAGGAACGCCAACCTGACGGGCAAGAAGAAGGTGCTCTTTGGTCTGAGCCATAGGACCGTCTGTTGCAGCGATAACAAGGATAGCGCCGTCCATCTGAGCAGCACCGGTGATCATGTTCTTGATGTAGTCGGCATGTCCGGGGCAGTCAACGTGAGCATAGTGACGTGTTTCTGTCTCATACTCAACGTGTGCGGTGTTGATTGTGATACCACGCTCTCTCTCTTCGGGAGCCTTATCAATATCAGCATAGTCCTCGAACTTAGCGTGACCTTCGTTTGCAAGATACTTTGTAATAGCCGCCGTAAGAGTTGTTTTACCGTGGTCAACATGGCCGATCGTACCAATGTTTACGTGCGGTTTAGAGCGGTTAAATTTTTCTTTTGCCATTGGAATTTCCTCCTTAAAAAATTCAATAGTAAAATTGTTATGATTATTTTATCAAAGCACGAATAAAATATCAAGTGTTTTTAATAATTTTGTTGTTAATTAATCCTTTTTTACTCTGGTAGAGATAATTTCTTCGGAAATGGACTTCGGTACAGGCTCATAGCCGTCCGGCTCCATTGTATACTGACCGCGTCCCTGCGTCTTGGAACGAAGATCGTTTACATATCCGAACATCTCTGAAAGCGGAACGCGCGCGTTGATCTGCTTAGCGCCGGCTCTGTCTTCCATACCCTGGATCTGACCGCGGCGTGAGTTAAGATCTCCGATAACATCGCCCATGTAATCCTCGGGAACGATAACAGTAACCTTCATCATAGGCTCAAGGATGATCGGGTTTGCCTTCTTGGCAGCATCCTTGAATGCCATGGAACCTGCGATCTTGAAAGCCATTTCGGAGGAGTCAACCTCGTGATAAGATCCGTCGTAAAGCTCTACCTTGATATCAACCATCGGGTATCCTGCAAGAACACCGCTCTTCATAGCGCCCTGGATACCTGCGTCAACAGCGGGGATGTATTCCTTGGGAATCGCACCGCCGACAACGGAGTTGATGAATTCATAGCCCTTGCCGATACCGTTTTCGTCCACATTCGGTGACATACGGATCTTAACGTGGCCGTACTGACCCGAACCGCCTGACTGACGCTTATACTTCGTATCCGACATAGATTCTGCCTGAATGGTTTCTTTATAAGCAACCTGAGGAGCGCCGATATTCGCCTCTACCTTAAATTCACGGAGCATACGGTCAACAATGATCTCAAGGTGAAGCTCGCCCATTCCGGCGATGATCGTCTGACCGGTTTCCTCATCTGTATAAACCTTGAACGTGGGGTCTTCTTCAGCAAGCTTTGCAAGCGCAATGCCCATCTTTTCCTGACCCGCCTTCGTTTTCGGCTCAACCGCAACGCGGATAACGGGATCCGGGAAATTCATGGACTCAAGCACGATCGGATGATCCTCGTCACACAGGGTATCGCCCGTTGTGGTGTTCTTAAGACCTACGGCAGCTGCGATATCGCCGGCATAGACCTCTGTGATATCCTCTCTGTGGTTGGAGTGCATCTGAAGTATACGGCCCATTCTTTCTCTGTGGCCTTTAACGGAGTTATAGACCTGAGAACCGGCGGTAAGAGTGCCCGAATATACACGGAAATAGCAGATCTTACCGACAAACGGGTCTGTTGCAATCTTGAATGCGAGCGCTGAGAACGGCTCGCTGTCTGAAGAATGGCGATATTCTTCCTCATCCGTTTCCGGATTTACGCCCTTGATGGATTCAACGTCCGTCGGAGCGGGCATAAAATCAACGATAGCGTCAAGCAGGGGCTGAACACCCTTATTTCTGTAAGAAGTGCCGCAGGTGATCGGAACCATCTCGCACTTACAGGTGGCTTTTCTGATGGTTGCCTTAATCTCGTCAACAGTGAGTTCCTGACCGTCAAAATATTTTTCCATCAGTTCCTCATCCTGCTCCGCAACAGCCTCAAGGAGCTTTTCGCGGTATTCCTGAGCAAGCTCTTTCATATCATCCGGGATCTCTTCGCGGCGGACATCATTGCCCATGTCGTCATAATAGATCTCGGCGTCCATATTTACAAGGTCTACAATTCCCTTGAATGTGTCCTCGCTGCCGATAGGAAGCTGAATCGGAACAGCATTGCACTTAAATCTGTCTTTTACCATGTTCAAAACATTGTAAAAGTCCGCGCCCATAATATCCATTTTATTGACATAGATCATACGGGGAACATTATAGTCATCCGCCTGACGCCAAACGGTTTCGGACTGCGGCTCTACGCCGCCCTTTGCGCAAAGAACGGTAACAGAACCGTCCAGAACGCGAAGGGAACGCTGAACCTCTACAGTGAAATCAACGTGACCGGGAGTGTCTATAATATTTATCCTGTGATTTTTCCAAAAACAGGTTGTAGCGGCGGAGGTGATTGTGATACCTCTTTCCTGCTCCTGCGCCATCCAGTCCATCGTGGCAGCGCCGTCGTGGGTCTCGCCGATCTTATGATTTATTCCCGTATAATAAAGGATACGCTCGGTAGTTGTGGTTTTACCGGCATCAATGTGCGCCATAATACCAATATTTCTTGTTTTTTCAAGAGATACTTTTCTTGGCATAATATCCTCCTAACCTGATTATGGGATCAATATCTGAAATGAGCAAAAGCCTTGTTTGCCTCTGCCATCTTGTGCGTATCATCACACTTCTTAACTGCGCCGCCGGTTTTATTAACAGCGTCCATAATCTCCGCAGCAAGGCGTTCCTTCATAGTTCTTTCGGAACGCAGACGGGCGTAAGCCGTGATCCAGCGCAGACCGAGAGTCTGGCGTCTTTCAGGGCGAACCTCAAGCGGAACCTGATAGGTTGCGCCGCCGACACGGCGTGCCTTTACCTCAAGGGTGGGCATAACGTTTTCCATTGCGGCTTCAAAAGACTCAAGAGGATCGTTTCCTGTTTTTTCCTTAATGATGTCAAACGCACCGTAAACTATTTTCTGTGCAACACCCTTTTTTCCATCATACATGATATTGTTGATAAGACGCGTTACAAGCTTTGAGTTGTAAAGCGGATCGGGCAACACATCACGCTTAGCGATTTGGCCTCTTCTTGGCATCTTCGCTTCCCTCCTTCATAATTAATAATGAGTTCATAGGTACTCGGTTTTCCCGTGGAGTCAACAAGTAGGCTATACCGCATATACATATATAGATATAAAAGGTATAAACTATTGTTTTTCCGATTGGGTATGCTGCTTATTTCTTTGCAGCCTTGGGCCTTTTTGCACCGTACTTGGAACGACCCTGCATTCTGCCGTTTACGCCCTGTGTATCCAGAGTTCCGCGGATGATGTGGTAACGCACACCGGGAAGATCCTTAACACGGCCGCCGCGGACCATAACTACCGAGTGTTCCTGAAGGTTGTGACCTACGCCGGGGATGTAAGCCGAAACTTCCATTCCGTTTGTAAGACGAACACGGGCGATTTTACGAAGCGCGGAATTAGGCTTTTTCGGGGTAGCGGTCTTTACCGCAGTGCAAACGCCGCGCTTCTGGGGAGAGCAGTTATCGTTCATAACGTTTTTCTTTGTGTTCAGGCTCTTTAACAGTGCGGGCGCCTTGGCCTTTTTCTCAACAGACTTTCTGCCTGTTCTTACTAACTGGTTAAAGGTAGGCAATAGTTTATATCTCCTTTCTGCAATATTTATGCGCGGTTATGTGCGCATAAACCGGCGTTCATACACAGTAAAAACGCCCGTTTACACGCACATATTGAGGCAGGCAGAAAGCCCGCCTCAATATTTTGTGCATTTGTGCCAAAATAATAAAAATTATTTGTTGAATTTGCTGCTTTTGCTACTCACACAATTACCAAGTATATCACTCAGACATACTGTTTGTCAATAGCTTTTGCAATTGTTCCAGATTTAATATCTCCTCTGAACCCTCTGCCGAAAAATAGCTGGGCACAACATCCACATCACGGAACACATCCATACCCGTACCTGCCGGAACGAGCTTACCGATGATAACATTTTCCTTAAGACCGATAAGCGGATCGACCTTGCCCTTGATGGCTGCATCCGTAAGAACACGCGTGGTTTCCTGGAAGGAAGCGGCCGAAAGGAAGGAATCCGTAGCGAGAGACGCTTTCGTGATACCCATAAGAACAGGAATATAAGTTGCCTTTTTCAGGTCAGCCTCGCCTGCTTTGATCCTTTCGTCTATCTTGTCGTTTGCCTCGTCAACAGCGGAAACGTCCACCATTGTGCCTGCAACAAGGTCCGTATCTCCCGCGTCATCCACCGTGCATTTCTTAAGCATCTGGCGGACGATTACTTCGATGTGTTTATCGTTGATATCAACACCCTGTGTACGGTAAGCGAACTGAACTTCCTGAATCAGATAGTTGTAAACAGCCTCTTCGCCGAGAATCGCCAGCACATCGTGCGGATTCTTGGAGCCGTATGTGAGCTCCTGACCCTTTGTAACATACGCGCCCTCTGTGATCTCTTCGCGGATTCTGAAGCCGTAAGGCACAAGATATTTCTTTTCTTCCAGCGTTTCCTGATTGGTTACAACGATATGCTGCGTCTTTTTAACTTCTTCAAATCTTACAACGCCGTCAATTTCGGAAAGGATAGCGTACTGCTTCGGCTTTCTTGCCTCAAACAGCTCCTCAACACGGGGAAGACCCTGTGTGATATCCTCTCCGCCGGCGATACCGCCGGTGTGGAAGGTTCTCATCGTAAGCTGCGTACCCGGTTCACCGATCGACTGGGCGGCAATGATACCTACCGCTTCACCGACCTGAACAGGCTCGTTAAACGCAAGGTTTGAACCGTAGCACTTACGGCATACGCCGTGGCGTGATTTACATGTGATAAGAGAGCGAATCTTGACTTCGGTGATGCCTGCGGCAACAATGCTGTCCGCAACCTCTTTGGATATCATTTTATCCGGTGAGGCAAGCACTTCGCCCGTTTCGGGATGCCTTACCTCGTCAAGCGGGAATCTGCCCACAAGGCGCTCATTGAGTGATTCAAGCTCACGGTTGCCGTCCATAATGGCTTTAACAACGATACCGTCATGGCAGCCGCAGTCATCGTCACGAATAATAACATCCTGCGAAACGTCTACAAGTCTTCTGGTAAGGTAACCCGAGTCAGCCGTACGCAGCGCCGTATCGGCAAGACCTTTACGCGCGCCTCTTGAGGAGATGAAGTATTCAAGAATATTGAGTCCTTCACGGTAATTTGCGCGGATCGGGATCTCGATCGTTTTACCGGCCGTGTTTGCGATAAGTCCGCGCATACCTGCAAGCTGACGGAGCTGCGCCGTGCTGCCGCGGGCGCCTGAGTCTACCATCATGTGGATCGGGTTATGCGTGCCGTCAAAATTGGAGGTCAGTTCGTTCGTAACCTTATTTGTGCAGTCCTCCCACGCTCTGATAACAGCAGCTGAACGCTCGTCATTGGTGATAAGACCGTAGTTGTAGTTCATGGTGATCTCATCGACCTTCTTTTCCGCTTCGTCAAGGAAGGTCTTTTTCGCCTCAGGTATAAGCGCATCGCAAACGGCAACGGTGGTGCCGGATACAGTTGAATACTTATAACCCTGGGCCTTTATGGCGTCAAGCGCGACAGACGCGACGGAAACGCCGTGAACGGAGATCAATTTATCAACGATTTTGCCGAGTTCGCCTTTCTTTACAACGAAGTCGATCTCCGGCTTGAATTCCATCTCAGGATCACAACGGTCTACAAAACCGAGATCCTGCGGAATGGGATTGTTGAATATAACTCTGCCTATCGTGGTTATGATGACCTTACTCTTTACCCCGTTTTCCGTTTCCTTTGATACACGGATCCTTGCAGGGGAATGCATACCAAGAGAGCCCTCCTGATAAGCCATCATAGCCTCATCTTTATCTCTGTAAATATTATAGGTTTTATAAATAGAGAATTCGGAAACAAGCTCGGAATCCACATCCGCACAAAGGAACTGTGCATCTGTGTATTTGCCGTTGATTCTTGCTTTCACCTCTTCAAAGGAAATCTCCTTTGTTCTCTCCTCGTCTTCAAAAAAACGCGGCTGACCGGGTTCGCCCTCTTTTATCATTGTGAGATAATAAGAACCTATGACCATATCCTGTGTGGGAACGGTTACCGGCTTACCGTCTGACGGCTTGAGCAAATTGTTTGCGGCAAGCATAAGAAGCCTTGCCTCCGCCTGAGCTTCAGCCGAGAGCGGAACATGGACAGCCATCTGGTCACCGTCGAAGTCAGCGTTAAACGCCGTACAAGCGAGGGGATGAAGCTTAATCGCCCTGCCCTCTACAAGCACCGGCTCAAACGCCTGAATACCAAGGCGGTGAAGCGTGGGAGCACGGTTGAGCATTACGGGGTGATCCTTGATAACTACCTCAAGCGCATCCCATACTGCGGGATCCTGTGCTCTTTCCACTTTCTTTCTTGCCGACTTTATATTGGAAGCCGCGCCTGTTGCAACAAGGCGTTTCATAACGAAAGGCTTGAACAGCTCGATCGCCATTTCCTTGGGAAGTCCGCACTGGTGCATTTTAAGCTCCGGGCCTACTACGATAACGGAACGTCCCGAATAGTCAACACGTTTACCGAGCAGGTTCTGACGGAAACGTCCCTGTTTACCCTTGAGCATATCGGAAAGGGATTTGAGCGGACGGTTGCTCGGACCCGTGACGGGTCTGCCGCGTCTGCCGTTGTCAATAAGCGCGTCTACGGCTTCTTGAAGCATTCTCTTTTCATTTCTGACGATGATATCCGGCGCGCCGAGTTCAAGGAGTCTCTTAAGGCGGTTATTTCTGTTGATTACTCTTCTGTAAAGGTCATTAAGGTCAGATGTTGCAAACCTGCCGCCGTCAAGCTGAACCATAGGTCTGATATCGGGCGGGATTACGGGGATAACATCCAGTATCATCCATTCAAGCTTGTTGCCGCTCTTATAGAAAGCGTCAACCACATCCAGCCTTTTCAGAAGACGTACTCTCTTCTGACCCGTTGCGGTCTCAAGCTCTTCGGTCAGCTCGTTTCTGAGCTGCTCAACATCAATATCCTGAAGAAGCTTCTTGATCGCCTCAGCGCCCATTCCTGCTTCAAAATCGTCCTCATAGCGCTCGCGCATCTCGGCATATTCCTTTTCGTTGAGGATCTGCATCTTCTCAAGCGGGGTATCGCCGGGATCGGTTACGATATAAAGCGCGAAATAAAGCACCTTTTCCAGATAGCGGGGGCTGATATCAAGCACAAGGCCGAGACGGCTGGGTATCCCTTTAAAATACCATATATGGGAGACCGAAGCAGCGAGTTCTATATGACCCATACGCTCACGCCTTACTTTTGAACGTGTGATCTCAACGCCGCAGCGCTCGCAGACCTTGCCCTTATAACGGATTCTTTTATATTTTCCGCAGTGACACTCCCAGTCCTTAGTGGGTCCGAAGATTCTTTCACAGTAAAGTCCGTCCTTTTCGGGCTTGAGCGTTCTGTAATTTATTGTTTCCGGCTTCGTTACCTCGCCGTAAGACCATTTACGTATCTGTTCCGGGGAGGCAAGACCGATTCTTATTGAACTGAATTCATTCTGATTTTCCATGTGGAAGCACTCCTTTATATATAATGTAATACGGATTTCGGTCTGTATGGATTATTCGTCATAATCATCGTCGCCGGAATCGGTGAAAAGATCATCCATATCCGGGTCCTGACCTGCTTCCTCGCCGTTCTCATCAGGATTTTCAAGAGTATATCCTTCGCTGTTCGCGTCAAAATCATTTACCTGAGAGAAAGCGTTTTCATCTATCGGCTGAATCTCCGTGCCGTCGTCGATATCCTGCTTGAGTTCAACCTCGTTGCCGTCTCTGTCATACAGACGGGTATCAAGACCGAGCGCCTGAAGTTCCTTGAAAAGAACCTTGAAAGATTCCGGTGTGCCGGCAGGCGGAATATTCTCGCCTTTAACGATCGCCTCGTAAGTCTTTACACGTCCCGTAACATCATCCGACTTAACAGTGATGATCTCCTGAAGCGTGTAAGCAGCGCCGTAAGCCTCCAGCGCCCAGACTTCCATTTCACCGAAACGCTGACCGCCGAACTGCGCTTTACCGCCGAGCGGCTGCTGGGTTACCATGCTGTACGGTCCTGTGGAACGGGCATGGATCTTATCGTCAACAAGATGATGCAGTTTAAGATAGTACATATATCCGACTGTGATCGGATTATCGAATTTTTCACCTGTTCTGCCGTCTGTAAGGATCGTTTTACCGTCTTCGGAAAGTCCTGCAAGACGCAGACATTCGCGTATATCATCCTCGTGAGCGCCGTCAAATACCGGCGTGCACATCTTCCAGCCGAGCGCCTTTGCGGCGTAGCCGAGATGCACTTCAAGCACCTGACCGATATTCATACGTGAAGGTACGCCCAGAGGGTTAAGAACGATATCGAGCGGTCTTCCGTCCGGCAGGAACGGCATGTCTTCCTGAGGAAGAACACGGGAAACAACGCCCTTGTTTCCGTGGCGGCCCGCCATCTTATCGCCGACCTGAATCTTTCTCTTCTGCGCGATATAAACGCGTACGACCTTGTTTACACCGGGGCTGAGTTCATCACAGTTGGCTCTTGTGAACACCTTAACGTCAACAACGATACCATACTCACCGTGAGGAACACGCATGGAAGTATCTCTGACTTCTCTTGCCTTTTCGCCGAATATGGCGCGCAGCAGTCTTTCCTCTGCCGTCAGCTCTGTTTCACCTTTCGGCGTTACTTTTCCGACAAGGATATCGCCGCTGTGAACCTCTGCGCCTATACGAATGATACCGTCCTCATCAAGATCTCTGAGCGCGTCCTCGCCGACATTGGGAATATCGCGGGTAATATCCTCGGGACCGAGTTTTGTGTCACGCGCTTCAACATCGTGCTCCTCGATATGGATAGAGGTATAGACGTCATCGCGCACCATTTTTTCATTTATAAGAACAGCGTCCTCGTAGTTATAACCCTCCCAAGTCATAAATCCTATGAGAGCGTTTTTACCGAGCGCTACTTCGCCGTTGCTCGTTGCAGGACCATCCGCAATGACCTGACCTGCTTCAACTTTCTGGCGAATCGAAACGATTGGACGCTGGTTTATGCAGGTTCCCTGGTTTGAACCGCTGAACTTAACAAGCTCATATCTGTCCACATCGCCTTTTTTGACCGTTATCTCTATTGAATCGGCGTCAACAGCCGTAACGGTACCGCCGCGCTTCGCGATAACAACAACACCTGAATCGTAAGCGGCCTTGTACTCCATACCCGTGCCGACAATGGGAGCCTCCGTTTTAAGGAGCGGAACTGCCTGTCTCTGCATGTTAGCACCCATAAGCGCACGGTTCGCGTCGTCATTCTCAAGGAACGGGATCATCGCTGTGGCAACGGAAACAACCATCTTAGGTGAAACGTCCATAAAATCGACTCTTTCCGGCTCACAAGTGATAAACTCATCTCTGTGGCGGCAGGTTACACGCCTGTTTAAAAATCTTCCGTTTTCATCGAGCGGCTCATTCGCCTGAGCAACTATGAAATTATCCTCAACATCAGCCGTCATATAAACGACTTCAGAGGTTACAACTCCTGTTTCCTTATCCACCTTGCGGTACGGAGCCTCGATAAAGCCGTACTCGTTCAAACGGCTGTAGCAGGCAAGATAGGAGATAAGTCCGATATTGGGACCTTCGGGGGTCTCGATCGGGCACATTCTGCCGTAGTGCGTATAGTGAACGTCACGAACCTCAAATCCGGCTCTGTCCCTTGAAAGACCGCCGGGGCCGAGCGCCGAGAGCCTTCTTTTATGAGTGAGCTCGGCAAGCGGATTATTCTGATCCATAAACTGCGAAAGCGGAGAGGAACCGAAAAATTCCTTAACGGCAGCAACAACAGGGCGGATATTAATAAGCGCCTGAGGCGTGATCGCCTCATCGTCATCCTGCACCTGAAGCGTCATTCTTTCGCGGATCACTCTTTCCATTCTGGAAAAGCCGATCCTGATCTGATTCTGGAGCAGCTCTCCGACCGCTCTGATGCGGCGGTTGCCGAGATGGTCTATATCATCGGTGGTGCCTACGCCATGGGCAAGATTGATGAGGTAGGATACCGTTGCGAAAATATCGTCTGTTATAATATGTTTCGGAATGAGATCGTCAATATGAAGCCGGATCTCCTCCTTGAGTGCCTCTTCGTCATCGCCGCATTTTTCGAGAAGCTCGGAAAGCACTCTGTAAGATACCTTTTCATTTACGCCGTAAGGTTTGCAGTCGAAATCAACATACTTGTAAATATCCACCATGCCGTTGGAAACGATCTTAATCTCTTTGCCTTCAACGTCAATAAACGCGTTCATAACGCCGGCGTTTTCGATCTCTACGGCTCTTTCTTTATCTATCTTCTCTCCCGCGTCCGCAAGGAATTCACCCTGGGGAGAAATGATAGGCTGCGTGAGCGTCTGATCGGTCAGTCTGTCGCTAAGGGAAAGCTTTTTATTGTACTTGTATCTTCCCACTCTGGAAAGGTCATATCTGTGCGCGTCAAAGAACAGTCCGTCAAGATGCACCTGCGCCGTTTCAAGCGTGGGCGGCTCGCCGGGGCGGAGCTTCTTGTATACTTCAAGCAGCGCCTCTTCCGTGTTCTTGGTGGTGTCTTTTTCAATCGTGGCTTCGATTCTTTCATCATTGCCGAAGAACTCCCTGATCTGATCATCCGAACCGAGACCGAGCGCTCTGAGGAATGTTGTGATGAAAATCTTTCTGTTTTTATCGATTCTTACATAAAACAGATCGTTCGCGTCTGTTTCATATTCGAGCCATGCGCCTCTGTTGGGAATGACCGTGTTGGTAAACAGCTCTTTACCCGTTTTATCATGATCCATATGATAGTAAACACCGGGTGAACGTACAAGCTGTGACACAATACACCTTTCCGCGCCGTTTATTACGAATGTGCCGGCATCCGTCATAAGCGGGAAATCACCCATATAGATGATGTTTTCTTTCACTTCGCCTGTTTCCTTGTTTTGAAGGCGCGCTCTTACCTTGAGCGGTTTTGCATAGGTAACGTCACGCGATTTACACTGCGCAATCGTGTATTTCGGCTCGTCGTCCATAGAATAATCAATGAAATTCAGCACAAGGTTGCCTGTGTAATCCGTTATCGGGCCGATATCACGGAAAACCTCCTGCAGACCTTCGTCAAGAAACCACTGATAAGACTGTTTCTGCACCTCAATAAGGTTAGGCATCGGCATAACCTCATTGATCTTTGCAAAGCTTTTTCTTGTTGTGGTGCCGAGCTGAACGTCCTTTACGTTTATCATAAAGGCAATCACTCCGTTTCTTTTAGAATTACTGAAAAATAAAAAACGCGCCGCTCCGAGATTAAAAATACGGGGCTGTTTTCGAGGCTGAAAATATGCTGTTTTCCCCGAAAGGGCACACTTCCCATTTTTAACGTGCATATATAATAAGCTTTAGCTTTAAAGAAGTCAATAAAAATTTTTAAATTATTTTTGAAATCGGGCGTTTTCGGCAAAAGTTTTTGTAACACCCGTCCGTGTGTTTTGAAAAAACAGATATTTTGCCTTTGTTTGCTTGGGTTTACAAAAAAATACACATCCGCGATTTTTCATCTTTTCAAAACCCAAACGATTTGTTATAATAATATAACTGATTGAATTGGTGATGACGATATGAAAAAAATAATTGCGGCTCTCCTCTGTCTTGCCGTTGCGGCGTTTACATTTGCAGGCTGTTCGGGAGACGATGAAACACTGGACCTTATATACCCTTTCAGCGGTAACATAAACAGCTTTGACCCTCAGGTGGCGTCAACCGGCGATGAATTTCTTGTTACGGAAAACTGCTTTGAAGGGCTTGTAAGATGCGATGATGAAGGTAATATTACCGCCGGATGTGCCGAAAGCTGGAACGTAAGTTCCGACGGGCTTACCTATATTTTTAATATAAAAAAAGGTCTTAAATGGTACATTTATAAGTCTGTCGCGAAAAAAATGGGTGAAAACTATGATCCCGAAATCACTGCGGATGATTTCGTGTTCGCGCTTCAGCGCGGGGCAAGCGATCTTACGGACAGCCCTTTGTATTCAACCATTTCCGCAATCGAAAATGCGCCGCAGGTCCATTCGGGCGAAGAAGATGAAAGCACGCTCGGTGTTTCGGCACAGGATCAATACACGCTGGTTATAAAGCTTTCCTCGCCGGACGACAGTTTTCTTGAAACGATGTCCACAGCCGTGGCAATGCCCTGCAACAGAGAATTTTTTGAATCAACGAACGGCAGATACGGTCTTGACCTTGAATATACGATGTTCAACGGTCAGTTTTATATCACAAATATTTTGGACAGCTCCTATATTCTTGCAAAAAACAAAAAATACGCAGGACCGTCCCCTGCGAATGCAACGGATCTGACGCTCAATATCGTTGATTCTGAGGAGAGCCTTGCAGAGGATCTGCTCAGCGGATACTATGACGCAGCGTATATAAGAGGATATGAGAGCAGCGGTATAGATGAAAAGAGCGGCGTTACGCTGACTCCATACAGCAACACATCCTGGATGATCGTTATGAACGGCACGGACGGCATATTCGCAAATAAAGACGCGCGCCATGCCTTTTTGCTGTCACTCACAGACATAAACTATGAGGATTTTCCGTATCTTCAGAAAGCCGAAGGCTATGTTCCTCCGACCTGCACTGCCAACGGTGCGTCTTACATTGATTCGGTGTCATCTGTTGTTGAAAGCGCAAATGCCGGCGAAGCCGTTGCGCTTTGGCGTGACGCAATTGCAAAAGAAAAGCTTTATACACAGGAGATCACAATGCTCGTTCCCGACTATATGGAAGACGTGGCCAGGGCGCTGGTGCAGGGAATCCAAGCGGGTATCGGCTCCGTTTCAAATGTTAACGGGACCGATGTGGATTTCACCGTAACGATTGAGCCTATGGCGGAGAGCGAGATGAAATCAAAGGTAGCTTCTTCGGATTACGATATCGCTTTATATCCCTATACGGCAAATTCCACCAGCCCCGTGTCATTTCTGCAAAGCTTTGCCGATATAGGCTACGCCAAGTTTAACAGCAATGCATTCTCAAGAGCGCTTGAACAGGCAGCCTCGGCTGACGCCGAAAGCCTTGCACAGGCATGCCTTGACTGCGAAAAAGCGCTTTACGAAAACTATAGTTTTCTGCCGGTATTTTATGAATCCTGCTACTATGCCCAGGCAAAAGGAGTAAGCGGCGTTCAGTTCCACCCCGGTTCGGGAAGGGTGTCATTTATAAATGCAACAAGAAAATAACTGTAAAACAACACCGGTAAGCTACCCTTTATGGGCAAAGGTATTATGCTGGGCGCTCACAGCGGCATGTATGTGTGCCATATTCTACTTTTCATCACGCACTGCCGCCGAATCCTCTGCGCAGAGCGATGCCGTCAAGGCTTTTTTAATAAAAGTGTTCGGCGACGGTTTTTTTACCGAATTTATCGTGCGCAAAAGCGCGCATTTTCTGGAATACACCGGCCTCGGTCTTCTGTTTGCGCTTGCTTTTTACATACATTTCGGAAAACCCAAAACGCTGCTCGCGATCGTCTGCGCATCCGCATACGCCGTTACAGATGAAATACACCAGCTTTTTGTGGAGGGCAGGGCATGTAAATTTGCCGACTGGGGAATAGATACTGCCGGAGCGGTTGCGGGCGCGCTTTTTATACTGGCTGTGATATCGATCGCAGACAGATACAGAAGCAAACGCAAAAAGGGAATTGACAGAACAATTAAATAGATTATAATATTATTCATTAACAGAGTTTTGAGGAGGTATTGAATATGAACGTACTTATTTATGACAGTGAAGAACAGATCGGCATCGCGGCAGGCAATTATATGTGCGGACAGGTCCTTCAGAAGCCCGACAGTGTGCTTGGCCTTGCGACAGGCTCAACACCGCTGAAGCCCTACGGTCAGATGATCGAGCTTTATAAAAAAGGCGTGGTTGATTTTTCAAAGGTAACCACTTTCAATCTTGACGAATATGTAAACCTTGACGTGAATGATAAGAACTCTTATCACAGCTTTATGCATGAAAACCTTTTCGACCACATTAACATCCCTGCCGACCAGATAAACTTTCTTGACGGCAACGCCGAAGACCCGGAAGAAGAATGCCGCAGATACGAGGAAAAAATAAAAAAAGCAGGCGGAATAGACATTCAGCTTCTCGGCATCGGCTCAAACGGTCATATCGCCTTTAACGAACCGGCTGACTGTTTTCAGCGCTGGAGCCATGTTGTTACACTTAAAGAGAGCACGGTGAAGGACAACAGCCGTTTCTTTAAATCGATAGATGAAGTTCCCACGCAGGCTCTGACAATGGGGATCGGTTCAATCATGCAGGCAAAGAAGATTCTCATTATCGCCATCGGAGAAAACAAGGCAAAGGCGATCAAACAGCTTATTGACGGTAATGTTACTCCTATGTGCCCGGCGTCGGTTCTTCAGTTCCACACAGATGTAACGCTGATGCTTGACAGAGCCGCCGCAGCTCTTATTTAACTGCCTGCGGCGGAATAAAAGGAATATTTTAATGCGTAATATACAAAAAATAATAACGGCAGTAATTATAATTCTTGTTGCCGCTGCTGCGGGAATCAGCGCTTTACTTTATTTTTCCGGCTTGAACGAAGAACCGAAGCCAGAAAGTGAAACGCAGACCGTTTCACAATCACAGACACAGCAGCAAAGCGCGACCGTTTCAGAAGCTGAAACAGAAAACACGCAGTACGAAACCGAAAGCGCCGCACAGCCTGACACGACCGAAGAAGTCACCGGCTATGAGCTTCCGCTGACTGTGAGAGAGGCAATGGATGTGCTCCAGTTGCATTACGGCAAGGATTATGAGATCAACAGCACGATTGAGGAGGATGGCTTCCATTATTTTGCCGTAAACTATAACGGAGAAAAGATCGCCTCCGTTGCCGTTGACCTGAACACAGGCAGAGCTGTTGAAACAATGACTGAAACAGGCGCAAAAACCGAGTTTTCACTGGTTTAGCGCAAAGGAGACAAAAAGAATGGCTGAAAAAGAAAAATTTTATATTACAACTCCTATATACTACCCCTCCGGCAATCCGCACATCGGGCACTGCTACACAACCGTTGCCTGCGATTCCATTGCCAGATACAGAAGGCTTCAGGGAAAGGACGTTATGTTCCTTACGGGAACGGACGAGCATGGTCTTAAAATTGAGCAGAAAGCCGCGGACAAAGGCATCACGCCCAAACAATACGTTGACGAAAAAGTTGCCGTATTCAAAAAGCTGTGGAATTATATGAATATCAGCTATGACAGATATATCCGCACAACAGATGATTACCACATTGAAACGGTGCAGAAAATATTCAAGGAGCTTTACGACCGCGGATATATTTACAAAGGAAAATACACGGGCAAATACTGCACGCCGTGCGAGAGCTTTTGGACGGAAAGCCAGCTTGTTGACGGAAAATGCCCCGAATGCGGCAGAGAGGTCATTGACGCCTCCGAAGAAGCATATTTCTTCAAAATGGCGCCGTTTGCGGACAGGATTGAAAAACTGCTCACCGAAACCGACTATTTACAGCCCAAAACAAGAGCTGTTGAGCTGGTAAACAATTTCATCAAACCCGGTCTTGAGGATCTTTGCGTTTCAAGAACGTCTTTCACTTGGGGAATTCCCGTAACCTTTGATGATAAGCATGTGGTTTATGTGTGGATAGACGCGCTTTCAAACTATATAAGCGCGCTCGGCTATCTGAATGATAAATATAATGATTACGATAAATACTGGCCGGCGGACGTGCATATGGTTGCAAAAGATATTATGCGTTTCCATGCGATCATCTGGCCGGCAATGCTTATGGCGCTGGAGCTTCCCCTGCCGAAGCACCTTGCCGTGCATGGATGGATAACCTTTAACGGGCAGAAGATGAGCAAATCGCTCGGCAATGTTGTTGACCCGTTCGTGCTTGGCGAACGGTACGGCTGTGACGCCATCAGATACCATATTCTGCGTGAGATGGCGCTCGGCGCTGACAGCTCTTTCTCTAACGAGATCATGATAAACAGAATCAACTCAGATCTTGCCAACGATCTCGGCAACCTCGTTTCCAGAACCGTTGCGATGGTTGAAAAATACTTTGGCGGCACTCTGCCGGCAGAGAGGGAATCCGAACCGATCGATGATGAATTGCTGGGCATGGCTCTGTCACTGAGAGATAAAACCGATCATTATATTGATGAAACACAGCTCAATAATGCTTTGGCAGAGATCTTCAAGGTCATTTCAAGGGCAAATAAATATATCGATGAGACAACACCTTGGATTCTCGGCAAGGATGAAAGCAAGAAAGCACGCCTTGCAACGGTGCTTTACAATCTTCTTGAGACGATCAGAATCAGCACTACTCTGCTCTCCTGCTTTATGCCCTCAACAATGCCTAAGGTTTGGGAGCAGATCGGCGCAGACGAATCCCTGATCACATATGAAAACGCCGGGAAGAACGGCGTTCTGCCTGCCGATGTTACGGTCAAGAAAGGACCCGCTCTTTTCCCGAGGATAGATGTGGACAAGGAAATTGACGAACTCAACGCGTTGATTCAAAAGCAGATGAAGAAAGCCGAAAAAGAGGCGCAGAGCCACGGTCAGACGGAAGAGGAAAAAACGCCAGAGATCACTTTTGATGATTTTTCAAAGGTTGAACTGAAAGCGGCAAAGGTGCTCGAGTGCGAACCCATCAAGAAATCCAAAAAGCTGTTAAAGCTTCAGGTGGATGACGGCACTGCCGAAAAAAGGCAGATCGTTTCGGGCATTTCGCAGTGGTATAAACCTGAAGATCTGATAGGCAAAACCGTTATTATCGTTGCGAACCTTAAGCCTGCCAAGCTCTGCGGCGAGATGAGCTGCGGCATGCTGCTTGCGGCGGATACGCCGGACGGCGGAGTTAAGGTTATGTTTGCCGACGGGCTTGAACCGGGTATGCGCCTGAGGTAAAAGCAAGAATGTATCAAAATATATTTGACACGCACAGCCATTACGATGACGAACAGTTCAATGACGACAGAGACAGTCTTTTGACTGCCCTGCCGTCACGCGGCGTTATTGCTGCCGTGAGCTGCGGGTGTGATCTGAATTCCACCGAAACGAACAAAAAGCTTGCCGAAAAATATGAGTATATTTATTTCGCGGCGGGCTTTCACCCTGAAAATTTAGAGGGCTTTTCCATTGACGATCTGGAAAAAATAAAAAAATATGCAAGACATGAAAAATGCGTTGCAATCGGTGAAATCGGGCTGGATTATCACTGGATGGCTTCACCGAAAGAGACGCAGAAAGAATTTTTTGCCGCGCAGTGCGAGCTAGCAAACGAGCTTGACATGCCTGTTATCGTGCATGACCGAGAAGCCCACGCTGACACGCTTGATATTCTGAAAGAATACAGGCCCAAAGGGGTGCTGCACTGCTTTTCCGGCTCCGCTGAAACAGCTAAGGAAATCGTAAAAATGGGAATGTATATCGGCTTGAACGGCGTTGCTACCTTTAAGAACGCGCGCAAGAGCATAGAAGCGGCAAAAGCTGTTCCAATTGAGCGCCTTGTGCTTGAAACGGACTGCCCTTATCTTGCGCCCGTGCCGCACCGCGGGAAGAGAAACGACAGCAGTTTCATTCCCTTTATTGCCGAAAGGCTGGGTGAAGAACTCGGCTTATCCGCACAGGAACTGCTGGATATCACCGCCCAAAACGCAAAAAGACTCTATGAACTATAATATCCAATACCATGACAAACGCCGGCGTACTTTATAGTACACCGGCGTTTATTTAATGATATCAATGACCTCAAGATCACCGTCAACATAAAAACAGAGTATCTGCTATCATCCGCTGAAAACTTAAAAGCTCCTCCGAAAACTCGGAGGAGCTTGTTTTTTGGCAATTATTCGGCTGCAGCTTCTTCTGCTGCCTCTGCGGCCTTATCCTCTTTCTTCTCTTTCAGAAGAACGAATTTTTCCATCGGGAACAGGACGAGCATCTGAACAAGACCTGCCGCAAGGCTTGCGATCGTTCTTGCGAGCGCCTGAAGCCAAGCCCAGTCAACCTTTGCAATAATACCTACGATCCAGCCCTGAAGCCAAGTTGAAAACAGAATAAGCGCGATCATAAGTACAATATAGATCGCGAAGTTATACCACGGAGCGTCGGATTTAAAGGTGGTCTTTTTATTCTGATAAAAGCCATAAATATTCGCGATTAGATTGGAAAGGAAAAACGGAAGAAGATATCCCCATGTTACAACGCCGCCGACAACAACGCCGTTTTCAATCGTACCGCCCACAACATATTTGCCGATTTGCTCTATACCTTCGGCAGTGGTGGCGTCAAAAATGGTGTTCGGAGAAAATATGCTCTGAAGAAACGCCGGAAGCGTTGCCGTAACCCCGTCAAAAATAAGCGGAAGCACATTTGCAAGAACAAGCTGGATAATGGTTACAAGACCTGAAACCACAAGGAATTTCAGGATCTGCCAAAGGGTCTTCATAAACGATCCTTTTTCCTCCGCGGCATTATCTATTCCGCTGAGGCTGAATTTCTTTTTGTCTGCCATAAATTCTACTCCTTAAATAAAATAACGTTTACTGTTTACACGCAAGCGTTTTTGTCTATTTAAGTATATCAAATAGTAAGCCTCCATGCAAGAGAAAAAATTTATAATTATTTAATAATTTAAAGCAAAAGCGGCAGAATTCCCGATATCGCTCCTATGATTGCAACAATTGCCCAGACAACCAACGCAATCGCACCGGCAACAATTGCAACAATCAGTATAACTGCCAAGATAAGTAAAGACAGGATCAGCAGACCTTTTTTGCTCTTTTTAACAGGGTCGATAAAATCTCTTCTCTTATCTTCAAGCTGCGGCGCGTTTTTGGGATCATCATACACCGGGAATATCGGCAGAGTTGCCTTTGCGTCACAATAACCGGGATTCCAAAGCAGCGGCTCTACAAGGCTGCGCACACTTGTTGCGCCTTTAAGGAATTTTCCGATATTAAGATGAATTGTGTCAAGGAAAGAATCAATCACATTCAGACAAGCGCAGGTCAGCTTATATTCGCGGGTTTCAGGGCCGTAAGGCGAATCGCCGCAGTAAAGATTCTGAACCAGCTCAAGAATGAAATCAACCACTCTGTTATCGGCAATGTCAGCAATATCTTCTTTTTTAAGCCCGGATTCCTTTTTACAGATCTTCCACACCTTTTTAAAGGTAAGCTTATTCAGGAATTTGCCGATCGGTTTGATGATCCATGCCAATTTCCTGACCTTTTCACCGGGTATGGAAAAAGCGGGAGTCATTTCTGCCAGGCGGTCTATATCATTGCCCATTGCCCATATGACTTCGGATATCATACCGAAGAAAAAGCCTTTCATATATTCATCGAACGGCTTTCCGCCGGTGTCAAGCCCCGGCACATCTCGGATGACCGTGGTAGCCACATCTATTTCGGCGTTTTTCGGATCAAATGTTATCGTTCGCATCGTGGGAGGGCAGCCGATTACGGCGCCGCAGGCAACATCGTAGAACACATTTCCTTTTTTGCTGATCACATAGCTGATATCATGAACATGCGTGTGCCCCGTGAGCATACAATGCAGACCGGCATCCGCGAAGATCTCTCTGGTTGTTTCATGATTTCGCTGCATATCGCCCTTTCCGATGATGGCATAAAAAGGTGAAGGCGCAATCATCGGGTGATGGGTCATTGCAATAACGTACTGGTCGTTATCACGGGCATCCTTAAGCTGCTCAAGTATCCAGTTCATGCAGTCATCCGAAAAGCCTGAACCGCGCTCGCCCTCCGGCTTATAATTCGTGTCATCATTCAGCGCAAAAAGGCGGTATCCGGGCGCAAGCTGAACAACATAGCTCATAGATTCCTTATGGCATGATATTGCCTCATTCGGCCCGAATTCGTAATACATATCCCAAAGATCATGCCTGTCCTCAACAGCCGGAACCTTTATGGTCTTATCGCCCACATAACCGTCTGTAACGCCGCCGTCACGGTAATCATGTGTTGCCGTGATAACATAAACCCGTTTTCCGCGGCTTTTCAGATCACGCAGCATCCGTATAAATTCCGCATGGGAATCCAACTCGCCGTTATGCGTTGTGTCGCCGGAAAGAAGAACGATATCCGTTGACGCATCCTCGCACAGCAGATCGAATGCTGCTTTTAAAACGAGATCGCTGTCCTTGATCACGATCTGTGATTTAGACTCGGCGTTTTCATATGCTTTTCCGGACTCACCCACCTTATGCGAATAATAATGCGTATCGGTGATTACCTGAATTTTAAGCGGAGCGTTATTGCTGCCGCTTATTCCGTTTGCCATAAATTTTTACCTCCTAAACAATATTTATGAATCAAGCACGCGGTGCTATACTGATCTCTCCCGCTTTCACATCGCCGCCGAGAGTGATTTCTATGATTCCTTTATCCCTCTCGTTAAAAACGATGCTTTCCCCGTTCAGCAGCACAGAATAATCATACTGATCGGACAGGCATACCAGAATGGTATAATTTGCGCTGCCGCCGAAATATTTAAAAGATATTTCGGCTGTTTTTTCTGTTGCCGACTGTTTATCGGTCCACAAATCAAAGCCGCTTGTAACCGTGCCCGGTTTATAATAGGCATTTGCCCAAACACATATGGGCGCCGAAAGCCCGCCGAAATTATGGAACCAGCCGCCGCGCTGAGTTTCAATGCCGAAGCACTCATAGGTATAATAGGAAAAATCGGTTTCCTTTTTCCACATATCGAGCGCCCTTTTCGCTATATCGAAGGCAAAATCGGACTCGCCCAGATCAAACATTGTTTTCCACAAAAACCACTGATGCGCCATCCAGACATTGCCGTTCCAATAGCCGTCGTCGAAATAATAAGAGGCGCTCATATCCACAGCGGATATACCGCTTTTGCTCCACATTTCATTCGGATTTTTAATATGCCCAAGCAGCCTTTCCACTCTGTTTGACGGAACAGCTCCCGCAACGAGCGGATAAACGCCGTCCATACCCTTATTCATATTTTCGCCCTGCTCATTTCTTAAAAACGCACAGGCTTTTTTATCTTCATCATAAACCGTGTAGGAATAGTACCCCGCTTTCTCATCCCAAGCAATGGCGTTAAGCGCTGCGGTAGATCTGTCAATATCCTGCTGCAGACGCTCCGCGTCCTCTTCTCTGCCGAGAGCGAGTGCCGCCATTTTCATGATCTTTGCTGCCCGAATGATATGTGAGGTCGAAATGCAGGGGCAGATTCTATCCATCATCTGCCTGTCTATCATATACACCTGAGCCGGATAATCATCCATCCCGGAGCAGGAATACCAGTAATCATATGTAGTGAGAAGACCGTTTTTGAACTTCGCGGTCGTTGAGCCGTTCTCACCTGCAAGGAAACGGTAATAGCGCATCATCTTGTCATACAGCGCGAGCAGAGGCTTTTTATCATCTGCCCTTTTCAGCATTTCAAGATACTGCGCGAACTGCGTGGGCACTAGACTGCCATGGAGCAGGAAAGCGAAATCTTTATTATCCTCGTCCGAAAGATACGTTTCCAAAATGTACTTAGCCTTTTCGGGACTGAATTCCAGCACGCCCACTCCTATAACGCCGCTGTCCCAGGTATAAAAGCTGTCCCATCTTTTTCCCGGTGTGAAATGAATAACATTTTCTCCGTGCTTGTATACGGGATAGACCACATTCGTCAGCAGAGTGGATTTCAGTATTTCAGTGGACAGAGTATATTTTTTGCCCGCTTCATTCAGTCCGTTATCCTCTTCTGCCGAAGCGGCTGTGTATATCTTTTCATATTCTTCATCCGAAAGCGGCTCAAAAGCGTTTTCGGAGACCACCATATATTCCGTATGAGATGAATGGGGATTTATAAATATGGATTTCACAAGGGCGTTGTGAAAAAATCCCTCATCGCTCTTTTTTTTCGAAAAGCTTTCAGAAAAAGTGCGTGTCAGTTCATCGTATGTATGGTCGCCGTTTGAAAGGCGGTTTGGAAGCGCATCTTCAAGGCAGCCGGATTCAAGTGTTCTCTCCCTTGTTCGCTCATTATTTGTAAGAACATAGAAAGTCTCGCCGTTTTCCGGATAAGTAAGCTTGATCCGCCTGCCCCTGCCGCATTTCTCGGACATGATCTGAGGAACAAAACCATGCTTTTCAATGCGGGCGGAAATCTCGCTCTCTTGCCCTTTTTCGGTTATAACGAGCACATCAAGCTCCACACCGCCTTTACCGAGGCTTTCAAAATAGAGATCTTCCTTTTTACCGATATCAAAAGAAATAAAGGAAAGCGTATCGCTCTGCGGAAACTCGATTTTATTTCCGTTTAAAAGGAACTCGGCAGGCTGTGAAGTCGCGCTCCTATACCTGACAGTCAGCACGGGATCTTCAAAACGGCTCAGGTCGGTTTTGTAAGAAACGGAGTCACCCTTTTCGCATCCGAAAGGTTTTAAGCCGAGTGCCGGAACGTGATAGTTTTCACATCTGTCTCCCAAACCGAAACTCATGTGAAAGCGGTAATCCGAAAACTGACCCTTTGCCATCCCGTCCGGGTTTTCAGTATCCCAAGGGCGGGGATTTGCATATTTATATTCACTGTAATCATTTGCCTCTATAACGACAGCGTTTTCCGGCACATCCAGTTTGCAGTAAAACGGTTTTGGATATTCCATCGCGGAATACGCATTTAAAATGCAGTTTTGCTTCAGATCGGTATGATTCACGAATTCGCAGCGCATAAGATATGCCGAGCTGCTGATTCTTGAAAAGGACACATCGCAGTAGATCATATCCTTCCACAAAAGTTCATAACGGTAGGAATAAAATGAATAATCCCCCTTGCAGTGCCAAAGATGATAATTACTAGGAAACGTAACATTCGGCACGGGCACAGAGGAATTCCATATCGTTGGGTGAACGGAAAAATCAAATCTTGATCCGGATGCCGAATCCGAATCGATCACCTTTGATATTCCCATATATTTTTTTGAATACGGCCCCCACACGGGCATTGTTTTATTTGATCCTTGCATACCAAAGCCTCCGTATAACGCTGTTATTCTGTATATTATAAGTTATTTCTTTAGTTTTGGCAATAGATTAATATTGACAAAGTTTTTATTTTAAAGTAAACTTTAGTATGGAATTATGTATAAAAAATCGTTTGGCACGAAAGGAAAGGAAGAGGCACTTGAATATAGACGCTAATGTTCAGAAAGTACTGAGTGCGATATTAAAAAAATGGAAACTGATCCTGCTGTTTGCAGTTATCGGTGCAATACTTGCGGCAATTTTCACATCGCGCTTCACAACTCTTACCTATACTTCTTCAATAGAATTTTTGGCGTATGCCGTTGATTCAAACCAAGAGCTCAGCGATTCAACGGCAGCGGCGCAGCAGGCAAGCGAAACAAGCAAAATGAACTACGCCATGAAGATGATGGATACATACATTGAGGTCTTTCAAACAAATCAGTTTAACCAGGCTGTTGTTGACGAGCTTAACAGGATTTACGGCACGGATTATTCCGCTTCCACGGTTAAGAACTCCATAACGATTGAAAAAGTAGAAAACACCGCAATGTTTTTGTTCACGATCACCACCGGCGATGCGGATTTGAGCTATCACATTGCGCAATGCCTTGAAACCTGTGTGCCTGAGGCTATGCAGAACACAAACAGCGGGCTGGTGCAGGCGTCGGTTGAGGATCCGCCGCTCAGGGCTTCTGCGGCAGAAAGCATGGGATATCCCAAAAAATGCCTGATCGGCGCTGTGGCAGGAATATTCGTGGCAGGTTTATACGCAGTTTTGCGTGATTTTCTTGATGTCAGAATCAAGGGCAGGGATGATCTTAACGAGAGATACAACATTCCTGTTCTCGGCTCTATACCTGAATTTGAGCAGACTGAGCGCAAGACCAAGAAGAAGGGGGTAAAGAGCAATGGCTAAAAAGAAGAAAAAGGACAACTCTGCAAACTCCCGGTTTCTGCTGAAAAACGCCATAATGGATCCGGGGCTGAAATTCAGAGTCGAGGAAGCATATAAAAGCATAAGGACGAATATTATGCTGTCCGTTATGAAAAAGGGGTGCAAGATCATCGTTGTATCCTCCTCTGTTGCAAATGAGGGAAAAACGACGACAACCACAAATCTTGCGATCTCTATTTCACAGGCGGACCAGCGTGTTTTACTGATAGACGGGGATCTCAGGAAGCCTAAAGTGCACCACTATTTTTCAATACCTAACGCCCCGGGGCTTACAAATTATCTCGGCTCGTCTGTAAACAGCCGAAGCATGCAGCAATTAGACCTTTTCAGCATCGTTCATCCTACGGAATATCCAAATCTGTCCGTGATAACATCCGGCTCGATACCTCCGAACCCGGCGGAGATACTTGGGTCAGAACCTATGTCCGAATTTCTGAAAAAGGCTTCGGAGCACTATGATTACATCATCATAGACACACCGCCAATCAATGTTGTTTCGGACGCACTTCCCGTCATACGTGAATCGGACGGAGTCGTTCTGGTTGTGCGCGCCAATTCATCAACACACCCCGAGCTGCAAAAAGCGCTTGACTCGCTTAAATTTATAGACGCGAAAATTTTGGGCTTTGTTGTGAACTACGAATCCGAAAAGAAAAAATACGGTTACTATGCAAAATACGGGTATTCCCGCTACGGCGATTATACATATTAAAACGGAGGCGTGAAAAGTGATTTTGAATCATTTCACGGAAACACACTGCCATATATTGCCGGGGATTGACGACGGCTCGCCTGATGTTGAAACAAGTATCAGCATGATAGAAAGGCTGCGGCTTCAGGGTGCGCAAACCATTATAGTCACACCGCATTATTACAGTGATTCCATATCGCTTCAGGATTTCCTGACCAGAAGAAACGCAGCATATGAAAAACTTGCCGCTGCTCTTCCCGATACGAGTCCCAAAATAGTGCCGGGCGCGGAGATATTCATAAGCCGCTATCTTTTCAGCAATGATGATCTGTCCGGCATATGTTTCGGTAAGGAACGCTATGCGCTTATCGAGCACCCGTTTTCCGAAACATTCGGCGAAAAGGCATATGAACGCCTTGTAACGCTTATATGCGATCACGGAATAACGCCCATACTGGCGCATATCGAAAGATATTCTGCGCTTATGGACAGTGTAAAAACGCTTGATTCCCTGCTTGAGCTTGGCTGCCTTACACAGGTAAATATAAGTTCCTTCGCCGATGAACGCCGTTCTGTTAAGAAAAAGCTGTTCAAATATCTTGAATCGGGCAGAATACATCTTATAGGCAGCGACTGCCACAACCTTTCCTCCAGACCGCCGGCTTATGAAGACGGAGCAAAGGAAATCATAAAAAAATGCGGCAGAGCCACTCTTGAAAAGCTTTTAAACAATTCAAATGAATTACTTCAATAAATAACGGCTGTATCCTGATCATTTGGATACAGCCGTTATTTTACATATTTTGATTTTTTAAATCAAAGATAAGTTTTCCGTTCTTATAGGTCTTCAAGACCTGAATATTCCTGATCTCTTCGGACTCGCAGGCAAAAGGATCGCTGCTGAGCACGGCAAAATCCGCCGCCTTTCCAGGTTCAATGCTTCCCTTTGCGTCTTCTTCAAAATACTGATATGCCGCGTTGACTGTTACCGCCTTTAATGCGTCCTCCGGCGATATCCTCTGTTCCCCGCCGAGAAGTATGCCCGACTTCGTTGTTCTGTTCACCGCGCACCACAAGGTTTCCGCCATATCAGGTTCTATTACGGGCGAATCCTGATGAAACGTATACAGGACACCGTATTTCTCAGCCCATTTTGCCGGGCTGATCTGCGATGCTCTTTCAAATCCGAAATTTTCAGCGTGAACTTCTCCCCAGTGATAGACATGCGCTGCAAAAAAAGACAAGATAACACCCAGATTCTTTGCCCTCTTGATTTGTTCCTCCGTTATAAACTGCGCATGTATCATGACGGGGCGCAGTTTGCATAGCTGCGGATATTTTTCCTCTGTTATTTCAAGGCAGTTCAAAAACTGCTCGCAGGCGGCGTCTCCGTTGCAGTGGGCAATGATTTGAACGCCCTTTTTCGCAGCCTTTTCAAACGCATGGCAGACTTCATCATCCGTCATCGTTGAACGACCGTGATCCTGACTTCCCCTGTAAGGCGTTTTCATCCACGCTGTTTTTCCCTGCGGAGAACCGTCCAGAAATATTTTAATTCCGCCGATCTTAAACCTGTTCTCATACTTCAAAATATTTTGGGAAAGCGTTTTTTCCGCAGTCTCAAAAGCCGGAACATCACAATAGGCAACCAGATCGATATAAAGACTTTTTTCATCGGCAAGCGATCGATATAATGGGAGCATTTCTTTTACAGCCATCCCGTCCTGCACAGTGGCAATGCCGTAAGAAGCGTATTTTTTCTGGGCATTGCCAAAGGCTTCTCTAAGCTTTTTGCCAGACGGCTGAGGAACTTTTTTCAGGTATTCAAAAAAGGCATTTTCCTCCATATAGCCTGTAAGTTTCCCGTTCACACTTTCTATTGCGCCGCCCTGCGGAGCGCTTGTAGCTCCGTCAACACCGAATTCTTTAAGGGCCGATGAATTAAAAAGCCCCATATGCCCGGATTTATGCTGAATAACCAGCGGATTATCGGGAGCAATTTTATCCAGCGCTTCAAGCGGAGGATTCTTTTTTTGAGGAAACAGATTATGATCGTATCCGCGCGCTATGATCCACTCCCCCTGCTTTATTTGATTCCGAGAGATAAAATCGCTTATTTTCTGTTTTATTTCTTCCTCGCTTTTTGCCCCGTTTAAATCGGCTTGTAAAAGCGCGTAAGCCGTTTGCGTAAAATGACTGTGCGAATCAATAAAAGCGGGAATCATCACCGCGCCGCAGAGATCGATCTTTTCCTGCGGAGCATATTTTTCTGATAACTCTTTCAGACTGCCGACTGCTGTTACGATTCCGTTTTCGGTAATTACGCACTCCGTGTAAAGCGGATGTGCCATCGTGATAATTTTTCCGCCGTAAAATAAAGTTTTCATCAGATCATCTCCGTTCACAGTCATCTTTATTTTACCGCGTTTTGCGCAAAATAAACGGGAAAACGGATAGCCGTTTTCCCGTGGGATGATAAAAAACATTTTAAAAAGACAATTCCGTAATGGAATTTGTATATCACACGTAATACGGATTCGGTTTGGAAAGAATAGAAAATATATCAACGATCCAACCGATACAGAACAAACCGCCTGTCAGCAAATACAAGATTCCCATGCCTATTTTACCCTCATAAAATTTATGCGCACCGAGAATACCGAGGAAGAGACACAGAAAAAAAGCGGTCCACTTATTTTTTGCCCTTCCGCCCGCTGCTGTGGCTGTTGCCTGCGCATTTGCACCTGAAACGGAAGTGCTTGAGTTATTTATTACTACATTCGGCGCGTCATTCTCCATCTTTTCAACCTGTCTGCCGCACTTTGTACAGATAACGGCGTCTTCGGGTATCTGCGCACCACAGTGTTTGCAAAATTTTGTTTTTTCTTCCATAATCATTCTCCTTTTACGTATAATTTAATAACCAAATAGTTATAATACAAAGGTATTGTACCACGTTTATGCTAACATGTCAATAACCAATCAGTTATAAGGTGCGTTCGGTTTGGCATATTATAAAAGAATACGCGATTTGCGCGAAGACAGCGATAAAACACAAAAGGAAATAGCCGATTATTTAGGAATGAAACAGCCGCAGTATTACAGATATGAGACCGGTCTGCGCGATATTCCGTCAGACATATTGATTGCGCTTTGCAAGTATTACCATGTAAGCTCAGATTACATTCTGGGGCTCTCGGATATAAAAAACCCATATAAATAAAAGCTGAGGTCGTTAAAATAACGGTCTCAGCTTTTTTAATACCGATTTGATTGAGTTTTTAAATGTTCAGAATATCAGTTCTTTCACAACGCCGAGCATATCGCGCGTTACAAAAGTCAAAAAGGTATACGCGCTTGTTCTGGCGCTTTTTGAATGATAATCCAGTCCCAGATCGCGGCAGATCAGCATAGCCCTGCACTGATGATATTCGCTCGTTACAACAAGCACGGAATGTGAAAGCGAGTTCCTTTTGATGATTTCAAGCGAGTTACTGAGGTTTTCCCGTGTATTTGTTGACTGATCCTCAAGATAAAGCCGGCTCTCGTCAATCCCTGCCTCCATAAGCAGACGTTTCATGCACTCCGCTTCGCTGATCTCTTCATCGGGACCCTGCCCACCGGAAAGAACAGCCACCGTATCCGGCTTTTCTTTCATAAACGCTGCGGCGGCGGCGCATCTGCGTGACAGCTGCAGGCTCGGCACGGAGCCGTCTACCTTACATCCGAGAACAATGACCGTTTCGGCATCGGAATCAGCCCCCGACCTATAATTCATATAATGCACCATATACGCAAAAAGCGAAACAAAAGCAACCACGGCAGCGATCAACACACAGATCGCGGCAAGGCGCACATGCGGCGGTATCTTATCCAAAAAAGCGCCGCATAAAATCAATGCTGAGCTGAATGCGATACCCGCGGCGTTTCCTATATTGAAAATGCCGGAGGCCAGCGGCGCAAGATACCACAACAGCAAAAACACGCCTAGTATGATTAAAAACAGCTTCAATACCTTTAACCCTTTACTTGATCTTTCCATATATCTTTACCCCCGCAAAAACTAAGGCGGCAATAACGACGAGCATGATCGGCAATGTAAAATTTCCGAATCTTGAAAGCTCTGTTATTCTTGCGGCAAAGGACAAAGGAAAAAGAATAGAAATCACGGAAAGCAGCAGACCCTTTTTCTTGCAAAGGTTCGTTATCTCTTTTTTATTATATGTAACGGAGAGCCTTGTTACACCCACGCTGAAAACCAGCCCCGCGGCAACAATGGCAAACAACGCGACCGCCACAAACATGATTTCCCAGTGCGTATAAAACAAAATGCCAAATGCCCAGATACAGTAAAGCTCCGTGACGGTGCCGAGCAGCGCGCCGAATATGGCAAAAAATAGGGATATTACATAAGCGATCTTAAACAGGTTCAAAAGATTATCCCTGTTTTCAATCTCCTCTACTTTAATATCTGCCGAAGTGTTTTTCGGAGCTCTTTTCCCGGAGAGTATCTCATCGGTTGTTACGCCGAGCACCTTTGCTATATCAGGCAGCAGCGTTATATCAGGATAGCCTTCCCCGGTTTCCCACTTTGAAACGGTTCGGTTGCTGACATTCAGCATTTCAGCGAGCGCGGACTGTGTTAACCCTTTTTCCTTTCTCAGCAGACAGATAAATCTGCCTGTTTCCTTTGCGTCCATATTACCACCTCGCTAAAAACATAACAAATGCACCCGTTTTTTACAACGAACCGCCCGGAGAAAGAGTCCACGCTCAGTGGAAAAACGAATTTTCAGGGTATATTTGAATAAAATTTCTAAACCCGCTCAAAAGTAATGCCTAAGATCATGGAATCCCCGGATGAACCTATTGTAACTGTGGCGTCCCCGTCCGTATAGATCCAGCCGCCCGAAGCATCATTCTCCTGACCGGGGAACGCACTTTCGAAGCCGTTTTCGGTAAGCAGTTCAAGATAATCATAGCACTCCTGCCTTGAAACGCCGTCAAGCGTTACGCTGTAGATTGCACCGTTTACTGTTTCAAGAACAGGCGTACCCGTTTCAGGCTTTGGGATCGACTCTGTATATTCATTTTCGGGCCATTCGCTTATCTGCGCAGAATGCAGACCGCTCTGCGCGGTATCGGTTTCAGGTGAGCAAGCTGAAAAGCAAAGCATAAGCGCAACGGCGCAGACAATAAAAAATAATGATTTTTTCATAATTGTTCCTTATTTTACAAGCGACTTGAGGAGCGCGATCTCAGCCGCATAGCCTTCAAGCTCATTCGGCGTTTCAAGGAACATAGGAAGATCTTTAAGATCCTTATGATTGACGATATTTTCAAAAGCTGCAATACCTATATTACCCTGACCTATTTTTTCATGCCTGTCCTTATGCGAACCGAGCGGATTTTTACTGTCGTTAAGATGCAGGGCTTTGAGCCTGTCTATACCTATAACACGGTCAAACTGTTCAAGAACGCCGTTAAGATTGCCGACGATATCATAACCGCCGTCAAAAACATGGCAGGTGTCCAGACATACGCCGATTTTATCTTTTAATTCGACCCGTTCTATGATGCTTTCAAGCTCCTCAAAGCTTCTGCCGACCTCCGAACCCTTGCCTGCCATGGTTTCCAGCAGCACAGTCGTTGTCATTTCCGGGAACATTACTTCATTCAAAACTTCGGAAATCAGCTCAATTCCACGCTCCGCTCCCTGCCCGGTGTGCGAACCGGGATGAAAATTGTAGAGCATGCCGGGCGTATATTCCATTCTTGTCAGGTCATCGGCAAAGGTCTCTCGCGCAAACCGCCTTGTATCCTCATTTGCCGAACAGCAATTGAGTGTATAGGGCGCATGGGCAAGAATAACAGAAAAGCCATATTCAGCGCTTTTCTTTAGAAATATGCCGATATCCTTTTCATCTATCTCTTTCGCCTTTCCCCCGCGTGGATTGCGAGTGAAAAACTGAAAGGTATTCGCGCCTATGGAAACGGCTTCATCAAGCATATGAGCATATCCTTTTGAAGCGCTTAAATGGGCACCTATAATCATAATGACATCCTTTCCGGCAGATTCATATCATCTCAGCGCCGTTTGGCGTTCTCTTAAAATGTCGTCCTCCGCCCTGCCGCTCATTATATATTCCAGCAGATCGCCTACGCAGCCGTGATTACAGTGGCAAGCCTCGTATTTGCAAAGCTCATGAATCGGCTTGGGTGCCTGTCCCGCGCAGGCAGGCAATCCAACGGTTTTCAGCATATCATAATCGTTATAATAATCGCCTATAGCGGCAACATGACTTTTCTCTATCCCAAGCTTATCTGCGAGCCACATGATCCCTACGCCCTTATGGGTATCCTTTTGCAGCATTTCAAGACTCCACAGCGACGAAGCCATGAAATTGGCGTCGGGATTCTCGTTTTTATCAATATATTTCTGGAGTTCATTGATCGTTATCGGATTTGACCAAAATATGACCTTCATCCATCCCTCCTCCGGCACATCATCTATTGATGCGACCTGAAAATGAGATTTATCAAAATGCATCTGCCCGCGGGAAAGCAACCCGTTCTTAATGATATAAACATAATCGTCAAAGAAAATACCGACGTCAACGCTGTGCCCATGCGTATTAAACAGTTCTGATATTTCGCGCACAAACTCTCTTCCTTTCGGTCCGATGGTTCTGCGCCAAAGCATCTTTTCCGTTTGATAATCATAAACGCCGGCTCCGTTAACAATTACCGCGGGTCGGTTCGCCGGAATACGGTCATAATTTCTTTTGAGGCTTGAGACCATTCTTCCCGATGCAAGTGTAAAATTACCTCCGAGTGATGTGAACTTTTTTATGGCATCATAATTCCGCTTCGGAAGCTTTCTGAACTTATTGTTCAAAGTACCGTCCACATCGGACACAACAAGCCAGTTTTCAAAGGTTTTCGACATTTCGTGCGCCTCCTTTAAAAGCATTCATAATCTAAAGCTGGTTTTTTTCCAGTTTATTTAAAAATGATTCAAAATATTCCGGCAGATCACTTTCAAATTCAAGCCATTTTCCGCTGACGGGGTGTTCAAAACCTATATGCTTTGCATGCAGGCACTGCCCGTTAAGACCTTTGATCGGCTTTTTTGGACCGTAAACCTCATCGCCGGCTATCGGGTGCCCCAGATAGGAGAGATGCACCCTGATCTGATGGGTTCTGCCGGTCTCAAGAGTGCAGCGAAGATAGGTAAAAGCGCCGTACCTTTTAAGGACTTTTACGTGCGTTACCGCCGGCTTAGAATTTTTATACGTTACCGCCATCTTTTTTCGGTCTTTAGGATTTCTGCCGATCGGCTGTGAGACCGTAAACGAATCCTCTTTGATATTTCCATGCGCCACGCATTCATAAGCGCGCTCAAAGGAATGCTCTTTTATCTGACGTGCCAGACCCGCATGGGCACGATCATTTTTGGCAACAATAAGCAGACCCGATGTGTCCTTATCGATTCTGTGCACGATCCCCGGTCTCAGCACACCGTTGATTCCGCTGAGAGAATCGCCGCAGTGATATAACAATGCGTTAACGAGCGTTCCCGTGTAATTCCCAGCCGCAGGATGGACCACCATCCCTTTGGGTTTGTTCACAACGAGCAGATCATGATCCTCATAAACAATATCTAACGGTATATTTTCCGGCTCTGCCTTAAGAGGAACGGGATCTGGAATCAGCACACTTATCCTATCGCCTGCCTTGCATTTATAATTCTTTGAAGCAGGTGATGCATTCACCTTTACATTGCCGTCCTCAATCAGTTTTGCCGCGGCCGAGCGCGATAAACCACTTATTTTTAAATGCAGCAGTTTATCTATTCTTTCGCCGCTTTCCTGAGGCAGAACATTAAGGATAAACGCGTTACTCAACGGTTTTATCCTCCTTTTTAAACAGATCAAATATCAGATATATGATCAGCGAAGCGGCGCCGAGCGTAACGGCGCAATCCGCAATATTAAAGATTGCGAAATCAAAAAAAACAGGTTCGATAAAATCGACCACATAGCCGTAAAACGCCCGATCAATAAGATTTCCGATACCGCCTGCGGCAACCACGCCCAGACTCCAGTAAAGCCAAAGCGGTTTGCAGCGGTCTGAAAAAAGATACCAGAGGATACTGACGCAGACAATGACAGTCAATACAACGAACACCCATCTTGCTCCGCTGAACATGGAAAACGCCATGCCGGTGTTTTCGGAATAATGAAAACGCACAACATGCCTTATAAAATCAACAGGCTCGCCGCCTTTTAAATATTGAACCGCAAGAAACTTTGTGATCTGATCAAAAGCTGTTATAAGTATTATCATGACAGCGCACCAGATGTGCTTTTTTCTGTGCATAGCGTCCTCCGAAATCTGCTTTGGATTCTGATGTTTAAATCATTTCCAGAATATAGTCAAAAGAGGGGTGAACCACTCGCCCCTCTTTAATTTTATCTGTTCATAAAACTTCTTTATTCTATGATCACTCGCCCATTTCGGCAAGTACAGCCGCACAGTGAGCGCAAAGCTGAGGATGCTTTGCATCCTTGCCGACAGTTTCGGAAAACTTCCAGCAGCGTTCGCATTTTTCGCCCTTAGCGCCCTCAACGCCGACGGTAAGACCTTCAACATCGCCCGTGAATGCCTGTTTCTCCTGAACGACCTCCACATCAGAGGTGATAAATATCTCCGGCAGAGCCGTTTCAACGGATTTCAGGAAATCGTAAAGTTCCCCATCCGCACCGAGAACGATGCGTGCCTCCAGTGATTTTCCGATCTTCTTTTCATTCCTTGCGATCTCAAGAGCCTTCTGAACGTCAACGCGTACCTTATGGATCTTATCCCATTTTTCCATAAATCCATCATCGGTTTTAATGAAATCGGGCTGCGGAATATCGTTAAACAGAGGAGATTCGGGATTCTTTGATTTATCATGCGGCATAAACTTCCAGATCTCATCAGCCGTAAACGCCAAAATGGGCGTTAAGAGCAGCGTAAGCGAATCAAGAATCTTATAAAGCACGGTCTGTGCTGCACGGCGTGTTTTTGAAGTGCTTACAGAGGTGTAGAGCCTATCCTTGAGCACGTCAAAATAGAAATTGCTCATATCAACAACGCAGAAGTTGTGAATGGCATGTGCCGCTGTATGATATTCATATATCTCATAGCCCTTGCGCGCAGTATCTATAACCTCATCAAGCTTCATAAGAGCATATTTATCAAGCTCCTCAAGTTCTTCATTGGGCAGCATATCCTTATCGGGATCAAAATCATAAAGATTGCCGAGGCAGAAACGCGCGGTATTTCTGATCTTTCTGTAATTATCGGAAAGCTGCTTCAGAATTTCCTTGCTAATCCTGATATCTGCATGATAATCGGAAGAAGCAACCCAAAGGCGGAGAATATCCGCGCCGTACTGTTTGATGATATCCTGCGGATCAATTCCGTTTCCAAGGGATTTGGACATCTTTTTGCCCTCTCCGTCAACCGTCCAGCCATGTGTGACGATCTGTTTAAACGGAGATCCATGACCGCCTGCAACGGAGGTGAGCAGAGACGACTGGAACCAGCCTCTGTACTGATCCGCGCCCTCAAGATAAACATCGGCAGGGCGTTTCAGATACGGCCGTTTTTCCAGTACGGCGGCATGTGATGAACCGGAATCAAACCAAACGTCCATAATATCCGTTTCCTTGTCAAATCCTTCGGACGCGCCGCAGTGCGGGCATTTATAGCCCTCAGGCAGGAAATATTCGGCTTCATGAGCAAACCAAGCGTCTGAGCCTTCTTTGCCGAATATCTCGGAAACTTTCATCATAATATCGTTGTCTATTATTTCTTTACCGCACTTTTTGCAGTAAACAACGGGAATCGGAACGCCCCATTTCCTCTGGCGTGAAATGCACCAGTCCGCTCTTTCGCGAACCATACTTTGAAGGCGGTCCTTGCCCCAAGCCGGATACCATTCCACAGACTCCGAAGCCTTAACAGCGTCTTCTTTGAAATCATCAACAGAGCAGAACCACTGAGATGTTGCTCTGAAAATTACGGGTTTATGACATCTCCAGCAATGCGGATACTGGTGAATGATCTTCTGCAGCGCGAAAAGATTTCCTGTTTTTTCAAGATGCTCGGCGATCGGCTTGTTTGCCTCTTCCGTTGTAAGGCCGGCAAACTGACCTGCCTCTTCCGTAAGTCTGCCGTTTGCATCAACCGGCACAACAACCGGGAGCTCGGGATACTTCTTGCATACAACAAAGTCCTCAACGCCGTGACCGGGAGCTGTATGAACGCAACCCGTGCCGCTTTCAAGGGTTACATGATCGCCGACGATTACAAGTGAGATCCTGTCTATAAACGGGTGGCGGCACTTGATATATTCAAGCTCGCTGCCCATCATCGTTCCGAGCGTTTCATACTCCGTCACACCCCTAGCTTCCATAGCGGCTGCGGCAAGTTCGGTTGCCATAACATAATATTCATCTCCGCTCTTAATAAGCGAATATTCAAAATCGGGGCCAACGCAGATAGCTACGTTTGCGGGCAGCGTCCACGTTGTGGTGGTCCATATAACAAAATATGTTTTGCTGAGATCGGCGCCCATTGCCGTCAGCTTTCCGAGATCGTCCTCTACATTGAATTTAACATATATGGAATGACAGGGATCTTCCGCGTACTCGATCTCCGCCTCGGCAAGCGCAGTATTGCAGTCGGGGCACCAGTAAACGGGCTTAAGACCCTTATAAATATAGCCTTTTGTTGCCATTGAGGCAAAGACCTTAATCTGCTCCTCTTCAAAATCCTTTGTGAGCGTTATATAAGGATTATCCCATTCGCCGATTATGCCGAGGCGCTTAAAGCTTTCGCGCTGCATATCAACAAAGCCGAGCGCTGTGTCACGGCAGATCTTACGCAGCTCAAGGTCTGAAATATTGCTTTCGGCAGAAATATGCGCTTCTTTTCTGGCCTTCAGCTCCGTGGGAAGTCCATGGGTATCCCAACCCGGAACATAGGGGGATTTATAGCCGGTCATATTCTTATATCTTACTATGAAATCCTTAAGCGTTTTGTTGAGCGCATGACCGATATGAATATCCCCGTTTGCATACGGCGGTCCGTCATGCAGCACGAAAAGCGGTTTGCCCTCATTGTGTTCCATAAGTTTTTCATAGAGTTTGCCGTCGTACCAGCCCTTAAGGATTTCCGGCTCACGCTGCGGCAGAGCGGCCCTCATTGGGAACTCTGTCTTCATCATATTTAAAGTGTCTTTATAGTCCATTTTCAATCATCAACCTTTTATGAATATTAAATTATTTTCTCTTTTTTCTGAAAAATCCCTTAAATTTCACTCCGTCGTCTTCATCATCGTCGTCATCCGGCGGTATCAGGCTTATTTTCTCATCTGTTCTGACGCCTTCCGGCTTGATATGAAAGAAATCCTCAAAAGGAAGATGCTCTTCCTCCTGCTGTTCATGTGCCCTTTCGGAATGAGGCAGTTCCATTTCAGGCTCCTCGTTTATCTCGGGAACGCCGGCGGCATTTTCCTGCTCATCGCTGTCCTGTGAAAAAGCGTCGATCGCGTCCTTTACATCGGTTTCTTCCGCCGGGTCATCATCCGAGATTTCCTCAAGCTCATATTCAACATCATCGGCATTACTGCCCGATTCCTCTTCGGCATCGGGTTCTTCTTCGGTTGTGCCGGCAATCTCTTCGGCAGATTCTTCGGAGCGTTCTTCATTTTCGGAAATTTCGGTTTCTTTTTCCTCTTCCTGCATATCCTGCTCCATCTCTTCTATTTTCGCCGAAACACTTTCTATGCTTTTTTCAGCCTCATCTACCTTGCTTTCAAACTCGTTATTATCAGACTGAACAGGAGATTCCATCATTTCCCCGAGCTTTTCAAGCTGCGTCTCATACAGCGATACAAGACGGTCTTTAAAGGACTGTGCCTCTGATTTGAGCGTGTCGGTCAAATGATCGTAATATTCCTTTTCCTCTTTGGATTTGGAAAGCAGCTCCTGCGAAATACTCTTTGCCTCGGTCAGCAGCGCAGCGGCATCAGCCTTGGCGTCATTCAGCTCTTTTTCAGCCTTTTCCTGTGCTTCGCTTATAATAGACTGCGCAGCGTCTGTTTTTTCCTTTGTGATCTGCGCAGCATACTCACGCGCTTCCGAAACAATCTTCTCTGCTTTCTCCTTGGCGTCAAGAACGGTGTTCTGAACAGTCTGTGCACTGTCGGCAAGAAGCTTTTCCGATTTTTCTTTTGCCTCTTTTTCAACTTTTGATGCGGCTTTCTGAGCCGTTAAAAGAGTATCCTTTATGGAATCCTCCTCTGCTCTGTACTCCTCTATCTTGGAGGCGAGGATCTCCATTTTTCTGTAAAGCTCTTTATTTTCGTCATAAATAGCGGTAAAGGATTCCTCTATCTGCTGCAAAAATGCGTTGGTTTCATCTATATCATACCCGTGGGAAGCGGTTGAAAGCACTTTCTCCTTAATCTGGCTCGGCGTAATCATATTAAATTCTCCTCTCTCTTATCACGCTCAGTACATTATCATGCCATTGTTTTCCAGTTCATCGATCAGATCTCCCATAACGTCAACATTATAAGGCGTAATTATGTACGTACTGTTGGCGACCCTTTTGATTTGACCGTTGTTTGCATAGGCAACTCCGCTTAAAAAATCAAGAAGCCGGCGGGCAATATCCCTGTTTGTTGATTCCAGATTCAGCACAACCGTTCTTCTTTCGTTCAGATTATCACCGATTGCCGCTGCTTCTTCAAATCTTTCAGGCTTGACAAGCACTACCTGAAGCTGCGCCGTTGTGTGGATATTAACAACCTTATCCGACTCGGCGCGGGTACGGTGTATCTTTTCCGGTTTTTCCTCTTTGGGAACTCTTACGCCCTTGCGCTTTTCCCTTTTCGGAGGAGCCGGCATTGCATAGGATGACTTCTCCTCATAAAAATCATCAAATTCATCATCGTCGTCTTCACGGATGATTTCCGTAAACTTATCAAAAAAGCCCATATTGCATCCTCCTAATTATATTTTCTGGCTCCGAAGATTGCAGAGCCGATTCTGACTATATTTGAACCCTCGGCGATCGCGGCTTCGTAATCGCCGCTCATGCCCATTGAGAGTATCTCCATATTTATATTATCTATTTTTTTATCTTTAATGTCAATGAAATATTGCCTTACTGCGGCAAAATAACGTCTGGCCTCATCCTGCGTATCGCATATGGGCGGAATCGCCATAAGCCCTTTTATTTTTATTGCCGGCAGTTCGGATATCTGAAACAGCGTTTCCTCCAGTTCCTGCGGCATGATTCCGCTCTTGCTCTCCTCCTGCCCTATATTCACCTCGGCAAGGCAGTTTGTTACAACGCCTCGCGCGGCCGAGACCCTTGCTATCTCCTTTGCAAGTTTGAACGAGGATACTGATTCGATCATATCGACCTCGCCGACGATCTGGCGCACCTTATTTGTCTGAAGATGACCTATAAGATGTTTTTCAACGCCGTTAAGCATAAGCTCGTCTTTTTTCCCGAGAAATTCCTGCACACGGTTTTCACCTATAAGATCCGCCCCCAATTCAAGCGCTCTGTTGATATATGGCGGCTCTACCGTTTTGGTTACGCACATAAGGCGCACATCATGTTCATCTCTTCCCGATCTGACGGCGCATTCCTTAACATTTTCAAGAATACGCTTGTAATGATCCTCTACAGCTTTGAGCCGTTCCTCATCAAGTATATACTTTCCCATCGTGAAGATCCTTTCCCTGAATTATAATCTGGTCGTAAAGCTTTATTCCGCCGTCTGAATCAGCGTCATAGCTTAAGATCACATAGTCGCCGTCCGTATAAAGCACCTCGGCGCTGCGCCATTCGACAACCGATGCAACAAGAGCGTAAACGCCCCGTTCGCCGCCGTTGACATGCACCGCGGCTGACGGCATTCTTATTCCCGTGTGGGAAGCAACACGTATTTCTATATCCGCAAGCCGCATAGAAGCCGTATCACTGTTTATATCATCGCAGGAGAGCACGAGCACCGTCTGCTCCGCTCCCAGTTCCGGCTCGGCGCCCGATATGATTTTACAGTCATAAACACTGTCTGTTCCCGAAACAGCAATATCCACGCTGTCTCCGTTTTCAAGCTCCGAAATATCCGCAGCGTTTACGACTGCGCAGAAATACCAGTCAAAGCTTGTGATCAGCTTTCCAATACCGCCCGCCGCCTGCGCACTTTCAGCCTGTTCTATCCAGGAATTCAGAGTGTCCACGTCAAGCTTGCTGACGGAATCATACTCAAACGCGCCCTCAAGGCCATCCGTATAAGAGGAAAACACACCTGACGAATCTGCCGTGATACTGCCCGTAGGTCTGCTGATATTCAGAGCGCTCATTTTTTCTTCCGTTTCATTCATAACAGATGAAAAATCAATATCCTGACCGACCAAGATCTGGCGCCTGGTAAATCTGTCATTCAGCTCCGAGGCATATTCCGCCACATCTTTTGTATTGCCGCGCGCGGCGGCGCGCACATATTCATTCACATCCTGGAGTATAGTGTCGTCAAGCGACTCCACATCCGTTGCCATCCCGATCGACTGGCTTTCCATATTCGCATAGTATTCCAGTTCATCCTGCAGCTGAAGATACTGAGAATACTCTGACGCATCCTGCGCAGAAGAAAAAGTTTTGGCGATCTCACCGCCGAGCATTACCTTTTCACAATCGCCCACGGAAGCGAGCGTAACAGCGCCGTCTTTCCCAGCTACAACATGTTCGTCGCGCACCACAAGCGCCTTTGCATCGATCGTTTCATAGACGGTTGACACCAACGCGGTTTGGGTCTGCAAGCTGACATTGAAAGCGCCGTAAAGCTCAACGGCAATATAGACCGCTATCAACAACACTACAAAGATGATTGCAGTATTCTGTTTTTGCTGCGCCGACAGCTTAAGCTTTTTTTTCGTTTTCGCCGGTTTCTCGTTTTCCATATATAAAATCCCTGCTTATTCTGACAGCCTCGGCAGCGATATCGTGCTCACCGATATCATCGGCATAAAGGCGGACCGCAGAAGAACGCCTTTTAAACCAAGTGATCTGCCGTTTGGCATATCTTCTTGTTTCTTTTTTTATGTTAAGAACAGCCTGTTCAAGCGTTTGCGCACCGCAGAAATACGGCAGAAGCTCCTTGTGCCCGATTGCCTGTGCAGCGGTTTTTCCGCCGCTTGCAAGGCACGCCTTCGCCTCATTCACCAACCCGTGCTCCAACATGGAATCCACACGGCGGTTTATGCGTTCATAAAGCTGTTCCCTGTTTTTAAATTCAATAACAAAGTAAAGCGTTTCGTAAGGCGAACCCTGTTTTAAAGCCTCTTTGTCCGCCTCACTTTTCGTTTTGCCCGTAAGATAGTATATTTCAAGCGCACGGGCAACGCGCTTTTTATTATTTTTATGTATTTTTTCCGCTGATTGCGGGTCAATTGCCGAAAGCGCGCCGTAAAGCTCGTCCGCGCTTTTTGCCATAAGGCGCTCGCGCAGCCGATCGTCATTTTCTGTTTCTATAAAATTCACGTTATCCACAAGGCTGTCAATAAAAAGACCCGTGCCGCCGGCAATGACCGGCGTTTTCCCCCGTGCGGCAATATCCTTTATGATCTCCTGCGCGGCTTTCCTGAAATCGGATACCGAAAACGGTGTTTCCCTGCCGACACATTCAACCAGATGGTGGGGCACGCCCTGCATTTCTTCTGCCGTGGGCGCTGCCGTGGCAATGCCCATGCCCTTATACACCTGCATCGAATCGGCGGAAATGACCTCACCGTTGACCGCGGCGGCTATCTTGACGGCAAGTGCGGTTTTGCCGCTCGCCGTTGGGCCGGCTACAACAATAAGCTTTGTTTTATCCATCACTGCACCCTGCCGAACTGCTTTTCAAGCTCATAGCGGGATATCTTTATCATAACAGGTCTGCCGTGCGGACAGTATCTTATATCCGGCATGGCAAGCAGCCTTTCAACAAACATTTCCCTTTCGCGCTGCGAAGTGTGATCCCCGCCCTTGACTGCGGCGCGGCATGAGGTGGAGTGAAAAATCCAATCCATTTTTTCCGGCTCAATATCCGTTTTATGCTCCAGCAGCTTCTGCGCTATCTCAAGAATCAAATCCTTAACATCGCTGCCGTCCAGCATAGCAGGGGTCTCACGTACAATAACGGAATTGGACCCGAAATTCTCAACTGAAAATCCGCACTTAGAGATGAGCGCAAGATTCGAGATGACCGCGTCATATTCCTCCGGCGCGAGCGAAACGGCAACGGGAGAGAGCAGTGCCTGAGAAGCGATACCTGTTTTCTGCGCATCCTGCTTCAGACGCTCAAAATTTATTCTTTCATGAGCCGCATGCTTGTCTATATAATAAAGATCGTTTTTTATTTCAACGATTATATAAGTATTGAACGCCTCTCCCACAACCTTAAATTCCGCCACAGCGTTTTCTTCTTGAGTAACTGCCGTATTTTCAGGCGGAAGAACCAGATCGTCAGGCTCGGAGGCTTCGGCTTTTTGGGAAAAATCTATGCTAACAACGGTTGCATATTCATTTTCCTGCACGGTCTCCTGTTCCGAAAACACCTTGCCGGAGGATATCTTAAAGTCCTTGGGGTCACCGTAGCTTTCCGCCCTGCGGTGCGTGCTGTAAGAAGACGGGGCAGCAACACTCCATTTCTTTTGAGGAGCGGTATTCGAAAATCTGAACTGCGACGGCTGCTGAGGCTTTACGCCGAAATCTATTTTCGCCGTCTGCTTTTCCAGATTTTTATACACCCTGCCGCCGGCGTCGGAATAAAAGCTGCCCTCTTTAACGGAATTCTTCGTTTCTATCGCAGTCTTTACACCGTAATATATTAAATCAAAAACAGGCTTTTCATTTACGAATCGTACTTCTGTTTTGGACGGGTGAACGTTCACATCCACAAGTTTTGTATCTATTTCTATATTCAGCACGCAGGCAGGATATCTGCCCGCCATTATAACGTTTTTATATGCCTGCTCCAGCGCCGCCATAGCGGTTGCGCTTTTAATGAGCCTGCCGTTTATGAAAAAGAACTGCATAGCGCGGCTCTTTCTTGATTCGTGCGGTCTGCTCACATAGCCGGAAACGCGCATCGACTCATAGCTGTAATCAACATTGATAAGCGTGTCCGAAAGCTCCGAACCGAAGACCGAGTAAACAGTACCTTTCAGATCGCCGTTGCCCGAGGTAATCAGCGCCTGTTTTCCGTCTCTTATAAATCTGAACGATATTTCGGGATGGGAAAGAGCGATTCGGTCTATGACTCCCTGAACGGCATTACCCTCTGTAACGTCTTTTTTCAGGAACTTCATCCTTGCCGGCACATTGAAGAAAATATCCCTGACAACCACAGTCGTTCCGTCCGGGCAGCCGGCATCCGTCAAACCGATCTCCTCGCCGCCCGCGATCTCATATCTTGTGCCTATCTTTTCATCTGAGGTCTTGGTGAGCAGCTCAACCTTGGAAACGGCGGCTATTGAAGCCATCGCCTCTCCCCTGAAGCCGAGCGTGCCTATTGCGTTGAGGTCCTCCCCCGTGGCTATCTTTGAAGTGGCATGTGATATGAACACCTTTTTAACGTCATCCCTTGCTATACCGCTGCCGTCGTCCGTAATCCGTATGTACGTAGTGCCGCCGTTTTTAATTTCAAGCGTAATATGCTTGGCTCCTGCGTCTATTGCATTTTCAAGCATTTCCTTAACAACGCTCATTGGCCTTTCAACCACCTCTCCGGCGGCAATCAGGCTGTATACTTCTTTGGGAAGAATATTGATCCGGGACATTCATATCACCTCTTTTACGTTAAAGTTCCTCTGCTTTTTTCTTCAAATCATAAAGCGTTTGCATCGCCTCAATAGGCGTTAACGTGTTCACGTCCGTCGCTTTCAGGATCTCGAGTATCTCATTTTTGCCGTTCGCGGAGAAATTATACTGTATATCCTCCTCTTCCTCCACAACAGCGTCCTCTGCCTTGAATTCAATATCTATCTTGTTCTGCTCCAGCTCTTTGAGTATCACCTTTGCACGGCGCACCACTGAATCGGGAACGCCTGCAAGTTTAGCAACTTCTATGCCGAAGCTTTCATCAGCGCCGCCCTTTACGATCCTGCGCAGGAACGTAATATCATCGCCGCGCTTTTTAACGGCTATTGAGTAATTCTTAACCCCGTCCAGCAGACCCTCCATGGCAGTCAGCTCGTGATAGTGTGTGGCAAAAAGCGTTTTTGCGCCGAGCGTTTTTTTCTTGCACACATATTCAAGCACGGCGCGCGCAATGCTCATGCCGTCAAATGTGGAGGTGCCGCGCCCTATCTCGTCAAGGATGATCAGGCTGTCGGTCGTTGCGTTTTTAAGTATGGACGAGACCTCGCTCATTTCCACCATAAATGTGGAACGGCCTGTGGCAAGATCGTCTGACGCACCGACTCTCGTAAATATCGCGTCCACAATTCCGATGCTCGCTGAGCGCGCAGGCACGAAAGAACCGATCTGCGCCATCAGCACGATCAGCGCGATCTGGCGCATATATGTTGATTTTCCAGCCATATTCGGACCTGTAATGATCATACAGCGGTTTTCGTTTTTATCCAGCACGGTATCGTTCGGCACAAATACGGCGCCGTCCATAAGCGCCTCCACAACGGGATGCCTGCCGTCCTTTATCTCGATGCAGCCACCGCTGTTGATCTGCGGGCAGACATAATTATTTGTAACGGCGACCTCTGCCAAGCCGGCAAGGGTGTCAAGCGCGGCAAGCGCCTTTGCCGTTTTCTGAATCCTTTGCACCTCAAGCGATATCTTCTCTCTCACCGAGCAGAAAACATCGTATTCCAGCGCCACGGCTCTGTCCTTTGCACCGAGTATCCTGCCTTCAAGGTCTTTTAGTTCCTGTGTTATATATCGTTCACAGTTCGCTAAAGTCTGCTTTCTTATGTAAGTATCGGGCACTAGGTCTTTATATGAGTTTGTGACCTCAATATAATAACCGAACACCCTGTTGTATCCCACTTTCAGCTTGGGAATACCTGTTTCCTCGCGCTGTTTTGCTTCTATTGAAGCAATCACGCCGGCGCCGTCCTCCATAATATCCTTCAGCTCGTCCAGCTCAGCGCTGTAGCCGCGCTTTATCATTCCGCCCTCTCTAAGCGAAAACGGCGGTTCGTCAACAATAGCGCTTTCAATCAGTTCACAGACATCGCTGAGCGTGTCGATCGAATGATATATCTCTTTCAGGTACACCGATGAACAGCCAAGGATGAGTTCTTTTATCTTTGGCAGACGTTCACAGGTTGCCTGAAGCGATTTAAGCTCCTTGGCATTTGCGGTGGAATAGGCAATGCGTGCCATAAGTCTTTCAATATCGCTTATCCCCGTGAGCGCCGCTCTTGTTTTATCACGCATTTCGGGGTTATCGGCAAGTTCGCCGACGGCATTCTGCCGCCTTGTGATCTTGGCGGCGGACATAAGCGGCCTTTCCAGCCAATTTCTGATCATTCTCTTGCCCATTGCCGTTTTTGTTTTATCCAGCACCCATAAAAGCGAATGTTTTTTATCGCCCGTCATCATAGAGCTTGTCAGTTCCAGATTGCGCCTGGCGTTCATATCGAGCTTCATATACTCGTCGTCTTCAAAATAATCAATATCGGCAGGGGCTTCGATCTCGTCTTTCCTTTGAACCTCTTTCAGATAATCTATTACCGCTCCGAGCGCGCAGACAACGGGCTTGCTGCTGCCGAGCGAAAGAGATTCAATCTCTTCTTTTTTGAGTGTTTCCAAAATGACGTTCGTTGCGCCCTCAAAGTCAAACTTTTCATCGTCCAGCAGCTGCGTTTTTGTGTTCAGGCGCTGTTTGATAAATTTCGCTGCGTCCGTAAAATCAAGCGCCTGTGAATTAACGAGGACTTCCTTCGGCTGATATGAGGAGAGCTGATCTATGATCTGTTCCTCCGCGTCTTCTCCCTTAACGGCGGTAAGATGGAACTGCGCCGTTGAAACATCGGCAAAGCAAAGTCCCGTAACGCTTTCAAGCCTGCATATACAGCAAAGATAATTGTTCACAGCGTCATCAAGCATACTTCCCTCAATAACGGTGCCGGGCGTGATGATTCTGACAACATCGCGCTTAACGAGCCCTTTAACGAGTTTCGGATCCTCAAGCTGTTCGCATATGGCAACCTTATAACCCCTGTTCACAAGCTTTGCGATATAGTTATCCGCGGAATGGAACGGCACGCCGCACATAGGCGCGCGCTCCTCCTGACCGCAGTCTCTGCCCGTAAGGACAAGATCCAGTTCCTCGGAAGCGATTTTGGCGTCTTCAAAAAACATCTCGTAAAAATCGCCCAGACGAAAGAACAGCAGCATATCGGGATATCTGCTTTTTATATCAAAATACTGTTCCATCATAGGGGAAAGCCCGTTTTGCTTTTTTCCCGCCATATCTGTCCTCCTCATGCATCACTTACTCTTTTTGTTCGCCGAAATTCTTAATTGGAATTAATGAAATCCGCAGGAACCGCCGCAGGTCGAGCAATCGTGCGTGCAGGACTCATCCGGCAGTTCGCAGGTCTCTGGGTCTTCGCCGTCAAAGAAAAGACCTATCATTTTGCTGATATACTGCGCCATTTCTTCCATTTGCGCAGCAGCAGCAGAGTAGACTTCCATATTCTCATTCTGCATGATATCTTCATACTGCTTCTGATAATCGTTCTGAAGCTGTTCGATCCTTTCCTTATCCGCATCGTCTCCCTTGCCGGTTTCCTGCTGATATTTCAGAGAGATCAGCTGAAGCTCCTGCATTTTATCCTGAAGTTCCTTATCAGCGTCATTTTTTGCCGCTGCATCCTGAAGCGCCTTAAAGCGAGGATCTTTCTGAATTTCTTTTCCGAGTTCACGGAGTGCATTTTCAAGTGACATATTGTTTTATTCCTTTCAGTAATATATTTTATATTTCAGATAAACACGAAACATCTTAATCCGTCTGTTTCTGCATTTATTTTTCCCGATTATCCGCCAATTCACCTTTCAGCACATAAGTGAGAGGCTCAGTCACGGTTATATCGCGGAACGTACCCACAAGGCTTTCATCGCCCTCAAACTCCACGATGAGATTGCCGTCCGTTCTCGCGGAAAGATAGCCATCGCCGAGCTTGCCCTTGCCGTAAACAAAGCACTTAAAGGTCTTTCCGGCGTATTTTTTCATGTTTTCCGCGGAGATCTTTTCCTGCACGGCAAGCAGCTCGCGCAGCCACCTGCCCTTTTCCTTTTCATCAACGGGATCCTCCATTTCTGCGGCAGGCGTTCCTTTGCGCGGTGAATAGATAAAGGTGAACAGAGAAGTAAATTTGACTTCTTCAACCAAAGAGAGCGTGTCTTGAAACTCCGCATATGTTTCGCCCGGAAAACCAACGATAATATCCGAGGTAATGGAAAGCGAATCACCCATGAGCTCTTTTGCATAGTTTATAAGCGAAAGATATTTTTCTCTGGTGTAGTGCCTGTTCATGGCTTTGAGCACCCGGTCGTTTCCGCTCTGGAACGGAAGATGAAGATGCTTTGCCACTTTTTCGCAGGACGCCATGGTTTCAATAAGTTCCCTTGTGCAGTCTCTCGGATGACTGGTCATGAAACGAATTCTGAAATCACCGTCCAGATCATTGATTCTTCTGAGCAGTTCGGCAAACGAAACACATGGGATCAGATCCTTGCCGTATGAGTTCACGTTCTGCCCAAGCAGTGTTATTTCGCGGCAGCCGCTTTTGATCAGCTCTTTCGCTTCTTCAATGACCGCTTCGGGCTCTCTGCTGCGCTCCCGTCCGCGCACATAGGGTACGATGCAGTAGGTGCAGAAATTGTTGCAGCCGTACATTATGGGCAGCCAGGCGCGCCTGTCTTCATCTCTGAGGACGGGAACACCCTCTGCAATAGCGCCGTCAAAATCAGGGATCTCAAAAACACGCTTTTTTCTTGTGAGAGCCTCATAAAGAAGCTGCGGCAATTTGTATACCACATGCGTGCCGAACACAAGGTCCACAAAAGGAAAGCTTTTTTTAATTTTATCCGCGATATGCTTTTGCTGCATCATACAGCCGCAGCAGGCGATGATCACTTCAGGATTTTCAAGCTTGTATTTTTTGAGCATACCGACATTTCCGAAAACCCTGTCCTCAGCATGTTCTCTTACTGCGCAGGTATTGAAAAGAACGAGCTGCGCTTTGGTGCGCTCTTCGGTAAACGAATAACCCATCAGGGCAAGCATACCCTTTATTTTTTCACTGTCCGCCACATTCTGCTGGCAGCCGTACGTAACGACGCATGCAAGCGGCGGCTGAACGGAATATCTTTTTGAGATAACGGAGCTGACTTTATCGCAGTAATTCTTTTGAATATCCAATTCGATCTGCGGCACGACCGCGGTTTTTCTGCCCGAATGCTCCATGATCTCACTTCCTTTTTACACGCAAAAATTACAGATATTTATACTTTCCCAGAATATTTTTAATTATAGCAAACGAAAGGCATATATTCAATAATAAATTATTAATTTATTTAAAATAATATATAGGGAAAAAGGATCTGTTTTATCACTGTTGCATAAAAGCCTATTTTTTGTTAAAATCTCTATAATAATGACCGAAATCAAATCTGTTAAGAGGAAAGGATATACAAAATGCTGAAAAAGAGAGGCGCCGGCGTGCTTATGCATATCAGTACGCTCCCCGGCGATTACGGTATAGGCGTTTTTGACAAAAACGCAAAGGATTTTATAGACAAAATACACAATATGGGATTCACCTATTGGCAGGTTCTGCCGTTCAACCCCACCGACGAATCAAACAGCCCGTACTGTTCTCCGAGCGCATTTGCCGGCAACTTCCTTTTCATAGACCCGAACGGTCTTTATGAAATGGGACTGGTTGACAAAACCGACGTTGAAAGCAACAGATATACCGGCAGTCCGTATACTGCGGATTATGAATTTGCCGCTGAAAAACGATATGCGTTACTAAGAAAAGCTTTTTTGAATACAGACAGCAAAATCGCGGCTGAGATAAAGGAATTCGAGCTGCAAAACCCATGGCTGACAGATTATGCCGTCTATATGGCGGTAAAGGAAGCAAACGGCGGAAAACCTTGGTGGGAGTGGGATAAAAAGCAGGCTGTTTATGCAGAATGCATCAAAAATATTTACTCTTTTGAGAAAGACGCCGCTTTCTGGAAATTCGTGCAGTATATTTTCTATAAGCAGTGGTTTGAGATCAAGAAATACGCCAATGAAAAAGGGATCGCCGTTATAGGGGACATGCCGATCTATGTTGCGATGGACAGCGTTGATGTTTGGGCTGACCTGCCGCTTTTTGAGATAGATAAAAAAACGCTGAAGCCTAAAAAAGTTGCCGGTGTTCCGCCGGATTATTTCAGTGAAAACGGACAGCTGTGGGGAAACCCGATATATAACTGGAGTGCGATGAAAAAAGACGGGTATTCATGGTGGATATCACGAATAGGTGCTGCGCTCAAGACGTATGACGTTGTGCGCATAGACCATTTTCGTGCTTTTGCAAGCTACTACGAGGTTGACGCGGATGCCGAAAACGCAAAAAAAGGCAAATGGAAAAAGGGACCGGGAATGGAGCTTTTTAACAGAGTATTTGAAACATACCCGAATGCCCCCATTATCGCCGAGGATCTCGGGACTTTCGGCGAGGATGTTGTGCAGCTTCTGAAAGATACCGGTTTTCCGGGAATGAAAGTGGTGCAGTTTGGATTTGACCCGAACGGTGATTCCTCACACCTGCCGCATAACGCGGTTCAGAACAGCGTGAATTACGTGGGAACGCACGACAATAACACTTTGCTCGGCTGGCTTTGGGAAGCAGATGAGGCACAGCGCCGCTTTGCTTTGGAATACTGCGGTTTTAAAGGAGATAACTGGGGTGAGGGCGGCTACAAGAGCCCCTCCTGCCGCAGCATAATAGAGACCGTGTGGAAAAGCAGCTCAAACGTTGCGATCATCGCGTTTCAGGATATGTGCGGTTTCGGCAGCGACGCCAGAATGAATATTCCCGGCGTTGCGGATAAAAACTGGCGTTTCCGCACCACTGCGGACACGGTAAACGCCGTTGACTCTGAATATTTTCACCATATAAATGCACTTTACAGAAGGATGTATCCCGTGTTTGACAAATAGTATTTTCATCGCGGCAAACACCGAATCCGCGTGGCTGAATCGTATTTAATCAGAATAACAAACAAATAATATTGTCAACAAAAAAACTCCTGCATAGAATGATATGAAGTTAGCTTCAAATATTCTGCAAAGGAGTTTTTTTATGGCAAACACCATTATTGACGCCGGTGAAAACCGCATAAATGAAGCTGTGTGCATAGACACAAAGCGCATTTATGACAGCTGCGTCTCAAAAGATTGCCTCGAGGACCTCAGAGTTACATTTTTTTCAAGAAGCCAAAGGCTTATTGACGAGGCGGTAAGCGTAAAATGCCGTGAGTGCAAGGTTGCATCCGTTTCGATCGACGTTGACGAGGTGCCTTTTAACAGGGGCTATTACAGCGTTGATATCACATTTTATTTCCGCCTTGAATTTGATACTTATTCGGCTCCGTGCACAACGCCGGAGGTTGCCGTCGGCTACGCTCAGTTTACTAAAAAATGTATACTTTTCGGCTCTGAAGGCAACGTAAAGGTATTCACCTCCAATCCGGCATCAGAGGCGACCGACTGCCCCGAAGCGCCGCAATATACCAATCCCACGGCAAAGGTTCAGGCGGTTGACCCGGTTATCCTTGCCTGTGATGTGATCGACCTGTGCGACTGCTGCATTCCTCTTTGCACCTCTTTCCCGCAGTCTATCCTTAAGAACACGCAGGATACCGTTCCCAGCGCCGGCGCGGCAAAAGCTGTGCTTGTTACGCTCGGTCTGTTCAGCATAGTGCAAATGGAAAGAGACGTACAGATCCTCATTCCGGCATATGACTACTGCATACCACAGAGAGAATGCGAATGCAACACTCAGAACCCGTGCGACACATTCCAGGGCATCGATTTCCCTGTTGACGAATTTTTCCCGCCGGAAAGATCCGGCTCTAATTCCTGCGCCTGCAGCACGGACGACAACGCAGACGACTCAAACAACAGCTGATCTGATTGACAGCCTGTTCAGCGTGTAGGGACGCATGCTTTTCTGAATTTATAACTTTTTCTATACGCTGAGAAGACCTGCCGCAAGGCAGGTCTTCATTTTTTGTCTTAATAAAAGTTTAAAGATATAAAAACATTAAAGCTTTTCTAGCTTCGCAAAATTTGACATGAGTTTTTTGGTTCCCGCTCTGTCAAAAGCGATCTCCAGCAGCACATCATTGCCCATAGGATTCGCGGAAAGTACAACGCCCGTGCCGAATGCCTTATGACGGACTGTGTCTCCCACTTCAAAGCGAGCCGAGCTGTCTGAGCGCTCAAAATCCACCTGACCGAATTTATGAGCGGAAGAGGAATTCTGCACATGCGTATTTTCGGCAAACGCGCTTCTGGTGAATGCTCCGCGCGGCGTAAACGCCTTTACCGTTATATCTTTCGTAACGCCGAACGGGATCTCGCGCAGAAATCTTGACGCCATATTTCTGTTCGTTGTGCCGTAAAGCATACGGCGGCGGGAATTGAGAAGATAAAGCTTTTCTTTCGCACGCGTAATACCGACATAAGCGAGCCTGCGCTCTTCCTCAAGGTCCTCATCGCTGTAAACGGACTGGTTTCCGGGAAAGATTCCCTCCTCCATTCCGGGGATGAAAACGATAGGAAATTCAAGCCCTTTGGCGGAATGAAGCGTCATAAGCACAACCGCATCCTCATCCCTGTTATAAGAATCTATATCCGAAACGAGAGCAACATCCTCCAGAAAATCAGCAAGATCAAAATTTTCATCCTCCTGCTGATATCTTATAAACATTGTTGAAAGTTCGCTTATATTATCTTTCCTGTCCTGAGCGGATTCGGGATCTTCATCGAGGTAATCAAAATACTTCGTTTTTTCAAGGATTTCCTGAAGCAGGTCTGAAAGCGCCATACCGTCATCAAGGCAGTGCTGAAAATGCCTTATCATTGCCGTGAAATCCTGAAGCTTACGAGCACTGCGCAGTGTTTTCTGAAATTCATCAGCCCTTTCGCACACCTCAAACGCAGATATACCGAGCCCTGTTGCGATCTCCAGAATATTCGCAAACATAGTGTCGCCTATGCCCCTTTTAGGCACATTGATAATACGCTGCAAACGCACATTATCCGCAGGGTTGCTGATAACGGCAAAGTATGAAATAATATCTTTTATTTCCTTACGGTCAAAGAATCGGTTGCCGCCGATTACCTTATGCGGAATTCCGCTTTTGGCAAGCGTTATTTCTATGTTCCTGGACTGCGCGTTCATTCTGTAAAGAATGGCATGATCGCTCATTTTTCTGCCGTTTCTTACATTTCTGAGAATCTCATCGGCAATAAAATCGGCTTCCTCTGCCTCATCCTCCAGTGTGTTGAAGATGATTTTTTCACCGGCTCCGGCATCGGTCCACAAATTCTTGCCCTTGCGGTTCTTATTATTTGCTATAACGGCGTTTGCCGCGTCAAGAATATTCTGCGTTGAGCGGTAATTCTGCTCCAGACGTATCACTTTTGCGTTTTTAAACTGATGCTCAAACGAAAGGATATTTTCTATGGTAGCGCCCCTGAAGCGATAGATGCTCTGGTCATCATCGCCCACAACGCATATGTTGTTATACCCGCCTGCCAGCATGGAGACAAGCACATACTGCGCATGCGAAGTATCCTGATATTCATCCACCATTATGTATTTGAACTGCTGCTGATAAAGCTCCAAAACATCCTTGTTTTCACGAAGAAGCTTTACTGTGTTGAATATCATATCATCGAAATCCATCGCGTCCGATCTCAGCAGTTCTTTCTGATACAGCTCATAGCATTCCGCTATTCTGGCTTTTCTGAAATCGTTCTGAGCAAATTTTTTGTATTCCTCACAATCGATAAGGCTGTCCTTCGCCGTGCTCATTTCCGCAAGGATGGATTTGTGGTGAAGGATTTTATCCGTTATGCCCAGCGACTTCTGGCAGTGCTTCATGACCCTTTTCTGATCATCCGTATCATAAATCGTGAAATGGCTGCTGTAACCCAGTCTGTCTGCAAATCTTCTTAAAATTCTTGCGCAGCAGGAATGGAAGGTATATGCCCATATGTCGTTTGCCTCGGGACCTATCGTATGGATAAGCCTTTCCCGGATCTCGCCTGCCGCCTTGTTTGTGAACGTGATGGCAAGCACCTGCCAAGGGCGGGCAAGACCGCTGTCTATAATATGCTGAACCCTGTTAACAAGAACCGTTGTTTTACCCGATCCGGCTCCCGCAAGTATCAGAAGCGGCCCGTCCGTATACGCTACAGCCTGCCGCTGCATTTCATTTAAAGCCATAATACACCTCAAAAACCAGTTTCGTTTAAATATATGGATTCGTAAAAGAAGAACCTGACCTGCAATCTGCAAGCCAGAACCTTTTTATATATTTACAATAAAACCGCCGCCGGAAACGGCGGTTGAAAAAAGGGTGCCGTTCTGACACCCTCTTATTCTTTTTATCTTAACTCCCGCTTGCTTATCCGAGCAGGGTGAGCAAAACGCCTGCCGCAACAGCAGAACCGATAACGCCGGATACATTCGGCCCCATAGCATGCATAAGAAGGAAGTTTGAGGGATTTTCTTTCTGACCCTCTTTCTGGCTTACGCGCGCCGCCATAGGAACAGCCGAAACGCCGGCAGAACCGATAAGCGGATTTACCTTGCCCTTAGTGATAACATACATCAGCTTTCCGAACAGCACACCGCCGGCGGTGCCGACTGAAAACGCAACCAAGCCGAGCACGATGATTCCAAGCGATTTCGCTGTGAGGAAGCTCTGCGCGCTTGTAGTTGCGCCGACGGAAAGACCGAGCATAATGGTTATAATGTTCATAAGCTCATTCTGAGCGGCTTTCGCGATTCTTTCCGTTCTGCCGCTTTCCTTGAGCAGGTTGCCGAACATCAGCATGCCCACCAATGCGGCGGCATCCGGCAGCAAAAGTGAAACGATAACCGTTACCATGATCGGAAAAAGGATTTTTTCAAGTTTTGAAACCGGACGCAGTGTATCCATAACGACACTGCGTTCCTTTTTTGTTGTAAGCGCACGCATGATGGGCGGCTGGATTACAGGCACCAGCGCCATATAGGAATATGCGGCCACCGCGATGGTGCCGAGCATTTCCGGCGCAAGCTGTGAAGTTACAAAGATGGCCGTAGGTCCGTCCGCTCCGCCGATTATAGCGATGGAACCGGCTTCCTGCGGCGTAAATTTAAGCAGAACCGCTCCCACATAGGTAAAGAAGATACCGAGCTGAGCCGCAGCGCCCAGAATAAAGCTTGACGGATTCGCGATAAGCGGAGAAAAGTCCGTCATAGCGCCTATGCCGAGGAAAATGAGCGGCGGATAAATTCCGGCTTTTACACCGAAATAAAGAAAATCCAGCAGACCCGGCGTACAGACCTGCCCCGCCTCATTTACCATTCTGCCTGCAAGCAGATCTATAAAGCCCTGCAAATCGTTATACTGCACGGCAAGATTTGCCCCCGGAATATTCGCAAGAAGCATTCCGAAAGCAATCGGTATCATTAGCAAAGGTTCAAATCCCTTTTTGATTCCCAGCCACAGAAAGAAAAAGGAAACGCATATCATAATGAGATTGAGGTAGCCGCCGTCCGTAAAGAAATAAGCATAACCGCTGTTCCTTACGATATCAACAATCGCACCCCAAACGCCCTGTAAAATATCCAAAATCAACGTCCTCCATACTATTCAGCAAAAATCAATATATAAACTGCCGCAAAGATTTCCGCAAACAACTAAAACGGTTTTGTATTATCCGCAATTGCGGCAGCAGCCCATGGATTTCTGCCGGAAACGTTTTTCACCCTGATTGAGCGGATAACGACCTGCTTTCCGCCCTCAGCTGCATAAACCGCCGCAGCGATTGCCGCAACGATCTCGCCGCTGATACCGTTCTGAACAGACGGTGCAGGTGCAGGCGCAGCCTGAACAGCCTGAGAGACCGAAGCAGGAGCCTGCGGCGCATCGTTTTCGCCGGATTTATTTCCTCTTGAAACCGCTTTTCCGAAACCCTTGAAAATAAGAATAAGCAGGATCAGAACCAGCATCACTATAACGATACCGGCAATAACAACTTCTGAAGTAAGCATCCAATCAACACCTCCGAGATATTCTTTGTACGTTTGAGCCGCAATGGGAAACGCATGTATAAAAGAAATTATGCTCTGCAATTTACATTCCCCCGAAATCATCCAAATTAAGTAGTATTATAAAACAGATGGCTCGGATTTTCAACCATAATTTCTCATTTTCATTAATATTGACAATATATTATCACACAAATTAAGTTTTTATATTACTATTGATTTATTTTTAAAAAAGTTTATAATATTATTAGCGTTTAAAAGCAAATTACACATTTTTTGAAACGGAGGCGGGCGCAGTGAAAAAAGAGACCCTGATCATAGCTATTTTAGTGGCGCTTATCATTTTGTGGATAACGGAAACCATCGGAATGAAAAAGACCTCCCGCCTTTTGAGCGGAGCGATCGACATCGGATTTTCACTCTTAAGATAGGTGCCGCATACTTGCTTTTGGGGAATCAAGCGTACTTGAAAGCATGATGATTTCACAGCATGCCAAAGGGGGCTGTTTCAACAAGATTTGAAACAGCCCCCTTTATATTTAAGAAGCAAACTGTTTTATATAAGTAAGAGAGTTGACATCGTCTTCAGACAAATAGATATAATAACCGATCACCGGCTCTTCGCTTTTCTCTGCGTATGTGTTTTGATAAACGAAGGATTCTGCCTGCTGAACGAGGAGCTGTTTTTCCTCCTGTGTCAGATTTCTTATTCTTTCTTTTTCCCCTTCCGGCAAAGCAGGATTTATGCCGTAAACCGTTATATCTCCTGCCGTCGTATAATGCGAATAAAAATCATACGGATCTTCGGCGAGCTTGTCATTTATTACAATTTCTTTCAGCCCTTCCCACTGCGAGACGGGGATGGATACGTCATCGCTTTCAATTCCATAGCCTGCATCATCATAATCGCTGTAATAATATCCTTCTATATAAATGATATCCTCATCGGGGAAAGAAAACGCTTCATCCTGCAATATCGCCTCTTTATTTTGCAGAATGTTGATATATTCATACCACAGATCATATGCGATGGAATATCTGCGCTCAACCGTTTTTCCGTTTTTCAGTTTGTATTCAATAATACAGTTTATATTGCCGCTCGGTGTCCAGTCCTCTGCCACTGCAGTATCTGCAACGGATTCGGTCTGAACCTGCGTAGTCGGCTCTTCGGATGAAATCCCGCCCGAATAAGTATCTGCGATCTCCTGAAGGAGCTTATCGTCCAAACCGTAGTCGGCTACTTCATCCTGTACGGCAAGCGTGTGAAAATCGATGACCCTCTGAATATTTTCCGGCTCTGTTAAAGTAACTTCCCTGCCGTCTCCCGCATATCCGCCGAAAAGCACATTCATAAGGAGTGTCGCCGGTTCATTGCCGTATTGGAGGCTGCTGTTTTCCGTAACGGTCACACTTTCCACTTCGTTCACCTGAGGAACATATTTCGTGTAGCTGTTGTAATTCGGGAAATACATAAGCGCTGAAAATAAAATGCACACTGCGCATACCGCCGCGTACGCCACAGCGGCTTTTTTTGTGAGCACCTTTTCCGTTCCGCGGCAGATCGCCCTGAAAATGAGCAGGCATACAAAGGCCGAAACGACACCGAAAAGCACGGAAGATAAAAAGCTGTAAGCCGCGCCGAAAATCATTAATCCCGATGCAATGAAAACCGCAAACAGCACAGCCGGAATGATTTTCCCGGACAGTTTATTCTGGGCTGTTTCCGCCTGCCTGTTTTTGAACACAATAATGCCCGCGATATAAAACAAAACGAATTCAACAGCGCAGGCGATCAGGATAAAAGCGGCGGATACATCCTCCGCACCCGCAAGCTGAGCGAAGACCATGCCTGCAGGAGTGACCGCAAGCGCTTTAACAGGATTGATTATAACGCCCCAGATCAGATTGATACGCGAGGTCACGCCTATAAGCAGCAGCGGCACGGAAACAAGAAGCACATAGCACAGAAAATAATACTGTATGCTTCTGCCTGCCAAAGCAGCGCACATAGAGATCACGGAATATATAACAAGGACCACGGCAAAATACATCAATATCCTGCCGACAGGCACATAATTATCCGCACTGTAAATGACACCCAGCTGAATTCCCCTGCTTTTAACAGACATGAAAAACAGATAGAGCACACCTAATGACAAAAGCATAGAACCGATATTCACGATCAAACCGAAAAGGAAATTCGCGTTAAAAATATGCTCCTTTTTATACGGCAGAGCCAGATGATAATCGCACGCGCGCCTGCTGTAGCTTCCCTTGAACATGGAAAAGACAGAGAAGAGATTATACACATTGAGCGCGGAAAAAACCCAGCCGGCGGCAAGCATAGAGCCGTAGACCATATCCGCTTGGTTTCTCCATTTTGGATCAAAGCAATACAACGCACACAGAAAAGAAGCTATGATACAAAACACTGCCACTGTTGCAGCGCCGGGAAGCTGGCGGCGGGCAACTGTTTTAAATATAGCCGGAAAAGCTCTTTTAGCTGAATAACTTGTTGATCTCATAACCTGCCTCCTCCATTTCACTAATAAACAGTTCCTCCAGGGTCAGCGGCAAAGATTCAAAGAAGACAGGCGCCTTTGCATGTATGATACGCCTTATCTCTTCCTCATTGCCTTTAACGGTTAGCTGGATCATTTTGCCCTGATGCGTTTCGTTTACTATTTTAAGCAGCGGTTTAATCTCCTCAAAATCCGCCTGCTCCATAACGAACTGCACTCTGTATATTCCGGCGGATTCCCCGTCTATATCTTTTTCAAGAAGCACACCGCCCCTGTGAAGCAGACCTATATGGTCGCAGAAGCCCTCAAGCTCCCTGAGATTGTGGCTTGCGATCACAACGGTTGCGTTCATTACGGAAATATATTCTATCAGTATTTTTTTAACCAGCTCTCTTATAACCGGATCAAGTCCGTCAAAGATCTCATCGAAGAAGATATATTTGGGAGCATGTGAAAGGGCGAGGATAATCGCCGCCTGCCGCTGCATTCCCTTGCTCATCGAAGAAATCTTCTGATTCGGCGAAATGGGAAAAACGCTTTTCAGATTAGAATATCTTATATCATCCCATTGTGAATATGCCTGTTTATAATAGTATGCCATTGAATCAACGGTGGTGCCGGGATAAAAATAGGGAAAATCGGAAACAAAGGCAAGACTGTCCTTTACCCTCAGATTCTCATACGGTACTTCGCCGTCGATATACGCATTGCCGCCGTCAGCCTTATATACGCCGGATAGCAGCCTCAGAAGCGTGCTCTTGCCGGCTCCATTAGACCCTACAAGCCCGAAAACAGAGCCGTCCGATATATTGAACGAAACATTGTCCAGCGCCTTTACACTGCCGAAGCATTTTGTAAGACCTTTTATTTCTATCATACTTCCGCCTCCCACACAGTATTAACGATTTCAATCACATCTGCTTTTTTAAGACCTGCATTTCTGGCGTCCGAAAGAGCAGCCGAAAGAAGCTTTTTTGCCTCTTTATGAATATCGGACAGATCTGTTTTATTTATAAAGACGCCCTTGCCTGCCACTGTATATATAACCCCGCGCAGCTCAAGGTTTTTATAAGCTTTTGATACAGTATTGGGATTGATCGAAAGCTCGGTAGCAAGTGCGCGAACAGAGGGCAAAGGACTGTCCGCCTCAAAAATACCGAGATTGATATACTTCACGATTTCCTTTTCAAGCTGAAGATATATCGGCTCACGGCTTCTTACATCTAACGAAAACATTTATCCAACCACCTCATCATTCACTGTGAATTGCCTTAAGAGCGCTGACCTTGACCGCCCTGTTTGCAGGCGAGATTCCCGAAACGACTCCGATCACAACCGAAAAACCTATTCCGAGCAGTATAAGCCATAGCGGCACGGAGGATACGGTTATTCCTGCGCTTGCATCTCCTCCGAGCGACCCGATAACGGCAGAGGCGGCAAAATTCGCAATAACGGAAATGATCAGGCTGATAACGATGCCGATCGTTCCGCCCATAAAGCCTATCATGCCGGCTTCGCACAAAAATACTGCTTTGATATCAGAAATATCGCAGCCGATTACTTTCATAACGCCGATTTCCTTTGTGCGTTCATACACAGCCATTACCATGGTGTTGCTGATTCCGAACGCCGCAACCAGCATGGAAACCGCTCCGATCGCTCCGAGCACAAGCTGCACCATAAGCATGATCCTTTTTGTGTAATTCAGTTCATCCTCGTTTGAATAAGTGGAAAGTCCGCTTTTGTTTATATTCTCCTGCACGGTTTTCACATTTTCAATGCTGTCAGCATAAACATAGATCTCCGAATATTCAAGTGCTTTATTCGGCTTGTTGTTGAGCGCATTATATTCCTTAATAAGCTGCTGTGCGGCTCTGATATCCATAAAAATGCTGTTTTCGGTATCCAGTCCCGAGCTTCCTGAAGAATTCAAGATCCCGCCTGTCCTTATACGCTGCCGGTTTGGCGCGGCGGCGCTCTGACCGCTGTCTGCGTTCTGAAGCACGGGGGATATATTAAATGTATCTTTCAGCGGGTCTATCTCACAGTTTACGAGCTCGTTATTCTCGTCGAATTCGCCGTCGACGATATTGCCCTGCTCATCCATAAAACTCAGCGCCGCCGTTTCGCCGAAATACACCTTATACATATCGGATGACGGCTTTACTTCGTTTCCGTTCGCAGTCACACCGAGCTTGGCAAGAGTATCAAAATCCACTGCATACAAAGAACCGCCTGTGTAAGAATACCTGCCGCGTGTTACAGTCGCGTAATCCGACATATTTAGGACCGGCAGAACGGTTTTAACATGTTTTATACCGTTCATATACCTGACAGCGCTGTCATTTAAAGGGGGCTGCTCCGTGCCGTTTTCTTCGGCATTACTGTCCACTGTTACGCTAATTCTTGTTGCGGAAGAAGAATTCTGATACTGCTCGGTCAAAGTTTTGTTGATTCCTGCGCCTATTGAGATCATAATAACGATCGCGCAGGTTCCCACAACTACCCCTATAACGGTCAGCTTCGTGCGTGACCGCCTGTTTTTCAGGTTTCTGAGCGCCATTAAGAAAATATCAGATTTCTTCATACAGCTCCTCCCCGTTTTTCTTTGCCTTTCTGCGTTTTTTTACTACGACCGCAACAACAATGATCACAATCAGAGCAGCGATCCCGCCGAGCAGATAAAACAGCGTATAATCATTTTCACCCGTTGTCTGCGCGTCATTTTCCGCCGCAAGATCGGCATAAGGATCTTCCTCCTGCTTTACCGTAACACTGAATTCACGAGATACAGAGCCGGGATCGCCGTTCTCGTTCTCATAGTCAAAAACAAGCGTCAGCTTTTGCGTTCCGTCCGAAGTAAATGTGACCGGCAAAGTATAATTGCTCGTGAATTGCTCTCCCGCCTGGATATTGCCGATATAGGCGGAGGAAAGCTCGTTTCCCTGCGCGTCTGTCAGCTTTATCCTGCCGTTTGATACTGCGCTTTTGCCGCTGTTTATAACCGTAAAAGCGCAATCCTGCTCCTCGTTCACCGAAACGGTGGAATCCGCCAGAGAAAGGGTGCCGAATTCAATCTTCTCAGGCTGCACAACAGGTATGCTGACCGAAAGCTCAGCGCTTTGCGATACTCTTTCTCCCGCCTCAAAATATTCATAAGTTACAGAAAGCGTGATCGGATAAACGCCCGAGGACGCGGAATTCTGACATTTGAACTTTTGGCTGATCTTTGCGGTTGAGGATATCTTATCTATGGAAGAGGTATCCGTGCCCTCGGCAGGCACAAATGCTTCACCGCCCGAAAGCTTGACGATCACATTTCTGACCGCAGTGCTTTTGGAATTGTTTTTAAGCGTGACATCCAGATCAAACACATCGCCGCCGTTTACCGAATCACCGCCGAATGAAAAATCCGAAATGAGAAGCTGGGGAGTAAACGAAGTGCTCTGCTGTGACGCCGACACCTTAACACTGTAATTGATTTCTGAAGTACCGGAAAGCTTTTCTCCGCCGTCAAAATACTCAAAGGAAGCGCTGAGCCCAACGGGATAAACGCCGCTTTCCGCCTGAGGGCTGCAATAAAACGTTTTGGAGAATGACGCTGTTGCGTTCTTATTGATTCTGTCTATATAAACGGAATCATTTCCGCTGTTAACGATGAGTGCCTCTCCGCCCGAAAGGCGGATATTCACATTGCGTATATCGATATCCCTACTCGTGTTTTTAAGCGTAAAATCCAGTCTTATGGTGCCGCCTGGCGATACGCTGCCCTTATCCGCCGAAAAATCGGAGGAAATAAGCGACGGGCTGAGGTTTGACGAGCTTGCGGGCAGAGCCTCCTCTGCGGCGAATGTATATGCAGGTATGAAAACCAGACTGAGCGCGATCAAAACCGCGATGATTCCCGATAATTTTTTCATCTCTTTTCTCCTTTTGCTTCTTTTTATTTTTCTGTTTCTTCAACAACTTTTCCGTCAATGATCCTTATGATCTTATCTGCATATCCGGCAACGCTTTCATCGTGCGTCACAAGCACCATTGTGCCGGAATTGGAGCGTACAAGCCCGCATACAAGTTCCATAACACGCTTTGTTGTTTCGCTGTCCAGATTGCCGGTTGGCTCATCGGCAAAAATAACGGGTGGATTTGAAACAAAAGCCCTTGCTATACCTGCCCTTTGCTGCTGGCCGCCGCTCATTTCGGACGGGCGGTGATCACATCTGTCCTCAAGCCCCACAAGCCTGAGCATTTCCATTGCGCGTTTTTCGCGTTCCGCCTTTCCCACGCCTTTAAAAACGAGCGGCAGCGCAACATTTTCCAGCGCCGTCATAGACGGTATCAGGTTATACGACTGGAAAACAAAGCCCGTAAATTTTTTCCGGAATGAAGTAAGCTCTTTTTCCGTCAGTCTGTCTATCCTGTGTTTGCCGATCATGACCATACCTTCGCTGGGGCGTTCCAATCCCGCAAGCATATTAAGAAGCGTTGATTTTCCGGAACCGGAAGTACCGAGCACTGCGCATATCTGACCTTTTTTCACGGAAATATTAACATCATCTAGCGCCGTTACCTTTTCTTTTCCGAGCACGAAATATTTTGTGAGATTCTGCGTTTTTATAAGAACCTGTTCCAAGCTCTCACCTCCGATTTCGTTTAAATTTCGTTGCTTATACACGGATTATTTTGCCAACTTGTCTGCACTGTACTAATACGCTTAGTACAGTTTATTAATACCATATATTTTTGCGAAAGTCAATATACTTTATCAAATCTTTATTTTTTTACAAAACAGCGCCGCATAAAAGAAAGATCCCCGAAATCTTTTTAAGATTTCAGGGATCTTAAAATATTATGCATTGAATGTGCGGTTTATTCTATCCGAAACATGCCGAAAGAAAGTATGACCGTCTTAAACTGATTTTATGAAATATTAAAATTCTTTACTTACTATTCTCTTATGAAGCAGAGCTTTAACGCATGCTTTTCAACTTTGAAATGAACTTCTGTATAATTAAAATTCTCACCGTCACAGTTTCCCAGCAGCGGCTTGCCGTCCGCAGACCATATTCTGCCTCCCGTAAGATAACCTGTGTGAATGTATTTGGAAGTTTCATCATTTGCCGTGCCTGCACTGTACTTAGGAATGATCGGCAGGGCTTTAAAAAGATTGATGGCGTCCGCTATGCAGAAGTCAAGTATACCGTCGTCCAGTTTTGAATCCGGCGCAGGGCAGAAACCGCCGCCGTAATAGCTGGCGTTGCATATGGCAAACAGCGTGTAATCCTTGGGAGTCTCGGTCCATTTATACGGTCTGCCGTCTTTTCCTATGCGGTCGATATCAAAATTGATCTGATACTTCATAGACTGAAGCACCGCCGGAATGACCGCGATGTTATAAGCCTGACTTCCGAGCGGTTTTATTTTGCCGGCAATCTTTCTGCCGATGGTCTCCACCTTTGTGTCCAGACCGAAGCTCATAACATTAATGCATTTTTCACCGTTGTAATCAATAAGGTCTATGGGTTTTACATCATATTTCAAATGACCTGTGTGCAGACCGAACGCCTTGACGACATTAAATGAATCTATTTTTTTTGTGCCGTATATTTTCTTGGCAAAATCATTGCCCGTGCCGAACGGCAGAATCATAAGAGGCGTTTCCGTATGCGCAAGTCCGTTGGCAATTTCATGAACCGTACCGTCTCCGCCGCAGCAAATAACAACACACTGATCACCGTATTGAGCGGCGTATCGAGCGGCGATTTCCTTTGCGTGGCCGCGGTAATGCGTTTCCTCAACAATCATTTCATCATCAATAAGCCTGAATGCGGACTGCACCTGCTTAAACAGCATCTGCCTGCTTTTATTTCCCGCAATCGGATTTTCTATAAAAATATATTTCATACCACACATCCCTCTCCGGCTCCGTCAGCGTTTACAGCACTCTTGTGCCGCCTACAGGGCGTATAATAAGCACATGGCAGCTTCCTGCGCCGAACACGCTTTCAATCCTGTTTTTATACTCATCAAGCTTTTCATTCGGAACAAACGCCTGAATGGTGCCGGCAAAGCCGCCTCCATGAACACGGAAAGCACCGTCCACACCAAGCACATCTTCTGAGATGCACAGCGCAAGCGAAATTTTCTGTTCGGAAGGATCTTTAGGTGTGAAAACATTCTGGTTATACATGTAAGAAGATCGGCCGCTTTCATTGATCATTTTCTTAAAGCCGCAGAAATTGCCGCTTTCCAGCGCGCTGACAGCGCTGTCGACCCTTTCGTTTTCCTTATAAAAATGGAATGCCCTTAACAGCGCTCTGTCGCTCACCCTTCCGAGGAGCTGCGGAACGGAATTTTTAAAATCTTCAAAGCTTATCTCACGCAAAACATCTTTTCCGAGAGCCTGCGCAACACTTTCCATTTCAGAGCGCACGGCAGCATAGTCATCAGTCAGATCGCTGTGGTTTCCGCCCGTGTCAACAATACAAAGAGAATGGCCGCTGTGTGAAAAATCAAATTCCACCTTTTTTATTTTCGGATTTTCAGTGGATTCAAAATCTATTGTAACGAAGGTGCCGACCGATGACGCCATCTGATCCAGCAGACCGCAGGGCTTGCCGAAGAAAACATTTTCGGCATACTGGGCTGTTTTCGCTATATCAACGGCACTGATCACACCGTCGTTATAGAGATAGGACACCGTTGCGCCGAGAAGCACCTCAAACGCCGCCGAAGAGGAAAGTCCGCTGCCGCCTATAACATCGGACGTTGTAACGGCGTCAAATCCGCCGATCTTATATCCCATTCCGCCGATTTTTGCAACAACACCGCGCACCATAGCAGTGGAATGACCGAATTCCGATTCGTTCGGAAGAAGCTCCGCTGTATCCACAACGTTCATAGCATGTCCGTCCGACTTAACACGTACGATGCCTTCCTCATTTTTTGCGCTGACTGCAACTGCGTCCAGATTAATGGAAGCGGCAAGCACCCTGCCGTTATTATGGTCTGTGTGGTTGCCGCACACCTCGGTGCGGCCGGGGGCGGAGGTTACAATAACATCTCTGTCATCGCCGAAAAGTTGAATAAACTCATTGATAAGACGTATGTAACGCAGTTTCTGCGTTTCGACCGCTTCATCCGTAACATAGACCGACTTGAGTTTTTCGTCTGCTTTTCCTGCCTCAATGGCACGAATGAGTTCTGTTGGTTTCATAATGATTCTCCTTATATTTATAAAACAATTTTATATTTTTCCTTTTGGGAATAAAGCAGCAGCGTCTGATTCATCTGGCGCGATTTTATTCCGTAGAAAATATTGAATATCAGGCTTGTAATGCCGGTAAACACAACTACAAGCATTGCCCACAATATAAACTGCCGCGAGAAGGGATTATAAATCTCTGCTCCGATTCTGGTGTAAATAAACAATCTGGGAAATATTCCGAGCACACTCAGGCATAAATAATAGACAAAATCATAATGCATGGAGCCGTAAAGCTTGGATACCATTCCGAGCGGAATGGACGGCACAAAGCGAGAAACGGCAAGTATATACGGATTCCCCGAGCCTTTAAACAGCACCCAGTTCTTAACAAATCTTGCCTGCTGAATATTTAAGATCATCATAGCCCAGCCGCCGCCGATCCATCTTCCCTCATAGTATTTTATAACAAAGAACAGCATAATGCAGGCAACATTGATGATAAGAGCAGTCTGAACGGAAAACACCATACCCGATATTACGCACAAAAAGCTTATCGGAATGGGAAGCTGGCATTTTGCAAGCCAGAGCGCAAAAATGCACAGAAGGATCTCAAAATGCGTATCCAGCCCGGCCACTGCGCGTTCTATATTGCTCAGCCAGTTGATGATGGCGTCAAATCTTATTTCAAGACTTTCCTGTTCGTGAAGGCAGATTGATAAAAACACAACGCACACAACCGTTGCGAGCACGATTATCATGGATATTAAATTGGTCTGGCGGCGTTTGTTTTTTCTCAAAACAGCACCTCCCGTAAAAATTAATACTCGTGATAATTTCCGAGAAATTTAAACTCCGGCAATTCAGAATAAAGCGCGCAGAGCAGATCAAGCGTTTTATTATCCTTTATGTTTCCGAGCAGATCCACATAGAAATAATAGCTGAACTCACCGTTGCCGACAGGTCTTGATTCAAGCTTTGTGAGGTTTAGACCGGCAATAGAAAACCTGCCCAGGATTCTGTAAAGGGATCCGGTCGTGTGGGGGAGCGAAAAGATCAGCGATATCTTATCGGCATTTTTTTCTATGAGCAGTTTTTTTGAAATAACAATAAATCTTGTTCTGTTATTACTTATATTCTGAATTCTGGATTTTAATATTTGCAGATCGTATTTTTTTGCCGCATCGGAAGAACAGATAACGCCTATATCCTTTCTTTCGCTTTGTGACACAAATTTGGCTGCCGCCGCGGTATTGGTGTAATTCACACCTGTAAAATCAAAATTCTTTAAAAATTCCGAGCACTGCGAAAGCGCCTGCGGATGGCTGTAAACCTCTTCTATATCCTCATATTTTACGCCTTTTCTGGCGCACAGGCAATGATTTACTTCAAGTGAATAAGAGCCTATAACGTAAAAACGATATTTTATGATGAGATCGTAGACCTCATGCACGGAGCCTGCCGTTGAATTTTCAACAGGCACGATTCCGAACGGAGCCTCGCCCTTGTTTACTGCCTCAAAAACATCCTCAAAGATCCTGTAATGCTTTATATCCGCATTTTTAAACAGTATCAGTGCGGTCTCATCGGCATAACTGCCCTCCACGCCGGCACAGGCAACGATCGTCTTTTTTGAAAATTCATCCTCCTTGTCTGTCGCGGCTTCAATAAGAGTTCTCAGTTTTGCCCCGCTGTTCATAATATTATGCTGAATCGCGCGTGACGCGTCCATCGTTGCGGAAAAAACAGTTGCGATCGCGTCGCCGTCTTCGCCGCATTTTTCCTTAACGGAATCCAAAATTTCACGTTCCCGCTGCTCATTGAGCACGGGAAGCCCTCTTTTAACCTTATATTTCGCCACCTGTTTTGATATATTCATTCTTTTTTTCAGAAGCGGAATCAGTTGTTCGTCTATATCGTCTATCTCATTTCTTAAATCAAGTAAATCCATGAAAGCATATTTTCCTTTACATCATCATATCAAGCAGCGTGAACGCGCACACTGCCTCCACCACGGCAACGGCACGCGGCACGATGCACGGATCATGCCTGCCCCTTACCGCCAGCTTTTCATTTTCACGCGTTTTAAGATTAACGCTGTTCTGCACAGACGCAATAGACGCGGTCGGCTTGACGGCGACGGAAAAAACGATCGGCGCTCCGCTTGCCATTCCGCCGAGCACACCGCCGTTGTTGTTCGATCTCAGGTGAACAGCGCCGTCTTTCATCTCATATTCGTCATTCGCCTCGCTGCCCAACATATCAGCGAAACCGAAGCCCGCTCCAAACTGAACGCCCTTAACCGCAGGTATGCCGAACAGCGCGTAGGACAGCCTGCCCTCAATGGTTGAAAACATATTGGACCCTGTTCCGACGGGTACACCCACAGCCGCGCACTCGATTACACCGCCGACCGAGTCACCCTGAAGCCTTGCGTTTTCGATCACCGCGCGCATCTCGATCTCTTTTTCCGTGCTGACCGTGGCAAAAAAATCGGATGACAGCTCCTCAAGCTTTGCCGCGTCTATATTATTTTTATCAAACGCTTTATCATGCACATTACCTATCTGAAGAATGTGTGCACCGACTGTTATTCCTTTTTCTTTCAGGATCTGTTTCGCTATTGCGCCGGCAAATACGAGCGGAGCAGTCAGTCTGCCGCTGAAATGCCCGCCGCCGCGTATATCGTTGCAGCCGCCGTATTTCACATAAGCCGGATAATCACTGTGGGACGGTCTCGGAACAACATCAAGCGAGCCGTAATCACCGCTTCTGGTATTGGTATTTTCTATGATCATGGCAAGCGGCGCGCCCGTTGTGGTTCCGTTCAGAACACCGCTTAAAATATGCGGCTCATCCGCTTCCTTTCTGGTGGTAGAGGATTTGTCCCTGCCGGGAGCGCGTTTATCCATTTCTTTCTGTATCTTTTCAAAATCAAGCTTTATTCCGGCAGGCAGCCCGTCTATAACGCAGCCGATCGCCTCGCCATGGCTTTCGCCGAAAACCGAAAGCTTTATTCTGTCACCCAGCACTGAAGACATTTGCTTTTCCTCCAAGTTTATTGTAAACGTCAAAAAATGACGGATAAGTTTTGTTTATACTGTCTGCGTCGTCTATCACCGTATCGCCCTGCGCAAACAGACCGGCAACGGCAAACGCCATAACGATTCTGTGGTCATTATAGCCTTTAAGCTCAGCGCCGCGGACATTTCCGTTCGGCGCAATGATCATTCCGTCCGCCGTTTCACAAACATCCACATTCATTTTTCTCAGGTTGGAAGCTACCGCCTCAAGCCTGTCTGACTCCTTAAAACGCAGCCGTTCGGCGCCCTTTATAACCGTTTGGCCTTTTGCAAACGCCGCCGTTACCGCAATTGCCGGCACCATATCCGGGATATCCGTGCAGTCTATCTCAATGCCGTGAAGCGCTCCCGCCGAGCAGGTAACGCCGTTTTCATCCGCCTTTACATCTGCTCCGAATCTTCGCATAACATCCACGACCGCCTTATCGCCCTGCGCAGAATCCATGTCAAGACCTTTCAGCGTAATCGTGCCGCCTATTGCCGCGGCGCTCATGAAGAATGCCGCATGGCTCCAATCGCCTTCCACAACATAATCTCTTATCCTATAAGCCTGATTTCCGCGCACGAAATAGCCGTAATCCGTCTGTTCAATTTCAACCGCGTAATCGGAAAGTATTTTCACAGTCATATCAACATATGGCTTTGACTGCAAAGGCGTTGTGAGACGTATCTCTGAATCACCGTCCAGAAGCGGCAGCGCAAAAAGCAGCCCTGTTATGTACTGCGAGCTTATATCGCCCCTTATCTCATAAACGCCGCTGTGAAGCTGACCGCTTATCTCCAAAGGAAGCGAGCCGCCGCTTTTTATCTTGACGCCATGCTCCGGCAAGAGCCTTAAATACTCGCCGAGCGGTCTCTGCGGCAAACGTCCCTCACCGATAAAAGTGACATTTCTGCCGAGGGCAGCCGCAACGGGAATAAAAAACCGCAGCGTATTTCCGCTCTCTATGCAGTTTATGATCTTATCTCCGTTTTTCAGGCTTTGAGCCGCTCCCACCGCCGCCTGCATATCCTTTGAACCAATGATAGGCTCAACACTTCCTCCGCCGGCAAGAAAAGAGCATATAACCGCTCTTTGCGCCGCGGATTTGCTGGGCGGCAAAACCACACTGCCGTTCAGAGAGGCGTTTTCTATCTTAACAAATTTCATACTATTCCTTTATTTCACACCGAAAAGAGCATGGACCTCATCAAGAGAGGACGGCATGATAAAACTCTGCCCCGCTTTTTTCAGCATGATAAGATTGATTCCATCTGACGTGCGCTTTTTATCATAGACCATATTGCGTACAATATCCTCAACAGGCAGATCCGTTTCGGTTCTGAGTCCGTACTTTTTCAGAAGCGCGGCGATCTTTTCCGCCGTGCCTTTTTCAGTTATTCCGGCATTTTCCCCGGCACGGCTTATCATTACCATGCCGATACCCACAGCCTCGCCGTGTGATATGCCGCTGAAATCATAAAGCTTTTCTATTGCATGACCGCAGGTGTGCCCGAAATTCAGAAGAGCACGCTCGCCCGCTTCCTTTTCGTCTCTTTCAACAACGCCGCGCTTGATATCGCAGCACGCATAAATAACCTCGTCAATTATATCACGCGCGTCTTCATTCTGCAGCCTGTCAAAAAGCGGCTTGGATTTTATGCAGCCGTATTTGATAACCTCGCCCATGCCGTCGCTGAAATAATGCGCAGGCAGGGTATTCAGAACATCCGGGTCTATAATAACAAGAGACGGCTGCCAGAACGCTCCGCAGAGGTTTTTGCCCTGCGGAAGATCCACTGCCGTTTTGCCTCCGACCGATGAATCGACCTGCGCCAGCAGCGTGGTAGGAATCTGAACATATTTGATTCCTCTCAAATAAACTGCCGCAGCAAAGCCTGCCATATCGCCGCAGACTCCGCCGCCGAGCGCAATAACGCAGTCTTTCCTGGTAAGACCGCTTTGGGCAAGAAACGCAACGATTTTGATAAGGTTTGCCGTTGTTTTGGAGCTTTCGCCCGCTTCGAAAATATAAGAAACTGTTTCGATCCCCGCCGAGTTCACGCTGTTTTTTACTGCTTCCAGATAAAGCGGGGCAACATTGCTGTCGCATATAACAGCCGCTTTTTTTGCGGCAACAGCATTTTTGATCTTTTCGCCGCAGGCTTTGAGCAGACCTCTTTCGATCTGTATATCATATCCGCCGCCGGCGTTGACTCTGAGTGTTTTCACTAACCGATCTCCTCTTTAATCTTGTTTGCCTGCGCCATAAGCTGCTTTAATGTATCCGAATCCTCGTTCTTTATTGCAGTTCTGAATTTTTCAAGGTTATTCACAAGATCGTCTATCTCTCTGATAAGCGGCTCCTTGTTTGCAATAAAAAGCTCGCTCCACATATCACCGTTTATGCGCGCCACGCGTGAAACATCGCGGTAAGAACCTGCCGAAAAGCCCACATGCATAGGGGCAAGCGGACTGAGAACATAGGAACAAGCCAGAACATGCGCGATCTGCGAGGTAAACGCGATCATTTCATCGTGATGCTCGGGAGTGGTTACAACGGTGCGCGCAAAACCCATTTCCTTTGCAAGCTCAACAAGCGTATCGATCTTGGCTTTCGGCGCGTTTGCGGGGGTGCATATAAAAGACGCGTTATCAAACAGAGTGGGCAGACTGTTGTCATATCCCGAGACCTCGCGCCCCGCCATCGGGTGCGCTCCTATAAAGCAAAACTTCAAATTCTCTTTTTCAAGTCTGCGGCAGATCTTCGTCTTGATGCCGCAGCTGTCCGCAACGATACTGCCGTCCTTAAACTCGTCTTTGTGTGCAAGAATAAACGGCACTATACTTTCTTCGTAAAGATTCACAAAGGTGATATCCGCCTTAGGTATAAGCACGGAAAGCTCGCCGATTTCATCAACGGCGCCGTCCGCCAGTGCCTTATCGGAAACCGATCCCGTTCTGTTCCACCCCATCACATAATGGGAGGTATTCTTTTTTAAGGTTTTTGCTATGCTTGCGCCTATAAGCCCAAGCCCTGCAACAAGTATCTTCATTTGAACCGCACTTTCAAAACATCATGATTAATCTATTATATAATAATATATAAATAAGAATAAATCAAGCAGAGCGCTCATTTTATTTTCGGCTGGGCAGATAAAACTCCCGTCACGGCAACGCGCCGCGCAGGGAGTATATCGGTATTTATTGAATTTTTATAACGCGTACGTCTTGCTGTTTAAAGAGGATGCACAAGGCGCACGTTTTGAAGCTTCATATCCTCGTCGCCTTCCTTTGCCGCCCTGCCCTCAAAACGCACGAATTCAAGGTTTTGAACGTCTGCGGCGTCAACAGCGTACTTATAATTCTCGCATGTTTCGCCCCAGGAGGTCTTCGTTTTCATAATCGTGATATCCTTTGCGCTGCGGATGAAAAACGCCGAATTATCATATTTCTCAACACCCCAGTCAAGGCACGGGCGCAGATCGTAAAGGCCGCAGGGCCACTTGCTGGTTTTTGTCAGCTCAATGCGGCAGTTTTCAAACGTAACGTCTTCTATCGGGTTATCCGCGCTGCCGTGTATAAGCACACCGTTCTCACCCTTCGCCGTTACATTGAAAAATCTGATGTTTTTCACTTTGCCGCTTTTTGTGTTTTCGTCACGGTTGAATGAAGTGATCGTTATCGGCTCGGCAGTGCCCCACCAGTCCGGGCAGAAACGGCGCGTTTCTATTACGATGTTGGAATAGGAAACATTCTCCACATTTCCGCCGTCTCTGATCTGAATGGAAATACCGCGGTTTGACCTGCTGACAGTGCAGTTTGAAACGATAATGTTGCGGAAATCGCCCACTCCCTCCGTGCCTATTTTTATTGCTGCGGAGGTGGAAACAAGCGTGCAGCCGTCTATAATAACATTTTCCGTAGGACCGTATTCGCTGTTGCCGCGTGAGGTCTTTAGGCATATGCAGTCATCCGCGCAGGTAACATGACAGCCGAGTATGCGCACATTTGAGCAGTGGTCCGGGTCAATCCCGTCGCTGTTTGCAACGTCAAGATCGTTCAGAATCCTGATTCTGTCTATAAGCACATCATCACAGCCGGCAGGATGCAGCGTCCAGAACGGCGCGTCCGTAACCGTGAAATCCTTAAAAGTAATGTGGTTGCTTTTCTCAATATAAATCGCCGTCGGGCGCGGATAAAAATCGCCCGTAACGTAATATCTGTCTTTCCGCTGAACAAAAGCATGACCGTTCGCGTCAATAGTCCCCTCGCCGCTTATGGTGCAGAAATCAGCCTCAAAACCGTAAATAAACACAAAACTGGGCTTGCCTGTAACCGGGTTGCCGATAAGGGCGGTCTTGGGGTCGTTTATCAGCTTGTTCGGTCTGATGTATCCGTCTATATTGGAGGTTGCCTTTATTGACGCGCCTTTCTGAATATGCAGGTCCACATTCCTTTTAAGGCGTATGGAATCGCTGTAAAACACATGACCGCTCTGAAGCACGACTCTGCCGCCGCCGTTTTTGGCACAGTCGTCAATAGCGTGCTGTATCGCAAACGCGTCATTGGTTACGCCGTCTCCTGCCGCGCCGTATTGCAAAACATTATATTCTTTCATTTTACTCCACCGCCTGAAATTCAGGATACCGCGCAAAACAGCATAAACTTGCTGCGGCATCCTGCCAACAATGAATATAATATAACACAACGCTTTGCGTTTGACAAGTAAAATAAGATATGCTATCATATAGTTGTTGAAAGCTGCCAAGCACTCCCCAGTTCAACGGAGGGCAAGGCAGCTGATTTTATGTCTGCACCAAAAGGATCCGCAGGCAAAACCGTGCGAATCTAAAAACCGAAAGGCGTGGAAATCCTTATGAAAAAATATGACGTCGCCATAGTGGGCGCAGGTCCGGCAGGTATATTCACAGCTATTGAAATGCTGCGAAAAGGCAGCAAAAAGAGCATTATTATCATTGAAAAAGGCAAATCCGTTGAAAAGCGCAAATGCCCAAAGGCTGTTACGGGAAAATGCATGAACTGCAAGCCGTACTGCCATATCACAACCGGCTTTTCCGGCGCCGGCGCTTTTTCCGACGGCAAGCTTTCGCTTTCCTATGAGGTGGGAGGAAGCCTGCCGGAGCTGATAGGCGAGGACCTTGCGCAGGAGACCATTCATTACACGGATAAAATCTACCTTGAATTTGGCGCGGACACTCATATTGAAGGCGTTGGAAACAGCGAGGCGGTTAAGGAGATCCGCAAAAGAGCGATCCAGGCGGGACTTAAGCTTGTTGACTGCCCTATCCGCCATCTGGGCACGGAAAAAGCACATACCCTTTATTATGAAATAGAGAAATATCTGCTGAGCGCAGGCGTGGATATTCTGTTTGACAGCCAGTGCGGCGACCTGATCCTTGACGGTGAAAAGTGCCTTGGCGTTCGCCTTGAAAACGGCGAAGAGATCTTTGCCGCAGACACGGTTGTGGCAACGGGCAGACGCGGCGCGGACTGGCTTGAAAAGCTTTGCGCGGATCACGGCATAGCGCACCAGCCCGGCACGGTCGATATCGGCGTTCGTGTTGAGGTGAGAAATGAAATTATTGAAACCATAAACGATGTGCTTTACGAATCCAAGCTGGTGGGATACCCGAAGCCGTTTAAAAACAAGGTGCGCACATTCTGCCAGAATCCCGGGGGATTTGTTGCTCAGGAAAATTATGACAACGACCTTGCCGTTGTGAACGGACATTCATACAAAGAGCTGAAAAGCCCGAACACGAACCTTGCGATTCTTTGCTCTCACAACTTTTCGGTGCCGTTCAATCAGCCGATCGCCTATGCGCAGAAAGTGGGGGAACTCACAAACATGCTCGGCGACGGACATATCCTTGTTCAGCGCTTCGGAGATATTCTTGAGGGAAAGCGAACATGGCAGAAAGAGCTTTCCCGGAGCAATCTTCGCCCCACGCTGCCTGACGCGGTTGCAGGCGATATCACAGCAGCCATGCCTTACAGGGCAATGACGAACATTATAAACTTCATTCATGCAATGGACCACGTTGTTCCCGGCTTCGCAAGCCCCGAAACACTGCTTTACAGCCCTGAGCTGAAATTCTATTCAAACAAGGTCAAAATGGATACGGATTTCAACACAAATATTGAGGGCTTGCACTGTCTCGGCGATTCGAGCGGCTGGACAAGAGGACTTATGATGGCTTCTGTTCACGGCGTGCTCATGGGCAGAAAGCTCATATAAAACGCCGGATACTTCAACGGCGGACAATCTGTTAAAAAAAAGAGGACTGAAACAAAATGTTTCAGTCCTCTTTTTATCAGTGCCGGGGATGGGCTTTTCTGTATTTCTCGCGCTCTTCAAGTTCGTGCTTTTTAAAGGATCTGTACCATGCCACGATAAGCAAAACGATCACCAGAACAACAAGCGCAACGGCGGCCCATTTAAAAGCATCCACCACTTTCTGAATCTGAATGAACACAGACAGGGCAAACCCCAATGCGACCCGAACATCGGGCTCATCCGTGCCGGTATGATAAATGCCGTCTTCAAGATAAATCTTTTCGCCGGTATCAGGATCATTATTCAAGTAATAATAAACGCGCATCTTTTCCTGATCTACACGTTCCCCGTTATCATCGCGGTAAAAGGTTATGCCCGTTTGCTTATCCGTTATTTGAAGCGGAACAAAGCTTGCAAACAACGACCTTTGCACTGACTCTATGCGCAGAATGCCTATTCCGATCACAAGAACCAGAAAGACAGCGGCAATGGCAATCAATACTTTCTTAAGCTTTTTATGCTTTTTTGCCATATCCGATAACGCACTTTTTATAATATCGGCTGTTTTTACGCTTTCTGAATCCGTTAAATTTCTGTTTTTCCCCATTTATATCACCTGCTTTGATTTTACCATAATTGCTCTTACCGGTCAATAGCGGAATAAAGCGTATTTCATAACAAATGCAGGAAAACGGCGGCCAAAAATCGAATCAAAAAAGAGGGCACGCTTAAACGTGCCCTCCCAACCGGCCGACAGCCGGTTTATTTTGTGTGAAGGGAGCTGTCTGTGCGCTCCCTTAAGCAGAGATCGTTAGATGTCTACCGAGCCCTCTTCCGTGCCGGAAAGGGTAAGTATTTCTACCTGGCTGAACTTCTCAATCTCCGCTATCGGCTTTGAGTAAACCTCTTTCATTGAAAGAACCTCCTTACCTTTAGCCTTTATTCACCCGCGGGAAACCCGCGGGCTTTAAGCGTTTTATATACGATTGTCCGTTCGCCGATTAAGCAACCGTATAGTTCTGAACATCTGCATAGTAAACAGATGTTACACCATCGGAATCA
>OIXR01000011.1_pt1 | contig 189095 bp, 160 predicted proteins | sample 1587831 | NCBI WGS metagenome assembly OIXR01 (sample SAMN03283263) | human gut metagenome | biome: human-associated habitat; material: feces | host: Homo sapiens | place: USA | collected 2013
TGGCGCTGCGCCCCGGCAAAACCTCCGAGGTCACTTTCGTTGACTATGAAAAGCCCGGTCTTGAAATTGTCAAGAAGAACATCGCCAACGGAGAGCCTATCGAGGGCGTGACCTACCGCATCGAGCAGATCGACGGCAGCTTCTCCACCAGCGCCACCACCGATAACCATGGCCGCATCTTCCTCGACTCCGTCCCGGTCGGCACATTCAAAGTGACGGAGATCAATGTTCCCAACCATGTCATTCTCTGCCCCATCCCGCAGGAAGTGGCATTGAAGCCCGGCGAAACCTCTACCGTCACCTTCTTCAACGCCCTCAAGCCCAGTCTGGAAATCCTCAAGTTGGATAGCGTCACCGGTGATCCCGTCAAGGGTGCTAAGTTCCAGATCTGGTATGGCAGCAACCATACCGACACCGGAGAACTCAACGACCTCGGCACTTACTTTTCTGACGCAAGCGGAAAAATCATCCTCCCCGAGATCAAGGATGGCTGGTACAAGGTAACGGAATTGGAACCGGCGTCCGGGTACGCCATCAAGGAGCCTGCCACGCAGGAATGCTTCATCTCCGGTGGTGAGAGCAAAGTCCTGACCTTTGAGAACACGCCTCTTTCCGCCATCATCATCCGCAAGGTGGACAGCGAGAGCGGTCAGCCGCTGGAAGGTGCATGGTTTAGAATCCGCTACCTTGGCGGCACCTCCGGTACGGGTGGTACCGTGGTTGGAGAGATCAAAACCTCGCAAAACGGAACCGCCATTTTAACGGGCCTTGCCGCAGGCACTTATGTCTGCGAGGAGATCTCCGCGCCGGATGGGTATGTGATCACCGACACCGCGGAAACGGTCTATCTCTCCGGTAAGGATCAGGACGTCATTACCGTGACCTTCGGCAACGATAAGATGGGTTCTCTGCTTATTGTCAAAAAGGACGCCGTGACCGGCGCCCCCATTTCCGATGTGGAGTTCTTCATCACCGATTCGGACGGCAGCGTGATCGGCAACGCCAACGGAAAGTATGTGACCGATAGCGCGGGCACCATCCGCATTGACGGCCTGACCCCCGGCATGACAGTCATCGCCCGGGAGGTACGGGCAAAAGACGGCTACATTCTGGACGATACCCCGCAGAGCATCAAAATCAAACGCAATGCCGTGATGACGCTGGAGTTCCGCAATCAGCCCAGGGGCGGCGTGCTCGTGAAAAAGGTGGACGCTGTGACGAACGCTCCCATCTCTGACGTGGAGTTCCTTGTCACGGATTCCGACGGCAATCTCATCGGAAACTCCAACGGCAAGTTCGTGACGGACAGCGCAGGCACGTTCACCATTACGGACATCGCCCCCGGCACCACACTTGTCATCAAGGAAACCCGCGCGAAGGCGGGGTACATTCTCGATGATACCCCGCAGACGGTTAAGGTCAAGTCCAATGAAGTTGTCACGGTAGAGTTCCGTAACCAGCCCAAGGGCAACCTGATCATAATTAAGCAGGATTCCGTGACAAAGGAGCCGCTGGAAGGTGTCGAGTTTAAGATCACCTACGCAGATGGCTCGTATGTAGATGCCGAGGGCGGCACGTTGTCCTCCACCGGCCTGTACCGGACGGATAAGGCGGGTAAAATCACCATTTCCGGTATTTCCGGCACCGTGGTGGTCACAGAGATCGAAACGATCCCCGGTTACACCATTGATGAAAACACTCGCACGCAGACTGTTGTGGTCAATCCCAACGACACACAGACTCTCCACTTCTACAACACGCCTATTGGTGGCGTGGAGATCATCAAGGTCAACGAGGATAACCACAGTGAGCGCATCCCCAATACGACCTTTGAGATCCGCAAGGTGGACGATGCCTTGGTGGATACCGTTACGACGGACAAAAATGGCCGTGTGTTCGTGGCTCTGGAGGATGGCAGCTACTATGCAAAAGAGGTCACATCGAACAAATCGTTCCGGCTGGATGACACGCCCCACTATTTTGAGATCAAGGACGGCAAGCGTGTGACGCTTCAGGTGACCAACAAAAAGCTCAGCGGCATCGTCATCCACAAAATCGACAGCGCCACGGGAGAGGGGATCTACGGGGTGAAGTTTGTCCTCTATGACGCGAACAAGAAGCCCATCGGCGAGTATACCTCGGATGACCGGGGATATATCTACATTGACGAGATCCCTGGCGGACTGAGCGGCCGCTTTTATCTGAGAGAACTGGAAGCCGCCCCCGGCTACACGCTGGATAAGCAGTATAAGACCGTCTATGTCTCTCCGGGCAAGACCGTGGAGATCGAGTGGGAAAATACCGCTGTCACGGGCCAGATCCAGATTTATAAGTACGCCGCTGAGTATAACGAGGTCACTGGCACCGCCGCAGGCACCCCGCTCAAGGGCGCTGTTTATGAGATCGTCAATGCCCGCAGCGGCAAGGTGGTGGACTACATCACGACGGACGCCCGGGGCGTCGCGGCCAGCAAACCGCTGCCGCTGACCCGCTATCAGCTCCGAGAGGTCACAGCGCCCGCCTATTGGCAGCTCGATCCCACCGTGCATGATGTGACGCTGGAATATCCCGGTCAGATCATCAAGCTCTCTGCCTACGATAAGCCCTCCAGCCTCGGCGTCAGCATCACCAAGCGCGGCAACGCGCAGGTCATGGCGGGCCAGTCCATGCGCTACGATCTGACGGTGGCCAATACCTCCAACGTGCCGCTGGAATCCTTCTTCTGGCACGATAAGATCCCCTATGATGTGGCGCGTCCCACGACGCTCACCACCGGCACTTACAGCGCACGGCTCAACTACCGTGTCCTCTACAAAACCAATTACAACGCGAGCTATCAGGTGCTGGCGAGCAACCTGCTCACCAGCAACAACTACAGCTTCAGCCTCAACGCCATTCCCATGCAGGCGGGTGAGGTCGTGACCGACATCTATTTTGACTTTGGAAAGGTTCCGGTGGGCTTCCAGTCTACCGTCAATCCCACGCTGAGCGTGATGGTGAACGGAAACGCGGTCAATGGCTATCAGATGGTCAACCGCGCCGATGTGGGCGGTAAATATCAGGGCACATGGCAGACCGCAACGGCGAGTTGGGTAACAGTCATTCGTCGGCTTTGGGGTGCACCTACGCTCCCTAAGACCGGTTACTGATTCCCCTTTTTTCAGGGAAAATGTCCCATACGGGGCGCTTTCCTCCATCAAATATAAGACCTGCTGAAGTTTTCGTCCGTTTGTTGTATGGCGCTATACATCAATCTTTCTATGAAATCCCATATATGAACATACAAAAGCAGACGTGCTGGGCTGGAACCAGCACGTCTGTTAATGATTACTTTTTATCAGTCGTATTTTCATCGACTGCTTTTTCATCGTCTACCCAAAAACGGAAGTATCGCTTGTTCTTCGGATAAATACGAACTCCGTTCTTGGTGATGTATCTGCAGTAAATCCACATACACATTGCCCCTTTCGACAAGATATCTATATAAAAACATCTTGCATATCAGATTGCGATGTGCTACTATAAACACGTGAACGCTATAGCATCCAGCACACATCTTCTGATATACAGAGGATGATTGCGGGGGAAGTCCACGGTTGAGGTTGCCGCCTCAACCGTTTTCCTTTTTCTTGCGTCGATTCTTGCTCTGATGGCGCTTCTGCACTCTGCGGAGCTGATTCATTTGACTACGGGCCATTCCGAGAGTAATGCCAAAGTGCTTACTTACAAGATAATCAGATGTCTCGTCGACAAGATGTACGGGTGCCAGCAGCTCTGCTGCAAATATGTCCGCTTGTCTCTCTGCATTTATCTCATCTGGGATTCTCTCTCCAGGGGGCCGCATGAGCATAAGCCACCGTTTCTTCTCCATGAAGCATATAATGCCCAAGTTCATGCGCCATGACCGTTCTGGCCCAATAGGAACCCTGACAGGCTGCATCATACACAGACTGCTTTACTCGAATCACGTGCTCTGTCGGGATTGTTTCTGCTGCTCTCCCCTTTAGTTCGTCGTCCTCTACCGGAACAAGCATAAACTCTTCGTCGATCTGTGGCATAGCAAGCTCCAAAAATTCCATTACGGGAAATTTTTTGACCTTGTCAAGTCCAAATCTCATTCGGAGAATATATGCTTCTTTCCTCAGTCGCTTACGATTTCTGGAACTTACAATCTTAATAAGATCAGAAGTACCTATAGCGCAACACCTCACTTCTTATGCTGTTCACTGAAAATACGCATAATTTTACTGATTTCATCGTCTGTCAGGTCATTCAGTGCTTTTGCAAACGACACTGCCGCTTGGCGCTGCATAGAAGACGAGTCTGTAAGATCGATTTTGACCTCTTCTAAAGACGTATCCGCTGCAAGCTGTAGCTCGCTTCTTTCTTCCTCGCTCAATCCATACGCGCTGCAAACCCGATCGATAAAGTTGGCAGGTGGACGCTTTTTCCCCGTTTCCACAGCCGACAGAAACGCAGAAGATACCTTCAGCTTATCAGCCATATTCTTCAGAAGCTCTTGTCTATCTAAGCGAATTTTCCTTAGAGCAATTCCGAGTTTGGTCACATTGCATACCTCCTCTTTACCTGCTTCTACAATATACCTCATACGGTTAATTTTGTCAACCTGTTTAGGTTAATCGTTTGTAAATTATTTGTGAACTCGCAATTTAAAACTATCTATTCCTTGGAATTTATTTATATAGGATGCTCCTCGACCGTGGAACCTACGGGCAGTCAAGGGCTATCCTATATCTTCGTATAGCAGGAATCATCCTTGCTTATCTGGTTTCTCAGCATAGTCTATGTCTTGAGTAACGCACTCAGCAAGGTCTGATAATCTTTCCACTAAAACAAGTATCGTTTATTCCGCCCTTCACTGCTCTGTTTTTCCACTCTGCCTTGAGATCGCGCAAACTCATTCCCAACACGGTTTGATGCAATGTCATGATTCAAGTAGCTACCGAAAAAGTCTCTCAGATCAACAGACTATTCTTACGTTTAGCCCTATGCCTCTTCTATTACATATGAAGAGCATTTTTCCACAGGCTATTTAGATCAGGACATATAGATTTTCAAAAGTTCTAATCCGCACGACAAAACCAGCCTGCCGCAAGCCGCGCAGGTACCGTCCTTAAACTTGAAAGGAAGCTATCATGAACGATAATACTCATACCGGACTGGATGAAGCAACTTTTGTTGCATCCAATACCATACATGCAGTACGGACTGACAAAGCCATTTCCGCCGCGGCAAAAGGCGCTGCGGCAGGCGGTCCCTATGGAGCGGCCATAGGAGCGGCATTGTCCGCACGAAAGCATATCGGGAAAATAGCGGCGGTCGCGCTGGTGTTACTGGCGCTGCCGCTGCTTTTTATTTTGCTCCTGCCGGGGATTATCTTTGGAAGCCTGACGGATAGCGGAGCGTCCGGAGCAGCCGGGCAGCCGATCCTTAACGATAATGCGGCCATTACGGAAAATATGAATCAGGCTGCCTTTGCAATCAATCAGATTCTCGGAGAAGGCATTGAGAATGTGCAGGAGCGCATCGCCAACGATTTCGCCGGAACAGGCGGGGATCACTATGAAGTAGTCAATCCCTATGAGGGGGATCTTATCAGCAATGCCAACCTGTTTATCTCTCAATACTGTGCAGCGAAAGAACTGGACTTTGACTCCATCTCCCTCACCGACATGGAGCAGATCCTGCGTGCGGGCCTCACGCACCTTTACAGCTTCAGCCGAACGATGGAGGTGCGTACTGTCCCTGCGGAGGAGGACGGCGAGGAAGATACGGCGGAGACATGGTACATCTACACGATCCGCTATAATGGTGAAGCCTACTTTGCGGACACCATCTTTGCGCTGACTGACGAACAGAAAGATCTGGCGGAGAATTATGCGGAAAACCTCAGCCTGTTTCTTGGCGACGGCCTGTTCCAATACGCTCCCTCCACCAACACCACTACAGCTCTTGGCGATGTGCGCTTGACCGATGGGGAAACAGAGGTCATCTACTTCAACCAGTTGGATGAACGCTATGCCAATCAGCCCTATGGCACCGACCATATCGGGGGTTATGGCTGCGGGCCAACTTCCATGGCTATTGTGGTTTCCTCGCTGACCGGCGAGACCGTTGATCCTGCCCAAATGGCACAGTGGGCCTATGAGCACGGCTATTGGTGCAGCAAAAGCGGCTCCTACCACACTTTGATCCCCGGCGCTGCACAGGCGTGGGGGCTTTCCGTTGAAGGGTGCACCGCTTCGGAGCCGCAGCGCATTCTGGATGCCCTGGCAGACGGGAAGTTAGTCGTGGCCCTGATGACCAAAGGGCATTTTACGAAGTCCGGACATTTTATCGTGCTGCGGGGCGTCCAGGATGAAAAGATCCTCGTGGCTGATCCCGCCAGTTACCGGCGCAGTCAAAAAGCCTGGGACTTGTCCATCATTCTGAACGAGGCCAGCAGGCGCGCCGGTGCCGGCGGGCCGTTCTGGATCATTGGGTAAAGGAAGTTGAATTAACACAGCAGTCTACATCACCAAGACTATCATTAAACCTATTATTTGCCATAGAAGTTGATAACACATACTAAGAGAGTCAACCATATAGTGATTGCTTGGTCATACACAGCGCAAACTGATAGTTTGTTGCTTTGATATAAATAAATGGACAGACTATATATCAACATATAGTCTGTCCATTTCACTATCCTCCATCTAACCAACAAATGGCAGCCGATTTTCTATGTCATATTCAACATAGTCGCCCGAATAAGATTCAACCAAAAATGCTGTCAATAGTTCAAATTTGCTTTTGATTTTCTTATCCATTATACGGAATAGAGGCAATTAGTGTTCCTCTTTTTTGTTGGAATTCCAAATAATTCTCATTATTAACGACACAACCAATCCTCCAAACCCAAGTATAGACATAAATGCAAACAAGTTAAAGAAGCCGGTTAACTCACTCATTTCAAGTGCCACCCAAATAGTTGAGCAGTTAGAAGCACATCTAATCACATGGCCTGCAACTATCACCGCCATCCCTATGCTCCCCGAAAGTGCAAGCGTTACTCCCAAAACAAGATACTCTTTGCTAGATAGAATGGTCATGTCACTCACCTCTTAATTCACAAAGACGTCAGGCGAATTGCGCGCATTTCTTTCAAATGCTCTCTGGTTCGCAAAGGACAGTGTGGTATTATATCTCACGTGGTCTGCGTAAGTTAAATTGCCCAAAGCAACAAAAAGTGTGTAGTCGGTAATCGTTTTCGTTTCTTCATTTATAACTATCTGAACAACATGTGAGATGACATTCCCCGTAGAGGTTTCTACAACATCGTAGGATACCTTCTGGAGGATTCCAGAAAGAACAACATATCCAGCAGCATGTGTAGCATACGCAACTCCCGAATGAAGCCATTGGTTTGCCGAAGGGCCAGTAAAGGTTTTCGTTTTTGAGCCAGATGTTCCTACCGTTAGTGAGAACCCCTCTAACACCGTTCCTGCTGCAATATTAACTGTTACCGTTTCGCTACTCGAAACATTTACGGGTAAATACTCGCTAAGCTCTGCTCGCAGCGGCATATTCGAAGTCAAGTCCTTTGTTTTGTGGTTACGAATTTCAAATCCTGTATCAATGCCGCTCAAGAGAGAGATTTCATTTTCTGCAACGAGCATTTTCTGCCGCATTGCTGCATTGGCAATTTCAGTCAGCAGTTCAGAATAGGCCGGTTCATATTCTAGTCTTTCGGCGGTAATAACTGATTTAATCTTCTCCAATGCAGCATGATCAATCGTCTGAATTTCACAATCTGCTCGACTGGAAATATACTTAATTTCATCAGAAAATCTATTGAGAATCTGTTCCGATTCGGCGTCACTCATTAACTCATCACAAGCAGAATACTCAAGAAGTTTTTCCATATATGCTTCAGAAAACTGCTCGGCAAGCTGTGCCTTTTCCTCAGATGCAGTATCTGTTGCCATAGCAGGTAAACTGAGGCTCAAAAACATTGCACAGCATAACAGCAAAGATAGCATTTTCCTTTTCATTTTTGTTCTCCTTTCTTGCCCATGTATGGTGTTTTACTGGTCGCACATTACTCAGGACTTTCTCTCTCAATTCAAAATAGTGGTCAAGCAAGTAAAAAGCGTACACATTTCTTTACCCACATCGGTATCACCCCTTTTCTTTTAACTCCAGTCCAAATTAAATTCTGGTAATTCATGGGGCGTATTTTCTTCCCCTTGTATCTCATGCAAATCTAAAAAGTTTTTTCGTACTCATATCCCCCAAAATATAGCAAACCGCCAGAGCCGAATCATCGCCGCAATTACTCCACGCTTAGCCCAAACGTGTCTCTTTTCCTTATCTTTACGCTCTATATCACATTTCACTTTTTGACATTCAGGCTTTTCTATTAGGGTCTCCTCATTACTCTTATCAAGCAAATCAGCTAACTTTACATTATAGAGCTTGCAGAGAGCCTGAAGATTTTCTTCGGTAGATGGTCTCGAATTTCCAGTCTCCCATCTTGATACGGTCTGTCTGGACACGTCTAATCTTTCTGACACTTCCGCTTGGAATACGCCTTCTTTTTCCGTAAACGGACCAATTTCTTTTCTAAGGTCATTGTCTGTATCTCCGAATCTATCTTAAAGGGTAATAAATGTAAACCGCAAGCAGTTTACATTTATGCAATCTCTAATTGCCTTTCTATATTTCTCGTACTTTTTACAGATATTTTGTTAATCCCGCACGTAATACATCGTTGATTGACCCAGTCACTTTTTCTTCTTTCAACGCCTTCTTACGCAACACTTTAATCAAACTATTGTATTAAGCAATAAACTGGGGTCCTTCCCCGGTTTATTGCTTACGCTTTTCCTTATTCTATTCTTGAACATAATCATGATATATAGGAAATGCGATATTCTTATTTTTTAACTTCCAATTCAGACACAATGACTGTATAATCTAAAGAAACGGTCACTCAGAAGCTAACGTGAAGAACATCTGTTGGAAGTTTGGAAAATAAAAATGTTTAGGGAGAAATACTATGTCGGATAAAAAGCTGTATAAGCTTGATGATCATATTCTTTTTAGAAAATGTGATCTCTATGATGGTTGTGATACACAGCATGGAGATTGCACTAACTTTAAGGTCAAACAAGTACATTGTCAGGATAATTATTTCTGTAACCAAGAAGGCCTTCACTTTCATTGTGCCAGACATCCCGAAATAGAATATGACAATAGCGAAGATGGGACAGAGCTGGTTTGCCCCAAATGCGGAACTCCGGTATATATCGGAAACCGGCATGAATTGATTTCTCGTTGTTTGAAAGCTCTTAACCGTGATATATTTAAGGATGCCACATTGATTCGTCTCGACGATTGGTACATTCCTGAACTAAAGGAAAAAAGAAGCCCCTCTCCTAACTACCGCCTGACTGTCTATATAAAAACAGATAAAGACGAAGATACGATAGTTGTTCTTTATGTGAGCTATGTTGGAAGTGGCAATAAAGTTCAGTATTTCATTAAGCCGGAAAAAGGGCAGCTTACCAGCGACCACAAGGATATGGATCCATCAAAGATTATATCAAAGATTGAGGTCACACTTAAAGATAGAAAATTGTCGCAGGAATATGACTCAGAATGAGTCTATAGTCTATAAGTCTGTATTTATCGGGCGGTGGAATCAATCACTCTGTCCTCACAGTTTGCAAATCATGCCTACAATAACAAATCAACGGCACCACCTCAGTCATGAAGGTGGTGCCGTTTCGTCTCTGTTCGGGTGTCAGCTCAATACCATGGTGCAGTCGCTTCGGCTATTTATAAAATGTGGTCTTCTTGAATCAGCAGAATATCATCCCGTCCCTCGGCCTGGTCGAGCATCCGCTGCGTAAACCCGCTCTTGGAAAACAGCCCGTACAGCACCTTGTACCCGGGGAAAGCCGTGCGCAGCTCCGAAGACTTTTTTACCTTTTCCTCCAGTTCATAATAGACCGTCGCATCCACCGGCTTATTGTGGTACTTGCACTCCCCGGCGAATACCTGCTTCTTCTGGTGATCTACCGCCATCACATCGATCTCCATATCGCCGTTGATGTCATTGAGCCAGTAGGAGCCGATGCGGGAGGGCACGAAGTCCACCGCCTTGTTCCGGCACAGGGAGGCAAAGATATCCTTGCAGACGTCCTCGTAGGAGAAGGCAACGAATTTCTGAATAAAGTCCTTCTCCAACTCGTCCAGAACGATCTGCTGATTGTCCAGTTCCAGTTCCCCCTTGTAGGGATAGACATAGCGGAACCAGAAGCGGATGAAATTATCTGAAATGAAGTAGAGACCCTTTCGAGACTTCTCCGGATTCTTCTCCGTAACCGGCGTTGCCTTTTTCAGAAAGTCCAGATCGATCAGCGTGGAGAGATAGGGCGTCAGCGAGGATGTTTCCATGCCCAGGGCGCCCGCAATTTTGCCCAGCTTGTGATTGCCGTCCGCAATAGCGCGAATGATGGAGAAATAGCTGTTGGCGGACTGTACCTCGTCTTTCAGTAGGAAGTTCGGCTCCTCATAGAGAAATCCGTTCTTGGACAGTACAACTTCCTGAATCTGACGGTAGAGGTCTTCCCCGGGCTCAAAAAACTCCAGATATTTCGGGACGCCGCCCGTTACGGAATACTGCTCCACCGCATGGGAGAACGGCTGCCCCTGCACGGCATAGAGGTCTGTAAACGGCAGCGGCTTCAAGCGAATCTGCGCGCTGCGCCGGCCATAAAGCGGACTATCGTGAGAGAGGGCATGCTTCTGCATCATGCTGATCAGCGACCCGCAGAGGATCAGCATAACATTGCTGTCCTTCAGGATCTCGTCCCAGGCATTTTGCAGGATGGACGGAAAGGCCGCGTTCGTCTTGACCAAATACGGAAACTCGTCAATGACCAGCACCTTCTTTTCCTCCGGACGGTAGTTGGCGATCTCCCGGAACAGATCCAGCCAGTCTGTGAAGGTGACCCGCTGCAGCATGGAATTTCCAGTGACCCGGGCTACCACGCCGGCAAGACGCTTCATGCTCTGGGACTCCACTTCCTCCGTCGCAAGGAAATAAAATGCCTGCTTATCTTTGATGAATTCTTTGATCAGCGTTGTCTTTCCGATACGGCGCCGGCCATAGATCACAACAAAGCTGCCATCCCGGCGGAATTCCTTTTCCAGCGTATTCAATTCTTCTTTTCGTCCAATAAAGTTCACCTGTGCCACCTCCAACATTTACGGCTTGTTTATGATAAACTATATTATGATAATCTGATTTATATTATACGCAATTTCTTGAAACTGTCAAGCGGTCTGCTATATGCGGGCCGCTTTTTCTGTTCTTTACAAAAAGTTCAAATTTTAAGGGGACGATACCCCCCTTGAGCGGCGCGTAATACTACGAGGGATTTTTAAGGAGGCTCCCATGGATCAAATCAAACGAAACCTGTATGAACTGCTGTTCAGCTGCAAAGGAAACTGGCGTAACGCCATTTATGTCCCCTGTGGGCCGTGCCCACATCCCTGCAAGGTTGACCGCTCCGGTTGTCTCGCGGCGATCCGACAGGATGGCGCGCCGTTGCTTGTCGGCGTTCGGGAGTTTGAAGAAGAAACCGGAGAGCGGATCAATCCGGGAGAATGCATCGGAACGCTCAACAAGGACGCCTTCTCATCCCTCTTTTCCAGATACTTGATTTGGGAAATGACCAGTTCTGAGCAGTGTCCGATGGAATACCTCACAGATTCATCACCTTGCACCCTCGTTCCAAAATATCAGAAACAGAAAGGAGATCTTGTATGAAACGAATCAACATCACTTGCCCTGCCTGTGGTTCCAGGGCGTATCTTCGCCCGGCCAGCGTGGTTTATGGCGATAAGGCCCCAGACCCCGATGCCAAATACTATGTCTGCGGACGGTACCCCGCCTGTGACTGCTATGTGGCCGCGCACCGGAAAACGATGCTTCCCATGGGGACGCTGGCGGATAAGGCCCTGCGGAAAAAGCGGCACGATGCGCATGTGGCCCTGGACAGCCTCTGGAAGAATGGCGTTATGAGCCGAAAAGAAGCCTACCGCCTGCTGCAGCTGTCTATGGGGCTTCCCGCCGAGGATGCGCATATTGCTAAATTCTCCGCTGCGCGCTGTGACGAGGTCATTGCGCTCAGCCGCAGGTTTCGCGCCGCCGCAGCAAGAGCGGCATAGCAAAATCAAACACAGAAAGAAGGGAAATCATGAGTATGGAATTTACCTTGAACGAACTCCAGCGCCAGAGAGTGGAGGATCACCTTGCGCTGGTGGAACAGGTGCTTCGTCGCAGCATCAAGACCAATGAGACGGTGGACGGCATGGGACATGATGATCTGTACCAGGAAGGCTGCATTGCCCTTTGCCGCGCGGCGGTCTCCTACCGGGAGGAAATGGGAACATTTCCTGCTTACGCCAGAACCGTTATCCGAAATTATTTGCTGGATCGCTGCCGTGAGATCCAGTCTGCGCGAAAAAATCTGCCGTTGTTGTCGCTGGACGCTTTTGCCGAGATGGGAGCGCCGGAGCCGGTCAGCCCTTTTCATACAGAGGATCTGATCTCTGACGTTTCCTCCTCTACCCTGCTTTCCCATTTCAAAAACCGCTACCACGGCACCGCCCGGATTGGGATCGAAGCGATGGAGCTGCGGGTCAGAGGCTACAGCTGTGCGGATATCGCCAAGCTATATCAAAAGAAACCAAACTACATTGGAGCCTGCATCTCACGGGCGGCGGAAAAGCTGCGCCGGGAGCGAATCGTGCGGGAGTTCTATACCGCCTGCACGGAACAAGATATTGTTTTATTGCCGACAAATATGAAAAGCTGACTCTTTGTTACTTGATAATGTGGGTATTCTGCCCTGGATTGCGCACCTCAACCGCTCAGATTGAGCATCCATTCCGGCGAAATTGAGCAGTCTTGCCACCGTCATTAAGCAGCACGGTAAAATGTAGATATGCACCGTATTTTACGGTGTAAATATCTGCAAGGAGATCACCTGTATGACCAATTACCGCGAGATCCTCAGGCTCCATACAGGAAGTATGCCCTGCTCATTATTGACGAATGGCTTCTGTACCCTTTGAAGGGAACGGAAGCCGGAAACTTATTGGAAATCGTGGAGTCCCGGTACAAGCGAAACTCCACGATCTTCTGTTCCCAGTTTGATATCCCGGGCTGGCCGGAAAAGTTGTCTGACCCACTGCTGGCTGATGCCATCTGCGACCGAATGATCCACGATGCTTACACCATATTCATTGGCGGCAAGGAATCCATGCACAAGCGGAAGGGGCTGCAAGACATCTGACTCAGACCATATTTATGATACCTTGACAGCTTTGTGCTGTCCATATTCAACCTGAGCGGTGGGACTGCTCAATCCGGGCGGCCCCATTGCTCAATTCAAGCAGAACCCCTGCTTAATTTCGCCGGTCGAGGTGATTTTGCAGAGCGGTGTATGCAATGATGCAATACGAAAGCGGCTCTCTTATCGGTAAATATCTGTTCCCTATTAATTATGCTAAATTCAAAAATTATATCCATCATTGAAACGTTATTCGACGCTCAGCACACATATATCATAGAGTCCACTGTTCTGAACAATAAGGCGCTTTATAGTCAATGTTCATTTACCGCTTTCTCTACCCAATACACGCTCTTTTGTTCACAGTCCGCTCAATCTTACTACATAGAAAAGGAGAGTTATACTATGGCTGCTGTTGCTTGGTATTACTGCGCTGGAAATTCTGTTTATTATTGGACGAAGGCCTACGATATGAGCGCCACACAATTTGCTATTGCGGTCTCTGAAAGGATCGGTCGGACAATAACGGCATCAGATGTTGCTCAAGCCATTCGGCAAAAAGAAGTAGATGCTATGATGCGTCGCGCATCACAAGCGATCTATATTCCTGGTTGATATTTATCTGCAGCATGATTGTCGCAAGGCTATGTAGCAATCTGCTATATAACAAATTCATACCATTTAACCCAAAGCCAGCTACGTTAAGTGCCTGTCCACGGCACACATTCTTCCCTTGCATTACAACCAGTCTTGATATGAGCTTTGGGATGATGTATTAACATAAAACACTGCACTCTGCATTTCAGGGCGCAGTGTTTTTATGTCCAAACAAATAATCCGAAATCCCTCATACGGCAGGTACTTTTTTATTATCATTCTTTTGTTAACATATCATTCTCTCTTGGATGTTCGTCTGAACTCACAAAAAAGATATCTCTTTTGCCCTTCTCCCGTCTCTTGCACTATTTTTATCCTATAGCTATAATTATTTTATCAACTTTCAAAAGAGACAGATGATGAAACGTTTTTCCCCTCTCGGCACACTATTACAATAAGGAGTGTACATTTCAATCTATGCAGCAGAAGAGCTATCGTTAATCATCAAGCAGCTGGTTACACGTTATTAGGTCTCCGCTTCACGGTCACACTATCCTCCTACCAAAAGCCTGTCGAAGGCTGCTTCCAAATCAAATTTTTCAGTTGTGTTAGGGCCAAGCAAATGTAACTACTATTTTTTCGTCCACTCTAACAACTCTATTTCTCACAAGAGCAGTACCGGTCCGGTAGAATGCTAATCTGCCGGACCGGTACTATTAAAATTCTAATTATGTGATATTCAGCATCAATAATTGACGTGCCCTGACACATGAATAGTTTGAGAAGAGTTATTTCTAACAGCTAGTACATAGTTTCCTCTTTGCGTCACCTCAATTGCCTCATCAAAACTACCATTCTTTGTGTTTAGGCCATAAAACAAGTTATCTGGAGCAATTAGGCCAAAGTCTACGCTTGCAGAAAACGGGGAATATGTCGCCTTAATTGTTACCACTTCTCCAACTTCCAACGGAAAACTGCTCTTCGCTTTCACTGTTGTATTAGCTGGAACATCCATGTTAAAACTTCCCGTCGCGTCCACTGCGTAAGTTATCACTTCGCCTTGGTATTCCGCGGCTTCTGTACTAATCCCAAGGCAGGATACTACGACAGCCGACAGTAAAACTAAACTTAAAAACCTCTTTGTTTTCATTTGCTTGTACTCCTTCAGTAAGTCAACAGTTCTCAGTTAATGTCATATTGTCCTTTGATTTCTCTGCATATTGCTTATATGTGTTTTCCAAAACGCTCTCTTTCATATTTTAAGATAAGGATATTCTGTTTCAAATGTAAACCACACGTAGTTTACATTTGAGCAATTAATAGTTGCATCTTACTTTTATGTAGATTAGCCACGAAATGCTGATAAAAGCTATTCCTTTTCCCATCAACAAAAGTCGTCAAAAGCATCGCTGTCTCTTCTTGAAAGGATTCACCAATTTACATCGAAGTCATTTTTACCTGTTACATTTACCTCGTCCCCCGATATTTCCCTCATAGATATTGGTTTTTTGGGTTGCTTCACTAATAGCATTACGCTAAGAACGATTACTGCAACTGCCAAAACAGCCATAAGGACTACAAACACAGTCTTTCTTCTACTCTCCTGTTTTTCTATTATCCTCTTCTGCATTGGTGTCTCGTTTTGATTTGGTTTTGGCTCATCGTCATGAAGCAAATATTCTAAAGATACACCATACAGGTTCCCCAAAAACTTTAAATTATCTGTAGACGGAACTGCTGCTCCCACCTCCCATCTCGAAATAGCCTGCCTAGATACATTCATCATCTCCGCCAATTTCATTTGCGATAAGCCTTTTTCCTTTCGCAAAGAAATCAGTTTCTCTTCTAATTTCACCTTTATGCCTCCCAAATAGAATCACTGCTTTTAAACATGGTCAATTCTTCTTACCATTAACATTCTCGGTTTATTCACCTTCTGCAATAGTTTCTCTCATTTTCATTTTTATCTCGAATATTCTTCGTTTTCTTTGCTCAGTCGTACACATCCCCCGTTCCATCTATCTATATTTCCATTTCAGGATTTACTACATTCCGCTGCCCAATGGCTATGTTTATCATACCGCAAAGTTAGCGTTTTGTCGACACTCCGGCATCAATATTGATAGCCGACCAGAGGGAAGGGGGCGCGGTATTTGCATCTCACACGCGCCCCTTTCCATTACGACACAAATCTACAAATGCACTGCAGCAACGTCACGCATAGTTCCTGATATAGATCTTCGTCAAAAATTCCGTTTATCTTTGCTTCTCTAAAAAGGAGTGGGCGATAAAGCCGCAATATCTTTTCCTTTGCCTGTTCATCCCCCTCCTGTGCTAAAAGCAGGAGTGTCCCAAATTTCACCGAGATACTTCTCCCCCCTTTTCGCTCTCCACAATAAACTTCTTGATTTTCCGAATTGCCCTATAATAGACTGCAGCAGCCCCCTGATAACCAAGACCAAATTTGGTCCCGATTTCAGCAAAGCCTCGCATATCTACTACACGAGCAAAAATGACATATCGTTCGCGCACACTAAGTTGCTTCAGTGCGTCATCCAATACCTCATATCGAACTCCCTCACCTATATTCATCACATTCTCATAACTTGCCTCTCCATCTTCAAACATCTCGTCAGTACCGACCATTAACTCATGCGCCCGTACGTACTCAGCCTTTTTCCAATAGTCAACTTTCTTTCGATGAATCGCCGTAATTAGATATGCTGTAAATCTATTCTGGACAGCGTTACTTTCAAATGTATTTTTCTTTTTAGATGTCATACGACTCCTCCAACGTCATTTTTTTAAAAAGACGATATGGCGGATCTCGACATCGCGTTAGGACATTTGCTAAACTTGCTTTTGCAAGCGGATCTCTGCATTGAGCACAGCTATAAAAGCAAAATGTTGTGTCTGCATACTTTCTTTGATCTCGCTATACACGCGCAGAGTATTCCTCCTCTCACAGCACACAAAAAAGCTGATGCGGTACTCATAAGTTATGTGTACCGACATCAGCTTTTCGTTGCTGAAAATATCTAATTTTGTCTTTATGGTTCAGATCATATTGAGAGAGTCTACGTGAACATAGAATAGATCACTTCATGTTCGCCATGTAATTCCGGCATGTCCTGTAGCCGGACAATGTCACCATACTCGCAAGATGAATCATCCGTCAGAACCCAAATAGTATGTTTTGAATATACCCCATTGTAAATGTCTGTTGTACACTGTTTTAAGTATAAATAGGACTTGCTCATAACTTCCAGAGGATACCATGTTGACCACTTTTGAAGTTTGAAAGTCGCGCCATCATAAGAAATATCCAAAACCGTTCCCTTTAGTGTGCTCCCTTCTTTCTCTCCGGAATATACAAATAACACACGAACTTTTGCGTCTGATGCATGTTTGACTTTCTTAATAAAATCTTCCCATAGCTCTGCTTTTTTTATCTCACAGAGATCCGTAATAATCACACATTTTTCACGCTGCAGCTGTTCAAGGGAAAAGTTACCACTATGAAGTCGCTCCATCGGGGTTAGTCGTTCTGCATACTTCCACAGGCAAAAGGCACTAAGCAGTACTAAAAAACAAATTCCGAATGTTCTTCTCATTGTTAGGCTAAACTCCAATAGGAGTACGTGGTTCGATTTCCAGCATAAGGACAGTCGTATATAGTATGCTCATATAAACCATACTCTCCCCATTTTGATGTTACCATTATTGTACTTCCCACGCTCTTGACAATGCCAGAATGATCTCCCAGTGTTTTACCATCTGTACCGACCTCGCTTCCAGTATTTCGATAGAATACTTTTCTACCCGCAGCAGCACTGCCAGCGTTTAAATAACTGCCATCAGTCATGTACGGAAAAGGATTAATAAGCCAAACATTGTTTTCAGGCGATTGGTCATGCCATGCATAAGAATGGCAATTATAGCGTTTGCTCGCACTCTTTCGCCGTATTGCATTAGGATAAAGCCTCGCCATTTCCAAATCAAGGTAATATATCTCATCATCAGAAAAGCCACTAGATGTCGTAATATAGTAGTCATCATACCAGCCCTCTTTAAGGACCGTTCCATTTGGAGTCTGGACAATCGAAGCAGTACCATCTGTTGCATTTGTCTGGTTGGTAGACAAAACTGCTATGCTTTCACAAAGATATAATTTATCGGCCTCATCAAGTTGGTTGAAAAACGGTTCTATAAGAAGCAAGGTTTGATTTTTTCTTTTTTCAGTATGTTTCTGCATCTGCATATATGTCATATGCATTAACTCGGTGGAGCTGGCCAAAACATCTGCATTTTGATTACTATAGGTGTTTTTATATCTTGCGGCAAGCGCATCTGCCGCATCATCGCGCCTTTGCAATTCCTGTAATGCGTCACAATACTGCAAAACAGCATCAAATCCCTCTTCAATGCTATCATAAGCATACATGTTAGAAAAAAGCGGGTAATATAAAACTGCTTCGATAAGTGATTCCGTAGACATTTGGTGCAATGTTTCCTTTGGAATTTCGCAAGCAGCTATTTTACTCTGTAACGTCTCCAGCTTCTTCCATTCCTCCGTACCAGGTTGAATTGGGTATACATCCTTAATATTGAGTAGGAGACTATACTCAGACAAATCATATCGGAACTCTGCCTGAACTGGAATGTAGAGCGGCACACAAAGAGCGATTGCTAAAATTAAGGTAATTAATCGTTTCATATTTTCTCTTCTCCATTCAGATTAACTCAATTAGTTTTTACAAATAATATTTCTGGTGAAGGAATTTGCTTATCTTATCGTTACTACGCAAATATAGGCCGTATATATCTCACTTATCTCTTCTCGTCATCCTACTTAAGTATTTTCCTTTTAAGTCAACATCTGGGATTTCACCGCCCTCTCGCTCGTCTAACTCTAGAGTTTCACGTTGGGCTGTTTTAAGGATTATTTCATCAAGATTAACCATATATCATTTTACTCGTTCACGTACACCTACTGCGAATTGCTACTTCAACTTTTCACTTGAAACAGTCAAGTGAGAGATATTCATCATTTCTGTTATTTCAATTGAGTAACTCCCCTTTCTCATGTGGAAGAATATCTCTCTTCCAACTATGTTTCCTGTTTTTTAAGTATAACAGTTTCTATCAAATGTAAACCGCTTACGGTTTACATCTATGCAATTTCAGATTGCTTTTTGAAAATCTTCAAAGGCAAGAAATAATTAAGCTTTAAATAACAGGCAGAACAAACATAAGCGTGGGGCTCTGTGTGATCGCCCCACGCTTTATACTTATATCTTTATGTTTATTTCCCCTTCTCATGTAAAATCGGGTTCAATTTTCTCCTCCTATAGCCCTAAGCGTCTGAATTGCTGACGCCATACACCTTTGCGTAAAGGGACAGCATTCCGCCGCCTTCACCGCAGTAGTTACAGCGCCACAGGTCTTTTTCTGTGTTCAGATTCATTTTCCCCCGGCGGTCACCGCAGATGGGACAATCCACATACACCTGACCGGGAGCCCTCCGCCTGATATTCAGGCGGAGGAGCCCGGCCACATCCATAATGCCAAAGGGGAGATCATGCTTTTTCCCGTAATTCAAACCAGCATCCCTCCCAAGACGCAAAATTTACGGACGGAAAGCGGTCAGCTTGCCTTTAACTGCTGCGAACCGCCCATCAGAAGCATGGCGGCAGCCTTCATAATATTGCCGCAATCCTCACAGAGATAGGCGTAATATTTCAGACTGGAGGGACGCTGCTCAGAAACCTGTGCCATCGTCCAGCCCTTATTGACGCCGGTGGTTACGACCAGCTCCGCAGCTTCCTCTTCTGTCATCAGCGAAAGGATCTCGTCCACCGTCATATCGTCCGAATATTTCGGCGCAGCCTCTGTCGATGCCGCTGCCGGCATATCGACCACAACAGACTTTACCGTCTGTGCTGTTTCAGCCCGCTCCGTGACCGCAGCCTCCGCCGTTTCCGAAGAAATCTCCTGCGCCTTTTGGGACATAACCGGATCAGGCTCAGAAGCCGCAGCTCCGCCACTTAACGCCTGCAGCAGACTCATGGCGTCTGAAACGCTTTCCGTCTGCTGGGTGGGGGGGACCACCTGCTGATTTACGTTGGGTGTCTTTGCCGCCTCCTGCGGTTGAACCTCTTGCGGTGTAGGCACTGCCTGCACCGGATGATTTTCGCCGATAGGATCTTCTCGCTGCGGCGCTGCGGCTCCATTTACCGCCAGAGCAGTCTCCTGACGATTTACAGTACCCGTTGCGACTTCCTGTTTTCCATCGGCCTGTGCATCTACCGTCGCAGAGGGGGTGATCTCACAGAGCTGGATGCCGAAGCCTGCATTATCCAGCGCCGTTTTCAGCGCCTCGTCCTGCGCGGCCTGCACATAGCGTCCGGCAGGAGCCTGAGCCTTTTCCACCGCCGCGGTAAAATTGGTAATGGGCTGGTTGTCCTCTCTGGACAGAAATACCTGCGCCTCATAAACGGCGATCTGATCTGTGATCTGCAGCCGGTTCAGCAGCATTTTTCCATCGGGGCAGGCCAATCGGAACCAGAGCCGCTGATAGCGCGGCTCCAGCTCGATTCCGCCGTTGGCGTTTCTTTTCAGAAAGCGCAGCGGGTCAAAGCCCTGCACCCTACGAAGCTGCTGCACGGCAGGAATCGCTTGGGTCAGCATAATTCTTTCTCTGGACATGGTTTGATACTCCCTTCATAAAATAAATAAGAGATGACTGTGCCTTTTTTTGCACATTCATCTCACATTAACTGGCGCGCTGCCATTCTTCGCCCTCTTCGTTACGGAGAGCCTTGCGCGTGACTGCCTTATAGTAGAGGGCGATGCGTTCGCCCAGCATGGTATTGCGTTTTCCTTTTCGGCTCCGATGGATCGCCATATACAGCGCCCGTTTCTCACCCACCAGCAGCACGCGGCGCTTGGCACGCGTGATTGCCGTGTAGAGAAGATTCCGTGTTAGGAGCACATTATGGGCAGCCAGCAGCGGAATAATGACCGTATCATACTCCGAGCCCATGGATTTATGGATCGTAATGGCATAGGACAGCTCCAAATCATCCAGAAGTACCTGTGGGCAATCCATATAGCGGCCGTCAAACTCGATCACGACATTGGTACCGCTGATCTTGCGGATCGTGCCGATGTCACCGTTGAAAACACCCTCGCCGACCTGCTTGCCGGAGCGGTCATACAGCTTGATGTCGTAATTATTCCGCATCTGCATCACGCGGTCATTGAGGCGGAATATCTTTCCGGCGTACACGATCTCCGGCGTCTGCGGCGCTGTGGGGTTGATCTCCTCGCGGATAGCTTCATTCAGGCTGTTGACCGATGCCTCGCCCTCGGAGCGGAACGGCGATAAAATCTCCACCTGCTCGATTCCTTTTGCGGCGATCTGCTCCTGATACAGCTCACGGATGATGCCGGCAGTCTCCTCCTGGCTCTCTGCCTTGTGAAAGGCAAAGTCCTCACCATAGTAGAGCGTCGTTTTGCCCTCGTTGATAAAACGGGCATTGTGGGCGATCAGGCTATCCTGTGCCTGACGGAAGATCTCATCCAGCACCGTGACTGGCACAACGCCGGAGCCGATCAGCTCGTGAAATACATCACCGGCGCCCACACTCTCTAACTGGTCTGCATCACCGACCAAAAGGACTTTGGTGCCGGGGCGCAAGCGTGAAAAGAGCTGATGGATCAGCCACATATCGACCATGGAAGTCTCGTCCACGATCAGGAGCCCTGCTTCCAGCGGTTTCCGTTCCCGGTCTTTCTTCGATTCCGAATCACCGTGAAGCTTCAGGATGCTGTGGAGCGTCTGTGCTTCATCGATCCCCGTTGCCTCCGCCATACGCCGGCTCGCCTTACCTGTGGGCGCTCCGAGTACGATCTTCTGCCGCGGATAGAGTTGACGGTACACTTCGATCACCGTTTTCAGAACCGTGGTTTTGCCGGTGCCGGGGCCGCCTGTGATGATGGACAGGTTATGCCGGAACACCATTTCCACGCCTTCTGACTGGCGTTTGGACAGGTTGAGCCCTAAGCTATTCTTTACTCGCTCCAACGGCTGCGCAATGTCTACCACCGTCGGCTTTGCCAGAAACAGCTCTACCGCTTTCTGTGCGGTTTCGCTCTCCTGCAGGAATTGCTTGGGCAGATACACGTTGCCGTGATTCGATACCACCTCGTCCTGCCGGATCATGGCAGACAATTCCTGTTCGACCTGGCTCATGGGGACGCGCATCTGCGGGAGGGGTATCCGCTCATTGAGCAGCTGCATAGCCGCTTTGAGCAGAGCCTCTGCCTCCAGATAGAGATGTCCGTCCTTTGTCCGTGCGTCCTCCAGCGCATAAAAGAGCGCACCGTGGACGCGCTTCGGATCACGCAGATCTCCACCGGATTTTTGTACGATGGCGTCAATCCTCTTGAAGCCGAACCCCGGCACCTGACAGAGATTGAAGGGACTCTGTCTCACAATGTCCGCACAGGCAGGACCGAAATGCTGATAGATCTTCTGCGCGGTCGTCGGCGTGACCTTGAATGGAGCCAGCAGGGTCATCAGGACACGCATCCGGCTGGTTTCCGCATAGGCGTCCTTGATCTCCGCAAGCCGCTCCTTCGTAATGCCGCGAATCTCAAGAAGCCGGTCTGGCTGATGCTCCAGAATCTCCAGAGCATTGATGCCAAACTTTTCAATGATCGCGTCGGCGGTCTTCTCTCCGATGCCTTTCAGCAGACCGGAGGCAAGATAATTGCGGACGCCCTCCAATGTGGGCGGCACGATCTCCTGCCAATGATCGACCTGAAGCTGAAGTCCGTATTTTCCGTCCTTCCACTCTCCATCCATCTTGATCTTCACCGTATCCGTCTGCGGCAATTCGATGCCAACGGCGGTAAAGCGGATCAGGTGGTCGTGATAGCGGTAGGGACTCCGGGCCTCTGTGGGTACGCTGCTGTCCTCCGTCTTCATCCGAAGGACAGAATATTTGCTGGACGCACTGAAAAACAGTACCTTGTCCAGTGCTGCAACAATGCTCACAGCACATCACCTCCGTTTCCTTTCACGCTGCCTGCAAAGCAGCTTTTTTCACATGGAATCTTCGCCATTCAGACACCGTGACATACTGATCGTAAATATCAGGGTGTTCGTCCTTCAAACGCTCTAAGGCGTCCTTCGATATGCCTGCGGAGCGTACCGGATTGTAGGTTATGGTGTAGCTCTCCGCAAGACCGTTATACACGGCGGTGCAGCTTGTGCCCAATCGCTCGATGAGCATACCCTTCAACCGCTTGATGTCCTTGTCCAGTTTGTTCACATCAGCCGACAGCGTCTTTTTCTGCTCTTGCAGGGAAAGAAGCATGGACAACTGCCCAAACTGCGTCTGTCCCAGCAGTATGGGAGGCGCGTCCTTGTCCGCAGGCCCCAGCTTTCGCCGCAGGCTTTCGAGGATCAGGTCACCGTCCGCTTCCACATAGGGAGGCGGCGTTTTTGTTAGGACATGATTCTCCCAGAAGTCCCGTTCCAAAGCAATCAGTTCTTCTTCATAGGCCATGTCACGGTCGATACGGCGGATGATTGCCTCGTCTTCCGAATTTCCGTAAAGGCAGCAGAAGTAGACCCGGTCAATGTTCATGACCGCCATGTAGTGCCGCCCCTGCGATTCATAGTAGATAGGAACGATTTCCTCGCCGTTGTACCACCAGTTATCCTTGGCATTATAGTTCGTGGTCTTGATCTCAAGGATGGCTGATGTACCGTCCGGCAGCTCCACCATGTAATCCAGATCCGCCAGCATCCAAGGATATTGGGGATGCCGGAACATGAATGGCCGGCGGTAGATCTTATAGCCCGTCTTATGAGCGAAGATCTTGGCAACCAGTGGCTCCAGCAGGGTTCCAACTTCCAACTGGACCCAGTTTTCGGCATCATCCGCTGTGACGATATTCAGCTTGTCATAGTAGAGATCCCGGCCGGTACGGAATGGTGAAATCCCGAGAACGGCAGCGGCGTCACTTCCGCCGATGCCCTTGCGCCGGTATTCCAGCCATTGTTCACGCGGCAGACCTTCTGTACCGACGAGAATTTGCGGAGCGTAACACTTTGCGTTTTCCATGGATGCATTCCTCCTCGGTTTCATATTTGATGCGCGGCTTATTCAAAAGCCGCTTCTCTCTGTACCTGTGGTACGGTCGGAAGGAACGTCTGGGATGCCCTCCGGGTTTCCATTTTCGTCTGAATTTCATTTCTTGTTTCCACCTTTCTTGATGATATATCCTCAAAGCCTTTCGGCATTTGGGCGCAAAAAAGCGGGAACAACGATCCTGGTAAAATCCAGTATGTTTGCCTGACAGCAAACTCTCGTCATTCCCGCAGCATGGGGCGGTGCCCCGTAAAACAAAAAAGCCAGCAGCAGCCGGCTTTCATGGCACAGCAATACTACTGACAAAAACGTACAAACCTGACAACGTGCGCAGGTGGATCACTCCACACACAGATCATTGACCTATGCCCAAAGGGAAATTGCGCAAAACTCATTTACGGGCAAAGTGTAACACAATATATATGACAAGTCAATACTTTTTCTCCTTCATATTGTGTCTCAAATAGGTTTTGTTAGCTATTGTGGCGTCGAGCAGCAGTAACATCAAATGCTATGCATATCAGCACAGATACACTCTCACGCTGCAAAAAGGAGTGTCACCTGATAGTAAGTTCGCTATCAGGTGACACTCCGGAAGGGTCAACTTAGCTGTCAACCTATCAACAGCAAAACAACGCTCTCTAATAGAAGTGCCCCAACACAGCATAAATCAAACCACGCAGATTTTTTCTTTTCTTCTACCGCTCGGAGCGCAAAAAATGCAAATCCAAAAGCAATAAAAAGCAAATCGCTCCAGTGCTTTGGATATGCCTTGACTGGAAGTAAAATCATAACGGTCAAAAATAGTGCAAGGCTTATCACATACTGTGTGATATTCTTAGGTAATTTTTCCATGTTATTATCCATTCATACAGCGATACACAACCGTATCAGCGTCTTCAATATAGTTCTGCTGATTGGCGCTTGCATACCATTTTGTGTACAACTATGTTACCGTCCCGTACCCGATAACCCCCGGACCGCTGGGGCGCTGATACGAAAGGACTCTTACAGAAATAGCGTGGATACCATCTGGGTGCACCGTCCCGCCAATATTGCAAATCTTTCCTAAAAGTACTCCTGCCGCAAAAGCTCCAAGAGGATTAAATCCGAGTGCAGCGATAACGACCGTTACAAATGCACCAGAGGTCATATCGAGCAAATCCTGCATAAATGTAATATCTTCCTTTTGGGTACCAATTAGTTTACTACCGCTGTATTTCCTACTAAAACATCCCTCCCCTCTCATAAAACTAAATACGACAAGGGAGGGAGTTTTTGGACACAACGGCTATTTATTTTTCGCAAACACTTTCTGCTAACCTAACCAGATCTTTGGCAGTGAAGAATCCGGATATGAAAAATCCAGCGTTGTCAGCAGTCATCCATACGATTGTGTTACCGATAGCAGCGTCATCGCTGATCAAAATGTCGGCAGTGCAGCCATCTACGGTTACCTTTTCAACGGCAGTATTTGTTGACTCGATTTGCCAGAATGTCTCATCTGGCGGACTTGCATAATAGAATTTCAGTATCTCACCCTCGTCATTCATATAAATGACCGACGAAGTATTTCCTACACTATCTTCTAATATCTGTGTATATCCTTCGGGGATCCAAGTTAAATAGTAGTTATTCTTTCCTTCATTGCTGGTACGCCCATCCTCAAAATGATATATAAACAGCTCTTCGTACACCTCTTTGACCCATCCAAAAAAAGATGCTCTAGCCTCTGTATCGACGGCCAGCCAAGCACTTCCGCCAATGAGGACTGCAAGTATAATAACGGCAACTTTGTGCATCATTTTATAGAAATAAGGATGATCTGCGCGCTTTTTCAGCTTTCTGATTTTTCTTTCAAACGGTTCAGAAAACTCATGAGGACGAATCGCGTCGTAACCTTCTTCCATATAACGCAGATATAAGTTGCTGGATTTTTCAGCAGCCGCGCGTAGTCGCTCATCAGTGATCAAAATTCGCCGCCTCCTTCTTTGTACAGTATCTCGAGTTGCTTTTTCGCTCTCTGATCGATTTTCTGCGCCCAAGATAACGTAATTCCCAACATCTTTGAAATTTCACGCAAATTGTAGCCATGATAATATTTCAACCAGATAACATGACGTTGCTGCTCCGGCAACTTAAGAATAGCCTCTGTTAGCAAATCATCTGTGTGAAGTTCTGCACTCAGTTGATTAAGAATTTCATCGTTATATTCCGCAGTGGGATGGCGGCCATTCATTCGCAGCATATCAGTCACTCTGTTGTCAACTATAGTTACGACGAGCTGCTTTGTTTTTGGACTCACCGGATCAATTATTTTGATATTTTCAGCTATTTTCATAAAAGCGTAATGTACTGCGTCCTCCGCATCCTGTTCATGGTGCAAACGCTTATAGGCGACATAGTACATAAGCCCACGGTATTCCCGGTATATGTCTTCGAATTTGCTCTTGTCTTCTTCTGTCTCGATCGTTTGAAGATAAATCAGCATAGTCTTGGCTCCCTACCTGTTATGTTGGTATTATAACAAAGCGGGAAAAAGGTGTCCAGTAATTGTAGTGCCTGTCAGCACCGGAAATAAGGTTGATTAAGCTTTTCAGAAGTAACCCTTGCCATTCCATTTTTCCAGAATGGCAAGGGTTTATCAGGTATGTATTAGCCCAATCACAAAAGCAGCCGAAGCCATAGTCTTTACGGCTAATATATGACACTATTCATCGCTCAAGAGGCCATCTACCACTTTAGCGAAGTCAGTGTCGTTTATAACCAATAATTCATCCTCACTCAAAAAATCCTCCCGTGTATCAGGGGTTCCTGTTACAATAACGCCATTATCGGTAGGTGAAAACTTATATTCGGTTAAATTGTCGGAGACGATAATGTAAGGAGCATCTGTGGATGCAGAACAATCTTGCAGAACAGAAAAATCATCCGCAGTAAGCGCCGTAAGCGCCTTCTCCATATCCGATGCCGCAGTAACAGCGTTCTCACCTACAAGTGAGGTTGACGTCCCATCAGGGAAAGTAATCAGAATTAAGGGCTCATTCGAAGCACGAAACCGGCTACACCATTCCATGAACAATGAGTTTTCTACATCTTCAGAGGAGACATCAGACTGATTTTGACATCCAGAAAAGCAAACTGTCATGACGCATACAAACAGCAGTATATATGCTCTTTTGATTTTTTTCATAATACAATCCATCTTCTTTCCATTAATTGACTCGAGAAACAATTTCAGTAGCGTTGTAGGGGACCGGAATGCTGGTAGTGGGCCATCCCATCACAGCGGGGTGCGCGGCGTTATCAATATAGCTGATAGTGTTCAAAACCATCACTCTGCCATTGCACGACTGAATATCGTTGAGAATTGACTGGTTAATACTGGCGGTAGTATAAAGGAGGGTATTAGCGCTTCCTGTAATATTCGGTAAGGCATTGAAATATATTAAGTTATCAGGCGTTAACTGGAGCCCCTTTACTATTCATCTTTTAGCCATTTGTGGCACTGATAGTAACCGGGGATTGCTCTATTCCATTCACGGAAAAATTGACAACCATGGTATAGGTTTTTCCCTTTTTGACTGCCGCACTTTTTGTCATCTTCAAAATGCCAGATCCGCTTCCGTTCCAGCTTGCGATCAAATCGCTGCCACACCGGAGTTCCATCGTCGCCGAAATCTCATCTGTCATCTTATCGCCGACAATCTGAATTACACATGAGGCGTTATTCCCATCGAAGCTCAGGTGGGGCACCGAGGTAATGCTGCGGCTTTGGATCGCATGTGCCGAAACAGAAAGAAGCATCACCAGAATAAGAGACATGCAAAAGAAACGCTTTTTCACTAATCTCACCTCCCTTCATTCTCTTAAATACGACAGCGAGGTGTATTTTGGGACAGGATAGCTGATATTTTTTCTTTGCAGTGATAGAATTTTATTGGACAAATATTAAGCCCTCGTAAAACGACTACGTTTTACGAGGGCTTATCTATTAACTTTTTCTGTAACTTGCAAAATTTGTCTATGTTTCTCCGTATTTATTGTGTGAACGGCTAATAGATATGCCTTGAACCTTGAAAACACCGCATAGAATAGCGCGGCCACATAGATTCGTCTGGAAGTTATACAGGATTGGCTGACAGTATGCTCTTGCGTACCTGCCGAGGAAGTGCTGCATAGCGGCAGCCTGCAAATACGCGGCCTGAATCGAGGGCGCAGGAAATGGTCCAGAAATGAAATCACAACTCTACAAGAATTTATGCTTGGCAACCGCTATTATGGAGTGTATAATGTGCCTACCCTGCTAAACAATTAGGAAAGGAGGCACTATTGCATTCTATAACGGTTTCCAAGCTGCAATAGGAGGTATTACCTTGTCTGACCAAATTTGCAGCAACAATGTTCAACGTACCTACACCGTCGAACAGGTCTCTAAAATCCTTGGGATTAGTCTCCGCAAGACCTATTACCTCTGCGAGCACACAGCTGATTTTAAGGTCATTCGGCTTGGGAAGCGGTGCCTGCGCATTCATAAAGAGTCTTTTGATTCTTGGTTCAATGCGTTGGATCAGCCATAGAGCATCGAACAAGAAAGGAACCGTTATGGCAACATATACTATTCGTGGAACATCTCACAACATCGTCTACACCTATAAGACGATTGACGGAAAACGTAAACAGCAATGGGAATCCTATTCCTCGGAGTTGGAGGCGATACAGCGCAAAGCATACATCGACTATCTCCAAACTCAAAATAGGGCATCTGATATTACTCATGAGGCTGCTGAGTATCGCCGCAAAAAGGCCATTGAGAAAACAGCTCAAAAAATCGCCGCAGAAAATGTAGCAGTTGTTGTCGAGCCTCCGTCCATCGAAAATGAAGACAATATGAGCAAGACCTACCGAGAATTCATGGAGCGCTTTTTGCCGATCTATGCAAGGAAACGGAACTTCTCGCCCAAGACCTACGACAGCTATCGTCAAAATCTGGAAACACACATCTACCCTTACTTTGGTGATTGGGTCATGAGCTCTATTACGAGCAGCGCTATTGACGGCTTCATTGACTATCTTTTTCAAAAACCATGTCGTGGAAGCAAAAGTTATGGCAAATGTGCTTCGGAGATTCCGACTCTGAGCTCTGGAACCGTAAAAAAGTGCTATAACATTCTTACTCTTGGCTTTGAAACAGCAAAACGATGGAACTATATCTCGGAAATTCCCAACACCAAAGGTCCGTCTGAGCACTACAAGAAGCGCAAAGCCTGGTCTTCTGAGCACATCTCAAAAATTCTCGACCAAATTCAGAATGATCCCATTCTCCATCTCTCGGTACATCTCGCTTTTATTTGTTCACTCAGAGCGGGGGAAATTGTTGCTATCGATATCAACTCAATTAACCTTAATGAAGGCAGCATGTGGATATCCCAGATTCTCGAGCGTGTCTCTGACGAGTCCCTCAAAACTCTTTCCAAAGAAAAAATAGCTAAAGTTTTTCCAAAGCAGTTTTCTAACGCTAAAAGCCGCCTTGTCCTAAAAACGCCGAAGACGGAGGGCAGTTTGAGAAAACAGTACCTAACTCGTCCATTGGTTCAAGAAATCAAAGAGCGCATTGCGGAAATCAACAAAGCGAAAGAACTCCTTGGTCCAGAATATCAGGACAACGGTTTTCTGATTTGTCAACCCGATGGACGCCCTGTTGATCCAAATAATCTCTGCAAATCCTTTAAGGAATGGCAGAGTACAATGAATATCACAGATCAAATTGATCTTCAGGGCCTACGCAAGTCAGGGCAGATGCACAAAATCAGATTGACGAAAAACAATTATCAACTTGTCGCTGCTAACGCTGGGCAATCCCCTGAAGTACTTATGCATCATTACAATGAAGCGCTTGAAGCCGAAAAGCAGCAGCTTGCCTCGATGGTTGAATCAAGTTTTTATCCATCACTTGAAAAAAAGAGTGAGACAGCAGCAACTCTTGACCCAGCCGAAATTTTGAAACTAATTCAGGAGAATCCTGACCTCGCAGCGAAACTTATGCAGCTATTAAAGGTCTCTGCATAAGATGACACTCTATGCAAACACTTTTTCGATTAGCACGATGTTTAGCATGATCTTTAGCAGAACCCGTAAATCAGAGCATTTGAGGTCCTTCGCAGAAAAAGAAAAAACCTCGAAACCATTACGATTTCAAGGTTTTTTATGGAGCTGCTGGGCAGATTCGAACTGCCGACCTCATCCTTACCAAGGATGCGCTCTACCTACTGAGCTACAGCAGCAAATGGCGACCAGGAAGGGGTTCGAACCCTCGACCTCCGGCGTGACAGGCCGGCGTTCTAACCAGCTGAACTACCTGGCCGAATTTATGGTGGGAACAACAGGGCTCGAACCTGTGACCCTCTGCTTGTAAGGCAGATGCTCTCCCAGCTGAGCTATGCTCCCACATTTTTATAATCGGAAAGCACTCCCGTTAAGAAGTGCTTTCCGTTTTGGAGGCGACACCCGGATTTGAACCGGGGCGTCAGAGTTTTGCAGACTCGTGCCTTACCACTTGGCTATGTCGCCGAATACTGAGCAATGTCACTCAACAGGCATTATTCTATCATAATAAAATACATTTGTCAATACTGAATTTGCATTTTAACAACAAAATTTAACGGAAAATTTCTACACTGATATTTTATGCATCAAACAGAAAAATGACACCTCTGTTTTTGATTCCTCATAAAGCCCCGAACCTTCAAAGATGCAATACTCTGAAGGTTCGGGATTTTGGGGTTATCATACTTTTCTTAAAAAGAGAAGAAAACAAAATAAGTATCTTACACGCTCGGCTTTTCAAATGCCGAAAGAATAAGCTTTACACCGTAGATTGACAAAAGGACACCAATCATAAATCCGATTGTCTGTGCGGCAAATATAAGGTGGAAAAATCCGTAGATACCGCCGATTATGACGAGTATTCCGCAGAAAAGCGGAATAAGCCATGCACCTGAGGAAGATGCTTTTTTGACCTTGAATGACATTGCAACGGACGAGATACCGTCCACTACAAGCCAACCTGAGAAAATGCAGAGAATGATAACATCAAACATAAGTCTTATGCTCGGCATAAACATAGCAAGAATTGAAATTACTGCCGCTGCAATGCCGACAATAAGACCGAGTGTTCCCATTATCGCTTCACTCTGTTCAGCCTTTGCCTTTTTGCGTTTTGCAAAGTAGTCAATCACGGAGCATATTCCCCATACTCCGAGAAGGATTGTCACTATCCAACCGGTATTAAGGAAGGTAAGTCCCGGATAGAACATACAATAAATCGCACCGATTATCGACAATATGCCGAAAATACAATTAAATACTTTCATAGTTACCTCATACTTTAATTAGGGTTCAATAATATTGAAATACAGCGGGAATTCGGCAACGCTTGATGTAAGGGTTTTGATGATGTCACTGTTGCCCTCAACCTTTTCAATGCCGGCGTCCATAAGTTTCTGATTGTTCTGTGCAATGCCGAGAATACCTGCACTCTTGGTTTTGATTGTTGCGTCAGCCTTATCGCTCCACTTTTCCTGTGAATAGATAAGCACACCGTGATTTATGCGAAGAAGATATTTTGCGTTTTTATCGGTCACTTCAAGATTGATTACAAGGTTCTGATCTTCAAGCTTCTTTTCGTCAAGACAGATTCCGAGATAATCCAACATTGTTTCAGTACTCATACCGAGAGCTGTTGCACCTGAACCTTCGGAATTCGGATAATTTTTTGTACCGTTACGAAGCTCATAAGCACCTGTAAGATAAGCGTTTCTCCATGCACCGCTTTCAGCCTGATAGCCGAGCTGTTCGAGTGCGTCTGCGCAAAGATAGCGGGCGTCTTTATTTTCGGGATCTGCATATACAAGTGTGTTTGTAATCTGTGCAACCCACTGATACTCTCCCTTGTCAAAGTCTTTTTTAGCCATTTCAAGAACCTTGTCTGTATCGCCGAGATACTCAACAAGCTTCTTTGAATATTCTGTCGGTTCAAGCTCATCAAGATGAATGGGGTTTTCGTCATACCAACCCATATACTTCTGATAAACTGCCTTTACATTGTGCTTGAGAGTTCCGTAATATTGACGGGTGTACCAAATCTTGTTGAGTTCATCGGGAAGTTCAATCATGTTGGCAATTTCGGTTGATGTATAGCCCTGATTGATGTACATAAGCGTCTGTGAGAATATGTACTTATAAACAGAGGCTGTGTTTGCCATGTAGTCATTGATTACATCGTTGCCCCAATGAGGCCAGTTGTGAGCCTGGAAAACTACTTCGGTTTTATCTCCGAAAAGCTCCTTTGCCTCCATAATATACTGCGCCCACGCATTGCCGTCACGAACCTCTGCGCCTCTGAGTGTGTAGAGGTTGTGCATTGTGCCGGAGCAGTTTTCAGCCATCCACAAAGCCTTGTATTTTGGAATATAGGTATTCATCTCGGCAGGCGATTCTGTGTCGGGAGTAAGCTGGAACACCATTTCAACACCGTCAACCTTGATGGTTTCGGTAGCTTTCTTTACCTCATAAGACGGTGAAATGTATGTTGTTGTGCCGCTTGAAGGGGTAAGACCGATACCTACCGACAAACTGCCCTTACCGCCCTTATCAAGCAATGATCCGTACTGGAAGTTGGTTCTGCGTTTCATTGCGTTTCCTGCAAAAACATTTTCTTCCATAACAGCCTTTTCGTAGCCTTCGGGAACGATAATGAGCGTTTTGCCGGACTTAATCTGTTCATCAAGCGGAAGTGATGAATCTGCAACATTCTTTTCGTCAATAAGTCCGCCGATACCGCCGTAGTGGTCAATGTGAGCGTGGCTTACAACAACAGCGGCAATATGCGCCTTGCCGAACTTAGATTCAAGCAGTTCAAGCGCCGCCTTTGCAGTTTCGGAGCTTGTTGTACAGTCAAAAACAATCCAGCCGTTGTCGCTCTTTACAAAGGTTACATTGGCAACATCGTAGCCTCTGACCTGATAAACACCGTCAACAACTTCAAAAAGTCCATAAAGCGAGTTAAGCTCCGTGTTTCTCCAAAGGCTTGGGTTTGCACTGTCGGGAGTTGACGAGTTTCTGATAAAGTCATATGCTGTCTGGCTCCATGCAACAGTTCCGTTCTCGGTTTTGATTTCGAGTTTGTCGGGTGCTGTTATAAAGCCCTTTTTAGCAAATTCCTTTTCCTGTTCATCGGAAAAGTCAAGTGTCTTATACACCTGCGCGTTTTCGTCAGCCGTATATTTTGACGCGTCCTTTACATCGCTGTTGAATTTTGCGGATGTACTGCTGTCGCTCTGCTGACATCCGCAAAGTGCAGACGAGGCAATCAATGTTGCCGCCAAAGCAAGGCAAAGCCCCGTTTTCTTTTTGTTAATCATAGAATATTTCCTCCGTGTTTTTATCTGTCCATGATTTTTTGGTTTAAGCTGAATTATAATAAATAATTGTCATTTAGTCCATACATTTGGCACAAAGTGAAAATTTTTGGCACGAAATGCAAATTAAAGTCACTATTTGAGATATTATGTGATACAATAAGAGTGATAATTATGCAGGAGGTACGGTATGAGGATTGCAATAGTTGATGATTGCGAAAATGAGCGAAATGAACTTTGCAAAAGACTTTCTCAAAGCTCATTTTCAAGGTCATATGATATTGAAATTTGCGGATACGGTAACGGAACGGATTTTCTGAATGATGCAATGCAGAACAGATTTGACCTTGTTTTTATGGATATATATATGGAAAAGGAAAACGGAATTGATGCGGCACAAAAGCTGAGGAAGTTTGACAAAGATTGTCTGCTTGTTTTCACAACCACATCAACCGACCACGCACTTGAAGGTTTCAGGGTTCGGGCATTGCACTATCTTGTTAAGCCGTACAGCGATGAAGAGCTTGATATGTTGCTCGATGAGATTTCGCAGAAAATCTCCGTTGAAGAAAAATACATTGAAATACCCTCTGCAAGTGACTCGTTGCGTATAAAGCTTTGCGACATTTTGTATGCCGAGCATTTTAAGCACTGCATACATATTCATTGTACGGACAAAGCCGAAAAGTCTGTGCGCAGTACATTTGCCGAATTTGTAATGCTGTTTGATGACGGGGATAATTTCTTTGTGTGCAACCGAGGAATCATAGTAAATCTTGAACACATCAGGGATATGAACGGCAATGAATTTGTTCTTGACAACGGTGAAAAAATCTCCATAAGTCGAAGTCTTGTAAAAAGCGCAAAAAGCACCTTTGGCGAATATATTTTCGGCAGGAGGGATTTGCATTGACAAATGTTTTCTGTCCGATGATTGAACTCGGTGCAATCATCCCCGGTGTTGTACTTGCATATCTTCCGATAAAAAAACATCTCAAACTATCAAAGCTCAGGCTGTTTCCTGTGATGATTTTATCACTTGTGTGCCTTTGTACATTGTGCGGTTTTGTTTGTTACAGATACAATCTGAAATCGTTTGTGCTTGCAATACCGATAGTGCTTGCCCTTTCGGCAGCATACTGTTGTTCACTCAAAACATCCATGTGGAAATCGGTGAGTGTGTTACTTGCGGTATGCGGAGTGTTTGCTTGCATTGCGAGCATTACACGGGCGGTTGATTCGATAACATTTCCGCAGAACACAACGCCGTGGTTTGAAATTAAATCGGCTGTGCTGTTCAATATTCTATGCTGGATGTTTGTAATTCTTGCATGGTATCCTGCAACACACGGTGTGAGTGAACTGCTCGATGATGAAAACATTGCCCAGACATGGTATGTATTCTGGATTTTACCGATAATATTCATCTTGCTCAACTTTTTTATAATCCCATGGAATCCTAACATTCTCCATACAGGAAGAATTATGCAGGGTTACATTGTTATCAGCGTATCACTTCTTGTGCTGTTGCTCATTTTCTACGCTTTACTGTATTTTATTGCAAAAAGTCTGAACCGCAATAACAAACTTGCTCAGAAAAATCAATTTTTGAATATGCAGAGGGCACAGTATGACGCATTAAAAGTCGCTATTGAAGAAACCCGTCAGGCACGGCATGATATGCGACATCACTTTGCCGTACTTAATGCTCTTGCCGAGCAAAAGAACTGGGAAGAACTTGAAAAATACCTTTCGTCAGCATCGCAGAATATTCCCGACACAGAGCTTGTACTCTGTAAAAACCAGGCTGTTAATGCGATTATCGGACATTATTATTCAAAATACAAGAGCAATGGTATTCCGTTTAAACTAAAAATTGACATCCCCGAAAAGTTGACAGTTTTGGAATCCGATATCTGTCTTGTAATCGCAAATTTGCTTGAAAATGCATTTGAGGCGAGCATGAAGCTTGACAGAGATAAACGGCAGATTAAAATGTATGCCCGTCCGCATTCCGAAAAGATATTGCTTATTTCCGTAGAGAATGCTTTCAACGGAGAGATTACCGAAAAGGACGGATTTTTCGGTTCGTCAAAGCGAAACGGTAACGGTATCGGTACGCAGTCGGTACGCAGAATCGCCGAAAAAGACGGCGGTTATTGCAGATTTTCTCACGAAAACGGAATTTTTACGGCGGATGTTATGCTGCACGGCAAAAACTGAATCGGACATTATAAAAGGGAAGAAACTTTTTTCGGTTTCTTCCCTGTTTTTTTATTCCGTAATTTTATTTTCTTTTAGCGAATATTTTGTCACCGTGTTCCAATCTCGGCGGATTGAAATATCAGCGGTAAGGTTTGTGTTGTCATAAACAATCGACCATTGAGTATTGCTTGTTATATCGTTCGGATTCGGTGCTTGTGATGCCGAAACAAGAGCCTCCCATGCTGTTTCTTTTGTGTAACTATTATTCTTTTCAAGAATATTGATTATCTTATCATACCGCTCTCTGCCGTGACCGTAAACACCGTTTTTCTGATAAGGCTTTACAAAATTTTTGTACATCACAAAAAAGTTTGTAACGGCAGGCGATTTTGTAACAACAAGCTTTCGGTCATCGCTGTTGCAATCGTACTCAATAACACGACCGTCACCGTTTGAATCGGTAACATAAAAGTGATAATCTCTTCCGCTTGAGGCGAACATATCGTATTTTTCAAAAAGTGTAACCGCCTCTTCGGTTGACGCAGCTCTGTCAAGTATAAGACGGATTGCAAGCGTTGTGGCGATAACGGGCTTTCCGCTTTGCTGACGGACGGGCTTGCTGTCAAGTGTGAGAACTGCGATTGACACGCCCTTTTCATTGATTCCGTCAAGGCTGATAAACGGTGAGAGCAAGGTTGCAAGCCTTGTTTCATCACTCAACTCGGGGTTGTTTGCACCTACATTATCAAGTGCCGAAAACGCAACCGACCTGTAGCCGTTCTTTGGCGAACAATACACAAGCATTGACGAGGTGTCGTTCTTAAAATCATAGTTTCGCCCCATCATTACGCTGTCGGGATTTTTCATTGTAAAGGCACTGCACCCGAAATTCGGCATTTTAAGATTGACGGGATAATCGGACAGAACCTCCTGCAAAATTGCACCGAGAGCCGACTCATCATCAAAAATCCCTCTGTCAATGATTTTATCAATGCTGTAATCGTAGCATATATCCATTTTATAAAGGTTAAAATCGCTGTAATCGGTCAGCTTTTTAACAGAATCAAGCGTATGCTTTCTTGCGTCAATCATAATGTATTCTCCTTAAAACGGGGTGTTTTCAACGCAATAATAGCATAATATTATTATTTTTTCAACAATTTTGAGTCGATTCGCAATAATTTTTTCATAAGAAAAATCGGAAAGACAGAATTTTTGATTTCTGTCCTTCCGACCTGTATTTTACATATTGAATTTTAAATTATTTGAGAAGATTATTGTCTGTAAAATAATCAATTCTCATAGAATGACGGACATCCTCAAGTGTTTTTGCGGCAGTTTCCTTCGCAACCTTACTGCCCTCTTTGAGAATATCGAGAACATCGGAAAGATGATTTTCCCATTCTTTTCTGCGTTCACGAATAGGACGAAGCTCCTCCTGCATAACATTGTTAAGGAATTTCTTAACCTTGACATCACCGAGTCCGCCACGCTGATAATGAGCCTTGAGTTCGTCAAGACAGCTGTAATCATTCCAAAATTCCGCAAAATACTCATCACGGCAGAATGCGTCAAGATAGATAAATACGGGGTTGCCCTCAACCTTGCCGGGATCCTCAACACGAAGATGATTCGGGTCGGTAAACATTGACATAACCTTTTTCTTGATATCCTCGGGTTCTTCTGCAAGATAAATGCAGTTGCCGAGTGATTTGCTCATCTTTGCCTTGCCGTCAATACCGGGCAGTCGCAGACAAGCCTTGTTGCTCGGAAGAATAATCTGCGGTTCCGTAAGAGTTTCGCCGTAAACGGAATTGAACTTGTGAACAATCTCCTTGCATTGTTCAAGCATCGGAAGCTGATCCTCGCCGACAGGAACGGCAGTTGCACGGAATGCCGTGATATCAGCCGCCTGACTGATTGGATAACAGAAAAATCCCACAGGAATGCTTGCCTCAAAATTACGCATCTGAATTTCTGCCTTAACGGTGGGGTTACGCTGAACACGGGACACGGTTACGAGGTTCATGTAATAGAAAGTAAGCTCTGTAAGCTCGGGAATCATTGACTGAACAAAAATTGTTGACTTGTTCGGATCTATTCCGCAGGCAAGGTAGTCGAGCGCAACCTGCAAAATATTCTGTCTTACCTTTTCGGGATGCTCGGCATTGTCGGTAAGAGCCTGAGCGTCTGCAATCATAAGGTATATATCATCATATTCGCCCGAATTCTGGAGCTTTACTCTCTCCTTGAGCGAACCTGCATAGTGACCGACATGAAGTCTGCCCGTAGGACGGTCACCTGTTAAAATTACTTTTTTCATAGGTTTCTCCTTTGTTTACCTTGATTCAAAGGCAAAATTCTTTTATATGATTATATCACCATAAACAACAGCCGTCAACATTTGTAAAAAAGCTAAAAAGAAAAATATTCCATAAAAATTCCCATATATTTTATGCCACAAAATTCGACAAAATGTTGCATAAGACACACGCAAAATTCATTTGACCGTTGAAATTTTTTTAAATAAAAATATAATATTCTAAAAAACGAGGGCAAAGAGTATGGAGTACAATTATCATAAAAATGCAGGACAGCTTGCATTCATAAAATTTGTAAAAGGTCTTGTGCATCTTCTTATTCGCCCGAAGGTTGAATGGAAGGACAAGAGCCTTAAAAAGAGCCTCAAGGGCAAGCCTGTTGTGTTTGTATGCAACCACACTCACCACTTTGACGGAGTTGTGATAAGCTCTGTACTCAGCAGATACAAGCCGTATATGCTTGTTAAAAAAAGCTGGTACGACAAGAGCGGAACAGGCTCGTTTATCCGAATTTGCCGCAGTATTCCCGTTGACTTTGACACCATGGACACAAACTGGTATGCGCAAAGTGAGGGTGCGGTTGAAAACGGATATTCAATGCTTATCTTCCCCGAGGGCGGAATTGCAAGAGAGGGCAAAATGCTCCCGTTCAAGCCCGGTGCGGCATTGCTTGCGGCAAAAAAAGGTCTTGACATAATCCCGATTGCATCTTTGGGTGAGTATAAAATTCTTTTTGGAAAGAGGCAGAAAATTTTAATCGGCAATCCGATAAAATCCGAATGTCCCGAAAATGTTCGCTGCTCAAAATATGCAAAAGGAATAAGTGCCGAAGCCGAAAAGCAGGTCAAAAAGCTTTATCTTGAGCTTGAAGAAAAATACGGCAAAGGCAAGGTTTATTACAAAGAAGATTTTTCTTCGGAAAATTTATAATAAAATCAAAAAAATCAAAATTTTAAGTGAGGTAATTAAAATGAACAATGCTATTGCAGATCAGATTAAGGAAATGCTCGTAGAAAACCTTAGAATTCCCGAAAACATTCTTACATACGATTCAGAACTTTTCGGTGACGAAATCGGTCTTGACTCAATCGACTCAATCGAAATCGTTGCAGGCATCGACACACTTTTCGGTATTGATATGACAGGGGCAGACCGTGAGCACTTCCAATCAATCAGAGCACTTACAGAATATGTAGAAAGCAAGCAGGGTTAATATGGCTGACAAAAAGAGATGTGTTGTCACAGGACTCGGACTTATCTGCGGCGTCGGTGACAATGTAAAGGATTGCTGGGATGCCGTAACACTCGGTCACTCCGGCATTGATGAGGTTAAGTCGGTTGACACCTCAAACTGTTATGCACACAAGGGTGCAGAGGTTGACAAGGCATCGTCAGAGCTTTCTCCCGAAAACTATGACCGTTCTTCCCTTCTCTGTATTCATGCCGCAAACGAGGCTTTTGAAGATGCAAACATTGACGCGTCCGAAAAGAACATCGGTGTTATTCTTGGCAGTTGTGTAGGCGGTGCGGCAAGCATTGACAAATATTACACAGACGAAATCAAGGGTGACGGCGGTAAAAAAGAAGATATTTTCAAAATGGGTGCTTCGGCAATTGCCAACAATGTTTCCGCTCATTTCGGACTTGAGGGCATTACCGCAAACATCGTCAACGCTTGTGCGGCAGGCACAATGAGCATCGGCTATGCCTGTGACCTTATCCGTGAGGGCAAGGGTGATGTGTTCATCGCAGGCGGTTCGGACAGCTTTTCTTCACTTGCATTCAGCGGTTTCCACGCTCTCCATGCGCTTGACGAAAACGCCTGTTCCCCGTTCAATCACAGCACAGGTATCACGCTCGGCGAGGGTTCGGGTATTCTTGTAATCGAAAGCTACGAACACGCTGTTGAACGAGGCGCAAAGATTTACTGTGAGATTCTCGGTTCGGGTGTAAGCAGTGACGCTTACCACATTACCGCTCCCCGTCCCGACGGCGAAGGTCAGATGAGTGCAATCAGAAGGGCTGTTGAAAGCTCTGCTCTTAGTTTTGATGATATCGACTACATAAACGCACACGGAACGGGTACTGCCAAAAATGACGAGGCTGAATTTCTTTCACTTCACACACTTTTTGACGGCAACGACCACCTTTCTGTCAGCTCAACAAAATCTATGACAGGTCATTGCCTCGGTGCGGCCGGCTCAATTGAGGCTGTATTTTCCGTAAAAGCAATAAAAGAAAACCTCGTTCCGCCTACAATCGGCTACTCCGATGAGGATTTGAAGGTGCTTTCCGAAAAGGCGGGCAACATTGACTTTATTCCGAACAAGAGCCACACAAAAGATGTTCACTATGCAATGTCAAACTCATTTGCATTCGGCGGCAACAACGCAAGCATTATTTTCTCGGACAACAAGCATGATATTCCCGACAACAGTAAAAATGAAAAAATTTACATTACGGGCATTTCAAAGCTTACAGGCACAAAGACTGACGAACACAGCCTTAACTGCAATCTTACTTCCGAAGATTATGACAAACACGGAATCAAGGTTGCATTTTACAGAAAGCTTGACCGTTTCAGCCAGCTCCAGCTTTTGAGCGGTATGGACGCACTTGCAGACGCTGACATAAAAATTGACAAGGACAACGAATATAAAACAGGTATTGTAATCGGCACGGCTGACGGCCCTATGACCGAAATTGTTGATTTCCAGAAAAAGGCAATCACAAGAGGTACCGAAAAGGGCAGTGCTTTTTCATTTCCAAATACGGTTTACAATGCCGCAGGCGGTTATCTGAGCATTTTCTCAGGCATCAAGGGCTACAACGCAACTGTTGCAAACGGCAATCAGGCAGGACTGCAGAGTATTTGCTATGCCGCTGATATTCTTGCAGACGGCAACGAAAGCGTTATGCTTGCCGCAGGTACCGATGAAAATACAAAGACAAACCTTGAACTCTATACAAAGGCCGAATTGCTTGAAAAACCGCTCGGTGAGGGCTCTGTAACTCTCGTTCTTGAAACAGAGGAAAGTGCAAACGGCAGAAATGCACGCAAGTATGCAGAAATTAAGGGCTATGCACAGGCTCACCGCCCTGTATCTTATGACAACTCAGAGGTTGACAGCAAGGCTGTTGTTGAGGTTATCGAAAAGGCTTGTATGAATGCCGGCATTGAGGCAGACAATATTGACTTTGTATGCTGTGACGACAGGAAGATTATCAAGACGCTTATGCCGTGCTATGATGTATCGCAGGAAATCGGCAATGCAAGAGCCGCAGCAAGCGCAATGACAGCGGCATATGCGGCTGAGCTTCTTTCTGACAGCGAGAAAAATTACGAATACGGACTTGCTCTTTCAATGGGTGCGGGCGGAACATACTCTGCCGTAATCCTGAAGAAAGTGTAAAAATCGGAGGTAAATATGAGCAAAACCGCTCTTGTAACAGGTTCATCAAGGGGCATTGGCAAGGCTTGCGCTTTAAAGCTTGCAGAGCTTGGATATGACATTGCCGTGAACTGCAATTCAAATTTAGAAATGGCTCAAAAGGCTGTTGACGAAATTACAGCACTCGGCAGAAAAGCCGTTGCCTACAAGGCAAATACGGCAGATATTGACGAAGTAAAGGATATGTTCCGCAGTATTCAGCAGGACTTTGGCGGAATTGATGTTCTTGTCAACAACGCAGGTGTGGTTGACGACGCTTACCTTTTGATGATTAAAGACGAGTCGCTTGAAAGAAGTCTTGACATTAATATCAAAGGATATTTCAATTGTGCAAGACAGGCATCGCTTAAAATGCTCCGCAAAAAGAGCGGAATCATCATCAACATTTCTTCCGTAAGCTCTGTTCTTGCAGTTGAAGGTCAGTCGGTTTACAGTGCAACAAAGGGTGCGGTAAACGCTATGACACACACGCTTGCAAAGGAACTTGCAAAGTACGGAATCAGAGTAAACGCAGTTGCGCCCGGTTTTATCGAAACCGAAATGATGAACGGCATTCCCGAAGAATTGCAAAAAAAGTATCTTGAGGCTATTCCCGAAAAGAGATTCGGCACAGTTCAGGATGTCGCAAATGTAGTCGGACAGCTTTGCAGTGACGATTTTTCATATATGACAGGTCAGGTGCTTGTGCTTGACGGAGGACTCAGCTTATGATGAATCTGCTTGAAATCAATCAGAGAATAAAACAAAGACCACCCTTTCAGATGATTGAGAGGGTGACCGAGCTTGAGCCGAATGTTTCGGCAACAGGTATAAAAAATGTGTCGGTGAACGAGCCGTATTTTGCAGGTCATTTTCCCGACACACCGATTATGCCGGGAGTATTGCTCATTGAATCTGCGGCACAGCTTTGCAGTCTTGTATTTGCTCCCGAAAGCGTTGAGGAGGACAAGCTGTATGTTCTTCTCAAGGTTAAGGATTTCAAAATGCTCCGCCCCGTTATTCCGGGTGACACGCTTATTATCAGCGTAAATGTTACAATGTCAACAAAGTCGGCATTTGAATTTGCGTGTGTCATCAAGGTTGACGGTGAAGTGAGGGCAAAGGGAAATCTTTTGTTTACCACAATGGATAAAAATGCGGTTTACAAGCCGTCACAGGAGTGATTATGAAAGTTCTCGTATTAAACGGTAGTCCAAAGGGCGAAAAAAGCAATACTCTCAACATTACAAAAGCATTTCTTGACGGCTTTTCAGCCGATACGGAAGTTGAATATATCACGGTTAAAAAGGAAACAATCAAGCCATGTATGGGTTGCTTTTCGTGTTGGAGCAGAACACCCGGCAAATGTGTTATAAAGGACGATATGCAGAAAATCTACGAAAAGATTAATTCTGCCGATATTATCATTGAGAGCTTTCCGCTCTACTTTTTCGGTATGCCGTCACAGATGAAAGCATTAACCGACAGATGTCTGCCGTATATGCTCCCCTATTCGGGAAATGTTGTCGAGGACAAAGAAGCCTCTTTCCATGAACTGCGTGATGAAGCAATGCACGAAAAGAGGCTTTTGGTTATTACAACTTGCGGCTATGTGAGTGCCGAACCGATGTATCCCGCACTTATAAAACAGCTTGATTTGATTTGCGGTAACGGCAATTACACGATGATAAAATGCCCCGAGGGCGAGCTTTTTATTGCAGAAAAAGCTGAAAGACAGAGAAAGGCATACCTTGATTCAATCACGGAGGCAGGCAGGGAATTCTGCGAAAACCGCTGTCTTTGCGATGAAACAATGAAAAAAATTTCAAAGCCTATTCTCTCCCCCAAAGGATTTGAGGCTATTACTAAGGCTCATTGGAAAATGAGTTAATCAGCTTTTCGGGCGAACATATTCGGACAATGCTCCGAGAACGAACTCGTTGACAGCGTCTGCAAGCTTTTCGGAGCTTTCTGCACAGCCGTCATTGAACCAACGGACATAAACCGAGATGAATCCCGAAACGACAAACTCAACAAGGTATTTGAGTTTTGTTTCATTTTTAAAATTAAGCACAGGTCTTATTGAAACCTCGATAAATCTTTTCAAAAGCTCAACAGAGCGTCCCGAGCCGAACACCTCGGGAGAATTTTTCAGAATTTTATTAATCTGTTCTTTATTTTCAACAATGGAAAGACCGATAAAATTCAGCTGATTCACAAGATTGTTGCCGTCACGATCGGATTTTTTCGCATGGCTGATAACATCGTTGACTATATCGTAATTGATATCATCGACAACATCCTGAACCGTGTGATAATGGCGGTAAAAGGTTTTGCGGTTAATCATCGCCTTTTCTGCAAGCTCAGTCACCGTGATTTTGGAAACATTTTTTTCGGCAAGCAAATCAATCAGCGAATTTTTTATATTGGTTCTTGTTTTTACAATGCGAAGGTCAGTCACATTAGCATCCATACTATCACCCCATAAAACAGTTTGATTATAGCACCAAAATTTTTTTGAGTCAACGGAGGTCCTTATGACAGGTCTGATAATTGAAGGCGGAGCAAGGCGAGGAATTTTTACCGCCGGTATAACCGACTGTCTGCTTGAAAACAAAATACACTTTGACTATGTTGCAGGAGTTTCGGCGGGAGCTGAGGTCGCCCTTGATTTTACCGCAAAACAGGAAGGTCGTTCCCGCAAGGTTATTATGCCCCACAGAACAGGCGATTTTTCGGTTCTCGGTTTTCTTTCAATGGATCTTGACAATATGATTTACAGATTTCCTTATCAGGACTATCCGTTCGATTTTGATACATTTTTTGCGTCAGATACAAACTGCGAATTTGTGGCAACCGACTGCGTAACAGGCAAGGCAAAATATTTTTCCGAGAACAAAAGCGAACAGCGATTGCTTGACTCCGTAAGAGCGTCCTGCACAGTTCCTATTCTCTATCAGATAAGCGAATTTGAGGGCGGAAAGTATGTTGACGGCAGTATTGCCGACGCTGTTCCCTTTGACCGTGCGTTTGAACAGGGCTGTTCCCGTGTGCTTGTGCTTTTGACAAAACCCGAAAATGAGCCTTGCACGGACTATCGCAAGTTTGAATTTTTAATCAACAAAAAATACAAGGACTATCCGAACCTCATCAACGCTCTTATGACGAGATTTGACCGCTATAATGAGCAATGCAAAAGAATGAAACAGCTTGAGGAGGACGGCATACTTATGGTACTCCGCCCGTCACACAAGTATGTAAAATCATTTGAGATGAACACGGATGTGCTTGACAAGGCATATAACGCCGGCAAAAATCTTGCCAAAGAAAGGCTTGCCGAAATTGAAGATTTCCTCAATGTTCTCGAAAAGAAATAATCAAAACAACAAGTTACATTAATATATCTTCCCAAAAAGCAAGGTGCAATTTCGTGCCTTGCTTTCTTTTTATATGCAATTTCAACAAGTAAAAAGTGTTCAATATGTGACTTATTCCAATTAAATAACAATAGTATTGTATAATGTCAAAAAACATGGTATATTCAGCATATATTTTAAAACACGGAGATTTATATGAAAAAGCAACTAATGATTTTTGACTTTGTGTACACGGGTATCGCAGCTATCTTGCTTTTGACAATTGCCATACTCCAAAATTGCGGCATTAATATTACACACGAAAATGTAATAGGCATTATTGTTCTGATAATCCTGTTTGTCCTAATTTTGCTCAGTACGGTTAATGTTTTGGGATGTAACTATCCCACCTCAAAAATAACTTTTCTCAGACCGATATTGCTGTTCATTGCGTTATACATTTTTTATTGTATGCCGTTTATGGGCTTTATCGGCAAGGCGGGAAATGTGTGGAACAGTATAATGTTCGCCCACTTCGGCATTACAGTATCAAGACAATTCTACTACATCTCCAAATCACCCATAGCCGAAAAATTTGTAAAATCACCTTTTGTCTATACCAAAGGCACTGAATTTTTTTCCAGTGCGGGATCATTCTTTAAATTTCTTTCAGTCATAATCATCCCGATGACCGTAATCGGAATAATATTAAACATAACCACAAACGGAATCAATGTGGCAAGCATATTTTCCTAACAAACACGGAGCAGAAATTAAAATCTGCTCCGTTAATTTTTTATTTTAAAAACAATTCAATTGACAACCAAATCATTATGCAGTATGATTGTATTGACAGATAAACTTGGCTTTAGGTCAAGAACTTTTAGAATGTTTCGGAGTGATTTTATGTACACAATCGGTCAGGTATCTCAGATGTGCGGTATTCCTGTTTCAACCCTGCGTTACTACGATAAAGAGGGACTTTTTCCGCATATGGAGAGGGTGTCGGGTATCCGCAGATTTTCCGACAGAGAGCTTGAAACACTCCGCATAATTGACTGCCTCAAAAAATCGGGACTTGAAATCAGGGAAATAAGAAAATTTATGCAATGGTGCGCCGAGGGCAGTTCGTCCTATCCGCAAAGGCGAGAACTTTTTGAAAATCAGAAAAAAACCGTAGAAAAGGAAATTGAGCGTCTTCAAAAGACGCTTGATATGCTCCGCTTTAAGTGCTGGTACTACGATACTGCCATTGCTGACGGCAACGAGGACAGAATCAACGAAATGCTCCCGAACAATCTTCCCGAGGATATTCAAAAGCTGTATGACCATGCCCACAGCGATGACGAAGATTAATTTTGATAATTTGTAAATTCACAAAATTACGCTCTCCAAACGGAGGGCGTTTTATTTTGTGCTATTTTATTTTGTTCCGAAATATTTTATGTAGCTTTCAATGTTGCAGTTGATTTCTTCAAAAATTTTCTGCACCCCGTCAACTCTTAAATTTTCATGATAAACCTTTGCTCTGCCCTCTCTGTCAATCTCAATCAGCAAAACATTCTCACCGTCAACCTCAGCATAAACATTGCACGATAACTCCGGATATTTCACCTAACCACCTCGGTAATTTATATGAGGATACATTATGTAATTTAACTTGTAATCGCTTTTGCGATGTGTTATACTCGGATTAGAAACTGAAAGAGGCAGAGTTATGGTAAGAGAAATTGTACATGATCCTATGTTTTTACAGAGAAAGTCGGAGGACGCAACACAGGCAGATTTGCAGACTGCACAGGATTTGCTCGACACACTCAGGGCAAATTTTGACCGTTGTGTGGGCATGGCGGCTAACATGATAGGCGTTGCAAAAAAGATAATCGCAGTTAATGACAACGGAAAATATCTTGTTATGTTCAATCCCGAAATCATTAGCAAATTCGGTGAATTTGAAACCGAGGAAGGCTGTCTTTCGCTTGACGGCGAACGCAAAACAGTTCGTTACAAAACGATAAAAGTAAAATATTTCAACGAAAATTTCAAGCAGATAAAACGCAGTTTTTCAGACTTTACCGCACAGATTATTCAACATGAAATTGACCATTGCAACGGGATTCTGATTTAAAGTTAATACAAATCCTTCTCTCCCCGACAGTCACACGGTACAATGTGTGGCTGTCGGGTTTTATTTTGCACAAAAGTTTTACTGCAATTTATTCATTGCAACTAATTTTACCGTCAATCTGAACCTTTTTTGGATTATTGTTTTGTAAAAATCGCACGAAATTGCATGGCAGATTATTTTGCAATTGCACTTTGAATTATATTGTGCTATAATATTAATACAATAGAAACACAGAAAAATTGTAATTAATCAAAAGGCGGTGATTTTATGAAAGAAATTACAAAAAATCAAGCGACAGCAATTTGGCAGATTTTCTTTGTATTGTGGCTTAATGTAGGGTCAATCGTGTGTTTTAATATTCATTGTATAACATCCGAGCCGCCGATATACGCACCTATGTTTGCAATAACTCCGCTTTATCTCATAGAGTTCTATTTTGACCACCCCTACACCGTACAGGCAATTCTGTTTCAAAATTTTGTACTAATATTGATGCCTGCACTGCTTTGGTTTTTAACATACAAATCAGTATTCAAAAACAAAAAATCCGCAAACACAATCATTCTTATTCTTATGATTCCCGACACCGTTTTGTCAGCATTTTACGGCTTATTTTTTACAATAGGATATTTTTTCACATCCAATCACTATTTTCTATTGTTAGCGTTTTACATAATCAATTTAATAATAAAAATCGGATTAATTTTTGTAACGGTTAAAAGAGATTAAAAGGCGGTGAGATTATGAAAAGCAATAAAACTCTCAAATACACAGGAATTATACAAGGTGTACTCATTGCAACTCTGTTACTGCTTGCCATTTGGATTCAAGTGACATTTTTGTATAACTACTATTGTGAAGATTCTTCTTTTTGGGCAATCCACGGCGACTACCCAGTCCTATTCATTTTCAACACTCTTTTTACAACCTTTGCATCTTTCTCAAGCTTGTCAGGAAATTATGTTTTATATGTTATTTTTGAAATTATGGATATTGCATCGTTGGTATTGCCCGTATATCTCGTTTACAAATCCATACGCAGTAAAAGCACGATGGCAAACGGCTTGATTATTATATCATCTGCTGTTACTTTTATGATTATGGTTGCTTACGGAGTTTATACCCTTCTTGACATAATTCGCGGTGCTGAAACATTCAATATTTACAGCATAATTTTCATCTTCATAATGTTGATAAAAGTTACTCTGTGCATTGTTTCACAACTCAGAATAAAGGCAATTAACAACGCAGTCGAATAGTATTACATATAAACAAGACAGTTTACGGCTGTCTTGTTTTGTTATTTATTAAAATCCCTTCATTGTATGACTCTTTTTCTACAAAATCTACAGGGACAGTTGCTGTGAACATTGACATATATTGCTGATTTAATATCCCAAATTTAATATTGCTAATTTGGAATTATAATGGTATAATTCGTGTAGATATTGCGGAGGTGTTGTTGTGAAAAAATTTGTACCGTTTTTGCTTGCTCTTATGATGATTTTCGGGAGCAGTACCCTTGCTTTTGCAACTGACAAAACAGACACACAAAATAGCTCCACCTCCGATGAATTGGACGGCGGTTCAATGCCTACGGATTTTGCGATAATTCTTCTGCTTATCGCCGGCGGTACGGCAGTCGCAAGCTTTAAACGCCACAGAAATGACCGTGACGATTACGACGAACCCGATGATGACACGGAAGAAGAAATTTGATTTTACATTATTAAAAATAAGCAAGCCGACAGAATACAATCACTGTATCTGTCGGCTTGCTTATTTTTAATTAAATTATTGTTGAACCTCAAGAAGTTTTTTGTTCACTCTGTTTGTAACGTCAAGATAATATGCAAGGTCAGCAGATGAAAGATAGATCTTGAATTTTACTACAATTATAATCAATTTTACATTATATATTCTCAAAATACAAATTTTAAACTTTTCAATCTATTTTTCATTTCATCAATTATTATTTTTTCCTCGTGATGAGTAGCTGAAAATGTAACAGAGAATCTTAAATAATGTCCACAATCATCCCAAGGAACAACTGAAATGTTTGCATTTAATAAAATATATCTTGCAACCTCTAATGCAGTATTGAATTTAACTCCTTCTTCTGTTCCAGTTGGAATTTTCACATAAGAATAGAAAGTACCTTTTGGCTCTACACAATTAAATCCAACTTCATTGAGTGCTTCAATTAGCATTTTAAATCTTCTTGAATATTTATTAACTGTATTTTCTGTAATCCATCTATTATTAAGAGCAAAAGCACCTGCTTTCTGTATCGCGCGAAATTGACCCGAATCTGTATTATCTTTGACTACACCATATGCAGAAACAATTTTTTCATTTCCGACTAAAAAACCTAATCTCCATCCAGTCATATTAAAAGCTTTTGATAAAGAATGAATCTCTACACCTACATCTATAGCTCCATCAACCGATAAGAAACTTAGAGGTTTAACATCATTATATGTAAGCGCTGCATATGCCGCATCATGAATTACAATAATGTTATTCTTTTGGGCAAATTTTACGACATTTTCAAAGAATTCTTTTGTTGCCACTTGTCCTGTTGGATTATTAGGATAATTAATATATAATAATTTCGTTTTTTCTAAAACTTCCCTCGGGATTTCCGAAAAATCCGGATAAAAATTATTTTCCTCCTTAAGAGGCAAATCATAAATCTTCCCACCCAAATATTTTGCATGAGTTGCCAGGACGGGGTATCCAGGAATAGTATTTAGCACATAATCTCCAGGATTAATAAAACAAGAAGGAAGCATTGCAAGAATTGGTTTACTACCAATACCGTGAATTACATTATTAATTGTCAAGTTTGATATACCAAAAACTTCCTCCATATATTTTATTGCTGCATTTTGAAATTCAGGAATTCCATTATCAGAATAGAATCTATTTTCGGGTTTGCCTGCTTCAATAGATAACATATCAACAACTTTATCATCAGCGGCCCAATCAGGTTCACCCACTCCCATATCAATTAATTTAAAATTATTTGAATGCTTTTTCTCAGCTTCTTGCTTCCATTTCTTTATTAAAGCGAATTTATAAACTTCATTTTTTATTCCAAATTCTTTTCCACCAATTCTTTGAGCAAATAAATTCTGTATTTCCACTTTAGTCACTCCTTTTATTTATTTACCAATATATCATATATCAATTATTTAGTCAACATAAAATTTATGAACCAGCACTTTCATAAGACCTAATGCCTCTGTTCCACACAATCACTCCAACAACCATCATCACAATTGCGATTAACACCGTCATACCAATGTTAAACAGTGGGTTTTCACCCGAAAGGATATAATACGCAGGATAAAAAGCCGTAAACGCGAACGGAATAATGTAAGTAATTATGTTTCTTACAATATTGTTGTAAATGGTAATGGGGTATTTTGCGAAGACCTAATAAATATTTTTATCCAAAACGATTAGAATATTAAGATAAAATCGTTGTTAGTTCATTTCGTGTTTACACACGAAATGATTGGCGAACACGGTTCGCCTCTACAGTATGACAATTACTTTGCGACATTTATAAAATTACATCTATCAAATGTTATATACCATTACTTGCGGGCGTCCAATGAACGCCCCTACGGGCTATCCATAAACTAATTCATATTATTGTTTAATTCGTTTGAAGAATTTATTATTTCTCTGATTTCATTTTCGGCTTGTCTGACTTCTTCTAAAAATGCTCTTGATGAAACACGCAACGCACCGTTGCCCAGAATTATCATCTGTTCGAGTGCGTCGGATGTTACAACACGCACCTTGTTGGTTTTGGCAAGCTTGTGAGAGGTTTTCTCAATAAACATATCGGCGGTTTCTGCCTCTTTGGTATATACAATGCTGATATTATTCACGGTTTCAACCTCTCTGTGTTCGCCCTTTACCTTGTACGCATCAAACACGAGAATAAGGTTACACTTGCTGTAGCCCTGATAGTTGCAGAGAATGTTTATCAAAGCATGCCTTGCACCGTCAAGACTTCTTTCGGAAAGCTCTTTGAGGTGTTCCCACGCAAAAATAACATTGTAGCCGTCAACAAGCAGATACTCCGTGCCGTCATACACGGGGGATTTTTTATACTTTTCAGCCGCCTTGTCAATTGACGAAACCGCCTTGACATGACGCTTTTCGGGAGCGTGTTTTCTGCGTGTCACAGGGCCGTAGGTCTGTTCAAAAATCTGCATAAGCTCCTTGTCGAGAGCAAAAATATCGTCCTGAGTTTTGCACTTTGCAAAAGCGTTTTCGCTGTTTGTGCCGATTTCATCGTCTTTCGGAGCATCGAGAATACTCGGCAGATGCATATGCTCACCGACCTCATTCCACGGCACATTGTAGCCTGCTCCGTGAGAACAAAACACAGAACCGCTCGGATTGTCAACATCGGCATCACAATCGTAGCCGATTTGTGCAATAACTTCATCACTGTTGTGACACGGCTCATAGCCTTTAAGACTGCACGAAAGTCTGCCTCTGCCGTGAGTGTACTGCATAACTTCTTTTGTGTAGTTGCCCATTTCGGACACGGGTGCAGTACCTGTGAGAACGGAATTTTCTCCCTTGGCTTCGGGAGAATTGAAAGTACCGCTCATCCGCTGAATATCTGACATTGCCCGTCCCACATTTTCGTTAGGCACTTCAAGCGTAAAATCATAAACAGGCTCAAGCAGAATGCTCTTTGCACAACGCAGTCCCTGTCTTACGGCACGGTAGGTTGCCTGTCTGAAATCTCCGCCCTCGGTATGCTTTGCATGAGCTTTTCCCGAAACAAGCGTGATTTCAATATCTGTAATCGGTGAGCCTGTCAGCACACCGAGATGTGTTTTTTCACAGAGGTGAGTAAGAATCAATCTTTGCCAGTTGCGGTCGAGCAAGTCCTCTTTGCAACGGGAATTAATTGTAATTCCGCTGCCACGCTTTGCAGGTTTCAAAAGGAGATGAACCTCTGCATAGTGTCTTAACGGCTCAAAATGACCGACACCCTCAACCGTATTTTCGATAGTTTCTTTATAGATTATACTGCCTGTACTGAACGATACATTCATACCGAAACGCTCTTTTATTATGCACCTCAGCACCTCAAGCTGAATTTCACCCATAAGTCGGATGTGGATTTCACCGAATCTGCTGTTCCACACAACATTTAGCTGAGGATCTTCGTTTTCAAGCGTTTTCAGCTTTGTGAGAGCCGTGTGGGCGTCTGTCCCATCCTCTAATTCAACCTTGTAAGTCAGAACAGGTTCGAGTACGGGAACTCCGGAATTTTTCTCAACACCCAAGCCGTCACCCGATGAAGTGAATGTTATTCCCGTTACCGCACAAACGGTTCCTGCAACAGCCTCCTCTACGGCTGTGAATTTTTCACCCGAATAAATTCTTATTCTGTTTACCTTTTCGGCATTGGTATTTTTTTCGCTTTGGAGAATTTCACGCACTTTAAGACTTCCGCCCGTAATTTTCATAAATGTAAGGCGGTTGCCCTGATTGTCCTCTGCAATTTTATAAACCTTTGCACCGAACTCAGCACCGTAAGAGGGCATAACCGTGTATTCGTCAAGCAGATTCAAAAATGCCTTTACACCGTCAAGCTTGAGTGCCGAACCGAACATACACGGAAAGATTTTGCGTTCCTTAATCGCACCTGTTATGTCGGTCTTTTCAACGGCATCTGTTTCATAATATTTTTCAAGAATTTTTTCATCACATACGGCAACACTTTCACGAAAGCCGTCGGAGTTCGGATAGGTAAAATCAACGCAGTTTTCGTCAAGCCCTGTACGCAGTTGTGCCATAACGGAAAGCTTGTCCGCACCGTCAAGATCCATTTTGTTGACGAAGATAAAACACGGCACATTGTACTTTTTGAGCAGTTTCCAAAGTGTGCAGGTGTGACTCTGAACACCGTCAGTTCCGCTGATTACAAGAATTGCGTAGTCAAGCACCTGAAGTGTACGCTCTGCTTCTGCCGAAAAATCAACATGACCAGGTGTGTCAAGCAGAGTAAATTCCGTGTTGTTGTACTTCATAACCGCCTGTTTTGAAAAAATTGTAATTCCACGGTCACGCTCAAGCGAAAAAGTGTCGAGAAATGAATCCCTGTGGTCAACCCGACCAAGCTTTGTTATGTTGCCCGAGGAGTACATCAGCGCCTCTGAAAGCGTAGTCTTTCCCGAATCGACATGAGCCAGAATACCGACTGCAATTTTTTTCATCTTATCACCATACCCGAAAATTTATATATTTCTTTTAGAGAATTGTTTCCATACCGATTTTTTGAACCTTAAAACCGATACGCTCGTAAAATTTCATTGCACCGTCATTGCCTGCCCACACATTTAGCGTAACATTATAACAACCGCTTTTTCGGGCAAAATCAATAACATAGTTATACAGCTTTGTGCCGATATGCATCCCTCTTGTATCCTCGTCAACACACAAATCATCAATATACAGGGTTTTTATATTTGTGACTGACTTGCTTTCAAGATCCTGCTTAAAAATACAAAAAGCATATCCTTTTACTTTTCCGTTATTTTCTGCAACAAAAATCGGTTTTTGCTCATCAACAATTATTTGCTCAAGCTCCTCGTCTGTGTATTTCTTCTCACCGACTGTAAAAAGGTCGGGGCGGATATCGCTGTGAATCTTATGAACCTCAAAAAGGAGCTTGTCAAGCTGCGGTATGTCTTTAAATTTTGCCCGTCTTATTGTTACTTCACACATAATTTCATCTTCCAATCATATAAAAAATACCTTGTGCAATTTCGTTTTGCCGAAACCTTCAACATTTATTTTACCACATTAAAAAATTAATGTAAACAAAGCAAAAAGGCTTGCGACCAAAATTGACCGCAAACCTTTTCGGGAGTAAATATGAACGAAAGTAATTATCAGTTTTATGTTGTTATATAAGATTATTGTAAAGCTCTTAAATTTCTTCAACACTTGCAGAATAAATCTATTTGTCTTATTATATACCTGTATATCTGAAATTTCAAGAACCATTTTAACATTTCTATGTCTTTTGCTGTCATTTGCATTAAAAACTTGTACTTTGCAAAAAGAATGGTATAATATAATCAGAATAAAATTTACATAACCAAGGAGTTGACATATATGTATGAAGAAATTTATGCTCAGGCAAAACAGGCTTGTAATGAGCTTTGCGATGTTGCCAAGCTTAAAGAGGGCAGTATTGTTGTAATCGGCTGTTCTTCAAGCGAGGTTGCAGGCGGAACTATCGGACACAATTCAAGTCTTGAAACCGCTCAGGCTGTTTTCAAGGGTATATACGAAGTGCTTTGCGAAAGAAAAATTTACCTTGCCGCACAATGCTGTGAACATCTCAATCGTGCAATCATCGTTGAGCGTGAGGCTGTTCCGAACGCTGAAATCGTGAATGTTGTTCCACAGCCAAAAGCAGGCGGTTCGTTTGCCACAACAGCATACAAAACATTCAAAGATCCTGTTGCACTTGAAGAAATCAAGGCTGACGCAGGTCTTGACATTGGCGGAACACTTATCGGCATGCACCTTAAAAGAGTTGCCGTACCCGTAAGACTCAGCATTGACCATATCGGACAGGCAATTCTGCTTGCCGCAAGAACCCGTCCTAAATTCATCGGCGGTTGCCGTGCCGTTTATGACGACAGCTTTTAATTTTATTACAATTGACGGGCGGCAGTTTTCGGACTGTCGCCTGTTTTTTATTACTGCTTATTAAAATTTCAACATATTACCTTGTTTTCCGCAAATTTGCGACATACAATATCAAAGAAAAGTTTGCATTTTTCACTAACTGTGGTATAATCTAATGAGATAATTTTTTTCTGGAGGTACTATGAGCGGTATAATTGTTTCTGTTATTGTCCCCTTTCTTGAGAGCAATAACAAATTAATAGATACTCTGTCATCAATATCCGAGCAAAAGAATATTAATCAAGAGAACATTGAAGTGCTTATTGTTGACGCAACAGACAAAACTTCAGGCAAAATTGCAAGTGGCAGTATGTCAATGTGCAAGGTGATTTATGCAAAGTCGGTTAAAAGCTTTGCCGATGCCTGCAACCTTGCTGCGTCAAAAGCAACAGGCAAATATATCATGGTGTGCAATTGCGGCGACACTTTCAGCGATAACTATTTTGAAAGCTGCATTAAGGTGTTCGACAAAAATGAAAAAATTCCTTTTGTTGCCGGTCACAGATTTTGCGTAAACCCTGTTTTCAGAGAGAAAAAGGAATTCAGACTTAACAAAGGTCAGCTTGAATCAAGCGTTGTCAACCTTTTTGATAATCCCAACCTCATCAATCTTGAGCTTACGGGTACTTTTTACAGAACTGAAATTTTCAAATCATACAAAATGAACAACAAGCTCAAGTACGAAAGCGCAGACGATTTTGCACTCAGAATTCAGCTTGATTATCCGGAGTATGTATATCTTGATGAGATTGAATTTGACTACTTTATGCCTGTAAGCGATGACTTTATGTACTATGTTCCCACAAACTACAAGGACTGGTACACAGATTCGCTTAACAACTTTTTGAAGCCTCTCATCAATGACAGCAAGGACAGGGACGGAAATATTCCGCTGTTTATTCAGTTCTATATTGTTTTCAATATTACAACAAAGTTCCTTGCAAATATGAACAACCGCAACAAGCGTAATATGAACGATGAAGAGCTTGCGGTTTTCTTTGAAACAGCAAGAGAATGTTTTAAGTTTGCAAATGACGGTTTTGTTCTTAACAAAGACAAGTATGTTTCTCTCGGCTACAGTGAGGAAGCCGCCGAGATGTTCTATATGATAAAGCACAATTGTGTTTTCAAGGATATGCCTTTTGAATATTCCGAGGGCAAAAAAGAGGTTTATCTCAACTGCAACAATGTCTATATTTCTAAGCTTACAGACCAGAGAGTCGGTATGCATGTTATGGACTACCGTGACGGCAAGCTTGTTATTGACGGCTCGTTCAGACAGGTTTTTGACCTTGAAGATTTTGAGCTTTATGTTCAGTTTGGCGACAAAAGACAGGTTCTTACAAACACAGACCGTTATTCTCTGACAAAATATTTCGGCATCAGTGCGTACAAGAAATTCACCTTCCACCTTGAGCTTGAGCTTGACCCCGAAAAGCCTCAGCAGACGGTTGCATTCTTTGCAAGATACAAGGATTCAATTATTCCGCTCAAGCTTTCATTCCTGCACCATTGGTCTAAGTTTACAATCAAGCCAAAGAACTCCTACTGGAGATTTAACAAGTATGTTGCCTATATTGACAACTCAAGCACAATTGTAATCTGCCACGCATCTGCTATGGATACATTCAAGAGAGAACTCAAGTTTCTCCCATATGTTTTCATGGAGAGTAAACGCAGCTTCATTACAAGAATTCAGTATTGGCTTACAAGACCTTTCTTCAAGAACAAGAAAATCTGGCTCATGTACGATAAGCTGTACAAGGGCGGTGACAGCTGTGAATATCTTTACAGGTATTGCGCAGACAAAAAGGACGGCATTTCAAGATACTATATCATTGACAAAAACACTTCCGATTACAAGCGACTAAAGGCTGACGGACTCAAGCCTGTCAAGAACCGTTCATTCAAGCACAAAATGCTGTTTCTTAACACCGATATTGCGCTCATTACAAACTCAAATGTATTCCCGTTCAACGGCTACAGTATGGATCGTTCAAGATTCATCAGAGGTTTGTGCAACTTCCCTTCAATGTGCTTACAGCACGGACTTTCGGTTCAGAAGTGTGCAATGGCTCAGCAGAGAATTGTTGACAACACACAGATGTACTTCCTTGCGTCAAAGTATGAGTACAAAAACCTGAGCAACCATGTTTACAACTATCAGGATTTTGACATTCTCAAGATGACAGGCATCGGCAGATATGACGGACTTATCAATAACGATAAAAAGCAGATTCTGCTTTCACCCACCTGGCGTATGTACAATGCAATGCCTGTTACAACAAGCGAGGGTGAACAGAGAGCTTACAATCCCGAATTCAAGCACACAACCTATTATAAAATCTACAACGACCTTATCAATAATAAGAAGTTGATTGATACGGCAAAGCGTACAGGCTACAAGATTAAGTATGTTCTTCATCCGATTTTAAGCTCACAGGTTAACGACTTTATCCCAGATCCGTATGTTGAGGTTGTTTCATCGGTTGGCGATTTCAACTACGAAACAGCTTTTCAGGAGTCAAGCCTTATGGTAACAGACTATTCGGGCGTTCAGTTTGACTTTGCTTATATGAAGAAACCGCTTGTATATTTTCATCCGTCACAGCTTCCTGCGCACTATGATGACGGCGGATTCTTCTATGATACAATGGGATTCGGAGAAATTTGTACCGAAAGCGACCAGCTTGTTGACCTGCTCTGCGAGTATATGGAAAACGGCTGTAAAATGAAGCCAAAGTATGTTGAAAGAGTTGAAGATTTCTATCAGTTTGACGATCACAACAACTGCGAAAGAATTTACAACGAAATCATCAAGTATCAGCAACAGGTTAACAAAGACAAATTAAAATAATATTTAAGCGGTCAGTTTTTCGCTGACCGTTTTTGTTTTGCCAATGCTCCTCAAACTCAATATACTTTTATTGTTTTTTGTACATATGTACAAATTTTGTATATATTGTTTAAAAATTACTTGTTTTTTCTCTTGAAATACTACACCGCATAAATTGTTATAACAGGCAAATTATGGTATAATTGGTATTCGTAGCAATGTTGCAAATTTTACGAAAATTGTTAAGAAAACGAAGTTCCTGTCAGAAATTGACAGACACAAATCCCGTACTTTTTGGGATTTCCGTTTACGGAGGATTTAAAAATGAGCAAAATCAAACGACAATCCGGTATTGAGTTACTGCGAATTATTGCAATGATACAGATAATTTTTTTGCATGCGTATCAGTACGGATTTCTTCATGACGCATCAAAGGCTGCAGGCGATATTGACGGTACATTGGTGACATTTGTATGGTCATTATGCAGAACACCTGTTGATGTGTTTATTATGATAAGCGGCTACTTCATGATAGCCTCGCAGTTTGATATAAAAAAGACCATACGGCGTGGCGGAAAAATCTACGGTGCAATGATTTTTTACTCGATTATACTTTCGATAATTTTCTTCATAAGCGATCCGTCGCTCATAAATATAAATTCAGTTATAAAGGCGTTCACTCCGCTAATGTCACGAACTTGGTATTTTCTGAGCAATTATTTGATTATTCTTCTGCTCAGCCCATTTCTCAACAAAATGCTTGCGTCACTTTCTAAAAAACATTACCTCTACTTTATGGGAATTGTTTTTGTGGCAGTAAGCCTATGGTCAACGCTTGCAACAATTCACGGAATAAACAATGTTATCAGCATCAACAAAATACTTGATCCTTATATGGGCAAAAGTCTTGGCGGATTCCTTTTGATGTACATAATCGGCGGTTATCTGAGGTTGTTTGTAAAGCAGAAACCGCTTGAGAAAAGAAAACCGAATTTCCGCTATCTCGGCATTTTCGTCGGCCTTTGCGTATTAGATTTTGTATTGGCATCTGTTTTTCCACAATACAAGCCGGCATTCGGTATGTTCAACAACCCGATTGTCCTCGCCGAATCGGCGATGTTGGTTCTCTTTTTCAGAGATTTCAATTTCAGCTCAAAATTTGTCAATACAGTAGCCGGCACAACACTCGGTATATATGCAATCCACGAAAATCCGTATGTTCGTGATTGTCTGTGGAATGTTGCAAACTTCAGCAATAAGCACCTCTATGACACCCTGATTTACATTCCGATTGTATTTATAACAATCCTCCTCATATTCGCAGGCTGTTGCGTAATTGAGCTTTTAAGACTTAAACTCTTCGAATTTGTCGGCAAAAAAATAAACGCCCGCAAATCCATAACATCCGGCAACCGCTGTACAAAATAATATATCTTATAAAAAACAACACCGACAGATTAAGCCAAAAGCTAACCTGTCGGTGTTTTTATTATTCAAAATATTTTCCGCTGCCCTTCATTTCTGTTTTGATGAAGTGCGACATAATTTTGCCGAGATATTTTTTCATCATTTTGTTATAGCTTTCGGGGTTGACTTCACCGCCGTATGCCATAACATCAAATGTTATTTTCGCCTCAACAATCTTTGCATTCAGCCTTAAAAATCCGCAACGCTGATAGAATTTATAACGACTCATTCGCTGTTTTTGGTTGGGGGCATTTTCTTCTTCAAGCTGTTCAATTGCAAGAAAAATTCTTTTGCCCTTATACAAATTTTTAAATTCATCAAGCACGGCAACTCCGATTCCGTGTCCCCTCTCCTTTTCGGAAATTGCATAGTAGTACACATAGACAACTTCGCCGTCCGTGATTGCATAGATAAGTCCAATCCACTTTTCTTCGTCATAAATTGCGTAGAAATCTGCACCGTCATTTTTTGATTTTTTCATCAAAAGCCAAAACGGTACTCTCTCAACGGACGGAAATGCGGAAAGGTATAATTCTTTTACAGATTTATAATCATCAAGTTGTTTTGTGACTTTTTTAAAGCAAATCATAAAAATCCCTTTCGTTATTATAATCACAAGGAATATTGTACCACATAAAGGATTAATTTGCCACAACAGTTTTCTTCTTTGAAAGTTTTCTTATTTTAACATAATAAACCGCAATCATAAGGAGCATACTTCCTGTCCATGCGGCAGGACCGGCAACACAAATTGATGCGTAACCTATTACAGAACTGAAAATGACGGGCGTCATAATTCGCATAACAACTTCGATAAGCGAACCGATCATAGGTACAATGCCGTTTTTAAGCCCCTGAATTGTTCCACGGTATATAAACAGCATTGCAAGCGACCACTCAAACGGGCAGTTCCAGAAGATAAACTGAACGGAATAATCAATAGTCTGCTGTGAGCTTCCGCTTGTGAAGATTCCTGTTATCGGCTGAGCAAAAATCATTGAAACCGCACCGATTACAATTGAATATGCAATACAGGTCAACAGGCAAAAATTGACACCTTTTTTGATTCTGTCATATCTTCCTGCACCCTCGTTCTGACCTGCAAATGTTGCGATAACCGTACTCATTGAGTTCATCGGATTCTGGATGAGGAGCTGAACACGGTTGCCGATTGTGTAGGCGGCAACGGCATATGAACCGAACTGATTTACGAAATACTGCAAAACCATCATTCCGATTGAAATTACTGAGTTTTGAAGTCCCATTGGGAAACCGACTTTTAGCTCGTCCCGTACAGTTGAAGTCAAATTTTTAAAGCTGTTTCTGTTCGGCAAAAGCATTTTCACCTTGAAAAAAATGTACACGCAACAGAGAACCGCCGACACAAGCTGAGAGATTACCGTTGCAATTGCCGCACCCGAAACATCCCACCTGAACACTATGATAAATAACAGGTCAAGTCCCACATTCATTACGGATGAAAAGAGCAACAGATAAAGCGGAGTTTTGCTGTCACCAACCGAACGCAGAAGTGATGCCGTAAGGTTGTAGAGCATTGTGGCGGGGATTCCGAGGTAAATTATTGTAAGATATCTGCTTGCATAATCGAATGTATCCGAGGTTGTTCCGAGCATTGTAAGCAGCGGATTAACAAGAAGTACAAACGAAACAGTAAGCACAACAGCCGACACAACGCCAATTATTATGTGGGCGGCAACGCTCTTTTTCACCCGTTCCATATCGTTTGCACCGAAATGCTGTGAAGTGATTACCGAACAGCCGGCGGAAAGTCCTATGAAAAATCCGAGTGCAAAAAAGTTGAGCGAACTCGTTGAACCGACAGCCGCAAGCTTGATTTCACCGAGAGTCTGACCGACAATCAGCGTATCGACAACATTGTAAAGCTCCTGTAAAAGGTTGCCGATTATTACGGGAATTGCAAAAAATAAAATCTGACTTGAAATTTTTCCCTGAGTCAGATTTCTAACAGATTTTGAACCATTCATAACATTCACACTTCTTATCAAAAATTTTTATGTTTTTATATCTTTTTCGTTTAAATTTAAGTCTTAGCAACACTCTGATTTTGATTGTTCAAATGCAGAGTATGTTGTATATAGCAAACAGATTGCAATCTGTGCATAGGAGCGATAGCTCCTCGGGATTTCAGTCATTAGACTGAAATCCTAAGAAGTACCGCACTTGATTATAGCACAGCGATTTGTGAATGTAAATGTATAGGAATGACGAAATAAAGACGCTTTTGTTTTGAAAAAACTTTACACAATGCACAGTATTGATTTTGTCCTATTTTATTACAGCATAATTTTATAACCAAATAATAAGTATTTCACATTATCCGATTATTATTGACTGTTTTAAGAATACAACCGTTTTGATGAAAATTTGCAAATTGTCAATATTTTGTTATTCTAAGGTTTCAGCAAAAACAAAACAGAGCCGTAAAAACGACTCTGCCTTGTAACATTAGAGGAAATATTTATGAAAACAAACTGTCTTATTAATCAGTCTTTTTTAACATTGAAAGCGTCCGTACCGACTGCTGTATCGTTAATTACTGTATTAATATTTCAACTGATTTTGAAACACCATGTCGGGAGGTAAGCACATCCTCCCGAGTAAAGGCTTTCGGTACCCGCAAGGGAAGTCCACATGATTTATTCAAAAGAGTTAGCCTCTGCTAACCGAGTATTATTATATACCACTCAACAAAGAAAATCAAGAGAAATTTTTATTTTTTCTGCAATATTCGTCAGAGATATTTTAAAGCTATTTAAAAATATTTTTAAATAGTTCTTGACTTTTCGGTAAATCAGGCTATAATAAAGCTACAAGCTATTTAAAATATTTTTTAAATAGCTGCGATAGGACTTTGTGAGGAGGTATCTGCTTGTCACTGAACGGTACACTTAAAGCACTTTCAGATCCGATAAGAAGAAATATTCTGACAATGCTGAAAGGCAAAAAAATGATTGCAGGCGACATTGCCGAAGAACTTGGAATTTCACCTGCATCGCTTTCATATCACCTCAATCTGTTGAAGAAAAACGACCTGGTGATTGAATCAAAAGAAAAAAATTATGTTTATTATGAGCTTAACACAACCCTGTTTGACGAACTCATAATGTGGCTTAAACAATTTTAGGAGTTGATTTTATGAAAAAACTGAATAAAATTATGCTTGCACTTTCCATATTGCCCACTTTGCTTACTTCCGTATTTTTATTCTTTATGAATGACACCGTTCCCATGCACTACAACGCAAGCGGTGCTGTTGACCGTTACGGTTCAAAATACGAAAACTTCATTCTCCCTGCAATCATTCTGTTTATGTATGCATTTTACATGGTGTATACCAAGATATATACTAAATACAGCACAAACAGCGTTGAAAAGATAAATAACAATGTAAAAATCACTGCGATACTTGTGACATCAATCATTGCGGCTTTCAATATTCTTCAATTGATGTTTCTCATTCTGGCAATTTTAAAGCCCGACAGCACAACTTTTACAGATAATGTGCCGTTCATTATAAATACGGTTATGGGTTTGATGTTGATTATTGCGGGCAACTTTCTTCCGAAAACAAAACGAAATTCGTTTATCGGAGTAAAAACATCATGGACTCAAAGCAGTGACTTGGCGTGGTATGAATCAAACCGAGCCGGCGGAATTGCCTTTGTAGTTACCGGAGTTTTGACAATCATTGAAAGCTCATTCATAAAGGGAATCAATTCAACATTTATTATGGTTGCAATTCTTCTGATAAGCATTGCCGTTGCCTACATCTATGCGTATGTTAAAGTGAAAAAATCCGCTTAATCAAGCACAAAACCGCTGTCGGGATTAAACCCGACAGCGGTTGTTTTTTGAAATATTTACTTATAAATATTCACTAAAATTACTGCTCTGCTTTTTCAGGGAGCGACAAAGCTTTGCCTTTATCATTTTTCTTTGTCAGCGGAGTCATACTCTTTGCACAAATCATCATAGTTGACGCATTATGCAAAAATGCCGAAACCGACGGCTGAATAACGCCCATAAAGCCTGAAAGCAAAAGTGCCGAATTGAAAGCAATTATGAAACGATAGTTTTTGTTGATTCGTTTCATAAGGTCTTTGCTCAACTTGCGAACACGCACAAGCGCACGCAAATCAGAGCCTTTTATGGTAATATCCGCAGTTTCACGGGCAATGTCGGACGCATCGTTCATTGCAACCGAAACATTTGCGGCGGCAAGTGCCGGAGTATCGTTGATACCGTCACCGACCATAATTACCTTCTGACCGTTCTGCTTCATTTCTTCAACATATCTGTGCTTGTCCTCGGGGAGAACCTGACACTTATAGTCGGTAATTCCGAGCATTGCGGCAGTCGCCTTTGCGGCTCTGTAGCTGTCGCCCGTGAGCATAACAACATTCTTTATGCCCTGTTTTTTGAGCATATCAATTGCCTGTTTTGCTTCTTTTCGAGGCGGATCGCTGATGCACAATGCACCCGAAAGTTCACCGCCGATTGCAAGGTAAAGCACGGAACATGAGCCGGATTTTTCGTCAATAATATTCTGCTGTTCCTTTGTAACGGTAACATTTTCGTCCTCAACAACAAAATGCTTACTGCCGATTATTGCACGCTTACCGTGAAGTGTTGTCGCAATACCGTGGGCAACAACATACTCAACCTCGGTATGCTCCTCGGAGTGAGAAATTCCTCGTTTTTCAGCACCGATTACAACGGCATTTGCTACGCTGTGCGGAAAATGCTCCTCAAGACAGGCTGAGATTCTGAGAACCTCATCCTCGGTATAATTGCCGAATGCAACAACCTTTTCAAGAACAGGCTCTGCGTTTGTGAGAGTACCTGTCTTATCAAACACGATTGTGTCAGCATTTGCAAAAGCCTCAAGATACTTTCCGCCCTTGATTGTAATATCGTTGTCAGCCGCCTCTTTGACAGCCGAAATTACGGCAATAGGGGTTGACAGCTTGATTGCACAGGAGTAGTCAACCATAAGAAGTGAAACTGCCCTTGTGATGTTTTTTGTGAAGATAAGAGTTGCAAAAAATCCGATAAAGCTGAATGGAACAATTCTGTCGGCAAGAGTTTCGGCACGGCTCTGAACACCTGCCTTGAGTTCCTCGGAATTGCCGATAAGCTCAATAATCTTGCTGATTTTAGTATTTGACGCAAGCTGACGGACTGTTACAACAATACTGCCCTCTTCGATTACCGTACCTGCATAAACGGAAATTCCCTCACGCTTTAATACAGGCAACGGCTCGCCTGTCATTGACGACTCGTTTACGGTTGCCTCACCGTCTGCAACAACACCGTCAACAGGAATAACCTTGCCTGTTTGAACACGGATTTTGTCGCCGACACGCAGATCCTCAATCGGAATGAGAACATCACCGTCATCGGTAACAAGCCATACCCTGTCGGTCTTGATTGCAAGGCTGTCTGTGAGAACCGCCTTTGTCCTTGCGTGAGTATATTCTTCAAGCAAGCCCGATATTCTGAGCATAAACATAACCGTTGCGGCTGTTTTGAACTTGCGTTGACACAAGCATGCCACAACAGATGCACCGTCAAGCACATCTACGGTAAGTTTACCGTTCCAAAGAGTTTTGAGAGCCTTTTTAATATATTTTGCACTTCTGTAAAGAGTGATTGCCGTTCTTATCGGAGCAGGAAGGAACATCTTTGAAAGATAGTGCTTTGCAACAAGAGTGAAAAGATTGTCATGAAAATCGCTGTCAATCTTCTGAATTCCAAATTCTGCACTCGGTTCATTCTTTTTAAGAGTTTTTACATTAATAGCTCTTACAAGGTCGATAATTTTACTTCTGCTGCCCTTTGTGTAATTGACAAGAATACCGCCGTTTGCAGAACTTACCTGTGCTGAATTCACATAAGGAGATGCGGTCACAAGATTATAGATTGCCCCCTCATACTCCTTATCAAATGCATATGCGCCGCAGCGAAAACGAATTCTCTGCGGCTTGTCATAGACAATTTTAAATTTCATTATTCTGTCACTTCTTCAGCGGCAGCATCTTCGTGAATACCTGCCTCTGTTTTAGCATCATAGCAGATATCCGAAGCTTCATCCTTCATATTCTGGAAAGCTGCCTTTGCATCTTTCTGAAGCTTCATACCCTTTGCAAGACCTGTAACTGCAAGACTGCGGGTTTTATCTGCTTTAAGTATCTTTTTGCCTACGATTACTGCTGCTGCACCTGCAACTGCACACCATAATTTTTCGTTCTTGAATACTTTCAACATATAAAGTCCTCCTTTAACGCTCATATGCACAAATGTACATATATTTAAGTTGTTTTACACAACAACTTTACCATTAATTATATAATATACGACAAATTTGTCAAGAATTGCAAAGTGAAAATTTTCCGATTTTATAAAAAATTTAGCCGAGAGCAACATCAAGAACCATCATCAGCGTAAATCCTATTGCAACACCGATTGTTCCGATGTTGGAATGTTTGCCGTTTTGTGATTCCGGAATAAGCTCTTCGGTTACAACATATATCATTGCTCCTGCGGCAAATGAGAGAAGATATGGCAACAACGGGACTGCTATTCCAGCAAAAATCACCGTAAGTACAGCACCGATAGGCTCTACAACTCCCGACATAATTCCGAGAAAGCATGACTTTTTGCGTGACGCTCCGCCTGCATGGAGCGGAAGTGAAATTATTGCCCCCTCGGGAAAATTCTGTATTGCAATACCTACCGCAAGAGCCAATGCACCTGCAACGGTTATTCCGGTATTATCGGAAATTGCTCCGACAAATGTTACACCTACCGCCATTCCCTCCGGGATATTGTGCAAGGTAACGGCAAGAACGAGCATAGTGTTCTTTGAAAGGCTTGAACGAACGCCCTCGGGATTGTCGCTGTCAAGGTGCATATGCGGTATAACGCTGTCGAGCAAAAGTAAAAATCCAATTCCGAGCAAAAATCCGACTGTCGCAGGAATCCACGCAACTATGTTCTGACTTTCTGCCATTTCAATTGAGGGAATCAACAACGACCATATTGATGCCGCAATCATTACTCCCGATGCAAATCCGAGCAAAAATTTTTGCAGCTTTTGATTGAGCTCTCCTTTTGAAAAAAGTACAACGGCTGAGCCGAGCGATGTTCCGAGAAACGGTATTAAAATTATAATCAGTCCGTTTAAAAGCATATTGACCTCCTTGTAGTTAGTCTTTGCTAACTACATTGTAGCACAACAAATTTTAAAATACAATAGCGGAACAGAAAATCTCTGCTCCGCTGCATAATATGATGTGATATGTTAATCTGTAATAATTTTTATTGAACTGCCCGACTTTGTGGCGACAACCTCGATTTTGTTACCTATGCTGTTTTTCAGCTCGCTTATGTGGGAAATGATACCCACAAGACGGTTGCCGTTGCCTGTAAGGTCATTCAGCGTTTCAATTGCAGATGCAAGGCTGTCGTTGTCAAGTGAACCGAATCCCTCGTCAATAAAGATTGAATCAAGTCTGATTCCGCCGTTTCTCTGCTGAATAATGTCGGAAAGTCCGAGTGCAAGCGCAAGTGACGCCTGAAAAGATTCTCCGCCCGAAAGAGATGAAATATCCCTTTCCTTGTTGTTAAAATTATCACGAACGCTGATTTCAAGTCCTGCGCTGATTCGCTTGTCACGGCTTTCACCACGGACAATTTCATAGCGACCGCCAGTCATTTTTGAAAAACGCAGATTAGCATAGTACAAAACCTGTTCAAAATACGAACCCATAATGTAGCGTTCAAAGGTGATTTTGCTGTTATCGGAAACAATTTCACCGTTGGCGGTTTTCTTGAGATTTTCGTAAACATCGGCTATTTTGAGTTTTTCTTCAAAGTCATTTTTCAGCTTTTCAACGCTGTTGTAAATGTTTTGATTATTGTGCAAACTTCTGTCGCCTGCGGTATAAAGATTGTCCCATTTTTCCTTTTCAGAAGTATAGCTATCAATCAGTTCATTGATTTTAAGGACATCTTCCCTTTGCTTTCCTTCAACTGATTTTTCACAGGCTTCAACCGTTGCCCGTGATTTTTTCAGAGAATCGGTAAAGATTTCTGCCTCTCGTTTTAATTCTTTTATGGAATCTTCGGTCAACAAATTAAAATCGGGACATTCCAAGATATTATTCTCTGAAAGAACAATATCAAGCTCCGATTTTTTGTTTTCAAGTTCAGATTCAAAACTTTTCAGCTGTTTTGCAGTTTCGTTTTCAACAGAAACCTTGCTGTCAAAATCTGACTTTGCATTTGAAAGCTCGCTTTGCGCAAGGTCGATTTCCGACTTAATCTGCTCTGCCTTATCGGCACAAGCCTTTGCCGCATTCAAAAGTTCTTCAACCGATGAGTATTTTATCTCAGCTTTAAGGCTCTCAGTTTCTTCTTTTGCAGAATTATATTTGCTTTTTGCGTCAGCATTTTTGCGGATTAATTCTGTATGAACAAGGTCAAGCTTTTTAAGCTTTTCATCAAACCTTGAGATTTCAGCCTTGCAGACCTCACGCTGTTCTCTGACTTTTTCAAGGTCAGAAGATTCGTTTTCAAGCGCTTTTAATTGCTTCTTTTGTTCCGACAAAAGCTGTGAAATCATTTCGGCTAAAAGTGTTTCGGCATCAAGCTCAAGTGCATTCGCAAATTCCGTAACATTCGTTTTTGCGGATTCTGATTCCGTTTCAAGCCTTGTGACCTCATTTGACTTTTTATGAACGGCGCATTCAGCAACTTCACACCTTGCCTTCAAAGCATCGAGCGTATCCTTGTCGGGGGCATTTTCGCTGTGTTTTGCCGGATTCGGATGATGCAATGAACCGCAGACGGGACACGGTTTTTCATCTTCGAGTGTGTCGGCAAGCACGCCTGCCATATTCATTATATAAATGTTGTGCTTAGTGTTGTACTCGTTGTTGAGTGCCGTTGCCGACTTTGCAAGGTCTGCACATTCTGCTTTTACATTAGTCAACCTTGCATTGATTTTTTCGAGATTTTCATATTCGGCAGAAAGCCTTTCAGCTTTGCCTGATTTGTCTTTCAATGCGGTTATTTTGCTCTTGGCGTCAAAAATTTTCTGCTCTGTGTCGCTGTTTTCTGAGATAAATTTTTCCGCTTTTGTCTTTAGATTTTCCGTATCCGAATAAGATTTTCTGTTGTCTGAAATTTCCTTTTCGGAATTTTGCAAAACTGATTCATATACACTCAAATTTGCCGTAAGGTTAAAATATTTTCTGTAAGTATCTTCCTTTGCACGGAGTTTTCCCGATTCCTCGTTTAGCGTTGCAATTTTGCCCTCAAGCGACTTTTTCTCGGTAAAAACAATCTGTTTTAATTTCAAATTTTCTTCGGCGGATTTTCTGTTTATTTCCGCATTTTTACAGTTTTTGAGTGTCGAATCATATCTTTTCCGTGACTCGGCAAAGCTGTCATATTTTGGCTTTACGGAGTGCAGTATTTTTTCGTCATTCTCAGCTTTTTTGAGCATTTCATCGTAATGCGGTTTGCTCTGCAAAAGCTGTTCGAGGCGGAGCTTTTCGGTATCAAGAGTATCGAATTTATTATTAATTTCAACTGCAAGAGCCTTTTTCTTTTCTTCCTCAAGAATTGTCTTTTCAAGCTCTTTTCGCTTTTTTTCAATTTCTGTATTGTCCTTTTTCTGCATCTCGGAAAGTACCGATAGGTGCAAAAGAAATTGCTCAATATCAATTACCGTAAGGTCTGTTCTGTCGGTATAAAGGTTGATTTTTTCGCTGATTTCGGCAAAGCTGTCATCATCGGGAATTTCAACGGCAACGGTTTTTGACTTGATAAGTTCGCAGACCTTTTTCTTTTCTTCAAGCTTTTCGGCTGACTCTGTTTTCAGCCTGTCCTGAAATTCTTTGTAGATGTCCGTGTGAAAAATTTTGCGAAAAATCTCGCTTCGCTTTTCACTTCCCGACTCAATGAACTTTTTAAATTCGCCCTGTGCAAGCATTGCAATCTGGCGGTACTCATCACATTTCAATCCGATAATTTCGCTGATTTTATTATTGACCTCGCCCGTTTTTGTGAGCGGAGTTGTAATGTCATCACCGGTAAGCTCTGCTGACGCACCCTCAATTTTACTGCCTGTTCCACGCTTTTTTGCGACCTCATTCGAGGTGGTTCTGATGATGCGGTACTTCTTTCCCCTGTGTTCAAAGTCAAGCTCAACATAGGTGCGTGTGAGCGGTTTTGCAAAGTTACTGCGGAGCATTTCGCCGTTTCGTGAAGAACCGCTTGTTTCACCGAAAAGTGCAAAGCAGATTGCGTCGAAAATTGTTGTCTTGCCTGCACCCGTTGTGCCTGTTATGAGGAAAAGCCCTTTGCCGTCAAATGCCGAAAAATCTACCGTTTCAACATCGGCATACGGTCCGAAAGCGCTCATTTTCAGTTTAATCGGTTTCATCGTTCACACCTCCGATTTCTTTGAAAATTCTCTCAATAATTTTCACGGATTCGGGTTCAATCTCTTTTCCGTTCTGCATTTTATAGAAATCCGAAAATAGTTCAATATTGCTCTTACCCTCTGTTTTACCGTACATTTCGGAAGTCATTTCAATGCTCTTTTTTCTGTTGACATATTCAAGCCCCATAATGTTGGGATAAATATTTTCAAGCGTTGAAAATGCATTGGTAACAGGGTTTTCGTCCGTAAGCTCGGCAAAAACATAGTCATCGGTTTTATCGTCATATGTGTCGGATATCGGATTTTCTGCAAGTTCACGCAGAGTTCCTTTTATGATTCTCATATCATGCAACGGCTGTACGGGAATTTCTTCAAGATTTAATTTTCCGTTTGAAAGCTCGCCGAAAATCACACATTTTTTGTTGCGACATTCAGTTTTTGAATATTTTATCGGCGAACCGCAATAGGCAATATTTTTGTTTTTGCCCATAATCTGCTTGCCGTGAATATGACCGAGTGCAACATAATCGAACGGTTCAAAAACATACGGCTCAACATTATCAAGCGTACCGAGGCTTGACTCCGAACCCGAGGTTTCACTGCCCGTTACAAACTGGTGAGCAATCAAAATATTGGTTTCATCGGCATTGATATCGGAATGTTCAAGCACAACCCTGACAGCAGTTGTATAGTCGGTAATTTTAGCCGATTCTTCGGGATATACCTTACGCACAAATGACGGACGGATAAACGGCAACGAGAAAATATTAACCCTTTCTCCGTCACATTCAACAGTATTTTTTCTTGCAACACCTTCAAACACACCGTCGGTAAAAATTCCGTTGAGTTCAATTAGCTTGTTGAAATAACCGATTCTTTCGGGCGAATCGTGATTGCCGCTGATTACAAAGGTTTTCAACCCTGTTTTGCCGTGAAGTCCTGCAATTTCAGTCATAAAGCTGTCGAACAATTCAACTGCCTCGGCAGACGGCAAAGACTTGTCATAAATATCTCCTGCAATCAGCAAAGCATCAGGATTTTTCTCTTTGATAATCTCAACAATCCGCTCAAGCATATAGCGTTGATCATCAAGCATTCTGTAGCCGTTCACATATTTTCCAATATGCAAATCCGAAATATGCAAAAACTTCATTTTAAAAATCCTTTCAGTTAATCAAAACTTTCCAAACTAATTAAACAACAGGCTATGCGTCAAAAATGTTACACAAAAAATTCAAGAATGAACACAACTGCACAGCATACGCATGAAACCTTGAAAAGACCTGCGTTGAACCATGCCGCCACAAGACCTGCCGCAAAGGCTGCTATGCCTGCAATCGGACTGTGAGTTGCGTTGATTATTGCCGGAAATGTCATTACCGAAAGCGTTACATACGGCACATAGTAGAGAAACGAACGCACAAATATGTTTGTAAACTGCTTTTTAACAAGTGTAAGCGGAAGAACACGGATTGCGAATGTTACAGCCGCCATAATAAGTATGTATATATAGGGATTATGCGACATTTTCGTTCTCCTCCTCTTCTTTGACAGGGAACAGCAATGCCGCCGCTGCCGAAATTACGATTGTAAGAATAATCGTGCGTGTACCCTCGTCAATCTGATTGATGACGGGAAGATATGCAAATGCAAAACTTGCCGCAAAGCTGACAAGTACAATTCCGAGAAGTGTTTTGTTCTTTCTTGACGGCGGAACAATGATTGCAAGGAACATTCCGAAAAGTGCAACGCTTAGTGCGCTGACAATACGAAGCGGCAACAGATTGCCTGCAATTGTGCCGAGCATACTGCCGAATGCCCAACACGGGCAACCTATGAGGATTGCGCCGTAGGTATAAAAAGGATTCAGCTTGCCCGACCGTGAAATTGAAATTCCGAAAAATTCGTCTGTAACAAAAAATCCGAGCAATAGCCTGTGGATAATCGAGGTATTCTTTGAAATACGCTGACTTAACGCACAGCTCATAAGAAGATATCTTGCGTTGGCAACAAGGGTTGCAAGCGCAATTACAAAATATGACGAATCAGCCGCAATTACGGTAAAGCCCGAATATTCACCTGCCGATGCGTTGCACAAAAGACTTGCAAGAAAGCTTTGAAACGCATTAAGTCCCGCAGTTTTTGCGGCAATGCCGAGTGAAAACGAAACGGCAAGGTAGCCGAGTCCAATCGGAATACCGTCACGCATTCCCTCAAGAATAACCTTTCGGTTAGATTTTATTAAATTTTTCCCACCCATTTTTAACTCCATACTTTAAATTCATTTTTTACAAAATATTGCAGATATATTTTGCAAGCATACCCTTTATTATAATATTTAACTCGGCAAAAGTAAATAATATATTACACAAATTTACAACCGCTTTTCAAAAAGGTAAAGTGCAACAAAACTTACCTCTTTTCTTTGTGAGTAATGCCAAATTTAGAAACTAATTTTAGGCTATTATTGATTTTGGCTTTTTCAGGTTTTATAATATGGATTATCACTTGACGAAATTAATAGGGAAATTGAAAAAAGTAAATAAAAACCACAAAACCGTGCAAAACTGATTTTTGTTTTGCACGGTTTTGTTTTTTCAAAAATGCGGTGCAAACGCAATTAATTAAAATATTTTCACAATTTAGCAATATTTTTTCAAATTCTATAGATTTCTTATTCAAAATGTTGTATAATTTTTGTGATTAAGTACCTGTATAAAACTGTACATTATGTTGAAACAGGTGTTTTGAAAGTGAGTGAGAATTATGCCAATCGTTTGCGTTGATGCCGTTAAGGAAAATCTGCCGAATGTTATAGAATTTGTGACAAAAATGCTTGGTGAAAATGCAGACGGTAAGCTTGTTTTTGAGCTTGAACTGATTTGCGAGGAAGTGTTTGTAAATATCTGCAACTATGCTTACGATCAAAATATCGGCAAGGCTGAAATTGAAGTTAGCAAACTTTCAGACTGCATTGTTGTAAAATTCATTGACAGCGGAAAAAAATTCAATCCGCTTGAAATTGCAGATCCGAACATTCACACTCCGCTTGAGGAACGAAGCATCGGCGGTCTGGGAATTTTTATGACAAAGAAACTTTCCGACACTCTTTCCTATGAAAGATCAAACGGCAAAAATATTTTTACAATCACAAAAAATTTCTAATTCAAAAAATCAATTATTCATCACTCAAAATTCAAAACCGAATAATACAATGTTTCCAAAATCAGGTTACAATAATTAGATTGTCAGTATTTTGTCACGGTATTGACACTATAATGGAAATGTTGAACGATTGAAATTAAGAATAAAATTTATTGGAGGAACTAACTATGGAAATCAATAAGGCTATAAGCAATCAAAATGTTATTATCACACTCAAGGGCCGTCTTGACACAATGACAGCACCGCAACTTGATGACGAGGCAAAGAGCATTGATTTTGACGAGGTTGAAACTGTAACTCTCAACCTTAAAGGCCTTGAGTACATTTCAAGCTCGGGACTGAGGGTTATTCTTGCACTTTATAAAAACCTCAAAAGCAAGGGCGGAAGGCTTAAAATTGTCAATGTAAGCAACACAATTATGGAGCTGTTCTCAATGACAGGGATGGCTGACTACCTTGACATTGAGCAGGGATAAGGAGTTAAAATGAGCAGTACCGTACTTGGCAGAAATGCCGTTACCGTCAACAAAAAATACACGGAATATTTTCTTCCTACAGTTCTGACAGCTATGGCAACAAACATTGCGATGATTGTGGACTCAATTATTGCAGGCAATCTTCTGGGGCAAAACTCACTTGCGGCAATCAACCTTATGTCCCCTATTTCGCAGTTATATTTTTCGATTACTATTCTTTTCGGACTCGGTGCGTCCTCGATAATTTCATTTGCAAAGGGCAGGCGTGACGAAAAGCAGGCTAACCGTGTTTTTACTTCTACATTTATTGTACTTATCGCACTCAGCGTAATTTTTATTGCAATTCAGCTGCCGCTTGCCGACTCGATAAGCTCGTTGCTTACAAAGGACGCAGAGCTTAAATCACTGTTGTATCAATACTATGTTCCGTTCATAATCGGCACACCGATTTACCTTTTGCTCATGTGTTCAATTCACTTTGTAAGAGCAGACGCAAGACCTGCGTTTGCATCAAACATTGTAATTGTGGCAAATGCCGTAAATCTCGGACTTGACTTCCTGTTTATGGGTGCTTTCAAAATGGGCATTGCAGGCTCGTCAATTGCGACCGTAACAGGCTATGCGGTAGGGTTTGTGATGATGTCAACGCACTTCATCATGAAGAAAAGCACATTGCACTTTGACTTTTCAATTCTCAGAAATCCCGTTCAATTCTTTAAATTTCTCGGAAAAATGGTTACAATCGGACTTTCGGGAGCATTGGGAACAATGCTGATAACAGTTAAAATGCTGTTTTTAAACACAATTATTCAGAGCATAGGCGGAAGTGCGGGTATGGTTTCATATTCGGTATGCTCGTCAAGCCAAATTTTTATGTCAATGTTCATCACTGGCGCAAGTCAGACAATGATTCCGATTATCGGGGTTTGTCTTGGTGAAAAGGACTATGACGGTGTGCGCTACGCATTCCGCAGAGCCGCAAGGGTGCTTGCTGTTTCAAGCGTTGTAATTATGCTTTTCATCTGTATCGAGCCTGAACCGATAATTAAATTTTTCGGAATTACTTCACCCACAGACATTGCAAACACAGTTCCGGCAATGAGAATCAACGCATTGTCATTCCCCGGACTTTCATTCTCGTTTTTGTTGCTTTACTACTATATGGCAACGCAGAAAAGAGCTATTTCTACTGCAATTTCAATCATCAACGGAATCGTCATACTCATTCCGTCAGCTTTAATTCTCGGCAAATTTTTCGGCATCACGGGCGTATGGTATTCACTCGTGGTTGCACAGGTGGGAACACTTGTAGTTGTGTATTTTATTGACCTTGCCGAAAAGAGAAAATCGGGCGGAAAGTATAAAAATTTTTACCTTCTTGAAGAAACCGAGGACAACGAGCTTCTTGCCCTTTCGTTCAAAGGAACAAAAGAAAATGCGGCAGGCGTTTCGCTCTACCTCTCCTCTTTTCTTTCAAAAAACGGAATTGAAGAAAGCCGTGCAAACAGGATTGCAGTTGCCGTTGAAGAAATGGCTGCAAGCTGTGCCGAAAGAATGGAAGGCAAAAAGAAGTTTGCAGACATCGACATCAGAATTTTTGCCGATAAAAAAGAAACCATTATTTCTGTTCGTGACAATGGTGACGAATTTGATCCGCTCAATGACGATAAGGAATTTGAGATGAGTCCTCTCACGGTTGTGAAGGCGATTTCGGATAAGGTTGAATATTCAAGGGCGCTTGGTTTCAACCGCACAATAATTAAACTTTAACAAACGGAGTTGAATATTATGAGTAATTTAATCAACTTGCTTGATACATACAAAGGTGAAAAGCGAGAGCTTTATCCGCTTACACCGAGCCAAATGGGTGTTTATCTTTCGTGTATGCACAACCCAAAAGGCACAATGTACAACATTCCCTGCACCTATGTTTTTGACAGTGGAAGTCTTGATACCGACAGGCTGATAAATGCCGTAAGAAAAGCTGTTGACAATCACCCTGTTATGAAAATTTTCATTGACAATTCAACAGGAAGTCCAATGATGAAGCCTCGTGACAGCGTTGAATTTGACATTCCTGTCGTACAGGTTGACGATCTTGAACAGGCGGGCAAAGATTTTGTTAAGCCGTTTGACCTTGAAAAAGACATTCTGTTCAGATTTGCGGTTTTTGAATGCGGTGACAAATCTATGTTTGCAATGGACTTTCACCATATAATCTCTGACGGCACATCTGTTTCGGTTATCTGCAATGACATTGCGCTTGCATATGACGGAAAAGAGCTTGAACCCGAAAAGTTTTCTCAGCTTGATCTTTCTGTTTTTGAGGAAAAGCTTGAAGAAACCGAAGAATATCAAAAATCAAAGAACTACTATGACAGCATTTTTTCGGCTGTTGAGTCAAAGTCGGAAATAACGGAAGATTTTGCAGAGAATTCAGAGGTTGAGGATAAACCGAACAGTTCTTTTGAATTATCCACGAACGGAAAATTCTCCGTTGAGGATATTCGCAATTTTGCCTTAGCAAACCAAATTACACCGTACACTGTTTTCCTCGGTGCATATGAATACGCAGTTGCAAAGTTTACAACTCAGAGCGAAACAACGGTTTGCACGGTTACTCACGGAAGATTTGACAAACAGCTTAAAAATACGGTCGGCATGATGGTTCGCACACTTCCTATCCACGCAAATATTGACGAAGAAGATACAGTTTCGGACTACCTCAAAAAAACACGCAGAAACATAAAGGAAACAGTTGCAAACGATTGGTTTCCGTTTATGAAACTTGCGTCTGACTATGACCTCTCTGCCGACATTATGCTTGCCTATCAGGCTGACATATTCAACACCTTTAAAATAGGCGGTCAGTCCCTTAAACTGAAACTTGTTCCTTTGAAAAGTGCTATTTCAAAATTGAACATTATGGTATTTGAATCAGAAACAGATTTTGAATTGCGTTTTGAATACAGAAACGATTTATTTAAAGAGGAAACTATTCGTTCGTTTGCCGACAGCTTTTTAAAGATTGTTGAGCAGTTTCTTAAAAAATCCAAGCTCTGCGAAGTTGAGCTTGTAAACGAAAATCAGCTTGCAGAGCTTGATAACTTCAACAAAACGGAATTTCCGTTTGACGACAGCAAAACCGTTGTTGATTTGTTTGAGGAGCAATGCAAAAAAACTCCAGACAAAACAGCGGTTGTATATAAAGAAAAGAAGTTCACCTACGCTGAAATTGATGAGATTACAGACCGAATTGCAGGTTATGTTCACTCAAAGGGTATCGGTAAAGAAGAGGTTGTTTCAATTCTGATTCCGAGGTGCGAATATATGCCGATTGCGTCAATCGGTGTGCTGAAATCGGGTGCGGCATATCAACCGCTTGATCCGTCATATCCGCCCGAAAGACTTCAGTTTATGATTAATGACGCAAACGCAACGCTTCTTATTGCGGACGAAAATCTGCTTGAGCTTTTGCCCGATTACAGCGGTGATATTCTTCTTACAAAGGATATTCCAAATCTTCCGAAATCAGACGCAGTTTTTGCAAAACCCTCACCCGATGATTTGTTTATACTTATCTATACATCGGGTTCAACAGGCACTCCAAAGGGTGCTATGCTTGAACACAAAAATGTTCGTTCATTCTGCGATTTTCATATCAGAAACTCTGACATTGACGAACACAGCGTTGTTTCGGCATATGCAAGCTACGGTTTTGACGCCTGCCTCAGTGAAATGTATCCTGCGCTTATCGGCGGTGCTGAGCTTCACATTATTGAGGAGGACATCAGACTTGACCTTGTAAGGCTGAACAGATATTTTGAAGATAACGGAATCACCCACGCATTTATGACAACACAGGTTGCAAGACAGTTTGCAACCGAAATTGACAACCACTCGCTCAAATATCTTCTTACGGGCGGTGAACGGCTTGTTCCCCTTGAACCGCCAAAAAATTTTGAACTCATAAACGGTTACGGTCCGACAGAATGTACGGTTTACATCACATCACAACCCGTTGACAAACTCTATCACAGAATTCCTGTTGGCAAGGCGCTTGACAATATCAAGCTTTATGTAACAGACAAATACGGCAGACGGCTTCCGACAGGGGCTTTGGGCGAGCTCTGTGTATCAGGTCAGCAGGTTTCAAGAGGTTATCTTAACCGTCCCGAACAGACTGCAAAAGCATACGAAAAGAACCCGTATTGCAATGAAAGCGGTTACGAAAGGCTTTATCACACAGGCGACATTGTTCGCCTTACAGATGAGGGCAAGGTTGATTTTATCGGACGAAATGACGGTCAGGTCAAAATCAGAGGATTCCGCATTGAGCTTTCCGAGGTTGACAAGATTATCCGCAAATATGACGGCATTACAAACACAGCTGTAATCGCAAGAAAGCTTGATGGCGGCGGACAATGCATTAACGCATACATTGTTGCCGACAGAAAAATTGACATTCAAAAGCTCAACGAATTTATTCTTGAACACAAGCCGCCGTATATGGTACCCGCCGCTACGATGCAGATTGACAAAATTCCGCTCAATGTAAACGGCAAGGTTGACAAGCGCAAGCTTCCAGAAATCAAGGCAGAATCTTCAAAAAAGAAAAATTCCGCTCCGAGGGAACTAACATTCCTTGAAAAGAAAATTTCCGCAATTATCGAAAGGATTATCGGACACAGCGATTTTGATATTTCCGAAAATCTCATCAACGCAGGTATGACCTCGCTTTCGGTTATTAAGCTTGCAGTTGAGCTCAACAAGGCATTCGGCTTTGAGGCACAGGTTAAAAAGATGATGAAGGGCTGTTCGGTTCTTTCGATTGAGGACGAACTTCAGGAGTTTATGTTCAGCGGTACGGCAAATCCGCAAACTGTCAAAAAAGAAGAAAAGAAAGAACATAAGGCTCTCTATCCCCTTTCAAAAACTCAGCTCGGCGTGTATATTGACTGTATGAAAAATCCGTACAGCACACTTTACAATATTCCGTCAATTCTCACATTTTCAAAATCAGTCGATGCACAAAAGCTTGCCGACTGCGTTGTAAAGGTAATCAAGGCTCACCCATATATTATGACTCACCTTTCACTTGAAAACGATGATATTGAGCAGGCATATGTTGACTCTGCAAAACCGAATGTTCCCATTGAAAAGCTTACGGAAGAACAGCTTGAAGCCTACAAAAAGGATTTTGTAAAACCGCACAATCTTATGAAATCACCGCTGTTCAGAATCTCGGTTGCAGAAACCGAAAAGGCGGTATATCTGCTTTCGGATTTTCACCACCTTATCTTTGACGGTGCGTCCGTTGCACTCTTCTTTGAACAGCTTAAAACGCTGTATGAGGGAGGTAACATTGAGCCTGAAAGCTACACCTACTTTGATTATGCAGAGAATGAAATTAAGGCTGAAAACAGTGATGAATTTAGAAATGCTGAAAAGTTCTTCGACAATATGATGAAAAATTTTGAATCTGCAAGCGAAATTACGGCTGACCTCAGAGGTCATGCAGAGGACGGTGCTCTTGCATCTCAGGCAGTCCCCGTTGATATGGCAAGGGTTGAAAACTTCTGTTCACAGCACGGAATCACTCCAGCCCACCTTTTCCTTGCCGGCACATTCTACGCTGTTTCAAGATTTGTGAACAGCAGAAATGTTTACATCAGCACAATCAGCAACGGCAGAAGCGATATGCGGCTTACAAACTGCTTTGGTATGTTTGTGAAAACTCTTGCGCTCGGCATTGAAATTGAGGACATCACCTCACTTGAATTTGTTGAAAAAAGCAAAGCTGTTTTCACGGATTCAATTGAAAATGAAATTTACCCCTATGCACAGCTTTGTGCAAAATACGGCTATGCACCGAACATTATGTACGAATATCAGCTTGGTGTTGTTGATAACCTTGAAATTGACGGCAAAGCCGTTGTCCGTGATTACCTTGAAATGAATACTGCAAAGTTTAAAACAGCCATTCACATTGAGGATTACAAGGGCAAGCCGAGCGTTGTGGTTCAGTACAATGACGCACTTTACAGCGGTGAGCTTATGAGAACGCTTGCAAAATCCGTTCTCTGTGCTGTTGAACATATTATCGAAAATCCAAACGGCAAAATCAGAAAGGTTTCACTCCTTGACAACGCCGCAATTGCACAGCTTGAAAGCTTTAAGTCAACAGAAATTGCTCCCGTTAAGACAAAACTTCTTCACAAAATGTTTGAGGAGCAGGTTGCAAAAGCTCCCGACAGAATTGCACTTTCGGCTCGTGACGGCAAACTGACCTATAAAGAGCTTGACCGTCTTGCAAATATCACGGCAAACTCACTCATTGAAAAAGGTCTTGAAAAGGGTGGAAAGGTTCTTATTCTGCTTGAAAGAACCTCAAAATTCTTCATATCACTTCTCGGTATTCTCAAGGCCGGCGGTGCGTTTATTCCGTCATGTCCCGACTATCCGAAGGAGCGAATCGACAGTATTATTGAGGACAGCGATGCAGACTTTGTAATTACAGACGGCGAACTGCTCAATAAATATGACCGCACGGTTGATGTTTCAAAACTTCTTTCGGGCAATAATGAAGAAAACCCGAATGTTGATGTACAGCCTGATGACCTTGCGTACCTCATCTACACATCGGGTTCAACAGGCAAGCCAAAGGGCGTTATGCTCCGCCACATCGGCATTGCAAACTACCTTGCATACAGCGACTCAAACATTCAGGTTAAAGAGGTTGTTGACAACTGTCACGCATACGGCTCTGTAACTACAATCAGCTTTGATATGTCGCTAAAGGAAACCATGGTGTCGCTCTGCAACGGTCTTACACTCGTTTTTGCAAGTGAAGAACAGACGGTAAACCCGATGTCACTTGCAGAATTCTTTAAAGAAAACAATGTTGATGCGTTCAACTCTACACCGTCAAGACTTTTGCAGTATATGGAGCTTGATGAATTTGCAGAAGCAATGGCAAACTGCAAGGTTATTCTCTCGGGCGGTGAAAAATATCCCGACAAGCTATTAAGGGTACTGCGTGAAAAGACGAACGCAACAATAATCAACACCTACGGTCCGACTGAAATCACGGTTTCTTCAAACGCAAAAAATCTTACGAATGCAGACGAAATTTCAATCGGCAGGCCGTTACGCAACTACACGGAATATATCGTTGACTCAGACAACAATCTCCTTCCAATCGGAGTTGTGGGTGAGCTTCTCATTCAGGGATGCGGTGTTGCACTCGGCTACAACAAACTTCCCGAACAGACTGCAAAGGCATTCATCGAATTTAACGGTGAACGCACCTACCGCTCGGGCGACTATGCAAAATGGACAACGGACGGCGATGTTATTATTCTCGGCAGAACCGACAATCAGGTTAAGCTGAGGGGTTTGAGAATTGAACTCGGTGAAATTGAAAAGTGCCTGACCGCAATTGACGGCATTAAGAGCGGAATTGCTCTCATCAGAAAGGTCGGCAAGGCTGACGCAATCTGCGTTTACTATACAGCCGACAGACAGATTGGGCCAAATGAAATTAAGTCTGAGCTTGCAAAATCTCTCACGGATTATATGGTTCCGAGTGCGTATGTTCAGCTTGACAAAATGCCTCTCACACCAAACGGCAAGGTCAACACAAAGGTTCTTCCCGAACCTAAAAGCAACAAATCCGAAAGCGGTCGGTTACCGAAGAATGAACTTGAAAAAACATTCTGCGACATCTTTGCGGAAATTCTTGAACTTGACAATGTTTTTGCAGACGATAACTTCTTTGACCTCGGCGGAACATCGCTTACAGCAACAAGAATTGTAATCTCCGCATCAAAGAAAAACATTGAGGTTGCATACAGCGACATTTTTGCAAATCCTACTCCGCAGACTCTTGCAAAATTTGTAAGCAAGGATGATTCATCCGAAGATGACCTTGAAAATCTTTCGGACTACGATTATACAAATATCAATAAAGTTCTTGAAAAGAATAATATTGATACATTTAAAAACGGTGAGCTTCAAAAACTCGGCAATGTTCTTCTGACAGGCTCTGCCGGCTTCCTCGGAGTACACATTCTCTACGAACTTCTTCACAAGTATAACGGCAAGGTTTACTGCATGATTCGTGACAAGAACAATAATCCTGCCGAAAACAGAATGAACTCAATCTACTATTACTACTTTGAAGAAAGTCTGAAAGAAAGATATCCCAACAGAGTTACCGTTATCAGCGGTGATGTTACAGACCGTGAATCATTCGATAAATTTATTGACAAGGACATTAACACGGTCATCAACTGTGCCGCAAATGTTAAGCACTTTTCAAAGGGTACAGACATTGAAGATGTAAACCTTTACGGTACTCTCAATGTGCTTGACTTCTGCAAAAAGACTAATGCAAGACTTGTTCATGTGTCAACAATGAGCGTAGGCGGTATGTTTGTGGGCGAACAAGGTTCTGTTGACAAGCTCAAAGAAAATCAACTTTACTTTGGTCAGCATGAGGGTTCAAAGTACACCCTGTCAAAATTCCTTGCGGAACGGGCGATTCTTGAAGAGGTTTCAAAGGGCTTTAACGCAAAGATTATGCGTGTAGGCACACTTGCCGCAAGAAACAGCGACGGTGAATATCAGATTAATTTTACCACCAACACATTTATGGGCAGACTCAAATCTACGCTCCTTATCGGCAAATATCCGTACGAGGCAATGGAAATGCCGTTTGAGCTTTCTCCGATTGATTTTGTGGCAAAGGCAATTCTTCTGCTTGCACAAGCTCCGAAGGATTGCACCGTGTTCCACCCGTTCAACAACCATACTCTCATTATGGGCGACCTCTACACCGAGATGAACAAAATCGGACTTCACTCGGAAGGTGCAGAATATGAGGAATATATGATTGCACTTGACAGAGCCGAGCAGGATCCCGAAAAAGCAAAGATTCTTTCAAGTATGATTGCATATCAGAACATGGCTCACGGTCAAAAGACATTTACAGTCGGCAAGAGCAACACATACACAATGCAGGTTCTTTACAGAATGGGATTTGTGTGGCCCGTTACCTCGCTTGACTATATGAAACGATTCATCAACGCATTAAGAGGTCTTGGCTTCTTCGATTAATAATACAACATCAAGTCATAATAAAAGGCAAAACAGCGGACATTCCGAATTAATGGATTGTCCGCTGTTTTTATATTCTATAATAACGGCAAGCATAAAAAGCACCGCCCCTGCTCTGCAAAAAACAGGACAAGGACGGTAAAGTTAAATGCTTGTCAAATTATGCACTTACTGTCAAATTAATAAACAAGATTTCAATAATAATCTCTGTCTACATTTTAAATATTCAAAGTCGAAAATAAATATACCTTGGAGTAAAAGAGCGGTTTTTGGGAGTGAAAGGAACACTGCATACAATATCCTGAAAATAATATAATAAATTTCAGCAACGGCAATGCCATATATTGACAATAAGGTGCAGAAACATTATAATTTATTGTGTAAAAGAATTATAATGAATAGGAGCAAAAGTGCGGTTTTCGGGAGTGAAATTACTTTGCAAATAAAAAGCAATCAAACGATTGCCTTTTATTTTTCAGGCATCAGAGCCAACCGAAAAGCCATTTGAAAATTGTACCAAACACTTTTTGCTCCCCCTTTATTCTATTGTATGGGATTACAATAGCAAACAAAAAAGGCAACATAAATACAGTTTGGAGCAAGATACTCTGTTTTGGGAGCAAGAGGGTGAAAATATGTTTGCGGCTTTGTGTGATGACGATAAATACATAATTGAAGAGCTAAAAAAGCTGCTTTTGACATATGCAAAGGAAAATCGTATAATTATTGATATTGATGAATTTGAAAGCGGTGAAAAGCTTTTAAATTCCGAGAATAATTACGATATAATCGTGCTTGATTTTCAGCTTGGCAGTACAGACGGACTGACTGTTGCAAAGGAGCTCAGAAAACGCAATGTGCTTTCCTGCATAATTTTTCTGACATCTTATCCCCACTTTATGATTGATGCGTTTGAAGTAAACACATTCAGATTTCTTTTGAAACCGATTGACAAATCAAAATTTTTCAAGGCAATTGACGACTATGTAAAAATTGTAGATGCAAATTATCCGATAACTCTTATTCAAAATAAGGAATTGAAAAAAATTAACTCAAATGAAATCTGCTTTATTGAGGCAGACGGAAAGTACTCAAACATTCATTTAAACACCAAGGTCATGCACTGTTCAAAAACTCTTTCGGGAGTTACAAACCTTCTCCCAAAGTATTGTTTTGTAAAAACTCATCGTTCTTTCGTGGTAAATCTTCACTATATAAAATCATACTCATCAGATACGGTGTATCTGAGTAACGGCGAATCGGCTTATCTCAGTAAAAATTATCAAAAATCCTTTCGGACATCATATATGAATTTTCTTAAAAAAAATTATGTGAGGTTATAATTTATGCTATTTTACAGCTATGCGGAGCTTGTAGTGGGACTGATTGCAGTTTTTTTCTTTACTTCAAAAGTATTTTCAATTATCAAGTATAAAATGTATTTTGCCCTGTCTTTAATTTTTATAATATTAACCGCTTCGGTTGCTTGTTTTTTAAAAGATGAACAACAATATGTGATTCTGCCGGTTTTGCATTTTATTGCATTAACATTTCTTCCTCTTTCACTCGGACATAACAGAAAGATAATGCTAATATTCTCTTCCTTGTTTTTTTCAGGATTGACATTTTTTATTTATTCCATAAATCAATTAGTATGTTCAATTTTACATATAGAGTTAAACTCTCAAAGCTCTGCCGCCTTTGAACTTATTTCTAATTTGATTGTTTTCGGAATATTTATAATCCTGTCAAGTCCGCTGAAAATCAAAACAAAGCTTGTGGTTGAGTCAATTACCAAACCGACAATAATTATGATATTGATTTTTCTGTATCTCGGCGGAAGTATGGCGACTTTCGGCACATACTACATAATTCCGTCATCTGATTACAGAACGATTGCGCTCAAAATTCTAACCTTGATTGTGTCGATTGTATTCTCGTTTTCAATACCGATTCTTTTGTACAATCAGATAAAAAAGAGCCGATATATGCATGAAAACGATATCTACGAAAGACAGCTTAACGCACAGATTAATTATTACAAGAGCATTACGACTTCGGGATATGAACTGAGAAAAATCAGGCATGATTATAACGATCTTTCTATCGGATTAAAATCGCTTATCAACAGTCGGAAATATGATGAGGTTCTTCCTCTCCTGCAAAAATATGACAGCGAGATTATAAGCTCATTTCAGATTTTGTACAACACGGGCAATGATCTGACCGATGCAATTTTAAGCGATAAGCAGAAAAATGCAGATGAAAATATTAAAATCACTTTTTAGGGTTCGCTTGCAAATGTGCCTGCCGACAACCTTGAAATCTGCGTTTTGTTTAACAATATGATTGACATTGCGTTTGAAAATGTAAAGGAATTTTGCGGAAACGGAAAACAAATTATCGCCTTAAAAGCAGAAACAAGGGCCGGATTTCTCTTTTGCTGCATAAGCTTTCCGATTGAAAATGAAATAAAAAAGGCACAGAACAATGTTCTGTACCACAGCTTTGCGTATAAAACTTTGAAAAATCTTGCCGAAAAAAACGGCGGTAAAATTGAAACAAGCCTGTCGGATGACAGACTGGCAATAACTACGGGTTGGGTAATTAATAATTTTAGTTAATTCTTTTCGGGAATTTTTGAATAAGCTTTTTAACATCAGTCTTTTCAATTTTGAGAAGGCTGATTTTTTTGTTTATGCCGCCTGCATAACCCGTAAGGTTTCCGTTTGTCCCGACAACACGGTGACACGGGACGATTATCGAAACGGGATTGTGACCCACAGCACCACCGACCGCCTGTGCGGACATTTTGGCAACGCCACGCTGTTTTGCCATAATTTTAGCAATTTCACCGTAGGTCATAACTGAGCCGTAGGGGATTGTCAGGAGAATATCCCACACAGCCTTGCGAAATTCTGAGCCGTTAAGCGAAAGTTTGGGCATAAAATCGGGTTCGTTGCCCGAAAAATATATGTCAAGCCACTTTTTTGTCTGTTCAAAAACAGGCAGGGTTTTATCCTCAGTTTCACCTTTTACGGTTGACGCAAAGTACTTTTGTCCATCAAACCACAAACCGCAAAGGCTCTCACCGTCAGATGCCATAGTTATATTGCCAATCGGAGAATTGTAATAATCGTTAAAAAACATAATCTCACCCCACCTAATTGTACCGTTAAAGGCAGTTTTTGGCAAGAAAAAATCGGCACGAAAATCGTGCCGACTTTGGTTACAGATTCATTTCTGAAAGTTCTTTTGCGGTTGCATCAACAAGTTTTTCACACTTTTTTGTGTTTTCGCTGATCATTCCGCCAACGCTGAAAAGCCCGCCTGTGATTGAATCCAATGCCGCATTTTTGGCTACATTGTCCATACCCGCCTGAGTGGACTTTTGAATTGAGAATTTCTGCGTTTCCTTGCCGAAACCGCTCTTCATAATCCACACCTGATTCTGACTGTCGAGAGCGGGAAATGTTATTACGGTAGCCATTCCATGCTTTGTAAGTGACGGAGTTCCTGCCGTAAACTCTTTGTCTTTGATTGCATCAAAAAAGCTCTCAATCGTATAAGAATTTTGTGTCTTAATGTTTTTGGTTTTAACTCCGAATGCCATAGTAACTTCCTTTCAGATTAGTTAGCACCCCAGACATTTCCGTTTTTGTCCGTAAATTTGCCTGTAAGAACCATAATAAAATCAACAAGCCAACCGATACCGAAAACACCGCAAGTTAAAAGCCAGATGATACCTGTTCCGATTTTGCCTGTCATAAATCTGTGAACACCGAGTTCACCGAGAAAAAATGTGATTAGTACCGCCGCTGTTTTGCTCATTTGTAAGCACTCCTTTAAATTTATTTGTTGAGTACACTATACAGAATAAAAATTATAAATGCAACAATTTGGCAGTAATGTCAGTTTTTCGGCAAGAAAGTCATAAAATCACAAAGGACATTGCCAAATGACAATGCCCTCTGCGAATGAGTTAAAATGAATAAACCTGTTATCTGTTTTGAATTGCAATTTTTCTGTAGGTATCGAACTTAACCCACTTTGCAAAGAAATCCGCATCGTTGATGCTTTTAAGATTTGAATACTCGGAAAGAAACTGCTGAATTTTTTCGTTGCTGTCGGCAAGAACCTCAAAGCCTCTGCCGTTTACAACAGGAACACCGCCGTAGCTGTACTCCGATGTCGGAACGATATCGGTAATCTTGCGGTCACGAACCTTTACGGCAACGCTGTCACGAAGAACTATAATATCAAAGCTGTCTGGATACTTATAGCTTTCGCCCTCAACAGGGATTGTGTCCCCCTTTGTATAGGTTTCCTTAACAGGCTGATATTTGAGAACATTAAGACTTGAAGTATCGTAGAAAAACTCTTCAAAGATGTCACCTCTTGCCTCAAGTGAACCGAGTACGAATGACGCCTTTTTTGCATCATCGGCTTTTTCTTCAACCGAATCAACAACACCGCAGGCTGATGTCATATTTGACACACGGTCAATCAAAATAAGCTCGCCGAGTGTTTTATGCTTTGAGAAAAGGTCAACCGCAATCGGCTCTGCAAGCAGAATTGTGCAGACTGCGATTCCGTTCTTTGTGAGTGAATCGGCAGGAATATGCTCGCCTGTGTTCACATCAACAGCATACTTGATTTCGGAAACGATACCCGAAATAGTCTTTGTGCCGAGCTTTACAAGGTAATCCTTGCCGGCTGTAAGCTGTTCGTCATCCATCCAGAGAATTGACGCTGTAAGCTCCTGATAAGACGCAAGATTTGTGTCCTTTGTAATTACACAGCCACGGGATACATCAACTTCCTTGTCAAGTGTGATTGTCACGGGCTGTCCCTTGAAAGCAGTTTTAACATCCTTATTTGTCATAAGAATCTGCTTTACATGAGCCTTTTCATTGCTCGGGAGTGTTACGATTTCATCGCCTATGCTGATACTGCCCGACTCAATCTGTCCCTGAAAGCCTCTGAATGTGTGGTCGGGACGGCAAACTCGCTGAACAGGAAGATAGAATCCTTCTTCCTCCTCCGAGGAATCAACATCAACAGTTTCGAGATACTGAAGCAGAGGAACACCGTTGTACCACGGAATGTTTTCGGACTTTACGGTAACATTGTCACCCTCTGTTGCGGAAAGCGGAATGATGTAGATATCGTCAAGTAAAAGCTCGTTTTTAAGTTCTTCAATCTGCTTTACGATTTCGTCAAAGCGTGACTTGCTGTACTTTACCAAATCCATCTTATTAACGGCAAAGACAAAATGTCTTATACCCATAAGCTTACAGATTCTTGCGTGCCGTCTTGTCTGAACAAGAACGCCCTGTGATGCGTCAATGAGGATAACTGCGAGGTCTGCAAAAGATGCGCCTACAGCCATGTTTCTTGTATATTCCTCGTGACCTGGTGTGTCGGCAACGATAAAACTGCGGTTGTCGGTTGTGAAGTAGCGATAAGCAACATCAATTGTGATGCCCTGCTCACGCTCAGCCATAAGACCGTCAAGCAAAAGCGAATAGTCAATGTCACCGCTGCGACTGCCGACCTTACTGTCAAGCTCAAGAGCCTTTTCCTGATCGGCATAAATAAGCTTTGCGTCATAAAGTATGTGACCTATGAGTGTTGATTTACCGTCATCAACACTGCCGCAGGTAATAAATTTAAGTAAACCTTTCATCAGAAGTAACCCTCCCTTTTTCTGCGTTCCATACTGCCCTGTGCCTCGTTGTCAATTACTCTGGAGGTACGCTCCGAAGAAACGGAGCTGAGGGTTTCGTCAATAATTTCATCAAGAGTTGTTGCAGTTGACTCTATGCCGCCTGTAAGAGGATAACAGCCGAGTGTTCTGAAACGAACCGATTTCAATTCGGGTACTTCGCCCTCTTTGAGCGGAAAACGATCGTCATCAACCATAATAATGTTACCGTCACGGTAAACAACAGGTCTTTTTGCCGCAAAGTAAAGCGGAACGATGTCAATTTTTTCTCTCTGAATGTACTGCCATATGTCCTTTTCTGTCCAGTTGGAAATCGGGAACACACGAATGCTTTCGCCCTTATTGATTTTTGTGTTGTAAAGCTTCCACATCTCGGGGCGCTGGTTCTTAGGATCCCATGCCTGTGCTTTATTTCTAAAAGAGAAAATTCTTTCCTTGGCTCTTGACTTCTCCTCATCTCGTCTGCCGCCGCCGAATGCCGCAGTAAAGCCGTATTTGTTGAGTGCCTGTTTGAGAGCCTGTGTTTTCATAATATCTGTGTAAGCCGCACCGTGATCAAACGGGTTGATGCCTTTTTTAACACCTTCTTCATTGGTGTAAACGAGCATTTCAATTCCGAGCTTTTTTGCTGTGTCATCACGGAATTTTATCATATCCTTGAACTTCCATGTTGTGTCAATGTGGAGGAACGGGAACGGCGGTTTTTCGGGATAAAACGCCTTCATTGCAAGGTGGAGCATAACCGAGCTGTCCTTGCCTATTGAGTAGAGCATAACAGGCTTTTCGCACTCTGCCGCAACTTCTCTGATTATGTATATAGCTTCTGCTTCAAGCTCATCTAAATGTGAAAGCTGACTCATACCTTATCTCCTTTTCACGGAAATACTTACAAAGTGTTTCCTTAGTATTTGTTTGATTCTTTTTGATTTATATCAATCTTAATGACCTCGCCATGCGGTTTTTCAATTAACCACGAGAGGATATCTCCGTTCTTTTCGGTGTGAACCTTACTGCCCATACCGCCGATATCTGAACCGAGGAAAAAGCTGATTGCATATGCGGGACATTCTTTTATGCAGGAGGTGCAGCCCCAGCAATCCTTGGGATATTTGATGTAAGCTTTGCCGTTTTCGTCGGTCTTGATAAGACTTCCGGGGCAGACATTGCGACACTTTTTGCAGCCTATGCACTTGGACTTGTCAATTACTATGCTCATACTTTTCACCTCCCGTTACAAGGTCACGAATAATAATTTTTATCTCGCCGTTTTCAAGACGGGAATTAACATACTTGTTAAAATTCCTGTCATCCTTTTCGGGATAGTCAAGGTTTTCGGCAAAGCTGTGCCAGCGTGTTTCCTTTCTCGCTCTGAGGTGAGCAATTACGCTTTTGCAGACCGTAAGCCTTTCTTTAAGCTCGCAGATATACATAAGCTCCTGAAAATCTTCTGCGTAGAGGTCATCTGTGAGCGTTTCAAGCTGTCTGATTTTGCAGTCGGCAATGTCAAGCTGTTTTTCGTTGAAACGGTAGTTTGTTTTTATACCGCCTGCGTAGCTGTCCATAACCGTCTGCATTGCCTCTTCAAGCTGTTCCGTGGTGTAGAGTGAATGGCGGTCTGTGAGATATTTCTCTGTTTCTATGAGGTGATAATTTGTATCTTCATTGCTGATTTTCTCAAAGCTTTCTTTGCTGTCAATATACTTAACTGCCGAAAGCCCTGCAATTTCACCCTCTGCAAGAGCACCCGTAACATACTTCTGCGGACAACCGCCTGCAACATCACCGCCTGCAAAAAGTCCTTCAATTGTGGTTGCACGGTCTGTGTCAACCCAGTAACCGCTTGCCGTGTGACCGCCTACGATATACGGCTCTGTTCCCTCAACTTCAACATTCTGCCGTGAAGGATTTCTTCCGCTTTCAATCCACTTGATTGTCTGCGAAGGTGCCATATTGAGATACGCTTTTAAAAGTGATTCGTCCTGCTCGGCTGAGATTCCCTCTGTTCTGAGGTAGCAGGGACCTCTGCCCTCCTGATTTTCATTTACCGTACCGTAAACTCTTTCGGAAGTTGTAAGTCCGTACTTTGTTTCATAAACCTCGCCGAGTGAATTAATCTGCTTTGCGCCTACACCCTGTGCAAGTGTTCCCGTGGGAGCGATTGTGTCCTTGCATCTGAGTGCGATAAAACGCATTTCAAAGGTTGTCATCTCTGCACCGGCTCTGATTCCCATTGCGTAGCCTGCACCTGTGTTAAAGGGCGGATACCACATCTTGTGACGGGAAAATCCGGGGTTGTTCGGCTTGTAAAGTCCTGCCGCACCGCCTGTGGCAATTATGACAGCCTTTGCTTCGATTGTGTAGAAAATTCCGCTTTCAATGCCGAATCCGAATGCACCGTTGATTTTGTTGTCCTTTACCGAGTAATCAAAAATATTAACACGGTTGAGAACCGTTACATTCTTTGCCTTTTCGACCGCGTCCGCAAGAATCGGCTTTATGTTTTCACCGTTGATTTTAAGGTTTCGGTTGCCTCGTGTAACATACTTTCCGTTCTCGTCCTTTAAAATTACAAGACCGAGTTTTTCAAGCCTGTCGGTTACTTCGTTGAGCTTTTCGGACATGGTAAGGAGCAAATCCTCTCTGACAATCCCGTCGGCGTCCTTTTTAGCGTAGTCAACATAGTCCTGCGGTTTTCTGCCCTCAACAATGTATGCGTTAAGAGCGTTTACACCTGCGGCAAGACAACCGCTTCTTTTGATGTGTGCTTTTTCACAGATAAGAACCTTTTTGTCCGAATTTTCGGAAATGGTCAGAGCCGCATAACAGCCTGCCGTTCCGCCGCCTATAATGAGGACATCGGTGCTTATTTTTTCTGTTTTCATAGGATTTCACTCCCTTGCCGTTATTGTTTTTCGTCAAGATATTTTTCTGCCGAAATCACACAGTTTGCGCCATCCGACACGGCTGTAACAACCTGACGAAGTGCTTTTGTTCTGATGTCACCGCCTGCAAAAATACCGTCTGCAGAGGTTTTTCCGCTTTCATCGGCAATAATGTAACCGTCCTTGTCGGTTTTGACAAGATTTGCAAGAGGTTTTGTATCGGGAACACTTCCGACTGCAACGAAAACACCGTTGCAATCAAGCTGTTTTTCTTCTCCGTTTTGTAAAAGTGTGACCGAAGTCACCTTTGTATCTCCGTTAATTTCAGATACCGTTGCATTTGTAAGAGCTTCAATATTTTCCGTGGCAAACACCCTGTTCTGCAAGGCTCTGCCTGCTCTGAAAAAATCCCTTCTGTGAACGAGATAAACCTTTTTGCAGAATCTTGAAAGCAGAAGTGCGTCACCCAAAGCAGTGTCACCGCCGCCTGTTACCACGGTAATTTTATCCTTATAGAAAGCCGCATCACACACCGCACAATAAGAAACTCCGTTACCCGAAAATTCCTTTTCGCCTTTTACACCAAGCTTTCTGCGCTGTGTTCCTGCCGCATAGATTACGGTTTTTGTTTCAAGACTTTCACCGCCGTCAATATTTACGGAGAGGTTACCGTTAACTCTTTCAACCTCGGTAACCTCTCCCTCAACAAATTCAGCACCGAGTTTTTTGGCGTGAGTTCTGAACTTTTCTCCGAGGTCAAAGCCTGTTTCACCGTAAAGTCCGGGGTAATTATCTACTCTCTCGCTCTCGGCAATCTGTCCCGTACCCATAAATTCTTTTTCAACCACAACCGCTTTAAGGTTTTCACGCTGTGCATAAATTGCGGCTGAAAGTCCTGCGGGACCGCTGCCGATAATCACGATGTCGTACATAATCTCCCTCCTTTACTCTATAACAAGTTCTTCCTTTTCTGCTGTATCTCCCGTAATTTTGAATGAATTGAGAACGGGATTTTCTCTGTCCATAAGCGAAAGAATCATATAGCTTGCCTTGCTGTCAAAGGCAAGTCTTTTGTCCTCTTCAGACGGTCTTGACGGCGACTCGGGATGTGAATGCCAGTTGCCGAGAGGAACAAATCCGTTCTTTCTCATATCTTTGATTGCCTCAAGCTGTTCTTTTGGATCAAGCGAAAAATGTTCGTTTGAGTGGTCGATATTTGTAAGAAGATAAACCTTTTTAATCTCCTTGTCACCGTCCTCAACCGTTCCTGCAATAAGGCCGCAAGCCTCATCGGGAAGCTCCTTTACAGCGTGAGCAAGTATTTTTTCAAAGTCACTTTTTGTAAGTTTTATCATAAATGAACACCGTCACATTCTGCCTGTTCGTAGTCGATAAGCTCTGTGATTGTCGGATGGTCACCGCAGACTGCGCAATTGTGTGTGTCACTCGGAAGTTTTACCTTGCGAAATTCCATTTTGAGTGCGTCATATGTAAGAAGATAGCCCGTGAGCAACTCGCCCTGACCGATGATGTACTTGATTGCTTCCATTGCCTGTAGGCTGCCGATTACACCGCCCATTGCACCGATAACACCTGCCTGCTTACAGGTTGGAACTGCGTCCTTTGGCGGAGGGTTCTTGAATACACAACGGTAACAAGGGCCTTCACCCGGCACATAGGTCATAAGCTGACCTTTAAATCTGATGATTCCGGCGTGTGAGAAAGGCTTTTTAGCCATTACACAGGCATCGTTGATAAGGAACTTTGCCGGAAAGTTATCAGTACCGTCAATGATGAAGTCATACTTCTTTACAAGGTCAAGTATGTTTTCGCTTGTAACAAATGTGTGGTATGTCTTTACGGTAACATCGGGGTTGATAGCCTCCATTGTTTCCTTTGCCGACTCAACCTTCGGCTTGCCGATATCCTGTGTTGAGTGGATAATCTGTCTTTGAAGATTTGAGAGATCAACCTCGTCTGCATCTGCAATTCCTATTGTACCTACACCTGCGGCGGCAAGATACATTGCGGCAGGAGCGCCGAGTCCGCCCGCACCGATAATGAGAACCTTTGCATTAAGGAGCTTTTTCTGTCCCTTTGCGCCGACCTCTTTAAGAATAATGTGTCTTGAATATCTTTCAAGCTGTTCGTTTGAAAATGCCATTACTGACCGCCTCCCATAAAGTAAAGGAACTCTACAACATCGCCGTCCTTTAAGGTTGTTTCTTCAAATGTACCGCTCTTAACAAATTCGTCATTGATTGTAACGGTTACATACTCGGGGGTTTCAACATTCTCGTCAATAATGAGCTGTGCTACCGTAAGATTGTCTGCAACTTCCTTTTTGTTTCCTGCAACTGTGATTGTCATAACGATTACTCCTTAATAAGTTTTTCTGTCACTTCGATTATTTCTGATTTTTTGACCGCACCTCTGAGCCTTTCTTTCTCTTCACCGTTTTTGAAGAAAACGAGTGTGGGTGCCGCCTGTACTTCATATTCCGATGCAAGCTCGGAATCAAAATTAACATTTATCTTTGCAATTTTCAGCTTGCCCTCATACTCTTTTTCAAGTTCAAAGAGTACGGGTGAAAGTCTTTTGCAAGGGATACAGCTGTCGGAATAAAAATCCGCAAGTACGAGTGTATCGGCTGAAAGAACTTCGCTCTGAAAATTGTCTTTGCTTACTCTCTGCGGCATTTAATCACCAACCTTTTCAACAATCAGGTCATATGTGCCGTCCTCGTTGTCAATGAGCTTGAGAATTTTGTGTCCCTCTTCCTTGATACTTCTCGGAACATTCTGAACAGGCTCGCCGTCATTCATTTTGATTGAAAGGATCTGACCTTCGTCAAGTTCTTCAAGGGCAACCTTTGCCTTTACAAAAGTTGTCGGGCATACCACATCGGTAATATCTACTGTATCGTCAATTACAAAATCAGCCATTGTAAACCTCCAAAATTCTCTGTTCAAATTTTTCTCTGCCTACTCTGTCGATTGTAAACTTAAATCGTTCGCTTGGCTTTGCGTTTTCTGCAAAGAAGTTAAGAGCGGCATCACAGATTTCCATAAGTTTTTCTTTATTTTCGATAAATGGAATAATTGTTTCGCCCTTGTTGATTGAGTTGCCGAAAAGTCCGCCGAATGAAACAATGTAGCCGTGAATTGTGTCCCACGCATCTGTCGGGCAAGCCTTGAAGCATCTGCCGCAGTAGTTACACTTTGAATTGTCAACGGAAATTTTCCCGTCCTCAAGAGTGATTGCACCCTTACGGCAGGCCTTTACACAGACTCCGCAGCCGATACAAGCGTCCTCTTTCCATGAAACCTTGATTCCGCCCTTGATACCGACATCGTTTTCCTCAGCTTTAAGACAGTTGTTCTGACAGCCTGTTATGCCGAACTTGAACTTGTGCGGAAGTTCCTTTGCAAAATATCTGTCATCAAGCTCCTTTGCAAGAGCGTATGTATCAATACAACCGCTGGGACAGATTGCCTCACCCTGACAGGCTGTAATTGTTCTTACTCTCGGACCGCAAACGCCCGGCTCAACATCGCCCTCGGCAAGTGCGTCCTTAACTGCCTCAACATCATCAAGCTTTACAAAAGGAATTTCAACACTTTGTCTTGATGTGAGGTGAACATAACCGTCACCGTAGTTTTCCGAAACCTCGGCAATTTTCGCAAGCTGTTTAGCTGTGAGGTTGCCGCCTACAACTCTGAGCCTGAGTGAAAAATTATTTTTCTGTTTTTGACGCATAAAGCCGCCCTTTTTAAGCGTAGCATAATCAACTGCCATTTCTCTTACTCCTCCGATTCATTCACATTTATACTGTCTACAGCCTGTTTGAAGTCAGACTTTAAATCCTCAATATCCTCAATGCCGACGCTGATTCTTATTGTATCCTCAAACACGCCTGCGTTTCTTTTTTGTTCTTCTGTTCCGTGAGCGTAAATTGTGCTTGACGGATGAATTACAAGTGTTCTTGTGTCGCCTATATTTGTTGCATTTGTTGCATACTTCAAATTGTTGATAAGCTTAAACGCTCTTTCTTTACTTCCTGCCCTGATTGTGAGGATTGCACCGCCTTTTCCCTTCAACAGCTTTTGACAAAGGCTGTAATAAGGAGAAGCTTCAAGAGCGGGATAGTTGACTTCGATTCCGTCCTGTGTTTCAAAGAACTTTGCAAGCTCAAGAGCGTTGTAACAAAGACGCTCCATACGAAGTCCGAGTGTTTCAAGTCCGACAGAGTTCATAAAAGCATTAAACGGTGCAAGGCAACAGCCTATGTTTCGCCAGATACCGTTTCTCAGCTTTGCAACATATGCAAGCCGACCGAATTTTTTGTACTCTGCAAGACCTTTGTATCTTTCCGTATTCCATTCAAAATTGCCGCTGTCAACGATTATTCCGCTGATTGAATTTCCGCCGCCGTTAATGTACTTTGACGAGGAATGAACAACGATGTCCGCACCGTGTTCAAACGGCTGAATAAGATACGGAGTTGCCGTTGTGCTGTCGATAATGAGCGGAACACCGTGTGAATGAACAAGCTCTGATACAGCGTCAAGATCGGCAATTTCAAGTCCGGGATTGCCGATAAGCTCGGCAAAGACTGCTTTTGTTTTTTCGTTTATGAGCGGTTCAATCTCCTCGGCTGTCACCTTGTTGACATATCGTGTAACAATTCCGAAAGGCTCAAGATCTCCAAACAAATCAATTGTTCCGCCAAAAAGACCTGCGCTTGCGATTACTTCGTCACCTGATTCAAGAATGTTCAGGAGTGCTATCGTAACGGCTGCCATACCTGACGAACACGCAACCGCACCGACACCGTTTTCAATGGAAGCAATTCTGTTCTCAAAAGATGTTACCGTGGGATTGCCTATTCGAGAGTAGGCGTAGCCGGGAGCTCTGTTGTTGAACACCTTTTCAAGCTGTTCGGCAGAGCTGTGCGAAAATGCACTGACCTGATAAATGGGAGTTAAGGTTGAGCCAAAAACCTTTTCACCGTTAAACCCCTTGTGAAGTAATGCGGTGTTAAACTCCATAATATCACCAACCCCTTAATTTCATACAATCAACCCTTTTGTGTAAGACCGTCGTAAGAATTTGTCTGACGGCTTCGATTGATATAGGTAGATTATACTCCATTAATCATAGTATTTCAATAGGTTTAATAAGATTTTACCTCTTGCACAATTTTTCTTTAAAATTTGCCGTAATTCCATTATTTCCTACAATGCATATTTGTTTAGTAGGTATTGATTTTTAAATTAAAAACTGTTACCATTATTATATACTCTTTCAGCAAACAAAACGCACGGAAAGGAGATGCTAAAATTGAAGATTTCAACAAAGGTGGAATTCGGAATCATCGCTGTTATTGACATTGCGTCACACTCACTAAACGGCAATGCGGTAACAACTCCCGAAATTGCCAAACGGCAAAATATATCTAAAAAGTATCTTGAACAGATTCTCTCGTCACTCAGCTCGGCAGGACTTGTGCGAGGTCAGAAGGGTTCAAACGGCGGTTATGTTATTGCAAAAGGCCTTAAAGAGATTACATTCAAGGATATCATAAACGCACTTGACGCAAATGTTCTGAGCAATGTTTATTTTAACACTCGGGGCGATGATGATGTTATGATAAGACTTATCGACAACAGTCTTTGGTCGAAGATGTCGTCATATCTTCAGGAATATGCCGAAAGCATTACACTTGCACAGCTTTGCGATGAGTATATCAAAAACAATGAAATTGAACACAACATTCCGATGTACTACATCTGATAGATTACAAACAAAAAGCCACCGATTTTTATGTCGGTGGCTTTTCTTGTTTTTATCGGATTTTATTTAAAGCTTTCAATAACCTGACAGGTTTTTTCAATGTCATCATCCGTGTGTGCAAATGAAACAAACATCGCCTCAAACTGTGACGGTGCGGCATAGATTCCGTTTTCAAGCAGATGATTGTAATACTCGGCATATCTCTTTGTGTCGGCTGTGGTTGCCGTGTCATAGTCAACAACCTTTTTGTCGGTAAAAAATGCCGTCATAATCGAACCCACACGGTTCACATTAAGTCCTGCATTCTTCATTGCATTTTCAATCTTTGCAGACTTGCGTTCAAGATCGGGATATATCGAATCTTTATTTTTTTCAAGAATTTTAAGCGTTGCAATACCTGCACTTACCGCTACCGGATTTCCCGAAAGTGTGCCTGCCTGATAAACAGAACCGAGAGGAGCAACACACTCCATAATCTCTTTTCGACCTCCGTAAACCGCAAGCGGCATTCCGCCGCCGACAATTTTTCCGAGGGTTGTAAGGTCGGGTTTTACTCCGTAAAGCTTTTGAGCACCGCCGAGTGAAAGTCTGAAGCCTGTGATTACTTCATCAAAAATAAGAAGTGAGCCGTACTTTTCAGTGATTTCACGCAGGAATTTTAAAAATCCTTTTTGGGGCGGAACAACACCCATATTTGCGGCACAAGGCTCAACGATTACACAGGCAATTTCATCACCGCAGTTATCAAAAAGCTGTTGTACGGATTCTTCATCGTTATACTTTGCAAGAAGAGTTGTGTCTGTGTAGCCTTTCGGCACACCTGCGCTGTTCGGAATTGAGTTTGTCAGAAGTCCCGAACCGCCCTTTACAAGCAAGCCGTCGGAATGGCCGTGGTAACAGCCCTCGAATTTTACAATTTTATCCCTTTTTGTAAAGCCTCTTGCGGCACGGATTGCGCTCATAACCGCCTCTGTACCTGAATTTACAAGTCGGAGCATTTCAATTGACGGCATATTTTTGCGGATAAGCTCGGCAAGTTCAATTTCTCCGCTGTGACACGCACCGAATGTAAGTCCGTTCTGACAGGCAGAAGTCACGGCCTTGATAACATCAGGCTGTTTGTGACCGAGAATATTCGGTCCCCATGAGCAGATATAGTCGATAAACTCGTTTCCGTCAACATCATAAATTTTTGAACCCTCTGCACGGTCGATAAAAAGCGGAGTTCTTCCGACCGAACGACACGCACGGACAGGACTGTTCACACCGCCGGGCATAAAGTCAAGCGCCTGTGCGTATAGCTTTTCGCTTTGAGTTGTATTCATAAAAGCACTTCCCTATTTGTAAAATTCGTCAATCCATTTTGCAACATCAAGTGCGTGGTATGTGATTATGATATCCGCACCCGCCCTCTTGATTGCAATCATATTTTCGCACACAATTTTCTTTTCGTCAATCCAGCCTTTTTCGGCAGCCGCCTTGACCATTGCATATTCACCGCTTACATTATAGGCAACAAGCGGAAAGTCAAAGCGTTCGCTTGCGGCTTTTACGATATCGAGATATGCAAGTGCAGGCTTGACCATAACCATATCCGCACCCTCGTCAATATCATCTGCAATTTCACGCAGAGCCTCTTTGCCGTTTGCGTAATCCATCTGATAGCTTTTTCTGTCGCCAAATTCGGGGGCAGATTCTGCGGCGTCACGGAACGGTGAATAGTAGCCTGAGGCAAATTTTGCACTGTATGACATAATCGGAGTGTTGATAAGTCCGTTTTCGTCAAGTGCATTTCTGATTGCAGACACTCTGCCGTCCATCATATCCGAAGGAGCGATGATATCCGCACCTGCTTTTGCAAGGCTGACAGCCATTTTAGAGAGGAGCGGAAGTGTTTCGTCATTGAGAATTTCGTGACCGCAAACAACACCGCAATGACCGTGACTTGTGTATTCACAAAGACAGACATCGGCAACGATAAGGAGTGACGGATAATTTTTCTTTATGTATCTGATTGCATTCTGAGTTACACCGTTATCGTCATAGGCTGATGTTGCAAGCTCGTCTTTATGCTTTGGAATTCCGAAAATAAGAAGTCCTGCAATGCCGCTGTTTTCAATTTCTTTAAGAATCTCGTCTGCTCTGTCAAGCGAATATTGGTAGACATTCGGCATTGAATCAACAGGCTTTTTAATATTTTCACCCTCTGCAATAAAAATCGGGTAAATCAAATCGCCCTTGTCAATTCTTGTTTCACGAACAAGACTGCGAATCTGTTCGCCTGCTCTTAATCTTCTGAATCTTCTCATATATTTATCCTTCTTTCAAAGTTACTTCCTTGATTATAGTTTTCAAAATTCCGTCTGTGTCCTTCGTTTTTGCAATCTTGAACGAATTTACGCCGTGACTTTCAAGTGCCTCGGCGGTAATTTCACCTATGCAGACAACGGAAGTTCTGTCGGAAATAATTGCTCCGCCGTCAAAAAATGTGTTCACACCCGACGCACTCGCAAAAGTGATGAAGTCGGTATCAACAACGGAATTATCCTGTTTTTTCTCAAGCTGAATGTCATAGGTTTTGACATCGTCAAAATCAATGTTGTTATCAGCCAAAATCCGAGTGAGTTCGGGCGAACCGTTTTCGGCACGCAGAATCAATACTTTTTCGCCGCTTTTCACCGTTTTTGCAAGCAAAATTCCAAGTTCACGGGTTGTGTAGACATTCGGAATACAGTCGGCAAAAATTCCGTACTTTTCAAGTACAGCCGCAGTTCCCGAACCAATCACCGCAAACTTGACATTTGCAAAACTGCGGATATCCTTTTTCAGCTTACGCAGTCGGCTCATAAAAATTTCTGCGCCGTTCATACTTGTAAGCACCACATAATCGTAGCCGTCAATGCCGTTTATTGCATTGTCAAAAACTTCGTTGTCATGATATTCAATCACCTTTAAAAGGTCGTGTCTTTTGACCTCCGCACCCGAAAGCGTAAGCATTTTGCCGAGCTTGTCGGAAAGCTTTCTCGTACCCGTAACAGTAACCGAAACATTTTTCAAAGGTCTTGTAATTGTGGGGGCAAAGTCAAATTTTGCGGTTTCGCCAACCACTATAACGGCAGGCGGTACAACCTCTGCGGATTTAACATTTTCGCAGATTGTCGAGAGAGTTCCCCTCACGGTCTGATTTTTTGCACAAGCACCGTTTGACACAACTGCAACGGGAGTATCCTCCGATTTACCGTTCCGTATAAGATTTTCCACAATGTCGGGGAGGTTTCTCAAGCCCATAAGAAAGACAAGCGTTCCGTCGGTTTCGGCACACTTCTTTATATTTTCGGGCAGGGTGTCCTGTGCCGTATGTCCCGTGATTATATGAACACTTCGGCTCAGATTTCTGTGTGTAACAGGGATTCCCGCAAGTTCGGGAACGGCAATCGAGGAAGAAATTCCGGGTACAATGTCAAACGGAATATCGGCACTTTTGAGGGCTTCAATTTCCTCTCCGCCTCTGCCGAACACGAACGGATCGCCGCCTTTAAGACGGACAACCGTTTTGCCCTCTCTCGCCTTTTCAACAAGGATTTCGTTAATATTTTCCTGTTTTTCGCTGTGTCTGCCCGAACGCTTTCCAACGCAGATTTTTTCAGCCGTTTCGGGTGCAAAACCGAGCAATGACACATCTATAAGGCTGTCGTAAACAAGCACATCGCAATGTCTGATATACTCCGCACCACGCATTGTTATCAGGTCAAAATCGCCGCATCCCGCACCGACAATATACACTCTTCCGTTACTCAATTTCGCTCACCAGCCTTTTTGCAAGTTTGATTCTGTTTGAAATTTCATCTGTTCCGCTGACTGTTTTTTTGCAGTCGGCAGACAGAGAAAGCGTTATTTTATCGTTTTCAACCTTTGAAATTGCACCGACGGGAGTTGAACAATCGGCATTTAGGCTGAGCAGAACCTGTCTTTCGGTTTCAAACGAAAACATTGTATTTTTGTCGCTGATTTCAGCGAGCATTTTGGAAACCTCGCTGTTTTTTCTGCTTTCAATCGCAACTATTCCCTGACACGGTGCTGGGAGAAATTCATCGGTATCAAACGGAGTTACCGTGTAATCCTCATCGTTGCAAAGGTCAAGTCTTTCAAGTCCTGCCTTTGCAAGCACAAGAGCATCGTACTCACCGTTCAACAGCTTTTTAAGTCGGGTGTCAACATTGCCCCTTATATCCTTGAATTTTGCATTAGGATAGATTTTCTCCGCAAAAAGCTTTCGCCTTAAACTGCCTGTTCCGATGACAAAACCATCCTTTGTTTCAAAATTGTTGCGTGTGACAAAAACATCGCCATAGCTGCCCCTTGGCAACACGGCGGAAATTTCAAGTCCGTCTGCAATTTTTGTCGGCAAGTCCTTTGCGCTGTGAACGGCAACATCTGTTTCTCCGCTCAAAAGTGACATTTCAAGCTCCTTGATGAACACACCTTTTCCACCTAAAGCTGCAAGCGGTTTGTCAAGGGTTTTGTCGCCTGTTGTCGAAATGTAAACCGTTTCAATTTTAACATTCGGAAAACGGTTTTTCAGCGTTTTTATTAACATTTCGGTTTGTGCAAGGGCAAGCCTGCTTTTTCTTGTTCCGATTTTTATCGTCATTGTTCGTATTCCTCAATCAAATTTTCAACAGTTTTTTCATCGGGTTCAAGTCCCGAAAGGCAAAGCGAAAGAAGCTGTTCAAAAATCTTCCTTCTGTCATCTTCCTTTTCAACCTTCTCCTTAATTATCGGGCGATATTTCCACAAAACCTCGGTTGTATTTTCGTTCATACTTTCAAGAATTCCCACAAAAAGCTCTTTAAGATATTTTGCGTAAATCGGACTTTTGCCCGATGTTGTAATTCCTGCCGTTATGCCGTTTTTGCTTGCAATTGCAGGAAAAATAAATCCGCATTTTTCCTTATCGTCAACTGTGTTGACAAGAATATTTTTCTCGTTGCAAAGCTGAAAAATTCTGCCGTTGAGCGTTTCATCATCGGTTGCGCTGACAACGCAAAACGCACCGTCAAGGTCGCTGTCACAAAATCTGCGGTCAATGATTTTCACATTCAAAGCCTTGATTTCATCGCAAATTTTCGGGGCAACAACGGTTATGTCCGGCGAGAACGGAGCCAGCTTTTCAATCTTTCTGAGTGCAACCGTACCGCCGCCGACTACGAGTATTTTTTTGTTTTCAATGTCAATATAAAATGGGAAGTATGCCATTAGTTATTCTCTCCGCACTTTCTGTAGATTTCAAGAATTCTTGCAAATTCTTCTGCCGAAACATCGGATTTCAGCTTATAAATGAATTTTTCCGAAAAATCTGACGGCATTGCGTTTTTCACAGACTGCATACACGGCAAAAATTCGTGAAAGGCAAGGTCTTTTTTGAGAACTTCAATTTCCTCAAAAATTATTTCTTTTGCACTTTCAACGCTGTCGAGTTTGAGAGCATTGTTCTCGTTTGCAAGCTGTTTTATGCAGTCAATGTTAATGAGCCTTGCACCGCTTATTTTGGGGATATTTTCGTCAATGTCGGGCGGTACGGCAAGGTCAATAAACAGCCTTGATTTTTCGGTTTTTATATTCTTTTTTAAATCATAATATGTAACCGTGTAATGCGGTCCGCTTGTGGCACTGATTACGCAGTCTGCAAAATCAAACGCTTTGTATCTTTCGTCATAATCAATCACATTCGCACCCGTATTTTCAAAAACAGTTTCTGCTTTGTGTTTTCGTGAAGTCACGGTAACGCTTATACCTTTGTGCGACAAAAGATTTTTCACAACAGTTGAGCCGACCTTGCCTGTTGCACCGATTACAAGGACATTCAGCTCACCGTCTTTGAATTTTGCCGCCTCGTTTGACGCAAGAGTTGCAACTGAAACCGATGTTTTTGAAATGGCGGTTTCGGTCTTGATTTTTTTTGCACAGGCAACAGCCGCCTGAACGCACATATTAAGCTCATATGCAACCGTGCCGTTGTCCTTTGCAAAGGCGTAGGCTCGCTTTAGCTGACCGAGTATTTCATCTTCACCGATAACCATTGAATCAATTCCGCCTGCCACCCTGAAAAGATGGAGCAAAGCCCTGTCACCGTAGAAAAGACAGATGTACTTTTTTAGTTCATCAAAATCAATTCCCGAAAAATCCGAAAGAACGGTTTCAACCGTTTTCACAGATGATTCGTCACCGCAAAAGTAAACCTCGGTTCTGTTGCAGGTGCAGAGAATCAAACACTCGCTGATATTTTCAAAATAATAAAGATCGTCAAGAAATGTCTTTTTTTGCTCATCTGGAAAGGCAAGCTTCTTTCTCACAACCACATTTGAAGTTTTGTGACTTACGCTCAGGCAGTACATAAAAATTTCGCTCCGTTACAAATAAAATCCGACAGTAAAATACACTTTTAAAGTTATTTTATTACTGCCGACAGCTATTGTCAATTAAAGTTAGTCAGTTATTTTACCACTAAACCTATCTGTTTGGTATGTTTTGATTATACTACATTCACCATTCTATGTCAATAAATTTCGGGTTTTGCTTGACAAAAACAGTGATTACAATATAAACTATACAAAGATACCTCCCGTCAGCAAACAGCGGGAGTTTTATTCCGATGTAAATACTTATTGTACCGATAGGAATACTAAATGATTTGAATATGTATTAAGGAGCGTTTTTATGCTTAATCAGTTTTCAAGAACACAGCTTTTGATTGGCAAAGAAGCTATGGACAGGCTTTCAAAAACAAGAGTTGCAATTTTCGGAATCGGCGGTGTAGGCGGATACACGGCGGAGGCTCTTGCAAGGAGCGGAGTCGGCGAGCTTGACCTTATTGACGATGACAAGGTGTGCCTTACAAACATTAATCGCCAGATTTTTGCAACAAGAAAAACAGTAGGCAAATACAAGGTTGATGTTGCAGAGGAAAGGCTCAAGGACATCAATCCCGACATAATCATCAACAAACACCAGACCTTCTACACTCCCGAAACCTCGGAAAAATTCGACTTTTCAAAATACGACTATGTAGTTGACGCAATTGACACGGTAACAGGCAAAATTGAGCTTGTTATGCAAGCCGACAAAGCCAAGACGCCTATCATCTGTTCAATGGGAGCAGGCAACAAGCTTGATCCTACAGCGTTTGAGGTTGCCGACATTTACAAAACCTCGGTCTGTCCTCTTGCAAGGGTTATGAGACACGAACTCAAAAAGAGAGGTATCAAAAAGCTGAAGGTTGTTTATTCAAAGGAAAAGCCTATCACACCCGTTGACGATATGGCAATCAGCTGTAAAACAAATTGCATATGCCCTCCAGAAACTGAGAGAAAATGCACCCAACGCAGACAGGTTCCCGGCAGTACCGCATTTGTTCCGTCGGTTGCAGGTCTTATCATAGCCGGCGAAGTTATCAAGGATTTGATTAAGTAAATATAATTTTTAATAACGCAAAGCACCGAGAGAAATTACTCTCGGTGCTTTGCTTGTTTTTATAGGATTTTTTACAGTTGATATCGTGATTAAACAGATTAGATGATAACCGATTCTTCCTGAAGTGATTTGTTACGGAGAATCTGAACCTCATCGCCTTTGGTAATGAAAAGCCGATAAAGAAATACATTGACCTTTTCCCCGACGGTAATCGGAGTTTCGTCAAGTCCTCTGTATGCATAAACCGTGCCTCCGTCACATTTTACGGCAATTTCGATATTGTCACCTCTGAACGAAGTCTTTATAACCTCACCGACGGATACAGACGCTTTTTGTGCGGTTGTTTCGCTGAGCTTTGTCACCTTTACAAATTCGGGACGGATAACTGCACGGTCAACATTATCGACAACATCAAAGGTCTTGAACTTTGTATAATCGTCAAGCGTAGTAGTCTGACCGAAAAATGATGCGGAAAATGCGGTTTCGGGATGCTGATAAATGTCAATCGGCGAGCCTATCTGCTCAATTCTGCCCTTGTTTGTAATTATAATTTCATCGGCGACTTCAATCGCCTCGCTCTGATCGTGGGTTACAAATATACTTGTAACGCCGAGCCTTTCAATCATATCCTTAAGCCATGAGCGAAGCTCCTGCCTAACCTTTGCGTCAATTGCGGCAAATGGTTCGTCAAGCAGAAGAAGATTAGGGTTTGGCGCAAGCGCTCTTGCAAAGGCAACACGCTGTTTTTGACCGCCCGAAAGCTGGCTTGGATAACGCTTTTCAAGTCCTTCAAGACCGATAAGCTTTACAAGCTCGTTTACTCTTTTCTTGATAAATTTCTTGCTCTTTTTCTGAATTTTCAGCCCAAAAGCAATGTTATCAAAAACTGTCATATATCTGAAAAGAGCGTAGTTTTGGAATACAAAGCCTATGCCTCTTTTGCTTGCGGGAATATCGTTGACAACCTTTCCGTCAATTACAATTTCGCCGCTGTCGGGATTTTCAAGTCCTGCAATCATACGAAGAATTGTTGTTTTGCCGCTGCCCGAAGGACCGAGAAGTCCGATAAGCTTACCCTTTTCAATACCAAAGTTTACATTGTCGGATGCCTTGTAGTCACCGAAAGTTTTATTTATATTTTTAAGCTCAACATACATTACGCATCCTTCTTTCCTTTGTATTCAACCACACTTCTGATAATCAAAATCGCAATCGCCATAAGCACAAGTATTGATGAAACCGCAAATGCGGGAACATACTTGAACTCGTTGAACAAAATTTCAACATGGAGAGGAAGTGTGTTTGTTTTTCCTCTTAAATGTCCCGAAATTACCGAAACTGCACCAAATTCACCCATTGCTCTTGCGGCACAGAGTACAACTCCGTAAAGGAATGCCCATTTTATGTGCGGAAATGTTATTTTTCTGAAAATTGTTGTGCCTTTTGCACCCATAAGTGCGGCGGCTTCTTCCTCATCCGTACCCTCGGATTCAAGCACGGGAATAAGCTCCCTCGAGATGAACGGGAATGTTACAAACACGGTTGCAAGGATAATTCCCGGAACGGCAAAGATAACCTTGATTCCAAGTTCGCTTAAAAGCGGATATATCGGGCTTTGTCTGCCAAATGTGAGTACAAATATAAGACCTGCGATTATGGGCGAAACCGTTACGGGGAGGTCGATAAGTGTTGTAAGAAGTTTTTTGCCCTTGAATCTGAACTTTGTAATTGACCAGGCGGCAAAAATTCCGAATACCGTATTGAACAGTACCGCAAACACGGTTGCCTCAACAGTAAGCACAATTGCCTTTACCGTGTAATCATCGCTGACAGCCTGCCAGAACACCTCTGCACCGCTTTTGAAAGCCTCGCAGATTACCGTAACAAGAGGAAGAACGAGCATTACGAATACAAATAAAAGAGCAATGCCTATGAGTATGTACTTTACAACCTTTGAACGCTTTGTTTCTTCGTACATTTTATCTTCCTCCTTTCAGAATTTTTGCATTTCTGTGCTGAACCATATTTACAAGGAACAGAATCAAAAAAGATGCGGCAAGCATTACAAGTGCGATTGCCGTTGCACTTTTGTAGTCATATTCCTGCAGCTCCGACATAATAATAAGCGGAGTGATTTCTGTTTCAAACGGCTTGTTGCCTGCAATAAAAACAACCGAACCGTACTCGCCAAGACATCTTCCGAATGCAAGACCAAAGCCTGTGAGGACCGAGGGAAGAATTTCGGGAAGAATAATTTTTCTGAAAATTCTGAATCTGCCTGCTCCCATAACTCCTGCCGCCTCTTCATAAACAGGATCAAGCTTTTCAAGAACAGGCTGAACTGCTCTTGTTACAAAAGGTATTCCAACAAACACGAGTGCAACCGTAATACCAACTCTTGTGTAGGCAATGCTTATGCCGAACTTTGCAAAAAATCCACCGATAAGACCTGTGTCGGCAGTCAAAGAAGTAAGTGCAATGCCTGCAACCGCTGTCGGAAGTGCAAACGGAAGCTCAATCATACCGTCAAGAATTCTTTCGCCCGGAAATTTGTAACGAACAAGCACCCACGCAAGAATTACACCCATAACGGCATTGATGAGAGATGCAATAAATGCGGTTATAAAACTAACCTTGTAGCTTGCAAGCACTCTTTCACGGGTGATTGCCTCCCAAAATTCAGATGGGCTCATCTGTGCCGTATAAATAACGAGAGCGCCAAGAGGAATCAGCACAACAAGGCTTAATAATGTAATTGTTACACCCAAAGAAAGACCGAAGCCCGGGATTACTCTTTTTGCTTTTTTTGACTTTTTTGCCTGAACCATTATCACACCTGTTTCCCCTGTAAAATATCATCCGACATCAGACAGAATTGCCTATAAACTGCCTGATGTCATTTTTTAATCGGTTTTATTTTTTCTCGTAAATCTTATCGAAGATACCGCCGTCTGCAAAGTGCTTTTTCTGAGCCTCGTCCCAACCGCCGAAATCGTTGATTGTTACAAGATTAATGTTGAGGTCGAACACATCGGAGTATTCCTTCAAAATTTCCTTATTATAAGGGCGGTAATAGTTATCGCCTGCAATACGCTGAGCCTCATCGCTGTAAAGATAGCTTAAATACTCTGTTGCAACCTTTCGAGTGCCTCTTTGGTCAACCACTTCATCAACAACAGCAACAGACGGCTGTGCAAGAATGCTGACGCTCGGAGTTACGATTTCGTACTCGTCGGGATTGTCCTTGATTGAAAGATACGCCTCATTCTCCCAAGCAAGAAGAACATCGCCCTGTCCGTTTTCTACAAATGAAGTTGTAGCACCTCTTGCGCCTGAGTCAAGCACAAGCACATTTTGATAAAGCTTTTTAATGAAATCTTCAATTTTTGCCTCATCACCGTTATATTTCTTGTCTGCATATGCCCAAGCGGCAAGGTAGTTCCATCTTGCACCGCCCGAAGTTTTCGGGTTTGGAGTGATAACGCCCACACCGTCTTTTGCAACATCATCCCAATCCCTGATGTTTTTCGGATTACCTTTGCGAACAAGGAATACAATTGTTGAAGTGTATGGTGAAGAGTCATTGTCAAACTCATTTACCCAACCGTCCTCAATCAGACCTGCGTCACGAATTGCGTTTACATCGTATTCAAGTGCGAGTGTTACAACATCCGCCTCAAGACCGTTTGCAACCTCAAGAGCCTGTTTGCCCGAACCGCCGTGTGACTGGGTAACTTCAACATCCTGTCCTGTTTCTTCTTTCCAATGCTTTGCAAAGATTTTGTTATATGATTCATAAAGCTCTCGTGTAGGGTCATACGAAACATTTGTTAATGTTACTTTTGAATCGTTTGTTGTATCTTTTTTTCCGCATCCTGTAAAGGCAACCGCTGACGCACCTAATACTGAAACTGCCAATACTGCCGATAATACTTTTGTTCTTAAATTTTTCATTTTGATTACCTCACTTCAAATTAATTTGATTTTAGATTCTGACAGGCAATTACATACAACAGTACGGCTTGCCTCCAAGTGAGGTACACATTCGTATTTTCTTCAGATTGTAAATGTTTTTCATAAGCGTCACCTTTTGGATTTTTGAGGTTATTTTATTTAACCTACAATTCCTATCAATTTACTATGCGTTTCTTTGAGAACTATTTTATACTGTACAGGGTGAAAAGTCAAGGTAAAATTTTTACACATCCGACACTTTAGCAAATTGCAACAATACACAAGCAATATTTTTCGCAAAAATAGTAATAAAATCGAAAAAACAGGCATAAAATAACGGATAGGTATTTTCAAATGAAATATGCCTATCCTAAAAAAGAAATATTTTTTTGCGTAAATCTATTGACAAATCTATATAAAAAAGGTATAGTAGTATTAAATCAATAATAATTATTATTTTATTCAAAAATTAAATACACAAAGGCGTATTGAGTATTTTAAATTTCAAAAATTAATTTAACGGAGGAAATATTATGGCTAAAACAACAAAGTATTCGGGAACACAGACAGAAAAGAATCTTGAGGCTGCTTTTGCAGGCGAATCGCAGGCTCGTAACAAATACACATATTTTGCATCTGTCGCCAAAAAGCAGGGCTTTGAGCAGATTGCAAACCTTTTCTTAAAAACGGCAGACAACGAGAAAGAACACGCAAAAATGTGGTTCAAGGAGCTTAACGGAATCGGCGACACAGCCGAAAATCTTCTTGCCGCTGCCGAGGGCGAAAACTACGAGTGGACAGATATGTACGAAGATTTCGCTAAAACTGCCGAGGAAGAAGGCTTTACAGAGCTTGCACACAAGTTCCGCCTTGTTGCCGCAATTGAAAAGCATCACGAAGAAAGATACCGTGCATTACTCCGCAATGTTGAAACTGCAGAAGTTTTCAAAAGGAGCGAAATCAAAGTTTGGGAATGCCGTAACTGCGGTCACATTGTTGTAGGCAAAGAGGCTCCCGAGGTTTGCCCCGTCTGCAACCACCCACAGAGCTATTTTGAAATTCACGCAGAAAACTACTAATTCTGATTTAATCAAATATATAAAGGAAACTCCACCGCGTTTCACGGTGGAGTTTTGTGTTTAGTATCAAATTAAATTCAAAAAACTTACTCTTCTTCGGGATATTTCATGCCCCAGCTTTTGCGGATGTCGGTCATGATTTTCATAACATCCTTTGTGTAGTCAAGGTGCATAAGAGCCGTGTCGCCCTCTATCGCCTTTTCCATATCTTCAACCTCATAAAGCAAAGCGTCCTTTGTCTGACCTGCCGAGATTGTTTCACAATGGCCGTCAGCCGTGTATGTAATCTTTGCCTCCATGCCTCTGGGATATTCAAAGATTTCAACATAACCCTTGTCAAACGAGATTGTGCCACGCTTTGGCTGTTTTGCGTGAAGTGAAAGAATGACAGTTGCCATTTCCTCCTCTTTATTCTTTAAAAGAATACTCGCTTGTTCGTCAACGCCTGTTTCTGCATATTTAACCTGCGACAACACATCGTTTGGGCATGAGCTCATAAACATACGAACAAACGAAAGCGCATACACACCGATGTCAAGCATTGCACCGCCTGCAAGATTGCGGTTGAAAAATCGGTTGTTCATATTGTACTCTTTGTAACTGCCGAAATTCATCTGAATAAGCCTAAGCTCGCAAAGGTCACCTGAATTTACCTTTTCAAGAAGTGCCTTGTAAATCGGCATATGGAAAATTGTCATTGCCTCTGCAAGCACAACATGGTTTTTTTCTGCAAGAGAGATTGCCTCGTCAAGTTCATCTGAATTAAGCGTTATCGACTTTTCGCACAAAACATGCTTTCCTGCCGCAAGAGCCTTGCGAAGATATTTTATATGCGTGTTGTGCGGTGTGGAAATGTAAATTATGTCAACATTTTCGTCTTTAAACAGCTCATCAATATCGTTGTAAACCTTTTCAATGCCGTACTTTTCGGCAAACGCAACCGCCTTTTCATGGGTACGGTTTGCAACGGAATAAAGTGTCTGTCCTCTGCTTTTGAGTGCGGCTGCAAGCTCATTTGCGATAACTCCGCAACCGAGTGTTGCCCAGTTGTAGTTTTTCATAAAAACACCTCCGTATATTTTTCGAGAAAAGTTTAACACACGGAAATGCGTCTGTCAACGGTATTAGATGGCTTTTCTCGTATCTGCTCCGTACTTTTTCATAATCTTGCGAAGTTCGTTATTTTCGCTTTTTGAAAGGCTAAAATACATAAATCCGTGCTTAACAGTTTCATCACCGTCACACGCAGGCATATATGTATTACAGCCTATTCTTATTGATGCCTTTTCGGAAAAACCGCAAGACGGTGAATCAAAATATGCGGATTTGCCCTCAAACATTTTCTTCACGGTTTCGGCATCTTCGGCAGACATCTTAGCGTCAACCTTGTCGCAGTACTCAACATCAAAATACACGGTAGGCTCACACGCATAGAAACTGATTTTCGGCACGGCAAATACTGCGGCGGCAACGCATAAAATAACTGCAACCACAATTACTGCAATCTTTTTCTTCATAACATTCACTCCTTTTCGCTTATCCCTATAAACATATATTATATTGAGCTTGTATCATAATTGTATCATTATAATTTAATCGGCATATACACCAATTTTAAAATCATTTATTTGTAGGTTAAAAAATTTTTCGTCAATGCTTACAAGAGAGCAATTTTACTTTTGTTGAAGAGGCACAAATTGCATACAAATTCAAAGCCTTGCTTATTGAGAAAAATCGGTCTGAAAATATGCAGAAAAGCAGTTTTTACCATATTATAAAGGCATAAAAAGAAGAATTTTGACGAGGTAGTTATTGTAACTAAAATTGTGAGCAAAGTAAACTTTATGTTTATAAGGTATTTTGCTTGTTTATTTCAGGCAAAAGGATTACAATAATTGTGGAAAATGGAAAAGAATGGTATTGTTTACAAAGATTATGTGATTGAAGAGGTTAGAAATTAATGGGGAAAGTCAAAAAAATGCCCTCACTTGCGTTTGCAAGTCTGTTTAAAAGAAACAAAGGTCAGAATACCGTAAAAGAAAAGCGACGGCGCTCACACCAGATAAATATGCTGGAAGGTCCGCTCGTAAAAAAAATTCTTCTTTTCACACTTCCGCTTGCAGGATCCAGTATTCTTCAACAGCTTTTCAACTCAACCGATGTTGCGGTGGTCGGCAGATTTTCAAGCAGTCAGGCACTTGCCGCAGTCGGAAGCAACGCTCCGCTCATCAATATGCTTGTGCTGTTATTCACGGGACTTTCGGTCGGCGCAAATGTTTTGATTGCACGATATATAGGTCAAAATGACCGTAAAAAGGTTTCGGAAGCTGTTCACACGGTAATAACACTTTCACTTATATGCGGATTTCTTCTTCTGATACTCGGTCAGGTTATTGCAGCACCGCTGTTAAGGCTGATGAACACACCGGATGATGTAATTGACCTTGCGGCAACATACCTGAGAATTTACTTTATGGGCATGCCGTTTGTAATGCTCTACAACTTTGGTTCGGCAATTTTGAGAAGTGTCGGCGACACAAGCCGTCCGCTCTACTGTCTTGTAATTTCAGGTATTGTAAATGTTCTTTTGAACCTCTTTTTTGTAATCGTCTGCGATATGAGCGTTGCAGGAGTCGGCATTGCAACAGTAATTGCCGACGGCATAAGCGCCGGACTTATTATGATGTTCCTCATCAGAAACGAAGACGAGTCAATCAGAGTCAATCCAAAAAAACTTTCATTCAAGAAAGAACATCTCATTATGATTTTGAAAATCGGTGCTCCTGCAGGTATTCAGGGTATGGTTTTCTCAATTTCAAATGTATTCATTCAGACAGCCATAAACGGCTTCGGTTCACAGGCGGTTGCAGGCTCATCAGCTGAACTCAACTTTGAATACATTACATACTATATAGTATGTGCGTTCAGCCAGACAGCCGTTACATTCACAAGTCAGAACTACGGCGCACTTCAGTTTGACAGATGCAAAAAGGTGTTTAGGCTTTGTATGCTTTTCAGCTGTATTTTCACAGGCTGTGTGAGCGTTATATTCATGCTTGGAAGCGGATTTTTCATCACCTTCTTCACAACCGACCCAACCGTTATTAAGTACGCAATCATCAGAATGGCGATTGTTATGCTCCTTGAGCTTATGACAGGTTCATACGAAATCAGCGGCGGTGCGCTCAGAGGAATCGGACATTCACTCCTCCCTGCAATTCTCACAATCTTCGGTTCTGTTGTGTTCAGAATCATCTGGCTCTTCACGGTATTCAAGGCATTCCACACCTATGATATGCTTCTTATGGTTTACCCCGTTTCATGGCTTATCACAGGCACATCCGTTTTGATTGCCTACTTCATCATCAGAAAAAGAGAATTCAAAAAGGTAAGCGCCGCTTTTGAAATTTAAAATCAAATAGATTTTTATGGCTGACATCGGCATTGGTGTCAGCTGTTTTTGTTTAGAAGAGGCTCTAAAATTAAAAAAAATAACAAAAAACAATTATTTCGTACTTTTTGTGCGGAATAATTGTTTTTTTGCTGTGTTTTATGTTATAATCCAATTATAAACACACGGAGGTGCAACAATGACTAAACGGACTGTTGCCAACAATTTTTTATACTACATTTTTTGCGGATTCAGCGGTGCGGTTACTTCGCTGATAGTGTGGCTGTTTCTAAAACTTATGGGTTTGGGAATCGGTCTTGTGTGGGATACAATTCCGTCAAATTTTGATTTCAAATTTTATCCGATTATCGTCTGTACGGCAGGCGGAATTATTCTCGGAATATGGCAAAAGCTGACAAATGCCGTTCCCGATGAACTTGACGAGGTTATGAAAAAGGTAAAAAAAGATAAATTTTACCCGTATAACAAGGTGCTTTTGCTCTGCATTTCGGCACTTTTGCCCCTTGTTTTCGGCGGAAGTCTTGGCCCCGAGGCAGGTTTGACAGGCGTTATCGTCGGACTTTGCTACTGGGCAGGAAGTCATATGAAAGACGCTAAAAGTAAAATTCCCGAACTAATGCAAATCGGCATAAGCGCAACCCTGAGTGCGGTATTCTACGCACCGCTTTTCGGTCTTGCATCGGTCAATGAAGAAAGGCTTGACAGCGAAGAAAAGCCTACCGATATCCGTTCAACAAAGCTTATTTCAAACATCATTGCCGTACTTTTTGCGGCGGGAACTCTGTTTTTGCTTAACTCGATTTTCGGCGGAAGTATGGGACTTCCACGACTTGGCGGTTATAACATTACAAATTTTGAGCGTTTGTGGGGAATTCCTCTCGCACTTTTGGGCGCTGTATGCGGTTTTCTGTTTATCATATCTTCAAAAATTTTCGGAAAATTTTTCGCACTCATTCAGGGCAAGCTCGGCATTATTATCAGCACAACTCTCGGCGGAATTATCCTCGGTGTTATGGGTACATACCTCCCCCTCACAATGTTTTCGGGCGAAGAAAGCATTACCGTTGTCAAGGAAAGCTTTGCCGAATTTGCACCGTGGATTCTCATTATCAGCGGTGTGCTGAAACTTATTCTCACAAACATCTGCATAAAGTCGGGTTGGAAAGGCGGTCACTTCTTCCCCGTCATCTTCTGCGGAGTGAGCATCGGCTACGGTGTTGCAATGCTCGGCGGACTTGACACGGCATTTTGTGCGGCAGTCGTAACGGCAGGACTTCTCGGTGTCACAATGAAAAAACCGCTTGCCGTAACAATGCTCCTTTTGCTCTGCTTTGACGCAAGAGTTATTCCGTGGATTTTGCTCGCCGCATTCCTCGGAAGCATTATTCCGACTAAAATTTTCGGCAGTAATAAAAAGAAAGCTAAGTGAGCATATAAAAAACTGCTTTGCGAACCACCGTTTCCTTTGGAACGCGTTGAAGAAATGACCGCTCTTATGGGTGGCGACGGTTCAATTAAATAAAACCAAGAAATCCGTGTTGTAACCATGCAACACGGATTTTTATATAAAGAACAACCTCCCCGTAAGCTGAAATGCTTTGCAGGGAGGTTGTATTATTCTTATATAGAATTTTATTTTACTTGCGGATAATTATTGCTTTGCCGTTGCAATGAACCTTTCCGTTTGAAACCGCAACTGTTTCACCGCTGATTTCGTTTTTATAGTCGCCGTCGGGGAGGTCAACTTTTACATCAGCCGACTTTGATTTAAGGCTGAAAATGCCGACTTTTTTGCTCTTGTTGTTGTCACGCTCAAGAATTGCAATATCGTTTTCATCGTCTGCATCAGCCCTGAAATAATCGTCATCATCAAGAACGGTTTTCTTGATTGTATCAAGCTTTGCAAGAAGGTTACTTAAATCAATGCCTGTGTTGCGTGGGAAAACATCCTTGTCAAAAAGGCTTGGAGTTTCATCACAACCAAACTCCTGGCCTGCATAGATGAGGGTTGAACCCTTCAAGAAATACAGAAAAGCTGTATAATTTTCAAGGTCGCTCCTGTTCTTTACATAATGGCAGATTCGGGGCTGATCGTGGTTTTCAAGGCAACGCATTTTATCGTAATTCTGCGGATAAATTGCCTCCTGATAATTGAACATATCCATATAATTTGAAAGTGAGGTTTCGCCCTTCAAATATTTGTCGAAAACCTCACGGATATCGTAGTCATATTCCATATCAAAAGCGTCAAAAAGCTCATAGTCGCTTGCGGTATAAATTCCGCTCTTGCGAGAGAACACATTGAAAGAGCTGTGTACGCTTTCGGCAAGCCAAATGCAGTCGGGATTTACCTTTGAAACAGCCTCTCTCGCCTGTTTCCAAAATTCAACGGGAACGAATGATGCAACATCACAACGGAAGCCGTCAACAATTCTCGCCCACATAACGAGTGAATCAATCTGATACCGCCATAATTCTTTGTTAGAATAATCAAGGTCGATTATGTCGCTCCAATCGCCGACTTTGTTGCCAAAATTGCCGTCCGGCTTTCTGTAGAAAAATTCGGGATGTTCAACCGAAAGATTTGAATCGGGCGAAGTGTGGTTATAGACAACATCAATGATGCACTTCATGCCCTTTGCGTGAATTTTTTCAACAAGGCTCTTGAAATCGTCCATTGTGCCATATTCGGGATTTGTTGTGCGATAGTCCTTGTTTGCATAAGGACAACCGAGAGAGCCTTTTTTATTCTTGACGCCAATCGGATGAATCGGCATAAACCAAATGATGTCAGTACCGAGTGACTTTATTCTGTCAAGATCCTCTGCAACGGCATTAAATGTGCCGTCATTTGTGTGGTTGCGGACATAAACCGAATAAATAACCTTGTTTCTCAAGCTGATTTCAGTATTTTTTGCCATTTAAAACATCTCCTTATGTATTTTTCCACGGTCTGTTTTTACCGTTCCAACCTCGTTCTGCCCAGTAATTTTTATCGGCTTCATTCCAGCCGCTTTTCTGAATCATTCTCATAATAAAGAAAAAGCCTTTTGTTTTTAACCCTGCCTTAACTTTGCCGTTATTTTTCTTTACCTTATTGGCAATTGAGGTAGTCTTTTTGTCAATTTTCTTTTTGAGTTCATCGGTGACGCCTGAATAATTTGTTGCACGAACATTGACACCGTAACGATAAGTTTTTGGAACGCCCCAAAAGAACATACTGTCGGCGATATCCTTGTTGGCAGATTTTGTACCCGAACCTGCGGCTGTCGAAATTACAACCGCCTGCTTTGTGAACATTTTCTGTTCGGGACGGTGAACCATCCAACGATAACCGTAATGATCAAGAAATGCTTTCATTGAGCCTGTGCAATGATAAACATACACGGGCGTTGTGAAGATGAGTACATCAGCCTCGTCCATAGCCTCGGTAATCTTTTTCAGTCGCTCATAATGCGGACAAAGTGTTTCGGATTTTAGAAAACACTGCGTACAACCTACGCAAAAATCACCGAAATCTCTCGGAAGAAAAAACTCCGTAACCTCGCCGCCTAATTTATCGGCAACCTGCTTACCAATATGATAGGTTGAGCCTTTATGGTTCTGACCGTTTATTACTGCAATTTTCATTTTATGTCACCAAATTCATCAATTTCAAGTCAATTTTAGCACAACAAAGCAATATTGTCCATATGATTTTTATGCCTTTTAAGAGCATTTTTATGCGGATTTTTTATTAAAAAAACAGCTCCCCGAAAACGGAGAGCTGTGATAAGTACAAATAGATTTGTCAAACAAATCAGAAGTCGATTTCTGTATCGTAGTAGCAAGCCTTGAGAAGTTTTTCCATTTCTTCCTGATTTGGCTGGCGTGGGTTAGAACCTGTGCAAGCATCGGCAATTGCGTTCTTGGCAACTTCGGGGAGCTTTTCGAGGAATTCTTTTTCGTCGATAATGCTCTCGTCAGCCTTAACACCGCCCGGACCGTAGTTCTTAATGCCCTGCGGAATGTTGAGCTGATCGTTCATTGAACGGAGTTCAGCGATGAGTGCGTCAACAAGTTCTTCTGTTGTTTCGCCCTTGAGGTTGATGAACTTAGCAATCTTAGCATAACGCTCAGCTGCAACAGGATCTTTTGAGTTATACTTGATAACCTTAGGAAGATACATAGCGTTTGCACAGCCGTGAATAATGTGACCGCCTGTGAAAGCCGCACCTGTCTTGTGAGCCATTGAGTGAACGATACCGAGCAGAGCATTTGAGAATGCCATACCTGCAAGGCACTGTGCATCGTGCATCTTGTCACGGCAAGCCATGTCGCCCTCATAAGACTTCTTGAGGTTGTCGTGAATCATCTCAATTGCATGGAGTGCAAGCGGATCTGTGTACTCACAGTTGAGAGTTGAAACATAAGCTTCAATTGCGTGAGTCATAGCGTCCATACCTGTGTGAGCAGTAAGTTTAGCCGGCATTGTTTCGGCAAGTGCAGGATCAACGATAGCAACATCAGGTGTGATATTAAAGTCAGCAAGCGGATATTTGATACCCTTTGCATAGTCTGTGATAACTGAGAAAGCCGTAACTTCTGTTGCAGTACCCGATGTTGACGGGATAGCGCAGAATTTAGCCTTTGTACGAAGTGTCGGGAAACTGAACGGAGTGATGATTTCCTCAAAGGTTGTGTCTGGATACTCATAGAATACCCACATAGCCTTTGCGGCATCAATCGGAGAACCGCCGCCCATTGCAACAATCCAATCGGGTTCAAATTCACGCATAACAGCGGCGCCCTTCATAACTGTTTCAACAGATGGGTCAGGCTCTACGCCCTCGATAAGCTTAACCTCCATACCTGCTTCTTTAAGATAATCAACAGCCTTGTCAAGAAAACCGAAACGCTTCATTGAACCGCCGCCGACAACTACAACAGCCTTTTTGCCGGATAAATTTTTAAGACTTGAGAGAGCATCCTTACCATGATAGAGATCTCTCGGTAAAGTAAATCTGTACATTTTAATTACCTCCTGAAAGGATATTTTGTCAACTTCTCCTTGACTACCGTAATTATAACACCGAAGATTTATAAAGTAAATACCTTTTTTGAAAATAATGTGTGTTTATTTTGTGAAATTTTCACTATAGTTCTTTATTGGAATTTATATTGAGAAATATGCTCAGTTACAGCCCGTAAATGTTGTCATCTCCCTTGGCATATTTCTTAACAGCCTCCATAAAAAGCTTTGCAGCAGGATTTGAAATATTCTTTCCCCATGCCATAACATAGGCTATGCTTGTGTCCGCATCATCAATAAGGTATGAATCGGTGTATTCGTCAGAAGTATATGCAGCGACCGAGGTTGGTATGACAGACACGCCGATTCCCGATGACGATGACACATATATGGAAACAAGATCGTCAAATGAATTACTGATTTTAGGAGTTATATGGAATGTGCGGAACAAGTCCATAATTTCCATATACACAATCGGTGCAACCGATTCCGAAAGTACCAAAATACTTTCGTCAGCCAATTCGGAAAGCTTAACGCTTTTTCTTCCGCTGAATTTTGAATTTTTCGCTGTTACAACGGACAAAGTTTCATTATGTGTAATGATTGATTCAATACCTGAGCTTTCGGGAACCATATCTCTCGGCATAAAGCAAAAGTCGTATTCACCGCCTGTGATTGCAAGTGTGCGGTCAGCCTCGTCAAGCTGTCGCACATCAATCGTGATTCCCGGGTATTTTTCCGCAAAGTCGGCTATACATTTTGTCGGGAACGAAAGCGAGGTAACATCACAGCCGAGCGTAATTTTACCCTGACCTCCGTCATGCATCTGCTTGATAACGGTTTTTGCTTTCTTTAAAGTTTCAACAATTTCAATCGCATAGGGCAAAAGTGCCTTGCCCTCGCTTGTTATGATAACATCACGGTGAGAGCGTGTAAAAAGCTGAACCCCAAACTCCTTTTCAAGGTCGCTTACATATCTGCTGACGGTTGACTGAGAAACATAGTTCCGCCTTGCCGCCTCTGAAAAGTTGAGCGTCTGAGCCACAGTTATAAAGCAATTGAGCTGATTTATATCCATAATAACCTCCGTTTTGACAATTTCCCGCAGTATTTTGTCGGTTTTTTTCAATATTATGCAAAACTGTAAATTTAAGACTGCCAAATCGTCATTTTTGCATAATCAACGGTATTGAATAATTTTTCCATATTTGGTACAATTCAAGTATAGCATAATAATATGCAAAATGTAAATAACTTATTTTAAAACAAGGAGCTTAACGAATGAAGAAAATAGTTGTAACCGGTATGGGTGCGGTAACACCTGTCGGCATCGGTGTTGAAAACTACTGGAATAATATCACGGCAGGTGCATCGGGCATTGACACAATTAAGACTTTTGATCCGTCTGAACTCGCTGTTCAGATTGCCGGCGAAGTAAAGGACTTTAATCCGTCCGACTATCTTCCAAAGGATTTAATCAGAAAAACAGATCCGTTTATGCAGTACGCTTATATTGCGGCTGAGGAAGCCATGAAACAGAGCGGAATCAAGATTGAACCCGAAAGAACGGGTATTGTTATGGGTACTGCAATGGCAGGTATTGCAACAATCGCATATACTCAGGAGGCACTCACAGGCGCATCACACAAAAAGGTAGGTCCTCGTTTTATTCCCAAAATTCTCGGAAACATTGCCGCCGCAAATATCGCAATCGACTACAACATTCAGGGACCGAGCTTTACGGTAAGCACAGCTTGTTCGTCAGGCGGTGACGCAATCAACACAGCTTGTATGTGTATGCAGAGCGGCAAGGCTGATATTATGCTCGCAGTAGGAGCAGAGTCCGTTCTCTGTCCTCTTGTAATTTATTCGCTTGCCAACGCAAAAGCTCTTTCAAGAAGAAACGATTCGCCAAGCACTGCCAGCCGTCCGTTTGATGTTACCCGTGACGGTTTTGTAATAGGTGAAGGCGGCGGTGCGCTCGTTCTTGAAACAGAGGAACACGCTCTTGCAAGAGGTGCGAAGATTTATGCAGAAATCAGAGGTTGCGGCAACACGGATGACGCTTATCATGTAACTGCTCCGCATCCCGAAGGACGAGGTGCAATCGCTTGTATGAAACAGGCAATTGCAGAGGCAGGAATCAATCCTTCCGACATCGGCTACATCAATGCTCACGGTACTGCAACAAACAAGGGTGACACAGTTGAAACATCTTCAATCAAGAAGGTCTTCGGCAACACTCTCCCCTATGTAAGCTCAACAAAGGGCGCAACAGGTCATATGATGGGCGCAGGCGGTATTACAGAAACAATTACCTGTGTCAAGGCTATTGAAACAGGCACAGTTCCGCCTACAATCAATCTCAACGAGGTTGATCCCGAATGTGCCGGCATTGACTTTGTTGCAAATACCGCAAAGAAAGCCGAAATCAACTTTGCCATGTCAAACGCATTCGGATTCGGCGGTCAGAACTCAAGTATTATCGTCGGCAAATACGGCAAATAATCTGCCGACAAAACAACATACAAGCAACACACATATGTGTGTATAAAATAATGTACACCCATACACAATAGGACAGGAGGATATTATGAATTTAACATATGATTCACAGATGTTCAGAGAAACATTTGAAAGTGAATTTACATGGCTTAACGGCTTTATGAGAAATGTAAGACGCTTTTCGGATAAGCCTGCCGCAATTGATCCTCAGAGCGGCAGAACATGGAGCTACAAAGAGCTTAATGCCGATGCAAACAGATTTGCAAACGCTATGAAAAAAGACGGCGTCAAGAAAAACGACATCGTGTTTATGCAGCTTTACAACTCACCGCAGTTTTTGTTTGGTTACATTGCGCCGCAGAAAATCGGTGCAATCTCAAATCCCGCTAACTTTAACCTATCACCGGGCGAAACCGCAGAAATTATGGGACACAACAAGCCTGTTGTTTATGTTTATGATGCAGACATTATGCAAACAGCCGTACAGGCTCTTGAAATCTGCGAGCATAAGCCAAAATTGATTCTCTGCGTTAATAATTCTAAAAAGGAAGTAACTCTTCCCGAAGGACACATTTTCTTTGACGATTACATCAAGGACAGCAGTTACGAAAATCCGCCTGTTGACTATGCGCCGCATATTTATGATGAGGTTTTAAGACTTCAAACCTCAGGTACAACAGGTACTCCGAAGGGCGTTCCGCTTAACGCAATCAACGAAGTTCTTTCGGCTCACGATGTAATTATGCACTTTCCGCTCTCACCCGTTGACATCACGATGAATATGACTCCGTGGTTTCACCGTGGCGGTATTCATTCGGGCGGTCCTACACCTACCCTTTATGCAGGTGCGTGTCTTGTGATTATGAGAACATTCAACCCGAGAAGCTGCATGGACTTTATCGAAAAATACGGAATTACATTCATCACAGGTGTTCCGTCAACTCTTGAGATGCTTGCAAACCGTCAGGAAAAGCATCAGAAAAACCTTTCTTCGCTCAAGGGCATTATTACCATGGGCAGTCCGCTTGAAAAAGCCGCTTGCATCCGCTATCAGGAACTTCTCTCCCCCAACATTTTTAACGGCTACGGCACAACGGAATCTTTCTGGAATACATTTCTTCGTCCGTATGACCTTCCTGAAATGGCAGGTTCGGCAGGCAGATCATGCACAGATGATGAGGTAAGACTTGTAAATGTTTATGACGACAGAAAAGCAGAGCCCGATGACACAGTCCCCTGCGATAACAAAACAGAGGGAGAAATCATCATCAAATGTCCGAACAAAACTACATACTGCTATGTAAATAACGAAAAGGCTACAAAAGACAAGTTCTACAAGGGTTGGATGTACACAGGCGACATCGGCACTTGGAACAGCGAACAGTTTTTTACAATTGCAGGCAGAAAAGATGATATGATTATCAGCAAGGGCGAAAATATTTATCCTGCAAGAATTGAGGAAATTCTCAACTCACACCCGAAGGTTCAGGAATGTATCGTAACAGGTGTTCCCGATTCAACAAGAGGCGAGTGCGTTGCGGCATATGTAATAAAAGCTGACGAAAGCCTTACGGTTGCCGAGCTTATCAATTTCTGCGACAGCTCACCGAATATTTCAAAATATCAGGCTCCGAGATACTACCGTTTTGTCAACGATCTTCCGCAAACCGCTACAGGCAAGAAACAGCACTTTGTAATAAAAAAACAGGCAGCAGAGGACCTTAAAAACGGTTTGTTGCTTAAAAAATAATTACGGATTTTCAGAATATATGTAAAGGAGAAAATATGACCGAGAAATTATACAAAGCAAAGGTTTCATACTATGAAACAGACTGTATGAACATTGTTCATCACTCAAATTTTATCAGATATTTTGAAGATGCAAGAATTCAGTATATGCACGACATCGGTTGTGATGTTGCCGAAATGCAATCAAAAGGATTATATATTCCAAATGTTGACGCATATGCCCGTTACAAAAAGCCGCTTAAATTCGGCGATGAGTATTCCGTTGAAGTAAGCCTTGTATTTTTTACGGGTTCAAGAATGATTTTTGACTATAAACTCTTCAACAATAAAAGCGGAGAACTTTCTGCAACAGGCAGAACAACACACTGTTTTGCAACTCCCGAGCTAAAGCCGATAAGCATAAAGCATTCAAATCCCGATTATTACAACAGACTTCGTGACAATACTGTCAGCCCGGAAGATATTACAATAAGAAGATAAACAATTTTACAAACAAAAAGTGCGTACCAAATTTCGGTACGCACTTTTTTGATATAGGAAAATAGGAAAATATCAGTCATCAAAGTTGGGAGTCTGAATTGCATCGTAGCCTGTTTCTCCCGTACGGATTTTAACCGCCTGTTTAAGATAGTAGGTAAATATTTTACCGTCACCCGGGTTGCCCGTAAAGGCTGTTTTTCTGATTGCCTCAATTGTTTTTTTCTCCCATTCTTCGGAAGAAACAACAATTTCAAACTTGATTTTCGGCAAAACCTGAACATCAACCTTCTGTCCTCTTACATACTCCGACATACCTCGCTGAATTCCGCAGCCGACAACCTGATACGCTGTAATTCCGTTTACGCCGATATCCGTGAGAGCCTTTTTGACATCTACAAACATTTCTTCACGAACAACGGCCTCTATTTTTATAAGCTGAATATCGTTATTGTTTTCCATACTTTAAAACCTCCGTTAGTTGTCAAGACCGTTAAATGACGGATAAGCAGCTTCACCGTGCTGTGAAACATCAAGTCCCATAAGCTCATCTCTGAGGTCAACCCTGATTTTGCCTGTAAGAAGTCTTGTGATTCCGTAGCAGATGAGTGTTCCGACAACCGCAATTACAATTGTGATGCCGATACCTGCCGCCTGAGCACCGAACTGTGCAAACTCACCGTACACAAGACCGTTACCTGCACTGCTGTTGATTGCCGTGCATGAGAACACACCTGTGAGAAGTCCGCCCCAGATACCGCCTGTACCGTGACAGCTGAATGCGTCAAGCGCATCGTCAAAGCCGAATTTTTTCTTGCCGTATGAAATCATAATATAGCAAACTGGGCTTGTTGTCAAACCGATAATAACTGCCGCCCACATCGGAACAAAGCCGGCACCGGGCGTGATACCTACAAGACCTGCAACCATACCCGTGCTTGCACCGATAAGTGTAGGCTTTTTGTTCTTGATAACATCGCAGAGCATCCACGAGAGCATTGCGGCTGCGGCTGAAACACCTGTTGTCATAAATGCGTGAGCCGCAAGACCGTCGGCGGCAAGTGCAGAACCTGCGTTAAAGCCGAACCAACCGAACATAAGGAGCGACGCACCGAGTACAACTGTCGGGATATTGTGAATTCTGTAAATTGAATGTTCATAATCGTGACGCTTGCCGAGGAGTATGCAAAGTACAAGTGCCGAAACACCCGAACTGATATGTACAACATCGCCGCCTGCAAAGTCGAGAGCGCCGATACCGTCTGCACCTAAAAGTCCTCCCTGTCCCCACACCATATGAGCGAGCGGATAATAAACGATAAGCGACCAGAAAATTGTGAAAACGAAAATTGACTTAAACTTCATTCTGCCTGCAACCGCACCCGTAATAAGAGCAGGAGTGATTACGGCAAACATCATCTGGAACGCAGAGAATACCATATTCGGAATTGACGCATCATCCGTATAGCCCTCCGTGAGTGAAACACCCTCAAGACCGAGCCAACGGAAATCACCGATAAAAGCATTTCCCGAAGGAGCGAACGAAAGCGAATAACCGAAAAGCACCCACATAACAATTCCGACACCGATAATAAAAATTGATGTCATCATTGTATTTACAACATTTTTCTTTCGTACAAGACCGCCGTAGAACATTGCAAGACCCGGAGTCATTACAAATACGAAAGCCGCACAAAGCAGCACAAAGCCTATATTTCCTGAATCCATTTTTAACCTCCACATAAACCGTTTTTGCCGAAGCAAAAAAATAAAGCTCACAATGTTTTTATCCGATTTTGCAAGTTTTTAAAAATTTGTTGCAAAATCAGAAGAAACCAAAGTGAACTTCCTTGTCCTTTTTATATTCAGTTTTCCGAAAACTTCGTAAGACCTTTGCCTTACTGTCTTGAATTATAAAGCCTCATTAACCGATTGTCAATACTTTTTTGAATATTTTTTAAAGTTTTTTGCTGTTTTTTAAATTACAGTTTACAATAACAGGTCAAAAATCTAAGCTACGGCACAAATTTAATTTTTGCAAGTTTATTTAATTTTCTTGCAAATTATTTTTTTGATTACAGCATATTCTTTGTAGCGTTTGTAGCGGCGAACCTCGTTCGCCGCTACATTAAATTGTGCAAACAGCTACTATACTACGCTCGGGCATAATATGTTTTTTATATTGCAAACCATCTTCCCGACCGCAATTTTCCATTTTCAATTTTCAATTTTTCATTTAATGAACCTATCTACACGAATCAGGTACGGCGGCTCGCCGTACCGGCGGATAATATCGTCCCTACAAAATAAAAACTACGGTCAACATAGTCCTGTCAACCGTAGTTAAAATCAAGATATTTTATTTTGCAAAATCGGACGCTCTGCTTTCACGGATAATATTAACCTTAATCTGTCCGGGATATTCAAGCTCTTCTTCGATTTTTTTACAGATATCTCTTGCAAGCGGAATCATACGCTCATCATTTACAATTTCAGGCTTAACCATAACTCTAACCTCACGGCCTGCCTGAATTGCAAAGGTACGCTCAACACCGTCAAAAGAAGACGCAACCTCTTCAAGCTTCTGAAGTCGCTTAATGTAGTTTTCAACATTTTCTCTTCTTGCACCCGGTCTTGCGGCTGAAATAGCGTCTGCCGCCTGTACAAGACAGGCAACAATTGTTCTCGCCTCAACATCACCGTGGTGAGCGTGAATAGCGTGAATAACAGCGTCGCTTTCCTTATACTTTTTGGCAAGATCAACACCAATCTGAATATGTGTTCCCTCAACCTCATGGTCAATGGATTTACCGATATCGTGCAAAAGACCCGCACGCTTAGCAATTGTAGGATCAAGACCAAGCTCGCTCGCCATCATACCTGCAATGTATGAAACCTCAAGAGAGTGATCAAGTACATTCTGACCGTAGCTTGTACGGTAACGAAGTCTGCCGAGAAGCTTGACAAGCTCCGGATGAATGTTATGAACACCTGCGTCAAGCACGGCTCTCTCACCTGTACGCTTGATTTCGGATTCAACCTCTCTTCTTGCCTTTTCAACCATCTCCTCAATTCTTGCGGGATGGATTCTGCCGTCTGCAATAAGCTTTTCAAGTGCAATTCTTGCAATTTCTCTTCTTACAGGCTCAAAGCATGAGAGCGTGATAGCCTCCGGCGTATCATCAATAATAAGATCAACACCCGTAAGAGTTTCGATGGCCCTGATGTTACGGCCTTCCCTACCGATGATTCTGCCCTTCATCTCGTCATTGGGCAGAGGAACAACCGAAATTGTTGCCTCTGAAACCTGCTCAGCTGCAAGTCGCTGAATTGCAAGCGAAATAATGTTTCTTGCCTTGTCGTCTGCTTCCTCTTTGAGCTGTTCGGTGTATTCCATAATCTTAACCGACTTCTCGTGAGCAAGCTCATTTTCAAGCTGTGAAAGCAAATAGCTTTTAGCCTGTTCTGCCGTGTAGCCCGAAATTTTTTCAAGCATTTCAAACTGGCTCTTTTTCAGAGTTTCAACTTCTTCGAGTTTTGCATCTGCATCACGAAGCTTTTTGTTGACCTTTTCTTCCTTGCGTTCCATATTGTCAAGCTTTTTGTCAAGAGTTTCTTCCTTTTGCTGGATTCTTCTCTCCTGACGCTGAACTTCCTTGCGTCGATCGGAAATTTCTTTCTCGCTCTCGTTTCTGAAACGATGAACCTCGTCTTTACCCTCAAGGACTACTTCTTTTTTCCTTGCTTCGGCTGTTTTGATTGCATCAGCCACAATCTTCTTTGCCTCCTCCTCAGCACTTCCGATTTCTTTCTCGGCTGTGTTTTTGCGGATGGCAATTCCAAGGAAAATACCTGCACCTGCGCCGATAACAACTGCGGCGACAATGCAGATAATACTTATCCACAATGGCAATCTGGACACCTCCTTAGTTTGATTTTTAATATTTCACAGTTCCCAATCAATTAGACTTTAAAGGTGCCGTTAAAAAGATATTCAATTTTCATTTTTACTTTGTAAATATTTTTAATACACTATATGTACATACGCAACCGCAAAACACCGTACAGGTTGCACAGAGCGTTTCAAAAGGCGAAACGCCATAAAAATTATAAAAAATATCTATATATAACGGCTCTTTTAAAGAGTCTGATTAAAAAAGTCGCAAAAGTCAAAAACTGTACTTTTGCCAAAATCCGCATCAGCGGACTATACAATTTTATAATAAAATAACCAAATTGTCAAGAATAAGCACAGGAATTTTGCAGATAATTATTACGGAAATAAAAAAGATTACAGCTTTTTGACGGTTACAGCTTAAATTTGCCTTAAAAAAGCAAAATGTGACCGTGTTTTTTACCGTATTTGTAAAAAACTCAAAAATTTTTCGTTAAATTTTTGTCAAGCTATTGAAGAAATGAAAAAAATGTAATATAATAGAAGCACCTTAGAATTTTAGGAGGAATTTTTTATGTCAGTAAAAGTTGCAATTAACGGTTTCGGCCGTATCGGTCGTCTTGCTTTCAGACAGATGTTCGGTGCTGAGGGTTACGAAGTAGTAGCTATCAACGATCTTACAGATCCTGCTATGCTCGCAAACCTTCTCAAGTACGATACAGCACAGGGCGGCTACTGCGGTAAGATCGGTGAAAACCTTCACACAGTTGAGGCCGGCGAAGGCTCAATCATCGTTGACGGCAAAAAGATCACAATCTACGCTAAGCCAAACGCTGCTGAGCTTCCTTGGGGCGAACTCGGTGTTGATGTAGTTCTCGAGTGCACAGGTTTCTATACATCAAAGGCAAAGAGCCAGGCTCACATTGATGCCGGCGCTAAGAAGGTTGTTATTTCTGCTCCTGCAGGCAACGACCTCAAGACAATCGTTTACAGCGTAAACGAAAAGACTCTTACAGCTGACGATACAATCATTTCAGCTGCTTCATGTACAACAAACTGCCTCGCTCCTATGGCTGACACACTTAACAAGTATGCAGAAATCCAGAGCGGTATCATGTCAACAATCCACGCTTACACAGGCGATCAGATGATTCTTGACGGTCCTCACAGAAAGGGCGACAAGAGAAGAGCAAGAGCAGGTGCTGCTAACATCGTTCCTAACTCAACAGGTGCTGCAAAGGCTATCGGTCTTGTAATTCCTGAGCTCAACGGTAAGCTCATCGGTTCTGCACAGCGTGTTCCTGTTCCGACAGGTTCAACAACAATTCTTACAGCTGTTGTTAAGGGTTCTGATGTAACAGTTGAAGGTATCAACGCTGCTATGAAGGCTGCTGCTTCTGAGTCATTCGGTTACAACGAAGATCCGATCGTTTCTTCAGATGTAATCGGTATGAGATTCGGTTCACTCTTCGATTCTACACAGACAATGGTATCAAAGATTGCTGATGATCTTTATGAGGTTCAGGTTGTTTCTTGGTACGACAACGAGAACTCATACACAAGCCAGATGGTAAGAACAATTAAGTATTTCGCTGAGCTTGGCTAATCTGAATTTACAGATTATTCTTTGGGCTGTCCTTTTTGGACAGCCCTTTTTGTTTTCCTTTTCAGAAGATATTTATCCTTATTTTTCTTTATTCGTAAAATTATGCTTTAAAATGTAACATTTAGTCGCAGTTTATAAAATATACACGAAAAATTAGTTTTAAATTTTTTGAATTTGCTTGAAATTGACATATAATTTTGGTATTATATAAGTGTGAGCAAACAATCAACAATCAACAGATATTAAACAAGGAGCAATTCTTATGAATTACAGCTTTAACGAGGCAAGACCGGCTCTTGAAGTTTTTCACACCGGCGATTCAGTGCGTGCATATGATTTTTTGGGCGCACACCTCGTGAACCGTAACGACAAAAACGGAGTGGTGTTCCGTGTGTGGGCGCCAACCGCAAGGAGCGTTTCGGTTGCAGGCGATTTTAATAATTGGAACAACGAGGCAAACTATATGTATAACATCGGTTACGGTGTGTGGGAAGTGTTTGTCGAGGGTGTAAAACAGTTTTGTACATACAAATACTGCATTGAAAGCGAATACGGCGACAGGCTTATGAAAGCAGATCCGTATGCTTTTCACGCTCAAACCCGCCCCGGTCAGGCCTCTGTTGTATATGATATAGAAAGCTATTCGTGGAATGACAGCGAATGGTTTAATAAACGCAAAGAAAACAACATTTCATCGTCACCGATGAATATTTATGAAATACATGCAGGCTCATGGAGAAAATATCCTGACGGCAACTTTTTTAACTATCAAAAGCTTGCCGATGAGCTTATCCCCTACCTAAAGGAGATGCACTACACCCATGTTCAGCTTATGCCGATTATGGAGTATCCCTATGACGGCAGCTGGGGTTTTCAGACAACCGGCTACTATGCACCGACTTCACGCTATGGCACACCGTCTGATTTTATGGCTTTTGTTGACAAGCTTCACGGTGAAGGCATTGGTGTGATTCTTGACTGGGTTCCGTCAAATTTTCCGACGGACGATTTCGGACTTGCAAGGTTTGACGGTTCGCCTCTTTATGAAAGCAACGATCCAAAAACAAGCAAGCGTGACTCATGGGGAACCTGCCTTTTCAACTACGCAAGATTCGAGGTTACAAGTTTTCTTGTTTCATGCGCAATGTTCTGGCTCGACAAATATCATATTGACGGCTTGAGAATCGGCGCACTCTCCTCTATGCTCTACCTCGATTACGGTAAAACCGAGGGTGAATGGGAACCGAACAAATTCGGCGGAAAAGAAAATCTTGACGCCGTTGATTTTGTAAAAAGACTCAACACGGCTGTCCATATGTACCACCCCGATGTTATGATGTTTGCTGAGGAAAACACATCGTGGCCAAAGCTTACTCATAAAATAGAGGACGGCGGTCTTGGTTTCGACTTCAAGTGGAACATGGGCTGGATGAACGATATGCTGCACTATATGTCACTCAATTCGATGTGGCGGCCGTTCAATCATGACAGTCTTACTTTCAGCTTTTATTATGCTTTTTCAGAAAAATTCCTTCTGCCGATTTCACACGACGAGGTTTCTCACGGCAAGGGCTCACTCATAAAGCAGATGCCCGGAAAGTATGACGAGCAGTTTGCAGGCGTGAGAGCATTCATAACATATATGTACGCTCATCCGGGCAAGAAACTTGTGTTCATGGGAACTGAAATCGGACAGTTTGACGAGTGGAATCACGAAGAGGCAATTCAATGGGATTTGCTTGAATTTGAAAAGCATAAAAAGCTCAGAACATTTTTTAAAGAGCTCAACAAATTTTATCTTGACTGCAAGCCGCTCTACGAACTTGACACGGTCTGGAAAGGCTTTGACTGGATTCACCATGACGATTACACAAACAGTGTTATTGCATTCAAGCGCACCGACAAAAACGGTGATGAAATTGTTTCGGTATGTAATTTTCAGCCCATCAGGCGTGACGAATACTGCATCGGTGTTCCTAAATACGGTCTTTATGACGAGGTTTTCAACTCTGATGAAGAGCGTTTCGGCGGAAGCGGTGTTGTAAACGGTAATAATATCAAAACCGAGGTAATGAAAATTCACGGTTTTGATCAGGGCCTTTCGCTCACTCTCCCCCCTCTCAGCGTAATCTATCTGAGGTGTGCAAAAGAGCTTGACCCCGATGAAGCTCAGAAAGAAAATTGATATTTTCAGTCACAGGACTGTAATTAATAAGTTTAATAAAGATAATAAAATAAATATCGGAGGTATTTTAAGATGTTTCCAAAAAAGGAAGTAGTGGCTATGCTGCTTGCCGGCGGTCAAGGATCTCGTCTTGGCGTGCTTACCAAAAAGCTTGCAAAGCCTGCCGTACCGTTTGGCGGCAAATATCGTATTATTGATTTCCCGTTATCTAACTGTGTAAATTCAGGCATTGACGCTGTAGGTATTCTCACACAGTATCAGCCTCTTGTTCTTAACGAATACATAGGAAACGGACAGCCGTGGGATCTTGACAGTATGCACTCGGGTGTAAACTGTCTCAGCCCTTATCAGGCTGTTGACGGTGCAGACTGGTATTCGGGAACAGCCAATGCAATTTATCAGAATATCAACTACATTGAGCGTTATAATCCTGAATATGTGGTCATCCTTTCGGGCGACCATATCTACAAAATGGACTACAACAAGATGCTTGAATATCATAAGGAAAAGAATGCCGCTTGTACAATTGCGGTAATTGATGTTTCGCTTGAAGAAGCCTCAAGATTCGGTATTCTCAACACAAATGAGGACGGCTCAATCTACGAATTTGAAGAAAAGCCTGCTCATCCGAAAAGCACTAACGCTTCAATGGGCATCTATATTTTCAGCTGGAAGGAACTTAAAAAGTATCTTACGGAGGATGAATTCAAAGAGGGTTCAAGCCACGATTTCGGTAAGGATGTCCTCCCTGCCATGCTTGACGCAGGTGAGCGTATGTTTGCATATCCTTTTGAAGGCTATTGGAAGGATGTGGGAACAATCGACAGCCTTTGGGAGGCTAATATGGATCTTCTCGATCCAAAGGTTACTTTAGACCTCAAGGATATCTACTCAAGAAACCCGATGATGCCTCCGCACTATGTTTCAAACGAGGCGTCAATCCAAAATTCACTCGTTGCCGACGGATGCAATGTTTACGGCAACCTTGAGTTCTCAATTCTCTTTGCAGGTGTTACAATCGGTAAAAATGCTACGATTAATTCTTCAATCATCATGCCCGGTGCGGTAATTGAGGACGGTGCCGAGGTTCAGTTTGCTATCATTGCCGAAAACACCGTTGTAGGCAAAAATGCAAAAGTCGGACAAAACCCCGAAGAAACGGAAAATATTGACGACTGGGGAATTACTGTTGTCGGTGCAAATACCGTTATCAAAGAAAACACCGTTATCAAAGCAAAAACCATGATAGACAGCGACACGGAGGTGGACGGCAATGAGAAGTAATAATGTACTCGGTTTCATCTTTGCGGCAACACTTGACGACAAAATCCCCGAGCTTGCGTCTTCAAGAACAACTGCAAGCGTTCCGATCGGCGGAAAATACAGAATTATCGACTTTGACCTTTCAAATATGTCAAACTCAGGTATCAGCAATGTAGGCATAGTTGCAAAAAGCAACTTTCAGTCACTTATGGATCATGTGGGTTCGGGCAGTGCATATGACCTTTCAAAGAGAAGGAGCAATCTTTCAATTCTCCCGCCATATGACGGCAAGGCTTTTTCAAGCTTTGTTGAAACAATCTACAATATGCACGGCTACATTGAGCATTGCCGTGAGGAGTATGTGCTTATTTCACAGGGCAATGTAATTACTAACATTGATTACACAGATGTTTTTGACTTCCACTCAAAGAAGAAGGCAGACATTACACTTATATATAAGAATCATGCAATTCCGCAGGGCTATGACAGACCGATTACCCTTGATGTAGACAATGACGGCAAGGTAAATCAGATTTTTGTAAAGCCAGGTGTTGTTGACAAAGGGGTATTCAACCACGCATACGGCTCTATTCTCATCAAGAAAGACCTTCTTATGAGTGAAATCCGAAACGCCATCAGCGTTAATCAGCTTGATGTAAGGCGACTTATTCAGAGCAGTCTGGGCAAATACAGTATTTATGCTTATGAAAATAAGGGTTACTGTGCGGCAATCAGCTCAATCAACGATTACTTTGAGTTCAATATGGATCTTATGAAAAAAGAAGTAAGGGATGAGCTTTTCAATCCGCAAAGACCTATCTATACAAAGGTAAGAGATGACGCTCCGTCACGCTACGGACTTACAAGCAATGTGAAAAATTCAATCATTGCACAGGGTTGTGTTATCAACGGTGAGGTTGAGAACTGCGTTATTTCAAAGGGTGTTTATGTCGGCGAAGGCGCAAAGCTTTCTAACTGTATTGTAATGCAGGACACAAAAATAGGTTGCAATACCAACCTCAACTATGTTATCATAGATAAGGATGTTACCATCAAGGATGGTCGATCACTTATGGGATATGATTCGTACCCCATTTATATTGCTAAAAAATCTGTTGTATAAAGTTGTTTAAACAGGAGGTAATCTTACAATGAGAATTTTATACTGTGCTTCAGAGGCTAATCCTTTCTGCGGCAGCGGCGGACTTGCTGATGTAGCAGGAAGTCTTCCGCACACACTTTGCAGAAAAGGTCAGGATTGCAGAATTGTTGTTCCGCTTTACGGCACAATTCCGCAGGAACTTAAAAACTCCATGAACTTCATCACAAACTTTACCGTGCCGGTTGCATGGCGTCATCAGTATTGCGGTTTGTTCTGGGCAAGATGGAATGACTGTACATACTATTTTATTGATAACGAATATTATTTCAAGAGAGGCACTCTCTACGGTCATTATGACGACGCTGAAAGATTCGCTTTCTTCTCCCGTGCAATTCTTGAAATGCTTCCTTACATTGATTTTCATCCCGACATCATTCATTGTAATGACTGGCAGACGGCTCTTGTTCCTGTTTACTACTATCTGTTCTATTCACACAGACCATGGTACTATAACATTAAGAGTCTGTTCACTATTCACAACATCCAGTATCAGGGTGAATACGGCTGGGAAGTTAACACAGAGTGCGTCGGCATTCCTGCATCCGAAACAAAGATTCTTGAAATGAACGGCAAACTCAATATGATGAAGGGTGCTATCGAAACAGCTACCCGTGTTTCAACTGTTTCTCCAAGCTATGCGGCTGAAATTAAAGACCCGTGGTTCAGTTGGGGACTTCATGACGAACTCAATCTTCGCCACTACAAGCTTTGCGGTATCAAGAACGGTATTGACACAGAAAGCTACAATCCCGAAACAGACTATCAGCTTTATCGCAACTATTCAAAGGACGATATGAGCGGCAAGGGCGAATGTAAGCGTGCTTTGCAGGAGCGTTTGTGTCTTGAACAGCGCTGGGATGTTCCGCTGGTCGGTATGGTAACAAGACTTGTTGCGCACAAGGGACTTGACCTTGTAAGAATGGGCCTTGAGGAGCTTATGGACACAGAAAATATGCAGTTTGTAATTCTCGGTTCAGGTGACAAGGAGTACGAGGACTACTTCAACTATATGCAGGCGAAGTATCCGGGCAGACTTTGCTTCTGTCACGGATTTGTTCCCGAACTTGCAAGAAAGATTTACTCAGGCGCAGATATTTTCCTTATGCCGTCTGCTCAGGAACCTTGCGGTCTTGCACAGATGATTGCACTCCGTTACGGCACAATTCCTGTTGTTCGTGAGGTTGGCGGTCTTAAAGACTCTGTTTTCGACAGTGCTGACAACTACGGTAATGGATTTACATTCAAAAACTATGAATGTGCAGATATGCAGCTTGCCGTAAGACGAGCATTGTGGGGCATTCAGGACGACCAGGGTTGGCATCAGCTTATGTGGCGTGCTATGATGAGCGACAACAGTTGGGATCGTTCGGCTCAGGACTACATCAATCTCTACAACGATACCCTCAAGTGGGCTTAATCGTGCAGTCAAATCTTATAACAAAAAATTCAGTCGGAAAGCAGATTTCAAATTTGCTTTCCGACTTTTATTTTATTTGAAATAGCAATCTCGTAGGGGCGGATATTATCCGCCAGCACGGCGAGCCGCCGTTCCCAATTCGAGCAGATAGTTTGATAGAAAAACAATTCCAATGCCCGAATTAGGTGAATTTATGTTTACAAAAAATTATTTTTCACAAAAACAAAAAAGGTTGGAAACTACTGCGGGGAGCAGTCGATTTCCAACCTTAAAATTTTGCATTAGTTTTTCATCAGGTTCTCTTTATTGCGTGCGGAACACGAATTTTACCTGCAAGCTTACCAAGAGCAAACACAAGAATAATCTCGGGAATGCACTTAACGGCAACACTGATGAATCTTGCTGTAAGATAAACTGTGTACGGTGTTGAACCGCCGCCGTAGAGTGTGTAAAGCCAAAAAGCTATGAGGAATGTTTCAACGCAGAGCATATTTGTAAACCATGCAAGAACAACTCTGAGCGGAGTTACATTGTTCTTATAAAGAAACATACCGTAGATAAAACCTGTAATAAAGCCGTTGATTGTAAAGCCGGGGAAATATGCGCCTGTCGGGGCAATGATAAATGAAAGAATATCTCCCAAAGCGCCGACAATTGCAGCAGGAATCGGTCCGAACATTACGCCTGTTACGGCAATGGGAAGGAACGCTGCGCTGAGCTTTACATTGTTTCCGAAAAACGGAAGTGTGCTGTTTGCAAAAAATCCGAGAACAATACGAAGTGCAAGCAGCATTGCAATTGCCGCAAGAGCGTAGATACTCTTCATTTCAAGCAAAGAGCTTTGAATTTTTTTGAGTTGTGACATATTTTTTACCTCCTGAATCTCTGTTGTTGCTTCAGGAAGAAAAAAGCGGACAGATTGCTCTGCCCGCTGAATTATATGTCCCAAAGTAACAGCGGGATGCGAAATCTGTACCGCAGGATAAACCTTTCGTTCTTGCGGCAACTCCCCGTCCGCAAAACACTTCACGCACAAATTTCTACTCTGTGATAGATGCCTTTCGACACCGTATGCTATTATACGCCTGAATTTGCTGTTTGTCAACCAAAAATTAATTTCGGATTTACTGAACCGTTGCTTTTTTCTTCTTTGTAAGAAGGGCATCGAGGCTGTTGATAAGTCTTGAAAGCGGCTTGTAGATTATGAAAACAACTACCGAAATGATGAGTCCCTTGATGATGTTGAATGGACCTACGCAGTACAGGCAGAATGTAAATGTGCCGTCAATTGCAGGGAAAATCGCCTGTCCCATTTTGATAATTTCTGTAAGCGGCATAAATGACGAGTAGAGCGGAACAAGCACGAATGTGTTGAGAACCACACCGATAGCCGCCATTGCAACCGTACCCGTAAGCATTCCGACAATCGCACCGACTCTTGTTTTTTTGTACTTGTAAATGAAGCCTGCCGGCAGGATAAACGAACAGCCGATGAGGAAGTTTGCAAGCTCCCCTACTCCGCCTGTGCTTGTGCCTTTGATAAGGAACTTAACGAGAATTTTTACAAATTCAATTACTGCACCGGCAATCGGCCCCATGCTGAATGTTCCGACAAGAACGGGAACTTCGGAAAAATCGAACTCATAGAATGAAGGTGCGATGAATCCGAGAGGAAATTCAAAGAACATAAGAACTGCCGAAAGCGCCGCAAGCATTGCGGTTACGGCAAGCTTTGTTGTCTTTGCCGTGTTGTCTGAATTAATTGTTTTTGCTTTTGATTTTGTCATTACGACCACTCCTGAAAATTATTTCGAGTTGTCGGGAAAAGAAAAATCCCGCTACAAATGTAACGGGATTGCGTACCAAAATAAAACAGACGAACCGCCTGTTCTGCCGCATCTTCTCGTATCCGGACTATAACCGTCGGTGTCTGAATTTCACAGACTCGGCAGGCTTTCACCTGTTCGTGGACTTTAACCACCGGTGGAGAATTTCACTCCGCCCCGAAGACAACTGTTGATTATATTATATGCCGATTTTCGGATTTGTCAATATCTCTTCAGTGTTTTGAGATATTTTTTCGTTTCATCGTCAATTCTGAAACTTTCAACGCATTTCCGAATCATTTTATTAAAGGTTGCATTATCAAGCGAATTTGACTTTATGTACCGCATAGTCTGTTCTCTGCACTTTGCAAGTGCTGTTGCAACAAGCCATGCCCTTGCCATACTCACATAATAATGCGGATTTTTCGCATTGTCGCAACATTCAAGCACCGTGTCTATGTACTCATCTTCAAGATAATAGTCAAGCATCAGCACAAGACCTGCACGAATTATCCACGGATTGTCGCTTTTGGTGTATTCACAAACATGAGGGAAAAATTCTGATTTATACTTTTTCGTCTGCTTTAAATTTGCACAAAAGCCGTCGCAAACCGCCCAGCTGTCTATACGCTGTACAAAATCATCGCTGTACATCAAAAATTCTTCATAGCTTTCGGTTTTGAGCAAACCGATTACAATACCTCGCATTGTTTTTTCTTCATAAGAATTATCAGTTGTCTGCTCTAAAAAACTGCGTCCGTTGCCCTTAGAAATTTCCTTGCCGAGCTTTCGCATAACAGGCATTCTTACTCCGATAAAAAAGTCCTTGTCATTGTCGGGAATCAATGAAGAATGAAAGCTTCTGTACTTTTCATCGGCATATGAACGAAGTTCTTCTACAAAATCATCATAGTCATTTTTAGTCCAATTATCTCTTATAAGCTCCATAATGCACCGTTATTTTTGCTTATTCTTTCTTTTGCTGTCATAAATTTCACACGGTGAGTTCAGGTCAAGATATGCAATATCGTGGTGTGGCACTCTGTCCTCAACCGGCGGAAGCTGCATATAATCACCGAAAACCATTCTGAGATACTCGTCATAGCCCGACATACACGGCATTTTTATGCCCTCAAATGTGACATAATCAACGCCCGAATAAATGTGTTTGGGATACTCAATTTTCATCCAATGAGGGCCTGAACAGAGCTCCGTTACACACTTGTTTTTATCAAGCCTGTACTTAATCATATGCTTTTCGGCAGTTCTCCAAATCTTTTCACGGAGCTTTTTCCCTCTGAAAATTGAAAGCAAAGCCTTACTACCTGCCCCCACAATTCCGCCGTGCTTTTCGGGAACAACCTGAGCCAAAAACAGCGAATAAAGCATTGTCCACACATACTGCATTTTGCGTGCAAAACGGCTGTCGGGACAAACATCAAGCGGAAAAACATCAAGCACAAGTCCGTGCGGAATATCAACCTCGGTCTGATTTGTCTTGACCATAGTGTAATTTGTGTCGGTTACGGTCATAAAAATATTGCCCGTGAACATATCCCTGTCGGTTTTGAGAAGTCGGAATCTTCCGTCTGCGCCCTGTTCATGCCAAAGCTTGTACAGCTTTTCGTAGTCCTCTCGTGGCAGCATAACATCAACATCATCATCCCACGGAACGAATCCGCCGTTTCTGAGCGCACCAATTAACGCACCGCCGATGAGATAGAATGTGAGATTGTTCTTTTCGCAAAAGTCCCTGAAATACACGAGCATATCAAGTTGTTTAAGCTGTAACTCACGCAAAAGTTCGGGGGTAAGTTCTACTTTTTCAGTCATAAGTATCTCCGTAAATATCAAATACGGGCGGAGATTATCCGCCCAAAAAATTATTTGTATGAATGACCGGGAAGTGTGTTTTCCCTTATTTTTCTTTTTACCTTTTCAATGTGTTCTTTTGCACCGCTGTTTTTGATTTTCTTCCGCCATGACGGAATCTGAATCAAACCAACAATTGTGCCTATTCCGTAGGCAACATGGAGCAACGGGAAAATGAACGGCAAAAACACAAACTGAGGCTGAACATTTTTCATTGTGCAACATCCGACAGCGTTTACAATATCAAACATTCCGTAAATTATCAAAAGAATGTACAAAAAAAGCGGAAGTCCGAGAAATGCAAGCACGGAACAGCCGAAAAGTGCCATTACAAAAAGAAACGGTGCAAAGTGAAAGTATGAAAGACAACCGGGACATTCCGAGAGTGTAAGTCCTATCCACCGTCCGTTTGAATACTTCTGCCTTATCATTCCGTGAAGGTCGTTTCGTGAATGCTGATACGAAATAATATCGGGACAACAGCACATCTTGTAGCCCGCCATTCTAATGCGGTAGTGAAATTCATTATCCTCGGTTCTGCCGAGATTTTCGTTAAATCCGCCGACCTTGGCAATAACCTCTCTGCGGTAAGCCGCATGAAAAAGGCTGTCAAGATATTCCTTTTGCGCAAGCGGCCGTCTGTACGAAGCAACCGAACTGCCGAACAGAGAATCCTCAGCCGCAAGCAAGGTAAGCTTCCAGCTTGAAACATTTGAAGTGATATTCGGTCTGCCGCCGCCTACAACATTTTCGCCCTGCTTTATGTTATAAACATTTCGTGAAACAAAGTTTCTCGGAATTCTTGCGTGAGCGTCAACTCTTATGATAACATCGCCCTTTGCGGTCATCAGAGCGGCATTCCATGAGGTTGCCTGATTACGCTTTACGCATTGAACAACGGACACATTCCAAAAGCCGTAGTCGGTATCACGGAACTTTTCCATTTTCTCTTTAGTATCATCGGTTGACATACTGTCAACAAATACCACCTCAATTTTATCATGCGGATAGTCCTGAAGTGCAATATCCCTGAAAAGTCCGCTCAAAGCATTCGATTCGTTATAGGCTATCATACAAAGTGAAACTAACATATAATATCTCTGCTCCCTTCAAGCTCGAACAACCATTTTGCAGACATTGCAGAGGTTGTCAGAAAATAAGGCACGGCATAAAATGCCGGAACAACAAAAAAGCACAAAGCCGCCCAGCCGATAAAACCGATAAATAGCTTTATTGTGGGGATAAAGTTCTTTATTGAAAAAGCCATCATTCTCGGAAGATAAATTCCGAGCGGCAGATGTTCGTTAAAACCGTAAGCCAAAAATGTATAATGAACAAAAATAATGTAACACACCACAACAACCGCAGTGCTGACGATAAACGCCAAAACAAGCAATACAGTCACAACCGCTGTGAGTGAGGGTGAATTGTCAATTATTTTATCCGAAACCGCACTAAGATAATTGAACACATTGAGCAGACCGCTTATGATAAAAAACAAGCCGACTGAAATTACATCAAGAATAACAGACTTAAAAAATAATTTCGGCTTTTTATAATAGTAAAAAACATCAAGAGGACTGCACTCTCTGCCCCTGACTACATTACACACACTTCTGTAAACTCCGTTTATGAGTGGCAGACACACAACAACAAAAGCAAAAAATACAAGCCCGAAAATCATTGTAAGCATCTGCTGAGCCTGATTCGGATTTTTCACACCATAAAGTCCTGCCACAGACATTGCAAGGCTGAACGCAAACAGCCCTGTCAAAAATGCAAGCACAGCGACCATTACCTCTGAGATAATTACCGACCGATTCCCCTCAAGAACCTTTTTTGCCTGTTTTCTAACAGTTTTTTCCGTATTCATTAGCATTCCCTTTTCATCTGAATTTGTTCATAACGAAACGCATTATTCTCCGTCAGTAAACATTCTGTACATTGCCTCAAGGCAAATCTGAGCGTGTTTAAAAAAGTTCTCCTTATCCATACTTTCGTCTGCATTGTGCATACGAACATCGTCATTTTTGAATGCAGGACCGAATGCAACACCGTTACCTCCGAGCATTCTTGCGTATGTTCCGCCGCCTGTTGAATAAAGCTCAGCCTTTTCACCTGTTACGCTTTCATAAGCGTCAGAGAGAAGCTTTACAAGCTTGCTGTCCTTATCGGCATAAAGCGGTTCTTCGTGATTGAGAACAGTAACCTTGAGGTCGCTGATTTTTGCAACCTTTTTGAACTGTTTGAGAACTCTGTTTCCGCTCACGGTAACGGGATAACGGATATCAAACACAGCCTTTGCGGTCTGTCCCTCAATATTCACGCTGCTGAGGTTTACGGTGAGCGAGCCCGAAACAGCGTCGCTCATTTTAAGACCGAGTGATCTGCCGTTTGTTTCCTTGTTAATTGCGTAGTCAATAAATGAACAGATTGAACCTGTTTCCTTTGTTGTGTAAACATTTGAGATAAGGTCAACAAGTGCCGCTGCGGCATTGTAGCCCTTGTCCGGTTCACACGCATGAGCCGCTTTGCCACGGCTGATTATCATAAGACCGTCAATAGTGTAATTAAATTCAAAATCACCGTCACTTGCGTCTGCAAGGCGCATGAGAGTCTGCTCGTCATAGTCTGATGAATCAAGCATTACATACGCTCTGTCGGGAACTGCATTAACTGCTCTGCCTGCATGGAACTGGCTGAGTGTTGTTGCATTATTTAAAAGTGTGCTGACTTCAAGCTGAAGAATACCCTTTTCGGCAAAGCAGATGCCGTAGTCGCTGTCGGGAGTGAATGCCATGTCGGGAAGTGGATTTTTCTTGAAATAATTTTCCATATCCTCCATACCCGTTTCTTCACCCGTGCCGTAAATAGCACGCAGAGTGTTCACGCCCTTTACACCGCTGTCCTTGATTGCTTTCAAACAATAGAGAGTAACAAGAGCCGCACCCTTGTCGTCTGCAATTCCTCTGCCGTAAAGTCTGCCGTCCTTTTCGGTAAGCGCATACGGCGGAACGCTCCAGCTGTTTCCCGCAGGAACAACATCAAGGTGAGTAAGCACACCGCAAAGCTTTCCGCTGTTGCCAAGGGTTATATGACCGCTCTTGTCGGTTGTTCTCTCCCCTGTCAGTCCGAAATCTTCTGCTCTTTTAAGAATAAAATTCAAGGCATTATCGCACTCGTCATTCTTTTCACCGTCAACTGATTCAAAAGAAAGAAGTGTGTTAAGATCCTTTAAAAGTTCGTCTTTGAAGTCAAGTATTTTGTTTCCAAACATAATAAATACCTCCGTACTTAAATGCTGATTGTATCTTTATCAGTTTTTATTTTTTCTTTTTTTAACTGTTTTAACGGTCACAATAACCGCACAGTAGATTAAAAATGCTCCGAATGCGCAAAGGCTGATTTTGACACCTGTTGAAAATCCGGGTGTTTCATAGGTGAACACAATGTCACACTTTTCCCCCTTTGGAATCTTAACAGCCATAAAGCCGTAGTCAACCTTTTCAACATCTGCCGCCTTGCCGTTTACAGTTGCGGTAAAACCATCGCTGTAAGGAACGCTGAAAAACAACAGGTTATCGTCACCCTTTTTATTATTGTAAACAGCCCTAAAGCCGTTATCTGTATATTCAAATGAAGTACAACTGTTCAAGGCTCTGAGATTACAAACCTTTTTGTAATCTGAATTACTGTAATCAAACTTTTCCGTAATGCTGTCGTAATCCTCCGGATGCTTGCCGTACAAAAGCTTGTACTTTTCATCGCTGTAGCCCGTAATATCGGAATACTTCTTCATAAGGTCACGGGGAAGAACCATTGCGTAGAGCAAAGCCTCGGACTTGTGTGCGTTCGTCACAAGGTCAAATTCCTCTTCGGCAATGAACTTATCAAAGGTGTATCCCATAGGAATGTAGTATTCGTTGCGGTAAATATCAAAACGGTTCTGCGTTCTGAGATATTTCCAACCCGGCATTCTTGTGTTGCCGTTTTCGTCAACGAATGAATTCAGACTTCCCGATTTTCCGTCGCCACGATAATCAAAAAGATACTTACAACTCAGAAACGGGCGAAGTCCGTATACATCAAGGTCAGGTCTTGACGCAACATCCCTTGTAATTCCGAGTGCATCGTAAAACTGCATTATAGATGTTGAAACAGAACTCTGAAAGCAGTTAATGCTCTGAATCTGCCAGAACATTGCCGTGTTGTCAACACATTCGTAAAAATCACTGCGAACATTGTCAATATCGGCAATTGTGATGCCGTCACGCCTGTTTATGATATCTTCTTTGATGGCATTTGTACTGCTGCTTGAGAAATAGCCTGTGGCGATTATAAAATATGATGTGAAAAGCGAAACGCTCAGGATACCAACAGTGAGCATAACCGTAAATCTCTTTTTGTTTCGTCTGAATTTTTTGATGATGAGAACGAACGCAAGCAGACTTAACAAAGCCATAAGAACATAGAGCCAATAGCGTTCAAATGTTGCCTGAGTGCCGATAACCGTATTTTGAATATCGCCGCTCTCCTCATCCGTATAGCTCACAGGCATAAGACCTATCAGCAGAGTTGCGCCTACCGTAATTCCTGCCGACCAACGAATCGCCCTGTTCCAATCGGTTTTTCTGTTTTCAAACGCCTTGATTGTTGCAAGAACAAGCATAAGCACGCCCATATAGAACCATCTTGCGTAGTAAATTGAGCTGTTCATAAGCTGGAACATACTGTTCAAAACAGGCACACACGCAAACACCGCAAGCACGGCAAGAAGCTTTTTGAGCCAGCTTTTTCGGCAAACCTGAAAATATGCGATAACTCCCGTCATTCCGACAAGCGGCAACCATGCCGCAACAGACGCCCATCTGCAATTTGAGCCGGGTGTGAACACAGGGAACGCAGGCATATCTGCGGGGAAAAACAGGCTTAAAATTATCAGCCAGTATTTTTGCGGTTGACTGTAGGCAAGCGAATCCCAGCCGTTCGGAAGCTCGGCAAGCCTTGGGTTTCCCATTAAGCCGAGCACTGACGGCAGCAGTATGAATGCCGTTGCAAGGAATCCTATGATAACCTCAAGCGCAAGCAAGAGAAAATTTTTAACTTTAAATTTGTAGGTTTTGGTAAGCGTAATCATAAGAAAATAGATGATTACGAACAGAACCTGTCCCACAAAGAAGTAGTAGTTCACAACACAAGCGGAGAATACCGCAAGTGCGAACACCATTCTTTTTCCGTCATAGATGAATGCGTCAAGTGCCGCAAGCAACAGCGGAAACATTATCATCGGTTCATGAAAGTGGAAAAAGAACACATTGTAGATTGAAAATCCCGAAAATGCATACAGCAATCCGCCTACAAGAGCGAAATTCCTGTTAGCCACATATCTTTTCAAATAGAGATATGCAGAAAGTGACGCACAGCCGAATTTTAAAATCAGCAACGGTCCGATAAGATACGGTACAGCCTCACTCGGGAACGGAATTGTCAGCCAAAAGAACGGACTGCCAAGAAGATAAAAGCTGAAGCTTGAGAGCATATCCGTTCCGAGGTCAACATTGTGCATCCAACCCATATCACCGTTTCTTACGGCGTCATGCACAAGCTGATAAAACGGAATTTCCTGAACATTGAAATCACCGTAATAATAGAAAACACCGCCACCCATTATGATAAACGGTAGAAAAAGTGCTGTTGCAGTTATAATTGATATAAGAAACACACGCAAACCAAATAGTTTTTGTGTTGGATATTTTTGCAAAATTCTGCTCGGCATAAAACCCTCCACGGAGCAAAAAGTCTGAAAAAATCTTTTTTTCGATAATTTCTTTACTTTTAAATTATGAATAGTATAATCAGTAATATAAATGTCCTTCACCGTTATTTATTCAAAAGACACCTACATATTCAATTCGGAGCAACGCTCTGCTTTGCTTGCAGAGAACAGAGGACACTCGCATTTAGATTACATTATAACATAATGCGATACAAATTGCACTAATTTTTAGCAAAAAACAGGAGAAACTACCTATGAATATTTCACATTTTTACGCAATGCTTTCAAGAATGAGGTACATCAACCGTTGGGGACTTATGAACAACACACGCTGTGAAAACCTCAGCGAACACAGTCTTGATGTTGCAGTGATTGCACATTGCCTTGTTTTGATTCACAACAAGCGTTTCGGCGGTAATCTCAATGCCGAAAGAGCCGCATTGCTCGCACTTTTTCACGATGCAACCGAAATCATAACGGGCGATATGCCGACTCCCGTAAAATACTTCAACCCCGAAATCAAAAATGCCTATAAGGAGATTGAAACAACGGCAGGCAACAGGCTTGTGTCGATGCTTCCGGATGATTTTAAGGACGACATGGATAAAATCATCAAAATGAACGGTGCAGGTGACGATGAACTTAAAAAATATGTTAAAGCGGCGGACAAGTTTTCCGCACTCATAAAATGTATTGAAGAAATAAAAATGGGCAACAGCGAGTTTTCAAAGGCAAAAGAGGCAACCGAAAATTCAATTCACAACATGAATATGCCCGAAAACGAGGTATTTGAAAAAGAGTTCCTTCCGTCCTTCTATTTGTCACTTGATGAACAGGATTGACAGTTACCGACAAAAAAATCAATATTTTCAGTCAGATTTTTCGCTAAAACTTTACGAAAAGGCAGATTTTAATTCTAATTTAGCATTAAAAGAAATTCTCATATGGTATAATAAACTATACTTATGTATTGTGTGCTTTTTACCCGATTGGAGGAGTAATATGCCAAATTACGAAAAAAGCAGTCAAAAAAGCAATTTTATTGACATAAGCTCAAATAAGCAGGTCAAAAAATTATATAATAAAAAAGGCAGACTTAAAAGAATCCTTTGTCTTGTGTTTTCAATAATCTTCCTGTTGGGCGGCGGCGGAATGCTCTACTACTATTCGTTCCTTGACACTCTCAACTTCAAGGATCTTGATGACACAAACAACAACAACACAGCAGCTACCAACTCATCGGTTGCCCCGCTTGAGGGCGACACAACAAACCTTTCGCTTTCAGAGGGAGAGCTTCTGCAGAACTCCAAGGAGCTTAATGTTATGCTCTTTGGCGAAGACAATTCAAACGACGATAAATACGGCAGAAGTGATACAATGATCATGATGACCATTGATAACAACCACAAAAAGCTTAAACTGACATCATTCCAGCGTGACACCTATGTTTATATTCCGGGTTACGGATATGACAAGCTCAACGCATCTTATAACTACGGCGGAGCAAAGCTTTCAATTCAGACAATTGAGGCAAACTTCGGCATCAAGGTTGACCGTTATGCGGTTGTTGACTTTGACAGCTTTAAGAAGATTATCGACACCCTCGGCGGTGTTGATATGGAAGTTACTCAGGACGAAATTGACTACATCAACTATCAGATGTACAAGAACAATCAGGCTGACACAAGAACAACTATCACAGACGCACCCGGTACTGTTCATCTCAACGGTCAGGAGGCTCTTTGGTATGCTCGAAACAGAGGTCTTAAAAAGGGCGAGGACGGCAACGAAATCGGTCTTGACGGTGACGACTGGGACAGAACCTCAAGACAGAGAAAGCTTCTTGAAACTTTGTTTACAAGTATGAAGAGTGCGGACCTCGGTCAGATTGTTTCAATTGTAAGCTCTGTCGGTCCCCTTGTAACAACAAACCTCAAGAAGGACGAAATCACAGCACTTGTTTCTCACGCTCTCACATATCTTTCCTATGATGTAGAGCAGTATTATGTTCCTGAAGAAGGTCTTTGGTACTATGATGATAAAACCGAAACATGGAACGGTGCAATCACATCAACAATCAAAATTTCAGACCTTGAAGAACAGAGAAAGAAGTTCGCAAGCTTCGTTTTTGAAGAATTGTTCACAGGCGGCACTTCTTCAAAAGAAACAACCTCCGCATCAAATTAAATATTGAACAAAATGCAGACAGCCAATTATCGGCTGTCTGTTTTTTACGGCGAGCCGCCGTACCCTATTCGTGAAGATAGTTTGTTTAATTACAAAACATATTACACCCGAGCGTATCATTGCGGTTATTCGCTCTAAATTAGGGCGAGCCGCCGTTCCCTATTCGTGAAGAAAGTTTGCGATATTAAAACATATCATGCCCGAGCGTAGAATTGTTATTATTCGCACGATTCAACAACCGCATTGCACATAAAACAAAAATGCATCAGAACCTTACTTGGAATCTGATGCATTTTATTTGTTTTATTATTATTCTATTTTCGTATAATAAATACTCAAAAACAGCTGATAAAATTCTGCCTCGCTGACATTGAATTCTGCGTACTTTGAACCCATTGTAACCTGACCGGGGACTGAAACCATATCAATTCCGTTCATACCGCCAAGCACAGCCTGCTGAGCAAGATATGACACCTTTGACGGGTTAAGATTTGTACATGAATACGGAGCGGACGCATTGAACAAATCGATTGGCGTGGTTAAATCTTCCTTTGTCTGCTGAAGAACCGTATTCATAAAAGACTGAATGTAAACCTTCTGTCTTTGCATACGCATATTGTTTGAATCGGTCTTGCTTGTATCACGGGTTCTGACAAAGCTTTCAGCCTGCTGTCCGACAAGGTGATAGCTTTCTCCCTCAACAAACTCCCCGATTGTTTCGGGTGACACAACATCAACTCCGCCAACGCTGTCGTTGAGAGCAGAAATGCCGTCAAGGTCAAGCGAAAAGTATGTATTAATCGGAATGTTATAGAACAGCCTCTGAACTGAATTTACCGTATTTTCACAGCTTGATTCCTTACCGTCACCGTATGAATACGAAAGACAAATCTGCTGTTTTTCCGTGCCGGCATATGCACCGCCTGCTGAATACATTGTGACATCAACCATCGAATCTCTCGAAATGTTGAAGAGCGTTATTTTACCGTTTGAAGTGTCGATTGACACAAGCATAAGCACATCCGCCTGACCGCCGCTCGCCTTGACTTTGCTGTTATTATTTTCGTCAAGGTTGCGCTTGTCAACACCGATACACAGAACATTCGTCACCTTTTCGTTGAACTGATATGTTTCACCGTTGTATACGACATACTTACCGTTTTCCTCGGTTTCAATGCCCTGTGGGGCGGTAACATGAATATCCGTATTAAACAGCTCGTTTCCGCCCTGATAAATCAAATACGCAACCGTGCCTACGGTGAGTATAATTAAACCAAGTAATGTGCAGCCGATTGACAAAAGCACCTTTTTCCAGGTTTTCATCTTTCGATGCTTTGAATGGTGATGATGCGACTTTGATCTATGCTTTTTATAGTGATTTGTGGTGTTACTCTTCACGACAATGCTGTCGGAATCAACACCGTACACATCTGTATATACTTTTTTCTTTTTCTTTATTAACTTGCTGTCCTTGAAAATATAACCTTCTATATCCAACCTTGAAGGATTGCTTACATGCTCCTTACTGTTCTTTTCTCTTTTCGATTCAAGAATTTCCGGTGTATTCGGATCAAGCTTGTTTTCTATATTTTCAGTTGTTGCCTCAGCCGAACTTTCATTTTGTCGGTTCATCTTTCTTCAGCACTCCCTGCACAAGATATCTTCCGTCACCGCTGTTTAAGCATGTGCTTAAAACAAGAATTTTATCATCGGTAGTAAGCTCCGTATTTCTCTTGTTCACAGAAACAGAATGTGGGTTTTTAATCATATTGAGATAATCCGAAAATACATTATCATCGGAAAAATCAAACGAATTCATAATGTGTCGGTTATCATATTCAAAAGCTGACACAATTTCGTATGTAAGCTTTCTGTCGGGAGTGTAAACATAGATGTACCTGTTCTTGTTAAAGAAATCGGCATCATAAAAGCGATGGAGCGTTGCAAACATTGAGCCGTTTGCCATATTATGACCGTAAAGCACAGTAACTCTGTCGGAATAATCACGCTTGTTGCACATCTGCGAATAGATACTGCCCGAAAAGCTGTAATTCTTATAAATATCGTGGTCAAGATATAAGTTATCGTCAAGATGACTTTGCAAAACAGGATAATTTACATTTGTATTCGGAATGTAAATCCACGAATAAATGTCGCTGTTCTGCTGTTGAAGCGACTTGAAATCAATCGGATTTTCGATCTTTTTCACATTGATTGACGGTGAAGTCACTTCTGTTGCAGAGGTTGTACCGTTTTCAATGCCTGACGCATACGAGCCTGCGATGTTATCAAGACTTTTTCGTTCGTTATTTTCATTTAAGTTTTTAACGACTATGTACGCAAGTGTGCCGATAATTGCAGCCACAAGCAAAATAATCAAAGCTATAAGAAATTTGTTTCTTTTTCTGCTCATATCAAAAACTCCCAATCGGTTATATTGTATCATTTTTGTGTCAGTATGTCAATTAATCATTGCCTGTTAGTAAAATTTTATTACAATTTACAAACTACTGCATCTGCAATACAAAACCTGATTATTCAAACATCTAATGAATAAAAAAGAGACTTCCTTATGAGAAGTCTCTTGATTTTTAGTTAAGGTTGGATTATTTGCTCTTTACAAGCTTAAATACAGCCGCACCGCAAGCCGCAAGAGAAAGAACTAAAATTGCATACGGTACAACATCGCTTGCGCCTGTCTTTGGTGAAGTTGTTGAATCATCTTTCTTTGCCGTAGCTGTAGCAACAGGACCTGTTGTGCCGCCGCTGCTTGCCTTACGGTAATAAGGAGTACAAACAATGTCACCTGAAATAATAATATTCATATTAGGATCTGTATACTTGCTGTCGGTTCTGAAAGGACCGCCCGAAATTTCCCAGTGATCAAAAACATAACCGTCATAAGGAAGCGGCTCAATAAATACATGCTGTTCGCCCTTTTCGTCAATACCTGTTGTGAACTTATAATCACCGTCACCGCCCTCTGTCGGAATAATTTCAACCTTATATTTGAATGTACTCGGTTCCGGACTTGCGGCAGCAAATGCGGGAACTGCCGACAATAACATCATCATAACTGCAAATAACACAGCAATTGTCTTTTTCATCACATAATCCTCCTAATTCAACCCATTTTAACTTTGGGATATAATACTATTCAAAAATTATACTTAATTATAGCACATATTCATTTATGTGTAAAGTCTAAAGGAACAAAAATATTTTTTCAATACAACCAAAAATATGGGCTGTTTCTTGTTAAAAACGCAAAAAATACAGCTTTTTTACACCGAAAGCTATTGCATATAAACTGCTGAAAATGTATAATAAGGGGGAGTAATTTTAATTACCTTGAAAGGAAAACTATTATGAATATTTCATCAATACAGGAACAGATTCTCAAGTTGAAAAAGGAAAAGGATGTCTGTATTCTTGCCCACAGCTATCAGGCGCATGAAATTCTTGAAATTGCAGATTACACAGGCGACAGCTACAAGCTGAGTGTTGACGCAAGCAAAACCGAAAACAAGAACATTCTTATGTGCGGCGTAAGATTTATGGCTGAAACCTGCAAAATTCTTTCACCTGAAAAAACTGTTTACCTTGCACAGCCTGTTGCCGGCTGCAGTATGGCAGACCAGATGGACAAACAGCTTATTTCTCAGGTTAAGAAAATGTATCCCGATTACACAGTTGTTGCATACATCAATACTACGGCAGAACTCAAAACAATTTGCGATGTATGCGTAACAAGCTCATCGGCTGTTAAAATCGTAAACAATCTTGACAATAAGAACATTCTCTTTATTCCTGACTGCAACCTCGGCGACTATGTTGCAAAGCAGTGTCCCGACAAGAACATCAAGCTTCTCAACGGAGGTTGTCCGATTCATGCCTGCGTAAATGTTGAAGATGTTAAGAAGGCTAAGGAGCTTCATCCGAACGCACTCGTTCTTGTTCATCCCGAATGCACTCCCGAAGTTGTTGCTATGGCTGATTATGTCGGCTCAACATCGGGCATAATGAATTATGCAAAGAAATCCGATGCAAAGGAATTCATTATCGGTACAGAAATCAGCATTGCCGAACATTTGCAGTATGAATGTCCGGACAAGAATTTCTACGGTCTTACATTAAAGCTCATCTGCCCGAATATGAAATCAACAACACTTGTTGATGTTTACAACTGCCTTAACGGCAACGGCGGAGAGAAAATCAAGCTTGACGATCAGACTATCACAGACGCAAGAAAGTGCATTGACGAAATGATCAGACTCGGCTGATAAATTACTTATGAACGCAAATCTGTTCGGGAGGAATAAATGACTAACAAAGCATTGATTGCAATGAGCGGAGGAGTTGACAGCTCGGTTGCCGCATTTCTTACCAAGGATATGGGATATGACGCAACGGGCATTACCCTCAAGCTCTTTGATAACGAAGATATCGGTGAAAAGCGAGAAAAAACCTGTTGTTCTCTTGATGACATTGATGATGCAAGGAGAGTTTGCCTCAAACTCGGCATTCCCTACTATGTCTATAACTTCAAGGACAGCTTTAAGGAAAATGTAATCGACCGCTTTATCAAAGCCTATGAAAACGGTACAACACCGAATCCCTGCATTGACTGCAACCGCTTTATCAAATTTGAAAAGCTCATTCGCCGTGCAGAAGAGCTTGACTTTGACTGCGTTGTCACGGGGCATTACTCAACAATTGAGTATGACAAGGGTGCAGACCGCTATTTGCTGAAAAAATCGGTTGACAGCACAAAAGACCAAAGCTATGTGCTGTACTGTCTTACACAAAGACAGCTTGCAAAAACACTTCTTCCTCTTGGCACATATACAAAGGAAAAGGTGCGTGAAATTGCAAATGAGCTTGGTTTGATAAACGCACGAAAACACGACAGTCAGGACATTTGCTTTGTTCCCGACGGGGACTATGCAAAATTCATTGAACAGTACACGGGCAGAACTTATCCTAACGGTAATTTTGTTGATACCAAAGGTCATATTCTCGGTGAACACAAGGGAATTATCCGTTACACCGTAGGTCAGCGAAAAGGTCTTGGACTTGCACTCCCCCACCCTATGTATGTTAAGGAAAAGAATCTTGACACCAACGAGGTTATTCTCTGCGATAACAACGAGCTTTTCTCAAAGGAGCTTTATGCAACGGACATAAACCTCATCACCTGTGACAAAATCGACAAGCCGATTAAAGTCAAGGCGAGAGTTCGTTACAGCCAGCCCGAAAAGGACGCAATCGTTGAACAGATTGACGATAACACCCTGCACATTGTCTTTGACGAACCTCAAAGAGCAATCTCAAAAGGTCAGGCAGCAGTCCTCTATGACGGTGAATATGTAGTTGGCGGCGGAACGATTATATAAAGTTTTATAATTATGATGATTTTAGAGAGCGTGATTTCACGCTCTCTTTTTAGATTGATAGCATTGCGATTATATTTCAGGCAGGAAAACACAGTTCGCCCCTACAGTTTAACAATGACATTGTTATATTTATAAAGCAAGTTGAATTACAAATATTGTACCGTTACTTGCGGGCGGATGATATCCGCCCATGCTTCAAACCAACATAAAAAGTCGGCAAGACAGTTTAATTTGCGTACTGTCTTGCCGACTTGTGTTTTTACTTATTTACACTTTTTCAAAAAATGATTACCATGTGCCGACATAAGCATGACCCTTTGAGTCATACTGCGACTCTGTATAATAATTGAGCGAAGTGCCGTCAAAACCGATATCAATTGTCTGACTCGAACCGTTTGTGAAAATAATGTAATTAACAGTGTTCGGAACTTCAACCGAGTAAACCTTCTGACCATAGTCATTTGTGTTGAGATATGTCATCGCAACGCCCGGCCATGATTTTGTAGATGTACCGTCTTCAGCCCATGAGTAGCAGTAGAGTGTACCATCCCAGTTGAGTGAATCCGTAAACTTAACTGTATAGGTTGATGACGGAGTGGTTGTAGGCTCTGTAACAGGAGCTGTTGTTGCAGGAACGGTTGTCGGAGCAACTGTCGGCTCTTCTGTTGCCGGCTCGGTAACAGGGGCGGTTGTCGGAGTAACTTCCGACTCATAGTAAGTGCCGACATTTCCGTGACCGTCAAGCTTTGTGACATACATCTGAATGTATGTTGCATCTTTAACGCTTACGATATCATCCTCGGCGTCACATCTTGCGGCCGCGATAAGAGCCTTGTCTGAGAGTGTTATGAGCTTCACAATGTACTTCTGAACCGCTGTTGCGTCAAGTACATTAATCGCACCGTTGAGATTAACATCACCGATAAGGATTTTTTCCGTCGGCTGTGTAACGGGGGCTGTGGTAGGAGTTACCGTTGAAGGAGCAGTTGAAGGACGCTCCGATGATGTGTAAAGATAAACAACATTGATAATACCCGATGAAAGGTTGCCTGACGCATTTACGGGAGCAATAACATCTGTTCTGCCCGAAAGCGGAGAAGTTTTGTATGTATCGTCGGAAGAAACCTTTGACTGAATTAAAATTTCATCATCGGCAATCTTTTCACCTGTTGCAGCGTCAATGTGGCTTGTAATAACCTTGCTGCTAAAGCTGAGTTTCTTATTCTGAACCCATGCCTCGCCCGAAACAAGGTAGCCTGTCTCGTTTGCACCCGGCTCCTGCTGTGAGTTTGTGTGGAACATTACATATGAGCTTGGTGCAGGAATTGTGCATTTGAGCCATCCGTTGCCCTCACTTGTCATAACAGTTGCGTTGTTCCACTTGCCGTTAGGCTCTTCGCCGCCGTCTGTGTAAGCATAGCAACGAACATTTGACCAGTTGTTTGAGTTATAGTAGTGAACAACCGAACTTGTGCTGTCAAGTGCCTTATAAACAAAGTTAATGGTTGTGTTCGTACCGTTAAATGTACCTGTCGTGTTGGCAGGATACTTGTCTGTGTCAAGCTGATAGCCCTGAATTGATGTGAACGGAACGCTGTAGCTGTCGCCTTCACGATACTTTGTTGAAACGGTATCCTTAATTGACTCACCGTTTTCGTCAACATAATTTACCGTAACATAGCCTGAACGAATACCGCTGGAGCTGTAAACATAAGTTACATTGTAATTCTTTCCGCCTGTAACAGTACCCGAAGTTACACCCTGAGTATCCTTAAGAGTATAGTCATAAAGGATGGTTGTGTCGGGGTAAGTACGGTATGTTGTACCGTCTGCATATTTTGCTGTTGATGTTTTGAGAACATTTCCGCTGTCATCAATATGTTTGATTGTTACCGTACCGAATGTTTTTTCACTAACCTTAAGGTTGTTGAATGTTGAACTCTGAACAAGCACACAGGCGCTGTTTGCGGGAACTGTATATGTGTTGCCCGAAACTGTGCCAAGACTTTTAAGACCTGCCGTCGTACCGTCTGCAACTACTGTCCAGCCGCTGCCGTCAAGTGTAATCGGCCAATCATTTGTTGAACTTGCGTTTACAAGAACACAAACCTTGCCCCACTCGTTTGACTTGTTGTTTGAATATGTGTAAGCAACAACATCACCGTGTGTTGACTGGAATGAAGGAGTGTTGAAGGTTGAACTCTTCATCGGAGAATAGTTTTCTCTGATTTCAAGAAGTCCCTTGTAATAAGCGGCAACATCCGAGTAGGTCTTTACTCTTGACCAATCAATCTCATTTATTGCGTCGCTTGATTTGTAACTATTTGTATCACCCTGTTTTGTACGGCAAAATTCCGAGCCTGCCGTCATAAACGGGATACCCTGTGAAGTAAGGAGAAGTCCCATTACTTTCTTAACCTGTCCCCTGAGTGATGAAGATGTTGAATTCCAGCTTGATGAGCCGTTACTTTTTACAATTTTATCCCAGAGGATAAGGTTATCGTGAGCGTCGGCATAAGCAATTGTCTGTGAAGGAGCCTGAGCCGAAAAGCCCTTGCCGGTTACACCGTTTGCAACCGTTCCGGCCTTATCGGTGTTGCCCTGAACAAATCCCTTATCGGAACCGTCTGTGCTTCCCTTAATTGCATCACGGTAGCTGTCGCAGAACATACCTACTCTTGAATTGAGTGAACCTGCCTTTGACTGCGAGCAACCGTCGGAAATTGCAACTGAACCGCCTGTCCACGGTTCACCGTACATGAGAATCTTTTTGCCCGAACCGTCTGAATAAAGTCCGTCAAGAGCAGAACGGATATCGTTCATTGTTGTGATATCGTGAATACCCATAAGGTCAAAACGGAAACCGTCAATGTGATATTCCTCCGCCCAATACTTTACGGATTCAATCATATACTTTCTGTACATCAGCTTATCTGACGCAGTTTCGTTACCGCAGCCTGAACCGTTTGAATATGCTGATGATGAATGCATTCTGTAGTAGTAACCCGGAACAGTTCTGTTAAAGCAGGAATCGTTTGAGAATGTGTGGTTGTAAACAACATCCATTACAACTGAAATTCCTCTGTCATGGAGAGCCTGAATCATCTGCTTGAACTCAGTGATTCTTGTGTTGCCGTCATATGGGTTTGTTGAATATGAACCCTCGGGAGCGTTATAGTTCACCGGATCATAACCCCAGTTACGGTTTGAAGAAGAACTTGCAACATCTTCCTTTACCGAACCGTAATCATAAACAGGCATAAGCTGAACGCAGTTAATGCCCTGCTCAACAAGGTAGTCAATGCCTGTTGAAACGGCTGATGAACTTGTGTCTGAATTAAGGGTTGTGCCGCCCTCGGCAAATGCAAGGTACTTACCCTTGTTATCCTCACTCACACCCGAGTTTTTGGAAACTGAAAAATCTCGCACATGAACTTCCCATACAGCCGCCTCGGATGCGCTGTTAAAGAGAACATGCTTATCGTCCGACCAACCGCTCGGATCGGTTGAGTCAAGGTCAACAACCATTGTACGGTTGCCGTTTACACCGACAGCCTGTGAGTAAACATCCTGTGTTTCCTTGGTTGTGCCGTTTACTGTTACAAGATATGTGTAATATTTGTTTTTGTAATCACCGCTCAGATTAAGTGACCAAACACCTGTTGAGCTGTCTTTTTTCATATCATAGGTGCCGATTGCCGAAGCGCCCGCCTCGTTGTCAGAACCTGTTGTGTAGAGCTTGAGCTTTACGGATGACGCATCAGGTGACCAGGTTTTCCATGTTGTGGAAGTTTTGCTGTACACTGAACCGAGTCCCGATTCGTTATACGCTTTGCTTGCATAGCTTTCAAGATAATTTGCATTGTAATAATTGCCTGCTGAAACCGATTCATCGCTTGTTACTGCCGCATTTGAGGCAAAGGCCGACATACCTGCAATCATGGACAGAGAAAGAAGAATCGATAATGGTTTGCGTAATCTCATATTTTCACTCCTAAATATTATTTCGCACAAAGTACCGTACGATAACTATATTTTAACATTTATAAATGCCGTATTTTTCCTATTGAGAACTAAAAAAGCATCCTAAAGCCAAACTTTAAGAACGCTTTTTATACATTATGCACAAATAAAGACTGACGCAAAGCAATAATTAACTATTATTATTGCAATATTTCAGCAATTAACTGTCGCCGATATGTTATTTGCCGTTTGCCGAAAAATCTGACTGCACTGAAATTATATACCATATGTAATACTTTGTTACATATTATTAAGATTTTATCGAACTAAAGTTTTTATTGTTATATAATTCTTTAACTGTGGTTTACATTCATTTGTCATTATGTACAATTTATTACTGATACATCACTATTTGTTTACAATTCAACAATATTTTTGTAATAATATTGACAATATCGCAACATAATAGTATTATTATCTTGTGGCCGGTTGTCATCCGGAGGGAAAAAATGATAACCTACAAATTGAATCATACACCCGAAGACGGATTTAACACCTTTGGGATAAGCGCATTTTGCGGCAAAAAGCTTATAAAATCCGTGTCGGGAATCAGCGAAAGCTTTCGTGAAATGACGGAGCTTGTCGAAATGTGCAACGAACTTGAGCTTGAACTCTGCCAGCTTGACGACATCATCGAAGATTATCTTACTGATTTCACACTTTAATTTGCAAAGACTTTAACTTTTGTCATAATCGTGGTACAATAGTTTTTAATGTTCTATCAGACATTATATATCAGACAATAAGGTGATATCATGATTTGCAATTTATGTCCGAGAAAATGCGGTGCTGTTCGTACTGCCCACAGCGGAAACGGATTTTGTAAAATGGGAGAACTGCCCGTTGTTGCAAGAGTTGCTCCGCACTATGGCGAAGAACCGTGCATAAGCGGCACAAAGGGCAGCGGAACTGTTTTCTTTTCAGGCTGTACAATGAGATGCGTGTACTGCCAGAACTACGAAATTTCAAACGAGAACGGCGGAAGAACAATCACTCCCGAAAGACTTGCCGAATGTTACAAAGAACTTGAGGACAAGGGAGTGCATAACATCAACCTTGTAACTGCTGACCATTTTGCACACGCTGTTGTTAAAAGTCTTGAAATTTACAAACCGAGAATTCCGATTGTATATAACTGCAGCGGATACACAAGTCCGAAAACTCTCAGTATGCTTGACGGACTTGTTGACATTTATCTTCCCGACTTTAAATATGCAGATGATTTTCTTGCGGTAAAATACTCTTCCGCACCGAATTATGTCAACACGGCTGTTGCCGCAATTCACGAAATGACTTTTCAGGTTGGTCTGCCTCAGTTTGACGATGACGGCATTATGAAAAAGGGCGTTATCGTAAGGCATCTGATTTTGCCTGCCCACACAAAGAACAGTCTTGAAGTGCTTGACATTGTAAAACGCAGATTTGGCGATCAGGTTTTGTTAAGTCTTATGTGTCAGTACATTCCTATGGGTAAGGTCAGCGACAGGGAGTTTTCACGAATTAACCGTAAAATCACACGCAGAGAATATGACAAGGTAAAGCTTGAAATGATGCGACTGGGAATTGACGGCTTTACACAGGAGCTTTCTTCCGCAGATGAAAGCTATGTCCCCGAATGGGATTTTGAAGGATGATTTTGTCAGTTCGGTCATCTGAATTCCTCTTCATTTTTCAATTGGTATTGTTTACTTAGTATTATTCTCTTAGTCTTTTTCTATGGGTATTATTAGGCTTCAAATTCTGAAGTAGTCCCCTTCAAAATCTGAAGGGGACGGGTTCAAATTCTGAAGGGGGCAGGTGCAAATTTTGAAGGGTATGAGTTCAAAGTCTGCACCCCTAAAATACGAATTTTTACATTCGATTTTACCGCCCGTTAAAAACAATTAAATTAACATAAAAACGGAGAGCGTCTTGCCCTCCGTTTAATTTTTATTAAAATATTTTACTGCTTTTCAACCGTTTGTGACGGCTTTACATACAGGGTTTTGTTGTTGACATAAATCACCATACCCGGTTTTGAGCCGTTTGGCTTTGACACATAGCGAACAAGTGTGCAGTCAACGGGAACCTGACTGCTGTTTCTCGCCTTACTGTGATATGCCGCAAGCCGTGCCGCCTCATAGATTGCCGTGTCGGAAATCTCTTTGCCGTCCGAAACAACAATTACATGAGAACCGTGAATGTCCTTTGTGTGCAGCCACATATCGTTCTTTGAAGCTGTTTTCAAAGTCAGCTTATCATTCTGTCGGTTGTTTCTTCCTACAAGGATTTTAAAACCGTCACTTGATTCAAATTCGAGCGGCGGCAAAGTTGTCTGACGGGGCTTTTTGCCCTTTTGAACCTTGAGATAGCCCTGCTCGGTAAGTTCCTCACGAATTTGCGCAAGGTCTTTTTCATTCTCCGCACGGTCAACCGTATCGAGAACCGAGTTAATATAATCAAGCTCTTCCCTGCCCTTTTCAAGCTGTTCTTTGAGCATAATTTCGGCATTTTTAGCCTTGCGGTAATCCTTGTAATACTTCTGAGCATTTGCCGAAGGTGAGATTGCCGGATTAAGCTTTATGCGTAAAATTGCGTTGTTCTCATCGTAAAAGTTTTCAACATCAACATACTCCGCACCACGCTCAATGCGATAGATATTTGCCTGTAAAAGGTCACCGCATATGCGAAGATGCTCACGGTCTGCACAGCGTTCAAGCTCACTCTTCTGCTTTGCAATTTTTCGTGCAAGCCTTTCAAGTGTGTTGTTCAAAAGCTTTGTAAGGCTTTGTGATTTCACCCTCATTCTGTCACGACTGTCACGAGCCTCATAGAATCCGTCAAGCAAATCGGAGAAGCTTTCCTTACTCTCAACCTTTGCAAAATCGCCGTACTGCTCAACATTCATAAAGCAGAAGTCCATAGGCTTGCCGTCCTCACGATAAACCACAACAGGCTTGCCCGAACAATCGTTGCAAACGCTTTTCAGCTTTTCAATTTCAACTGCGAGTCGGTCAAAAAGCACACCCTCAATTCTGTTTGTTGCGCCCTCCATAACCTTGTATTCAATCTCACGGCATACAATCGGAGAAACGCCCTCAATTGTCCTTAACAGCGCCTTGTTAAGCGGCATTTCCGTGTCAAGATTTTTTACGGCTGTACACACATCAAGCACCGAACATTTAAGCAGATTCAGCTTGTTCTGCGATTCGGGAAGTTCGTATTTTATATTCGGCAGTACAAGTCTTTTACTGCTCATTGTAAGATCTACACGCTTGAGTGAATCGATGATGACGCCGTTTGAATCGACAATAATTATGTTGCTGTACATACCCATAATTTCGCATACAACAGTTATCATCACAGTATCGCCGAGTTCGTTCACGCACTCGAAATCGAGCATAAGAACACGGTCGCAACCGTTCTGGCGAAGTCCCACAAGCTTTCCGCCGCCGATTCTTTTTCGCAAAAGCATACAGAACATCGGAGGTTGTGCAGGATTTTCGGGTGTTGAGGAACAAAAGTTCACTCTCGGCGAATTTGCTCGTGCAGAAAGCAACAGCTTTTTGTTGCCGGAAAATGTTCTCAGCCCGAACACAAGCTCCTCTCTGTTCGGCTGATAAATCTGCGACACCCTTGCACCGAGAGCCTCTTTTTCTATTTCACTTTTAATATGTCTTAAAAAAATTCCGTCAAGCGCCATAGTAACTCCGTAAATTATTTGTGATATTTACCGTTTGATGAAATCTCAAACGCACGGTAAATCTGTTCGCTTAAAATCATTCTTGCCATTTGGTGAGGAAAGGTCATTCTGCTCATTGAAAGACGGACATCTGCCCGTTTTTTAACCGATTCGTCAAGCCCGTAGCTGCCGCCGATAATAAAATCAACGGTGCTTTTTCCGCTTACAGACGCATTGTCAATCAGCTTTGAAAGCTCCTCACTCGACATAGACTTTCCCTCAATACACATTGCAACAACATAATCCGAAGGCGAAATTTTCTGCATGATTCGTTTTCCCTCAGAGAAAATAACCTCATCAATCTGCGACCTATTCGGTATGTTGCTCTTAATGCGTTCTTCCGAAAGCTCAAAAATATTGAATTTACAAAATGCGGTCAAGCGTTTTGCATACTCTGCAATTGCGTCGGTAAAATATTTTTCCTTGATTTTGCCGATACAAATTATGTTAATCTTAATCATATTCCTCTTGTTTGTTTAAGGTTAAAAGATGATGGCTTTTGTTGTGCTTACACTCGGAGCAACATCAAGCGAATAATCGCTTTTGTACTTCATTCCGTTTGATGTGAGCAGGTCTACGGATGTTGACATTGCAAGCGGAACGGTATTATTTTCTTCGCTGAGATGGCCGAGCATAAGTCTTAAAGTTCCCTTTTCAACAAGGTTAACAAGTTCTTTTGCACAAGCCTCATTTGAAAGATGTCCTCTGTTTGAAAGGATTCTCTGCTTTAGCGGATAAGGATAAAATCCGTTTTTGAGCATATTGATATCGTGATTTGACTCAAGCACAACAAAGTCGCTCTGCTCCGCGGCAGTTCTGACATCGGGCAACATAACGCCCATATCGGTTGCTATAAGTGCGGATTTTCCGTCGGGAGCAGTAACACGGTAACAACAGCTTTCCGCCGCATCGTGGGGGGTGTCAATTCGCTGAACACGCATATTGCCGATTACAACCTCGTCAGTTATAACATCTGCATCTGTGTTTGGATCAAGCTTATTACCTGCCCTCAAAGCATTGAGCGTACCAAGACTTGAATACACCTTAAAGCCGTAACGCTTTGCAAGCACACGCAACGCACTGCAATGGTCAGTGTGTTCGTGAGTTATAAAAACCGCCCCGATACTGCCCATATCAAGTCCGTTTGCAAGCATGGCATTTTCAATCTGCTTGCATGAACGACCTGCGTCAATCAGTACGCCTTCGCTTGCCGAACCTATGTAGTAGCTGTTACCCTTACTTCCGCTGAACAGCGGTACTGCTCTTGCCAAAACAATCAATCCTTATCTTTAGTATAACGAATATGATAACACAAATTTTAAAATTTGTAAATTATCTCACAAAAAAGCCGTTCTCACAAAGAAAACGGCTTTGATTTCTAATTAAATTTTAGTCAGGCACCAAGCTCTTGCTCGTTGTCTCCTGTAAAATACACCTTTTTGATATCTGCACCAAGTCCTCTGAACTTTTCAACAACATCTTCATATCCACGCTCAATGAACTGAATATTAGAAATCTCTGTTGTACCGTTAATTTCAAGAGCGGCAATAATCATAGCCGCACCTGCACGAAGGTCGGTTGCCTTAACGGGAGCCGCTGTGAGCGGAACACCGCCCTCAATGATTGCAAGTCTGCCCTCAACAGAAATCTGCGCACCCATTCTGATAAGCTCGCTGACATACTGATAGCGATTATCCCAAACATTCTCGTTGATGATGCTTGTTCCGGGAACGCTCATAAGCAATGCGGCAAACTGCGGCTGACAGTCTGTCGGGAAGCCGGGATGCGGCATTGTCTTGATGTTACAGCGCTTTAGCGGAGCAGATGACGCATCGACCTTGAGAGCCTCATCATATTCCGTAATCTTAACACCCATCTCACGCAGCTTTGCGCTGATTGATTCAAGATGCTTCGGTGTAATATTCTTTACCGTAATACAACCTCTTGTTGCGGCGGCGGCACACATATATGTTCCTGCCTCAATCTGGTCGGGAATAATCGAATAAGTAATGCCGTGAAGATACTCAACGCCACGGATTTTGATAACATCCGTACCTGCACCTCTGACATCCGCACCCATTGAATTAAGGAAGTTCGCAAGGTCAACAATATGCGGTTCTCTTGCGGCATTTTCAATAATGGTCTGTCCCTTTGCCTTTGATGCGGCAAGCATAATGTTCATTGTTGCACCAACGGACACAACATCAAGGTACACATGTGTACCGACAAGGCTGTCGCATTCTGCCTCTATAATCGCACCGTCAACAAGCTGAGTTGTCGCACCGAGAGCCTCAAAGCCTTTAAGATGCTGGTCAATCGGACGCACGCCAAAGTTACAGCCGCCCGGAAGAGCCACCTTAGCCTTGCCGTACTTGCCCAAAAGTGCGCCGAGGAGATAATATGACGCTCTCATACCTCTTACAAGGTCGGTCACAGCATTGCATGTGCGGATTTTTGTAGGATCAATATATAAGGACGAACGGTTGATTCGTCTTACATTAGCACCCATCTGCTGAAGAATTCTGCTGATAAGTGATACATCGCTGATGTTAGGAATATTTTCAATCTGGCACGGTTCATCACAAAGAATAACTGCCGGAATAATTGCAACGGCTGCATTTTTCGCACCGCTGATTGTCACTTCACCCGATAATGGCTTTCCGCCGGTAACTACGAACTTCTCCAATTGTTACACCCCAATTAATGTGTAGAAGATACTTTTAACTAAATAAGCTAAATATCTGAAAATGTATATCTATATAGTGTATAAGTAAAAATCAAAAATTATACGAATCTAAAAATTCATAATGAGAACTAATTTGTTACATTTTATTAAAAACGAACCAACTCGGTTACGCAGATGTAATTTAACAATTCTCTTACAGAAAATGATACTACAAAATTGTAGTAAAGTCAACGGAATAATAAAACTGTAATCTATTTTTGGGCAAGTTGTACTCAAATTATTAATTTGTTGCTTTTTTTTGTTTTTAATATAACCAACCATGCTTTTTAAAACCGTTTTTTCCTAAAAAGAAGTAATTAATTAAAGCAATTTTTTGTAAAATAATTACAAATTGAAACAGTTATTATATTTTCCTAATTGAAAATTTGCAGGCAAATCTATCGTATATATTTATTCTTTGCAAATCAAACGAATAAAACAAAAATATCTAAAGGTAAATTTTTTTAAAAATCACAGACAAAATGATTATTATGCCGAAAAAAAGACTTTACTGCCACTTGCATTGAATTTAAAACTTTTATCAATTATGATTGAAACAGAATCAGTCGGCAAGTGTCCTTTTACAATATAATAACGACAAAATTAAGGCATTGCGGCAAATTTTTAATTAACGGGGGATTCAGAATGAGCGAAACAGCAAAAGAACCGAAAAAAATAAGTAAAAGAAGCAGTGAAGAAAAAATTGAAATTATTGTTGCGATTTTTCTCGGAATAACCGCACTCGCCACAGCATGGGCATCGTGGATAGGTTCACTTCACGGCGGAAATCATGCGACTAACTACACAAAAAGCAACAACCTCTCATCAGAGGGCAACTCGATGTGGAATGAGGCTTCTCAAAATCTTATGCAGGATATGATCACATGGAATGACATCAATGAGGCAAACCTTAATTACCAATATGCGGAATCTAAAAACGATAAAGCGGAAATGGAAAAATATCAGTACCAAATTGATCAGCTTATGAGTGATAACTGTACAGAAGAATTTCTTGAGGCAATTAATTGGGCAATGGATCAAAAGGAAAATGTAACTCCGTTTATGAAGGACGGTTACACCGAAAGTTATTTTGCAGAGGCACAAGCTACAATTGAAGAGTCGGACAAACTTCTTGAACAAGGTAAGAAAGATAACGCAAACGGTGACGCATTCGGTCTTGTAAGCGTAATTTACTCGGTTGTACTCTTTATGCTCGGTATCGTAGGCACATTCAAGAATCTTCCGAACAGAAGAATTGTGCTCGGTGTTGCAGTTGCAGGTTTTATTCTTGCCACTATATATATGTTTACAATTCCGATGCCGACAGGATTCAATATTCTCAGTTATTTCGGAATGGCATAAAACAAAATATTCTGTACTCACAGCGGTGAAAGCAAATGCTTTTGCCGCTGTTTTTTTGTAAAAAATCAAAAAAATATTACACTTTTCCCTCTATGTCTATTGACTTTTTAAAAAGGGAATGCTATATTATAATTAACATATGAGCATATCTTCATATGTTCAAGTATAACTTTTAACCTGAGAGAAAATTAAAGGGGACGCCTATGGAAAACAAAGAAAAAACAACCACTCCCGAAATGCCCGACATTGATGTGCTATTTGAGCTTGCAGACCTTTTTAAGGTTTTCGGTGATTCAACCCGACTTCGCATTATGTACACCATTTCGGAAAATGAAATGTCAGTGCTCAACATTGCTGAAGCTCTCAGCATGGAGCAAAGCACAATTTCCCACCAACTGCGTGTGTTAAGGCAGAACAAGCTGGTGCGTGTTCGCCGTGAAGGAAAGCAGATTTATTACAGCCTTGACGATGACCATGTGAAACGAATCATAGAAATGGGACTTGACCATGTTCTTGAATAAGGAGGGAGACATATGAGGTACAAATATCAGCTTGACAATCTCAACTGCGCTCATTGTGCAGGCAAGATTGAGGCTAAAATTGCAGAAACAGACGGCTTTGAGGATGTGAGCTTCAATTTTGCGACAAAACTTCTCAACTTCAAAAGCGAAAAGCAGAATCCTGTTTCCGAAATTCAGGCAATTTGCGACAGCATTGAGAACGGTATAACCGTTGTTGACAAAACTCCGAAAACCAATCTCAAAAAATACACCTACATTTTAGACAATCTCAATTGTGCTCATTGTGCGGGCAAAATTGAGGCTAAAATTGCAGAAACAGACGGCTTTGAGGATGTAAGCTTTAATTTTGCGACAAAACTTCTCAATTTCAAAAGCGAAAAGCAGAATCCTGTTTCCGAAATTCAGGCAATCTGCGACAGCATTGAGGACGGTGTAACCGTTGTTGACAAAACTCCGAAAAATGATATCACAACAAAGGCAGAACCCGAAATCACGAAAAAGAAAATCAACCGTGACACAATCTTCCTTGCAATTTCAATTGTACTTGCTGTAGTGTCCGAAATTCTCCACCTTACACTTGACGGTGTTACGGCTGTTCATTATGTTGTACTCGCAGCGTGTTTTGTTGCAACACTTCTTTCGGGTTACAAGGTATTCATCAAGGGTGCAAAAAACATTCTAAAGCTGAGAATTGACGAAACAACGCTTATGGCTGTTGCGGTAATTGCGGCATTCTGTCTTGGAGATTTTGTTGAGGCGGCAATGGTAACAATCCTCTTTTCTATCGGTGAAATTTTTGAGGATCGAGCAGTTGACGCATCCCGCCGTGACATTGAAAAGCTTGCAAACATTCGTCCCGATACAGCAACAATTATTGTTGACGGTGCGGAACAGGTTGTTCCTGCCGAAAGCGTTGAAATCGGAAGTATCATTGAAGTCAAGCCATACGAAAGAGTTCCGCTTGACGGCATTATTATCAAAGGTAAAACAACTCTCGACACATCTGCTCTCACAGGCGAAAGCCTTCCTGTTGACGCAGGCGAGGGCAGTGAGGTACTCAGCGGCGCAATCAACGGCAGTAACCTTATTGCTGTCAAAACCACAAAGCATTTCGGCGACAGTACCGCAACAAGAATTCTTCAGCTTGTTGAAGATGCCGCCGCTCAAAAGGGCAACAGCGAAAAGCTTATTTCAAGATTTGCCTCTGTTTACACACCGGTTGTTGTACTCATTGCAGCTGCAATCGCGGTAATTCCTCCGCTTTGCGGACTCGGAGCATTCAGCGAATGGCTCTACCGTGCGCTTGTTTGTCTTGTAGCGTCATGTCCGTGTGCTATTGTTATTTCCGTACCTCTCTCCTACTATTCGGGTATCGGTGCGGCATCCGAAGTCGGTGTACTCATCAAGGGCGGAAAATATATTGAGGCTCTTGCAAAAGCAGACACATTCGTATTCGATAAAACAGGCACACTCACAAGCGGCAAGCTCAGCGTAAACAAGGTTAATACTGTCGGTTCATACAGTGCTGACGAAGTTCTTGCTCTTGCCGCTGCAAGCGAAAAATATTCTGCTCATCCGATTGCCTCCGCAATCAGAGAGAAGGCAAACGGTCTTAAACTCCCCGAGCTTTCCGACTACAGCGAAAGTGCCGGTCACGGAACAAGCGCAGTTTATAACGGCAAAACTATTCAGTGCGGCGGTTCAAAGATTCTTTCGGACGAACAGAAGAAGATTGCAAACAAAGACGATTCTGTTTTCGTAATTTATGACGGTCAGCTTATCGGTTCGCTCAATGTCAGCGATACGGTAAGACCTGAGGCAAAAGAGGTTATCTCACAGCTTAAAGCGCTCGGTGTCAAGAACACGGTAATGCTCACGGGCGACAGACAACAGCCTGCCGAAAATGTTAAAAATGAACTCGGACTTTCCGAATGTCACGCAGAGCTTCTCCCTGCTCAAAAGCTTGAACTTTTCAAGGGCTTGAAATCAAAATCCAAGGGTGCTTGCTTTGTAGGCGACGGCATCAATGATGCCCCTGTTCTTTCGGCAAGCGACTGTGGTATCGCAATGGGATTCGGCAGTGAAGCCGCTATTGAAGCGTCAGACGCAGTTCTCGCATCAGGCACACTCAAACAGCTTCCAAAGGCAATTAAAATTGCAAGAAGTGTTATCAACACCGTCAAAGGCAACATCATCTTTGCCCTCTCAATCAAGGCTCTTGTAATTATCCTCGCCGCATTCGGTCTTGCACAAATCTGGATGTCCGTTATCGCCGACACAGGCGTCAGCGTAGTCTGCGTCATCATAGCCGCAAGACTCCTCAAAAAGAAATATTGATTTTTTTTGCAAATCATATCATTTATTATGATAAAGCACCGTGAGCTTTCACAAGTTTCACGGTGCTTTCATTTGCCAAAATTTTTCTAAACATAATCTTATATTATAGTATTTTAAAATCATTGACTTTTATAATTATATAAATTATAATGTTTTTGTCAGTGCTTGTAACTGATAAATAAACTTCGGAGAGATTAATTTGAAAAAGATATTTTTATTATTAGTAACCGCTTTATTTTTACTTTCATTATATGGATGTAACACTTCTTCATCAAGCAATAACCCCACTGAACAAACAACCGTAACGAATACAGATGATTTATCTCTTGATTCAGATATTGAAACAACAGAATTAAATCATGATTTTGAAATTTACAATAACGGCAAAAAGGTGGATACTTTAAATCTTTACGGCTTATTTAAACAAATTGATAACGGCTTCATATATTCAAAAATCAATAAAGACTCTCCAAATGAAATGGAATACTACAGATATTATTTAGATAAAAAAAGCAGTGTAAAACTTGGTTCAATAAAAAACTGGTCTATGCAAATTAATGATAAGGCATATGTAAACAATCACCTTTGTTTTACGGCAAGCACGGGCGACATTACAGACGAAGAAAACAGTACTCTTGAATTTATTGATATCGACCTTAATAAAAACAAAATGACGACTGTATTTTCTGACAAAGGCGGATTTCCATATGACACTGTTACAGGAGCAGACAATCTTGTCATAATCACAAAAGTGCTAGACAACGGTACTTCTTTGGAACTGTATGATACCGAAACTCAAAAATTCAAGCAATTAAAATATTTAGAGTTTGATGATAAAAACAGTATCGGGGAAACTATAAGAAAAGTTTCAATTGACAAAAGTACAAAAACAATCTCTCTTTTGGTTTTGGATTGCATTTCACAGAACGAAGCTTCTTTAAAAATAGAAACTTATGACTATGATATGAATTTTCTCAAAAGCTATGATATTTCCAACATTTCAGATGATTCAAACGAATTAATTCAGGGCGTACAGGTTTTTGATTTTAAAAACAATTATCTATTCTATCAAAATTTCAGCATAACAAGATGTATAGGATATATAGACAGCGATAAGCTGAAAAAATCCGACATATCAGAAGATGTAGATGATACTTTTTCAATAGTATCCGCATCTGAAGATGACAGTGATACAGATTTATTGTATAAGAGGGCGGAATCAAGTTCAGAAAATAACTACATATATCTTTTTGATACAACCAACAAAACAATGAAAGAAACAAAATTTAATATTGAAGAAAAAGGGTACACTATAGGCGGTATATCACGGATAGGAAAAGATAATTTGATGATAATGATGTCCCCTGATAATGCAGACAAAAAAAGTGACCTTAATTCAAGAATATACTTTACAAAACTAAGCGACTTAAATTTTCAGTAAACAGGCGGTAAAAATCAATTAAAATCCATTTTGCAAATTATCTGTCAAAATCCTGCAAAAAATTTAATTTATGGGCAATACTGCTCTTTACTTTTTAAGGTATTTATTGTATAATTAGCGGTAAAGCAAAAAGGTATATTTAATGTTACAAAACACCTTTTGCTCACAATAAAAAGGATAGGAGGGACAAAACATAATGATCAGCGGTGCTGAAATTATGGTAAAATGTTTGGAAGCCGAGGGCGTTGACATAGTCTTTGGTTATCCGGGTGCGGCTATCTGCCCATTTTACGATAAAGTTTACGACTCGAGCATTACCCACATTCTTGTTCGTCAGGAACAGAACGCTGCTCATGCGGCAAGCGGCTATGCAAGATGCAGTAATCGTCCCGGTGTTTGCGTGGCAACTTCCGGTCCCGGTGCAACCAACCTCATCACAGGTATTGCGACCGCCTATACGGACTCTATTCCGATTGTTGCCATTACAGGTCAGGTTCGTTCCGACCTTCTCGGCAGAGATGTCTTTCAGGAAGCTGACATCACGGGAGCTTGTGAACCGTTTGTAAAGCACAGTTATCTCGTCAGCAAAACAGAAGACCTTCCGAGAGTTTTCAAAGAGGCTTTCCATATTGCCTCAACCGGCAGACCCGGTCCTGTACTTATCGACATTCCCGTTGATATTCAGGAAAATGAAATTGAAAGTTTTGAATATCCCGAAAGCGTAAACATTATCGGTTACAAACCGAACACTAAGGGACACGCAATTCAGGTTAAAAAGGCTGTTGAGGCCATCAACGCAAGCAAGCGTCCTGTTATCGTATCAGGCGGCGGCGTGCTGAGTTCGGGTATCAAGCTTAAACTTCAAAAATTTGCAGAAACTACGGGTATCCCCGTTATTTCAACTATGATGGGCATCGGTGTTATGCCCAGCGAGCATGAGCTTTATCTCGGAATGCTCGGCACTCACGGCAAGGCTGTTGCCAACCGTGCTCTTCACGAAGCCGACCTTGTAATCGTATGCGGTGCAAGACTCGGTGACAGAGCTGTTGCGGCTCCCGACCAGATGAGTGAAAACACAAAGGTAATTCACATTGACATTGACCCTGCTGAAATCGGTAAAAATGTTAAAACAGAAATTCCGATTGTAGGCGATATGAAAAATGTCATCAATATGCTGCTTGACAGCATCGGCGATTACAAGGTTACAACAATGTGGAGCGAAACCATAAAGACTTGGAAAAAAGATCTTTACCGTGAGCCTCCCGTTTTTGACGGCTTTGTTGAGCCGAGAACACTTGTCGGCCATCTCAGTGCAATGTTCCGCTCAAAGGCAATTCTTGTTGCCGATGTAGGACAAAATCAAATCTGGTGTGCAAACAACTTCCGTATTCGTGAGGGCAGATTCCTCACAACAGGCGGTATGGGTACAATGGGTTACTCTATTCCCGCTGCAATCGGTGCAAAATTTGCAAGACCCGACCGTGATGTTATTGTAATCTGCGGTGACGGCAGTTTTCAGATGGGGCTTAATGAGCTTGCGACCATTGCAGGCAATCAGCTCGGAATTAAAATCATCATTATGAAAAACGCACGACTCGGAATGGTTCGTGAACTTCAGGACAAACACTACGGCGGCAGACACTCCGCAACAATTCTCAACGGTGATCCCGACTTCTTGAAGATTGCCGATGCTTACGGCATTGACCATGCAGAGGCTCATTCAAACAAGGAAGCCGAAAACATCATCAAGGGTATTGTTGATTTGGAAAAACCGTTCATTCTTGTTTGCGATGTTCACCCCGACACTCCGTCAATTTAATGAGGTGATAAAATGCAGTATACATTATCAATACTTGTTGAAAATCAGGCGGGCGTTCTTTCAAAAATTTCGGGACTTTTCTCTCGCCGAGGTTTTAACATCGACTCACTTGCAGTAGGTGTTACTCAGGACCCGTCGGTTTCCCGAATCACAATCGTTGCAAACGGTGACGAGTACATTGTTGAACAGCTTGAAAAACAGCTCAACAAGCTCATTCCTGTCATCAAGGTAAAAAGGCTTAACGAGGGCGAATTTATCAGCCGTGAGCTTGTATTAATCAAGGTTCACTGCGCCGCCTCAAAAAGAGCCGAAATTGTCAAAACGGTTGAAATTATGCAGGCGAAAATCGTTGATGTATCCCCTTCGTCAGTTACCGTTGAGTACTGCGAATGTGCAAGCCGCATCAACACGCTTGTTGACTTACTCAAGCCTTATGGTATCCGTGAGATTGTAAGAACAGGTACTGTTGCCATTGACAGAGGCACAGCTTCGGTTTCCGTTTAATCTTACAGTTAGCATATATTTTAATTTATATGCCGCGTTTGCGGTAAGGAGGACTTTAATATGAAAGACTACACAAAAAACATGACAGCACCAATCTACTATCAGTCAGATTGTAACCTTGACCTTCTCAAGGGTAAGAAAATTGCTATTATCGGTTACGGCAGCCAGGGTCATGCACACGCTCTCAACCTCAAGGATTCAGGTTGCGATGTAATCATCGGTCTTTACAAAGGCAGCAAGAGCTGGGCAAAGGCTGAGGCACAGGGCTTTAAGGTATATACATCGGCAGAGGCTGCAAAGCAGGCTGACATCATCATGATTCTTATCAACGATGAAAAGCAGGCAGCTCTTTACAAGAACGACATCGAGCCAAACCTCGAAGCAGGCAATATGCTTATGTTCGCTCACGGCTTTAACATTCACTTCGGTTGCATCAAGCCTCCAAAGGATGTTGATGTTACAATGGTAGCTCCTAAGGGACCGGGTCACACAGTTCGTTCAGAGTATCAGGTTGGTAAGGGTGTACCTTGCCTCGTTGCTGTTGAGCAGGATGCTACAGGTCAGGCTAAGGATCTCGCACTTGCATATGCACTCGGTATCGGCGGTGCAAGAGCCGGCGTTCTTGAAACAACATTCAGAACAGAAACAGAAACAGACCTCTTCGGTGAACAGGCTGTTCTTTGCGGCGGTGTTTGCGCACTTATGCAGGCAGGTTTTGAAACACTTTGCGATGCCGGTTATGACCCAAGAAATGCTTACTTTGAGTGTATCCATGAGATGAAGCTCATCGTTGACCTTATCTATCAGTCAGGTTTTGCAGGCATGAGATATTCAATCTCTAACACAGCTGAGTACGGTGACTACATCACAGGTCCAAAGATCATCACAGAGGATACTAAGAAGGCTATGAGAAAGGTTCTTTCTGACATTCAGGACGGTACATTTGCTAAGGACTTCCTCCTTGACATGAGCGATGCCGGTTCACAGGTTCACTTCAAGGCTATGAGAAAGCTCGCTGCCGAAGCTCCTGCCGAAGTATTCGGTAAGGAAGTTAGAAAGCTCTACAGCTGGTCTGACGAAGATAAGCTCATCAACAACTAATGTTTTTTAGTTCGTGAAGTTAGTTTGATATATTCAAACTTCTGTCACCCGAGCATTACATAGTACGAATTTAGGGTAGCTTGATTTTCAAGCTACCCTTTTTGCGAGTACCTCGCTCGTAGTTCGTGTAGGTAGTTTGTGATAATTTACAACTACTTGTTCCCGAGCTTAACATAGTTATAATTTTCAAGCTACCCTTTTTGCGAGTACCTCGCTCGCAGTTCGTGTAGGTAGTTTGTGATAATTTACAACTACTTGTTTCCAAGCGTGACATAGTACAGATTAACGGTTCAGTCAATTTGGCTAAACCGTTTTTGTTGCGCAATAAAAGGGTTCAGCTTTTTACGGCTGAACCCTTTTGCAGTTAAATCTTATCAATTTTGACAATCAATATTTGTCGTAAGAAAAAGCGTTATATGAATCAAGAAGGTTCTGTTTCTTCTGTGTTTCACTATAATTATTCCAAAGTTTTGGATAGCCGTCAACAGAACAGTGAACAAACTGACTGTACATATGTGCATTTACACAATTACCGAGTACACTCACATTTGTGGCATTATATGCCTGTTTTGTTGTTCTTCCGGTATTATTGTAATAATGGTATTCCAATCCCCGACTTTCAAGAGCCAAATGAGCAGAAGAGTATCCACGAACAACCAAAACTGTGCCGTCATAATTCAATGTATAGTTTTCGCGTTCAAGATAACGGTCAACATTTGAGGTTGACAATTCAACGGCATTAATTATATATTTCTTAGCAGATTTGTCATAGAAATAAGTCAGTTGATTCGGGATATAAGTTCTATAATCATCAAATCCGACTAACGAAAACTTTCCGTCCTTAAAGGTATACACCTTTGCATTCAAATAGTATTCCTTATCTCCTGCTTCCTGTACTATAAGCTCGGGAACACCGTCAAAATCGAGATCGGCAAACTGCACACCAGCCAAAGCAACATTTCCTACCTTGAGTTCAGGTAACCATTCCGATTCATGCTTGAGCAGATAATCTATGTATGCATCTCTTGTTTTATCTGTAGTCTTATACTTAAATGTCACACCTGACGGATTATAGATACTTGTAAATTTCTTGCCGTCCTTAGAAACACATCTTACGGTATAAGTGTAGGTCTGTCCTGCTTTTACATTTTTATGAGTGTAATAATTATTTGTTGTATCAGCAAGCTTTTTCCACGAACCTTTTTCTTTTACATAAATACGATACTTTGAATTATCTTCGCAAACATCTGTCCATGAAACTGTAATTCCGCCATGCATTGAGTCAACACGAACAATCTCCGGACATTCATTGCCTAAATTCGCCTTAGAACCTTTTGTATCATAACCGCTCTGAAAAACCTTGCCGTTACTTGAAATGCAACGAACAGTATAAATATACTGACCGTTTACGGAATTATCTTTTATGCTTAGTTCTCTTGATACAAGTCCCATATCAAGATAACTGTTACCCGTTGTATCGGCAAGTTTGTTCCAACCCTCACCGTCTTTGTAGTACACACGGTACTTCTCTGCACCTGCAACCTTGTTCCATGTCAGCTTTACGCCGTCATATGTGACCTCAGTTTTTGAAATTTTCGGTGTGGCAACATATTTTGCGCTCATTCCCACAGGGTCATAACCGCTCAAATACTTTTTAGCGTCGGAACTGATTGCTCTTACAGTGTATGTATAGGTTTTATTCGGCTGTAAATTTTTATGTGTCACAACACCTGTTTTGGTATCGCATACTTTTGTCCAGCCCTTACCTTCTGTTTTGCAGTACAATCTGTAATTTGTATTGTTTTCAGTCTCCCAAATCACCTTAATACCGCCATTTACAACATTGGTTTCAAGTATTTTAGGAGCTTGAATATATCTGATACTTGAGCCTTTTGGGTTAAATCCACTCTCAAAACTCTTTCCGTCATCACTTATACACCTCACGGTATAAGTATAGGTTCCCACATCAACAGATTTATCAACTATAGAATTAGAAGTCGTATCTGATACTCTGAACCAATCTGACGAATTTTTCTGGTAAATTCTATACTTTGATGCACCGCTTACTTTGTTCCATGTAATTTTCACACCGCCGTTTACATTTTCAAGCTTTGAAATTTCGGGGGCGGCAATATATTTTACAGTTGTCCCCTTTGAATCATAACCGCTTGTAAAGCTCTTTCCGTCAGCAGAAATACATCTTACAGTATAGGTGTAATTCCTGCCAGATGAAACATCCTTGTCGATATATGATGTTGAAGTTGTATCGACCATTCGTGTCCAACCTTTACGGCCCTTGTAGTAAACTCTGTATTTAGCCGCACCGTTCACTTTGTTCCATGTAAGCTTTACACCGCCGTAAACGCTTTCGGCTTTTGAAATTTTCGGAGTTGCCAAGCTTGCCCTTGCAACCTGTGCATACTGCACGGGTGTGTTTAGCGGTTCAACCGCATTTGCAGAAACTGCCGAAACCGCAACCGCAGACATCGACATTACCGCCGCCATGGCTATAGGTAAAAACTTTTTCATATCTATCCCTCGCTTTGTAAATATTCTACGCATTATTAAGAACTTTCGCTAAATTTTTATGCAAGTTAATTGTAACATTAAATGATATAAAAAGCAATACATCTTGATAAACTATCACAAATTTTTTAAGCTAAAATAAATAAACCGCTCTCAATAACGAGAACGGCTTTTATAGGGGTTATTTAATTTGTAAATTACTCAAAATGATTTCTGCGTTTTGCAAAAATTACTGCACAACCTGCAAGCATTGCAACAAGAAGAATTACAGCAACGCTGTTCTGTCCTGTTTGAACTGCACCGCTGTTATTCTGTGAATTGCTCAGTGTGTCATTTGTAGCTGTGTCGCTTGTTGAAACAGGCTTAGTTGCCGAAGTTGCGGCAGGTGATGTAGCAGGTTCATCAGGTGTTGCCGTTGATGTTGTCGGAGCTGTTGTATCAGGCTGTGTCGGATTAAGGACAATACTGAAACCAATATCATCTTTCCAATCATCAGCAAAGAATGCCAAGTCATCATTATCAATTATGCCCGCATCAAAAGCTTCTTTTAATGTGTAAATTTGACCGTCAGCATAAATATACAACTGTTGCTCACCTATAAATGTATAGTTTCCGATAACCTCTTTTACAGGACTCTCGGGAATATCAGCACCGGATACATTAAAAGTGAACATTATTCGGTCATCACTTAAATAGATAATTCTCCATATATCAATATCATCTTCCGCCAAATCAGTACAACCTGCATTTTGACACATTTTCAAGGTTAACTGCTTAAGTGTACTTACATCTTTATCAGGAATAATACCAATATTCATTTTTACTAACTCATTGACAATTTTATCATCAATGATTCCGCTCTCATACGCATTTTTAATTGAATAAACACTGTTATTCTTATAGAGCATAACATCGTTTCCGTGTGTATAACTATATGTACAATCACCAAATTTTTCTTCAATTATAACACCAAGTGCAAAGCCGTATTCATGTCTATAATATACTCCGCCGTCACTTGTTCTGCCAACAATATCAATTCTCAAAGTTTCAGGTGATTTGCCGTCAAAACACTCTTCAATAACTTTGTTTTTTATTTCGATAACAAGTGCTGAATCATCGCTTTTCGGAACTATATCCATATGTCCGCAATAGGTCAAACCCTCAAGTGTATCGTCATCAATAACGCCTGAATTATAAGCATCGGGGATCATATAAACCCTGTTGTTTTTGTACAGTGCCACAGGACAATTTTCGAGGTAAGAAACTATGTAATTGCCTGCCTCGGTGTAAACTCTGTTTGCAGAAGTAGCAAAGCTGTCAGAAAAACTGAAATAAACCTCGTCTTCATCGTCCAAAAGAATTTCGACATTCAGATATTCAGGCTTTTCATCACCATAATATGTATCTAACATAGCCTGTTTAATATCTGAAATCAAGTCTGAATCAGAAGCTTCATCAGGTGTAGCCGCAAAAGCTGTTGTTACAACCGAAAAGCACATTACAAATGCTATCAATGCTGTTAAAAATTTTTTCATTTTGATTTCCTCATCTTTTATTTATTCTATCTGTAATAATGGTATACGCAACAGATATTCAATTTACTTCATTATACTGCTAAAATATATGTAATGCAATATAGTTGCTAAAAATTCACATAAAATAATTCTGCTCAAATGAAAATGCCACTTTCATAGCGAAAGTGGCATAAATGTTAATTTTTGTTGTCAAATCAAACTGGGTGAACCATATTTTTCTTGTCAAGCTTGTCGCCGTTGATGCCAACCTTGGCATTTCTTCTCTTTTCAAAGAAGTCGAGAGCAACCTTCGGGAACTGTGCATAAGAAAGAACATCCTCAGGCTGTTCAATCCACTGCTCAATCTCGCCACGGAGCTTATCAAGCTCAGGCTCAAGCTGATCTGCAGGACGACCTTTGATAATCTTCTTGTCACCGATAATCTTCTTCTGAAACTCAGGATCAATCGGCATTGGAGTTGTACCGTACTCACCGGCAACAAGTCCCTTGAACTCGTTTGTGCACATTGAGTAGCGCTTGCCTGTGATTACATTGAATACAGCCTGTGTGCCGACAATCTGTGAGGTCGGAGTAACAAGCGGAGGATAACCTGAATCCTTACGAACACGGGGTACTTCTGCAAGAACTTCGTCAAGCTTGTCTTCTTTACCGGCCTGCTTGAGCTGTGAAAGAAGGTTGGAAAGCATACCGCCGGGAACCTGATAGATAAGAGCGTTAGCGTCTGTTGCGAGCATCTTAGGATCAAGAAGTCCTGACTTGATGTACTTCTCACGGAGAGTCATGAAGTAAGCACGAATGTCAGAGAACTGTTTAAGGTCAAGACCTGTGTCGAACTCTGTGCCTGAAAGAGCGGCAACCATTGACTCTGTAGGTGCGTGTGATGTACCGAGAGCGAGTGGGCTGATTGCTGTGTCAATGCCGTCAGCACCTGCCTCAACGCCCTTTAAAAGACACATTGATGCAAGACCTGATGTGTAGTGGGTGTGGAGCTGAAGCGGAAGCTCCGGAACAGCGGCTTTGATAGCCTTTACAAGGCTTTCGGTTCTTGTCGGAGTAAGAAGAGCAGCCATATCCTTGATACAGATTGAATCTGCACCTGCGTCTGCAATTCTCTTAGCATACTCAACATAGTATTCATCTGTGAATACAGGACCTGTTGTGTAGCTGATAGCAACCTGTGCATGACCGCCCTCTTTGTTAGCGGCCTTGATAGCTGTTTTAAGATTCTTGATGTCGTTAAGAGCATCAAAAATACGGATAATGTCAATACCGTTTGCGATTGAACGCTGAACAAGGTACTCAACGCAGTCATCGGCATAGTGACGATAACCGAGCATATTCTGTCCTCTGAAAAGCATCTGGAGCTTTGTGTTAGGGCAATGCTCTCTGATTGTGCGGAGTCTGTCCCACGGATCTTCGTTTAAGAATCTGAGGCATGAGTCATATGTTGCACCGCCCCAGCATTCGAGTGAGTAATAACCGATTTTATCGAGTTTTTCAAGAACAGGGAGCATTTCCTCTGTTGTCATTCTTGTTGCAATGAGTGACTGATGAGCGTCACGCAGAGCAGTTTCGGTAACTCTGATTTTTTTTGCCATTTTACAGCATCCCTTTCTCCGAATTATTGATTAGTTAAGTGTTACGAGAACCTTACCTGAGTCAACAGACTCACCCTTTGCAACATCAACTGTTGCAACTGTGCCATCCTGCGGAGCCTTAACGGGAGTTTCCATCTTCATAGCCTCGATGAATACGAGGTCATCTCCGGCCTTAACAGCCTGTCCTGCCGAAACAACAACATTAACAACTGTACCGGGCATAGGAGCCTTTACAACAACAGAACCCTGAGCGCCTGCGGGAGCTGCCGGCTTTGCTGCAGGAGCGGGAGCGGCTGCCGGAGCAGGAGCGGCTGCTGCGGGAGCTGAAGAGCCACCGAGTTCTTCAACCTGAACATCATATGCTGTGCCGTTAACTGTAATTCTTAAATTCTTCATTTTTAGTATCCCCTTTTATTTTAACAAGTAATCATTTATCAGATAGTTGAATGCTTCTTTGAAAGTGTTGAAACACGCTTGCCCGAGAGCATATCAAGAGCAGAAATAAGAGTCTGACGGAGCTGAGCTTCTTCAACAATACCGTCAACATAGCCGTTCTGAGCGGCATTGTAAGCAGAAAGATTCTCGTCAGCAAACTTCTGAGCAACCTCAACCTGCTTATCTGTGGCAACATTCATAACTTCGGGAGCCATAATGAATGCGGCAGCCTCAACATTAACAGGTGAAATAACCGCATCGGGAAGTGCGTAAACAACATCTGCATTAGCGCCTGTGCCTGCAAGAGCAACATAGCCTGAACCGATTGCCTTGCCTGTAACAACAGAAATCTTAACTGTTGTTGCCTCAGCATAAGCGGCTGACGCCTTTGTTGCCGACTTGATTGACTCAAAACCCGGGCAGTTTACGAATGTTACAACAGGGAGTGAGAAAGCGTCGCAGAAACGAACAAACTTTGCTACCTTGTTTGCAGACTTGCAACCAAGCTCCTTGCCCTTTGTAACAACAATACCTACAACCTGACCGCCGAGTCTTGCAAAACGAACATTTGCTTCCTTGCCGTAATCATTGAAGAGCTTTACAATGCTGTTGCCGTCAACAGTTCTGCTGACTACACAACCGCAACCGTCCTCTGCAGGAGCTTCTTCAAATGACTGAGGAGCCATTGTGAGGTTATTTGACGGAAGATAAAGGATAAGTTCCTTTGCAGCCTTGATTGCCTTGTCTGCGTCGTCACAAACGATTGAGGCAATACCGTTTTCAGCATTGTAAGCGGCATCGGAATGCTTGCCTGTTACCGAAAGTGAAAGCTGTGCGTCTTTGCTCATGATAACGATGTCTGCGCTTGCGGCGTTAAGAGCGTTTGTTCCGAGGCAAGTGCCGAGAACAACCGAGATCTGCGGTACAACACCGGAAAGTGACGCAGCCGCATTGAGAACATCACCGCAACCTGCGAGAAGCTCTGTACCCTGATTAAGTCTGCCGCCAACGCTGTCATAGAAGCCTACAACAGGAGCGCCTGTCTTGAGTGCAAGACCATACAGCTTTTTAAGCTTGGCAGCCTGTGCCTTACTCATGGCACCGCCGCAAATGTCGCTGTTCTGTGCAAACGCATAAACAGGCATACCTTCTACTGTTCCAAAGCCTGCAACAACCTCGGCAAAACCTTCACCGGATTTTGCAAAGGCATCAATTTCACAAAAGCTGTCTGCATCAAAAAACGCCGTAATTGTCTTATAAGCGGAAGTTGCGGCAATTTCAGCCTTTGCCTGATTGATCTTTTCAATACTCATCTTAAAATCCTCCAATACCATGTATTGAATATGCACGAAAACTGAGCGTGCATACTAATTTTCTACACAATACATTATACTCTATAATCTTCAAAAGTACAAGAAAAACACGCTGTACTATTTCAATTTTGAACACATTTAATAGTTATTACACCAAAACCGTAAATTTATTGTCGAATTAACGAATAGTTTTATTGACCGTTTCGGAAGTATTTTTCAAAAACGGAAAATTAAAGCTGTTTGCCGTTTAAAAACGGGTTTGCAAGCAGTTTTTTAACCTCTTGTTCGGTCAAATCTCTCCAGTCGCCCTGTTTGAGCATACCCATTTTTACTCCGCCGATCTGGGTGCGTTTGAGTCTTGCAACCTCAAGCCCGACAGCCTCGCACATTCTTCTGATTTCACGGTTCTTACCCTCGTGAAGAATCATTTCAAGAACTACTCTGCCCTGCTCCTTGTGAATTACATGGACATATGCAGGAGCGGTTTTCCTGCCGTCAAGCTCAACGCCTGTTTCAAGCTTTACAAGCTGATCCTCGTCAATTGACGGTCGAACGGTTACTCTGTAAATCTTGTAAACATTGTTTTTCGGGTGCATAACCTTGTTTGCAAAGTCACCGTCATTTGTAAAAACAAGCATACCCTCGCTGTCTTTGTCAAGTCTGCCTATCGGATAAACTCGCTCGCCGACATTCTCAACAAGCTGTGCAACACACTTTCTGCCACGCTCATCATTCATTGTGGTAATGAATCCACGGGGCTTGTTGAGCATAATATATCGGTAATTACCACCCTTCGGTACAACAATTCTCTTGCCTCTTACAAACACCTTGTCTGTAGGAAGAACCTTATCGCCGAGAATTGCGGTTTTGCCGTTCACCTTGACATGACCGCCGAGAATAAGCTCCTCGGCCTTTCGCCTTGACGCAATACCGCATTGCGCTATGAATTTCTGAAGTCTTATAGGTTCAATTTTAGCCATATGTAAATTCCTTTTTAATAAAATTTTCTGTATATTTAAGCTGTCACGAAAACAGATTTCCTATTGCCGAAAATATTGACACACTCTTTTTATCCGATTTAATCTTTTCGCCTGCAACAATGTTGCATTTATAAAGCAGCTTTCCGCCGAGTGTGTATTCAATTCTGCCGACCGATTCGTTCTTTTCAATCGGAGCATACAAAAAGCTGTCTATGAAGATTTTTTTCTTGATTTTATCGCAGTCCTCACGCTTTAAAACGATTGTGTTGTTCTTCTCCCCTGTAACAGTTACGCTGTCCTTATCACCGCCCACGCACGGAATATCGGCACAAAAGTCAGCGTCCTTGCAGTCAACTCCCCTGTACTTTTCAAAAGCGTAATCATAAAGAGAAATATGGTCATTCCAATCGTTACGGTCATTCAGAGTGACGCACACAAGCGTTACACCGTCTTTTTTTGCAGAGGAAACAAGGCACCGCCCTGCCGCCGTTGTATAGCCTGTTTTTCCGCCTGTACAGTAGGGATAAAGCGACAAAAGCCTGTTATGATTTGCATATGCGGTTTTCTTTGATTTCGGTTCAAGGAATTCAACAGTCACGCTCTTCTTAGCCGTAAGATTTGCGAAATCGTCATTTTCAAGTGCATATGACATAAGCAAAGCCATATCCTTTGCACTTGAGTAATGGTTGTCATCGTCAAGTCCGCTCGGCGTTACAAAATTGGTATTCGTCATACCGATTTGCTTTGCCTTTTCATTCATTCGTTGTGAAAACTTTTCAGGACTGCCCGAAATCGTATATGCCGCCGCATTCGCCGCATCATTACCCGACGCCATCATCATTCCTGACGCAAGGTCCGAAAGTCGGACTTTTTCACCGACTTTAAGATACATCGAACTGCCCTCGGCAACCATTTCCTGTTTGAAGGTTACTTCGCTGTTACAGGATGCCGCCTCATCAAGCGTTATGAGAGATGTCATAATCTTTGTGGTACTCGCAGGTTTCATCTTTTCATCTGCATTCTTGGAACAGATAACCGTGTTGTTATCGGGACAATAAAGAACAAATGCCTGTGCAGAAGTTGTGGGAGGAGTATCCTCCGCAGTTTTTGCGCCCATAAGCACAAACGGCATAACAAAGCACACCGCAAGCAAGATTATTTTTTTCATAAGGACACCCCCTGCATAAATCTATGCCGAGGGGTGTTGCAATATTACGAATCAGCCGTCAATATCGTCCTGTGTGATTTCGGAAAAATCGTCTGCGGATTCGCTCTTATCCTTTTTGAAAACTCCCTTTACTTTTTTAAGAACATCGGGAATCATATTAACGAGCTTGTCGGCTGTACCTTCTTCCCTGTCAACGGAAACAAGCCTTACATCGCCCTGATAAACGGTAAGAAATGCAACAGGCTGAATTGTCACACCTGCACCGCTGCCGCCGCCAAAGCAGTCTTTGTTTTCCTTTTTGGTAGGCAAATCCGAACCGCCTGCCGCAAAGCCGTAGCTTACCTTTGAAACAGGAATGATGAGTGTGCCGTCAGGCGAAGTTATAGGCTCGCCGATAATAGTATTGACATCAATCATTTCCTTGATTTTTTCCATTGTGGTATCCATTAAACTGCCGATAGGATGTTCCATAGCCATTCTCCTTTTTCAACAATATTTATATCAATCATTTTTAACTTCTGCAAGAAGTTTAATTCCCTTGATTCCGTGCTTAACGGCAAGACCGATAAGTCGGAATGCGAAAATTCTTGCGGCAAAGTCAAAGTTAATTTCTGTTTCTGCTTTTTCCGAAAAATTCGGATTTATGTCAACTCCGTAGCCTTTGCATTTTACAACACGGACAATTGTGCCTACTGCCGGATAAACAACGGCACAGTATTTGCCGTATTTTATAGCCGTGTCAGCCGCATCGTCACCTGCAACGCTGATACTCAGCGACAATTTTTTAACCAGTATGTGGCTGAAAAAATCCTGCAATGCAGATACTGCAAGCTCTGCAACTTTTTTTATCAGGTTCAAAAGCCACTCAATACCGTATTTTTTTATAAGACTCGGCTTTTTTTCTGTCGCTTTTTTAGGTTGTTCGGTTTTCTGAGTTTGTTTTTTTGCTTTTTTCTTCTTCTTTTCCTTTTTGGGTTTTGCCGGCACAAGCTGAAGCTTTACAAATCCGATATACACGGCGCACCAAAACTCCTCTTTATATGATGCACGCAAAGTAATCGGAATAAACATCACAAGCGCAATAAACAGCACAATTCCGAGTAGGATATATAGCCAAAGCAAAGGGAATTCCCCCTAAATTTTACTGCCTGTCAACAGGCTGATCGGCAAGCAAATCAATCTGCTCATTGCCGTTTTCAGTCTTTTCCTGTTCTTCACCGTTTTCTTCGGACTCCTTGTCCTCATCACTCTCGGGGAGCGGAGGAAGTTCGTCAAGACTTGAAATGTTAAAGCAACGCAAAAAGTTTTCGGTTGTGCCGTAAAGCAACGGTCTGCCGGGTAGCTCAAGTCTGCCCTTTTCTTCAACAAGTCCCTTTGTTGTCAAACTGCCGATTACACCACTGCAGTCAACGCCACGCACCTGCTCGACAAAAGCCTTTGTAACAGGCTGATTGTACGCAACAACTGCAAGAACCTCAAGAGCCGCCTGTGAAAGCGGAGTGTTTCTTCTCAAATCCATAACGGTACGAATCTGCGGAGCAAATTCCTTTTTTGAAACCATCTGACAGGAATTGTCAAGCAATATTATAGTTATGCCCCGTCCTGACGCCTCATAATCATCAATCAGTGCAGAAATATGCTCTTTAACCTTTTTTTCGGAAATTTCAAGTGCCTGCGCTATTCGGGAAAATTCAACCGAAGCACCGTTTGCGAACAAAATCGCCTCAATCGCACCACGAATATTTTCAACAGCCATTACTGCACCTCCTCATTTTCATTGTTTTCGTCCTCGTCAACCTGTGGCAAAGGCATTGCGTTTTTATCCTCAATCATATGAACAACGGCATTTTCACCGCTGCCCTCAATTCTGATACGCTTGCCCTTTACCAGCTCCAGCGTTGCAAGAAATGTTGCAACAAGGTCGCTTTTGCCCTCGCACACCTCAAAAATTTCGTGATATTCAAGCCTTTTGCCGTGCCAGAGCCTTCTCATAAGATGGATAATCTTACTGTTTACCGACACGATTTTATGCGACACAATGCCCGAAAATGCGTCTTTTGACGGCGGAAGCTTACGCTTGCCCCGTCCGACTGCGCTGACATATGCCTTTGCAATATCCTCACTAGGATGAATTCGGTTATATGTCAGGTCAAATTCAACAGGAGATGCATCTCGGTAAAAGCTGTCAAAGTCATAAATATCGCCCAGTTTTGCCGCCATTTCACGGCAAACGGCATATTCAAGAAGCTGTCCCGAAAGTTCTTTCTTGAGTTCTTCAGCCTCTTCCTCATATTTTGGCAGGAGCATTACAGACTTGATATAAACAAGCCTTGACGCCATTGTCAGAAATTCAGATGCGATATCCATCTGATTTTCCTGCATCATATTAATCTGCTCCATGTACTGGTCGAGCAATTCGGAAATGCTGATATCGTAAATATCTATTTTGTTTTTAGAAATCAGCGTCAGCAAAAGGTCAAGAGGACCTTCAAATGCCGACAGCTTATATTGAAGTTGTTGTGTTTCCATAAATAAGTTTCAGTTATGATTTGATGTTACGAATGATTTTGAAATCAACCGACAAACGGCATATACGGCAGGCTTGCAAGCCAGCTGATGAAGTTAAGAATCTGATTACTGAGCCAGTTAATCGGGGTGTTGAGAACTCCTACATAAAGGAGAACAAAAAGACCGATAAAAAAGTACATCTGATATCTGTAAAAGAATTCAACAGCCTTGTCGGGTAAAAATACGAACAGAACCTTTGAGCCGTCAAGAGGCGGAATCGGGATAAGGTTGAACACTGCAAGTCCGACATTGCACGAAATGTAGAAACTTAAAAACTGAATAATGTAATCACCGATTGTTGAAAGCGGAAAAGCACCCGTAAAAAGGATAATCGGATAGTAAATGAGAAGTCCTGCCAATGCGGCAACGATATTTGCAATCGGTCCCATAATTGCGGTGATTGCCATACCGACCTTTGGATTTTTAAAATTTCTCGGATCAATCGGAACAGGCTTTGCCCAACCGAATCCGAACAAAAGCATACACAAAGCACCCATAGGGTCAATGTGGCTGAGCGGATTAATTGAAAGTCTGCCTCTGCCCTTTACCGCCTTATCACCGAGAAGTGACGCAGTAAAAGCGTGCGCCCATTCATGGAACGGGAGAATTAAAAATATAATAACGAGTACAGCCAATATTTCGGCAATTACCGAGCCGAAATCAAGGTTGCCGTTTCTGATGCCGTTAAGTAATAATGAGAGCATAAGAGCCTCCTGAAATCTGAATTTTTAGGTAACAATCGTGTAACTATATTTATTCCTAATTATATAATATATCGTCAAAAATTACAAGAGCAAAAAACAAGTTAAGAAATTTTCAAAAAACACTTGCATTTTCTCTCATTTTCTGTTATTATAACAAAGTTAGAAATAGAATTAGTTTTCTTTAAGGAGGTGCAGACGCATGGCAAAATGTGAATTCTGCGGTAAGGATGTAAAGTTCGGTATTAAGGTATCTCACTCACACAGAAGATCAAACAGAACATGGAAGCCCAACGTACAGCGTGTTAAGGCTATTGTTGACGGTTCACCAAAGCGTGTATATGCTTGCACCCGTTGTTTGCGTTCAGGTAAGGTTACCAGAGCTAACTGATTTTACAGATTACGAAACAGCTCCACTATTTACGGTGGAGCTGTTTTTTTGTATTTTTATCAGGATTTTAAACCTCAATCACAGCACAGAAAGAGGGCTGACCTTTGTTTGGTCAGCCCTCTTAATTATTAGTCTTTATCAGCCGTTAAAGGATTTCTTCTTTCTTACGAAGAACGAACATTACACAAGTTGAGCCGATGAGAAGTGTAAGAATTACAACAGCCAGAGGAGCTTCACCTGTCTGAACAGCAGCATTTACATTGTTATTGCCGCCGTTATCAGATGTATCCGGAGTGTCGGATGTTGAGCTGATTTTCTTTGTTACAGGCTGTGTTACAGATGTTGCATCCTGTGAAGTTACAGGAGCAATTGTATCCTTAGTTGATTCCTGCGTTCCCTCTGTAGCCTTAGTAGCCACAGTAGATGACTCTGCGGTTGAAGGCTCGGCTGTTGTCGGTTCTGCATAGGTTGAAGGAGTAAGCTCAGTTGAAAGATCATTTTTTGCTGCCGCAGCAACAGGATCTTTCTTAACTACTTCTTTATCAACAAGAATAACTTCTTTTGAACCGTCAGTCATTTCTGTGTCCGGATTTACTTCCGAAACACGAAGTACCTCAACAACAAGGTCAACCGTCGTCGAAACCGGTGCAACCTTTGAAATGTCTTTAACATCAAAAACAACTGTTGCAAAAAGCGTCTTTTCGCTAAAGTCATAAAGACCGAGATTACTTGCACCGAATTTTACATAACCAACGCCTTCCGACTTATCCTTGAAGTTTACATATACACCTCTGCCGTCCATTGTCGGACAAACCGACTTAGCAGTATTCACATCAGCAACCGAAAGGATTGAAGGGTCATAAGAAATGTGCCACTGCGTGTCGAGCACATTCTTTGGAGACTGCATAATATATGTAACCGTTACCTGATTTGTAACTGCATTATACTTTGCACTTGCCATTGGGAAGTAATTTGATGTTGCATTTACTGTAAGAGCAAGCGAAGATTCAGCAGATGATGTTGTACCCTCTGTTGCAACGGGGACATCAGTTGCAGACTCGGTTGTTTCCGATTCTGTTACAACCTCTGTTGTTGATTCGGCTGTTGTTTCCTCACCCGATGGATTGTACTCTGTCGGGAACACACCGTCTTTGCCGTAATAATCACCGGCCTTGAGGTCTTCCTTTTTAGGAGCATTGCCGTATTCACCGTTACCGTAGTAGTAGAACCACTCACCGGCAAAAATCAATTCATCCTTATCGTTCTCGGAAGTAAATTCAGGATTGATAATATAAATCATATTATCAAAGCTTTCAACACCGTTGGGATAATAATCAGACTCGCCTTTATCATAACCCTTAAAATTAATATCGGTTGTTCGATAAGCAAGTTTATATTCAGGATTTGTCGGATCGTCTGTACCTTTAAGAGCGTTGTTCCAGATTACTTTATCAACATCGGTCGGTACATCAGAACAGTAAACATTTTTGATATCAGCATTGCGAGCTGAATAACCCGGCCACGCTGAAGGAGTATCCGAACCGTTTTCCCAATAAACACCTGCATCAGATGTATATTTGTTTTCCCAGTCATCAGGCTTACAGAAATATATATGGTAGGTTTCAGTGCCCTCAGAAGGCACATAACTGCCTTCATCGTCCGTATCAGCAGAAACGCTTATTGCAGCAACCACTATCATTGATGCTGTGAGCATAACAGCCAATAAAAGACTGATAACTTTTTTGGACATTTGTATTTCCTCCTTATGATTTTCCGACACCATACTTGTATCAGCATGACTATTATAGTATAAAACTCAGAAAAAATCAAGTGTTACAGGGCATTTTGGCGTCTGAAACCTATTGTAATAATCACCAAAAATCACTGTACTGTTTTATAAAATAACTTTATTAGGTCTTATCCGAACAAAGGCAGTACAAACAACTGCAAATTTTATCTATGATAAAAGCAAAAATGCCCTCCAAAGCGGAGGGCATCAAATAATTATGTATAATTATTTAAGATTATTCAAATCTCTTGCGTGTGTAAAGAACTGCACCGCCTGCAACAAGGAGAACTGCGAGAACTGCAGCTGCTGTTGTAGCACCTGTCTGAACTGCGCTGTTGTCTGTGCTCTTTGCTGTGTCAGCAGTTGAAACTGCGTTTGCAGAAGATGTTGGGTTCTGACCTGCAGTAGGAACTGTGTTCTTTGTAGGATCTGTCTTGTTGTCACCTGACGGAGTTGTTGTTGTAGGCTGATCAGGTGTAGCAGGTTTTGCATTCTTGTCTACTGTCTGAACAAGACCTGCTTCCTTAGCCATATCATAGTTAGGAAGTGAACCGTACTCGTACTTGCCTGTTTCTTCGTTAAGACCATAGTAGAAGTAGAACTCACCGGCATATGTTTCCTTACCTGTTACGCTTACAGAAGTGTTGCTAGGGTCTATAACATAAATCATGTTGGTGAGGTACATTGAGATACCCCAGTCAGGATCCTCAAAGAAGTTGTCAGCAAATTTACCGAGGAATGTCTTGTCATCACCGTCAAATGCTTCCTGAGCCTTTGTCCAGAATTCGCCGTCAAGCAAATTGTCATAATATTCATTGTCGCCTTCCGAATAGTACTGACAAGAAACATCGGCAGTCTGCTTAGCAGCCTTAAACTGTTCCTCACTAAACTCGTAAGTTACTTTACCTGTTGCGGCATCTTCTGTCCTTAGACCGCCGTTAAGGTAGTTGTTGAAATCAAGATTAGGAACATCTGTAGGAAGGTCAAGATAGAAGATGTTATTTTCAGCATTTTCAACCTGCATCTTATAACCCGGCCAAGCAACACCTACTGACGTACCGTCAAGAGAGTTGCCTGCGTCTGAACCGTTCCACCAGTATGCACCTGCATCATTAGCATTGAACTTTTCACTCTTCCATGACTCAGGCATAAGGAAGTAAACTCTGTGTGTTTCTTCTACGCCCTCACTTGGGACATAACGACCGTTTGTATCAATAGCTGCGGAAACGCCGATTACACCTACAAGAGCAAGTGAAAGAACGAGAGCGCATGACACTATGATACTGATAAGTTTTTTTGACATTTGAATCTCCTCCAAAAAAATTTCCGATTTCTATCGGTATGAAATCATTATATAACAAAATTTTCAAAATTGCAATCTTTTTCAAAAAGCTTAAAACAAAAAAATACACAAAATTGCGATTGCAATTTTGTGTATTTAGCTTGTATTATAAAAAATTTTCCTATAAAAGATATTTATCTGTTTTATTTATCCGCATCTGCGTCGTCCGACATTGCATTATTGTCCGCAGATTTTTTCTTTTTTTCGTCCTTTTTCTTTACGAAAATAATTGCACCTGCGGCAATCAAAACAACAACAATTGCAATTATAATAATTAATGTCGTGTTTGAACCCGAACCGTTTGCAGAGCTCTCAACAACCTTTGTAACATCTACAACCTGACTATTCTGCTGAGTTGAGATGTACTTTTTCTCAACAACTACCGACTTATGGTCGTCTTTGTTAGGTGAGTTTTCCTCGCCCATTCCGTCAATGTAGTTTACAAAATCGCCCTGAATTTTTTCGGAATTTGCCGTATCATTATTTACTATCGGAACGGCACTATCCTCTACCTCTTTACCGTTCACCCAAAGCTTGCAGGTGATTTTATACGATTTGAGATATGTCATATCATCGCCGTACATATCCGAGATGAAATATGAAAGATCGGTTTTGCCTCCCTTTAGTACCTTGAATTCAGCAGAAACAAGAGCCTTGTCACCGTTAAGCTTTACGGGATTCTGAACATCTGTCCATGTAAAGGTGTAATAATTTTTCAGTTTAGGGTTGCCAATCGCAGTTTTAAAGCTTTCACAGTTTATTGAATCGGCATTCAACTTCAAATATTCATCGTTGTAAAAGAAACTCATTGCGGCTCCGATTACTTCTTCTTTTGTATCGGTCATATAAATAGCATACTTTACCGTATCGCCGACTTTAGCTGTTACGGAATCCTTTTCATCTGTTGAAATGCTGATTGTAAGGTCATCCTCGGCAGCACTTGCAGGAATACAGAATGCTGACACGGTAAGTACAGCCACGAAGAGAATTGAAAGCATATTTTTGATTTTTTTAGACATTTTTTTCATTCCTTTAGTTTGATATCCCTATTATATATCATTAAGACTAAAATTTCAATCAATATTTTAACAATTCTCGGTGAAATTTATGTGAAAAAAATTAATTGCAGACTTACCTTTAAAGAAATGATATTTTTGAAATTATAATTCAAACTGATTTTCACAACATTACGATATAAAAAAACGCCCCTCGGAAAACCGAGAGGCGAAAAATTATTTTTTTAATCTGTCAACGCCGTTAACAGTCTTACAATAGGAAATTCAATTACTTATTGAATCTCTTTCTTGTGAAGTAAACAACACCTGTTGCAGAAACAAGAGCTAAGAGGATAACTACTGCCATAGAAGCATTACCTGTCTGTACTGCGTTGCTGCTTGTGCCGTTAGCCGGTGTGTCAGAAGTAGCTGTGTCAGCTGTTGACTGACCCTTTGTTGCAGCCTGTGTAGCAGATGTAGCATCAGGTGTAGTAGGAGCTACTGTAGTAGGCTCTGTTGCAGCAGGCTCTGTTGTAGTAGGCTCTGTTGTAGTAGGCTCTGTTGTAGCAGGCTCTGTTGTAGCAGGCTCTGTTGTAGCAGGCTCTGTTGTAGCAGGCTCTACTGTTGTAGGCTCTGTTGTTGTAGGCTCAACATATGCCTCAACCTTAGCGTCTGAGTTAATGTGATCAAAGAGATCATTAGCCATGTCGCCGTTAACTACTGCTTCATATTCTGAATCAGCATCAACTGTGCCTGTTGCAGGATTGAGCTTACCAAGTGTAAGATCAACTACATTGAGGTCAACATTTGTTGTACCTGTACCATTAACTGTGAACACAGCCTCAACAAGCTTCTTGCCGCCTGCAAAATCATAAAGTGCAAGGTTTGAAGCATTGCCTGAAACATCATTCATATTTACCATGCCGTCAGCGATTTCAGGCATTGTAAGTGAATCAAGTGTAAGGAGGTTCTTATCATATGTAAGAGCCCACTGTACTTCTTCAAGCTGTGCGTCCTTAGTGTCAAGGAGATAGTAAACTGATACCTTGTCGCCTACATTAAATGTGCCTGAACCGTTAGCCTGGCAAATATTAGATGTAGCGTTGATTGTTAAATTATCAACTGCAGGAGTTGAAGGCTCAACCTTAACAGTAGCCTTAGCGCCTGTACGTGTTGAATAATCAAAGTTTGTAATGTCGAGTGTGATTGTTACATCAACGAGTGAATCTTCTTCAAAACCTGCAGAAACTGTGT